>Ga0316204_10000239_pt1 | contig 227335 bp, 187 predicted proteins | sample 6monrhotite_MG_2_FD_205661 | JGI IMG/M metagenome (GOLD analysis project Ga0316204, IMG submission 205661) | Microbial mat bacterial communities from mineral coupon in-situ incubated in ocean water Damariscotta River, Maine, United States -... | ecosystem: Environmental > Aquatic > Marine >... | reverse complement strand
TGGGAGTATTGGCGAATTCCCCGCTGCGCCAATATATAGACAAGAGTGGTTTGTTTTGCGTACTATCGATAGCGTTGGCATTTCGGTTTTTCGCGCACTGATATCTTTTGTAGTAACATATGCACTTGTATGGTGCGCATACTCTGCATGCAGTCTGTGTGTCGGTTGCAGGAGACTTGCGAATCGGAAGTGCCCTTCGTGTGCTTATCCACTCGCGAATGGTGACCGGTCCAGATGCTCGGAGTGTGGCTGTAGGGTTCCAAACTGAGAGTGTGTGAGCAGATGTGGGGTATGCGCGCGAAAACTTCCCCGACTGAGGCCGCCTTTTTCGTTTTCAGTTGGAAGTGGGGCATTTCAGGCTGCGCGGCGTTACGAGCGGATCAATCCGCCGAAATGCTCATCGCAGATAATCTTGCCATGAGTGCAAGGTGTTGATTGGTTTGGCGTGGGCAACTCGTTGCCCATCCCTTGGGGGCGATCGTGGTTGATGGTGCGATCGCCCCACGACCGTCACGCGAACATCAGCTTCCCCTTTCTCACGCGCGATGCCTTCGTGCGCTTCGTACTCGTGGCGATTAGTGGCTCAGTTTCCGGACCTCTCTTGGCCGCGGGCAGTACTGTGGTGCCGTATAGGCATCGGGTCATAGGTCAAAATAGCCCTTGACGAATATAGCCCATGTGCTATACTGAGTTTATGTGGGAGGTCGAATACACGGATGAGTTCGAGCGGTGGTGGCTCAGTCTCGACGCCGACGAGCAGGAATCGCTTGCCGCGAGTGTCGAGCTGCTCGAGGTCACAGGGCCCGGGCTTTCCAGGCCGCACGCGGACACCCTGAAGGGGTCGGCGCACCCGAACATGAAGGAGCTGCGGACGCAGCACCAGGGCCATCCGCTCCGGACCCTGTTCGTGTTCGACCCCAGGCGTGCCGCGATCCTGTTGATCGGGGGCGACAAAACCGGGGACGACCGTTTCTATGAACGGATGATCCCCGTGGCCGACCGGCTGTACACCGAGCACCTCGAGGAGCTCGAGCGAAAAGGACTGTTGTGATGAAGAAGAACTTCAACGATCTGAAAGCGAAGATGGACCCGGAACGCCTGGCGCGTTCCCAGGCCCGTGCCAAGGACATGATGGCCGAGATGCTGCTCGCGGAGATCCGCAAGCAGACCGGCCTGACGCAGGAAGAGCTCGCCGAGTCACTCGGCATCAAGCAACCCACGCTGTCCAAGCTCGAGTCCTCGAACGACATGCACATCAGCACGCTGCAGCGGCTGGTCGAAGCGCTCGGCGGAAGCCTGGAGCTGGTGGCTCACTTGCCCAAGGGCGACGTGCGGATCACGCAGTTCATGCCGCGGGCGAGCTAGCTCCGCATCCGCTGGAAGACCATCTCACTCTGTTCGCTCTTCATGGATCACCGAACAATCCGGGTTGCTCATGCGCTCCGGGCACGAAGCACGCCGGCGGCCCAGTGAGCACGAACCAGTCCGACCGGTAGCGGACCGCGATGCCGTGGTAGAACCCCATCGGATTCGCCCGGGCGGCTTCGCAATCCCGAGTCTTGTCGCGATACTCGGTCCGTCCTGCACCGTCGTCGATCGGCACCAGGCGGTACGCCTTAACGACCGAGCTACCCTGCCCGACGTTGACCCAGAGATCGCCGCGGAATACAAACGGCCGCCGCACGGTGCCGCGCATCCCGATGGCGTCGGCGCTGTACGAGGCCGCGATATCACCCTCGCCTACTTGCTTGTTGAACTCGTGTGACCACTTGCCCCGATCGAGCCGTCCCGGCTCGACCGCGTGCGTGATCGGCTCGTTCTTCATGGGCTCACCGTGGGCTGTGCCGTGTCGTTGGTGCGTGGAGCCGGTTTCACGCCGAGGATCCAATCCGCGGCCCGCTGCCCTGCCCCTGCGGCCTGTACCACGAGTTTCTTGTCTGCCTTGAGCTGTTTTCGCCAGCTCTCGATGTACGCCGCAGACTGCTCGATGGTCGGTGGGCTGATGCCGGCGGCCGCCGCCAGGAACGCCGCCCCCATCTCGGCGACGAGTTCCTCTTTCGAGTAGTCCGGTGATCCGAACGGAGCCAGCTTGGTGCCGAGCCCGCGATCGAGCCGTGATGCGTGCCCGGTCGAGTGGGCCAGCTCGTGGAAGAGCGTGGCGTAGTAGGACTCGGCGTCTACGAAGCGAGCGGGTTCCGGGAGCCGCACCAGATCCTCGGACGGCCTGTAGTACGCCCGTCCGCCGGCATGCTCGATGCGGGGTCCGTGTTCATAGCACTCGACGATCGCGTCGGCCGCCCGGATCGGCTCGACCATCGGCGTTGCCGGTATGTCATCGGCACCACCGGGGACATCCAGCCCGTCACATTGCGCCGTGTTGAACACCGTGAAGTGTCGCAGCACAGGAATCACGACCGGGTCGCCGGTCTGCTTGTCCGTCGTCGCGTGCTGCTTCCAGAAGATCACGAGCGAGCCCTTCTCCCCCTTGCGGACGTGGCCGCCGCGTTCCCGTGCTTGCTTAAAGGTCAGCCAGTATGGGGATTCGTAGCCCTCGATCCAGGCCGTGACTGCCAGCAGGAAGACGTTGATGCCCTGGTACTTCTTGTCGGAGATCAGGTTCCTGGGCAGCGCGTCGCCGCCAGCGTTCTTGATCGGGTGCCGCCAGGGGACCGTGCCCTCCTCCAGCAGCTCGATGATGCGGTCGGTGACCGCCTGATAGATGTCCAGAACCATGACGCTCTACACCCGAACGGGTGCGGTCGTTGATGGTGTTGTGTCCTGCATCTTGATCCTCTCTCCGATTGCTGGCATCGGCGCTTGGTGCCACAGTTCCTCCGTCGGTGTCAAGAGCGTGGGCGCCGCGGCGCAGACGATGGCATGCGGGCGTGGGGATTACGGGTTCCTTTCTGTGTCGTTGCCTTCTTGATGCCACCTTCGCACGGTCGGTCTCGGGTCAAGCAAAACGACGGTTTCCACCTCCGGCGGACCCTCCGCAGTTTGGCTTGCCCCGCTCCCTTTCCCCGTGCGTTGACCGGTGCATCGGCAACTCAAACAGAAAGGAAAAACCGATGAACACCCAAACCACCAACAAACCAGTCCAGCATCTCCGCGACGGCAAACTCAAAGCCTCGATCTGGAGGAACGCGACGAAAGACGGCTTCCGCTACAGCACGCAGCTGCAACGGATCTACGAGGACAAGAACGGTGTGCTCCAGAACACCGACCGCTTCTCCGGATCGGAGTTGTTGCAGATCGCCCGGCTTGCCGAACAGGCATACACCGCCGAGCAGGAACTCCGCCAGCTGGACAAGCTCGAGGCGTCCATGCCGAAAAGCACCGGGTCGTAACCGACCCTGACTCAATCGCCCGGTTCCCGCAGACGCGGGGGCCGGGCCTTCAACCAGACCTACAGAGGAGACAGAACACGACGACAGCAGTTCCAACACCGAAATCCACCGGCCGATACAGACTTGGCAGATCCTGGCGAGCGTCTACCGGCTCCAAGGGGAGATACCCCCGGGTTCGAAGTCTCAGCCCTGGTAGCGGTAGCGTCTCCAACGCCGGATCCAGGCGAGGATCGCGATGGTGACGCCGAGCAGGTAGCCGCTGTACGCCAGGGACACCCAGCCGACCGCAGCACCGCCGGATAGGAACTCGCACGATCCGATCAAGAGAGCCGAGACGAACCCGACGGTGCTGACGGTTTCAAAGCCCGTGCGCCCCCCAACGGCCTTCCCTCGGCTCGGGTGGTTGGATTGGAACGTGATGAGCTCTCGGCGGGCGGCCTTGTTGATCGCCTGCTCGATCGCTTCGATCCCCCGCAGGAGGTCTTCGAGGGATCGGGCGTGGTTGATGGTTGTCCGCACGAACCAGACCAGGGAGATCGGGATCGCAACCAGGACGATTACCCCGGCCTGCTCGGGCAGCAGTGGGACGCTGCCCAGGAATGCGACGATGGTGGCGCCAGCGGCCGGAACCCGGCGGTCGAGCGCCCCCATCCGGAACTCCGCCAGGCGGTAGAGGGCGTTGTACTCGGCCAGCAGGACCGTGACCCGGCCCTGCGGATTGAGTGCGGCCCGTTTCTTGGTGGGTTGCTTCGGCATCCCGACTGGGTGCCACAGCCGGGGGCGGTTGTCAAGGATCAGCGCTTTCGGTGATCACCGATCACCGTCACAGGCCTATTTCACGGATGATCTCGGAAGGATCGGCACCGCACGCCCGGCACCACGCGGCGAACTCGACCGGATCGATCCGGCGTTCGCCGTGCTCCACCTTAAAGATGACTGAATGCGGCACCTTGAGCTTCGTGCCGAGGGCTCTCTGAGTGAGTTCAGCCTCTTTCCGGAGGCGTAGAAGCACGCGGCAGAGAGTTTTGTACTTGGTTTTGTGCTGCGGCCTTGTACCCATAATCGGGCCAAGGTAGAGTCAGCTTGGTCTGCTCCCAGTATCGGTACAAGATCAGGAGGCCATGATGCCCGTTCCGTATCCCCAAAGTCAGTCCATCGATCTCACGCTTGATCTGGGTCGTGGCGAGCAGGGCGGCCCGGCAGTACTCCGGGCCCTGCTCGGCCTGGCCCGCCGCTCCGCGGCGGAGGTACCCGCCCGCATCGGCTGCGATCCCAAGAGGTTCGCGGCCACGGGCCGTATTCGCGGCACCGGCCCGGGCGTGTCGTTCAGCCGGGCGGTCGCCGCCCTCGAAGACGCTTGGCCGCTCACAATGCGCTCCCCCTTCGAGGGCTCGGCCCGCGTGAGCGGGTCAGCTTGGATCGCGTCCGAGCTCACCGAGCCCAAGGACGACGGCGGCATCGCCAAGCTCCGCTGGGACACCGGCGCCGATGACCTCCCGATGCACACCCACATCGGGTCATCGAGGTTCATCGTTGTGGTGGGGGGCCGTGGCTTTTTCCATATCAGCGACCAGACCGCGGAAGCGTTCGATGGCTCGGACGTCCGGACCATCGCGGCCCGGCGCAACGACGTGTTCCTGTTCACGCCGGGTGTGGTGCACACGTTCTCAACGGCGGACGAGCCGATGACCCTGCTCTCGTGCCACCTTCCCTACATCCCGTTGAAAGACCCGGGCCAGTACGCCCTGCCCGAGATTCGATGGACTGCGGCCGAGCACCAGGCGGCGGAGCCGCCCCGAGTCACCGCGACTGGCTGGGCCCCGCTCGTGGTGTGATCGATCCTGCTGACGAGCCGCTCATTCTTGCAACCCAGCCAAAACGGCCCGCTCATCCGAGCGGGCCGTTTCTGCGTTCTTAGTCATTGATAGAGAGGATCAGCCGTTGCCGCCTTCGCTTCCTCCTTTGGTGAAGCGTCCGTTGCCCGCACGGTCGCCGTCGTAGCGAACGCCGGCACCGTTGCCGCCGGAGCGGTCATCGCCGTCTTCGGTCCCGGGTGCCATGCGTCCCCCTCCGCTGAAGTCACTCCCCTCGGGCGTGCGACCATTGCCCTCCCGATAGTCGTTGATTTCGGTTTCGGCCGCGAGCGAGCCTCCGCCGACACTCGTGCCGGTGCCTTCGGCCGAAGCCCAATCTCCGCCACCATCACCGCCGCCGGTGAGGCCGTTGCCCTTGTCGTGGGCAAGGGCGACGGATGAGAGGGTGCCAGAGAGAGCGATGAGCAGAGCGGTTCGGGTGGTGATGTTGAGGTTCATACCAATCTTGTACGTGATTGCTAACCAACGGTTTCATGGACCATGCAGTCGGTTCATCCGAGCGTCACGTCACTCCATCTAGCAGGCCGCCAGCACAGACCTGCATGCGTCTGAATGCGTGCCTTGTGTCAAAAAACGAAGCTGCCTATAGTGTTGCGGTCTGATGTATGGCCAGATGTGTTTATGTAGTACATAAACTTCCGCTCCGCGGCCCCTCCGGGGTCTGGCCAGGGTTACGCCCCTGGAGACAATGACCCGCATTCGAGGCCCATGCACCCTTGGGGGTGATGGGCCGTCTGCGGCTCACCTGAACCACCCTGACCCGCTTGGGCGGGAGGTGGTTCAGGGCTTCGATCCGGGCGGATCGACCAACCCGCGGGGTTGGATGCCGCCACGGATTCGGCGGTGGGGCGACCGGGAGACTTCGGCTCTCCCGGACCATCGAGCACCGGTTCCGCCGGTGTGCAGCACGGGCAACCCTCCGGGGTTGCATCCGGCCAGGGAGGCGTCCCTGGACGCGGGTGATTCGGAGAACTGGGGGAGAAGACGCGATGTCACGCATGGGCCGGCCCGAGAAGCAGGAGCACGAGAAGCTGGGCGCGGTCGTTCAGGCTCGCGTGACGGTGGCCGAGCACGAGCACATCCGGCGGGTCGCGGCCGATGCCGGGGTGACGGTTTCCGACTATCTGCGCCGCCGCGCGTGCTCGTACCAAGTCCCCGCGGGTGCCCGCCAGAGGGCCACCGATCCGGCCTTGGTCACGGAGGCCAACAAGCTCGGGGTTGAGCTGAAGGCGGTGGGGAACCTGGCCAACCAGATCGCCGTGGCGGCGCACACCGGTCGCCGGTCCCGCGTCGAGTGGGAGGCGGTGGTCTCGCAGATCGAAGGGGCGGTCGGCGCTGTGCACGATGTGCTCGAGCGGATGGTCTCGGGGGATGCCTTCGAGATCGGGACCTCCGACGAATCCGAGGGGGGGGACGGCTGATGGTGCCCAAGCTGCACGCGAAGGGGTGTTCGTTCCGGGGGCTGGTCGCGCAGTACCTACTCAAGGACAAGGGGCGTGCCGAGACATCCGAGCGCGTGGCATGGACCGCGACGAGGAACCTCGCGACGGATTGCCCCCAGCTCGGATGGAAACTCTGCGCGGCGACGGCCATGGATGCGGACCGGCTCAAGTCGGCCGCCGGGGTCAAGAACACCGGGCGGAAGAGTAAGAATGCGGTCGCCCACCTGAGCCTTGCCTGGCACCCCGAGCGTGATGGCACAGTCGACCGGGTCGAGATGGAGCGTGCGGCCGATCTGGCGATCAAGGCGCTCGGTGCGGAAGGCCATCAGGCCATCATCGTGGCGCACTCTGATTGTCACCCGCACATCCACATCGTCATCAACCGGGTTTCTCAGTTCGACGGGCGGATTTTGCCTAGTTCAAAGGAGAAGCTGCGGCTGAGCAAGTTCGCGCTCGACTACGAGCGTGAACGCGGCGAGGTCCTCTGCGAGAACCGCGCCCTGAACTGGGAGGCACGCGACCGAGGTCAGTACGTCCGTGGCGAGAAGGACATCCCGCGCCACATCTACGAGCAGCACCTGGCCAACGACAACCGGCCCGGCAAGGCCGATCGCCACCGCAAGCAGCGCGAGAAAGATCGCGCGATCGGCAAGCGGCAGCGTGAAGTACGCGACCGACAGTCGGCGGCGTGGGCCAAGTTCGAGCGCGACCACAAGGCCCGGCGGACCGCCATCCTCGTGCGGCAGAAGTCAGAGTCGCTCCGCGCCAGAGACAGGATCCAGGCTGCGTATCGGGCTGAGAAGTTTGCGCCGCTCTATCGGGTCCAGAATGCCGAGCTGCGTGCCTTTGAACGGGATGAGCAGAAGGCACTTGGCAAGTTCAAGAACAGGTTCAAGGCCCTCGATCTCAAGGGATTGGTCGGCAGCATGAAGCGTGAGCGCTCGGTCGGGCCGCTGTTCGACGCGGTTTCATCGTCCGGTGCCGGCCTTAAGCGGCTCAAACGCCAGCACGAACGCCAGAAGGCCAGCCTGCGTGGTCAGGAGCGCCGTGATGTAGCAGAGGCTGTGCGGGAGATCGGGGTGTCCGCCCGCGCTGAAATGGCTGCTGCGGGGAATGCGTTCGAGGGCGAGCGGGCCGCGTTGGTGTTCAAGTGTACCGGTGAATCCGCAAAGATGCGTGCGGAGTGGAAGCAACGCGTGGCGGACCGGTCGCATGTCGACGGGGCCGGACTCCGGAGAGATAAGATCATGAAAAAGGTCTTGGATCGCAAGGCCAATGAACGCGGGTCCAAGAGCGGACGCGATACCGAAGACCACGAGCGTTAGAGCCGCCCCCGGCAGTACGGGTCGTAGTCCCCCTGCTCCGCGTCGATCCGGTGCGTCCAGTACGCGATCGCGGTCGCAAAACGCATCTCGAACGGCGCGTTGGGCGGCTCCCAGCCCTCGACCTCGGCCAGCTCGATCAGGCGGACGACGGTGGTGTGGCCCCTGTCGACCAGATACTCGAGGCTTCGCCACACGAGCATTGTGTACGTGAGTTCGCGGGCGCGACCGCAGGGCATCAGGATCTGCCTGGTCTGGGTCTGGAGCAGCGGCTCCGGGTGCTCGTCGAGATGAAGGTCCATACATCGAATCTAGCACAGTTCGGAATCGTCGCGCAAGTCTAACGCTCGTGATCGTTCTCGTTGTCACGCTCCTCGGCCTTGCGCTCGAACACCGCGCGCAGCGCTCCGACCCGGGCAGCCTTGTTGAACGCTTCCTTGGTCGGTGGTGACTTCGGCGGCTCACTGGGGCCTTGCTCGCGGAGCTGGGGCGACACCGAACGCTCGTCGCCGAGATCGGCCGAGGCGGAGCCCAGCCCTGGTCCCATCAGGGCCGGAGGACGCAGCTCCGCGGTTGGCTTGGGCTCCTTGGCTTGTTCCGGCGGGTTGGCCGCGTTGTTGAATGTCTCGGTCAGGTCGTGATCGGTCTCGATGCCGTGATCGTGCTCGCTGGACATCTGCTTTTACCTTTCTATACACCCGCTCTTACGGCAGGTCGTTCAGCATGGGCTGGGTTTGCAGGAGGGCGTGGTTGCACCGGGTGACGATTGCTTCGGCTTGGTCGGCCCGACGCGCGAACACCAGCTTGTGCCGCTCGAAGCCCCGTGTGACCTCAACGATCGCGGGCGGGACCCGCCCCAGCTCGTGCCGGAGACGGCCGTCTTGCTCGCGGTGGGTGTCGGAATCAGCGAAGTACTCTTCGGGGCTAACGACCCGAAACCGCACGGGCTCGGGACCGTTGTCATCCCGTTTCATGGTGCGTCCTGTGAGCGCACCGCCGATACGCACCGTGTCGCGTGTGATCCGGATACGGATGCGTTTGGCGAACAGCGGCCGCAGCACCAGTGAGACCAGGAAGCCTGCTGGACGGGCCGCCACATTCCTGCCCGCGAAGAGCACCAGACCGAGGCCGCCCATGTGCCAATCGATCGGTGTCGGTACGCGATACCCGATCGCGCGTCCGACCTCGGGGTAGCGATCGATGAGCAGGTCACGCATGACCCACTGGATCGAGGCGACGCGGCGGATCCAGGGGAACAGCGCCGTGCCCTCCGTAGCATCAGCTGCTGGCGGACCCCAGAGCCCGAGCGTGGCCACGAACAGCAAGAAAATACTCGCCGCCAAGATGAGCACCGAGCCGACCCACTGGGCGCGGGCCCAGCCGTCCATCGTCAGGCACGATCCGGTGAGCAGCACATCGCCGTCACGGAGCGTTTTCGCGCGGGGCCAGTTCCGGTACGAGCGTCGGCGTGTGCTACCAAACATGTCGGTCTCCTCCGCGGGCCGGTCGTGTACCATGGCCCGACCGGAGGGCAAGGGCATGGCGATTCGAAGAGACAAGCGCGGGACGCGTCCCGAAGAGCAAGCCAGCCATCCGCTGTTCGCGGGGATCCGGCGTGGCACCGGTGGCCAGCCGACGGCAGCGGTGCAGCGGTTCCCCGCTCCCGCCGAGCTTGCGGCGAATGAGGCGCTGCGATTCCGGGTGCCCAACGATGACGGCAAGGTCTTCCTTGGCGTGGTCGACGCTGAGATCAGCGAAAACAAGCTGCCTCGCGGCGGCACCGTGCGGGCGGCGATGGGGGGGCACGCGATCGGGTTCGCCGACGACCGCCATATCTGCACCGTCGCGGGCAACCGGTCCGGCAAGGGCCGGTCGCTGATCATCAACAATCTGCTGACCTATCCCGGCAGTACCATCGTGATCGACCCGAAGGGTGACCTGGCCGCCGAAACGGCGGTCCACCGGGCCGAGGTGCTCGGGCAGCGGGTGTACCTGCTCGACCCGTACACGAGCGCGGGGGCCGAGTTCGCGTCGTTCGCGAGCGCCTTCAACCCGCTCCAGTGGATCGACCGAGAAGACCCCGACGCCATGATCGTTGCAGCGTCTCTGATCGCCGACGCGCTCGTCGTAACCACCGGCGAGAGCGACGTGCACTGGTCCGAGGCAGGAAAGCAGTTCCTGGAGGCGGTGATCCTGCACGTCTGCACGGCGGAGGAGTTCGAGGGCAAGCGGACGCTGGCGTCCGTCCACCATGTGGTCGCGTTCGATGTCGAGGACGATGACTTTCCCAAGCGCATGTCCCAGAACGAAGCCGCCAACGGAGCGGTGGTGATGGGGACCATGGCCTACTACTCCAAGAGCGAGAAGGAGCGCTCGGGTGTGATCTCGACCCTGCGTCGCCACCTGCACTTTCTCGGGTACCCCAAGATGCAGCGTGTGCTCGCCGACAGCGAGTTCGACCTCCGTTCGCTGCAGCGCGAGCCAGTCACGTTGTACTTGTCGCTTCCGGCCATGATGATGGGGTCCTGCGCCGGCTGGCTGCGGCTCTTCGTGAACCTGGCGTTGAACGCGTTCGAGGCCAATCAGCGGCGGCGGGAGTTCCAGGTACAGGCAGGAGGGCATCGGGTGTTGCTCTTGCTCGATGAGGCCGCGGTGCTCGGCCGCATGGAGCGGCTCGAGACGGCGATCGGCCAGATCGCGGGCCTCGGCGTCAAGCTGTGGACGATCTGGCAAGACCTGAGCCAGCCCGCCGCGATCTACGGGCGGCGGTGGGAGTCCTTCATCGGGAACGCGTCGGTCCTGACTTTTTTCGGGAACAACGATCAGTTCACGCTGGACTACATCGAAAAGCGGCTCGGTCAGACGCTCGTGTACAGCCCCGCCCACCGCAGCCCCACATTGGACGCCGCCGTGAAGCAGGGCGAGCTTGGCAACTCGTACACCCTGCAGTCGCACCCGCTCATGACGGCGCCCGAGATCGCCCGGATCTTCGATCGAGACGATCCGATGCTCCGGCAGTTGGTGTTCCTGCCGGGCATCGGGCCGGTGATCCTGCAACGGGCGTTCACCGACCAGCATCAGCTCTTCCGGGGTGTGCGGAAGGAGAGCTGAGCTGGGTTGAATTGCTGCCGCCGAGAGTGAGTGGGGGGCGGAACGTGGTTCGTTTTTTCCTGCTGTTGGCATGATCATGCCCCTTCGATTCTCGTCCAGCTGGTTGAGTTGAGTTCGCGCACGGCGAGTGGCGTCATCGGGTTGGGAGTTCCGGAGGAACCTCAGGGCGAAACCGCGATAACGGCATCTTGGATGGGCTGCTGAGGTGGCGTTTTCTTGATCGGCTCTGGTTCCGCCGGAGTCGGACGCAGCATCAACGGTGGACGTGAGAGTTGATACTGAATCACCGTTTCGGCGAGCTTGATCGCGGTCTCAGAGCGCTCCTCGGACTCTTCCAACTGTGCCCGCAACGAGTTGATGACCATGATGCTGTCGCCAAGCTCGATGGTTGCCTGATCCAGCTCCCTTGTGAGTCGTGCGATCTCGTGCAGGTATCGCTGTTCCGGCGTCCAATCCCCCAGCAACTCGTCGAGTGAGAGCCCAGCTCGATCGTCGGGCGGTTGTTCGTTTGTTTGCTTGCCGTCGACGCCATTCCATCCCGTAGCTGCGGCGGTCATCGCCGCGCGGGTCCGGGAGATGGTCCGGGGGGTCAAGAAGGCTGCGATGTAGCCGATGGCGCAGGCAAGGATAACGATGAACAGGATCCCGATTGTGTTCTTGCGATTCACTATGAGCTCCTCCCGAGCGGGTCCATGGTTGCGAGCAGGTCTTCCATCTGGGCGATGAGCTCATCCAAGCCCACGATCGTGTCGCCGCTGTTGTTGGTGTTGAGCTTGAGGGTCCGAAGCTGGCCGAGGAAGGCCCGGACCTGAGCCCGGAAGCGCACCTGTTCCTGGACATCGACCAGCTCTTCGGCCGTCAGCAACGGCGACGAGAGGATCGGCGCATTCTGGCGACCACTGCTCGAGACAGTCGAGGATGTCACCCCTCCCAAGATGAACGCAAGGGTGATCAAGACCAAGATACCGACGATCCCCGCGGTAACCATCCCCATCGTTTTGGCATCGGGACGCCAGCGTTCTCCGAGGTTGCCGATTTGCGGATCAAACGTAGAATTGCTCATCACTTGAACTCCTTCTTTCTTAGCGTGTGGTCATCGCGCGCAGCAGCTCGGGCAGCATGCGGGACAGATTTTCGGTTACGGTGACGCGGGGACCGCCGGCGTCGGCGAGCCGCCTGTAGAACACCTGGTCTTTGGGCTTGTCGCCTGTGAAGACGACCAGGACGGCGTTACGGGGATCCGATCGGACCCAGTGGCCGAGTTCTTCGATGAACTGTGTGGCGGCTGTTTCGCCTTGGGTTTCGTACACGGACACATCGCTCACGATCACGATCGATCGCTTCGCCGATCCGTTCGGCGAAGCATTCAGGCTCCGCATGGCGTCTCGCACGGCGGCGATCAAGTCGACATTGCCGCCGCTCGCTTTGAGCCGATCGATGAATCCATTAAGGGCTGCCAAACTCCGTCCGCCATCTACCGCCTCGGGGTGGATGCGGGTCAACGGGAAGGTACGGCGGTCCTTCCGGTACCCGATGACACCCACCGATAGCGGTGCAACAGGCGCCAGGGCCTCGATGAGTATCTTCTGATCCTCACCCAGTCGTTTGTGTTCTTCGCTCATCGACCCGGACACATCAACGACAAACTCGGTCTCAAGGGCACGTGTAGCGAGGCGTTGCTCTGCGTCATCGGCCCGCTTCGTGGCCGAGCTGGCGGCCTGCCGTGCCTGCTTGAGCGATTGCTCCATGGCGCTAGCGGCGGATTCTGCCGCGTCTGCGCGACGCCCTTCTTGCTCGATCTGCCCTAGGGCCGTGTCGTGGTCGCTGCGTACCTTCGTCAGTTCCGCTTGGTGCTCGACCGCTTGGGCCTCAAGCTCTGTCTTGTTGACCGCCAGCTCCGCGCGGGCGTCGCGTGCCTGACTCGCCGCGCTATCCAACGCGGCGATCAGGTTGGCGTTATCCGCGGCGAGTTCTGCAGACATGTCTGGTGTGCTCTGAGCAACGAGCAGCGAAAGGATGCCGATGAAGAGGGACAGAAACACCAGTGCGAAGACCGCCCAGATATCTGACAGGCCATCGAGATCAGTGTCTTCGATGTGGAACATGCTTGCCTGCATCACGGTGACACCCCCTCGCCCGTCTCGCCGTTGATCCAAAGATCCGGGGCCACGAAGTTGGCAAGCAGCTCGGCGACGTGACTGACGTACGCCTGGCCGTGTGCTTGGAGCGAGCCAGCGATCGCGCCGAGCACGATCTTCGACGCCAACCCCAGCACCGTCGATCCGAACGCGAGGCTCAGGCTGGCGATCGGGGATCCGGGACCGAGGAGTTGCCCGAAGAGCTCGGGCCCCGCCGACACGTCGGCAGTCGACGCGAACTCTGACAGCTCGGTGAGGCTGAGCATGGCTCCCAAGGCCGTGCCCAGGATGCCCATGAGGACGAGCGTTGAGCCGATCAAGCGAATCACGGCTGGTGCTTTGACCAACTCAATCGACATCACCGCGATATGGCTATCGATTTCGGTACGGCGACCGGGCCGAACGCTGTGGTAGAGCCCGAAGATGGCACCTCGGGAAGGTGTCGTTGAAGAAGAAGTCGCTGTGAGGAAGCCCTGGACGCTCGGATTCTGTTCGAGGAATCGGAACTCCGCGTCGGTTGCTTGGATCCATGCGTGGAGCCGGATAGCCCATGCGGCCGCAATGACAACGCCCGCGCCAAAGATGGTGAGCATGACGCTGTAGAGAGCGAAGTCGATCCGATCCGTGACAGCACCCAGTCCGAGGACCCCGATGACCGCCGTGACGATCAGCCCCATGAGCATCAAACTCCCAAGTGGTTTGATTGGGGTGAACCCGGGCGAGATGGTCGTGGACATTAGTGGCGATCGTGCATCCGTCATACGTTCTACTCCTTGCCCCGAAGCGTCCTGCGTGCAGACCGGCCACGTGCCCGCACAACTAGCGCGGGTCGAACACTGTGTCCATCTGGAAGCACAAGCACCGTCGCCTTCACTGACTGGGTGACGAGTGAACCAAGTTCAAGTAAGAGTGGCCATCTTGAATGACCGCAGCACTTGCACGAGGCACGTGACTTCTTCTTAGATAGATTAGAGAGTTGAACGATGTTTCAAGGAGCGTTTTGGGCCATTGGAGGGGTGGTTTTGCTTGATGCACGAGTCGCCGCCAAAAGTCGAGGCGAGCACCGCTCGTGATTGGGGGTTTTCCACAGATTCGTTGGCAGCTCGACGGATGTATTCTGCACTGTTACCATGCCTCCCCAGTAACTAGGAGGTTGCATGGATCAGCCTGAGTCGACGCCAGTACATGAGCTCAAACCCCAACTCGCGACGAAGATCCATCAGGAAGAGGCCACGTTTGGTGGACGACTGAAGAGCCGGGTGGATAAAGCGGCAGAGGCTCGAATGATGAAACGGACGGAGCTCGAAGCGGAGATTGCCGCCAGTTCTCGCGTGAATGCCGATAGATTCCGGCGGTGGTACACAGGGAAAAATTCGCCCACAGTCGAGAATCTCGCACAGGTTCTCGTTGCCATGGACAAGATCTGCGACTCTCGTCCATCGGCGGAGTATTTGCTCTTCGGATCAGACGCTCAGGAGGGAGCTGATTCGACAATCGAGCTGAGCCGCAAGGTCGATCGGGTGCACCAGACGGTTGATCGACTCTATTCGTACGTCCGAGAGAGCGAGCTCGGGGTCGACAATGTGGTTATGCGGCAGAGTATCCGTCTTCTCGAAGATCTTCGTGATTCACGCAAGCGAGCGAGTGAGTTGCGTCGGAAGCGCGAGGCAGATAGCACCGAGACGAGCGGCCCTGAAGAAGAGATCGAGCCAGCGATTGCCGGGTTCCTACCGGACGATCTCGTGAAAATTGTGGAAGAGTGTTCAACGGTCATCCGTATCGCCACCCTTCGCTTCGACTACGAGGTCGATATGGAAGCCAACCGCGAAACGAGGATCGGGCGGTTCTTTCACCCGGTCGCCCAGAATCTCCGACGCGGCGCTGAGTACCAGTTTCTTCTACCTGGTGATTGGGCAGCATGGAGTCCGGGAGTTGCGGCTTTCTACGAGCGGTTGAGAGACCCCAAATATGGCAATGTACCTCAGGCCAACCTCAATCAGTTGCGGTTCTATTCGACTCAGCTCCCCCTCGGAGCCGGGTTTGTGCTCATGGATTTTAACAAAGAGATGCTCCTGAAGCGCAGGCGGTTCCTGGCTGAAGAGTTGCTGCGCGACTATGTGGATGGGTCCATCGCCCAATGCCGAATGGGCAAGGTCATATCGCCTGCTGAACGCACGCACGGAGGGGCGCTGATGGATCCGGAGCGAACGAAAGCCGCGAAGATAGCTTGGGAAGGCTATCTGGGATCTTCCAATACCAGGCTGATGCCTGGGGCCTAACCGAGAGACATTCGGGGGATGGTGTTGGCGGGGGCTCCGGTTCCTACAGTCTCTCCGGCCGCTGAGATCGTGGTCCAGATTTTATCGCGATAGGCACCGGCGACCTGCAATGAACCCACGCGCCCACTCGGAAGAAGTGGGCCTGTCTCGAGGAGCTGGCACGCAAGTGTGAACGATTCTTTGAAGGTTTTCAAATCGCTCGCACTGGCGAGGGTGACGCCCTCGGCACCTTGCACGATGGCTTCGAGCTCATGACGGAACGGGCTTGCGCTCGCTCGTAATCTCCCTATGAGATCATCGATCGCCGCAGCTGGATTGAAATCGCTGCGCACGGGTGGAGGTGAAGTCGGGTTTAATTCGGCCATTTGTGTGGCTACCACGATCCGCCTCGGCGCGCAAGCGAATACGGTACGGCTGATCCAGATGATCATGCGTGTCCTATGAGTAAACCAACCTCTGTAACCATTCAGCAAGGAGTGACCCGCGATGCCAGTCATAGCGAAGCACCGCCACCGGTCGCCCCAGCCTTGTGTGGGGCGTGCGACCGACGACAACCCCAACACGAGGCGGGCTTACGAGAACGATGTCCGCGAATTCGTAGCCTTATGTGACATCGGAGACCCGGACGAGTTCAGGATGGTCACACGGCTCACCTGGTTGCGTGGCGTCAGACTTACGAGGAGCGGCAGCTGGCACCGGCGATGATCCGTCGGAAGCTCTTGGCGGACAGCTCGCTCTACGAGCACCTCTGCAACGAGAATACCGTCACCGATAATCCGGTCGCCGGGGTGAAACGGCCCTCCGTCGACAATCCGGGCGAGGGCAAGACCCCTGCTCTGTCGGACGACCTGGCCCGGGCGATCCTGCGTGTGCCCGTGGGCGCCAGCATCAAGGCCAGGCGGGACCGGGCGATCCTGGCGACGTATCTCTTCCACTCGTTGCGCCGGGCCGAGCTTTCGGATCTCCGAGTCTCGTACCTGCGGGAGCGCCGCGGCGTCATGCACCTCATGGTCTCCGGCAAGTGATCGAAGACGCGGTTCGTGCCGATGCACCCGGCGGCACTCTCGGCGATCAGGGAGTATCTCGAGGCGGCCGGGCATTGTGGTGACCGCCACGGGGCGGTCTTCCGCCCCGCCCGAAATCTGCGTGGCCCACTGGAAGAGGCCATTACAGGGGATGGGGTCTACAAGATGGTTAGGCGATAGGGGACGCAGGTCGGAATCGCCCTCGACGGGCTGTGCCTGCTCGCGCTGCGGGCGACGGCCGCGACCAACGCGCTCGAGCGGCGATCTGGTTTGGATCTGAGCCACCTTCGCGACAAGGTTGTTCTGTCTTGCTTGAGCGCTTAGGCATTCCTGTAGAATATGCCGACACAGCCAATTCTGTCACCAATCGGAGCCGCACTATGACAACTCGATGGCATTTCACCGCCCGATTCAGTGATTCAGAACGCAAACCACTGGATTTACCACGATGGTCTGGCCCTTTTCGTGAGCGTGCGCAAGGAAAACATGATTTTCAGGTAAGTCTGCCAGCGAATGCAGATGCAGCGTCTGCGTGCCGAGCGCTCAGAATCTATGCGGAGGACGTCGGTTCCGGCGAGGCCCCCAATTATGTTGTTGGGAAGGATGAGCTGATTGCCATGCTGACGCACCCATTCAGCCCGGAGCGGGCAAACATGGCTGTTCTCGCGGCAAACAACCTGGCAGACCAAATCATAGAGGCCGATCAGTTTCCGGATTGCCTGTAGCCCGACCCAGATGCAGACTGACCCACTACCCCACATCGGATGCGATCAGCGCTGCGAGACTTTGGCATGTCGATTGCACACCCACTCCATCGCTATGTCGCGCGTGTGACAAACTAAATGTCAGGGAAAGGACAATGTTATTATGGGACGTGCAGCAATATTTGCCGTGATTCTTTTTGCGCTTGCCTCTGCCGGTGGATGCGGGGTGACTTCTAAATGTTCTCCTCAGAGTGTAGCCACCACAGTAAATGGGACTGCCAGCCTCAATACGAGCTCTGTCTTGGTCGCAGTCACTCGCAAGGCTGAATACATCGACGATTACTCATGCCACCTGATTCGAGTCGCTATCAGGGCTGATCGAGACGGCGATGCGGCGGCGTTCAAAGAAGCTGAGTATAAGCTTATGAACTGGTCTAAATGGAAGGCATCAGGTGGCGAACTTCCGGCTGAAGATAACACCGAAAACCCGCATGTTACCGGGATGATTTCAGCACAGTCGAGCGTGCTCGGTAGCGTGAGCAATAAATACAATCTGTCGAAAGCCGATGTAAGAGAGCTTACAGAGGCTAAATCCGCGACGGAGTCCCGACTCTCTGTCGCTCTTGAATCCAATAGACCGCTGTACAGAGCGATGATCATCGCATCGAATGCGGTTGATCTGATTGCTTCATCGCGTATCCCAGGCATGACGGGTGGACCGGCAGGGCTGAGGGTTGTACTAGGCAGAGCCCGAGCCGCACTCGATGAGGCGTTGGTGAATTTGTTAGCCGGTGTCGATACCGGTTCGATCAACCAGCCAACCGCGTCAGCAATTCGCCGCCACCTAAACGCCATTGATGCCGTCATCGAGCTTGACTTGCCGAGGCAGTAGTCCTTGCCAAATCTGGTTCACATGCAATACCTCCTGATCTGGTGATGCCAGGTCAGGCGGCATACTGACCTGCCCCCCATTAGTCCACCCGCTATGCGATAATGCGGTGAGTTGGCCGCATCTGGGAAGGCAGGACAGATGTTCATGAGTGAAATCGATTGCACTACATTTGCGGTCGACTCAGCACGACAAAGGACGAGTAATCGTCCCCGGGTTTCTTGCTAAATCGAGCACTGGCGGGTGTGAAGGCGGTTTCGGGCCTGGCGATGTAGTGTGTCGATCTCTTGGAAGGCTGACGCTCTACCATTGAGCTACACCCGCGTGCCAAGGACGATAGCACGGTTTCCTGGATCTGTCAGCCCCGCTGGCCGGGCAGCCCGTACCGCCCGGGACGCCTAGATCAGGTCTACGTCCGTCATGACCTCGACGGTGGCGGGGCCGTTGTGGGCCAGGGCGCGCCCGATGGCGTCGTCCAGATCGCCGGCGCGTTCGACCCGAATCCCCAGCCCGCCGCACGACGTCACGTAGTCGGCGATGTTGGGGTTGGTCAGCCCGGTCTGCCACACGTCCCACTTGCCGGCCCGCTGCTCCTTCGAGATCTTGCCCAGCTCGTTGTTGTTGAGCAGGATGTGGGTCAGATTCATCTTGGCGTGGACGGCGGTGTTGACCTCCCACGCGTACTGCCCGAACCCGCCGTCGCCCGTGATCGCGACGACCGGGCGACCCTTGAACTTGTTCCATATCGGATCGGCGTTGAACTTGTGGGCACGGGTGGCGGCCCACGCGCCCATCGCGGCGGGGTAGCCGAAGCCGATCGAGCCGAGGTAGCCCGACATCAGCACCGCCTGATCGCCCGAGGCTTCGAAGTAGCGCCCGAACGAATACGCGTTATTGCCGACGTCGACCGCCAAGATCGCGTCGCGGGGGATCATCCGGTTCATCGCGTCGAACACGGCGATCGACGGCACGCCGCCCTCGGCCGAGTCTTGCAGGCGGCTGGCCTTCTCCTGGCGCCAGATCGACCAGCGCTGGGCGACTTCGCCCGTGTGGTCAATCGACGCGTGCTTGCCCTTGATCGCGCCGAGGATCGCGCCCGCGGTGTTGCCGACCTCGCCCCAGACGGGCAGGTCGACGCCGTGGAACTTGCCGAGCGCCATGCGGTCGGAGTCGACCTGGATGGTGGGCTTCTTGGGGGTGATGCCGGTGTGGTTTGAGAAGCTCGCGCCGAAGACGAGGAGCAGGTCGCACTCGTTCATGAACCACGAGGCGATGGGCGTGCCGGATCGTCCGAGGACACCGCCCCCGAGCGGGTGCCCTGGGCGGCCGGGCATGTCCGGGTCGGGGCAGTCGCCGATGATGCCCTTGCCCTTGAAGGTGGTGAGCACGGGGCAGCTGAGTTCCTCGGCCAGCGCACGGACCGCGTCCATCTCGAACCGAGCGCCGTGCCCGACGATGATGGTGGGGCGTTTGGCGGCTTTGACCATCGCGATCGCTTTCCCGAGCACGCTCGGATCGGCCTGGATGACCGGCGATGAGATACGACCTTGGGGCGAGCCGGCCTGGGCGTCTTCCTTTGCGGGCATGGTCTGCACGTCGTCGGGGAAGATGATGTTGGCGACCTTGCGCTCGAGCGTCGCGTGCTTGAGCGCCAGATTGGTCAGCTCGGCGTGGTTCGAGTCGGGCAGGCACAGGTGCGAGAACTCGGCGACCGCGCCGAAGGCGGCTTGGAGCGGCACCTCCTGGAACGCGCCGGGCCCGAAGACCTGCTGGTTGACCTGCCCGGTCAGCGCGAGCAGCGGCGCGCGGTCCACCTTGGCGTCCCAGCAGCCGGTCAGCAGGTTGGTCGCGCCGGGCCCGGCGATGGCCAGGCAGGAGGCGGCCCGGCCGGTGAGCTTGCCGAAGGCGCTGGCGGCGAACGCGGCGGCGCCCTCGTGGCGGATGCCGATGAACTCCATCTGCCCCGCCTCGCAGCGACGGCGCAGCGCGTCGGCCAGTCCCAGGTTCGAGTGTCCGACCATGCCGAAGCAGTGCGTGACGCCCCACGCGACCATCGTCTCGGCCATAACGTCGGTCACGGTGCGCACGTGGTCGTCGAGCGCCTCGAGCCCGACGTAGACGCCGTCGTCGCGGTCTTCGACGGGGTAGGTGGTCAGCCCGTCGTCGTACCCGCCCGGGGGCTTGCCGGTGAGCGGGTCGTAGTCCCAGCCGTGCCAGGGGCATCGGAGGTAGCACTCCCCGTCGTGGGTGGTCTCGATCGAGCCCTCGCCAAGCGGGCCGCCCTGGTGCGGGCAGTTGTTCTGGAGCGCACCGAACTGCCCTTTGTGGCGGGTCAGGCAGATCTGCGTCACCTGATCGCCCCGCGTGACCGAGACGGTCTTGACGCGCCCGTCGGGCAGGTCGCCCTTGTCGGCGACGCGGTGCCATGTGAGTTCGACGCGTTGCTCAGCCATGCTGCTGCTCCCTGTGGATCTCGTTGAGTTCTCGCCCGAGGGCGTAGCCGATGACGATGCGGATGACGGCGATCCCGGCGAGGATGCCGAGGTGCTCGAGCGTGGGGCTGAGCATGGTTTCGATCACGTCGGCCGCGATGAGTAGTTCGAGCGCAAAAAGCAGATAGAACCCGACCTGGCGGCGCAGGGCGGCCATGCCTTCCTGGCATGCGCCCTTGCCCAATCGCCCCGCCTCGATACGCACGAAGCGGATCAGCCCGTAGAGCACGCCCCAGGCGAGCACCAGCACGGTCGCGGCGTTGATCCCGAGCACGACGGAGTGCAGCAAGCTCTCGTAGAGCGAAGCGTCGGCGAGGACCGGTGTTTCTGAGATGCTCATAGCATGTCTCCATCGTCTGTGTCCGTACCCATGCCCGGGCCGGCCGGCAGGTCCATCGGTGCCCCGCCGGCGATAGTTTTGCCCGGCATGTCGCAAAGCCGCTCGACCCGCTCGTGCTCGTAACTGACAGTCTCGACGATGCGCCGGACTTCGGCGATGCTGGTGATCATGGCCGCGAGCATCAGCGTGATACCCAGAATGAACACGCCCACCGCCGCCAGGTAGATCCAGCCCGGCTCGTCGATCACGAAGCGGAGTGCAAGGCCGATGACGCTGAGCAGGTTGCACGCGATCGCCGTGAAGAGCAGGAGCATGGTGACGCGCAAGATTCGGGCGCGGAGTATCAGGCGGTGCGTCTGGTGCTCGAGTCCCTCGAGGCGGAGCGACCGGACGGCGTCATTGCGCGTCCCGGGCTGGGCGTCGGACTGCCAGACGTTCAGCCGTTCAACGTGGAATGCCCTGATCCGTGCGAGCACCGTGTTCATACGCGCCGAGGTCGAGAGCAACAGCAGCCCACAGGCCGGGATCATGACCGCGGGTGCGACGATCTCCTGGATGACGTTGGGATCCTGTGCTGGCACGCGCTGTCCTCCTGTGCGTCTGTCAAGGCTCGCGGGCGCGTTTTGGCGTCCGCGAGTGGTTCGTTCGATGAGCGCTTAGAGCTGCGCGGGGTCGTAGTAGAACCGGATGTGCTTGGCCTTGCCGCCTTCCCAGCGGGTCACCTGGACCTGCTTGGGGTTGAAGGTCGAGCCGTCCTTCATGTCGACCTTGATGGCGTACTCGGCGAACGTGACGCCGTTGCCGGGCGAGTCCTCGTGCCCGCCCTGGGAGAGGACGTCGCAGCCGTGGAAGGCGGCGACCTGGGCGAGGATGTTCTTCTCATTTTCGATGATGGCCGCCTTGCCGACGACTTTGGCGCCGGTGACTTCTTCGTTCACCGCGTCGTCGGCGTAGAAATCTTCCATGCCTTTGACGAACTCCCCGGCTTGGAGTTGCTCGAGGATGGTGCGTTGGTTTTCGATAATCGATGCCATTGCTGAAGCTCCCTTTTCTATGAGTCACCGACATTCCTGCAGGTTCTGTCGTGTGTTCCGTTTACCCACCCACTCCGGCGAATCGCACACCCGAGAGATCGGCGAGGTCGCGCTTCCAGGCGACGAGATCCGAGGGCGTGAAGCCGCCCAGCGAGTCGTGCCCGCAGGCGCGGGCGAGCACGCCCATCAGTTCGGTGCTGGCTTCGAAGAAGTTCTTGAGGCGCTGGGCCGATTCATCGATGACGATGCGCTGGCGCAGCCCGGCCTTCTGGGTCGCGATTCCTACCGGGCAGTTGTTGCTGCTGCACGCCCGCATCCCGAGGCAGCCGATCGCCTGGATCGCCGAGTTCGAGACCGCGATGGCGTCGGCGCCGAGCGCGAGGGCCTTGACGAAGTCGGCCGGCGTCCGCAGGCCGCCCGTGATCACCAGCGTCGTGTCGGGGCTGACGCGGTCGAGGTGCCTCCTGGCGCGGGCCAGCGCGGGGATCGTGGGCACCGAGATATTGTCGCGGAAGAGTGTGGGCGCCGATCCGGTGCCGCCGCCGCGTCCATCAAGGATGATGTAGTCGGCGCTGGCTTCGAGCGCGAAGTCGATGTCGGCCTCGACGTGCTGGGCGCTGAGCTTGAAGCCGATCGGGATGCCGCCCGTGTGCGAGCGGACCTCATCGGCGAACTCTTTGAAATCGGCCGGCGTGTTGAGGTCGGGGAAGGTTGCGGGGCTGACCGCGGTCTGCCCGACGGGGATGCCGCGGACCGAGGCGATGACCGAGTCGACCTTCTCGCCGGGAAGGTGCCCGCCAGTGCCGGTCTTGGCGCCCTGGCCTCCCTTGAAGTGGAACGCCTGGCACTTGACGACCTTGTCGGGTGAATAGCCGAAGCGGGCCGAGGCGAGTTCGTAGAAATAGCGATCGTTGGAAGATTGCTCGTCGGGCAGCATGCCGCCCTCGCCCGAGCAGATCCCGGTGCCGGCCAACTGGGCACCCTTCGAGAGCGCGACCTTGGCTTCGTACGACAATGCTCCGAAGCTCATGTCGGACACGAACAGCGGGATGTCGAGTTCCAGGGGCTTCTTGGCGCGCGGTCCGATGACGACCTTGGTCGACACGGGGTGGTCGTCGAGCAGCGGCTTGGTCGCCATCTGGGCCGTGACGATTTGGAGGTCGTCCCACGAAGGCAGATCCTGGCGTGCCACGCCCATCGCGGCCGAGGGTCCGTGGTGACCGAACTTCTTGAGTCCGTCCTTGGCGAGCGCCTGGATCAGCCCGACGTGGGGCTCTTCGGGCGCGCCGTGGACGTCGGCGTAGAGCCCGAGGTATTCGTCGCGGTTGTAGGGCTGGGGGTTGGCCTTCTCCCACGCGGCGATCTCGGCCTCGTCGACAACGACGACCTTCTCGCCGTCAACGGTCTTGACCCACGCGCCGAACTTGTGGAGCTTCTCCGCGTTGTTGTACTCGGAGACTCCGGTATCGAGGCGGTAGTCCCAGCCGTGCACGCCGCAGATGAGGTTGTGCCCGTCGACGTGCCCATCGGACATGAGCGCGCCGCGGTGCAGGCAGCGTCCGTAGAGGACAGAAACCCCGTCGTCGTCGCCTTTCATGCGGATGACGACGAGATCGACGTTGGCGACGAGCGCGTACGAGGGCTGAAGGGGCGACAACTCGTCCCAGCGGGCGATGGTGACCTTGTGCATATGTGTTCTCCGGTGCGGACCGCCAATGTAGCGGTTCGAGACGAACTGTGCGTCTCGACAACTTATTTCGCACTAACTAAAAACGCCGATCTCAGAGGGCCTTGACCGCCCTGAGCGCGAGGAACATCGGTATTTCCGCGCGTGACAGGTTTTCTGCCGCGGCTCTCGGGCCGGCTTGGCTCGTCCGGTCCGACGCCCATTCCTCCATCGCGTCGACCGCGAGCCCGGCGTTGGCCATGGCGCTGACGTAGGCACCGATCGGGCGGTGGTGGGTCGTGGTCGTCACCGCGCCCTGCCCGGACGACACGCCGCCCGGGTTCATCACGATCTGAGCGCTGCGTTCGGAGAGGTATCGATCGACGCGCCGGAACTGGATGGGCACCCCGGTGCGTCCGTCGATGGTCCAGCCCCACGCGGTCGCCTGGGGCGAGCGGAACGCGGGGTGCAAGACGACCGCGACGAATCGCCCGCCGGGGTTGAGCGACGCGCTGACGCTGGCCATGACCGCATCGACGTCGTCGATGTTCATCAGTGCCATCACGCACGCGGCGGCGTCGAAGGAGCCGATGTCGAGCGACGCGAGATCACGGGCGTCGCCGACCTTCACCTGGGCAGAATCGCCCAGTGCGGCAGCGGCCCGCTCGATCAGTTCTGGGGAGAGGTCCACGCCGACGAGCGGGTTGTCGTCCGTGTTTTTGCTCAGGCGGGCGAGCAGCACGCCCTGGCCGCAGGCGAGATCGAGAAATCGCTCGCCCGCTTTGAGATCGAGCAGGCGCTCGACGCCCGGGAGGATGGTGCGTTCGTGGTGGTCCGAGCCGCGGTTGGCGATCAGGTCGTCGTACCAGCCGGCGACGGGGTCCCAGCCCTTTTCCTTGATCTCTTCCTGGCGTGCTTCGCGGGCCTCGTGGTCGAGGGCACCCGCGGGCGGCTCCATGCCCACCGCTCGGTAGAACGAGGCCGGTGCGGGCGCGCGGAATCGCTCGCTCGACCGCGTGCCCGGGTTGCGCAGGCGGATTTCCTCGGCGTGCAGCGCCACGCGTCGCAGATCATCGCGGAGCGAGCCGTACTCGGCGTCGCCGATCACCGTGTGCCCGGCCGCTGCGAGTTGGGCGCGGACCTGGCCCGGCGCGTCGGGGCGGGCACGGACGCGCAGCAGGGTGGCGGTGTCGGTGCCCGCGACCACGCGGCACGAACTGACCGAGGCCGACGGTTTGGACTCGAGCCCGGGCACGGGGCCCGAGATCACGCGCTCGACACTCTCGCCCGTGTCGAATCGTCCTTCGACGAGCGCGAGGTAGGTCGTGGTGCTGCGAGTCTCGTGCAGGTCATCGAGATCGGTCATCGGCATGTACGCAACGACGCCCGACGCGACGTCGTCGAGCTGGTGGACCGCGCGGAGGCGCTCGCGTCGCGGCGCGTGGTTGGCGTTGACGAGCGGGGTGAAGGCGGTGTTACCGCCGCGAAGCGGCATGCCCGCCGGCTTGACCGCGACGACGAGGTCTTTGTCGCGGTGCACGGTTACGGGTACCGGTCCGAGGGGTTTCGGTGGTGGTGGCGGGCGGTTGTCGAACCCGCGCGGGGGGCCCCGATCGTTGAAGCGGGGATCCGGGCGTGGCCCGCCGCGTGGGCGATCGTCCGGGCGTCGGTTGTCGCGGTAGCCTCCGCCACCGCCCTGGCCGCTCTGATACCCACCGCCGCCGCCGTAGCCGCCACGGTTCGAGTCGCGTCCGCCATCTCGTCCGCCGCCTTGGTCGTAGCCGCCGGGGCGACCGCCCCGGTTCTGATCAAATCCGCCCATGCGTCTGCTCCTGCGCGTGGGCGCGTTTGGTGTCTGCGATCGGCAGGATCCGATCGAGCAGCCAGTCTGCAAAATCGGCCTTGGGCATCGAGCCGTCGGTGGTTTCGTCGGTATCGATGCCGCGGTCGGGGTTGCCGATCAGCGTGGCCCGGATGGTGTCGCTGTCCATGGTCTCGAGCGGGTTAGCGACGATGAGGTCGATGTTCTTGCGCCGCAGCTTGCGGTTGCCGGACGCGATCATCTCGGCTTCGGGCTCGAGCGCGAAGCCGACGAGGAGCTGGTCCGAGCGTGCGTTCTGCGAGCAACCCGCGAGCAGGTCGGGCGTGGATTCGAGGTGGAGCGTCATGCCAGCGGCTTGTCGCCGGCGCTTGCCGCCCTGGTCGACCTCGCCCGGCGCGGGGCGGTAGTCCGCGACGGCGGCGGCCATCACAAGGACCGAAGCGTCGGGCAGACGCTCTGCCAATCGGGCTTCCAGATCGGCGGTGGAGACGAATCGGACGACTTCAACGCCGGCGTGCGTCGGTGCGACGGCGTTGGGACCGAGCAGGAGCGTGACGCCCAGCCCCCGGGCGGCGGCCGCGTCGGCCAGCGAGGAGCCCAGGCGCCCCGAGGAGCGGTTCCCGAGGAACCGGACCGCGTCGATCGGCTCGTACGTTGGGCCCGCGGCGATGAGGATGCGATGGGTCTCGTTGGGAGCGGGCACGTGCGGCCTTTCGTATGCGGTTGGGATAGACAGGCGGTCTCGGCGGTGCGAATGCCCGCGCCGGGCAGATGATCCCGGGAGGGGTCTCGGCTCGGGCGGTCAGATCGCGGTCCGATCGGAACTTGTCAGGACAGGGCATCGTATGGAGCGCCGTCGCCCGGGTCGCGGCCCCGTTGGGGCGATGGGGCGGTTTGTGTGCCCGGGGCGTGCTTATGGGGCGGCGAGAGCGCCAGGTTTCTCATCGAGCGGCCAGCCGGGCGGTCCCCTATCATCACCACCCGCACCCGAGAGGGGTGCGAACCAACCCCCGGATCCGCGATGCGGGCCGTGCCACTTGAGTATGTAAGGATCGATCCCCGCATGGCGAGGAACCGAAAGAAGCTGGGCCAGATCTTGGTCGGATCGGGCGTGATGAACGCCGAGCAAGCCGACCGGGCCCTCAAGCACGCCAAATCGTCCGGCAAGCGGATCGGGGAGGCCGCGATCGAGCTTTCGCTCGCTTCCGAGAAGCAGGTCGCCAAGGCGTTGGCCGACCAGTACGGCATGCCGTTCGTCGATCTCGACGAGCCCGGCGCGAGGGACCAGATCGAAGAAGGTGCCATCGACGCCAACATCGTCAAGAAGTTCCTGGTCCTGCCGCTGGGCAAGGCCAACGGCAAGATGCGCCTGCTGATCCATGACCCGATGGATCTGGAACTGCTCGACAATCTCCGGTTCCGCCTCAACATGGACATCGACCCCCACCTAGCCGCGAAGGGCCAGATCAGGGACCACATCGAGGGCGGCGGCCCGGGCGGGTCGCAAGACACCAAGGAGTCGCTGGTCACCGATTCGATCGACCGCACGATCGACCGCTCGGTGGACCGGTCCATGGACCGCTCGATCGACGTTTCCAGCGAGGATTCGCCGGTCGTCAAGCTTTGCAACCGCATCCTTGAAGAGGCACTGCGGATGCGGACGAGCGACGTCCACATCGAACCGATGGGCGACCGCGTGCGCCTGCGCTACCGCATCGACGGCGTGTGCATCGAGCGCGACAACCTGCCCAAGCGCATGCAGAACTCGGTGCTCTCGCGCGTCAAGCTGATGGCGGGCATGAACATCGCCGAGAAGCGCATCCCTCAGGACGGTCGCATCAAGCTGCCCATCGATGGGGTGCAGATCGACTTCCGTGTCTCGGCCTGCCCGGCGTACCACGGCGAATCGGTGGTGCTGCGTATCCTGCGCCCCGACGCGGTCCGCATCGGTCTGGTGAACCTGGGATTCGAGCAGGACAACCTCGACGTCTTCAACCGGATCATCAAGCGCCCCAATGGGATCTTCTTGGTGACCGGGCCCACGGGTTCGGGCAAGACGACGACGCTGTACTCGGCGCTCGACGTGCTCAACCGCCCCGACCGCAAGATCATCACCGCCGAGGACCCGGTCGAATACAACTTCGATGGCATCAACCAGTGCCAGGTCCGCGAGGGCATCGGGCTGACGTTCCCGGCGATCCTCCGCTCGATGCTCCGCCAGGCGCCCAACATCATCCTCGTCGGTGAGATTCGCGACAAGGAAGTGGGGGAGATCGCGATCCAGGCGGCCCTGACCGGCCACCTCGTGTTCTCGACGCTCCACACCAACGACGCGCCCAGCGCCGTCACGCGTCTGATCGACATGGGCATCAAGCCGTTCCTGGTCGCGTCGTCGATCCAGGCGATTATGGCCCAACGCCTGATCCGCGTGCTTCACGACCCGTCCAAGCAGCTCGCGACCGAGGAAGAACTGGATCACAAATACCTGAGCCTGATCAATCTCAAGGCCGAGGACGCGATCGGCAAGGTCTACAAGGCGGTGCCCTGCGACGCGGCCCCGAACGGGTACAAGGGACGCAAGGGCATCTTCGAGATGATGCAGATGAACGCCGAACTGCGCGACCTGGCGTTCAAGCTGGCACCGGCCTCGGAACTTCGCAAGTCGGCGCTCGCGTCGGGCATGCGTCCCCTGTTCGAGGACGGGCGTCTCAAGGTCCTCAACGGCACCACAACCCCCGAAGAGATCGCACGCGTCAGCCAGTCCGAGGGCGGGCACTAAACGTATATGTTGCCGGGCGAAGCGCCCGGATGAACCTGGGAGAGACAGACCATGTCCACCGTCCAGATCGACCGATTGCTCGACACCGTGGTCAAGACAGGGGGCTCGGACCTCCACCTGACCGTGGGTCGCCAGCCGACCATCCGCCTCAACGGGGGGCTGCGCAACCTCCAGACCAAGGTCCTCGACTCCGACGACATGGTCTCGCTGATGAAGGCGATCACGCCCGAGCGGAACCAGCAGGAACTCCAGGAGGAGGGCGGCACCGACTTCGGTTTCGCGTACGGCGAGGCGGCCCGCTTCCGTGTCTCGGTCTTCCGCCAGAAGGGCGACCTGGCGATCGTCCTCCGCCAGATCCCCAACAAGCTCTTGACCTTCGAGCAGATCGGTCTGCCCGAGATGTGCCGGAGCCTGATCCGGCGTCCGCGCGGGCTGTTCCTCGTGACCGGCCCGACCGGCTCGGGCAAGACGACTTCGCTGGCGACGATGCTCGATCACGTCAACCAGACGCTCGATCGCCACATGATCACGATGGAAGACCCCATCGAGTACTACCACCCCCACAAGAAGTCAATCGTGAACCAGCGCGAGGTGGGCAACGACGTGCCCAGCTTCGCCGAGGCCCTCCGGCGTGCCCTGCGTCAGGACCCCGACGTGATCCTGGTGGGCGAGATGCGTGACCTCGAGACGATCGAGGCCGCGGTCCGGGCGGCGGAAACGGGCCACCTGGTGTTCGGGACGCTCCACACCACCGGTGCGGCCAAGACGATCGATCGCCTGGTCGACGCCTTCCCGGTCAGCCAGCAGAACCAGATCCGCGTCCAGCTCTCGACCGCCCTGATCGCGGTGCTCTCGCAGGTTCTTCTCGGGCGGATCGACACCAAGGGCATGGTGGCCGCGTATGAGTTCCTGGTCATCACGCCGGCGATCGCGAACCTGATCCGGGACAACAAGTCGTTCCGCATCGATTCGATGATCCAAACGGGCAAGAAGTTCGGCATGCAGCTGCTGGACGACCACCTCTGGTCGCTGTACTCGCGGGGCATGATCGCGGCCGAGGAGATGATCGACAAGGGCAAGAACCCGGCCGATCTGGCGGCCAAGGTCCACCAGGCCGGAGGGGTCATCGGGCGTCCCGAGATGGACGATCCCGAGGCCGCGGAGGCACCCGAGTAGGGCCCGGCACGGCGTCTATCGGATGCCAGTACGGGTCTTGACTGATCCCCGCGGGGTGCGAGAAGTCTGTTTTTAATCGATTAGCAATCTGTCGCATCGGACCATTGCCCGGAATCGGGATGTCCCGAGGCGAACCTGAACGGGTTTGATGCGAACATGGCTATGTCGACGGCTGCGTCGGCTTGGCCCCGAGGAGCCGGGATGGACGTTTCAGAACTCAAAGGACGCAAGATCGGGCGGGCGTTGACCAAGCTCGGTGTGGTCACGCGCGAGCAGGTCCATGAGGCATTGCAGGTTCAGAAGGGCAAGACCCAGAAGATGAAGCTGGGGCAGGTGCTCATCGAGCTGGGCCACTGCACGCAGCAGGAAGTTGACCGGGCCCTGGCCGGGCAGGCGGGGATGGAGTTCGTGGATATCTCGAAGATGCGGATCTCCGAGGAGACGCTCGAAGCGATCCCCGCGGAGAACGCAAGGGCGTACCAGTTGGTGCCCATCAAGTGGGACCCGGTCCGCAAGCACCTCCGGGTGGCGATCAAAGACGCGGGTAAGTTCCAGGCGGTGGACGACCTCCGCCTGCTGCTGGGCGCCAAGGTCGACGCGGTGGTCGCCCCGGGCGAGATGATCGACGCGATGATCGAGAAGCACTACAGCAAGGTCGAGTCCGTCGCTGAAGTGATGGGGGCCTTGGCTTCGGACGAACGCATCATGGCGTTCGGCGAGGCGGGCAACGCGATGGAGATCGAATCGCAGCTCGAACTGGCCGACGACAACCAGGTCATCCGCTTGCTCAATCTCGTGCTGCTCCAGGCGATCAAGGACCGGGCGTCGGACATCCACTTCGAACCGTTTGAGAACGAGTTCAAGATGCGGTACCGGATCGACGGCGTTCTGTACGAGATGGTGCCCCCGCCGCCGCACTTGGGCGCATCGATCACCAGCCGCGTCAAGGTCATGGCCAACCTGGACATCGCCGAGCGTCGCCTGCCCCAGGACGGGCGCATCGAGCTGACCGTGGGCGGCAACCCCATCGACCTTCGTGTCGCGATCCTGCCGACGATCTACGGCGAATCGTGCGTGTTGCGAGTCCTCGACCGCGGCAACGTGGAGTTGTCGCTGGATCGTGTGGGCTTCCGCAGCGACGACCTCGAAAAGTTCCGTGGGCTGATCGCCAAGCCCAACGGCATCGTGATCGTGACCGGGCCGACCGGTTCGGGCAAGACGACCACGCTCTATGCGGCGTTGTCGGAGTTGAACGACGTCAAGACCAAGGTGCTCACGGCCGAGGACCCGGTCGAGTATGACATCGACGGCCTGTGCCAGGTGCAGATCAACACCGAGGGCGGGCTGACCTTCGCCAAGGCGCTGCGGAGCTTCCTGCGTCAGGACCCCGACGTGATCCTGGTCGGCGAGATCCGCGACCTTGAGACCGCGCAGATCGCGGTGCAGGCGTCGCTGACCGGTCACCTGGTGCTCTCGACGCTGCACACCAACGACGCGCCGAGTTCGATCATCCGTCTCGTTGACCTGGGCGTGGAACCGTTCCTCTTGACCGCGACGCTCGAGGGCATCGTGGCCCAGCGGCTTGTCCGCAAGCTGAACATGGAGACTCGCGAGCCGTTCACGCCGACCGAGCAGGAGCTGATGGAGCTGAACCTCCGCCCGGACGACGTCGCGGGCAAGGAGTTCTACAGGCCGGGCTCTGGCAAGCAGGTAGGCGGCGGATACAAGGGGCGCATGGCGCTGTACGAGATCATGACGATGGACGACGAGATGCGCGAGTTGATCATGAAGGATTCGAGCACCGCGGTGCTGCGGACTCTGGCGCGGCGCAAGGGCATGCGGAGCCTGCGTGAGTGCGGGCTGCTGGGAATCTACGAGGGCATGACCACGATCGACGAGGTCGTGCGTGAGACGCTGGGCGAGGAGTGACTCGTCGGCGCCTCATCGGTGCACGATCGGTCGCGTGGAATGGTTGACTGCGGAAGCGAGCAGGGAGAGATCGACGCAGGGCGTGTGCCCGCGGACGGTCGTGAGGAGTAGGCGATGGCGACTTTCACATACCAAGCGTTGAATGCTTCTGGCAAAAACCAGAAGGGCACGATCGAGGCGGCCAGCAGCGAAGAGGCCACCCAGAAGATCAAGGCCCAGGGCTATTTCCCGACGTCGGTGCAGCCGGTCAAGGAGAAGAAGTCCAAGACCAAGACCGGCGAAGAGGTCGGTGCGGCCAGGAAGAAAAAGAAGAAGGGTGGCGGCGGGATCAGCTTCGGCAGGGTCAGCCCCAAGCACCTGACGCTGTTCACACGCCAGCTCTCCACGTTGCAGGACGCGGGCCTGCCTCTGTTGCGGTCGCTGCAGATCCTCGAGAGCCAGCAGAAGCCCGGCAAGCTGAAGTCGGTGCTGTCGGGCGTGTGCGAAGAGGTCGAGGGCGGCAGTTCGTTGTCCGAGTCGATGGGCAAGTTCCCCAAGGCGTTCGACAACCTCTACGTGAAGATGGTCAACGCGGGCGAGATCGGCGGCGTGCTCGACCTGATCCTCCAGCGCATCGCCGAGTTCATGGAGAAGAGCGAACGCCTGAAGCGCAAGATCAAGGGCGCGCTCGTCTACCCGGTCGTCGTGATGACCATCGCTGTGATCATCCTGACGTTCATCATGGTGTTCATCATCCCGAAGTTCGTGGATATCTTCAAGGACTTTGAGGTCGAGCTGCCCGGCCTGACGCTGTGGCTGATGGACACGTCGAGCTGGATGGCCGGCACGAAGGCCGGCCAGGACATCCCCGGGTTCGTGTTCGTGGTCTTCGGCGGCCCGGTGCTGTGGATTTCGTACAAGCTGATCCGCAAGACGCCACCCGGGCGCGCGGTGTTCGACACGCTGCTGCTGTGGACGCCGATCTTTGGCAAGTTGGTGCGCAAGACGGTGATCGCCCGGTTCACCCGCACGCTGGGCACCCTGATCGGTGCGGGCGTGCCGATCCTCGAAGCCGTGACGATCACGGCCGAGACGAGCGGCAACTACGTCTACGAGAAAGCGCTCAAGAAGGTCCACGACTCGATCCGCGAGGGCGAGAGCTTCGCCGGGCCGCTGCGTGAGTCCAAGACGTGCGACGCGATCGTGGTCAACATGATCGACGTGGGCGAGGAGACGGGCGACATGGACGCGATGCTCATGAAGATCGCGGACAACTACGACGAGGAGGTCGATGTTGCGGTCGAATCGCTCGTGTCGCTGCTCGAACCCCTGATGGTCGTGGTGTTGGGCGGCATGGTCGGCACGATCGTCGTCGCGATGTTCCTGCCCATGATCAAGATGATCGAGTCGCTCCAGTAAGCGCGGCGCGTTGTTCGGCCGGCGTGCTTGGCGTCGGATTACTCTGTTTCGGTTACCTGTTCATCTGTCCCCGGAGAGCTTCGCATGCAGACGCATCAGAAGACAACCCGGCTCGCTCGACGAGCGATGGCTCGCGCCGGCTTCACGCTGGTGGAGTTGCTGGTGGGGATCACGATCATCGCGTTGCTCGCGGCGTTGCTTCTCTCGGGGCTGACCCGGGCGGTTGAGCGGGCGCGGAGCACGGCCGCCCAGCAGGCGGTCAACACGCTGGTGCTCGGGGCCACACAGTTCGAGAACGACTTCGGCTTCTACCCGCCGCTGGTCCACGACGGCGTGGTGATCTCGAACAACGACGATCTGCGTCGCCCCGGGACCGAGATCGATGGGCAGTTCCAGGACGGACCATTGGTGGCGATCGACACCGGCGATATCCAGTTCGAACGCTTGGTGGTTTGGTCCGAGGGTACTGATCTGTCGTTCTTCCGTCGTCGTAGCGGCGACCAGAGTGATCCTGTTCAGCTTCCCGACGGCGGGGAATGGGACGACGATCTCGCGTGGAGCGACATCCGATACTCGAAGTTCGCGCTGCCGTTCTACTTGGCCGGTGTGGGCGGCAAGCGGCTCGATGGCGTGGCCGGGCCCGGGTTCGCCCGCCCGCAGTCCAACGGGCTGTTCGTGGGCGTTGGCTATCCGGTCGGCTCGACCCGCGACCGCTACGAGCCGGTCGTTGACCCGGACAAGGGCTCATTCAAGCAGGTGATCGGCTACAGCGAATCGCTCGAGTATCTCGAGCACGCCACGCCCGAGCCTGGCACGATCGAGCCAACCGATTCCGAGGTCGCGTTCCTCGACCCGTGGGGGCGGGCGTACCGCTACTACCGCTGGGAGCCGGGGCGCTTCGAGAGCGGGCGTCTCGTGGTCGAGAACACGCTGGACCTGAACATCCCGCCCGTTCTGCTGGACCCCAATCTCTACGCGGAAGTCCGCAACGACCTCAACATGGCAGGGGAGATCGACCTGACGAGCGGCAACGCGGAACTGCGCTCGGCGCGATTCGCGGTCGTCAGCGCCGGCACGGACGGCCTGTTCGGCACCGAGCCGATCGAGCGGATCGCTCGGGCGCTGCGTGTGGACGAGCCGACAGCGCTCACCGCTCAGGTGCAACTCCGCGGGCTGGTGATGGAAGACAACCTCGTGGGGCTGGGCAAATGATGCGTATGACGTCCACACTCCGAGTTCCTTTCTTGAAGAGCGCAGACGCGGGCAGCGACGCTTCGCTCGTTCGGCGTGCATTCACGGTTGTTGAGCTGCTGGTCGTGATCGTGGTGATCGTGATCGTCCTGGCGATCGCCACGCCGGCGTTCCGGGCGTTGATCTACTCGTCCGAACGGTCGCTCGCGTTCAACTCGGTCGAGGCCGCGGTGGCGGCCGCCCGCGATCTGGCCCTCCGCTCTGCGGGCGGAGACGACGGCGCGGTCGTGTTCTTGTATGAACAGGGCGGGCCGATGCGGATCGTCCCGGCGGTCCGGGTTGGAACCATCCGCCAGCAGCGTCTCCAGGGCGAGCTCAGCGCGGCCGGCCAGGTCGAGGTCGATCTGTTCGCGCCGATCGCCGATGCGACGCTGATCGAGATGCCACGCAACTGGCACGTCCGCGGCTACGCGCCCGCTGGCACGATGATCGATCTGCAGGGCAACGGTCGGGCCTATTCGGCGTGGTACAACAGTGAGCCCTGGGGCGGTGTGGACCCGCGCGATGACGCCAAGCTCGAGCGCAACTGGATCTTCCCCGAGTCCGGGTTCTATTCGGTCGATCTGCAGGTCCCGCGCCGCAACGGCAGCGGCGCCGGCGTGCGCCCCGACCTCTCCTCCCCGACATCACGCCAGTCGTTCATGATCAGGTTCGACGCCCGCACCGGTTCGGTGAGTTCGGACCGCGGGCTCTCGCTGCTGATCGATCCGCGGGCAAGCTCGCGTGACCGCGTCGGCGCCGAGAGCCCGAGCGCGGATCAGATCCGCTTGCGTCCGGACCGGAGCGAAGACCTGGTTCGTTGGACGCGCGGCCTGATCAACGCCCCGCCTTTCAATCCCAACACCGGTAGCCCGCTCGCTCCGCCCTACAACACGCAATCGTTCGACGCGATCCTCCCGTTCATCGGCATCCAGTCCAACGACACGGTGCTGATCAAGCCTGTGACGAGGTTCGCGGTGTACGACGAACGCCGCCTGGCCCAGAACATCGGGGTACGCTCGCTGAACACGACGACCGGGACGATCTACGCGCCGGTCGCCGCGGATGGCTCGGGCGACACCGCGATCCGTTTCGACGACGAGCTGTTCCGCGACTCGTCAGACGCCAACCCGGACCGCGTCCGCGACCGGGTCAACGCGTGGATCGAGGGCGACACGAACTTCGACGGCGAGATCGATGACGAGGACGAGCCGCAGGCCCGCCTGTACCTGATCCGACCGCTGACCGGCGAGCTTGTGGAGGTGTTGCGATGACGAACGGATCGGACAGATTGTTCCCCGTTCGGGCTCGGGCTCGGGTTCGCGGATTCTCGCTGATCGAGGTGCTGATCGCGGTGCTCGTGCTGGGGCTGGGGCTGCTCGGGCTCGGTGCCATCTTCCCGGTGGTCATCGCCCAGCAGCGCGACGCGTTCAACGCGTCGCAGGGTGCCGACGCCGCCGACGCGGCGTTCGACATGCTGGCCGACGACACGGGCGTGCTGCGGATCAGCGGTCTCTGGGAGCGCGACGATAACGGGAACTGGAACCTCGGTGTTCCCGGTCCCGGAGGCAATCAGGATCAGCAGGGCGGCAACCCGCTGCCGCTCAACTCGTCGTGGATCATCCCCGACATCACCGACGCCGCGGTCGGACGGAACCCCAGGTTCGGATCGCCGGTCCCGGGCTTCAACGTCTCGAACTTGTCGGATATCAAGGAAGGCAAATGGAGCATCGATGTTGGGGACGGATCGCCCGCAGTTGATCAGCAGCTCATCGTAACCGCACGCCTCTTCCCGGCGCCGGACTCGGGTGCCGATCCCCGCTTCGTCTGGGATCCGGTCATTCGCCGGACCGCCCAGGACACTGTGCAGGTGGCGATCTTCGTGCGACGGATCGACGAGCGGATCCGTGTGCCCCGGAACTACACGCTCTCGGACATGCTCACCAACGACAACAACCCGGGTATCGATCGCCCGGTGCTGCCGCTGGCGTTGGATCTCGACAAGGGTCGTCAGGTAACCGACGACGGGCAGAACCAGCCGAGCAGGCCGGACGTCGGATACCCGATCCCGGTGAGCATCGAGATTGCGGTGTACGAGGACCATCTCGACTGGGCCGTCGTGGACAGTTCCGTGGCGGGCAGCGATGACTTCGACACCACGCTGAGCGCGTTCCGCAGGGTCGGGCAGAAGTTCGTAGATAACACCGGCGTGGTGCGCACCGTGATCGGACTGCCCGAGGTCGAGCAAGGCGGGGATGTGGGCCTGGCCGGTCGGTCCGTCGTGGTGGACCCGCCCTTCGTACAGGCCAACGCGAGCGAGGGCGAGAACGTCAACGTTCGCCGCGGGACATCGGCGCAGCGGACGACGTGGATCCAGCAGGCGGTGTTCACGCCGCAGGTCCCCGCCGCGGTCCGTGTATACACGCTCAGGAAACCCCGGGACGGGTAGGAGATCGCACGAGGATGACGCACAACGCGCCCACAACCCGTGCCTTGAATCGCAGCCTCCGGCGTCGGTGCGCTGCCGCTCCGGGCTTGCGCCCGGGCTTTACGCTCATCGAACTGCTGGTCGCGATCGGCATTCTCGCGCTGGTCTCGATCGGTCTGGCGGTGATCTTCGGCGCCATCGGGGAGACGGTCAGCGAGGGACGCCGGGCCAGCACGCTGAACCGGGCCGCCGAGCGGATCGAGAACCAACTCCGCACCGACCTCGAGCGAATGACCCGGGACGGCTACCTGGTCATCTCGCAGCGTTACGCGTCGCAGGAGTCCACGGGATCGGGCGAGCCCAACTTGGTGAAGGTCAAGCTGTCGCCGCGCGATTCGCGAGGGCGCGAGCGCCGCGTGGACGAGATCATGTTCTTTGCGCGCGGAGACTTCGTGTCGCGCCGGACGCCCCTTGTCAGCGGGGTCCAGGCGACCGCGAACGAGGCCGCGATCTACTACGGCATCGGGCAGAAGCGCGTCCCGGACCTCGAGACCCGACTGAACAGCCCGCAGAACTTCTTCTTCAACCCGTTCCCGACCGATTCGAACCTCGAGTCGACCAGCCGGCGTCCCTACGCGCCGCTGCTGGGTGTGCCCGAGCCGTCTGGAGCGGCGGCGAACCCGAACCGGTACGCCCAGGACTGGTCGCTGCTGCGCCAGGTGACGCTGCTGACGACGCCCAATCTCGTGGCCCAAACGCCCTCGGAGGTCTTCGGGATCGATCGCGACGACGAGCTGGCCGCGGGCACGCGTCTGCTCCAGGATTCGGCCCGCCAGATCGCGTTCCAGCCCGCGAGCCGCTCGCTGTTCAACAGCCTGTGCTGGACCGACCTGACGACGTACCAGAATCCGCCCGGGTCGGTGTTCATGTTCGATGGCATCAGCCGGTGGTGGATCGGCGATGTCGCCCGATTCCCGAGCAATCTCAGTTCGCCCGCGTTGCGTTCGATGCCCGCGTGGCGGTCGAGCGGCGTTGTCGATATCGCGCAGACCCGGATCGCGGACGTCCGTCGCACGATCCGGTCGCTGGCCGCGGTCGGCGTGACACCGGGCAACTACTACCCATCCGAGGCTGTGCGTCCGTTCAACCCGCGACCCGCGCGGACCGCCCAATCCATCGATGGCTTCAACCTGGTCTGGCTCGATCCGACGACCGACCCCGCGGCACAGCCGACCCCGGCCAGCGCGGGTACGCTCAATCTCACGACGGACGGGCCCCGCTTGCGTGCGTGGGCGTTCGATTCGATGCCGAGCCTCTGGGGCACCTCGTTCGGCCCGCCGCAGTTTCTGCCGCAGCATCTCGCCGGCGTCCGGTACGAAGACACACCGACACGGCTGGTCTACGAGGGTGACGAGTTCGCCGACACCGACGACGGGCGTTTGGCCCGGGCGATCGCCGAGGCGAACCAGGAGATGCTGACGGCCCAGGTGTTCGTGCCGCGGGTGACCGAGTTCATCGTCGAGTGGTCCTACGGCACGGTGGACAGCACCCTGCCTCCGACAAACCCGGCATTCCAGCAGATGCAGTGGTTCGGGATCCCCCGGGCCACGCGTGATGACGACCGGAACGGGACCATCGACCTGCGCGATCACGAGGCCGACCCGAGCGTGCGCCGCTATTCGGACGCGATCTTCGGCACCGATGATCTGTGGATGGATGCCAGCCGAGACCTGAACCGGGTGATGGTCAACCAGACGATCGCGGACCGTGAGGAGTCGCCTGACTTCGCGGTCTTCGGGTTCACGGACCCGGCGGGTGACGCAGACCCGGACAACGATATCGCGGTGGATTGGCCCAAGTTCTTGCGGTTCACGATCTCGATCGCGGATCCGGAAGACCAGGAGACCGAGCGGACGTTCCAGTTCGTGTTCGCGGTGCCTGGCGAGCAGGGTTGAGTGGGGGGCCCCCCGGGGGCGGGGGCAGGCCCGGGGACGGGCCGAGGAAGGCGTCGCGTGCCGCACCGGGCGGGCGACAAATGCCGGTTGAGTGAAGCGGTGCGGAGCATCCCGCGTGTTGCGGGCAAGGAGCGGTCCATGCGATCCTCAGTGTTGAACAGCCAGTCCCGTCCCGAGTCGTTTGCGGCATCGGTGCAGCCACGGCGCGGGTCCGCGTTGGTGGTCGTCATCGGCACGCTGGCGTTGATCTCGGTCTTCGCGGCGATCTACATCTCGATCGGGCGGGCCGACACGCGTGCGGTCGCGACGCAGGAGAGCCGCAGCGAGGAAGCGGGCTACATGAACCGCTACGCCGAGTACACCGCGCAGATCATCGCGATGGACCGGTTCGACGCGACGATGCAGTACGCCGACGCCCTGCAGCGCTACCAGGTGCCGCGCCGTGAGGCGACCGATTCGCCCTACACCGATTGGAGCGTGCGTTCGGAGTCCGACGACCCCGCGAACTGGTTTTTCCCCGCGGGGGGCAACCCGTACGTCCGCGAAAACGGCGACAACTTCGATCCACGCGTGCCCTCTGATCCGTGGCTGGCATCGCTGCGTCCCGATTATCTCGGTCCCCTCGGCTTGCCCGACGTGACATCATTTTCGAGAGACGGTGTGACCGATTCCTTCGCGCTCGAGGGCTACCTCGACAAGCGCGACTGGTATCAGATCTCGAACCTGGCCCCCGACGGGCGGTTCGTGAATCTGTTCAACCTCCGCCCGCAGGAGGCGCCCGGGGAAACGTCCATCATCGGCGGGTTTGCGAGCGAGCCGGGCTGGGGGGAGACGAACTTCCCCGACGGTTCGAACATCCGGCGAATGAGCGAGGGGCTCTCGCTGTACCGCATGGTCGACGAGACCAACGCCGAATCGGCGATCCAGTCGTTCGACCCAACCCTAGACGGCTTCTGGCTGCCGGGGCTCGAGTTGCCCAAGAATCTGGGTCTTTCGGTGAGCGAGATCCAGAACACGCCGGCGGTCTGGTCGATGTACCAGCGGTTCGCGTTGATCCCCGCGAACCAGCCGTTCGTGACCTACAACCGGAGCGCAACCGTCTCGTCCTGGGCGGACCCGGACTTCCCGGCGTACCAGTGGGCCGACGCGGACGGCGACGGGTTCTACGACTCGCGTTGGTTCGAACTGACCGAGGCGCGCAGTGAACTCGTGGGGCCCACGCCGCGCGACGACATCCAGCGTCTGTACGACGCGGGCGATCTCCGCGTGTTCGCGGGCATCCGCGTGGTCGATCTGTCGGGCATGGTCAACGTCAACACGGCCCGTGATTCGCTCATCCCGCCGACCTCGGAGTACCCGCTCGGGCTGACACCCACCGAGATCGATCTCAGCCGCCTGCTGACGATGCAAGATCAGGCGGAGAACTACGACGGCGATGTCGATATCCAGACCCGGGTCGAGCCGCTGTCGTACGCGCACCTCCGGGCCCCGGGGCTCGAACCGGGCGTGGCCCAGAACGCCGCGCGTCGTCCGGCGGCGGATTACTCGCGCTACCGCCATCGTCTGCTTGGCGACGTCTCGACCGGCACGTTCACACTCGACCCGGGACGCCCCGGCTTCAACCAGTTCCCGGCGGGTGTGCCCGCACCAGGGCAACCCGAGTTCCCCAACGCGATGGCCGCCGGGCGATACGCGATGTCGGCGATCCACGAGTCGATCGTCCGCAACCTGACCCTCCCGACCTCGGCCCGCGGGACATTGTCGGTCTCCTCGATCGGGATCGCGCCCCACCTGCGTCTGACCGAGGGCAGTGTGTTCCAACGCTTGGATGCGAACGGTTTGGTCATCGGCCGACAGACTGAGGGGTCGTTCAACACGCTCGCCGAGCAGCGTAAGCTTTATTACGACCACGTCGGGTCGATCAACCCGATCCGGATCGATGAGGCCGGCGTGCGCTCGCTCGACGTGGACGGCTTGAACCTGACCGACGAGGGACGTTTCTACGGCATGGGCCTCTTCGGGCTTGACGACCTCGCCGAGTTGCTGACCTACCACGGGCTCAACGACCCGGAAATCACCACACGCCTCGAGTCGGCCGCGCAGGGGCGCCTGCAGTTCGAGGGCGGCACCGGCGACGAGCGCTACAGCCCGCTGCTCTCGACCCGCCCGCTCGGTCTCGATCGAGATTTCCACGGTCGCATCGCGCTAAACCGTTTCAATCCCAACCGCGGCACGGAGGTGACTGGCGAGATCTCGCGCGAATCGCTGGCGCTGATGGCCCTCTCGCCACGCACCAAGATGACCACAGTCAGCGGCTCGGTGCCCTTCCGTGCGGCGTCCGTCGCGGGGCTTGCCGGCGGCGACGGGTCCAGGCTGACCCCAAGCGCCCTGAGAGCCGATGTCGATCTCTCGATCCCCGTGAGCGATCTGACGAACCCGCAGTCCGCGTTCGATGTCTACTACCACGCCCTGGCGGGCGAGCTCGAGGTCTTCCGTCTCAAGCGCGGGGCGAACGGTTTGAACGACGGATTGCCCAGGCGCATCCTCAATACCGCGCTGTGGGAAACCGACCTGGTTGATGTGCGTGACAACCCCTATTCGACGCTGTTCTACGGGCACCGTGGTCCCGAGCTGGCGCTGCGCATCGCCGCCCACGCGGCTGCCAACGCGAGCGACATGTTCGACGCCGACAACACGCCGACCATCCTGACCCTCAAGCTCGACAACTCGAGCATCACCGAGCGCGTCATCGAGAACGTGACCGAGGCCGCGGGCTTCGGCACGACCGCGTTCCGCCTCGATCGCAACAAAGAGGCCCTGCTCTACCCGGGCCTGGCCGACCAGGCCGGTAGCAGCAACGTCGCGACCAGGCTGCTCGATCTCGACGCGGATGTCGTGGACGCCGCCCAGGTGCTGCCCACCGAGCATCTCCCCGAGGCGCGACGCCTGGTCAACGTGTTCGGCGTCGAGCCAACGCCGATCATCACCGAGGTCGCGTCGATGTACGTCTACACCGACGCGTCGTCTGTTTCGGCCGCCGGCGGCGACGACGATTTTAACAGCGTCGATCCGCCCCGACGTCCGCGACCCGATCGCGATCCGATCGTCGACATCAAGCCGGTCACGATCGACGGCGAACTCAAGGCGGATAACACCGATCTGCTGATGCAGGTGCTCGCGATCCAGCTGACCAACCCCTGGGACGAGCGCATCGACCTGAGCGGAGGCACCGGGCCCCAAGGCCTCATGTGGCGTCAAGGCGACCTTGTGCAAGACCGCTTCCGCGACCAGAACAATCTCGAGTTCAACTATTACATCGAGTTCAACGGGCGGTTCTTCAAGCTCGGCGAGTACCGGGAGTACTTCCCGCCCCTGAACAACGGCGGCATCGACTACGCCACCAACTCCGACTACACGAGCGCGGGCGGTCCGGCGGCCCCTCCCGGGACCCCGATCCCGCTCGACGATCCCGCGTACGACGAACTCCGCTACAAGGGCGTGACGCTCCAGCCCGGCGAGTCGCGCGTGTTCTACGTGACCGGTCATACGCGTCTCCTTGATGAAGACCTCGGCCAGCCCCAGCTGGCGGGCTCCTTCTCTTTGGACGAGACGTGGGAGAATGTCCTCTGGGCCTACGACAGCGGTCGCGTCTCATACGAGCGATTCACCAACCCCGGGATGATCGGTTCGTTCGACAACGACGCCGACGGGGACAGCCGCCCGGACGGTTTCGACGGGCGGGGCTGGACCGGCCCGGCCGCGGAATGGCTCGGTCGTGCGTTCCGCCAGGGCGGCTCGCAGGGGGCTCCCTACCGCATCCACCCGTTCAACCCGCGCACGGGCGCGCTGGTCGATCAGTCCCAGGCGGTCGTGGATCCGGCCGATTTCGTGGACTTCATGTCGCCCGGCGATCCGGAACGCGTGGGGCTCGCGTTCACGGACCGGGACCCGGACGCCACCGTCGTGCGCCTCTGGCGCAAGAACACGGTCCCGGATCTCGAAGAGCAGGCGGTGCCCCTCGAGGGCGCGCAGATCGCCGAGAACCTGATCCAGAACGACATCCTCGTGGACCGGCTCTTCCTCGGGGAGGAACTCGCCGGGGGAGGCTTCCTGGATGTCTCCATGCCCAAGACCAACTTCAAGGTCCTCAACTCGGTTGGTTTCAAAGAGGACTTCGTGCCCGTGTCCGATCCCTGCAATGCGCCGCGGGCCGAGAATCGCATCCGCAACGACAACACCGGCATCACCTTCACGCGTTGGGCCACAGTGCGACGTCTGGACACCTCGGACACCCTGGGCAGCGGCGGTGCCGTCGGTATCGATGAGACCGACGGCAGCGACAACATCGGCAAGATCGATTCGTACCTGCTCGCCTCGCGTCGCGATCCGGACAAGCTGATCAAGCGCCGGACGAACAAACCCGGCGCCGGCGCGGATACGACGAGCGTGCCGATTTCTCGGAACCCGGATATCGGGCAATGGTTCACGCTCTGCGACCCCGCCGATCCGTTGAACCCCTACAACGGGAAAACGAGCGAGACCCCGACCGATGTTGTCGAGTACGACCTCGCCGAATCGCCGCACCGCTGGTTCGAGCGGATGTTCCCGGGCAGCTACCGCCCGGTGCTCACCATCGCCCAGCATCCCAGACTCAAGAGCAACAACGGAGCCGCGGGCACGGCGATTACCAACGCCTTCGATCGGTTCGAAGAAGACCGCCTCATCCCGGCGGCCGGATTCCGCGACCTGTTCAACGGCACCGACCCGCTCCTTCCCGAGGTGTTCCTCGGGCGGGACCTCGACGCCCCCCGCGTCACCGATGGCTTGCTCGCGATGGGCATCGGCCCGGCCTACGCGCCCGATCCCACGCGCGACCCGACCGTCAGCTACGAGGTCGTGGACGACGAGTGGATGACATTGAGCGAGGCATTCGCGATAGCCCTGGGCTTCGAGGAGTTCCCGGAACCGACCGCGATCGACCCGCTGGACGCCTCGCCCGACATCGTCTGGCACGACAGCGTGCGGACGTACACCGACCCGTTGGGCGGCGGTACGATGCTGACCGAGTACGTGCTCGACGACCTGCGCCTGCGCCTCGACGACTACGTGGCGTTCCTCAACCTGGAACGTGGCGGCGAGATCGATCCGGACCAAAAGCCCGCGTTCACGTTCAACCCGAGCAGCCCCAGCGACGCCGACGCCCGGCGCGGGACCGGCGTGCCGCTGGCGCTGGGGGTGCTCGACGGGCTGCGGGCGATCGACCCGCCGGTGTATCCGGGCGACGACCTCAGCGAGGAAGAGGGCGAGGACCTCTTCAAACTCACCTCGCCGATCATGGGGCTGGTCAACATCAATACCGCCCCGCTCGACGTGCTGCGCCTCCTGCCCGGGCTGTCGCCCAGCGCGGCGGGCTACCGTACGCGCGACGACGAGGTGATGTTCAGGTTCAACGCGCCCAAGCCCGAGTGGTGGGCGGCGGTCGATGGTCTGAGCGATGACGACATGCTCGGTGTGGGCGACGCGTTCCTTGCTTGGGACGGATCGGCATCGCCGTTGATGCTCGCGGCACAGAACCCCGACATCGCAGCCGGGTTGGCCGCGTACAGAGACCGTGTGACCACACAGCCGCGTGGGCGGTCGGATCCTCGGTTCTTGCCGATCGGGCTCCCGGGTGATTTCACGCAACTCAGCTATGCCAACGACATGTCCGACAGCAACCCCAACCGCGAGCCCGAGGCGATCCTCGACAATCGCTATAGCGAGGTCGACAACAACACGTTCACCACCCGGAGCGCAATCTCCGGCGTCGATGGACTCCGCGGCACGCCGGGCTTCGGTTCGCTCGGTGAGATGCTCATGGCGTCCATCCGGAAGGATACCGGGACCTTGCCGACGGGCCCGGGCGCCTCGTTGGCGTCTTACACCCAGCTCTCGATGCAACGGTTCGCCAACGACGACCTCAACCTGGGGGTCAGCGGGACCGAACTGGATGCCGTGAGCCTGAGCCCCAACTTCCGCGGGTCGGCCGACACGATCGACGAGCAGACACGGGCGGGCAACACGCCCGACGACTACGTCGAGAAACTGGCGGCGGCCGCGGGGGTCATGAACATGACCACCACCCGCTCGGACTTCTACGCCGTGTGGATGGTGCTCCAGGGCTTCCGCGAGTCGGACGTGGCCAGCCTCCGTAAATCGGACGCGCTGGTGCCGTCGTTCAAGCGCCGGTTCCTGATGGTGATCGACCGCTCCAACGTGATCGAGCCCGGCGACGCGCCGCGGATCGTGCTCATGCGGGAGGTGCCGCTCTGATCCACCTGGCCTGGATCGGCATGGGCCGGGACATCCTCCTGCTCGCCGCGGGGCGAGGTCGCTCGGCGGGCGTACACTTGCTGAGCACGCCAGGGCGTAGCTCAGCTTGGTAGAGCGCCTGCTTTGGGAGCAGGAGGTCGCAGGTTCAGATCCTGTCGCCCTGATTGCGGACCCCCCGGGGTCCGTTTTTCATTGGTTAGATCGGTATCCCTAGTCAGCCATCCCGATGGGCGGCGGTGTATCTCCACGCGCAGGTGTCGCGCCGCTACGGCTCGCGGGCGGGCGCTACTGCGGGTAAGGTGTGGCCGATGAGTGAGGGTGAACCAACAAGGCGCGTGGAATCGGGGGCCGAGGGTCCGCCCGTGTTGTCGTCTGCGCCGTCGCCCGGGTTGTCCATAGGGCCGACATCGCCCGAATCCGTGCCCGCGCTGATGGCGCCGCCCCGCGAGCGTGACAACCCGCTGACCCGATCACCGGCCGGCTTGGTCGGCATCGGGTTCCTGGTCGGCATGATGCTGCTCTGCCTGGGCACGCTGCCCTGGACGCTGGGAACGGTGGGGGACTCGGCCGTGCCGCGGTTCGACAACGGCACCCCGCGTGAGGCGCGCCTGCCACCGTCGTGGCTGGGCTACGACGAGCGAGATCAGCTCCGAGCTACGGCGTCGCTCGACGAGGGCGAACTCGACCGCGTCGCACGGGCAACCGGTATGACAGCGGATGAGCTGCTGACCCTGAGCGGCGAGGATGCGCCGCCCGCACTGAAAAGAGCCTGGCCGGGCTTCTTCCTTGGGTCGGACCAACTCGGGCGGTCGTTGTGGGTGCGCCTGCTCGCGGGCGGCGGGATCTCGTTGAGCATCGGCATCGCCGCGGCGCTGCTGTCGGTGTGCATCGGGACGGTCTACGGCGCGGTTGCCGGGTACGCGGGCGGCACGGTGGATTCGGTGATGATGCGGATCGTCGATGTGCTGTACGGGCTTCCCTACATCCTGCTGGTCGTGCTATTGGCGGTCGCCAGCGACGCCATGGTGGACGAGTGGATCAGCCGGTCCAAAGCAAAGCAGTCCTGGATGGAGACGCGTCTGGTCGAGCGGATGGGCGAGCAGGGCGAGACGATCGATCGGCGCGGGGCCCGTTCCATGCTGCTGGGCGACACCGAGTTCGAGTCCGGGCTGGCGGTCGAGGCGGCGCTGGTCTATCCCAGGCGCTCGATCTCCGAGCCGACGCGTCGATTCCTAGATGTCGCGACGCTGCTCGTCGCGATCGGGGGCGTGAGCTGGCTGACCATGGCCCGGGTGATCCGAGGGCAGGTGTTGAGCCTAAAGAACCAGCCCTTTGTCGAGGCGGCCCGCGCGATCGGCGTGCCGACCCGCGGGATTTTCCGCAAGCACCTGCTGCCGAATCTGATCGGGCCGATCGTGGTGTACGCCACGCTGGCCGTTCCGCAGGCGATCCTCCAGGAGAGCTTCCTGAGCTTCCTGGGCATCGGGGTCAAGCCGCCGCTGCCGAGTTGGGGCAATCTGGCGGCTGAGGGGCTCAGCGAACTGAACACGATCCGCAGCCACTGGTGGCTGCTGTTTTTCCCCTGCGCGTTGCTGGGGCTGACACTGCTGGCGATGAACTTCGTGGGCGAGGGGCTCCGTGAGGCGTTCGACCCCAAGCGGGGTCGTTGACCGTTCGAAAGAGGCCGGTCTGGGCCAGAACTGCCCGGGCAGGCGTAGCGACGAGGGACTAAGATGGCTTTCCCGGCGATCGGTCGGGTTGAGGCGCAAGAGAGGGACGCATGCAGAGCAAGTTCGGACTCAAAGATTTCGTGCTCCTGGTCGCGGTCATGCTGGTCGGGCTGCTGACCTTCCTGGCGATGAAGCAGGGCGACCGGTCCTGGGACCGCCAGAAGGGCACCGACGCCAAGCTGGGCGAGATCGAATCGGGGCTCGCCCGCATGCAGCGCCAGCTCGACTCGATGGACTACGCCGAGCGACTCGACGGGATCACCGATCAACTGGCCAGCGGCATCGTGGTCCAGGGCTCTGGGAACGGCTCCGGGAACGCCGGGGACGGACCGGCGGCGACCGGAGACACTTCTTGGGCACGCCCGGGCACCGAGATCAGCTCCACCGGTGAATGGGGCTTCACGTTCAATCCGACCGACGATCCGAACGCACGCATCGGCGGCGAGTTTGTGGAGTACTTCGAGGGGCAGCTCCCGAAGATGACCCCCTATCTCTACGCGGATGTCTACGGGCGTCGAGTCAACGATCGCGTCATCGAGGCGCTTGGCGTGTATGACCCGCAGACCCTGCGTCTGCGTGGGCGCCTGGCCGAGGCGTGGCAGTACGACCCCAACGGCATGTGGCTGCGGGCCAAGATCCGCGACCGAGCCCGGTTCTCTGACGGAGCGCCCGTGACGGCCGAGGACGTGCGCTGGACTTACGAGGAGTTGATCTTCAACCAGGAGATCGAGGCCGAGCGGTTCCGATCTATCTACAACGCGATCGATACGATCGAGGTCATCTCCGACAAGGTCATCGAGTTCACGTTCAAGGAGCCGCGCTTCGACAACCTGAGCCAGGCGTTCGGCTTCGGCATCCTGCCCAAGCATATCTACGCCCCATGGATCGAATCGCCCGCGGCGTTCAACCGCTCAACCGGGCTGATGGTCGGGTCGGGCCCGTTCAAGCTCGAGCGGGTGAGCATGGATGATCAGTGGTCGCCGCCCGACAACGTCGTCATCGTGCGCAACGACCTGTACTGGAGCGATCGCCCCGCGGTCGACTCGATCCGGTATAAGAGCATCTCCGACGCGTTGGCCCGCCTGACCGATTACACGAACGGCGGTGGCGACATGATGCGCCCCAACTCGATCCAGTACGACGCCAAGAAGACCGACGATTCGTTCGCCGAGCGACACGACCTCCGCAGATGGTACAACATGCAGGGCGGATATTCGTTCATCGGATGGCAGTGCGGCCCGCGCAACGGGGAGAAACTCACGCCCTTCCATGATGTCCGCGTCCGCCGGGCGATGACCATGATCATCGACCGCGACCGCATCCGGCGTGACATCGGCAAAAACCTCCTCCGTCCGGCGACGGGGCCCTTCCTCAGTTCGACGCCGCAGGCCGATCCGGACATCGAACCCTGGCCCTACGACCCCGAGCGGGCGGCAGAACTGCTCGCCGAGGCGGGCTGGGTCGATCGCGATGGCGACCGTGTTCTCGAGAACGAACGCGGCGACGAGTTCGCCTTCGAGTTCACCTTCGCGCAGGGCTCCGAGGGCACCCTTCGGACGGTCACCTATGTCAAGGACATGTGCGCTGGTGTCGGCATCCGCTGCGAGCTCCGCCCGATCGACTGGTCGGTGCTGACCTCCATCTTGAACAACCGAGATTTCGACGCGATCACTTTCGCGTGGTCTGCGTCGGCGCCCGAGTCCGATCCTGTGCAGATCTGGCACTCGGATTCGATCCCCAACCAGGGCGACAACTTCATCCAGTGGGCGAGCGACGACGCCGACCGCTACATCGAAGAAGGCCGGCGCACGCTCGACGCCGATGCCCGCATGAAGGTGTGGCACGAACTCCACCGCGTGTTCCACGAGGAGCAGCCCTACACCTTCATGTCCGAGATCCCATGGCTGCGGTTCACGACCAAGCGGGTCGAGAACTTGCAGGAGTACAACTCCGGGCTGATGCTCGACGAAGTGTGGCTGTCCCCGTCGGGGTCGGCGGCGATGCCCAACTGACCCGGAACGAGATCCGAACCGCATGGGCACCTATCTCCTCAGACGTCTGCTGCTGATGATCCCGACCATAATCGGGATGACGCTGCTCGTGTTCGTACTCATCGCGGCCTCGCCGGGCGGCGTCGGCGCGGCGCTGAACGTCTCGGGCGGCGGGCAGATGGAATCGGGCACCAGCAAAGCCCAGCAGCAGGCCTACCTCGAAGACCGCTACGGGCTCGACGCCCCGATTATCGTCCAGTACGTCCGCTGGCTCGGGCGGGTCAGCCCGGTCAAGTTCGGCGAGCGCGACCTGATCGCGCCAACGGGCGAGGTCGTCCGCTCGCCCCGCCAGATCAAAGCGCCCATGGCGTGGCGTCGGTTCGTCGATTCGATCCCGGACGCGAACGCCGAGGCGTACGCCTTCGATGAGGGCGCGAGCGACGCAGAGAAATCCCGCGCGTATCGCCTGGCATCGCAGGCCTACACCCGGGTCCGAGCCGAGTACGTGCTCTCGCGGGCTGGCTACGAGCAGGCGATGGGCGAGGGGCTCCGCGCCGTCGGGCTCAGACGTTACGCCAACCGCGACGGCACGATGAAGTCATCCACGCCGCGGTCGGCGATCGACCGGGTGGCCGACGACTCCGAGCAGGGCCCGATCGTGCAAGCCGCGTTCGATGACGCGATGGCCCGCTATGTCGAGGCGATCACGGTCCGGGGCGAACTCCAGGCGGTGTTCGACGCCCGCCCGTTCCGCCCCGCGGGCGTGCCGCTGATTCCGGGGATGCTGTCGGTCGCGACGCCCGACCTCGGGATGTCGTTCGCCCGCGGGCGTCCGGTGACGACGCTGATCGGCGACGCGCTCCCGGTCACGCTGCTGCTCAACCTCGTGGCCATCCCGATCATCTACTTCATCGCCGTGCCCTCGGGCATGCTGGCGGCCACCCGGCGCGGCGGGCTGTTCGACGTCCTTTCCGGCGGGCTCTATGTCGCGCTGTGGTCGATCCCGATCGTTTGGGCCTGCGTGCTGATGCTGGGCTTCCTTGCCAATAAGGAAACCGGTCTGGGCTGGTTCCCGGTCGCGGGTCTCAACAGCGTCGAGGGTCGGGAGATGACCTGGCTGCCCAGCACCGCGCCCGACGGAACGCGGGTGCACGGGTTCGTGCTCGACACGCTCTGGCACATGTGCCTGCCGGTCGCGGCCTTGTCCTACACCGGATTCGCGGTGCTGTCCAAGCAGACCCGGGCCGCGATGCTCGATAACTTCAGCGCCGATTACGTCCGCACCGCCAAGGCCAAGGGCGTCCGCTCGCGTGACATCGTGCTCCGCCACGTCTTCCGCAACTCGCTGCTCCCGATCATCACCATGTTCGTCTCGATCTTCCCGGCCATGCTCGGCGGTTCGGTCGTGGTCGAGCGGGTCTTCAGCGTGCCCGGGATGGGCAACCTGGTGATCGAAGCGATCTTCCTCCGCGACCGCGAGGTGCTGCTGGCCAACGCGTTGATCATCGGGCTGGTCAACATGTTTGCATTGCTGCTTGCCGACATTCTCTACGCCATGGCCGATCCACGGGTGTCATACGACTGATGAGCCAGAACACCACCACAACCCGGGTCCAACCCCTCGAATCCGTCACGGGCGTCCAACTCGCGCAGGGCATCGGGCACCGCCCGACCAAAGGCTTCTGGGGCGAAGCGTGGGACCACGTGATCAGACGCCCCGGCGCGATCTTCGGGATCGTGTGGGTTTCCATCGTCGCCTTCTTCGCGGTGTTCGCGCCGTTCATGGCCAGCGGCTTCCCGCTCATCGAGCGCACCCTCGACGAGAGCGGCGCGGTGACGGGTGTGACCTACCCGCTGCTCCACCAATTGACTGCGACCGACATCCTGCTGGTGCTCGGCTCGTTCGCGATGATCCCTTGGCTGCTGCTGCCGTTCAAAATGGGACGCTCGGACCGCCTCATCGCCGCGATCATGCTGTCGGTCCAATCGGGCATGGCCGTGATCGCTGCTTCGATCGTCCGCGACGTCGTGAGCGGGCGTGACGTCTCGAACCGGACGCGCGAGTGGGAGCAGGCGGTCTGGTTCGCGCCGACAATCGCCGCCGGCTTCGCGGTCGTCGCGGCGTTGATCGTGTTCTGGGTGCTTCCGTTCCAGAAGATCCTGTCCAGGATCATCGCCGCCACCGTGGTGGCCGCGGTCACGGCGGTGTTGATCGTCGCGACATGGTCCGAGCCGCTCGGGCAGTTCGACTACCGCCAACGCGAGGCCGGGGGGCAGATCGAGGCCGCCCGCACGCTCGTGCCGTTCTCACCCCAGGAAGGCGCCACGGATCGCGACCTCAAGCCCCCGGGCATGTCGCTGGGCGACGCGGTGGGCGAGACCGAGGCCGAGCGCCTCGCCCAGAGCGACGACCGCTTCCTGCTCGGGACCGATTCGCTGGGCCAGGACGTGCTCAGCCAGATGCTCCACGCCTGCCGCCTGTCGATCTCGATCGGGCTGGTTTCGACCGCGATCTCGGTCGTGATCGGGGTGACGGTCGGCGCGCTGATGGGCTACTTCGGCGGCTGGGTGGACCTGCTGCTCTACCGCGTGGTCGAGATATTCATGGCCGTCCCGGTGCTGTTTTTGCTGATCGTCGCGGCCGCGGTTCTGCCCCGCAACACCTACGTGATGATGGCGATCATCGGGTGCGTCTCGTGGACGGGCTCGGCCCGGTTCGTGCGCGCCGAGTTCTACAAACTCCGGAATCAGGACTTTGTCCAGTCCGCCAAAGCTGTCGGCTTGCCGTTGCATTCGATCCTGTTCAAGCACATGCTGCCCAACGGCGTAACGCCGGTCCTGGTGGACGCGTCCTTTGCGATCGCCGCGGCGATCCTTGCCGAAGCGGTCCTGAGCTACCTCGGGCTGGGCCCGGCCAACCAGGCCAGCTGGGGGCGACTGCTCTCCGAGGCGACGAACCAAGTGGGCGACTTCAAGTGGTGGCTGGCGATCTTCCCCGGTCTGGCGATCTTCCTGACCGTGCTCAGTTACAACCTCATCGGCGAAGCGTTCCGCGATGCCATCGACCCCAAGCTCAAAAAGGCCCGCGTCTAACGCGAGGACGCCGATCATGACCGAAGCGACCATGCCCAAGCCGACGGCGACCGACGCCGCCACCGTGAGCCAGCCCATCATGCAAGTGAAGGATCTCGCGGTGTCGTTCGACAACGGCAGCGGCCCGCGCATCCAGGCGGTCGACGGCGTGCGGATGACGGTCTACCCGCGACAGACCCTGGCCGTCGTCGGCGAATCTGGCTGCGGCAAGTCCGTGACCGCGATGTCCTCCATGCAGCTCGTACCCCGCCCACCCGGGCGCTTCGACCGCGGCGAGATCCTCTACCGCCTCTCGCCCGAGCACGGCGGGCGCGTGGTCAACCTGCTCGAGCTGTCCGAGTCAGAGATGCGTCGGATCCGTGGGAACGAGATCGCGATGATTTTCCAGGAGCCGATGACCAGCCTCAACCCGGTCTACACCGTCGGCGACCAGATCCTCGAAGCGATCCTGCTCCACCAGGACGTCACGGCGAAGCAGGCCCAGGACATCGCGGTGCAGGCGATGACCGACGTGGGCATCCCCGACCCGGTCGGGCGACTCAAGGCCTATCCCCACCAGTTCTCGGGCGGGATGCGCCAGCGTGTGATGATCGCGATGGCGTTGGCGTGCCAGCCGCGTCTGCTGCTGGCCGATGAACCGACCACAGCCCTCGACGTGACCATCCAGGCGCAGATCCTCGAGTTGCTCAAGGAACTCAAGGCGACGCGTGATATGGCCGTGATGCTGATCACCCACGATCTGGGCGTGGTCGCCGAGAACGCCGATGTGGTCTGCGTGATGTACGCCGGTCGCATCGTCGAGTGCGCCAACGTCTTCGAGTTGTTCGACAACCCGATGCACCCCTATACCCACGGCTTGCTCGAGAGCATCCCCAAGATCCACGAACGCCACGACCGCCTGGTCACGATCAAGGAAATCGTTGAGGACCCGGAGCAGTTCAAGAAACTGCCCGGTGCCGAAAAGGGCGTGACCCCGTGGTGGCCCTGGAACGACGCGCCCAAGGACCTGGCCGCCAAGCCCGGGCCCGCGGGCGATTACGTCCTCAGGCTGATCAAGCCGGGTCACTGGGTGGGCGTGTGGCGGACTGAGGCGGTCAAGGACGACACATCACCCACGCCGGAACTCGATTTCCGCGTCGCCGACCACGGCGAGGCAAAGCCGGGCTGATCGATGCACGTCCTCCTGCTTGCCGATGCGCCCTTCGCCGAGCACGAGCGGGCGCTGCTCGAGCGGATATCCGCCGGTCTGACCGGCGAGGGCATCCGCGTCACGCTGGCGATCCCCAAGCAGACCGGCGCGACCTTCTCGATGGTCACCGACCCGATCCGCTACTCCGATCGCGGCTTGATCTTTACCCAGCGCATCCGCGCCGAGCAGGTCGCCGAGGCCATCGCGGGCCCCGGCAAGTCGCCCGCAGGGCTGGTCGACGTGGTCCACGCGTTCGGCGGTGCGGCGTGGGCGATGGGCGCGACGCTGGCCGAGATCTTCGGGGCGGCCCTGGCATACGAAATCTGGCGCGGCGGGCTGGTCGATCGGGCCGCATCGCTCCGCCACCAACCGGGGCTAGTCGTGTCGTTCTTCGCGCCCGATCGCCCGATCGAGCGGGCGCTCGCGTCTGGCGAGGCCGGGATGACCAGCCGTCTCACGCCCTGGGGCGCGATCGCCCCGCCCAAGCCCACGCCCGTCCTGCGCGAGGGGCAAACGCCGTCGGTCGTGTTCCTCAGCTCGGGGCGCGACGCGGAACCCTGTCGGGCTGCGTTCGACGGCGTCTGCCAGGTCGTTCGCGAATCCCAGGATGTCATGGTGTTCGTCGCGTCCGAATCGGTGAAGCGCGCCGGGCTGTGGAAGATGGCCGAGCGTGCGGGCGTGCTCGACCGCCTGACGCTGATCGATCGGCTCGAGGACCGGCGCGACCTCGTGCTGCTCTCGGACATCGTCATCCACCCCGACGCCCGCCACGAGCAGCGGACAATCCTGCTCGACGCGATGGCCAGCGGGCTGGTCATCATCGCGGCCCCCGATCCGATGGTGTCGGTCATCATGCCCGGTATCACGGCCAGCATCCCCGACACGGTCTCGTCCGGGGGCTGGCACGACGCGCTCGAGAAGGCGCTGCGTGACCGGGACGCGTCGGTCGCGCTCGGGCTCTCGGCCCGCGAGCACATCCGCCAGACGCGCCGTGCCTCGGCCCACATCGCTTCGCTCGTCGACGCCTACACATGGCTGACCGGGTCCGACGCGATCGTGATGCCCTCCTCCGGCTGAACGCAAAGCGTGCATAGCCACCCGCCGGATGTCGGGGGGTGGTGTTCGGTTCTCGGGCGTGCCTGCGTCCGAGAGCCTGCCCGCGCGACGCGAATCGTCATCAAGTCCGGCACGACCGTTGGCAATCCGGCTCTGGGCGCGCACATTCCTTGGAGCACGGGGTGCCCGGGGTGAGCGCCTATCCAGCCGGATCGGCTTCGCCCTCACAAGTTCAGACAGGAGTTGCCAAGATGCTGACCGCTTCCCTTCTCGCGTTGACCACACTCGCCATGGGCCCCACGCCCGTCACCAACGTCCGGCCGGCCGCCGAGATCATCGAGATCCGCGCGGGCATGATCGACGGATCGCATGACATCCGGCGCGACCAGGTCCGTTACCTCGACCGCGAGCCCACCGCCGTGGTCGGCAGCGTCGACAACGGCGCGACCGTCTGGCTCGACGCCGATTCCGATCGCGAGCGTCTCGGAGGGCAGAACGCCCCCGAGTTGATCCTCGTCCGCGCCTTCGACGCGGTCTTCGCGATCGACCCGTTCGTCCAGCTGCCCCGGGGCGACGTAGGGCTGATGCGCCAGCTGTTCTCGGGCACCTCGCTCGACACCGATCGCTCGCTGTTCAACCCCAGCCGCATCGATCGGACCGAGGAACTGATGAGGATCCTCGAGACCGCACGCGTGAACTGGCTGCGCAACAACGGGTACTACAACACCCGTACGGTGCGCAACCCCAACGCCACAGCCGAAACCCGCGGCGAGGCCAAACTGCCCGAGCCCTCGGGCTGGTTCCGTGCCCCCGCCGACATGCCCCGCACGCAGCCCAGCGAGGAGGTCCGCGAGGACTCCTCGGAGAGCCAGGACCGCTCGCGGGCGATCGCTTCGACGATCTTCTCAGGCGATGAGCCCATCCGCGTGTCGCTGCCCTTCGGGACGGCACCCGACGTGGTCGCCTCGGTCGAACGTCGCCATGCCGCAAACACCGAGACCGATCGGGTCGCGACCTCCGAGTGAGCCCCCGGGCTTGTTTCGGACCGGTTCGGCGGTAGGCTGGGTCCGTGACCCGACGCCTGCCCTTCGATCCCGACCGCATCAAACAAGGCAAGAGAGCCGGACCCGGTGGCGAACAGCCGCCGGGTTTGGTTGTGCGCCCGGGCGATGGCGACGCTGACGCGCCGTGGACGATCACCCAGCTCGCGGCCCGCATCGACACGTCGCTCAAGGTCGGCGTGCCCGGGCGGATCCGGGTGGTGGGCGAGGTCTCGTCGGTCTCCAATCGCACGCACTGGTACTTCTCGCTCAAGGACGAGGGCGCGGTCATCTCGGCCGTGGTCTTCGCCTCGACCGCCAAGAAGCTCTCGGCCGAGCCGGTGCAGGGCGATCGCGTGATCGCTTCGGGGCGACTGGATTTCTACGCACCCAGCGGGCGGGTCAGCCTGATCGTTGACCGGATCGAGCCGGTCGGGCAGGGCTCACTCGAGCGTGAACTCAAGGCCCGGCTTGAAGCACTGCGCAAGCGGGGCTGGCTGGACCCGGACACAAAGATCGCCCCGCCACCCCTGCCGCGACGCATCGCGGTGATCACCAGCAAGGACGGCGCCGCGGTCCACGACGTGATCGACACCGCGCGCCGGCGTTGCCCGATGGTCGGGCTGCTGGTCGTCGATGTCCGCGTGCAGGGCGAGCGGGCCGCGGGTGAAATCGCGGGCGCGATCCGGGCGATCTCCGACCGTGCCGATGCGCTGGGCATCGACGCGATGCTGGTTACACGCGGCGGCGGCTCGCTCGAGGACCTCTGGGCGTTCAATGAACTCGAGGTGAGCGACGCGATCCATCACTCCGCCATCCCCGTGGTCGCCGCGATCGGGCACGAGACCGACGTCACGCTGGCCGAGTTGGTCGCGGACCGTCGCGCCGCGACACCGACGCAGGCGGCGATGCGGATGCTCCCGGACGCCGACGCGCTCGACGAGCAACTCGCAGCGCTCCAGGGTGGGCTCCGCGCGATCGTGCTCGGCATGGTCCGCGAGCGATCCGCGATCCTGGCCCGCCTTGCCAAGTCGCCCGCGATCCGCGACCCCGGGCGTGGGTTGTCGATCCACCGAGACCGGCTGGGCGCATTAGTGCGCGCCGTCGGGACATCAGCCCGTTCGCGCCTTCTCGAATCCGAGCGACGTCTGCACCGGGCGTCGGCCCGCCTGGAGCGCCACCGCCCCGCGGCGGTCCACGCGCGACGCGAGGAGCACGTGCGTGCCCTGCATGACCGCCTCAACCGTGCGATCCGAGACCGGGCCCAGCGTGCATGCGATGGGCTGGACGCGCTGCACCGCGAACTCCACGCGGTGGGGCCGATGCAGGTTCTCTCCCGGGGCTACTCGGTCACGACCGACGCCAACGGCCGCGTGATCCGCGAAGCGACCGACGCCGTGCCGGGCGACGAACTGACCACGCGCCTGGTCGGATCAAGCCTGCGATCGCGCGTGGTGGGGGATGCGCCCGACGCCGACCCGGCGCCAAAGACGCCAGAGCCTGTCGAGCCACAGCCATCGCCACAGCCATCGCCACCGCCTCGGCGTGGACGCCGCTCCAAACGGGGCGGGCGGGCGACGCCGAACCCCGACCAGATGGACCTGTTCTGACCGCCCCGCTAGGCTACCCGCACATGACCGACTCAAACCCGAACAACAACGCCGATATGCCAGCCGAGCGGTACGAGGATCTCATCGAATCGCTCGAGTCGCTGGTCGAGCGGATCGAGTCCGGCGAGATCGGGCTCGAAGCCTCCATCGACGCCTATGAGCAGGGCGCCAAGCTCATCGCCAGCGCCCGCCAGATCCTCGCCAAAGCCGAGCAGCGGATCGAGACCATCGACGCCAACGCCCTGACCGAAGACGGGGCTGAGTAGCGACGACCGTCGTTGTGTTTGTCGCGCCTGGCAGGTCCGCCCGGACTTATCAACGTGCCGAGTCCAGCCCGTCCGCCGGGCGAGCCGATGAGACCCATCCATGCCCGAATGGCTCATGATGCGTCTGCCGATGATCACCACCGCGATATTCGTGTGCGCGGTGGGTGCGTGCGTGGGCTCGCTGATCAACGTGCTCGTGTACCGCATGCCCCGCGGGCTCGATGTGGTCAAGCCGACCTCCCGCTGTCCGTCCTGCGGCACCAAGCTCACCTGGCGCGAGAACATCCCGATACTGGGTTGGGTGTTACTGGGCGGCAAATGCCGTTTCTGTAAAGTCAAAATCTCCCCCGAGTACCCGATCGTCGAGACGATCGTCGCCCTGCTGTTCGGGGGCGCGTTCATGCTGTGGTACATGACGCCGCCCGATTTCACGCTGCTCGGCATGCCGCTCGGGTCGATCGCGCCCGAGTGGGCCGCGAACGGAGCCGGGCGGACCTGGCCTGCCTTTCTCGTGCTGATCACCCTGCTCGGCTCGTTGGTCGCGATGACCATCATCGACGCGCGGACCTGCACCATTCCCCTAGTCCTGTGCTGGATCCCGGCCATTGTGGCGCTCATCGCCCACGTCGGGCACGCGGTCTGGATCGAGGCGGCGTTCGGCCCGCCCCGCCTGATCGAGCCCGGGCTCTGGTCCGTCGGGCGATACCGCTGGGAGACCGCGACGGGAGAGGTTTGGACACTGGCGACCGGCGGGCTGCACAACCCCCGATTCGTGGGCGTGGCGATCGGCGCCTCGGCCGGGCTGGTCGTTGCCAACATGCTCATCTTCTGGAAGCTGATCTCGCGGAGCTTTGCCGACTACGACGAGTGGGAAGCCACGGCCGTCGCGGAAGCCCAGGCCCAAACCCAGATCGAGGCACAGGCCAAGGCGACCGGGCCCGGCCAGAACGCGACGGACCCGCCGACCGGACCCGAGACCGAATCTCCTGACCACGCATCGCCCACCGACCTCTGGATCCAATACCCCCACGCCCGGCGTGAGATGGTCCATGAGCTGGCCTTCCTGGCCCCCGTGGTGGTCCTTGGCATGCTCGGCGGCTGGATCGCGGGTCGTCTGGCGGGGACGGCGGTCATCGGGCCTGGAGGCGTGGCTGAGCCGGCGGCCGCGATGCCGCTCTGGCTGACCGTGCTGGGCGGGGTCCTGATGGGCTACCTGATCGGGGGGGGCATTGTCTGGGCCGCGCGGATCTTCGGGACCGTCGCGTTCGGGAAGGAAGCGATGGGGCTCGGCGACGTCCACCTGATGGGCGCGGTGGGGGCGTCCCTGGGGTGGATCGACCCCGTGATCGCGTTCTTTGGGGCGGCGTTTGTGGGCGTCGCGTGGGTGATTCTCGCGGCGCTGGCGCGGGGCAGGCTGAACCGGGCGATGCCCTACGGCCCGTTCCTGGCGATCGCCACCGTGCTCGTCATCGTGCTCAAGCCAGCGATCGAATCGGGGCTTGGGCGGTTGTTTTCCATGGGCTCCCCGTTGGACCTGCCGTAAGCGCGCGGTGCGGGGCGGATCTTGCTACAGTCATCACGGGCGGCGTCGCCCACAAACAGATACGCGGAGGTTGCACGGATGAAGACTCGGCTGATGGTGCTGGCATTGGGACTGATCGCGGTTGTCGGGCTGACCGGCTGCAACACGATCTCGCAGGCGGACTACGACGCCGCGATCGACGAAAACACGCAGTTGCGAGAGCGCCTGGCGACCCTGCAGGGCAACGCCCAGCAGAGCAACGAGCGCAACGCGGACATCACGCAGGAAAACGAGCGTCTCCGCCAGGAGATCCGCGCGTTGAACGAGCGCCCCGAGCCGGCCGCCCGCCAGGCGAGCGGCTTTGAGGGCATCTCGGGCGTGGACGTGGGCTACAACGCGTCGGGCGAGATAATCGTCGGCGTCGCGGGCGACGTCCTATTCGCATCGGGCAAAGCGACGCTGCTGAACAACTCCAAGACCTCGCTCGACCAGATCGTCGGCGTGATCAACCGCCAGTACGCGGCCAACATGATCCGCGTCGAGGGGCACACCGACTCGGACCCGATCAAAAAATCAGGCTGGAAGACCAACGAGCGCCTGGGAGCCGAGCGTGCGATGGCCGTCGAGACCTACCTGGTCTCCAAGGGCATCGACAACGACCGGGTCTATTCGGCGACCTTCGGGCAGAGCCGCCCCAAGGGCACCAAGAAGGACTCCCGCCGTGTCGAGATCGTGATCCTCGGCGGATCGTGATTTCGGCGCCCTCAGGGCCCGATCGGCACCGGTCGCCATGATCGGACTTGCCGAGAGATCGGGGGCACCGATCGTTCAGTACGCCGCTTGTCGAGCGGGCTGGACGGTCTACAATGGACGCTGTCGGGCGATTGGCGCAGTTGGCTAGCGCGCCAGTATGACACACTGGAGGTCACAGGTTCGAGCCCTGTATCGCCCACTTGATCAGACGGCCCCGAGGAGACTCGGGGCCGTTTCTTGTTTTTGGATCACCAGTGCCGGCGGGATCGGATCGGAGCGTCGCGGCGGGCATATCTAGCCCGCCTGTCCCGGATCAGGATCGCTGGGCGCGGAGCAGTTCTCCGGCGCGCCGTGCCGAATCTTCATCGGGCAGCTCGATGGGGCGGAACTTCTGGATCGTGCCCGCGGTGTCATCGACCAGGATCGCCCGGTTGGCGCCCAGAGTCGATGCGATGGACGAATCGACCAGGGCCGCCGAATCGGAGGCGCCCATCTGTGTGATCGCCCGGAGCCCGAACTCACGGACCGTGGCCCGCTCCAGGGCCCGCTCGAGGTTGGTGAGCGTGTCGCACCACGCGAGCGTCCATACGCCCGCCGAGGGTCCGTCGCGGAGGACGCTCGCCAGGTCCTTGTCGGGTGACGAAGCGCCGCCCTCGTCCAGCGAGAACGAGTAATCGTCGCTCTTGCGGAGCGATCGCAGGCGGTGCAGCCCGCAGAGAACGAGCAGCACCGGGTCGCCCCCGTGCTCGCCCCGCTCTTGCACGATGCTGTTGGCTTCTGCGACCGCGCGGGCGGCGTCGTCCGGTGCCAGGATCTCGATCGGCCCGATCCCCGATGCGAGCAAGGCCCGCTCGACGCGCCCGGCGAGCGCGTCGTCGGTCGGCGTGGGGTCGATCACGATGGTCCGGCAGTTCGCCGACGATCCGGCGGAGATCGCGCTGGCGGTGATCATGCCCAGCGCGGCCTCGGGCTGCTGGCTGACCACGAGCAGGTTCGAGCCGGACCGGCGTTCCAGGGCGGCCGAAGTCGGGGGCGCGATCATCACCGCGTCGCCCAGCAGCGCGCGAGGCACCGTGCGTGTCGGGTAGGCCCCAACGAACGCCTCGGCGGAGACATCGATCTTGGCGGGCCGGTTGCCCTCGAACACCACGGGCTGGGGGCCCGCGACAGTCGGCTTGGGCAGTCTCGCGAGCATGGCGTCGCGGTCGGCGTCGGGCAGCCATGCGACCTGGAACGGGCTGTTGCCCTCGACCAGCCCGCCCGCGTTGTTGTAGATCGCCTCGCCCGGTCGCTCGAGCAGGCGGGCGGCGCTGTTGTCCTCGCCCAGGATCAGGTACGAGTCCGCCTCGGCGCACTGCAGTGCGATCCGAACGCCGATCTGTCCGAGGGTCGAGCGTGCCAGCGAGAACGCCCCGGCCAACGTCTGCGATCCGAGCACGACGTGCACGCCGAACGCGCGACCCTGGCGCACCAGGCGGTCGAGCAGCAGGGCGGCCTGCGACGCGACATCGTCGTCCTCGGTGAAGAACTCCTGGAACTCGTCGATGAGCAGCAGCGAGCGCGGCAGCGGGGTGTCGGGCATCGCGGTCCGGGCGGCCGCGAGGTTCTGGGCGCCGATCTTTCGGAACATCTCGCCGCGCTGGGTCATCTCATCGTCGAGGCGCTGCAAGACCGAGAGCCCGAACTCGCGGTCCGATTCGATCGCCACCGCGCGGATGTGTGGCATGGTGCCGTCCGTGTACGCCTTGAACTCCACGCCCTTTTTGAAGTCGATCAGGTACATCTCGAGCTCGTCGGGCGCGTGCCACATGGCGGCCGCCGTCACGATGACGTGCAGCAGCGTGGATTTGCCCGAGCCTGTCCGTCCCGCGACGAGCGCGTGCTGTCGCGTGCCCGATCCCAGTCGGAGTTCCTGGGTTTTGCGCGCCCCCGAGCGTCCGAGCGGGATCACCAACTCGTCATCGCACGAGCGTGTCCAGAGCTGGTCGGTCGTGGGCGCCAGGCGCTCGAACGGGACCTCGACGCGCCCGGCTCCGGCGCCGGCCTCGGCGATGCGCTCGAGGATCTCGCCCGCCACATCGTCGCTGGGCGGGCGCTCCAACTCGATCTCGACACCCTCGAAGCGGGGGGCGTCCACCCTGGAGACGCCGTCGGTCACCGAGACACGGACCGCGCCGAGGTCGAGGCTCGTCTCGAGTTCGCCCGGGAGCCTTGTTGCCGCGTCGTGGGTGAGCAGGGCGTAGACGCCGCAGCGGGGGCCCGACTCGATGATGCTGACGAGCTTGGCCGCACCGTTGTCTGTGAGGGCGGCGTGCAGATCGGAGATCAGCACGAAGCGGTAGGGTTCGGCGATCTCGCCCGCCGCCCGGTTGTAATCCTCGATCGTCTCGAAGTCCGCTCGGAGGTACTTCTGGATGACCGTCTGCATGTGCTCGGTGACGTCGCTGAGTTGGCGCTCGATCTGCATCGGATCGGTCCAGATGCGCTGCCCGACCGCGGACGGCTCGTGGTCCGACAGACTCATGAAGCCCGCGAAGGATTGCCCCATGCCGATCGGGTCGGCCATCACGAAGCGTGCTTTGCCGGCTGGGAGCGAGGCGAGGATGCGCAGGACAACGGAGCGGGTCGAGTCCAACGCGAGTTGGCGGCCTTCTGCATCGTGGCGCAGCACCAGCGATCGGGGACCGGGCAGGTCGAGCACCGCGGGCGTTTCCAGCACGGGGGGCAGCCCGAGCGTGTCCCGCAGCGCCCGGTCGAGGTGGTCGAGGCGGTCCAAGCGTGGCTGCAGGTCTTGACGGGCGACGGCGAAGGGCACGACCCGTGGGACCTCCACGGGCTGTGGCGTCGCCGCCAGTCGGTCCCACGCGGGATGGGCGTGCTGGGCTTGTTGGCGGACCCGATCGATGCTGGCGGTCGATGACTCGATCGACGCTCGGAGTTGCTCGGTTGTTGACGTGTGTATCTCGGCAAAGGCGGCCACGGCGTCGCGGGTGTGGTCCGCGTGTTCGTCGTGGGCGGACGCGATCGCGCCCGCGTGCGCCGCGTGCGCGTCGGCTTCCTTGGCTGCGATCCAATCCTTGAGTTTGGCGAGATCGTGGGCTTGGCGTGCGTCGAGTTCCTTGTTGCGAGCCGCGAGCGCCGCGGAGGCTTCCCGGACCGAACCCCCGGTGCTGCGGTCGCAGTTCTGGAGGGTCAGGCGGTAGGCTCGGTCGGCGTATCCGGTCTCGGTGTTGCGCTTCTCTTTCAGGGCCGCCACTCGACCGGCGTGCGCGTGCTGCTCGGCGGCGACCAGGCCCTCGGCGTAAGCGCGGGCGGTGCCGATACACTCGATCGCTTCGGCTTTCAGGGCTCCCTTGGTCGTGCGACCTCGGAGCAACCGACGGATCCCACCACCGGTGAATGTGCCCAGTGCCCTGGCTGCCTTGTCGATCGCCCTGTTCAGCCCGTCCGACGTCGGTTCTTCTGGGAGCGGTCGCTCGCCCTGTTCGCGGGGCGGCAGCGTGCCGATCGTCTGGGCCAGCCCGATCTCGAGTTGCTGGACATACTCGGTCTGCTTGGTGACACGATCGGCGATCGATTTAAACTCGGCGTTCTCTATGCGGAGCGCCGACTCGAGCATCGTGTCGGCCAGCCAGATCGACTCTTCGCGTTCCTTCTTGGACTTGCCGACCGCCCTTGCGTGCTTGTTGCGGGCCTCCGCCTGGCGCGTGGCGAACTCTGTGCGGGCGGCCGCACCCTTGCTCTGGTGGATCGATTCGATCTGCGACCGGGTCTCCTGGGCGCCGGCTTGCACCGATCTCAGGGCCTTGGCCAGTTGGGCGTCGGTTTCTCGGATCCGCCGGTCACGCTGGGCGTCGGCCTTCCCGACGACGGCGTCGCGATCCGCCGTCGCGCTCTCGAGGCGGGATGAGGCGTCGTCGAGCGCCGAACGGATCGATGCGAGGGCGTCTCCCTGGGCGTCGTAATAGGTGGGGGCCTTGTCAGTGCTCGGGTCGGCACCCGGGTTGGCGTCCGGCCCGGTACGCGCGATGGACCCGGCGTCGGGTTCTCCTGGCTTACTCACATGCCCGCCTTGCTTCGTCACAGGCCGATTGTAAGCGATCCATCGCGTCGCACGCCCGGCGGGCGGCCGGCTCGACCGGATCGATGAAGTCCTTCTCGAAACGCTCGGCTGCGTGGTCGGTCCACGACGCCTTGCACCGGTTCCACGCGCGGTGTAGCAGCTTCACCGCGTCGGTCAGGACGCCCTTGCCTGCTGAGACGCTCATGCGTCCTCCTCTCGCTCGGCTCCGTCTGTGTCGTCGGGTGCCGCGAGGGATCCCGGGGAAGACTCGGGGGGCGGGGCTTCCGACGTGTAGGCGTCGAGGGCATTGATCAGCGACTCGAGTCGTGTGACCGCGTCGCCCGAATGGGCCCGAGCTATGCCGGCCATCTGCTGGACCGCGGTGCGGTAGCGATCGATCTCCCGCTCGAGGTTGCGGGCCCAGTACCGCGTCCGCTCGTATTTTTCCTCGGCTTCCTTCACCCGACGCTTGGCCAACTCGTACGCCTTGCGGGCGTCGACCGAGGGCCTTGGTGCCTCGCCGGCGGTCTGCTGGATCAGCTTCGTGTTTGCCCGGACGGCCTCCTCGGACCGGATCCGGATCTCACGCTTCCAGTGCGGCAAGCGTTCGCGTTGGATCCAGGCGAGCACCCTCGCCGCGTCGCTGCCGACGCTGACCAGGGCGGACTGGGCGTCCTCGCTGAAACGGATCACCGCGGGGCGGAGATCGCTGAGGGCCTTGACGTCGGTGATGCGTGCGGAGCCGGACATAGATTATCGCTGGCGCAGGTACTCTTCGAGGCGGTCGGCTTTGCGCATCAGGAAGGGCACCTGCTCGTCGATGACCTCCTGGAACCGGGCGAGTTGGCGCATGGTCTGGTCGAACTCGTTCTGGAACTTGGCGTGTTCTTGGTCGCGCCAAGACTGCCCCAGGCTGGCCATCTGCCCGCTGACCTGGGTCATTTGCTGGGCCATGCCGGCGCTGAATCGCTTGAGCAACTGGGCGAATCGACGGATTTCTTCGGGATCTGCGACGGCTTTGGCCATAGTCACTCCATACGCACCGCGGGACCAGAGGATCCTACCGGGGATTGCGACATAAGGCGTGCGGCCTGGGTGCGCTGGTCTCGATCGGTCCGCGAATCAACAGACCGCCACCGCAGGTTCCATCGACGCGGGCGGGCCGAGATCCATACCATCGCCCCGCGGGAACCGCACCCGCCGCCTTAGCTCAGTTGGTAGAGCGGCTGATTTGTAATCTGCAGGTCGCCGGTTCGAGTCCGGCAGGCGGCTTTTCATCCGGGGCATGGGCATGGCGTTGCCACGCCCTCTCCCCGGGCGTATCCTTGCGACCCGCCGATCGCATCCGGTTTTCCGGAGCGATCGGCAACAATCCGGGCGTGTACCTAAGTGGCCAAAGGGGGCAGACTGTAAATCTGCTGGCGTACGCCTTCGCTGGTTCGAATCCAGCCGCGCCCACTCGAGTCGGCTCTGCCGCTCCCGACCAGATCCCCCGCCCAAGGCGGGGGATTGTCGTTATCGGAACTCGGCGTCGGTTCTGGCTCGCCTCGTGCGTTATACGGGTTCACCCGGGCATCCGAGCTGCCGATATCCCCTCCGCGTCTGTGTACTCGTACGCGGTTGGGAATCATGCCGAGATCAGAAACAGGAACAAACCGATTGGCGGATCTGAGCGAGGCGGCCAAGCTGCGCGCGGTCCTGCTGCTTCTCGTCGTGGTGATCATCGCGGGCTTCGGCGTGGGGGGCTGGCTCAACGGTCGTGCCGCGGACACACGGACGCGGGCGATGCACCGTGCAAACGCCAAGAGCGTCGCGACGCTGGTCGCGGCTCAGGCGAGCGTGGATCTCCGAGAGTCCGAGATTACGGGCGTGCGGCGCCTCATGCTCGACGTTCAGGCGTCGGGCAACGTCAAATCCTGCCGGGTTATCCTTACGGGGCTCGGCGTGGTCGCTTCGGGTGAGCCCAGCGAGATCGGTGTGATGGCCCTGCCCGAGCGGTGGGGGACCAACGCGGCCCGTATCGAACAGAACGAACACAGCCCGGTCGTCGAGGTCGGATTCGAGGTCCCGCAGCGGGGTTCGGGCGTGGTCGAGATCACGCCCCTTCCCACAAAGTCTGTCTTCGCCGACACGATGCTCAGGGCCTTGCTGATCGGCGGCGTGCTCTGCGGGCTGCTGCTCGCCGGCTACACCCGCGCCGTCCGCGGCTTCCAGGCCCTGGTCTCGGTCTCGTCGGCGCTACGGACCGCATCACAGGGCGAACGCCGTGCGGAGGTGCTCCGTGTGGGCGAAGGGTTCGGCCCGGTCGCCGACGCGTGGAACGGCATGCTCGACGAGCGCGATGAGCTCGACGCACGCCTGACCGATCAGACCGTGCACGAGACCATCGGGCAGGGTATTTCCGACGGGGCCTCGCTCCCCGCGGCGTGCGACGCCATGGTCTCCGGGATGCTCGTGATCGACGCTTCGGGAGAGGTGATCTACGCCAACGGGGCGGCCGGTGTGCTGCTGGGCGTCTCGCGAGAAGACATCGACGGGGGAACCGTCGACACGGTGTTTGCCGATGAACAGGTCCGTGACGCGGTCCGCAGCGCCGTCATAGAAGGGGCGCGGGCGGCCAGCGTCGTCGAGGTCTCGCGCGGCGAGGGCGGCGACGAACCCGATGCGGAACTTCGGATCGCCGTCCGATCCATCGAGACCAGCAACGGCACCATGGCGTCCGTGCTCGTTGATGACATCACGCAGCAACGCCTGGCGGACCGCTCGCGCAACGCGTTCGTCGCCCAGGCGACCCACGAACTCCGCACGCCGCTCACCAACATCCGCCTGTACGTCGAGCAGGCGATCGACGAGGGCGACGCGGACCCCGCGGTGCGGGCCGAGGCGCTCAACGTGATCGGTTCCGAGTCCCGGCGCTTGGAACGGATCGTGTCGGACATGCTGTGCGTGTCCGAAATCGAGGCCGGCTCGCTCAGCATCCGCGTGGGGTCGGTCCGGACCGATGGGCTGTTCGCCGAGTTGGAGAAGGATTACAAGGCCCAGGCCGCGGAGAAGACCCTCGAGCTGGTGTTCGATCTGCCGCCCAAGATGCCGGCGATCGAGGGCGACCGCGACCGCATCGCCCAGGCGCTGCACAACCTGATCGGCAACGGGCTCAAGTACACCCCGCCGGGCGGGCGTGTGGAGGTCAAGGTCGATATGCCCGACTCGGGTGGGATATCCGTCGCGGTGTCCGACACCGGCATCGGCATCGATCCCGACGAGTGCGAGCAGATCTTCGACCGATTCTATCGCGCCAACGATCGTCGCATCGCCCACGTGACCGGTTCGGGTCTCGGGCTGGCGCTGGCCCGCGAGATCGCCCGCCTGCACGGCGGCGACATCGCGGTCGAGTCCGCGATCGACCAGGGCAGCACGTTCACGTTCACGATTCCCGGTTCTGAGGCAGGCTCCGAGGCCGGCTCTGGGGCTGGTTCCAGCGCGGGCGAGGGCAACGCGAGCAAAGCGGCGTAACAGGAGGTCGTGATGCGCATCGAGCAGCAGAAACACGGCGCCGTGACCGTCATCCGGCCGCGCGGTCCGGTCAACAACGAAGCGGACGCGGGCCTGCTCAAGGAGACCGGGTTCGAGCTGCTGGGCAAGACGCTCGGGCGCTTCGTGCTCGACGCGTCCGACATGCCCTTTGTAGATAGCAACGGGCTCGAAGCCCTCGTAGGACTGACCGAAGAGCTCAACGCCGGCGGGCGAAGCCTGTGCCTGTGCGGCGCGGGCGAAACGCTGCGCGAGATCCTCAGCCTGACCGAGCAGACCCCGATGTTCTCGTTGCACGAGGACGTCCAGAGCGCGGTGAGGAGCTTCCTGTGACCGATGCGGAGCGCCAAGCAGACCGCCCAGGCGATAGACCGACCGACCGCGCGGCGGGCGCCCCGGGGGGGGGCAACGATCCGACGCGCACGCGTCGGGCGGCCCGCCCGCGCATGGTCGGCGAGGTGCTGCTCAGCGAGGGGCTGATCTCCGAGGACCAGCTCTCGCTGGCGCTGTCCGAGCAGCGATCGTCGGGCATGAAGCTCGGCGAGATGCTCGTCGGGCAGGGCGTGATCTCGGGAACGACGCTCGTGCAATCGCTGGCCGGTGCGCTGGGCGTCAAAGGTGTCTTGCTGCGTCACGGGCTGATCGACCCGACGCTGCTCCAGCTGATCGGGGCCGAGGAGGCCGAGCGACTGGTCGCGATCCCGATGTTCCGCGTGAAGGGGACGCTGACGGTCGCGATGGCCGAGCCCCAGAGCCTGCCGATCATCGACCGTCTCCGCGAACTGACCGGAATGGAGATCCGCCCGGTGCTGGCGCTCGAGGACAACATCCTCGAGTTCGTCCGCAAGTACGCGGGCGGCGACGTGGACGTCGATGCGTTCTTGTCCAGCCTGGCCGAAAGCGATGTGGAAGTCGTCGAGCGCGAGCGCCACGAGGACAGGCCCTCGACCGATCTCGATCAGATGGTCGACGGCTCTCCGATCGTCAACCTCGTCAATGTCGCGCTGCTGACTGCGGTCAAGGACAAAGCGTCGGACATCCACATCGAGCCAGACAAGCACGGGACGCGGGTGCGTTACCGCATCGACGGCTCGCTCCGGGATCTGATGAAGCCGCCTCCGGGCATCCACGCCGCGGTGGTGTCGCGCGTCAAGATCATTGGGAAGATGGACATCGCCGAGAAACGCCTGCCCCAGGAAGGACGCGTTCGGATCAACGCCGAGGGTCGCGAGATCGATCTGCGTGTGTCGAGCATCCCCACCCTGCTGGGCGAGAAACTGGTGATCCGGATCCTGGACAAACAGAACCTGCACGTGCGGATGGAGGATTTGGGTTTCCGGGACGAAGCCCTGGCCACGTTCCAGCGGGTGCTCCGCCAGTCCCACGGGCTGGTGCTCGTCACCGGCCCCACCGGGTCGGGCAAGACCACCACGCTGTACTCGGCACTCGACCTGCTCCGCAGCCCAGAGCACAACATCGTGACCGTCGAGGATCCGGTCGAGTACCAGCTCGACATGGTCAACCAGATCCAGGTGCACGAGGCGATCGGGCTGAGCTTCGCGCGCACGCTGCGTTCGATCCTGCGCCAGGACCCCGACATCATCATGGTCGGCGAGATCCGCGACGAGGAGACCGCCCGCGTGGCGGTCCAGGCCGCCCTGACCGGGCACGGCGTACTGGCGACGCTCCATACCAACGACGCCCCCGGCGCCATCGCACGCCTGGTGGACATGGGCGTCGAGCCCTACCTGCTCAGCGCAGCCGTGAACGGCGTGGTCGCCCAGCGCCTGGCTCGGACCCTCTGCGCATCGTGCACAACCAAGTACTACCCGTCCGAACAGGCGTTGGCCGACGCGGGATTGGCGGAGATGTCGGGCCGCCCGTTCCGCAAGGGCGGCGGCTGCACCGAGTGCCACGACACCGGCTTCCGCGGGCGCATGGGCATCTACGAGATGATGGAGGTCACGCCCGTGATACGGCGGATGATCTATCGCGGGGCACCTTCGCACGAACTCCGCGAGACCCTCCGCGAGAACAACCAGCTCAGCCTCCGCGAGGAGGGCGTGCGCCTGGCGATCGAGCACCAGACCAGCCTCGAAGAGATCATCCGCGTCACCCAGAACGACGACGAGCTGGCGGACACACCCGAGAGCCCGGCCGTGGCGGACAAGCCCGCCGTGGCACCTTCGTCCGATGACGAACAGAGCAGCGGGGTGGCGGCATGAACTTCGACTACACGGCATTCGACGGCGCCGGCGAGAGCGTCACGGGTGTGATCGAGGCCGCATCGCCCGATGAAGGTGTCGAGAAGCTTTCCCGCAAGGGCCTGTTCGTGGTCGATATCGAAGAAGCCAACGGCGCGGGCAAGCCCAAGAAGGCCGCGAAGAAGGCTCGGGGGTCGAACCAGAGCCCCAAGCAGATCGCGCTCTTCGCCCGCGAACTCTCCGTCCTGATCACCACGGGCACGCCCATTGCCGAGGCGGTCGCCTCCCTCGAGAACCAATCGACCAACGAGGACTGGAAGTCGGTCGTGGCTTCAGTTCGGCGAGCGCTGGAAGAGGGCGAGTCGCTTTCGGCGGCGCTCGAGCGGCGCAGCGATGTGTTCGATGTCGTTTTCGTCTCGCTCGTAGCGGCGGGGGAGTCCTCGGGCCAGCTCGATGTCATGCTCAAGCGACTCGCGATCCTCACCCGCAGGGCCGCCCAGATCCGATCGAACGTCATCGGCGCGATGGCCTATCCGGTGCTGCTGACAGTTATCTGTCTGATCGTGCTCGGGCTGATGCTGGGTGTCGTGCTGCCACGGTTCTCGGGGTTGTTCGAGACGCTCGACACGCCGCTGCCCGCGACCACGAAGGCGCTCGTGGTGCTTTCCAACATCATGCTGGGCTACTGGTACATCATCGCCCCCGCGTTTGGTGTCGCGGTCACAGCCGCCGTGTTCTGGGCCAAGTCCGAGGGCGGCAAGCGGGCCGTCACCGACATCCTGCTCTCGCTGCCCAAAGTTGGCCAGATCGTTCGTTCGTTCGGGACCGCGCAGACATCCCGCCTGCTCGGCACGCTGCTGAGCGCCAAGGTGCCGATGATCGAGGCGATCGGGCTTACCCGGCGTGCGACCAAGAACCACCGTTTCAGCGAACTGCTCGACCAGGCCGAGGAATCGGTCGTCAAGGGCGAGCCGGTCAGCGCGGTGCTCGTCGAGAACTCGGTCTTCCTCCCGTCTGCGGCCCATGCGATCCGCAACGGCGAGCAGACCGGGCGCCTGTCCGAGGTGCTCTCGCACATCGCCGATTATCTGGACGAAGAGAACCAGTCCACCGTCAAGGCGCTCTCGAGCCTGCTCGAGCCGCTGATCATGCTGGTCCTCGGCGGGCTGGTCGCGTTCGTCGCGGTCAGCATGTTCCTGCCCCTGTTCGACCTGACGGCCAGCGCGGGAGGTGGGTGATGGCGAGCCGCGTTCTCAAGAACCAGCGCCTGACGCCCGTCGGGCTGGATATCACCCCGTGGGAGGTCCGCGCGGTGCAGCTGCTGGGCTCGCCCGGGTCGCACGCAGTGCACCGGTGGGCGGTTCTGCCGAGGCGCGAGCAGCACGGCGAACTGGGCCCGATCGATGGTGAAGACGCGAGCTACCTGCGCGCGATGCTTGAGCGCCGGGGATTCCAGGGCAGCCGGGTGGTCATCGCCGCTCCTGGCGCGGCCTGCGCATCCCAGATCCTCTCGCTCCCGGACCGCTCGAGCGGTGCGCCGATCGATGCGATCGCCCGGGCCGAAATTGTACGATCGCGTCGCGATGCCACCGGCCAGTTCGCGTTGGCGACCTGGTACCTGCCCGGTCGCGGGCGTTCGGAGCAGGGCATGGCGGTCGCGTGCGAGCGCCCCATGCTCGACGCACGCTTAGACATGCTCGAGGGCGCCGGGATGCAGCCCATCGCGGTGGACCTCGAAGAAACCGCCTTGGACCGCGCCTGCACGCTGATGCAGGCGGACAAGCCCGTGAGCGACACCGAGCCGGACTCGAAACGGGAGGTCATCGATGTCGTCCTCCAGATCGGCTGGGACGTCTCCCTGGGCGTGATCTCGCTCGGCGGCGTGGTCGTCTACACCCGGCGCATCGGCTTCGGTGTGGCCGACATGGTCACGCGTCTGAGCGAACGAAGCGGCATCACGATGGCAGAAGCCGGACGCTTGCTGGGAGGGGATGGTGAACGAGAACTCGGGTCGATGGACACGTGGTCGACACCCGCCTGGAACCGCCTTGCCAATGCTTTGGGCAAAGAGATAGATACCTCGGTCACCTACGTCTCGCACGCATATAGGAACGCCTCGATCGGCGCCGTCGTGCTGTCCGGCTTTGGCTCCCAGCGGCCCGAGATCCGCGACGCGCTCGACGACACGCTGGGCATGCCCGTTGCCCGTTTCGGTGTCAGCGAAGACTCAGATCGTGTGACGCAAGTGTTCGATGGTATCGACGATGCCAGCCGCGTCCGTCTCGCGCTCGCGTACGGTCTGGCCGGGAGGTTCGACGCATGAACGTGCCATCCGCCGAACAGCCGATCAACCTCCTGCCGATAAGCCGCCAGATCCGCAACGCGCGATCGATGGCCATCTCGCGGTGGGTCTCGACCTGCGTGATCTTCGCGGCGGGCGCGTTCATCCCGGCCGCTGCTCTCGCGCTCGGTTCTGAGGACGACCTCGCGCCGGTGCGTGCCCGCATCGAGCGCAACCAGCAAGGTCTGGCCAAGCTGCATGCCGAGCAGCCGAAGCTCGGGGCGGAGCTCGTCAGGCTCACAGAGCGTGAACGACTGCTCACCATCGTTGAGAGCGGAATCGACTGGCTGCCGCTATTGGGCGCGATCTCGGACGCTGCCAGCCCGGCCCGGTTCGAACAGATCGAGATGGGCATCAACGAGGGAGAAGAGCGGATCGACATCCGCCTCGTCGGGCATGTTGAGACCCAATCTGACGCGCGCGAGCTCGTTCTACGCCTCGAGCAGGTCGGCCCGCTCGACGATCTCACGCTCAACACGTCCAAGGTCACGCTCGAGCGTGAGATCTATCAGTTCACGATCGTGGGTCGTGTCAGCGCCGGGTGGAGTGATTGATGCTAAATACATCTGTGAATCCGATCCAGGACGCGCTCCGCTCGGTCCACCTCGCCGGGGTCGTTGTTTGCGTGCTTATCCTTGGCGGAGCGGCCGCGTTGGGTGTCGTCCCTGCCGTCCGGGCCCATGATTCGGACCAAGCGCTGCGGTCAGATCTCACGGCGGTCGCGAACGAGCTCGATCAGGCGGGAGATGCTCATATGAGCCTGCTCGCCCGGGTGGATGCCCTGCGCGAGACCGTGCGGGCCCGTGACGTCGACCTGACACACGCCGACGACGTGAACCGCCTGATGGCGGTCCTCACCAGCGATTTCGAGTCGATGGGTCTGTCGCTGCTGACGCTCCAGCCGGGCTCGATCGAGCCTGCCTCGCAAGGATCTGGGACGGACACCGCCTCGATGCCGATCCAGTTCTCGGTCGAAGGCGCGCTCGAACGGGTGATCGGTATGCTCGAAAGACTCCGGGATGACCACCCGGACCTGCACGTCGTGGCATTCACGATTGAGCACGCGAGTCCGGGAACCGTGCGCCTGCGCGCGTCTGTGCGGTGGCTGGTGGCGCCGGGCGAGAAAGACCAAGAAAACTAGCCAAGCCGGTTGGCAGTCGGGCGTGATGTATTGGCACGTACCTATATGGGTATGACACGCGAGCGTAAAGTTATGGTGGGCATCTTCGGGATCGCGACGGCGGGTCTCGCGGTTGACCGCTTTGTTCTCGGCCCCTCGTCCGCCTCGGCGGCCATGCCGGGCACCGAACTCGCTTCGGCGGGCGGGCCGCTCGGCGAACTAGCCGCCTCGGCGACCGAGGTATTGCGCGGCTCGTTGCAGCAGGCGCTCAAAGACACTCTGCAGGCCGAGATCGACCCAGGAGCGGCACAGCGCGCGGGCTCGATCGATTTCGGACCTGCCGCCGCGTGGACCGCGAACGCGGCGAGCCTCTCAGCCCCCGGCATTGATCTGAGCGTCACGCCAGCGGGCGGTGGGGCGGTTGCCCCCTCGGGCCCGAGCCCCTTCAGAGGGACAGCCACGCCCGGCCTGACCATGGTCATGCCCACCTCCAACGGTGGCATCGCCGTGATCGACGGCGTGCGTCTGAGAGTCGGCCAGACCCATCCGGACGGATTCCGCCTGGTGTCGCTTGGTGATCGGACCGCGACCATCGAGCACAACGGCGAGCGGTTCGTCCTTTCGATGCCCGTGCCGCACTAGCGGCTCGTCGCGAAACCACGCCTACATCGGGTTTTCCGTCTGTGCGACCCGCATCGGTCCGGGAACGCATCTGAGCCAACAACAATCTGGATCCTGCTTGCAGCGATGCCGATCCCATGGGGGCCTCACCGGGGCTGAACCGGTGCCAACCAGGGAGAAGGATTCTATGAACGGGCAGCTTGCAATACAGAACAAATCCGGGCGTCGGGCGTTCAGCCTGATCGAGCTCGTGATCGTGGTGGTCATCATCGGGATCATTGGCGCCATCGCGCTGCCCCGCATGAGCCGTGGTGCCGCTGGCGCCGCCGACTCGGGCCTGATCGCCGACCTCGCGGTCATGCGTAACGCCATCGACCTCTACCAGGCCGAGCACGGCGGGACGTACCCCACCTTCGCGACGTTCGAGAACCAGATGACCAACTACACCGACGTGAACGGCACCGCCAATGCGGTCAAGACGTCCACCTACTACCTCGGCCCATACCTCCGTGCCATCCCCGAGCTCAAGCTCGGCACGAACAAGGGCCAGAGCGCTCTCATCGCGACCCAGGGCGGCACGACCGCAGGCTGGGTGTACGTTGAAGCGACCGGCGCTCTCTCCGCCAACCTGCCCGACACCGAAGTCGATGCCCGCGGCGTGAAGTACAACGCGTATTGATCCAACGAACCGAATCAGCCCCGATCGCCCCGGTTCACGCCGGGGCGTTCTTGATTCAAGGCCACACCCCCAGAGTACAGCATGCGACACGCGTTCTCACTGCTCGAGCTGATCATCACACTGGCGATCGTTGCGATCGTCGCGGTGATCGCCGCCCCCCGGATGGGCTCGGCGGGCGTCGGGTCACGCCTCGACGCGGTCGAATCGAGGCTGTCCTCAGAACTGTTCGGCGCGAGCGAGTCTGCCCGATCAGGTGGCGTGTCGCGGTCGGTCGTCATCCACGCGGGTAAGGACATGCTCCTGATCTACGAGGGGGCGTCCGGCTCTGCCGGGACGCTTCTCGCCTCGGTCGATCTCAGCGCGTCGCCGTACTGGGTCGACATCGAGTCCACCACGATCCCCAAGAGCCCGGACTACCTCGTCGTGGACGGGTACGGCGTGTTCGAAATGGATCTGAAGGTCAGATACTCGGCCGACTCGGTCACCCGGGTGATCACGATCGGCGTCCCGAGCAGCGCCCCGGCTCCGGTCGTAGAAGCCGTGGAGGCGGGCGCATGATGGGCACGCCGGCTCACATATGCCGCCCGGTCCGCGCCGCATTCACGCTGATCGAGACGGTCACGGCCCTCGTGATCAGCTCCGTCCTGCTGTTGGCGATGGCGTCGACGATCGTCGTCGCGTCCCACGCGGTGCCGACCGGGAACGAATCGCTGGTCATCGAGGGCGAGATCGAGCGCGGGCTCGCGATCATGGCGTCCGACATCGAAGTCGCGACCGCTATCACGGGATCAACGACCCTCGTACTGACCGTCCCGGACCGCAACGGCGACGCCACCGACGAGACCATCGTCTACGACTGGTACTCGGGCGACAAGATGCTCACCCGCGCCCGCAACGGCGGCACGCCCGAAGTGCTCTTCGGGCCGATCACGTTCGGGTACACCATCACGACAAAGGGCTCCGACGACAACATGGAACGGCTCATCGTCGTGCTCGTCGTCGATGATCACTCGCCCGCCACGCGGGTGATCAATGTCCGGACACTCAACCGGCCCTAGGAGGCGAACCCATGCACGCTCGTCGCGGAATCACCCTGATGGAAACGGTCATCGGCACGCTGCTCGTGGGCGGCGTGCTGGCCGGCACGCTGGGCGTAATCGGCCCGACCGCACGCGCCACCCAGCTGGCAGGCGACGAGGTGCTTGCTTCTTACCTCGCCAACGAGCTGCTCGCCGAGATCGAGGCCCAACCCTACGAGGACCCGGATATTACCGGGCGGGTTGTGGGCCCCGAGCCGGGCGAGAAAACCGGGAATAGGTCCCGCTTCAACGACGTCGATGATTACCGCGCCTGGTCCGCCCGCCCACAGAGCGCCGCGGGCGTCGCACACGCCGGCGTGCCCGATTATTGGAACATCAGTGTCACTGTGGAAATCGTGAACACGAAGAGCCTCGCACCCGATGGCGTGACCGACACCGGACTCAAACTTGTCAAGGTGATAGTGACCAAGTATGGCGTCGTGCTCGCAAACCGAGGCATCCTGCGGTCGCGATTCTTCGACACGGTATGGAGCGAATAATGACGCAGGCGCGGCGCGGGAGTGTGTACTTGGCGGTCGTGGCCACGGTGACTGTGGTCACGGTGCTGAGCCTGACCGGCATCGCGCTACGAAAAGATCTCAATCAGCGTGCCCGTGTTGGTGCTGCCTCGTCCGCCGCACACCAACTTGCCAGATCAGCCGCGGAGCTGGCGATCCATCGAGCATACGACGAGCCAGATCTCTTTATCGAGCAGGCTGCTACCGGGAGCGTTTTCTCTGGCATCTCACTCGGGAACGGCAGCATGTCGGCTTCCGCCGCTGACGCCGAGACCGACAAACAGCCCATCGCCAACACTGACCGCTTCGACATAATTGCGGACGCGGTCGTCGGCCAGGCTCGCTCGCGATTGGCGTTCAGACTCTCCGAAAAGGAAGATGATCTCACCACGTTTGCCAGGACGCTGGGAGCGATCGCCCACTGGCCGCTGGACGAACCGGTTAACTCCACTGTTGCCGAAGACGTCATTGGGTCGTTCCATGGCACCTTCAATGACGTCAGAGAGCCCGGGCAGCGCACCCACGTACACGGGAACGGAGCGCCCGAGATCGAACATGTCTTCGATCGGATCATCGTTCCGCACGACCCCGCATTCTCGCTGGAGTCGGGCACGCTGACTTTCTGGATGTACCTCGACTCCGCCTCGCTTGGCGTGACCAGCGGGCTGATAGACAAATCGCACCCCACGTGGGACAGCTCGGCCTATCTCCTGGTCTATGCCGTGAGCGGTACTCGCCTAGTCGCGCGATTGGACGACAGTCGCGGCCAAGGGGGCACGGTCGAAAGCACGGGTGTCATCTCACAAGCGAGGTGGCATCACGTCGCCGTCAGTTGGAACGACGAACTCAAGCTGTATATCAACGGCGTGATGGTCGACAACGACTCAGGCAACAAACTTGGGTTTGCGGCTGATTCGCAAGTTGGCGCCAACACGCGGGACTGGACATTCGGCGCTCTCAATGTGTGGAACTCCGGAAGCACGCCCGCCCATCCCACCGGCGGGTCGGTGGCACGAGTCACGCTATTCGACAGCGATCTTTCTGATGTTCAGGTTGGCGATCTCTTCAAGGCCGATTCGGTTCCAGGTCCGATCATCCTCGAACAGGGTTCGTTCACACGGGTTGTTGACTGAGGATGCACCGGTCACAGTTACCATAAAGAGTAAGAGTGTGACAAAATCGCAACGGACTACCCAGTGTACATCGGCGGGCCTTCAGGCGGCCTCGCCCATCGAGTCCTGGGCCGCGTGGCTCTCGACCATGCGGTCGTACTCGGCCAGATCCAGCTGCAAGAACGCCTCGGCGGCCGCGGGATCGAGCTGCGAGCCCGAGACCGCGCGGATCTCGCCCAGCACCACGTCACGCGACATCTTGCTGCGGTAGGCCCGGTTCGAGCTCATGGCGTCGAACGTGTCGGCCACGCCGATGATCCGTGCCATGAACGGGATGTCTTCGCCTTCGAGCCCGTGCGGGTAGCCCTTGCCGTCGTAGCGCTCGTGGTGGTGCAGCACGCCTGGCAGCACGTCCTCGAGGCTGGGAATGTCTTTGAGGATGTCGTAGCCGATCTGCGGGTGGCGCTTGATCGCGTCGAACTCTTCCGCGGTCAGGCGTCCGGGCTTGCAGAGCACCGACTCGGGCACGCCGATCTTGCCGACATCGTGGAGGATCCCCGAGATGTGGATCCGCTCGATCTCGTCGTCGCTCAGCCCGAGCTTCCTGGCGATCTCGGCGCTCAGGTAGGCGACACGGTCGGAGTGACCGCGCGTGTAGCGGTCCTTGGCGTCCAGCGCCCCGGACATGGAACGGATGGTCCCAAAGAACATCCGGCGTTGATCCTCGTACAGCTCGACGTTCTCGAGGAACGCGCCGAGCAGCCCGCTCAGCGACTGGAACGACTTGGTTTCGTAGGTCGAGACCTGCGGGTCCTCGCCCATCTTGCCGCCCGCGATGATGACACCGTGGACCCTGCCGCCACCCTTGATGGGGTGGGCCACGAGCTGGGGCGCCAACGGCGAACCGGGATCGGCGACTCCGAAGATGGCGGTGGATCCTGCCATGGCGTCGGGATTGTCTTCTTCGATGCGATCGAGCACCGCGTCCAGCTCGACATCGTCCAATCGGAGATTGCCGTATTGCGTCCGCCCTTGCTCACCCCGCCCTTCGATCACGATGGAGGCCCAGCCGTACTGCAACGTGTCGGAGATGTGCTCGCCGACGGATCGCAGGAACGACGCGGGGTCGCCCATCGCGCTCATACCCGTGCCCAGGTCGCTGAGCATCGAGACGGTCTCGTAGGTCAGCGCCAGCTGCTCGGTGAAGCCCTCGATCGTCTGCTCGACCTTGGTGCCGCTGGTGATGTCCTCGAGCATCCACGACAGGGTGGAGCCAAGTACTTTGGCGCAGGTGGGGGTCAGCGTCGCGTGGACCGCGAGCTGGTGCTTGACCGATCCGAGCTGGAGCGACCCGCCCACGCACGAGGGCTCGAGTAGGTCCGAATCCAGGATCTTCGGCTCGAAACCTATCGCGACAAAGTACCCGGTGCGCCGACGCCGGTGCGTCTCGGCGAACGGGAACACCCACATCCCCGGGATCGGCTCGCTCGGCCCGATTGTGTCCATGCCCGACCATTGCGACGCGAGATCGGTCAGGACACGACGCATCGGACGCGACGACATCCACATCGCCAGCAGATCGGGCGCAGTCGGTTCGGCGACCGACATCCCGTTGGGGTCCAGGTGCCACGCGAGCAACCCGAGTTGAACACAGCGGCGTTCGAACTCGGGCGGCATCGGCCTGACTTGACCCGGGCGGCGCAGCATTACGCGGCTTCCTTCCCGGCACCTTCTTCGCCACCCGATCGCTCATCGAGCAGTGTGCGGATCTGTTCTATGACGAACTTGGCGCTGAACGGCTTCTCGAGCGTCAGACGGACGTTTTTCATGTGCTGGGAGTCTTCGCTGACGACATAGCCCCGGGCCGACAGCAGGATCACCGGAATCTTTGCCAGCTCCTCGCGACCGCACAGCTTCTCGGCCAGCTCGATCCCGCTCATATACGGCATCTGCAGGTCGGTCACGATCAGGTCGGGCAGGCGTTCGGCGGCCAGCTCGTACGCCTCTTCCCCGTCCTCGGCCGTGATCACATCGAAGCCCGCCATTCGGACCGCTCGCGCCATCACATGGGTGATGTGGGGTTCGTCGTCTGCGAGCAGGATTAGCGGTGTGGACATAACGCGGTCCGATCGGCGTTTCTCCGATCGAGCCCGAACCACATATCGGCCCGATGCACGCCCCGATTTACGCCCACCCCAAACTAGATCCGTGGCTCTGGTGCTTCGGCGCTTGCGGGAGGGAGGCGCAGATATCGGACCAGATACCGCGTACCGATCATGAACGGCACCGTGTCGAGCCCCGCCGCGACGAGCTTGAATACGTACCCGGTCGCGATGAACACGAACAGCTGCGGCCAGATCGGCAGCCCGTTATCCACGGGCAACACTTGGGCGTAAAAATGTGTGATCAGGATCACCGCGGTCGTGTCCACCAGCTGGCTGACCAGCGTGGACCCGTTGTTGCGCAGCCACAGGTGCTTGCCCCGGGTCAGGCGCTTCCAGAAGTGGAACACGTGGACATCCACGAGTTGCGCGATCAGGTACGCGATCATGGACGCGGTGACGGCGCCGAACGCCAGGGCACGGACCTCGTAGAACACCGGCTCGCGCCCGCCGGCGTCGGGGATCAGCGCCCCCGCCGCGTCGCGAGCCTCGAACCCGGGCAGCCACCCCCCCAGCCAGAGCACGGCGACGACCCAGAGGTTGAGCAGCAGCCCGATCCAGACGACCGTATTCGCCCGCCGACGCCCATAGAGCTCGGAGATGAAATCTGTGCACAGGAACGTGATCGGGTAGGGCAGCACGCCCACCGCAACCGCGAACACGAGCGGTACGCCCCACATCATCGCGGGGGTCCCGTCCGCCTGGGAGATCTCGAAGAGCTTGATGAACCGGGTGATCCCCAGGATGTTGAGCATCGCCAAGGTGCCCAGGAATATCCCCGCGAAGACCAGGAACAGCGTCTCCCGCCTGCGGTGGAGGATCAGCTCGGGCAGTTCGGGCAGCCCCTCGTATCGGTGCTGGCGGGAGGGGATCGGCTCATCGAGGTGCTGCATCGGTGCAGAATACGCGGCCCGGACCGGGCAGATTCCGCCCGTGCGTGGTAGCATCACGCATGCCCGAAACGCTCGAAGAAACCGTCGAATCGACCCCAGGCACGGAGAAGCCCGCCCAGAGCGAGCCGATCCCGGAGATCCCGGGGATCGACGCCGCGGTCGAAGCCATGCTTCTCTCCGTGGACCGCCCGATACCGAGCGCCAAGATCGCCGAGCCGCTGGCACCGCTCCTCGACGCGGGAGTCTCTGCGGATGCGGTCGAGGCGTCGATCACCCGCCTGAACCGCCATTATGACGAAACGGGGCGTGCGTTCCGGATCGAGCCGGTCTCGGGCGGCTACCGCCTGATGACCCGCCCCGAGCACGCGCCGATCATCGCCGCCATGCACCGGGCCCGGGCGTCGACCCGCCTGTCCCGCGCTTCACTCGAGACCCTCGCGATCGTCGCCTATCGCCAGCCTATGACCAGGGCCGAGCTCGAGGCGATCCGCGGCGTCGCCTGCGGCGATGTCCTCCGCTCGCTCCTCGACCGCAAGATGATCAAGATCACCGGGCGGGCCGAAGAACTCGGGCGACCCATGCTCTACGGCACGACCGCACAGTTCCTCGACGCGTTCGGGCTGGCGAACATCAAAGACCTGCCCAAGCCCGAAGAACTCGCCGATCGGCTCGAAGAGAACCAGTCGCCCTGAACCCGGTGCGATCACGGCCCGATCCCAGGGATGTTTCTCTCGCCGGGCGATCGAAGCCCGCCCGATCGTATCGATGACCGCCCGCCCGGTGTTGCAAGGAATCGCACATGACCACCCGCACGCTCCAGACCGTCCTCCTCGCCGCCTTGACGCTGACGATCGTCGCCTGCGGCGGGGCGTCCATCCGATTCTCGGGGCGCGTGATCCCGGGCCCGGTGGGGGTGGCCGCGGTGGTGCCGGTGGATGATGCACGCCTGTCCGAGCCGGGCCTGGCCGGGATCAATGTGACGCTGCTGAAAGCCACAAGCGCCAGGGGCGGCAGCCTCGTCGCCCAGGTCGTGACCGACGATTTAGGCGACTTCGAGATCGTTCTGGGGCGCGGGCAGCATCCGGGCGGGCCCATCATCGTAAGAGTACAGGGCGAGGACGTGTTCGACGCCCGAAGCAAGGCCTACCTGCCCGGCAGCGGGCAATCCCTGCTCTGCACCGTGATGCAGCGGGAGCCCCGGAAAGACCCATGACCCAACGCAACGCGAGCCGTGGGAACCGCGCGGGCCAAAGCGGTCCGTCCCCGGTCGCCCGACGCTCGATGCTGGGCTGGCCCGGGTTCCTGTTCGTGGGCATCACCGTGTTCCTGGCCGTGGGCGCGATCAACTCGCAGAACAACCTGCTGTTCTGGGTGTTCGGCGTCGCCGTCGCGGGCGTGATCGTCTCGGGTGTCGTCTCGGGCAGCGGGCTCATGGGCGTCCGTCTGGTCGCCCATCCGGTCCGGACCCTCGAAGCGGGCGTGCCCGGTGAGATCTCATACACGCTCGAGAGCACCAACCGGCGCCTCGGTGTGTTCGGGCTCGAGATCCGAGAGGCAGCGGTTGAGAATGAGTCCAAGGAATCGGGCGGTACGGGGCTCTGCGATGCCGCGGGCGGCGTGCCATACCTGGCTCCCAAGGCCCGCGAGCGTGCCACGCTCCGCTGGACGCCGCCCCGGCGCGGGTTGCTCGAACTCGATCGGATCGGCGTCGAGTCGCGCTTCCCGTTCGGGCTGCTCGTCAAGACGCTCGAGTTCTCGTCGCCGAGGCGTGCGCTGGTGCTGCCTTGCCGCCTGGAACTGCGTCATGGCGTGTTCGACGCCGGTCGATCCGGCATGACCGGGGGCACCTCCAAACGCTCGCGTTCCGGCGCCGGGTCCGAGTTCTATTCAATCCGCGAGTACACCCCGGGCGACCCGAGGCGGATCATCGCGTGGCGCCCCAGCGCACGCAGGGGTGATTTGCTGGTCGTTGAGCGGACCGAGCCCCGGAGCCGATCGCTCTGGGTGTGGGTGACCAAACCGGACGGGCAGCCGTCCTCTGAAGACGAACGCTGTATCTCCGAGCGCGCGTTCTCGCTGGCTCTGGCGCTCGTTCGCGAGGGCGCGAGACAGCACCGTTCGGTGGGCGTCTGGATGCCCTGGGCGGGCGTCACGATCGCGCCCGGTTCCGGGCGGGCGTTCGAGCACCGCATCGGCGAAGCGCTCGCGTTGGTCGACCTCGATACGCCAGCGGGGGGTCTCGATGCCGATGCGCCGCCGCCCGGGTCATCCGAGGCGGAGATGCTGCTGATCCCACTGGGCACGCCGCCCGCCGAGGCCAGTGCCCATCCGCGACAGCTCACCTTCGACCCGCGCGAGCCAAGTGACTGGCTGGCCAGCGGCGCCGAGTTGCCCGCACCGCTCATGCTCCAGCGCAAGGCGGGTCGGCGATGACGAACCGCATACCCCGTTCGAAGCAGCCGACGATCCGAGCCGCGATGCGCCGGGCGGTTGCCATGTCGGTCGTGTGCGGCATCGCGACCTACGGGATCGCGTCGGGATCGGGGGCGTTCATCAGCCTGGTAGGCGTGGGCGTGGTCGTCGCGTGGCTGCTCTGCCCTGCCTCTGGTCGCGTCGCGCCACGCCGAGCCATCAACGCCGGGCTCTTGGGTGTCGTCGGGCTGGGCGTGCTCCAGGCGATGCGGATGGGGTTTACCGTCGATACCTTCGCGTTCTTCATCGGGCTGCTGTTGGTCGTCAAACTGCTCGATCTGAGGCGCCCCTCAGACTGGGGGCAGACCATCACCCTGAGCACCGCCCTGGTCGTTGCGGGCGTCCTGACGAGCAACACGCTGCTGACCGGCCTGGCGCTGCTGATATCAACGGTTGTGCTGCTCCGAGCGGTGCTGCGCTATCAGATCTACGCGGCTGCCGACCGGGGCGGGCACGACACGGAACGCCCCGTGTCCTGGGCGCATCGGCGGGCGCTGAACCGCATCCAGCGCGGCATCGCGGTGTCGGTGTTCGTCATCGGCTCGGTCGTGTTTCTCTTCCTGCCGCGTGAGTTGGGCACCGAGGCGTTCGGGCAGTGGGGCGGCGCCTCTATGGGGCAGTCGACGGGCTTTAGTGATGAGGTGACGCTCGGGCAGCCCGGGCTGGTTTCCGAATCACCCACGCCGGTGATGGATATCGCGGTGGTCGACCGCGCGGGGAACAACATCGGGAGCCTCGACAGTCCGCCGGTCTATCTGCGCGGGGCGGTCCTGGAGGATTACGCGGAGGGACGCTGGAAACCGGCGCCTCCCAGCGCGCGGCGCGGGCAAGTGCTCGCCGACTTCGTGAGCCCAGAGATGCCGATCCGACCCTGGATATCGCCGCACCGTTTGCTCTGGGACACGGAGCTGCGCGTCACGATCCGCAGTGCCCGCCCGGGGATGACCCCGCTGTTTACCGCGTGGGAGCCGCTCGAGCTTGCGCCGGTCCGGGTCGGGCGATTCATCGCGTTTCACACCGGGCTCGGCACGGTCCAGGCGGATCAGGCGCGCGGGCGGATCGAGTACCGCGTTCGGATCGCCGACACCACGCTCCGCCCCGTGCCGATCGACCCCGGAGCTGTGCGACGCACGGTCGAACGATCGAGCATCCCCGCGGGTGTGAGCGACTACGCGGGCGCCATCCTGACCGACCTGTCGATCGATCCGGACCCCGCGAACCGCCCGATCCGTGAGGACATCATCGCGGTCCGTTCGCTGACCAACCACCTCAAAAACGCGTTCACCTACACGCTCGAGGACCAGCCGATCCCGCCCGGGCGCGACGCGACCGAATGGTTTCTGAATGACCGCAAGACCGGGCACTGCGAGTATTTCGCGTCCGCGTTGGCGATGATGTGCCGCTCGGTCGGCATCAACTCACGCGTGGTCACGGGCTATGTCATGACGGACTACAACGAGGTCACCCGCCAGTACATCGTCCGCGAGAGCAGCGCCCACGCCTGGATCGAGGCCGAGGTCGCGCCCGCTGTCTGGATGACCTTCGACGCCACGCCCAGCGCCGAGTTCCACGCGATCCACCAGCCAGAGCCGAGCTTCACTCGGTCGGTGATGAACATCTTCGAGACGATCGAGTACGCCTGGGTCACCGGCGTCGTCGCGTATGACTCCGAGACCCGGGCCGGCGTGTTCGGGCCGCTCTCGTCGGACTTCGGATTGCTCCAGGCGGGTGGGCGGATGATCAACCGCCTGCGCTTCGGCGGGTCGTCGCTGATGACCCGGGCGATTGGCACGGGGATTGTCGTGTTCTGCCTCTCAATGCTGGGCGGGCTGATCGTCCGCCATCGACGCGAATGGCTCGTCGTGCTCCTGGCGTCCTGGCGGGCGTGGCTGGCGGGGATTGCCGAGCGGATCCGTCTCACGCGTCGCCCCCCGCCCGAACGGCTGCGGGGCGCCATGCTGCGTGCGTTGCACCGCGCGGGGGTGCCCAAGCCCGCGCACGAACCGATGCGATCGTTCATCGACGATGCATCCGGGGCCCTGCCCGCACCGCTCGCGACGACGCTCCGATCGTCCTGCGATCTGCTCTACGCAGCCCGCTTCCGGGCTTTGTCAACGGGCCGAGTCCCCGGATCGGGCGACTTCCATGAGGCGATCCGCGCCCTGGGCGCGTCCGAGAAGACCGCCCGTCGGGCCACCGCCCCATCCGAGTGAAGAGGGCCCCCCCCGCCTCCGATAGTTCGTTCTGAGAACAATCGTTCGACCCAATCGGAGACCGACATGCCCGCCAATCGATCCAGGACCGAACGCTGGCGCGAGTGCCTCGCCCAGATCTGTGAACGCGGCGGGGGGCTTGAGTTCGCGATCGACCAGGGCGACCGCTCCGATCTGAGCGATCTGATCTGGCGCGTCCACGTCTATGGGCTCGACGCCGGCACGATCCTCATCGAACACCCCGGGTCCATGGGACAGTCGTTCCCGGTGGACGTCGGAGCGCCGCTGATCGGCATCATGGCCGTGGGGCAGAACCGCTGGATGTTCCGAAGCACCGTTGTCGGGACCGAGACCGTCCCGACCCGCAACGGCCCGCGCCGGGCGCTGCGGGTGAAGGCACCGACCGAGGTCGAGCGTTGCTCGCGCCGGACGGTCGGGCGCACGTCCACGCTGGGGCTCCAGATGCCCAGCATCGAATGCTGGCCGTTGCTTGAACCGCGCACGGGCGTCGCGATCGAGGTTGCCAACCGAGTCCAGATCACCGACCTGATCTCGAACGGCGGGATCGGCAACGCCAGCGACGACGAGATCGCCCTGCCCGTGGTCGGTCCCAAGTTTGAGGCGAGCCTGGCCAACATCGGCGGCGGCGGCGTCGGGCTGATCGTTCCCAAGCAGACCCACGCCACCATGGACTCGATCAACCCGTACTTCATGCGCATCGACCTGCGTCCGACCGTGCCCGCGCCGCTGTTCCTGACCGCACGCGTCGCCCACACGCACATGGATTCGCAGCAGAACATCTACGCCGGCATGTCGTTCGACTTCAGCCATAACCCGGAGCACAAGGGCTTCGTGGTCGGGCAGATCGCCCGCTACGTCGGCTCGATGGGCGCCCGCCGGGCGGCGTGATCGATCGCAGCAAGCAGAGAATCTTCTTATAAAAAAACCCCGCGTGATGCGGGGCGTTTTCTATGCGGTCGTTATTCGATGCGAGCTGGTCTCGCCGATTCGCTCGTGCTGCTCACCAGCCTTTGAGCGAGTACCTCACCAGCCTTTGAGCGAGTACATGGTCGGGTGCTCGACGATCATCATCACCGCGTCACCGGCGTCGGAACGGATGCGGATCGGGTTGATCCCGTCGTTCCACACGCCCGTCCAGTGCCCCTTGCTGGGGCGTGAGTGGGCGGTGACGCCGTAGCGCCCGTCGAAGGTGACATCGCCACGCGGCGCGGTCAGCTCGATCGTGCCGGCCGAGTCTTTGCTCGCGACTACCTTGACGTCGCCTCCGGTCGATTCGGCGACAATCTGATCGTCCAGGCGGGCGTCCGTGCGGATCTCGATGTTGCCGCCCAGGTGGTCCTCGGTGCCCGAGCGGACGTCGATCGAGCCGGTCGCGCCGATGACGGTCACGTTGCCGCCCGCGTTGCGAACGCGGATGCCGTCGGCCCGCGGTACGTAGACGATGATGTCCACCGGCGGGCGGAAGCCCTCGACGGTCAGGTCGGTGGGTCGCACGACGACGGTGCCGACCTCGCCGTTGGTCTCGTGCTCGGCGGTGAAGTAGGAACCGGTGGGGTCGAACTCGAAGCCCTGCCAAGCGCCGCGCCAGCGGAGATGACGCTCCTTGCGGACCTTGAAGGCGATGAACGATTCCTCGTTGCGGGGGCGGGCGTCGACGATGACGTCGCCCCAAGGGTTCTCGACGTCGATCGCGGTGATCTGGCCGATTGTGACCGGGGTGCCCTGGACCGGGACTGATCGGGCGAGCTTGTTGGCTTCGATCCGGGCACGGATCCCGCCCAGGCGCTGCCCGCAGCCCGAGGCGGCCAGCCCCGTCAGGGCCAGCATCGCGCCGGCCATGGTCAAGGCCGTGAGGCGACCGGGGGCCTTTGCTCGGGTCGGGCGGCGGTTCTTGGTGCGGGTCCTGTTGGGCATGTGCGTGTCCTTTGGTCTGCCAGAAGCGGGGGAGCCCGCGTGGTTTGGTCCGTGCTAAGATAGGCGGTCGTCGCGGATCCGGTCGGAATCGGGCCCGCGTGAGATCTTTGCTTATCCCGCCCCCCGGATCGGAGGGCGTGCTGCCTTTGTCGTTCCGTCTCTTGTATCGGTTCTTCATACGCGCCGGTTTCAGAAGGGTTCGCGACATCCACGAACTGTCCCCGGTGCGAGCCGGATCGGGGCGGTCCCTGGGGCACCACGCCCAATCCCCCGTCGGGACGGTCAACCCGGGTTCCGGTCGTTCCTGAACGCCCGTCGAGCCCATCAGGGGCCGCCTTGTGGTCGATCTAACTCACTCCTTTGCAACACTTTCGAGCATTCCAGCGGCGTCGAGCGCGGGGCTGTCGCCCGCACAACTCATCGCGGCCGGCGTCGGGTTGCTCATCGGTCTCATGCTCGGTGTGCTCGGTGTGCGCATTCTGACCGGAAAAACGGTCACGGGTGCCAAGGCCGAGGGCGCGGATCTGATCCGGCGGGCCGAGGAGGAGGCCCGCAACTCGGCCGAGAAGCTCAAGCTCGAAGCCGAGCGCAGCGCCCTGGAGCGGAAAGAGGCGACCGATAAAGAGCTCGAGATCGCCCGCAACGAGTTCCGAGACTCCGAGCGGCGCATCGCCAAGCGCGAGGATCTGATTGACCGCAAGGAGGAGGCGCTGGGCGTCAAGGATCGGAACCTCTCCGAGCAGGGTGACCGCCTGACCCAAAAGGGCGAGCAGCTCGACGCGAAGGAAACCGAGCTGGCCGAGCTGCGTGCCAAGCAGGAACTCGAGCTCGAGCGGGTCGCCCAACTCGACCGGTCGGCGGCCAAGGAACTGCTGCTGGAACGGGTGGCCGAGAAGACCAGGGCCGAGATGGGCAAGGTCACGCGGCAGATCGTCGAGGACGCCGAGGAAGACGCCCGCAAGGAGGCGACCGAGATCCTCATCAATGCCGTTCAGCGGTACGCGAACGAGATGACCAGCGAGTCGACCGTCCGCACCGTGGCGATCCCGTCTGATGACATGAAGGGTCGGATCATCGGGCGCGAGGGGCGGAACATCCGCGCGATCGAGAAGGCGACCGGGGCGGACATCATCGTCGATGACACACCCGGCGTGATCGTGGTGTCCTGCTTCGACAAGGTGCGTCAGGCGACGGCGGTCGAATCCCTCGAACGTCTGATCGCCGACGGACGCATGCATCCGACGCGCATCGAAGAGGTCGTCGAGAAGGTCCGGGGTGAGATCCAGGAGAAGATCGTCAAAGCCGGCAAAGAGGCGGCGGTCGAACTCGGTCTCAAGGGCCTGCACCCCAAGATCATCGAGGCGATGGGACGCCTGACGTATCGGACCAGCTACGGGCAGAACGTGCTCAAGCACTCGGTCGAGGTCGCGTACCTGTCGCAGCTCATCGCCGACCAACTCGGGCTCGACGGCAAGCTCGCCAAGCGATGCGGCTTCCTGCATGACATCGGCAAAGCGATGGACCACGAGATGGAGGGCGGGCACCCGAAGATCGGCATGGAGTTCGCCCGCCAGTACGGCGAGAAGGACGAGGCGGTGCTCAACGCGATCGGCGGGCACCACGCGGACATCCCGGCGACGACATGGTTCACCCCGATCATCATGGCCGCCGACTCGGTCAGCGCCGCCCGCCCGGGGGCCCGTCGCGAATCGATGGAGCGGTACGTCCAGCGGCTCAACGATCTCCAGGACATCGCGTTGGGGCAGCCCGGCGTGACCGAGGCCTACGCCGTGCAGGCGGGTCGTGAGGTCCGCGTAATGATCGACGCCGACCGGGTCAGCGACGATGAGGCGTACCTGATTGCCCACGAGATCGCCAAGAAGGTCTCGGACGAGATGACCTTCCCGGGCGAGATCCGGGTGACGGTGCTCCGCGAGACGCGGGCGATCGAGATCGCGCACTGAGCCGGGCGGACTCGGATGTGTTCCGTATTGGTGCTACGCGAACGCGATGCAGACAGCCGTGATCGCGATCAATCGGGCATCGATGAAATCCTTGCGACTGGGGAGCAACATCGCGATCACCAGCGTTGATCCCATGCACAGCGCCAGCGGCACTCCGAGGCATTGACCCGCGTTGAGCCACGCCAGACCACTCGCGCCGACCGCGCACGCCCAAGCGATGCCCCATGCGGACCGCTCGCCCAGCAGCACGGGGACGGAGCGCGTGCCGAAGGCGCGGTCTGAGTCCGCGTCATCGAGGTCGCACACGGTGGCGTCGCCCAAAACGATGAGCCAGACGCAGACCGCCGCGACCCATGTCGGCGAGGCGGTGAGCGTACCGCGACCGAATATCGCGCCCAGTGCGGCGCCTGCCAGCGCGAGGTGGGCCGATGCGATGAGCGGACCCTTGAGGAACGCGAGATCCTTGGGTCGTGGGTGACCGGTGTTTGCGGGGCGTCCAGCGTACAAGGTGACGCCGATGCCAGTGCCGATCGGCACGAGCGCGAGCCAGGGCTCGATGAATAATGCGACCGCAGCGGCGGCCGCCAACTCGACGATCACGAAAACCCGGATCGCTCGTCCCCGCCCGTCGAACAGGCGGAAGCGTGACGGGTTCGCGGCCCGGTCGGCCGGGTCCAGGCGGGTCGCGGAGACCTTTGCACGATCGAGCAGGTACCCGCCCTGCGCGCACAACAGCACGAACGCACCGCTAAGCACCGCACGCCAGCGATCGACGTCTCCGATGGGGAGCCCCGCGATCAGCGCGAGCAACCCCAAAGTGCCGACCGCGTATAGGCCCGGCCAGACCGCTCCATCGCCGAGCACGCGGGGTGCGGCCCGCCATGACAGGTGTTCGTAATTGGTTTGTTCAGCGGATTGCATGCGTGGTAAGATACATTGGCAAAACAAACCAGGGCCAACCGGTTATGAGGAGCTTGGCATGATGATGCGTATTTTTGTCCTCGCGTTGATCGGCTCGATCGCGTCCTCTGCCGTGGGCTCGCCGCCCGAGAACGGCGTGCCTCCCGAAACCGAGCACATGGTACGCGTGACGATCCGCGACGCCCGCGACCTGGGCATGCTCGCGGCGGTGGGTGCGAACCTGCTCGTGTGTGAGGCCCGCGCTGGCGACGCGCCGGCGATCGTCGATGCGGGCATGCTGCCTGTTCTCGAAGCCGCGGGGCTGCGACCGGTCGTGATCGATGCGGCCCCCAACAACACCGCCAGGCTCGCTCGAGAGCGGGCGCTCGCCGCGCTCGGTCGGGGAGACATCGATGATTGGTGGTCTGATTACAAGCCGCTCGACGCGATCTACGCCAAGGTGTACGAGATGGAGGGGCGATTCCCCGATCTGGTCGAGGTGTTCGAGATCGGGCGTTCGTTCGAAGACCGCCCCATCCTTGCGATGCGGATCACGGCGCCGGTGTCGCCGGATGATGCGTGCCGCCCCGCCGTGCTGCTCAACTCGTTGACGCACGCACGCGAGTGGGTGCCGCCAATGGCCAACATGCTCGTCGCGGAGACACTGATCACCGGCTACGGGAACGACGCGTACATCACCGGGCTGGTCGATCAGGTCGAGTGGGTGTTCGTGCCGGTCCTCAATCCCGACGGCTACGAGTTTTCGTGGACCGACCATCGCTTCTGGCGGAAGAACCGGAGCACGGTCAGCGGCCCGACCGGGAGCAGCCGGGTCGGTGTGGACATCAACCGCAACTACGGGTACCAGTGGGGGCTGCGGCAAGGCTCGTCCGGCAGTCCAGCGTCGAGCACCTTCCGTGGTCCAGCGCCCTTCTCCGAGCCGGAGACCCGGGCGATCCGTGATCTGGCGATGTCTATGCCGCAGCTGCGCATCCACAACGACATGCACTCGTACTCCGAACTCGTGCTGTTCCCGTGGGGGTACACGCCGGAGTTGTCGCCGGAGCACGCGTTGCATCAGTTTGTTGGCGATGAGATGGCGAACCGGATTGCCGCGTTCCGCGGGCGGAACTACGAGGTCGGCCCAATTTTTACGACGATCTACCCGACCAGCGGTACGGCCAACGATTGGTACTATGGCCTACTCGGCGTGCTGAGTTACACGTACGAACTCGGGGCTCGGTTCGACGAGGAGCCGTCGGAGATGCGTTTGCTGGTCGAGGAATCCCTGCCGGCCTCGCTCTACCACGGCGAGTTTGTTGCGGACTACTACCGCTTTCGCGCCGATATGAACCGCGATTGCCGCCACGATTTCTTCGATCTCAACCTGTTCATCGGTGCCTTCATCGACGGTTCCCCGGATGCCGACTTCGACGGATCGGGCGACCTGGACTTCCTGGACATCGTAGAGTTCCTGGATTATCTGGTCACCAACAGGTAGGCGGTCGGTCGCTCACCCGGCTCAGCGGTCCCGCCAGGCGCGGGCCAGGTCCGGGTCGATCGGGCTGACCGCCGCACGCCCGAGCAAGTCCTGTGCGAGCCGCTCCATCGCGATGCGCTGCTTGCGGATGCGCACACGCGATTCAACCCGCTCGGTCTCGGCCTGGCTTGGCGTGCGCCCGGCTTCGATCGACTCGACCAGCACCACCGCGAATCCACCCGGCGTCGCGAGGATGGGCGATACGCCGCCCGGTTCGAGCCGGTCGGCGGCGTCGCGGAGCACATCGGGGTACGCAGGGTCGGACGGGCTGAACCGTGCGATTAGCCCGCCGATCGACGCGGTGGGATGCGTTGAAGAGGCCGCGCATTGTTCGGCAAAGATCCAGTTTCGGGCATCACTTGATGCCGCGGCTGCGACGGAACGCGCACGCCCGGCCTGGGCGTCCGAGCCCGACACGTACAAACGCAGACGCCTGGCCGGGCCGAACGCGATCAGGCGGGCCAAGGCGAGTTCGTCCGCGCTCGGATCCGCGTTCTCGATCGTCAGAGCCCGCAGCGTCGCGTTGCGGCGCAGCAGGCTCGCGTAGCGGGTCGGGCCCAGCCCGCGCGAACGCCGGATCTGATCGAGGACCGCGTCCCGGCTTTGCGAGCCGGTGACGATGGCGAGTTCATCGAGCAGCGCCAGTTCCTCGGCGGCGACCATGTCGTCGGTGACCACAAGGCCCGCCCGCGTTGCGGCCCGGGCGAGGGACCGGTCCAAGGCGATCTCTTCGAGCACCACGCGTCCGGCAGCGTCGGCCAATGCGGGGTGCAGGGCGTCCCAGCGGACGACCGATCCGTCGATGACCGCAGCTCGGTCGGAGCGGTCGGATTCAGCGTTCCCGCGGGGGGGTTGGCGATCGGGCGAGGCGTTGGGCTCCAGGCGTAAGGGGGGCTGATGCGGGCGTGGAGACGCCGGTTGTGTGCCGGCGCAGGCGATGGGGATCGAGAGGAGCCCGAATAAACCGAGGAGTATCGCAGGTCTGAGCATCGGGAATCCGATGCTGGTGGGTGGATCAGGTCAACCTCCGGGGCGCGTTTCGCGTAGATTGTGACAGATGCCCGAGTCTTTCCAGAATCAACCCGAGGGTGCGGAGCCCCCCCAAGGAGGGGGGGCGCATGCACCCACGCCCGGCAACGGGGTTCGAGCCGCGGTGATGGCCGAGGCGATCAAGGTTGCCGGGGAAGCACCTAGACCCCAGCCCCGGTCGGTGCTCTGCCCGTTCTGCGGCTCGGTCACGCCCGGAACCGACCGCTGCGCGGCCTGTCAGGGACGCTTCGACCCGCTCTCACGCCAAGCCACCCAGAACCACATGGGCCCGTGGTTTCTCCGCGACGACCGCTCGCCGCACCGCCCGGGCTGCACCTACGAGACATTGGTCCGCATGATCGATTCCGGGCAGGTCGGGCTCGACACCGTGATGCGCGGCCCGAGCACGCGCCAGTTCTGGACGCTCGCTCGGCACACGCCTGGCATCGCGCACCGCCTGGGTGTTTGCCACAACTGCCGCATGTCGGTGGGAAAAGACGCGTTCCAATGCCCTTCGTGCCACGCGGCGTTCGGCATCGACCGCGACCGTCAGCACCTCGGCGTGGGCCCAACCCGCCCGCTGCCCGGGCAGGGAACGCCAGAGGTCTTGGCCATGCAGGCGGGCCCTCCGATGCCGAGCGCCGTGGGCGTGCCCGTCGGTGGTTCCGTCGGCGATGTCACTCGTGCCGGCTCGGTCGGCGCGAGCGATATGGATTACTCGGGCGATCCGGGTGAGGTGATGCAGCACGCCCGGACGCGCGTGGCGCGGTACCGGGAGGAGAGCCGCAAGGACCGCCAGCGGGGCGTGATCGCGCTTGTGCTTGCGTCGCTGGTGGTTGGGGCGAGCCTGTTCTACGCGGGGCTGATCGCAACGCGTGCCGAGCGCGGCGGCCCTGGCGCGCCGGGCACGGCGGCGGTTTCTGACCCGGACGGATCGGGATCTGACTCGATCGAAGGCTGAGGAGGACGGATTGCGCCAGAGGCGAGCACAACACGGGCATCGCGCCGCGTTCACACTGATCGAACTGCTGGTCGTGATCGCGGTGATCGCGGTGCTGATCGGGCTGCTGCTTCCGGCGATCGCGCGGGCACGCGAGACCAGCAAGCGCGTCGTCTGCGCGAGCAACTACCGCCAGTTCGGCCTTGCCGGGGCGAGCTATGCCGCCGACAACGCCGATGCCATCGCGGCGTATTCCTGGCGGGGTGGACGCCAACAGAAGACGAGCTACAGCGATCTTCGTTCGCCGGGTAGCGACAAGCTCGCCGTGATGTATCAGGCGATCAATATCCTGCGCGAGTTGCTTGGGAGTGACACCATTCCGCGGCAGAGCGGCTGGGTGCCGATGCAGTGGTACAGCCATCTGCCGATGCACGATTATCTCGGCGCTTCGATCCGCGACGAAGAGGTCACCGTCTGCCCGAGCGATCGGCTGCGTCTCGATCTGCGTCAGTTGCCGACGGATCCGTTCAATCGGAATCGGTACCAGACGAGCTTTGATGTTGTGCCGGCGTCCTACTCGATCGATCAGAATGCCGGAGATCGCCCCGCGCTGACCCAGTTCGAGTCGCAGTCGCCCGGCGCGTACTCGATCCTCAGTCTTCCGCCCCCCGCAGGCACAGGGCCCTTCATCGAGACGAGGCGTGCTTTCGAGGTCGCGTTCCCCGCCCAGAAGGTGCACGCGTTCGATACGCATCAGCGGCACTTCGGTCGACGGTTTTTGTACTACGCGATCCCCGAGGCACAACTCCCGCTGCTGCTCTTCGATGGGTCTGCCGGCACGAGAAAGACCTCGGACGCCAATCCGGGTTTCGATCCGAACGATCCGAGATCCCCGGATCCGTTGGCCTTCTTCCATCTCCCATTCGCTGGCGAGGGGGTGACCGTCGGAGCGGGAGCCGATGAGGTCAGCGGCTACTACAAATGGACACGCGGCGGGCTCCGCGGGATCGACTTTGGCGGCAAGGAGATCTGGACCGGGCAGCCGATCGATTGACCCGCTGCCCGGGCGGTGGCTCGCGGCCCGGCCGTTCCGATGCGTAATATCGTCTGGCCCGGATACGCCGATCGGCGGCGTTGTCCGGGCGGTGATCGACCGGCGGGATGCCGGCCAGCGCGGAGTGCGGCGATGAGCGACGTGGGTGACATGTCAGACATGGGCGATCGGGTCTTCAACTTCTCCGCCGGGCCGGCCACGCTGCCCGAGCCGGTGCTCCGCCAGGCCCAGCGCGACGTGTTCAACATCGCCGACTCGGGCATCGGGATCATGGAGCATTCGCACCGGGGCAAGGTCTTCGAGCGGATCACCGAGGAGACCGAGGCGCTGTGCCGCGAGATCGGCAACATCCCGGATAACTACCGCGTGTTCTGGATGCAGGGCGGCGCGACCAGCCAGTGCTACATGGTGCCCGCCAACTTCCTGGGCGAGGGCCAGACCGCGGACTACTTCGACACCGGCAAGTGGGCGGGCGACTCGATCCGCGAGGTTCCGCTCTACGGCAACCTGCACATCTGCGGCTCGAGCGCCGCGACCAACCACGACCGCATCCTTGGGCCGGCGGATGCCTCGTACTCACCCGCGCCGGTGTACGTGCAGTACACGTCCAACAACACGATCGTCGGCACCGAGTGGCACGACGAACCGGCGAACATCCCGGCGGGCTCGTTCCTGGTCTGCGACGCGTCGAGCAATATCTTCTCGCGGCCGATCGACGTCAACAAGTACGGCATGATCTACGCGGGCGCCCAGAAGAACCTGGGCCCCTCGGGGATCACGCTGCTGATCGCGCGTGATGACGTGCTGGAGTTGTCGCCCCGGAAGCTGCCCGAGATGATGCACTACAAGAACCACGCAAAGTGGGTAGGGCGGTTCAACACGCCCAACACGTTCGGTGTGTACCTGATGGGCGAGGTGTTCAAGTGGATCCTGGCCGAGGGCGGGTTGACCGCGATGGCCGAGAAAAACGCGGCCAAGTCCGACGTGGTCTACGCCTTCCTCGACAGTCAAGATTTCTACACGCCCCACGCCCAGAAGGCGTCGCGTTCGCGCATGAACCTGACGTTCCGCTGCCCGACGCCCGAGTTGGACGCTGAGTTCACCCGGCAGGCCGACAAGAAGGGCTTGAGCGGGCTGACCGGGCACCGGATCACCAAGGGCATGCGCGCGAGCATGTACAACGCGTTCCCGATCGAGGGTGCGCACGCGTTGGTGGACTTCATGAAGTCGTTCGCGCTCGAGCACGCGGCAGCCGCCAAGGCCTGAGTTACTTCCCGAGCCGTGCCTTGCATGCCTCGAACACCTCATCGACAGTGATGCGGTCCATCTGGTCCGCGTTGGCCTCGTCCTTGTGGTCGATCGTGTCGCCGGGCTCGCGGTGCTGGATGACGTCGGCGTCGCGCCGGTAGGGGCCGACGAGCCCAGCGTCGGTGGGCCCGAACAGGGCAACGGTCGGGCGGTCGAATCCGACGCCCATGTGCAGGGCGGCCGAGTCGTTGGCGACGACCAGGGCGGCGCGCGAGATCAACGCCATCAGGCTCGCGATGCCGGTCGATCCGACGCGATCGGTCATCCGGGGGTGCTCGGCGGCCGCGTCGAGCGACTTCGGGCATTGGGCCCGCTCGCCGGGCGCACCGACCAGCACGACGCGGTCGACCAGTCGCTCGCTGAGCAGGCGGGTGCCCAGTTCTGCGAAGCGCTTGTCAGCCCAGCGCTTCGACGCCCAGCGCGAGGTCGGGGCCAGGATCGCGTAGCGTTCGGGGTGTTCGATGATCACCTGCGAGACGGCGTCGGGGTCGGCGTAGAGGCGCATGTCGGGCGATGCGATGTCGGCCCCGCCCTGCTTAGCGAGCAGGAGCATCCGATCGACGGTGTGGAGGTCGCGTGGGGCGTCCACGCGTTCGTTGGCCGCGAGCCAGGCGAACTCCTGGGCCTGCTTGTAGCCGATGCGCCGCGGCGCACGAGTCGTCCGCATGAACAGCCCGCTTCGGGCCAGCCCCTGGGCGTCGAGCACCATGTCGTAGCCGGCTTCCCTGAGCGACGCCAGGAACGCACGGGTGGACTTGGTCCGGCGCTGGCGGAGGTCCTTGCCGAGGTCCTGCCTGGGAAAGGGCACGATCGCGTCGACCGTGGGGTGATGGCGAACCGCGTCCTCGAAGCCGCGCTGGATCATCCACTCGATTCGGGCGTCGGGATACCGGGCCCGCAACGCAGCCGCGACCGGCACGGTGCGGCAGACATCGCCGAGCGCGCTGGGTCGGATGAGCAGGATTTTTTTGGGGTCGTCCACGTTCAAGCGTATCCGTGTGCAAGGTCAAAGAGCGTCATCGAATGAGCCGGCGACGGAGGTCTTTCGTCGGTACATGGGCGGTTGTTTCCAACCAAAGTTCCAATGGCTCCAACGTTTCAGTGGGGAACCCCTCCGCGTCCATCAGCCATCGTTTCTTGCCACGAGACCTCGTGACGACTCCAGCCGAGATGCTCGGATTGCCGTTCTTGCTGTATGTCAACTTGCGGACGAGCCATGCGCGATCTACTTCACTCTCCGTCCGAGTCCACGGGATGAAGAAGAGGTCGCCACGAGACCAAATGGTGCCAGGCGATGGGCTGCTCAGGCGGATGGAAGCGACGCCGTGTCTCCAAAGCAGTGCGGCGGCCACAATGGGAATGCTCATCCAGACAGAGAGAAACCCGATCAGCATCAAATCAATGAGCACAGATCCCGCTGCGACGGGATTCGAGTTCGGGCGCTGATAGAACATCGAGACTGGGAGCGCGGCGAACGCCAATAAAAGCACGCACATCGTCGCATAGGAGCAGCGGGCGAACATCGTTCGTTTCAGAACAAAGATCTCTTGCGGTGATGGCGTGGGGCACATTGAGCAATAACGCTATGCGGGGAACGTGCAGCTCGTCCGATCGGTCTCCCAGACCGTGACGTGCTCGACGCGGGCGCCGGGCATGGCGGCGCCGATGGCCCTGGTCAAACGCTCGTGGCAGACCATCGCGATGCGTTCGACCGAGGGGATCACCCCGCCCGCCGACTCGTTAAACTCGGCGGTGTCGTCGTTGAGGTGCTTGTGGTCGAAGGGCTCGATGACCGCGGTGTCGACCAATGCTTCGAGCTCTGACAGATCGAACGAATCAGTCTGCGCGACCGGGATCGAGATCGCCGGCTCGACCTGGTAGTTGTGCCCGTGCCCGTTGGGATTGTTGCACTTGCCGAAGATCGACCGGTTCTCCTCGGCGCTGAGCCCGGAAACATGGAGCCGATGGGCGGCGGCGAAGTCGAACTTCTGGCGGATCAGGACGCGTTCGGGCGGCTGGCTGGCGTCGGGCACGGCGATCTCCACGCGGTAGGTCGGGGTCAGGGCCCACTCGATCCGGGCGAGCGGTCGGGGCATGGCCCGCTGGGCGATGGGCCAGAGGTCGAGCAGGACTCTTGCGGGCTCGGCGGTGGGGGTCTCCAGGCAGCGTCGCCCGATCTCGGGGATGATCTGGCTTCGGGCGCCGGCGTCGATCTCCTGGATTCCCACGATGTAGCCCGTCCGGGGGTCGGGGACGCCCAGCAGGGTGAAGGTCAGCTCGTAGTATCGCCCGAGCCCGCGCATGCTGGGGCGGGCGCCGTAGCCGTTGTTCCCGCCGGTCGATCCGTCGGGATTGACGCAAAATCTGACGGTGCGTGAAAGCATCGCCCGGGCGGCGGTGTTCGAATGGGACTGGGATGGGGGCGGATCACGCTCCATGCGACTAATAGGGTACGACTCCGGGAGGTTCACCGATGCCTTGTTCACCATGTACGTTGCGGGTCGCGATCCTCGCGGCCGCGATACCCGCCCTGGCGGCGTTTTCTTGGATCAGTGATTCCGGCGCTTCGGAAGCGACCGGTGCGGCACCGGAGGTCAACCAGGTCCACACGGGGGCGAACGTGCTCAAACAGAAGTTCGAGTTGATCGACGGCACGAAGTCGAGCCTGGGCGCGTACGAGGGCAAGGTGGTCCTGGTGGTCAACACCGCCAGCCGATGCGGGCTGACGCCCCAGTACGAGGCCCTCGAGAAGCTGTATCGGGCCCACAAGGTCGACGGGCTGGTGGTGCTCGGGTTCCCGGCCAACAACTTCATGGGGCAGGAGCCGGGCACGAACGAGGAGATCGCGCAGTTCTGCTCGGAGCGGTACGAGGTCAGCTTCCCGATGGCGGCCAAGGTCAGCGTGAAGGGCGAGGACGCCCACCCGCTCTACAAGCAACTGGTCGCCCTCCCCGAGCCCCTGGGCGGCGAGCCGACGTGGAACTTCACCAAGTTCGTGATCGACCGGAACGGCGATGTGGTCGCCCGATTCGAGCCGCGGGTCAAGCCCGACGACCCCAAGGTGGTTGCGGCGCTGGAAGAGCTGCTGGGCTCGGGCTGATCGTCTGAGGGAATCCGATTATTTTGCCATCATCTCGCACGCCCGTTTCGCCCGGGCGGGCGTTGTCGTTCTGGCGGATCGTGCCGGAGGATCGGTTTAATGCGTTGGCTCTCAGGCGGTTAGCCGCGTAATACTCGGTTGTGGAACCCGGTCACGGGAGCAGCGGAGGGTTTGCTGGACGCCCTTCACACAGTCTTCACGTGCACGGATCGCGCCTTGCGTCGCGGGGGTGGCACGATTGATCCGGACGAGCTTTCAAGCACCGGATTCTGAACCGAACACGGAGAAGCAGACCATGCGTGGATTGATGATCAAGCTGGCGGCTGTGGCGGCCGCGACGACGATGATGGCGGCTGGCGCCCGCACGGCGATCCAGGGCGACCTGCCCGGATACAGCGCCACCAGTGGCGTGTCGGGCAACCTCAAGAGCATCGGCTCGGACACCATGAACAACCTGATGACCCTCTGGGGCGAGGAGTTCAAGGCGTTCTATCCCTCCACCCAGATCGAGGTCGAGGGCAAGGGATCGTCCACCGCACCCCCCGCGTTGATCGAGGGTCAGGCGCAGTTCGGCCCGATGAGCCGGGCGATGAAATCGTCGGAGGTCGACAAGTTCGAAGCCGCCTTCGGGTACAAGCCCGTCGCGCTCCGAACCGCGATCGATGCGATGGCCGTGTTCGTCCACAAGGACTGCCCGCTCGATGAGATCTCGATCGATCAGCTGACGGCCGCGTTTTCGGTCAACGGTGCCGACATGACCTGGGGCGACCTGGGCGTGAACGATCTCGGGTTCAAGAACCGTCCGATCAGCCTGTACGGGCGCAACTCGGCCTCGGGCACCTACGGCTACTTCAAGAAAGTCGCGCTCCAGGGCAACGACTACAAGACCACCCTCAAGGAGCAGCCCGGCTCGTCGGCCGTTGTTCAGGGCATCGCGACCGATCGCTTCGCCATGGGCTACTCGGGCATCGGCTACGCCACGGCGGACGTCAAGATGCTCAAGGTCTCACTGGACGGTGAGGAAGCATTCCCCCCGAGCGGTGAGTACGCCAACTCCGGCGAATACCCCCTCGCCCGTTTCCTCTACGTCTACGTGAACGCCGATCCGGTCAACGGGCTCGATCCGTTGCGGGGTGAGTTCATCCGCCTGATCTTCAGCAAGCAGGGCCAGGAAGTGGTCGCCAAGGACGGGTACTTCGCCGTGTCGGCGGCGGTGGCCCGCGAGGACCTCGAGACGGTCGGGCTCGAGCCCGGATTCTGACCAGAGTCGACCCCGCCACGGGCAGGCCTGTTTGAGTATGCTCGGGGCGCTCGCTGACGCGGGTGCCCCGTCCTTGCCATTCTGGCGAAGACGCGACCGACCGGTCGTCGCCTCTCAAGACCCAGTTGTTCACGACGGAGCCGTTCAAGGCCCAGCCCTTTCAAGACCCAGCCTTCCAGGATCCAGCTTTCGATGAAGCGAAGCGATGCGAAGCCGGCACGGCGGGTCTCTTCGAGAGTCCACGCGGTCGATCGCGCCGCCGAGTTGGTCATCACTGGGGGCGGGTTCTTGGTGCTCGCCGCGGTGCTGGGGATCTGCCTGTATCTGGCGTACGTGGTCGTGCCGCTGTTCTCGAGCGGTTCGCACGGCGAGGCGGCCACGGGCGAGGCGGCGCACGCCGGGACCGAGATGGTGCTCGATCCGTACGGGCACGCTTACGCGATCATCGATGACAACGCGCAGATAACCGCGGGCCTTACGAGTGACGGCTCGCCGATCGGGATGTTTGACGCCGAAGGCGAGGCCATCGAGCGGGCGCTGGACCCGTCCGAGCCCGCCGTGACGGCGTTCTCGATCATCCGCAACGGCGAATACGTCGCGGTGGGTCGCGCGGACGGCTCGGTGCGCCTGGGTTCGATCCGCTTCGAAGCCAAGGCGGTCGCGGTCGAGGGCGAGCACGAGATCGGCGATGTCTGGACCGCGGGCGGAGCGGTGTACGAGGCGACGCGCCCCGGGCGTGCCCGACGGTCAGAACTGATCGTGGAGCTGGGCGATCCGGTCACGATCAAGGACGGTGATGGCCCGATCGAGCGTCTCGATTACCGCGTCGATTCGACGGGCAGGACGATGCTCTTGGCGGGGCGTTCCGACGGGACGGTGGGCGTCAGTTCGGTGCGTACCATCCGCCCGCTGGGCGGTGGCAAGGCGCGGACGAGGCTGCGGTCGACGTCGTTCCGACCCGAGCGCGGCCTATCGGATTGGATGTTCGTGACGGCCGAGGGCGACAGCGTGTTGCTGCTCAGCCGAGACGGGACGCTCGAGCGGTACGCCCGCGGCGACGATGGGTTCGCGTTCGCCGAGCGTCTGCCGCTGCTCGTAGACGGTCGGACGGTGTCCGACGCTGGGATGCTGCTGGGATCCAAGTCGCTGCTGGTGGGCGACTCGGAGGGCACGATCAGTTCGTGGAGCGTGGCGCAGTTCGATGCGAGCGGCGCGAGCGACGTCGGGATCGTGCGGACGCACCGATTCGACGCGGTGGACGGCGCGATCCTCGACATGTCGCCCAGCACGCGGGACCGCTCGGTGGCGGTGCTCGGCGCGGGCGGCGATGTCCGCGTGCGCCACGCGACGTCGGAGAAGACCGTCGTCGGCTACCAGACGGAGATCGATCGCCCGATCGTGGTGCGGTTCTTCCCCAAGAACGACGCGTTGATGGTGCTGGGCCAGGACGGGGCGTACTCGGTCCGATCGATGGAGCCTGGATACCCCGAGTTCTCGGTCAAGGCGTTGTTTGGCAAGGTCCATTACGAGGGGCAGGCCGACGCATCGTTTGTGTATCAGTCGTCGGCTGGCGAGGACGCGGCCGAGATCAAGCTGAGCCTGATGCCGCTGATCTTCGGGACGCTCAAAGCCACGGTCTTCGCGATGCTGTTCGCGGTGCCGGTGGGGGTGCTGGCCGCGATCTACACCAGCGAGTTCCTCAGCCACAGAGTCCGGCGCGTGGTCAAGCCGGGCGTGGAGATGATGGCGTCGCTGCCGTCCGTCGTGCTCGGATTTATCGCGGCCATGGTGGTGGCGCCGTACGTGCGTGACTGGCTGCCGCAGGTACTGATCGGGCTGGTGACCGTGCCGGTGGGGGTGCTCATCGGCGCACATGTGTGGCAGTTGGTGCCGATTACGTTTCGCCGACGGATGGGGACGGGGCGGCACCTGCTGCTCGTACTCGGAGCGTGCGCCCTTGGCGTGCTCGGAGCGGTGGCGCTTGGCCCCGCGTTCGAGCGTCTGCTGTTCGCGGCTCCGGATGCCGAGGCGGGCGGTGTCGTCGACATGCGGCGCTGGCTGAACGGGGAGTACGGGGCGGCGTGGCCCGGCTGGTTCGCGGTGCTGGTTATCCCGTCGTCGCTGGCGGCATTGTTCGTCAACAACGCGTTCCTGCGTGCCCGAGTCGACGCGTTCGCCGAGAAAACAACGGTGTTCGGGGGCGGGGTGATCGTGCTGGTGCGGTTCGTGGCGCTTCTCCTGCTGACGCTGGCTGTGGCCGCCTTGGTGGCGTCGGGTTTGTCGGCGATGGGCTTTGACCCCAGGGATTCGATCCTCGGGACGTTCTCGCCCCGGAACACGCTGGTGGTCGCGATGATCATGGGCTTCGCGGTGATCCCGATCATCTACACGATCTCGGACGACGCCCTGCAGGCGGTGCCGAACACCTTGCGGTCGGCGTCGCTGGGCGCCGGTGCGACGCAGTGGCAGACCGCGATCCGGATCGTCCTGCCGGTCGCCGCGTCGGGCATCTTCTCGGCGTGCATGATCGGGTTCGGGCGTGCGGTGGGTGAGACCATGATCGTTCTGATGGCGACGGGGAACACGCCCGAGACGAGTTGGAACATCTTCGGCGGGTTCAGGACCTTGGCGGCGAACATCGCCGTCGAGTTGCCCGAGGCGCCCAAGGGCGAGACCCACTACCGCGTGCTGTTCTTGTGCGGGTTCGTGCTGTTTGTGATGACCTTTGTGATCAACACCACCGCGGAGATCGTCCGCCAGGTGGTGCGAGCGAGGAACGCTGGGCTGTGAGCGCACAAGCTGGACATGTCGGCAGCGCTCGGCCGCGTCGCAGGACGCCCCTGTCGGCGCGGGGCGAGCCGATGGTCTGGCTGACCGGCGGGGCTCTGGTCGCGTGTCTGGTCATGATCGTCGGGCTGGTTTCCATGATCGTGATCAACGGGATGCGGACCTATTGGCCCGGGCCGATCGAGCTGGTGACCATGGATTCGGGCGAGGTATTCCTGGGCATCCCGACGGATGCCGACGAGGAGAACGCCCGGACCCTCTATCGCACGGGTAATAGGGATCTCGGGCGTGAGCCGTTCCGTTGGGTCGATTTGGCCGACGTCGCGTCGGTGGAGCGCCCGGAGGACGCGATCCTGCTCGAGCGCGAGACTTGGAGCATCTGGCTGGGGGTGCCCGAGCAAGCGATCGAGATCGATGCGTCCGGCGAGCGGGTGGTCGTCGCCCAAGGCTCGGGCGAGGTGATGGACTACATCGCTGCCAACCACGGCGCGGCCCGCGCGAGACGGGCGGAGATCGAGCGTCTCAAGAAGCACGAACTCGGCGGGATCCACGGGCGGATCGAGGCGCAACGCCTGCGTGTGCGTCAGGCCGAGCTCGCGCTCGAGCGCGTTGGCGCCGAGCGCGCCGTCATGCCCGGGGCCGTGTTCGCTTTGGTCATCGTCGGGATGGTCGCCTGCGCCATCGCGGGCCGGACTCTGGGTGCTCGGGCGTCCTACACGTCCCGCTGGCCCCGCCTGGCCCGGGTCGGGTTGTACGCGCTCGCCGGCGCGGGCGCGATGGCGGTGTTCCTGCACGGGCCCTGGAAGTCGGCGGGGATGACCGAGGCAAAGCTCGCAGTGATGCGTGCGGACGCCGCGGAGATCGAGGCCGATCTCGACGTTCAATACGAGGAACTGCTTGCTGAAGTCCGTTCGATGGAGGCCGTCGACGCCCGCCAACGCCTCGTCGTCGTCGAGCCGACCGAGGGCCGGTTCGCGCCGGTCCGCCAGATCGAGCCGGACGAGCCGATTCTGCTCTCCCAGATCGTGCGCGTCGTGGATCCGAACCGGATGGGCTTGGGCGCCAAGCTCGGCGTGTACGGATCGCGGTGGGGCGAGTTTTTGACGGCCCCGCCGCGTGCGGCCAACACGGAGGGCGGGGTGCTGCCCGTCATCGTCGGCACGGTCATGCTGACGCTGCTGCTGACGATCACGGTCACGCCGCTGGGTGTGATCGCGGCGTTGTACCTGCGTGAGTATGCCAAGCAGGGCGTGATCACCAGCGTCATCCGCATCGCGGTCAACAACCTAGCCGGCGTGCCCAGCATCGTGTACGGCGTCTTCGGGCTCGGCTTCTTCTGCTACACCGTGGGCCGATACGTCGACGCTGGGCCCGTTCAATCGATGCGTCTGCCGCCGGTGTGGTGGTGGGGGACCGTCGGAATCTGCCTGCTCACCCTGCTCGGCTCGTTCGCGTGCGCGGTCTGGTCCAAGCCGATCCCGGGGACGGACCCGAGCCGCAAGCAGGTCTTCCTCCGTCGCGTCGCCACGATTGGTTGGTTCGTAACGTTCTTCCTGGCGGTGCTGCTCATCGCACGCACGCCGTTCTTCAGCGGGTTCTTCGAAGCCAGGGCCGCGGACGGATCTCCGACCTTCGGGGGTCGGGGCATGCTGTGGGCTTCGCTGACGCTCGCGCTGCTCACGCTCCCGGTCGTGATCGTGTCGACCGAGGAGGCGATCGCCGCGGTCCCCAACTCGATGCGTGAGGGCAGTTACGGCTGCGGCGCGAGCAAGTGGCAGACGCTCAGGCGGATCGTGCTGCCGGGTGCGCTCCCGGGCATCCTCACCGGATCCATCCTCGCGATGGCGCGCGGGGCGGGCGAGGTGGCGCCGCTGATGTTGGTCGGGGCGGTCAAGGTCAATCTCGACCTGCCGATGTCGACCGAGGCCCCGTTTCTTCACCTCGACCGGAGCTTCATGCACCTCGGGTTCCACATCTATGACCTGGGTTTCCAGAGCCCGGACTCGCAGGCGGCCCGCCCGCTGGTGTGGACGACGACGCTGCTGCTCTTGGCCATCGTCCTGTCCCTGAACTTGGTCGCCGTGGTGATCCGTGCGAAACTGCGTGCGCGGCTCTCCGGCCCCACGGTGTGAGCCCCGATGACCTACGCTGAGACCATCATGAGCGAGAAGCCCTCAGGCACCATCCGCCACGTCGCGGTCGATACCGAGCCCGACGCCAGGCCCAAGGACGCGTTCCGGGTGATCGAGGCGATCCGTCGCGGCGAGTCGGTCGAGCCCGCGATGACCGAGACGCTCCGCAACTGCGACGCGGTCATCGATATCGACACGTTCCGTCTTTGGTACGGGCAGGCGCAGGCGATCCACAACGTTTCGATGAAGATCCCCCGCGGGCAGGTCACCGCCCTGATCGGGCCCTCGGGCTGCGGCAAGTCCACCCTGCTCCGATCGATCAACCGCATGAACGACCTGGTCGGGGGTGTGCGGGTAGAGGGCAAGATCAGCCTCAACGACTCGCCGATCTATGCGCCAGACGTTGACGTGATCGAGCTGCGCAAGCGCCTGGGGATGGTCTTCCAGAAGCCCAACCCGTTCCCGATGTCGATCTTCGAGAACGTCGTGTATCCCCTGCGGATCGACGGCGAGAAGCGCCGGTCCGTGCTCGAGGACGCGTGTGAACGGTCGCTCAAGGCGGCCGCGATCTGGGACGAGGCGAAAGACCGCTTGAAGGAGTCGGCGCTGGGGCTCTCGGGTGGGCAGCAGCAGCGTCTGTGCATCGCCCGCGCGATCGTGGCCGAGCCCGAGGTGCTCCTGCTCGACGAGCCCTGCTCGGCGCTGGATCCGATCGCCACCCTGCGGATCGAGGAGCTGATCGGGCAGATCGCCGAGCGGTACACCGTGCTGATCGTGACCCACAACATGCAGCAGGCGGCACGCGTCAGCCAGAACACCGCTTTCATGTACCTCGGACGCCTGGTCGAGTATGGGCCCACCGCGGACATCTTCCAGAAACCCGTGCTGCCGGAGACCGAGCAGTACGTCACGGGTCGCTTCGGCTGAGCTGGGTGGTGTCTCGGGGCTGATCGACCGGTTCGGATCGCAGCCACCGGCAGATCTTGCCGATCGGGTCGAGGTTGAGGATGCCTCGGTCGGGTTCTGGCCCGCGATGGCGCTCGGCGTGTCCGAATGCGGCGGTTTTGGTCCCGCAGGACAGACCGAAGGCCGATAGTGGTACCTAGCATTGACCGCGGGGTGCCGTACCCCGCCATTGTCCGAAAATACCCGCTTTGAGCGTCGTATTCGCTCGGTGCGGGTTCGGCTGGGGAGTGCCATGAGTGCCGCGCCTCGTCCTGTAGTGCCCAGCGTCAACCAGTGGAGCCCACAGTACCTCGAAGAGCAGTTCGCGCTCTACCAGCGCGACCCGGGCTCGATGCCCGAGCAGCTCCGGGCGTTCTTCCAGGGGTTTGAGCTGGCGATGGCGACCGAGCTGAGGCTGTTCGGCCAGAACGGTTCCTCCCAGGCACCGACTGCGCCATCCCCAACGCCCTCCGCAGCCTTCGCGGGCGGCGAGAGCGATTCCGCGCCGCGGGTCACGCCCACCGTCGGGCGACCGGCCGGGCAGGCGACGCGCTTCGAAGCGGTCGTGGATGATCTGATCGGCGCGTACCGGGATCAGGGGCACCTGTGCGCCAGGATCGACCCGTTCGGGCGCGATCGTGACCGCCCCGAATCGCTGACACTCGGGTACCACAACGTCACCGACGATGTGCTCTCGAAGGTCGTCAACGGCTCGAGCATGGGTCTCGGCGATGCGGTCACCGTCCAGCAGCTCGTTGATCGGCTCGAGCGCATGTACTGCGGCTCGATCGGCGTCGAGTTCATGCACGTTTCCGACCTCGGGCAGCGGTCGTGGCTCATCGAACGATTCGAGCGGGCCGGCGGCGCGATCGACTTGGACGGGCGCGAGCGCACCGACCTGCTCGAGCAGCTGACCAAGTCCGAGACGTTCGAAAAGTTCCTCCAGAAGCGATACCCGGGCGAGAAGCGATTCAGCCTCGAAGGCGCGGAATCGTTGATCCCGCTGATGAACCGCATCATCTCAGCGGCCGCGGGGCGCGGCGTGGAAGAGGTCGTCATCGGCATGGCCCACCGTGGGCGGCTGAACGTCCTCAACAACATCCTGGGCAAGAGCTATGAGCAGATCTTCACCGAGTTCGAAGAGAACTGGACCGAGGGCTTCGCGGACGGCTCGGGCGATGTGAAGTACCACCGCGGCTACTCGGGCACGCGCCGGATGGCGGACGGACGCATGGTCCATCTGGCATTGGCCAGCAATCCGTCGCACCTCGAGGCGGTCAACGGGGTTGTCCAAGGTCGGTGCCGTGCCAAACAACGCCTGCGTGGCGACAAGAATCGCGAGCGGGTGATGCCGGTGCTGCTGCACGGCGACGCCGCGGTCGCGGGCCAGGGCGTGGTGCAGGAGGTGCTCAACTTCTCGCGCCTCGAGGGCTACACGACGGGCGGCACCATCCATGTCGTGGTCAACAACCAGATCGGTTTCACGACGCTCCCCGAGGACGCTCGTTCAAGCCGGTACTGCACCGACATAGGCAAGTCTATCGACGCGCCGATCTTCCACGTGAACGGGCAGGACCCCGAGGCGGTGGTCGCGGCGGCCCAGATCGCCGCCGAGTTCCGCCAGGAGTTCAAGAGCGACGTCTTCATCGACTTGGTGTGCTACCGCAAATACGGGCACAACGAGCAGGACGAGGCCAGCTTTACCCAGCCGCTGATGGCCAAGCGGATCAAGCAGCACCCCTCGGTGCTCACGCACTACACCAAGCGTCTGCAGGACGAGGGCGTGATCAACGACGCGGACCGCCAGGCGATCCAGAGCCAGCTCGACGAGGCGCTCGAGCGGGCTCAGAAGGCCGCGCAGACCAAGCCGAACGACCCGACCATCGACCCGGGCAGCGAGCGGTGGAACGGGCTCACGCACACGTTCAGTTTCGATCCTGGAGACACTGCGGTCTCGATCGATCTGCTCCGAGAGGTCGCCCGGGGCATCGGCAAGGTGCCCGAGGGTTTCAATCTGAATCCCAAGCTCAAGAAGCTGTTCAAGGAGCGGTCCGAGTTGGCGGACGCGGAACTGCTTAGCTACGCGGACGCCGAGCAGCTGGCGTACGGCACGCTGCTGGCCGAGGGGCACCCGATCCGTCTGTCCGGGCAGGACTGCCGGCGCGGCACGTTCAGCCACCGACACGCGGTGGTCCGTGACTTCGAGAGCGGCGAGCCTTACACGCCCCTGAACAACATCCGCGAGGTCGGCGAAGAGGGCACACCAACCCCGCCCGGCAGCCCGGGGTCGGACGGCAAGCCGCGTCAGTCCAGGTTCTGCGTCTACGACTCCCCGTTGTCCGAGTACGGCGTGATGGCGTTCGATTACGGCTATTCGCTGGGCGACCCGGGCATGCTCGTGTGCTGGGAAGCGCAGTTCGGCGACTTCGTCAACGGGGCACAGGTGGTCATCGACCAGTTCCTCGCGTCGGCCGAGACGAAGTGGGAACGCTGGTCGGGGCTGACGCTGCTCTTGCCGCACGGCTACGAGGGCGCGGGCCCGGAGCACTCGTCGGCCCGGATGGAGCGGTTCCTCAAGCTCTGCGGCAACCACAACATGCAGGTTGTCTACCCCAGCACCGGGGCCCAGTGCTTCCACATGTTCCGTCGCCAGCTCAAGCGGAACTTCCGCAAGCCGCTGGTGGTCATGACACCCAAGAGCATGCTGCGGATCCCGACGAGCCCGGTCTCGGAACTGACCGACGGGCACTTCCGCGAGTTCTTGGACGACCCGTACTTCGCGGGCAAGCAGCACGACAAGGCGGGCGTGAAGCGCGTGGTGATCTGCTGCGGCAAGCTCTACTGGGAACTCGACGAACGCCGTCGTGCGTGCGGGCGTGAAGACGTCGCGATCCTGCGGATGGAGCAGATCTATCCGTTCCATGCCGAGATGCTTCGAGAGATCCTCGCGACGTATCCCAATCACGGCGAAGTTTGCTACGCCCAGGAAGAGCCGTACAACGCGGCGGCCAACGTGTACTTCGCCGATCAGGTCCAGCGCAAGCTCGGCATCGATCGCCCCACGTTCATCGGGCGCCCGCCCAGCGGGTCGCCCGCGACGGGTTCCAAGGCGCAGCACAAAATCGAGCAGGAAGCCATTCTCAGCAAAGCCATCGGGCCCAAGCCCGAGGAGCAGCCTAAGGGTCAGCGGGTCGCCGCGGCCGGGGCGTAAGGAAGCAGTCGCATGGGCACCAGCATTGTGATCCCGAATGTCGGCGAGTCGGTCACCTCAGGCGTGATCGGCGCGTGGCTGGTCAAGGACGGCGAGTGGGTCGACCGCGACCAGACCGTCCTCGAACTTGAGACCGACAAGGTGACCATGGAGGTCCCCGCGCCGGCGGCAGGAGTGATCAAGCACGGCGCCGCCGAGGGCGACGAGGTCGATGTCGGCGCTTCGGTCGGAGATATTGACGAGACCGCGAGCAAGCCAGCGGGCGCCGCCGAACCGGCGGCCGCCAAGCAAGAGGGCGGCACCGCGACAGCCGCACCGCCCAAGGCCGAACCGGCCCCCGCGCCCACCCCGAGTGCCCCGGCGACCGCTACGAACGGGGCCGCTGCCAGCGCCGGGTCGAACGGATCGGCGCCGTCGGGCGACGTGAAGGCCACGCCGCTGGCACGTAAGTTGGCCGAAGACAAGGGCGTGAGCCTGGCGGGCATCGCCGGGACCGGCGCCGGCGGACGCATCCGCGAGCAGGACGTCATCGGGTTCATCCAGACCCACCAGGACGGCGCCCCGGCTGCTGCGGCTTCCGCTACTGGTTCAGTCACGGGATCGCGCGGTATACGCGTCGAGAAGATGGCGCCGCTTCGCCAGAGGATCGCGTCGAGGCTCGTCGAGGCGCAGCAGACCGCCGCGATGCTCACGACCTTCAACGAGGTCGACATGGGCGCGGTGATGGACCTGCGCAAGCAGCACAAGGAAGCATTCGGCGAGAAGCACGGCATCGGGCTGGGCTTCATGTCGTTCTTCGTCAAGGCGTGCGTGCAGGGGCTGCAGAAGTTCCCGCTGATCAACGCCAACATCGTCGCGGGCCAGGACGGCAAGCCCGCGATCGAGTACCACGACTACCAGGACGTCGCGATCGCGGTGGCCGGGCCCAAGGGGCTGGTTGTGCCCGTGATCCGCAACGCCGAGGACCTGAGCTTCGCGGGCGTCGAGAAGACCATCAAGGACTTCGGCGTGCGTGCCAAGGGCGGCAAGCTGGATCTCTCCGAGATGACCGGCGGCACGTTCACGATCACCAACGGCGGCGTATTCGGCAGCCTGATGTCGACACCGATCCTCAACCCGCCGCAGTCGGCGATCCTGGGCATGCACGGCATCAAGAAGCGTGCGGTCGAGTTCCCCGAGGGCTCGGGCCAGATCGCGCTTCGCCCCATGATGTACCTGGCGCTGAGTTACGACCACCGCATCGTGGACGGGGCCGAGGCGGTGCAGTTCCTGGTGTCGATCAAGAACACGATCGAGGATCCGGCGCGGTTGATGCTGGAGCTGTGAGGAGGGCGGAAGCACTCCGCTGGTGTAAACTGGCAGTTGTCGTGATCGCGACGGCGAACTTGTTTATGTTGTTTGCGCCGCTCTTTTGGTGGTTTGGGTGTCTCGGGGGTCGATTTCATCGTGTTTCGCACGGGGTTGCGATTGGCCGTGGTCGAGTCTCCATCGCTGCATTCTTCTTTGCACTGCTAGCACTCTGGGTCGCATGGACTGGGCTCATGTCTGGCGACTGGTCGCTTGCTCGAGATGGTCTTGTGGCTGCCATTGCGGCATTTGGGCTCCAAGTTGTTTGGGCGATCGCAGAGCTTGGAACCCTGATCGGTGGACTGCGGGTAGGACTCATCCAGGAGGGGCTTGCCCGGGACTACAGACGAGAACGTCAACGATCTTGGGTTCGGTGCTTGCAGCCCGGGCGTTGGTTCGCACTCACGCTGATTCTGCCGCAGGTCTACAGACTAAAAAGAGACAACCGAGCGGCACTAAACGTCGCTAGATGAACCTACATCGAGTTGGTCTAGCACCGCTTCGCATGCAACGGTGAGCATCTCGTACACCTTATCAAACCCGTCCGGGCCGCCGTAGTAGGGGTCGGGGACCTCGCGGGTCGGCGGGTCGGGGTGGAAGTCGAGCATCAGCTTGAGTTTGGATTCGGGCACGCCGGCTTCGAGCAGGTCGCGGTGGTTTTGGCGGTCCATGGGGATGAGCCAGTCGAAGTGTTGCGGGTCCGTACGCGCCTCAAACTTGCGGGCGATCGAAGGCAGTTCGATGCCGTGCTTGGCGGCAACCGCGATGGAGCGTGGGTCGGCCCGTTCGCCGGCGTGCCAGGCGCCGGTGCCGCACGAGTCGATTTGGAAACGGTCGAGCACGCCGCGCTCTCGGGCGAGATGGACGAAGATGCCTTCCGCGAGCGGGCTGCGGCAGATGTTGCCCAGGCACACGAACAGCACGCCCGTTGAATCGGTGCTCCGCTCAGGCATGGGGCGCTTCCGCGAGCCCGCTGGCGGTCGTGTTCTCTGCCCGCTCGACCATCGCTTGGTCGAGGCGATCGAGCAGCGATTCATGTTCGGAGCCGGTGCCTTGCGAGGGACCCATCGACGCCTTGCCCGAATGGCTCAGGCGGACGGTCTCGCACCCGAACGACTCCGCGTACCGCTGGAGGAGTGCGTCGCAGCCCGAGTCATCGCGGGGCGGCAAGATCGCGAAGTCGACGCCGGCCAGCCAATCCGACGGCGTCCGTTTGGTGAGAAGCAGGCGGTATGGCGCACCGGTCGCCCGGTGGTGGCGGCGAGCGGCGATGACGTTGCGCGCCGTTTGCGGGGCGATCCCGCACACGGGGAACCGCGTCGCGTCGAGCACGGTTAGCATGAACGTGAGCCCGCGTGCGTTCGTGCGGGCAGGTTCGTCCCCCAGCGCGGCGAACACGAGCGTGCGATCGTCCACACCGAGTCTCGCACGGGCCGCGGCCCGTGACAGGCCATCGGTCTGTGGGTCGCACGCGGGCAGATCGAGCCGATGGGGCGTGATGCCGCGTGTGGTCCAGATCGCGGTGTCGTGGTCGGTGTAGCAGGCGACCTTGGTCAGGCGACGGATCGAGACCCGGCAGCGGTCCGGCAGCGTGGAGACGAGTTCCACGTCCTCACCGATGCCGACAACCATCGGTGCCAACTCGTCGGACCAGCAGATGATCCGGTCCACACCGCCGGCGATGCGGGCCAGCGTGGGGCGACCGAGTCTGGGCTGGCCCAAGGGCGGTGTGATGCGGGCCTGTACGGTCAAGCCGCATGCCGCGGCGTGCGCCTCGGCACCGACCTGCCCGACGACGATGACGGGCGCATTGGGCACGGCTCCCGCCGCGATGGCGTGGGCGCAGGCGAACGCGGACGTGAGACGTCCGGGGGGCGTTCCAGTCCCCGCCGGTTTCATGCGGTCGAAGGGCGAGGGGGCCCCGACGACGTGGACCGTGGCGTGCTGTTGGCTTGCAGCGATCACTATCAGCGCCCGTTGAGCACGGTGTCGGGCAGTTCGTGCTTGTAGAACATCTGGGCAAGCCCGAGCGCCGTCTTGCCCGCCAGCTCCGCCTGGATTGCCAGCTGCCCGTTGTCGGTGTCCGATGCGATGCTCGCACGCTGCTGGATGCGGACGTCGAGCAGGTACCCCGCTTCGGACTCGGGCCACACGCGCTGCCCGGTTGCGGTGTCGATCACCTTGACGCGCATGTTGGCGACCGGCACGAACGTCCCGTCCGCTTGGGACAGCGAGAACTCGGTGACGACGGCATAGATCACGATGTCGGCGCCAACGCCGCGCCCCAGCTCGGTGATGCTGGTGCGCTCGCCATGGCGTTCTTTCGTGGCGGCGTTGAGGATCGGGCGTGAGTCGAGCATATCGATGATGACCTCTTTGGCCATCAGTCGGCGCGACGCGTCGTCGGCGATCTGGTAACGCAGGCGTCGCTGGGCCAGGCGGCTCGATGGGTCATCGACGAAGATCACGGTGGTCTTGTCCGGATCGGGCTCGTAGAGCGCGAAGATCTTCTCGGGGCCGTGGATCGCGTAGGCGATCGGCGTGATGACGTTGCAGCCCGCGATGAGCGTTGTGCAACCGGTGATCATGGTCGCGGCGAGTGCTGAGATGGTCCGCATGGCGGGCTCCCGGTGTGGTGCGAGGTTGTCAGAGGCAACTCGGCGAGGCTGATGGGGCCGCTTTCAATACGGGATGATGTTCGACTCTTCGTGCTCGTAGAACAGCCACGCGACGCGGTTGATGATGCGGTTCGACATCTCGCTGGTGATCGCCGTCTCGGGGATGTCGGTGCGGAGCAGCCCGGTCGCGTCGGGAAAAGTCACGCGGATGGCTTTTTCGTAGACCGGGTCATCGGGCAGCCCGCTGTCGGATTCGAATACGGTGACGAGCACCGAGGCGACGCCGTCCCAGACGTACTGGTTGCCAGGTTCTTGGAGGCGGTAGTCGATGAGCTCGATGACGACGAGTCGCTCGACGCCGAGCATCTCGGCGACCTCGCCGCGCGTCATGGCGGGCCACTGCGGCGTGTTGTAGAGCACCTTGAGCAGGTCGTTGCTCGGGATCGCGTACGAGGGGTTGGCGTTGGTGATCAGTCGGTTATTGACACGCTGGATGAGGCGTGCGGTCAGCCCGGGGTGCTCGGATTCCATCAGTCGGCTGCCCGTCGCGACGACGGCGAACGATTTGCCGGAGATCCCGGGATACTCGGCCGGGAAGACCGTCGTGCCGGTCCGGTTGTAGGACTCGGCCATGCCGCCCACCGCGGCCGCGATGATGCAGCCGGGCAGGACAATCAGTGCGATGACCGCGCTCACGATGGGCGCGGCTCGGCGTGCGTGCTGCAATGTGATTCGCATCGTGTCCGGTCTCCTCGCATCGCGTCGGGCTTGCGCCAGCGCGTGGGGGGGAAGTCTCACCACGTCAGGAGTTTATAGCCCCAGGCGGCCAAGAACCCCGCGATCATGAACGCGACGGGCCTGGGGCGCGTCGCAAAGGCGAGCAGGTCGCCGAGCCGGCTGCCCGTGACCAGCGTGTGGGCGCCCAGCCAGAACGCCGCGGCGGTCGCGACGCTCAGCAGCATGCCCGCCGGCTGGGTGACGAACGAGTCGATCCAGCGTCCCTCGCCCGCCGTAGCGAACGCGGTGGTCATGCCGCACGTGGGGCAGGGCTTGTCGAACCATACGGTCCAGGTGCAGGTGGGCAGCCCCAGCTTGGTGTGGGTGCCGTGCCCTGCTTCGGAGGGCTGGAGCCAGGCGGCGATGCCAAGCACCGTCAGGGCGGCCGACGCGACGAACCCGCCCGCGACGCGTTCGCCCAGCCCTGCCCGGAGCGGGGTGGTCCGCTCGGGCTGTATCGGTGCGGTGGCGCTCATCTGCGACTGCCTATACGCCTGACTTCTGGCATGGATCCTGTCCGGCGTGACCCGCTTAATCGAAGCGGAAGACGCCCTTGCGGTAGCCGTAGAGGTACGCGACGACCGTTGTGAGCAGGAAGAACAGGATCCGGAGCAGCCAGACGGCGCTCTGGTCGGATCGTGGGTCGAGGCTGGTGAACGTGGCGGCCCAGGGATACAGGAAGATAACCTCGACGTCGAAGACCAGGAAGACCATCGCGATGAGGTAGAAGCGGACATTGAACCGCTTGCGGGCGGTTCCCACGACCGACATGCCCGATTCGTAGGTCTCGCCCTTGCGGGCACCCGATCGGCTCGGCCCGAGCACGAACGACCCCGCGAGGTTGAGCACCCCGAAGCCAATACCCGCCAGCACCATCATGAAGATGGGCAGGTATGGGGATGGATCGGCGTAGCCCAATGTCACGATGGGCGTGGTCATGCGCGTCGTCTCCGTTGGTCCGTCCCTGGACGGAGCACATGATAGCGTGCCCGCTTTGGCCCGACACGCCGGTGGTGGGGGCGGTTTGAGGCGATCGGGCTGCCAGGTTGGCAGGCGCCGGGGCGCCGGGGCGCTCGCAGGCAGGCAAAGCGGCACGGATCGGGTGCCCGGGCGTGGCTCGGGGGGCGGATCGGGCCCGGACCACGCTCGCGGGTTTGGCATCGGGCTTGCCAATGTACCAAGGCCGAGGGTCTCTCTGGACCCGGCCGAACCGAATCGATCCGCGGGTGTCGGAAACGCCCGCTTGAGGAGACCGCATCCCATGGCATCCAAAGAACTGACCTTCGACCTCGAAGCACGCAAGGCCCTGCTGTCCGGCGTGGAGAAGCTGGCGTCCGCCGTCAAAGCCACCCTCGGACCCCGCGGGCGGAACGCCGTCATCGACAAGTCCTGGGGCGGGCCCACCGTCACCAAGGACGGCGTGACCGTCGCCGAGGAGATCGAACTGGCCGACAAGGCCGAGAACATGGGCGCCCGCCTGGTCAAGGAGGCGTCCAGCAAGACCTCCGACGTGGCCGGCGACGGGACCACCACCGCGACCGTGCTCGCCGAGTCGCTCTTCAAAGAAGGGCTCCGCTATATCGCGGCCGGCGTTGACCCCAACGCCCTCGTCCGCGGCATGAAGCAGGGCATCGAGATCGCCTGCAAGTCGATCGACGACATGGCCGTCCCCGTCAAGGGCAAGAAGGACATCCAGAACGTCGCGACCATCAGCGCCAACAACGACCCCGACACCGGCAAGATCATGGCCGACGCCTTCGAGAAGGTCGGCAAGGACGGCGTCATCACCGTCGAAGAGGGCAAGAGCCTCGAGACCGAGGTCACCGTCGTCGAGGGCATGCAGTTCGACCGCGGCTACCTCTCGCCCAACTTCGTCACCGATGTCGAGAGCATGACCGCCGAGTTCGAGAAGGCCCTCGTGCTGATCCACGAGGACAAGATCGACAACGTGACCAAGCTGGTCCCGCTGCTCGAGAAGGTCATGGGCGCCAAGAAGCCCCTGATCATCATCGCCGAGGACATCACGGGCGAGGCGCTCAGCACGCTGGTCATCAACAAGCTCCGCGGCACTTTGCAGGTCGTGGCCGTCAAGGCCCCGGGCTACGGCGACCGTCGCAAGGCGATGCTCGAAGACATCGCGGTGCTCACCGGCGCGACCCCGATCATGAAGGACCTGGGCATCGAGCTCGACAAGGTCGAACTCGCCCAGCTGGGCCTGATCAAGAAGATCGAGATCACCGCCGACACCACGACCATCATCGAGGGCGCGGGCGACACCAAGGACATCCAGGCCCGCATCGGCCAGATCCGTCGCGAGATCGAGAACGCTTCCAGCGACTACGACCGCGAGAAGCTCCAGGAACGCCTGGCCAAGCTGGCCGGCGGCGTGGCCCAGGTCAACGTCGGGGCGGCGTCCGAAGCCGAGCTGAAAGAGAAGAAGGCACGCGTCGAGGACGCGCTCCACGCGACCCGGGCAGCGCTGGCCGAGGGCATCGTCCCCGGCGGCGGCGTCTCGTTCATCCGTGCCCGAAACGCCATCGAGGCCAACCGCCAGTGGGGCGTGGTCTTCGGCAAGGAGACCGAGGTCACCCAGTCCGACGTCGGGCAGGCCAAGTACGAGCACGCGGCCGGCATGAACGTGGTCTACAAGGCGCTGGGCGTCCCGACCGCGACCATCGCCGACAACGCCGGCGCCAAGGGCTCGGTCATCGTCGCCAAGGTCGCCGAGGGCGACAGCGACACCTTCGGCTACAACGCCCTGACCGGCGTGTTCGAGGACCTGATCAAGTCGGGCGTGATCACGCCCGCGAAGGTGGACCGCAGCGCGTTGCAGAACGCGGGCTCGGTCGCCGCAATCCTGCTGGCCGCCGACTGCATCGTCACCGAGAAGCCGGAACCCGCCGACGCGGCACCCGCCGGCGGCGGCGACCCGATGGGTGGCATGGGCGGCATGGGTGGCATGCCGGGCATGGGCGGCATGGGCGGTATGCCTGGCATGGGCGGGATGGGGTTCTGATCCCACTTCCACGTATCCACGTCACTCGCAGTACAACACACAAGCAAGCACGCTTCGGCGTGATTCGGAGATAGCAAAATGTCAGTCAAGCCTCTTGAAGATCGTGTCCTCGTCAAGCCCATCGCCAAGGAAGCCAAGACGGCTTCGGGGCTCTACCTCCCCAACGCGAGCAGCGAGAAGCCCATCAAGGGCAAGATCGTGAGCGTCGGTCCGGGCAAGCGCCTCGAGAACGGGACCGTCGCGTCGCTGACGGTGAAGAAGGGCGACACCATCGTCTACGGCAAGTACGCCGGCACCGAAGTCGAGATCGAGGGCAACGAGCACCTGATCCTCCGCGAGACCGAGATCCTCGGCGTCGTCGGCTAAACAGATTTATCCATCCCCGCCGAACGACGACGTTCGCGGAAGGAGATACCCATGAGCAGCAAGCAGATGATGTTCGAGAACAAAGCGCTTCTCGAGATGAAAAAGGGCGTCGACAAACTCGCCGACGCCGTCAAGTGCACGATGGGCCCCGCGGGGCGCCACGTCGTGATCGAGAAGTCCTACGGCGGTCCCCACGTCACCAAGGACGGCGTCTCGGTCGCCAAGGAAATCGAGCTGCCCGAGCAGTTCGAGTCCATGGGCGCCAAGATGGTCTACCAGGTCGCCAAGAAGACCGCCGACAAGGCGGGCGACGGCACGACCTGCGCCACCGTGCTCGCCCAGGCCATCTTCACCGAGGGTCTCAAGATCGTCGCGTCGGGTGCCAACCCGGTGCACATGCAGCGCGGCATCAACGCCGCCGCCCAGGTCGTCAGCGAGACCATCGACAGCATGGCCGTCCCCTGCAAGGGCAAAGCGGACTACAAGAAGGTCGCGACCGTGTCGGCCAACCACGACGAGAACGTCGGCGAGCTGATCGCCGAGGCGATCGCCAGGGTCGGGCACGAGGGCGTCGTCGAGGTCGAGGACGGCAAGTCCAACGAGACCACGCTCGATTACGTCGAGGGCATGCAGTTCGACAAGGGCTACCTGTCGCCCTACTTCATGACCGATCCCAAGACCGGCGAAACGATCATCGAGGACGGGCTGATCCTCATCCACGAGAAGAAGATCGCCAACCTCCAGGACCTGCTCCCGCTGCTCAACAAGGTCGCCACGAGCGGCAAGCCGCTGCTGATCATCGCCGAGGACGTCGAGAACGAGGCCCTCGCGGCGCTCGTGGTCAACCGCCTCCGCGGCACGCTGAACATCGCGGCCGTCAAGGCCCCGGGCTTCGGCGACCGTCGCAAGGCGATGCTCGAAGACATCGCGATCCTCACCGGCGGGATGTACTTCGCCGAGGACCTGGGTCGCAGCCTCGAGTCGATCGAACTCAAGGAACTCGGCAAGGCCAAGAAGATCGTGGTCAACAAGGACTCGACCACCATCATCCAGGGCGCCGGCAAGAAGACCGACATCGCCGCCCGTGCGTCCCAGATCAAGGCCCAGCACGACAAGTCCACCAGCGACTACGACCGCGAGAAGCTGATGGAGCGCCACGCCAAGCTCACGGGCGGCGTCGCGATCATCTCCGTCGGCGGCGCGACCGAGCAGGCGATGAAAGCCACCAAGGACCTCGTCGATGACGCGCTGCACGCCACACGGGCGGCCGCCAAGGAGGGCTTCGTGCCCGGCGGCGGCGTCAGCCTGCTGCGTTGCGTCGAATCGGTCGAAGCCGCGGGGAAGAAGGCCAAGGGCGACGAACGCTTCGGCTTTGAGATCCTGGCCCGTGCTCTGACCGCCCCGGCGTACCAGATCGCGGTCAACGCGGGATTCGACGGCGACCTGGCCGTGGACACCGTGATGGAAGAGACCGGCTCGATCGGGCTCAACGCGGCCACCGGCGAGTACGTCGACCTGGTCAAGGAAGGCATCATCGACCCGGCGCTCGTCGCCAAGAGCGCGGTCGTCAACGCCGCGTCCGTCGCGGGCCTGATGCTGACCACCGATGTCATGCTGACCGATCTGAAGGAAGACACCAAGCCGGTCGCGGGCTCGGTGAGCTAAGACACTCCTGATTCAATCAAACAGACCCTCGCCGGAAACGTCGGGGGTCTGATTCATGCCTACCACACGCGATTACTACGAAGTCCTCGGCGTTGAGCGAGCCGCGAGCGCGGACGATATCAAGCGCTCGTATCGCCGTCTGGCGATGAAGTTCCACCCCGACCGCAACCCCGACGACGCTGAAGCAGAGGCGAAGTTCAAGGAGGCGGCCGAGGCGTACGAGGTCCTCTCCGATACCGACAAGAAGAAGATCTACGACCAGTACGGTCACGAGGGATTGCGCGGGCGCGGCGCGGCCGGTCACGACTTCAGCCGCATGAACGCCGACGACATTTTCTCGATGTTCAACGACATCTTCGGCGGCGGCGGTGGTGGCGGTGGCGGAGGGTTCGGCGGCTTCGGCGCCGGCGGGCGAGCCCAGCAGCGCGGGCCGGCCCGGGGCTACGACCTCGAAACGGAAATCATGATCGACCTCAAGGAGGTGCTCGAGGGCACCTCGCGCGACGTCGAGTTCACCCGCATGGACGTGTGCGACACCTGCACCGGCAGCGGGGCCAAGCCGGGCACGAAGCCCGAAAAATGCAGCACGTGCGCCGGGCAGGGCAAGGTCCAGCAGGCCGGGCTCGGCGGCATGTTCCGCATGGTCACCGCCTGCCCCAACTGCCGCGGACGCGGGACGATCATCAAAGAACGCTGCGGCGATTGCCACGGTCGCGGACGCGTCGGGCGCAAGCGCAAGCTGGGCGTCAAGGTCCCCGCCGGCATCCACGACGGGCAGGCGATCCGCGTGCCCGGTGAGGGCGAGCCGCCCTCGCCCGACCGATCGCCCGACGGCTCCGGCGTGCGCGGCGACCTCCACGTCGTCGTCCGCGTCAGAGACCATCAGCTCTTCCAGCGTGACAGCGACCACCTGCTGATGGAGATGCCCATCTCGTTCACGCAGGCCACGCTGGGCGCGACGGTCGAGGTTCCCACGCTCGACGGCAAGACCACGCTGGAGATCAAGAAGGGCACGCAGTACGGCGACCTCTTCCGCATCCACGCCTCGGGCCTGCCCAACCTCCGCAGCGGGAACCGGGGTGATCTGGTGGTCGTCGTGAAGATCGAGACACCCAAGAAACTCAGCGCCAAGCAGGAAGACCTGCTGCGCCAATACGCCGAGACCGAGGACAAGCGGGTCAACCCCGAGTCCCACGGCTTCTTCAAGAAGATCACCGACCTGCTCGGCGGCTAACGCCAGAGCGCCACCGGTTCAAGAGCACACCATGAGCAACGAGACCCAACCAAACGACATCGATCAGAACGAGACGCACCCCGAGATCCCGGACGTCGATCCGATGACCCTGCCGACCGACGACAGCGATCTCGACGCCGCGGCCCGCTACGAGACGATCCGCCAGCTCGCGCAATCGGGCGAGCTCGAGTTCTCGCCCGAGAGCGACGAGATCGTGGAGGCTCTCAAGGACACGATCGCCCAGCGCGACGAGAACCATGCCAAGCTGATCCGGTCGATCGCCGACCTGCAGAACTACCAGCGGCGCGCGAGCAACAACGAGCGCGAGTCGGCCGACATGGCCCGGCGCGGCGTGGTCGGCTCGCTTATCCCACTGATCGACCAGTTCGAGATGGCCCTCATGCAGGACCCCGAGAAGGTGTCGGGCGAGACCATCGTCAAGGGCGTGGGCATGATCCGTGACGAGTTCATCCGCGTGCTGTCCGGGTACGGCGTGTCGCAGATCGCCCCGAACGTCGGCGACGAGTTCAACCCGGGCGACCACGAGGCGATGATGCAGCAGGCGGTCGAGGGCGTCGAGCCCGGGCAAATCTCGTTCGTGATGTCCACCGGGTACAAGCTGGGCGAACGCGTCGTCCGCCCGGCCAAGGTCGGCGTCGCGCCGCCAGAATCGGCACCCGCCGAGCCGATCGACGAGGAGGCCTGATGCCCACCTACGACTACCGCTGCAAGGCCTGCAAGCACGAGTTCGAAGAGTTCCAGTCCATCACCGCGCCGGTCATGAAGAAGTGTCCGGAGTGCAAGAAGCTCAAGCTCGAGCGCCTGATCGGCATCGGGGCGGCCGTCATGTTCAAAGGCGGCGGGTTCTACGAGACGGATTATCGCAGCGAGTCGTACAAGCAAGCCGCCAAGGCCGATTCCGACGCCGCGAAGTCTTCGAGCGAATCGAAGTCGGATTCGGGTGCCGGCAGCAAGGCGGACAGTAAGCCCGACAAGAAAACCGATTCCAAGCCCGGCGCTAAGACCGATTCCAATCCCGCCAAGAAGCCGACCAAGAAGGACGCCTGACATGGCGATCGTTGGACACGGCGTCGATCTGACCGAGGTCAGCCGCATCGAGCAGATGCTCGGCGACCACCCCGAGCGCTTCCTCGAACGCTGCTTCACCCCGACCGAGCAGGCCGACGGGGGCGACGGCCCGCGCCGCGCCGAACGACTCGCCGCTCGGTTCGCCGCCAAGGAGGCCGCCCTCAAGGCCCTCGGAACCGGATGGTCCGACGGGGTCGGCTGGACCGACATCGGGGTGATCCGCACAAACGCCGGCAAGCCCGAGCTGGCCGTCACCGGTCGGGCGGCGGAGATCGCCGGGGCGCTCGGCATCACCCGTTGGCACGTCTCGTTGAGCCACACGGGCGACCATGCGATAGCGTCGGTAATCGCCGAGGGCGACGCGCCGATTCCAGCCTGACACGCCCGACACGACGGGCAGCGGTGGGGTAGGCTGGTCGCTGTCTGATCTGGAGATTCACTTTGCTCGGTTGGTGCGCACTCAAATCCATGCTCCGCGGGCTCAATCGCGAGTTGCTCATCGATGATCGCCGGTCCTACCGCGGCATCGACCTGCTCGCGATCGCCCTGCACATCGCCGACGTTGTGGAGGCCGGTTCGCGGTCCGAGCGCATCGGCATCATGCTGCCCACGAGCGGGGCGTTCACCGGGGTCATCTCGGGCGTGTGGTTTGCCGGGCGGACCGCCGTCCCGCTCAACTACCTGCTCAAGCCGGAGGAACTCCAGTACGTCATCGACGACAGCGGCACGGATCTGCTCATCGCGTCCCGCAAGCTCTTCGAGACGCTCGGCATCGAGCCCAACGTCAAGAGTATCGTCTGGATAGAGGATGTCGATTTCACGACCATGCCGAGCCCGCGCCTGCCGAAGCGCTGCGCCGCGGACGACACCGCGGTCGTGCTCTACACCTCGGGCACCAGCGGACGTCCCAAGGGCGTGATGCTCACGCACCACAACCTCTGGTCGAACGTCACCCAGATCCGCGAGCACGAGCACATCGGGCGGCGCGACGTTTTTCTGGGCGTGTTGCCCCAGTTCCATAGTTTCGGGCTGACCGCGCTGACGCTTCTGCCCTTCCTGACGGGGGCCAAAGCGGTCTACAACGCCCGTTTCACACCGCGCCGGATCGTCGATCTGTTCAAAGCCCACCGCCCGACGGTGTTCTTTGCGATCCCGTCGATGTACAACGCGCTGATGACCGTCAAGGGCGCCAAGCCCGAGGACTTCGCATCGCTCCGCATGGCGATCTCGGGCGGGGAGCCGCTGTCAGAGACGATCTCCAAGGGCTTCAAGGAGCGCCTCGGGGTCGAGGTCTGCGAAGGTTACGGCATGACCGAGTCCGCCCCCGTCACGCACGCGAGGCTCGCCCGGGAAAACGCCCCGGGCTCGGTGGGTCGCCCGCTACCGCGGGTACGCCAGCGGATCGTGGACGAAGCGACCGGGCGCGATCTACCGCCGGGCGTGGACGGCGAGTTGCGTCTCGGCGGGCCCAACATCATGAAGGGCTACCTGAACCTGCCCGAAGAAACCGCGGCGTCGTTCGACGAACAGGGCGACCTCCGCACGGGCGACATGGCCCGCGTCGACGAACGCGGGTTCCTCTGGATCACCGGGCGGATCAAGGAGATGCTCATTGTGGGCGGCGAGAACGTCTTCCCACGCGAGATCGAAGAGGTCCTCGATGCCCACCCCGATGTGTACGCGGCGGGCGTGGTGGGGGAATCCGACCCGATGCGGGGCGAGGTCCCCGTCGCCTTCGTCGAGGCCGAAGAGGGATCCGCCCCGGTGCCCGATGATCTGCGGGCGTGGTGCCGCGAACGGCTGGCGGGATACAAGGTGCCCAAGCGGGTCGTGGTGGTGGAACAACTGCCCAGAAACCCCACGGGCAAGGTGCTCCGCCGGGCTCTCAAAGACATGCTCTGATTCGCCCAATCGGGCGTTGGCCCGGCGTGGGCCCCGCGTTCGATGCGGCTAAAGTCCACGCTCACACGCATCGTCCACCATCAGAAGACCACGACGCGGCGTTGCCCTCGCGACGCTCGCCATCGGAGCCAACCGCATGGAACTCTACATCGATACCGCCAACCTCGAAGAGATCAAACGCGCCAACGACTACGGCGTGCTCGATGGCGTCACGACCAACCCTTCGCTCATCGCCAAAGAGGGTATCGACTACGGCAAGCGTTTAGCCGAGATCTGCGCCGTCGTCTCCGGACCGGTCTCGGCCGAGGTCATCGCGCTGGAAGCCGACGCGATGATCGCCGAGGGCAAGGACCGGGCCAAGATCGCCGAGAACATCGTCGTCAAGCTGCCCTGCACCGTCGACGGGCTCAAGGCCTGCAAGGCGCTTAGCGATGAGGGCATCCGGACCAACATGACGCTGTGTTTCCAGCCGTTGCAAGCGATGATGGTCGCCAAGGCGGGGGCGTTCCTGGTGTCGCCGTTCATCGGCCGTCTCGACGACATCGGCGAAGACGGGATGGACCTGATCCAGCGGGCCCGCCAGATCTACGACAACTACGGCTACCCCACCAAAATCCTGGCCGCCTCGATCCGCCACCCCAAGCACATGCTCGACTGTGCGCTGATGGGTGCCGACGTCGCGACCGTGCCCTTCAAAGTCATCGCCCAGCTGATGAACCACCCGCTGACCGACAGCGGGATCGAGACGTTCCTGGCGGACTACAAAAAGGCATTCGGCTGATCGGCCGGTCAATCGACGAGTTCGAACATGAACTCGATCTCGACCGCCGCGTTGAGCGGGAGCGACGCCACCCCGACCGCGGCCCGGGCGTGCCGCCCGGATTCGCCGAAGATCTTGCCCATCAGCTCGCTCGCCCCATTCGCGATCGCTGGTTGCGCCGCGAACCCCGGCTCGCAGGCGACGAACGCAGCGAGACGTATCACGCCGGCGATTCGGTCCACGCTGCCCAGCGCCTCCTGCGCCACGGCCAGGGCGTTGATGGCACAGAGGCGGGCCGCCGCCACGGCCTCCTCTTGCGAAACTTCGTTCGGCACCAGCCCGCTGTGGCGAAGCTCCCGACCTTCGAACGGCAGTTGCCCGCTGACGTAGGCCACACCGCCCGCGATCCGCACCGGCACGTACGCGGCGAGGGGCTTGGGTGCGTCGGGCAGGGATATGCCGAGCTCGCGGATCCGTTCGGAGGGTGTAGGGGTGGTCATGGTCGGATCTCTGGTCGGTGTTTGGGTCATAAGGAGGAACCGGGAGCCGGACTTGCTCGAATCGGGTGGTGCCCGCTATAGTGGGTGGACACATGTGCCGTGAGTTCGGCAGAGGCAAATAACCATATCCGCACTGATCGGGGCTGTTCGGCCCCACTGTGATTGCAGGCCTCCGACCGTACTCGACATCCCGACTTGTAGCCCGGCTGGCGTGGCCATGCCCGGGCGTCTGTTCCCGTCGCTGGTGCGCCGGGGGCGTCGAATGTCAATGGGCCCATAGCGGCCCGAATGGTTTGGAGACTCAGTTATGAAACGCAATCGTGCATTTACGCTCATCGAGCTGCTGGTGGTCATCGCGATCATCGCCCTGCTCATCGGCATCCTGCTGCCCGCCATCGGCAAGGCGAAAAAGACGGCCGCACAACTCAAGGACTCGACACAGACGCGGTCGATCCAGCAGGCCCTCGTCGTCTTTGCGACCAGCAACAACGGCAACTACCCCCTGCCCAGCCGCCTCGATCGCAACAACAAGACGATTGCCGAAGGCAATGACCCCTCCGGGCCGATCGCGAAGGACACCACCGGCAACATCTTTGCCGTGCTCATCACCCAGGGCCTGATCGAGACCGAGATCTGCATCAGCCCCGTCGAGCAGGGCAACTTCGAACAGTACAACGGCTACGAAGCCGATCGTCCCCGCGGTGCGGTGGGCGGTACCAATGGTGAGAGCAGCGGCGCGCTATGGGATCCCAACTTCCGCGGCACGCCGCTCGACGCGACCTTCGAGGACGGAACTTACGACGTCCAGCCGGGTGAGCCTGACGGAGGAAATGGCGGCTTCTCGTACGCCCACGTGCCCCCGATCCAGCTCCGACGCGCCCAGTGGCAGGACACCTTCTCCGCGGTCGAGCCCGTGATCTCAACCCGCGGCGCGGGCTTCGTGCTCGAGGGCAACGGCGGGGACGGCAGCTGGCAGCTCATTCCCGAGGACGACGAACCCAGCAACTCTGACAACAAGCAGGCGCTCGGCGAGAGCTCCATCACGCTCTCCATGTTCGGATCGCGCTCGGAGTGGGCCGGCAACGTCGCGTTCAACGACAGCCACGTCGCTACCTTCAACCGTCCCGATCCCCAGCCGGTCATCTGGCAGTTCTCGGGTCTCGACGGCAATGATCTGACGGCCCAGCCCGACAACATCTTCGTCAACGAAGATGACCAGGACCGCTTGCCCGTCAACCAGATGGACTCCATCAACACCACGATGACCCTCAGCGGCGAAGAGAACAACCGCAACGCCCTTCTCTGGCAGTACTACCAGGTTCAGGTCACCGGTAACAACACCACGATCAGCCCCTACTTCGACTGATCCGGTGTGATGCAGATTTCGATTCCGAACAACGCCCGCGATCGCGGGCGTTGTTTTTTTGCACGCACTCAATGTGAACCGCGTTGCGTGCATCGATCGCGCGAACGCATACGATCCGCCGTGATGTGCCCGGCACCCATCGCGTTGCCCCAACTCGGGGCTTACACCAGCGACCGTTTCGACGGACTCCGTGCGATCGCGAAGGGCGAGATCCGCACCGACCGCCACGACCGGATGCTCTACGCGACCGACGCGTCGATCTACCAGGTCGAGCCGATCGGTGTGGCGATCCCGGCCGACTCGCAAGACGCCCGGGCCATCGCCGCCTGGTGCGGCGAGAACAGGGTGCCCATGCTCCCGAGGGGGGGCGGGACCAGCCTGGTCGGTCAGTGCGTGGGCCACGCACTCGTGATGGATCTTTCCGCGAGCTGCAATCGGATCCTCTCGGTCGACAGCGTCGCGCGGACGGCGTGCGTCGAGCCGGGCGTCACCATCGACGACCTCAACGACGCCATCCGTACGTCCGGGCTGTTCTTTGCCCCCGACCCGTCGACGGCCCGCCACGCCAACGTGGGTGGCTGCATCGGCAACAACGCCGCGGGCGCGCACTCGATCCTGTACGGGCGCACGTCGGACTCGGTGCTGGCGATCGACGCGTGCCTCTGGGACGGCACGCGCGTCCGCTTCGACGAGGGTGCCTCGGCCCACGACCCCGTGGCCCGACGACTGACAGAGGGCGTGGCCGCCGTCGTTGCCCGATACGAGCCGCTCATCCGCGACCGGTTCTCCAAGACCCTGCGCCGCAGCGCGGGCTACCAGCTCGATGTCATCCTCGAGCAACTCGACCGAGCGCGGGGCGACCTGTCGGGCGTCAATCTCGCGCCCCTTCTCTGCGGCTCGGAGGGCACGCTCGCGATCACCCTGGGCGCGACGTTGCGCCTCCACTCGATCCCGAACTCCAAGGGCTTGGCGGTGCTCGCGTTCGACTCGCTCGACTCGGCGATCGACGCGGTGTTGCCGCTCCTAGAGCTCAAGCCCAGCGCCGTCGAACTGCTCGATGATCTCATCATCGACCTCGCCCGCCAGAACACCGAGCAGCGTCGCTACGTCGAGCTGCTGCCGGAGAACCCGTCCGGGCGCCCAGTCAAAGCGGTGCTCTACGTCGAGTTCTTCTCGGATGGTGACGAGGAAACGATCAGGGAGCGTCTCGCGCAGGTCGGGTCGATGTTCCCCGCTGCCGGCTTCGAAGCACACACGGACCCGGCCGCGATGGACGGCGCGTGGAAACTCCGCAAAGCCGGCGAGCCCCTGCTCCACGCGATGCCCGGCAAGCGCAAGCCGCTCGGCTTCGTCGAGGACAACGCCGTCCCGCCCGAACGCCTCGGCGAGTTCGTCACGCGATTCCGCAAGATCGTCGAGGACGAGGGCACGATCGCATCGTTCTACGCGCACGCCTCGGTCGGCGTGCTGCACGTGCGACCCCTGCTGGACCTCGGGGACCCGGGCGACGAGGCGGCGATGCACCGGATTGCAATGCGTACCGCGGCACTGGCCAAGGAACTCGGCGGCGTCATGTCGGGCGAGCACGGCGACGGTCGGGCACGGGGGCCGCTCCTCGAAGACTACTTCGGGGCCGAACTCATGGACGCCTTTCGCGAGATCAAGGTGCTGTTCGATCCGCACCACCTGATGAACCCCGGCAACATCGTTGCCCCGGGCCCGATCGAGTCGATCTCGGCCAGCACACGCGTCAAGCCGGGTGCGTGCGAACTACATGGCCCCGCGGTCGAGACCGCGTTCGCGTTCGCCGACCAGGGCGGCTTGCTGCACGCCGCCGAACGTTGCAACGGCGCCGGCGTCTGCCGCAAGAAGCAGGGCGGGACGATGTGCCCGTCCTACCAGGCGACCCTGGACGAGCGCCACGCGACCCGCGGGCGGGGCAACGCCCTCCGCCTGGCCATGACAGGGCAAGCCCGCCCTGAGGGCGAATCCGACGCTGGCCCATCGTGGGACGACCCTGGCACGCACGAAACGCTGCGCCTTTGCCTGTCGTGCAAGGCGTGCAAGACCGAATGCCCGAGCAACGTCGACATCTCCCGTCTCAAAGCCGAGTACCTGCACCAGTCGTACCGTTCCAAGGGCAAAGCCCCGCTCCAGGCCAGGGTCTTCGGATCGATCCACCGCCTGAACCGGCTGGCCGGGATCGCTCCGGGTCTGACCAACGCGATCAACGCGGTGGCGCCGATCCGCTCGCTCATCGACGGCTTGTTCGGGCTGGACCCGCGCCGATCGCTGCCCAGGTTCGTCAGGCGGATGAGGCGTGAATCAATCCCGTGCCCCGGCGCACCAACGGTGGTCGTGCTCTCGGACACGTTCACGACGCACAACGATGCCAGCGCGGCCCGGGCGACCGTTCGCGTGCTCAGCGCTTTCGGCTACGCGGTCGAGGTGATCCCGGTGTCCGATCTCGGTCGGGCGGCGATCTCGTCGGGGCTGCTCGACAGCGCGATCCGCGACGCGGAACGCACACTCGACAGTCTTACGCCGTGGATCGAGCGGGACGACGTCGCGGGCTTTGTGGTCTGTGAGCCATCCTGTCTTTCATCGATCACCGATGACTGGCTCGATCTGCGGATCGATCGCCCGATGGCGCTCCGCGAGCGCCTGGCCAACCGATCCCTGCTGCCCGAGGCGTTCCTCGAAGAGCATTGGGATGAGCATCCGCGCCGCCCCGAGTTTGGGCTGCCGCCAGGGCGGTTGGTCGTGCACGGGCACTGCCATCAGAAGGCCCTCTGGGGGATCGGCTCGACGACCACGCTGCTCGAGCGGATCGCGCCCGGGTGGGTCGATGCGCTCGACACCGGATGCTGCGGCATGGCCGGCTCGTTCGGATACACCGCCGACCGCTTCGACCTGTCGATGAAGATCGGCGAGATGGGGCTGTTCCCAATGGTCCGGGAGGCCGGGGGCGACGATTGGCTGCTGATGCCCGGGACGTCCTGCCGCCACCAGACGCTCGACGGAACGGGTCGGCACGCGATCCACCCGATCGAGGCGGTCGATCGGCTCATGCGCCTAGATCGATAAGAAGCCAAGGTAAGACGCCTTGGCGAGCAACCGGTGAGCCCTGATCTCAGATCGGCGCGTCGACCGAGCGGCACACCTCGAGCAGCGTCTGCCCGGTCGCGTCGTGGTCGATGCCCGACCGCAGGTCGCTGGGCACCGCGCGGTGGGCGCAGACAGGCACGAGCAGCTCGGTGATGTCATCGGGCGTGACGTGATCGCGTCCCCGCATCCAGGCCCACGCCCGGCTCGCCTGGGCGAGCGCCAGCGAACCGCGGGGCGAGATGCCCACACGGAAACGATCCGAGTCGCGCGTCGCCTCGGCCAGAGCGACGATGTAATCGCGGACGGCTTCGCTGAGATGGACGCCGTCAGTCGCGTCCTGCATGCCCAGGATGATCTCGCTCGAGAGCACCGCGCCGAGCGTGTCGAGGACCGTGGTGGCCGGGCGCAGATCGAGCATCCGTGACTCAGCCTGTGCGCTCGGGTACCCCAGCGTGATCCGCATCAGGAACCGATCGAGCTGGTTCTCAGGCAGCGGGTACGTCCCCTCGAAGCCCATCGGGTTCTGGGTCGCGACGACCATGAACGGCTTGGGGAGCGGGTGCGTGGTCCCATCCACCGAGACGCTGGCGTCGCTCATCGCCTCGAGCAGGGCCGACTGGGTGCGGGGCGTGGTCCGGTTGATCTCGTCGGCCAGCAGGATATTGGTGAACAGTGGGCCTTGCTGGAAACGCAGTTCGCGTCCTTCGCGATCGAAGACCGTCACGCCGATGACGTCAGCGGGGAGCATGTCCGGCGTGAGCTGGATGCGGGTGAACTTGCAGTCGACGGACTTGGCCAGCGCCGAGGCGAGCACTGTCTTGCCCACGCCCGGGACGTCCTCGAGCAGGGCGTGCCCGCGTGCGAGCAGGCAGCAGAGCAGGCGGTCGATCGCGTGTTGATCGCCCAAATAGACGCGGGCGATCTGCTCTCTGAGTGTGGCGATGTGCTCTTGGGACATGCTGGGCTGGGCCGATCTGTCTTGGACGAGGTGTTCCGGCATTCGAGGGCGTGCTCCGGCTGTGGGTGGCGAGTATATCGGGCGTGCCGAGGTCGCAGGATGATTCGGGGGGCCATTCGGGACGTGCGCCGGACGGTTCCGTGTGGTACGCTGCAAGGCCCATGCCGGGGGTCCCCGATTTTGGCCGGCGATGGACCATGAAGCACCCAGATCGCGACAACCCGGGGCATGAGCGGAACGGCACACCCGACGCCCGTTCCAAGGGCGGCGACCCTGTCGCGATCGCACGCCAACTCACGGGAGACCTGCTCTGTGTGGGATGCGGATATAACCTCCGCGGCCTTTCCGTCCGAGAGCTCTGCCCGGAGTGCGCAATCCCTGTCCGTGCCACCATCCTCGGGGTGGTCGACCCGAAGGCCCACGAGCTCGCGCCCCTGACTCGGCCGAACCTGACCGCGCGAGGCATCACCGCCTGGGCGTTGGGCGGTTGGGTCGCGGTCGTCGCCGTCGCGATGATGAGGCTGGCCGAGATCATTCGGGGCTTCACCGGGATCGATTGGTGGCCCGGATTCGCGCCCATGCTCGGGACGCTCGGGCTGGTGCTCTCCGGGCTCGGCGCATTGACCCTCATCCGCCCGCACGCGCGGGTGACGCGATTTGGGGCGATCGCGGCGGCGCTGGGCGCCGCGGCGTACATCCCGCTCACGCTTATCTACTACCAGATCTATGCGCGATTCGACGCGTCCGCGCCCGCGCCATTCCTGGATCCCGGGCCCGGGCAGTTCGATCGCTCGGCGCTCCGCCTCGGGATGTTCGTGGCGATCGCGATCGTGATCGTCGGGTTGCGCCAAAACGCCCGCGAACTATCCGGGCGCTCGGTGATCGTCCGGACCGGTCGGGTGGACCGCCAGTCGATGTTCGCCCTGCTGGCCAGTTTCCTCGTCGCGGCGCTGGGCGACACGCTGAGCGTCATCGCGTTCCTGACCGCGGACGGCGTCAGCGGCATCATCGCCACCGTGGGCACGGTCTTCGTCGCGGTTGGATCCGTGCTCGTGGTCGTGGGGGCCACCAATATCCTGATCGATGTCTACCGCCTCTACCCGCTCATCGCCAGGCGCGGGGTGGGTCTCGGAGACGTGCTCGAGTCGAACGCCCGCCGGGACCGCCGGACCGGGGTCTGATCACCGCCACCGGCCAAAGCCTCAGGCGGACCGGGCACGCATCCAGCCGATCAAACCAGAATCCGCCCGAGTGGCGAGCGGACTGAAACCCGCACCGACCGGTTCCCATACACTGGGGTAGCCGCGATCGTGCGGCAGGAGGTGTAGGTATGCTCGGATCGGATCGGATCGAATCGAAGTTTGGACGCCTGTTGGGGCTCGCCGGTGTGCTCTCGGCCACCGCGATGCCCGCGCTGGCCGGCGGGACCGGATCCGCGGCGCCCTCGGTGGCGGTCATTGAGATCCAGGGCTCCCCGGCTGAGGTCGAGGTCGGCTTCACATGGCTGGGCGACGGCGGGCAGACCCTGCTGGGCCTGGTCGAGACCCTCGACACGCTGGCCGTCGACGACGAGTTCTCCGGCGTGCTCATCCGCCTGAAAGACTCCGCGCTGGGCTACACCCAGGTCGAGGAACTCGGGGCCGCGATCGAACGCGTCCGCGAAGCGGGCAAGCGCGTCGACGTGTTCGCCGAGGGCTTCGGCACCACCGACCTGCTCCTGGGTGCTCATGCCGACCAGATACTGATCCAGACCGGCGGCGGCGTCAGCTTCCCCGGGCTCTACATGGAAGAGATGTTCCTGGCCGACACGCTCTCGTGGGTCGGCGTCAAGGCGCAGATGATCCAGGTCGGCGACTACAAGGGGGCCAACGAGCAGATGACCCGGTCGTCGCCCTCGCCCGAGTGGGACCAGAACATCTCCTCGCTGCTCGATGCGATGTACGCGAACATGCGTGCCGACATCAAGGGCGGGCGCGATCTCAACGATCGCCAGCTCGACGACGCCATGCGTGTGACCTGGATGGCCAGCGGTTCCGAGGCGGTCGAGGTGGGCCTGATCGACGCCGAGGTCGATCTGCCGGCGCTGCCCGAGTATCTCGAAGCCGCGTACGGCGGCGACGTCACCTGGGTGACCGACCCCTACGCGGTCGCATCGGCGGGGCCCGATTTCTCGAACCCGTTCGCGCTGTTCTCACAGCTCGGGCAGGGCGGATCGCCGAGCATCAACATCGACCACCCGACCATCGCGGTCCTGCACATCAACGGCACGATCATGGACGGCGAGTCGTCGAGCGGCGGGCTGTTCGGCGGCGGGACCACCGTCGGCTCGCGCACCATCCGAAACGCGATCGAGGACATCCGCAAGGAACCCCTCATCAAGGGCGTGGTGGTCCGCATCGACTCGCCCGGCGGGTCGGCCATCGCGTCCGAGGTCATGTGGCAGGGCGTGCAGCGCCTGCGTGAAGAGAAGCCCGTCTGGGTCTCGGTCGGCGGCATGGCCGCTTCGGGCGGGTACTACATCCTCAGCGCGGGCGAGAAGGTGTTCGTCAACCCGTCATCGATCGTCGGCTCGATCGGTGTCGTCGGCGGCAAGTACTCGATGGGCGAGCTCTACGAAAAGGCCCAGATCAAGATCGTCGAGCGTGCCCGCGGCCCGATGGCCGGGCTGTTCGGTTCGGCCGACGAGTGGGACGCCGGCGAGGTCGCCGCGGTGCGCGATCAGATGAAGCAGACCTACGACCTGTTCACCTCGCGCGTGACGGCGGGGCGTCCGGGCATCGACCTCGGCAAGACGGCCGAGGGTCGCCTGTTCGTCGGGTCCGACGCGATCGGGCTCAAGATGGCCGACGAACTGGGCGGGCTCGACGACGCGGTCAACGAACTGGCGTTCGAGCTGGACGTCGCCGACTTCGACGTCGTGCACTTCCCAGCGCCTCCCGGCTTTGATGACGTGATCGAGCAGATGCTCGGTGGGTTCCTGTCGGGCCCGAAGATCGATCTGGGCCCGGCCTCGGTCGGCGCAGCGCTCAAGGGCCTGATCGGCGAAAGACGCTACCAGGCCGCGGTGGACACGCTCAACGGCATCACGCTCTTGCAGAAAGAGCCCGTGCTGCTGATCAACCCGCGGACGATTTTCATCCGCTGATTTGATACCCACACCCTGACATCGTTCACCGAAAACGCCCGTCGTGATGACGGGCGTTTTTCTATTTTGTTGAGCAGCGATCGGGCGAGACGGACCGCGTCAGATGTCTCGGATCTCGGCGGCTTTCTTCGCGATCGCGTCGTCGATCTTCGACTCGCACTTCTTGAGCAGGTCCTGGATCTCGGCGTGCAGTGTCTTGATCTCGTCCTCAGAGATCGGGTTGTCCGCGCCTTTGCCGAGTGTGTCGGCGTGCTTATTGGCGTCGCGACGGGCGTTGCGCATCACGATCTTCTGCTCTTCCCCGACCTTCTTGGCCTGCCCGACGAGCTGCTCGCGCCGGTCGGCCGACATCGCGGGTATCGAGATCCGGATCGCCTTGTCCTCGATCATCGGATTCACGCCCAGGTTCGCCGCCTCGATGCCCTGCTTGATGGCGGCCAGCGCGCTCGGATCGAATGGCTTGATGAGAATCTGGGTTGGCTCGGGGATCGAGATCGCGGCCAGGGCCTTGAGGTCGGTCGACGAGCCGTAGTAGTCGATCTTGACGTAATCGACCAGGGCGGTGGTGGCCCGCCCGGCCCGGATACCCCGGAGTTCGTTGTTCAAGTACTCGACCGCCCGCTGCATCGCGTCTTCGGCTTCGAGGAGGATGGTGTCAGGGTCGGTGCTCATGGCGATTGCTCCATCTGGTCCGTGATCCGGGCGCGGCTCGGGCCGGCTGCCCGATTGGGGTGGTGATGATACGCGTCGTCGCCCGCCTGGGGCGATCTGCGGGCCGGTCGGGATGGGACAGAGATCGGGGCTGGGATCCAGAGCGAGGCCCTGGCACGGTCGGGTTCAGCCCGGATCGCGGGTCACCAGCGTGCCGATCGGGTCGCCCTCGATCACGCGCCGGATATTGCCGGGGGTTTTGAAGTTGAAGACCAGCACGGGGATGTTCTGCTCCTGGCACATCGCCAGGGCGGTCATGTCCATGATCCCCAGCTGTTTGGCGAGCGCCTCGGCGAAGGTCAGGCGGTCGTACCGCACGGCGTCCGGGTTCTTGTTCGGATCGCTGTCGTATACGCCGTCCACCTTGGTCGCTTTGAGGAGCACATCGCAGTGCAGCTCGGTGGCGCGGAGGGCGGCGCAGGAGTCGGTGGTAAAGAACGGGTTGCCCGTGCCAGCCGCGAGGATGACCACACGACCCTTCTCGAGGTGCCGCAACGCCCGCCCACGGATGAACGGCTCGGCCATCGCCCGGATGTCCAGGGCGCTCATGACCCGCGAATCGACGCCCAGCTGGGTGAGTTTCTCTCGCAGCGCGACGCCGTTCATCACGGTGCCAAGCATGCCCATGTAGTCGGCGGTGGCCTGCTGGATCGATCCGGATTGGGCCAGCTCGGCACCCCGGATGATGTTGCCGCCCCCGACCACGACCGCGACCTGGGCGCCCGCGGCCGCCGCGGACTTGACCTCGGCGGCGATGACGCCGAGCTCGTCGGTGTCGATCCCGAACCCCCCGGAGGCGCAGAACGCCTCGCCGGACAGTTTGAGCAGGACGCGATTGGGCTTGGGGCGGCGGGCGTCGGTCATGGATCGGCTCCGGGGCGTTGGATCGGGCGAGGGTAGGCGGCGGATCGGTTCGGGCTCGTGGGCGGGTCCGGCAGATGGCTCAAACTCGTCGATTCAACACCATCGCCCGGGATTGGTCAACCGAGGAGCCCTCCCCACCGAACAGGCACCCGGAACGGTGACGAGATCGGTGGTGTGGGCGTTGGACGCCGACCCCGCAGATGGTCGATCAGATGGGGACGATGGACGATGAGCTCGGGGACATCCAGGGGCAGCGCGATGCGTCGGCTCAGCGGCGGGCCGACCGGGCGGCCCGTGCGGGCGGACGCCGTCGATTTCTCGAGCGGGCGACGATCTTCGGGCTCGCCGGCTCGGCGTTGATCCACCTGCTGGTCGTGATCATCGCGGCGATGGTCACCGTCGAGTTCCGCTTCGGTGACGCCGGCGGATCGGAGGGCCAGGGCGTCGAGTTCGCGGTCCTCGACAGCTTCGAGCTGGCGTCCGACGCGACCCCGATCTTGCTCGAGCAGCGGACGCCTCTCGAGACCACATTCGCCGAGTCGCGCGTCGAGACCGACCTGCTGGCCGAGTCTGGCGAGGACCGTTCGATCGAGGACCTGTCCGAGTCGATCGCGCCATCCTTGGACCCGGGCGGTGCCGGGCTGACATCAATCGACTCTTCCACCGGATCGGCCGGCGCCGGCTCGGGCGACGGCGCCAGCTTCTTCGGGCTCGAAGCCAAGGGCAAGCGATTCGCATACATCGTCGATATCTCGGGCTCGATGCGCACCACCAGCGGCGGCGAGTCATCCCGTTGGGACTTGACCCGCAACGAACTCGCCCGTTCCATCGCCTCGCTCGAGGGCGACACCGAGTTCCACGTCCAGCTCTACTCGTCGGGCAGCCTCTCGCTGTTCGGCGCGAACGTCTGGTCCGTCTCGACGCAGGTGAACAAGCGTCTCGCGTCCGACGCGTTGTTCGCGATCTATCCCGACGGCTCGACCAACCCCGAGCCGGCGTTCCGGTCGGTGTTCGGGCTCGACCCAGGTCCCGACGCAATCTACTACATGACCGACGGCGAGGTGACCGACCCCGGTTCGTTCGCGGCCGTGGTCCGCCGCCTCAACGGCAAGGAGCGCATCCCGGTCAACTGCATCCTCTTCGGTGACGCCGGCAGCCCGGACGCCCAGCAGCGCGTCGAGTCGCTGATGCGCAATATCGCGCGCCAGTCTGGCGGGCGGTTCCGCCTCGTTCGGGAGGGCACGCCCTGATGCTCGCGTGGCTGGGATTCATGCTGACAGTCGCAATCGGTCCGGCGACCCTGTGGTCGGGCGAGACGATCGCTGAAGACCGGATCTCCGGCGTGACGAGCCAGGGGCTCGAAATCCGCCAGAGCTTCGACGAGGGCTCGATCGTCGATCGGGCGGTGATCCCCTGGGGCGAGGTCCGTTCGGTCGCCAACGCATGGTCGGGCGCAGAGCAGTACCGGAGCGTGGCCGACGCGCTCAAGCGCGCCGAGGAACGACTCGCCCGCGGCGACGCGCCGGGCGCATCGTGGCTGCTCGAGCCGCTCGCCGAGGACTACTTCGACGAACGGGGGACGACGACCGGGCAGATCGCGTCGGCGTTGGTCATGACCCGGGTGCTGGAGGGGCGGACGAGCGATGCGATCGACGCGTGGCTGGTTTGGCGCGCCGACCGCGCCGGCCCGGCCCGTGACTGGCTCGACGCTGCGACCGGGTTGTGCCCCGCGCTGCCCCCGGTGTTCGCCCCCGAGACCGAGCATGCGCTGGTGGCCCAAGACAGATCGGACACCGAGGTCATGCGAGCGATCTACGGCGTCGCGGCACAGGTGAGTGCGGGCGACTCGGGCAACGGGCTGGAGTCGATCCCGCGCACGCCCCGCGACCGTGCCGATCTCGGCGTCCGCTATGTGTGGGACATGGTCCGTGCGAGCACCGAGCCCGAAGCGTCCGCCCGACGTGCCGCACGCGAGGCGATCGATCGACGCGGGCGGACCGGCGACGCCGACTGGCAGGGTGCTTGGGCAGACCTTGGGGTCGGCGTGTCGCTGATGCGTGAGCCGGGGCGTCGCCTGCAAGACACCGGGGCGGCCCGCCTGATCGCGGTGATCGTCGAGCACCCCCGAGCGGCCCCGGGGCTCACCGCCCTGGCGCGGGACCTGCTGGTCGGGTACTTTGAACGCACGGGCAGACCCGGGCACGCCGAGGCTGTGCGCGGCATGGACCGGGCCGCGCTGCTCGGGCTCGCGATCCGATCGACCGAAGACGATGAATCTGTGAACGACAGCCAGACCACGCCCGACGGCGCCGGCTCATTGGAGAACCCATGATCTTTCCCTTCGCCGAGCCCATCGTGCTCGCGCAGACAGCCGTGCTGGCCCAGGACGATTCGAGCCGGTCGCTGCTGACCTACATATCCAGGGGCGGGCCCGTCGGCCTGCTGATCATCCTGATCTCGTTCGGCGCGATCGGCATGATCGTCGCCCAGATGCTCCGGGTGCGCCGTGAACGCCTGTCGCCGCCGGACCTCGAGGACGATCTCCGGCGTTTCCTGAGCGAGGGCGACGTCGACGCGGCGATGAATCGCTGCGCATCTGAACAGCGGGCCAGCTTCCTCTCGCGAGTGCTGGGCACGTCGCTGGCGCGGGCGTCTCGTTCGCCCTTCGGCATGCTCGAGATCCGGTCGGCTGTCGAAGAATCCGGACGGTTGGAGGTGGACCGCCTCTACCGCCTGACCGACGGCATCGGGCTCGTCGCGTCGGTCGCGCCCATGCTCGGGCTGCTCGGCACGGTCATCGGCATGGTCGGGGCGTTCGATGCGATCATGCTCGCCGAAGGCCCGGCCCGCCCCGACGAGCTGGCCGGCAGCATCTCGCAGGCGCTCATCACGACCGTGCTCGGGCTGATCGTGGCGATCCCCTGCACCGCCGCGTACACCTACCTGCGCAACCGCATCGATCATCTCACCACCGAGATCGGCGAGACCATCGACTCGATCATCGCGCCGCTCGAATCGTCCGGCGGGGAGGCGCCCGCGTCTTGAGCAAGGGACGAAGCTCATCCCGCCACATGATCACCGTCGATCTCACCCCGATGATCGATGTTGTTCTGCAACTGATTATTTTCTTCATGCTCACATCGCGCTTCGGTGACCTGCGCCGCACCGAGATCGACCTGCCCAAGCAGCCCGGCGATCACACCCAAGCCAAGCGTGAGCCGGCGCTGATCATCGACCTGACCGGCGACGGGCGGATGCTGGTCGATTCGCGCTCGGTGTCGCTCGTAGAACTCGAACGCCTGACGCAGGCGGGATTGGCGAGCGCGGGCGAGACCGAGCCATTCGACGTGCTGATCCGCCCGGACCGCAACGCCCCCGCGCAGGATCTCGACCGCGTGCTGTCGCGTCTCGCGGCGGTGGGGGTGCGGTCGTGGAAACTCGGCACGGTCGAGCCGGGAGGTGAACCATGAGCGCGTTCACCAGGCCCGGATCCGCCCGTTCGCGCCGCCTGGGGGCGCTGCCGTTGATCTCGCTGATCGACGTGGTGTTCCTGCTCCTGATCTACTTTCTGGTGACGTCCGATTTCTCGCAGGCCGAGCGCCGCCTGCCCAGCGCCGTCCAGACCGAGGGCGGCGGCGTGCGGGCGGCCGAACTGCAGCCGCAGATCATCGAAGTCTCGACCGATCTCCAGGGACTGCGATTCGTGGTCGGCCAGGTCGTCATGCGCGACCAGGCATCGCTGCAAGCGTTCCTGGAGCGCCTGCCGCGCGAGCCCGGCGTCGCGGTGCGCGCCGCGCCCGACACACCGATCAGCGGGATCGCCGCGGCCTTGCAGGCGGCCAAGGACGCCGGCTTCGAGAAGAGGAGCTATGTCCCCCGTGGCGGATAGGGCACCCATCTGGCCCGGCGTCGTTGTATTGCTCGCGATCGCGTGCGGTGTTGTCTCCGGCGCGCCGGACCGGGCGGACAAAGCGCTCCGAGACGCGGGCATGTTCGATGTGCTCGAGGCCCGGCTCCTCTCGCGCATCGACGGCACGGACGGCGACGGGAGCCGGCGCGAGACCGTGACCCAGCTCGCGGCGGTCTACGAGCAGATGATGGGCGCCCTCGAGACCGGTAGCGCCGAGCGGGCGGCGGTGGTCGAGCGTGCCTGGGCGCTCGCCGACCGAGCAGGCGCCGAGGAAGCGGTCGGGCTCCGGATGGCGCTGCTGATCGATGGATACCTCCCGATCGAGCGGGCGGTGGCGTTGCACGAAATCGGACTGCTGTCCGATGCGGACCACAGCCGCCACGCGATCGACCTGTCGCTGATCCATCGAAAACTCCGCTCGATCGCCGAAGCGGCGGTCCCCGAAGCGGTCCGCCAGGATCGATTGGCGCGGACATCCGATGACCCGCTGATCGCCGAGCGAGCCGCCGAGTCCGCGCGTCTGCGGTCGCTGTCGAGCTATTACGCCGCGTGGTCGGGCTTGATGCTGTCGATCCTCGAGGACCGACGCCCGGGCGCCGACGTATTGCCGGCGTTCGGCTGGTTGCTCGCGGGCGAGGGCGGGCAGCCGCGTCTCGACGACGTGCGTGACTCCGCGTTCGGGCTCGACCATGTCGCCCGCGCCGCGATCGGCGTGGCCCGGACCAAGCACCGATCCGGCGAGACCGTGCTCGCGGCCATGTGGCTCGAGCAAGTCACCGAATCTTCCAGCACGTCGGACGCCATCCGCGAGCAGGCGTTGCTCCGCCGCCTGCGATTCCTCGCCAAAGAGCGTGCGTGGTCGGACCTCATGATCGGGTTCTTCCAGCTGCTCGGCACGGGCGACGACCGGACGCCCCTGCCCGCGGGCGAGGCGCGATTCCACGCGATCGAAGCGCTCACGGTGCTGCGCGATCTGGGTTCTTCGGGCGACGCCGAGCGTGTGGCGGCGTTCGCGCTGGGCGATCTTGTCCAACGCGGCGAGATCGGGCACGTGCTCGATCTGCGTGACCGCTTCGGATCGCTGCCCACACTCGAGGACGGCTTTGTCGGGCGCTACGCCGACGCGTTGGATCGCCTGGAGAGCGCCGAGGACACCGGATCGCCGGTCCGCTACCTCGACGCGGCCAAGTCGTTCGAAACCGCGAGCAAGGCGTCGGACGCCGGACGTTTTCATCGCCAACGCAACGACGCCCGGCTCAAACGCGTGTTCTGCCTTATCCGCGCCGGGCGACCGAGTGAGGCGATCAAGGCGTCGCAGGCGTTGCTAGATGAAGAGCCGGCGGTCGCCGAATCGGTCGCAGAAGAAGCCCGGTGGCTGTTGATTGTCGCGATCGATTCGGCAGACGACGATCGACGGCGCGACGAACTCCGCGGTGCCGTGCGCGACTACCTGACCCGCTATCGCGGCACGGAACGGGCCCGCCTGTTGCTCGTCCGCCACGCGGGGACCGACATGCTCGAGCCGGGGGAGGGCCTCGAAGGGCTCCGCGAAGTCGGCGACGATGAAACGATCGCGGTCGACGCCAAGCGTGTGCTGGTCCGCCTGCTCTACAAGCAATGGATATCCGGGGCGCGTCGTGACGATACGGTCCGCGCCGAACTGACCGAATCGGTCTCCTGGCTCTGGGCGCGAGGAGCCGCCGATGGCGACGAACGCCAGCGACTCGATATCGCCCGTGTCGCGATCGATGTGGCCTTGGGCGCGGAGCCCCGGATGCTCGAGCTGGCCGCCGCCGGGATCGAGCGGGCCGAGGCGGCCATGGACGACGAGCCGTCGCTGCGCGTCTTCGCGTGGGATGTGCTGATACTCCGCATCGAGTGGCTGGCGGCGTCCGGGCTCTTCGACGAAGCGGACGAAGCGGGCGAGCCGCTCCGCCAAGCCGCCGACGCACGCGGGGCCCGGGGCGACCGGATTGTTCTCGCAGCGGCCCTCGACCGATCCGACGATAATCCAGAGAGCGGGGCATCGCTCGATACGCTGATCGCACGCGTCGGCGTCCGCGTCGTCGATACCCTGATCCCGCCCTCGCCGCGCCGTCTCGATGCCAACACGAGCGGCGTGGTGTCGAAAGTCGTGCGCGCCGCCGCCCGCCTGGGGCAGGACTCGGATGACCACCGACAGATCGCCCTCCGTCTCGGGCGCGTGCTACTCGAGCGCGGCACGCCCACTGCTCAGGTCGTGCGCGATCTCGCAGAGACCGCGCACGATGCGGGCGATGATGGGGTCGAGATGCTCGCTTGGTCGACGCTGCTCTCGGCGTCAGTCCCAGAAGAGTCGGCCTGGTGGGAGGCCCGCTACGAGACGTTCCGCCTGCTCAGCGCGAGCAATCGTGCTAAGGCCGAAGCCGCCTACCGCCAGCACCGCGTGCTGCACCCCATGGAAGGCCCCCCGCCGTGGGGCGCACAAATCCGCGCGATGTTTGCTGATATGCCCGACGAGGCCCCCAGCGAGACGACCGATGGCTGAGGCGCGTCCAGAAAACCCGGGGGAACACGCCGACCCGCTGCTCGCCGAGTTCCTCGGCGCGGACGCCGGTCGGGGCGGCCCGTTCGCGCTGTTGGGCCTACCCCACGAGATCCGCGACGACATGCAGATCGCCACGGCCGTCCGCAGACGCCTGATCCAACTCGACCGCCACCCTAGGCACCTCACGCCCGATGCCGACGAAGTGCGACTGGCCGTGCATGCGGCCGCCGCACAGGTCACCAACCTCGCGCTCCGCTCGGCGTTGGTCGAACATTGGCCCCCCGGCGCACCATCGCATATGCCCAGCGCCTGGCGTCGCAAAATGGACTCGGTCTCACCCAAGCTCGCCCGGCAGGCGGCGATGATCGTGGGGGCGTCGGGCGGCTGGAACGACCGTGCCAAGAAGCGTCTGGCGTTCATCGCACGGTCGCACCGGGTCAGCGCCCTCGATCTCGTTCGCGCCGTACGCCCCAGCCAGGGCGGGCTGCCCGGGGCTTCCCGTTCCGTAGTCGAACAGGTCAGAGACCGGATCGACTGGATCCGCGAGCCGGTCACGGCCGGGCGCGCGTGGCTGGCGCTCCATGCCACCCTGCTCTTGATGCTCGCGGCGGTCGGCGTACTGATCGGTCTCGAACTGTCACGATCGCCGGAGCCGGGGCTACCCACGCTCGCGGGAGATCCGGCCTCCAACGCAACCGGTGACGCCTCGCGTGCGCGCGCGATCCCCGCCCCGCGTCAGCGGATCGCACACCACTCGGCCATCGAACAGGAACTACGCAACACCGGGCTGGTCGCCGCAGAGCGTCCGCAGGACGCGGTCGCTCGGGCCACGCGCGTGATCGAATCGTTTATCGCGGGCTGGGCGGACGCGCCCAGCGACGCCCGCGATCGGTTCGGCGGGCTCTTCGCGGAACTGGCGGCCACCGTCACGCAAGGCTCGTCCGACATCGGGGCGTGGATCGGCGTGCTCGAGCGTGCGATCGCCGGCGACGATCCGGTCCGAGCCGTCGGCGCCGGAGCGTTGGTCGATCTTCTTGTATCGGACGAACTCGTCTCGGTACGCGCCCGCGAACGACTCAGGTCGCTCGCCATGGACTTGGACGCCTCCCCGGGGCGCTCGATGGACGCCCGTTTGCTCGCTCAACTCGATCGCCAGGCACGCGCGGGATCGGATCGCTCGCCCTCCTGGTGGGCCGAGTGGGCGGGCGCGGTCAGTGCGTGCGGCGCGATCGCCGAACGCGAACGAGAAGAAATGGTGCTCCGCGTGTTCGAGCGCCTCGTACTCCTGAAGCGGACCCCGGACGAACTGTGGCGATCGATCGCATCGTCACTCGCGGCGTCGGTCTCGTGGCGTGCCGGGTCGCCCGCCCGCCTCTGGCTGCTCGACCAACTCGCCAACCCCAGGGTGCGTGCTGATCGCCTGGCGGGCGTGACCGAGGTGCTCGCGACCGAGGTATCCGTGCCGGGTGTCGATGTGACCATGGTGCTCGATGCCGGCGCTTCTCAGGGCGAACGCGACACGCTCGGGCGTGCCTACCGGTCGGCCTGGCTGTCGCTCCGCCCGGATCCGTCGCCGCTCCAGCTCAGGATCGCGGAACGCCTGCGCGAGACGCTGGCCGACTCAGAAGGTTCGGCGCGCTTCCGCGACCAGATCCGCGTGGTTGAAGCGCTCGCCCGGATCAACGCCGCCGCCGCGATGGATTTCGAGGGTGACGCCGCGACGGCGGGCGAGCTGGCCGAGGCACCACTCGCGGTCCCGTCCCGCCTGGCGCCGACCGCGCCACGCCAGTTGGGCAACGACTGGGCCGTGCGCCTTATCCGGGCCGAGACCGAGGAGGCGGCCATGGGGGTGCTCGTCGAAGCGCGGGGCCAGCCGATGAGCGAGACGGCGGCCGAGGCGCTGATCGACGCCGCGTTCCGCGGGCCCGGTCGAGCGGCCCGCGACCGGGCACGATCCATGATCATCGCCCGACGAACCTCTGCGTCCGTCCTGATCGCGCTTGAACGCGAGGTCGGGAACCGACCCCGATCCTCGCTCATCGACACCGTCAACAGCGTGCTCGACGCGGCGTTCGATTCGGGACCCGAAGAGCGCGCCTTGCTGGCGATCCGTATGCGTGCGGCCCTGCTCGCCGCGGCGGCCGAGCACGCGGGCGGAGTGCCCGCCGATGTTGAATATGCCGAGCTCGGGCTGCGCGACGCCCTGGCACGACGGTCGGGATTGGGCTTATCGGTGCCTACCGCGGTCGCGCTCGGCGCGATCGTCGATCGCTGGCGCGTCCGTGCTCCTGCCAGCGGGCCTTCACGATGGAACGCGGAGGCGGCGACGAGCCGGCTGGCCGCGATGGCGGCTGTCTCCACCGGGCCCGGCCAGATCGATACGGCCTACCACCGGGCGCTCGTCGAACTCATGGCCGGTGCGCTCATCGAGCGGGCCGGCGTCCCGCCCCGGTCGGTCGAGCGCGTTATGGACCGCCTCGAGTTCGAGTGGACCAACGCACGATCGGCGACCGCGCAGATGCTCGCCAGCCAGCGGGCCGAGGCGTTGCTGTGGCTCGCGTTGATGGAGGGCTCGCCATGATGCATTCTTTGATTACCGTGTCATGCGCCCTGATCCTCTTGGCTCTGGGTGCCGGCATGACGACCACACAGCCAACCCAAGGCAGGGCACGGACGACCGCCGTGACCGCCAACGACCTCCGCCCGGAGCAGCCGCGGACCTACCTCTGGGTGGGTGAGACGCTCGCGCGGGATCCCAACAGCCGCCTGCTCGCCCGCGAGACCCTGGCCACGGGGGCGATGCTCGCCGCGAAGCACTCGGCCGAGACGGGCGACACGCAATCCTCCGAGTTGGCGGCCAGCATGATCATCGCGCTCGCATCGCTCGGCGACGATGCCGACACGCACCGGGGCCTTTGGATGCTGGCGCTCTCGCTCGACGCCGGCCGGGCCGAGTCGTTCCGGTGGCTCGGCGCCGATGCGCTCCCCGACGACGCGCACGCTCAAGAGGCGGCCCGCGTGCTCGGGCTGCTCCGGCGCAACGACCCCGACGCGATCAGGGACATCACCGAAGCCCACCGCCGACGGATCATCGACGAGGCGAAACTGCTCGGTCTCGACGCTACCCGGATCGCCAGCGTGCTGCGCAAGTGGGAGACCGACACACGAAACGACCCGTGCAAGGGACGCCTGTTCGTGCGCAAGCGAGAGGGCGACGCCACCGTCGTGTCACCCTGCCCGCTCCCGGGCTTCCACCACGGCAGCGTGTTCAACGACGACTGGGCGATGATGGCCGCGATCGAACTGTCATTGGCCGGGCACACGCCCGATTCCTGGTCCGTCAGGGGCGCGATCGGGCTCGACCGCCCCGTGCCCATCTGGACCCTCGACCGCCTGGGTGAGACGTTCGGTGTGTCCGCGGACCGCCCGGTCTACCGCTCCGGGCGCTGGGTCGCCCGATAGGCGTACGATCCGGTGATCGCATCGCAGCACACCCATCTCCATCGAATCCATCGAGAGAGCCAGCATGTCCGAAGCCGCCGCCGAGAAAACCGCCGAGACCACGGGCAAACCCCAGATCACTTTCGATGACTTCGCGAAGATTGATCTGCGCGTCGCGAAGATCACGCACGCCGAGCCGCACCCCAACGCCGACAAACTCCTCAAGCTCCAGGTCGACGACGGTTCCGGCACGCCCCGCCAGATCTGCGCCGGCATCCGGGCCCAGTACAGCCCCGAGGAACTCGTCGGCAAGTCCGTGATCATTGTCGCCAACCTCGCGCCGCGCAATCTACGGGGCGAGGATTCACGCGGCATGCTCCTGGCCGCGTCGGATGCCGAGAAGGGCAGCGCCGAGCGAGCAGTCGTGCTCGTGACGCCCATGTCCGACATCGCGCCCGGCGCGACGGTCTCCTGAGCTGGGCCACGCAAGCCTGCGAAGAAAGCGTCCGCTAGGGCTGTCGCCCACCCCTGCGGGGGCGGCGTCGGTTGACGATCGATTCGTACACCGTGTCGATCGCGGCCTCACGGTTCGCGATCTCCTCAAGGATCTCGTCGTTCAGTTCGCCGATGCGCCCGACTAGGCGTTCGACCTCGTGCTGACGCAGCGCGACGCGGGCGTCGAATTGCACGCCGATCGCCGCCCGGAGATTCCCCTCGGCCTCGGCGATCGAATCCTCGTCCTGCTGCACCTTGGCTTGGCGCAATGCACCGTTGGCATCGCCGACGCCCATGCCCGCGCGAACTTCGTTCACCCGCAGAGTGCCGAGGTCCGGATCATGGCGCATGTCGATCGCGATTTCGCGGATCCGGGGCGCCAGCCGCATGAACAGGTGCTCGCCCGCTTCGGGGCTGCCCTGGGTGATCGCCTCGAGCTGCTGATAGAGCTCGGGGAAGTGCTCGCGGACCACCGCGCGGAGCGTTTCTGCGTCCGGCTCGAACTGAGGGCGCTCGTCGCGAGCTCTGTCGTTCGCACCCTGCGGGCCGCGTCGATCGGCGGGCGCTCCCGCGTCCTCGCCCGCTTCGCGGCGCGCACGTCTGGACGGATCGGCATCGTCGGTCGCACGCGTCCGAAGAGAACGCATCACCTCGGCTGGAGATTCTCCCGCGTCCAGACGGGCCACGGCATCGCGCTGGCGTTCGAGCATCCGCTCGCCCCGCGTGATGGCCGATTCGAGGCGGGAACGCAGCACCTCAGGGTCGTCGATGCTCGCGCGATTGCGTCCACGCTCGGGCGAACGATCCGCCGGTGGCGGCGTCGCCTGATCGGATTCGCGCCCGCTGGCTTGCGCGGGGCGATCCTCTGGCTGCGCAAATCCGAGTGGCACCGCCGCGACGAGCACGCCCAGCGTGCCCACGGATGCGAGGCGAACGAGGTTGTTGATGGGTTGCATCAGAGCGCTCCTTCTCCGAACCAGTCATCGGTCAATCCGCTGGACTGCCAGCCGCCGGTGGCTTCCGCGTCGAGGGTGTCGACCCAGAGGTCGAGCGAGGCGATCGAGTCATCGAAGGCGCCGGCGTCGGTCAGCTCGCTGATCGCGAACATGCCCTCGATACGGTCCTCGACCGCAGCGACGGCTGTGAGTGTCGATCCGCCCGGGTTGGTGCTCGCACCGCGCTGGGCGACGTAGACCGTCGCGCCGACCGACCCGAGCAATACCACGCTCGCGGCCATCCGCACCGCGCCAGAACGCCACCACGGGGCCTCGGTTCGCAACGCAATGGGCGCCGGCGCGACCGCTTCGGTCAACGCCGCGAGCACACGATCCTCAAGCCCATCCGGGGCATCCTGCTCCGACAATCCCAGCGCATCGAGGCGATGGGCGATCGCTTCGAGCGACCGATCGGTGATCTCCGGATTGCGATCATTCGGTGCTGTCATGATCGGGTTCCTTTCTCGTCGGGCTCTGTCTGGTCGGACGCGTCCGTCGTTGGTTCCAGGGCGGCCTTGAGTTTCTTGAGCGCCCGGTGGTGACGGGCGAGCACGGTGCCGAGCGGCTCGTCCAGCAGGGCCGCGATGTCCTTGAAGTTCATCTGCCCGGTGTGTCGCAGGTCGATGACCGCGCGGTCCGCGTCGTTGAGCGTCGCGATTGCGTCGCGGAGACCCGCCGACGCGTTGGCGTCGAGCCCCGCGGGTTCGGCCGGCGCGGACGCCATTCCCGCGAACGAACTGGGATCGTGCGCCACCGCCTGCCGTTTGGCGCGACGGATCTCGTCCCGCACGCGGTTCATGGTGACGCGGAACAGCCAGGGCTCGAACCGCCCCATTTCGCTGTACGCGTCGGATCTCAGTTTGGTGGCGAGTGTGACAAACACGGACTGGGTGATCTCCTCGGCCAACTCCGGACGCCGGAGCTTGGCGTTCGCCATGGCGTACACACGCCTGGCGTAGCGATGGACGAGGTCTTCCCACGCACGCTCAGAACCGCCCGAGGCCCGTGCGACCACGTCCGCCAGATCGGCGGCCTCTGAGTCCGCCTCGGACAGAGACCCCGGCGAGACCCCGGGCGATGACCCGGAACCGAGCCCGTCATCCGCGGGCGATCGCGCCGCGGGGTCGGGATCCCCTCGCATCGTCAAAGCCGCCTCCATCTGGGGAGCCCAACGCCCGGGCCCGTGTGCCATTGCACCCACCATCGACCAAACCCGTAGACTCTCGACATCTCGGGCTGATCGGACGCAGGAATCCCCGAACTGGGTTGGTCGCCCGCCCGTAGGACCCCCGACAGAGAGGGATCAGCCGCTTGGACACCACGCCACAACCCACTGATGAAGCGGTGTTTGAGCGATTCCTCGACGGGGATCTGGACGCCTATCGGACGTTGATAGATCGGTACCACGACGACCTCATCCGGTTCCTCACCCGACTGGTCGGGGACCGCGTGGCCGCGGACGACATCTTCCAAGAGACCTTCCTCCAGGTTCACCAATCCGCCCATACCTTCGATACTTCCAGGCGATTTCGTCCCTGGTTATTCACGGTTGCCGCGAACAAAGGGCGGGACTGGCTCCGTAAGAAGAACAGGCAGCGTGCCGTCGATCTCTCGGCTCCGATCGGCGGGCCGGGCGGCACGACCTCGTTTGTGGATCTCTTGGAGGTGGACGTACCCAGCCCGGACGCCGCGATGGACGCCGATGAACGCGACGAGTTGGTCCAGCGGGCCCTCAAGCGTCTTCAGCCGGCACTGCGGGAGGTGCTTCTGCTCTCCTACTTCCAGCGTCTGAGCTACCAGCAGATCGCCGACGACCTCGGCATCCCGCTGGGAACGGTCAAGTCCCGGATGCACTCGGCTGTTGCCGCCTTCGCCCGGGCTTGGCAGTTGACGACGAAAGAGCAGGGCGGCGCCGCCTGAGGGCAAGCCAGAGTGAGCAGAGAGCACAGCGGGTCGGAACCCGCGGAGACACAGCGATGCGTGACCCCGAGCAAGTAGACAGCCAGTTTCCCGAGGAACTGTCGCCCGAAGACGCCGCCGCGTTAGACCGCTTGATGGAATCGGGATTCGCCGACACTGGCGGGGACGCCCGCGCTCAGCGTCTCGGCGATCTGCTCAGTCTGCTCAACACCCCGGTCGCCGGCAACGATGCGAAGCAGGCCCGGGTCGATCTGGCGATCGTGATGGCCAAGCGGGCCGAAGCCGAAACGCCCAGCGCCGCCCCGACCCTGACCGAACAAGACCGGACCGCCCTCGACCACTGGGTCGAGCACGGCAGCACCAACGCCCCCGAGCACCTCGCCGACCGCGTCGATCGCCACGAAGCGTTGGCCGATCTCGCTTCGGGCGGCTCGGCATACGCCGACCGGTCGGACCGCATCGCGCGCACCATGGCGGCCATCGAAGCCGATCAGCGATTCCAATCCGAGCGCCTGCGCTTCGAGCAAGGCCCCGAACTCCGCGGCTGGAAGATGCGCCTGGCCGATGTCGTCTCGATCGCGGCCATGCTGCTCATCATCGGCTCCGTCGCCCTGCCCGCGATCAACGGCGTCCGCAACAAGCAGCAGATGCTCGCCTGCGAAACGAACATGCAGAGCTCGGCCCGCGCCATGGGCACCTACGCGGGCGACCACGCCGACTACCTGCCCATGGCCACCGCGGGCTTCGGCGGGGGCTCGTGGATGGACGTGGGCACCCGCGACCGGTCCAACTCGGCCAACCTCTACACCATGGTCCGCACCGGCTACGAGTCGCTCGATGAGCTGGCCTGCGCCGGCAACCCCCGCGCCGCCCGGGGCGAGCCCGAGCCCGGGGCCTGGGACTGGCGATCGATGAATGAGATCTCCTATTCCTACCGGATCATGCCCCGCGGGGGCATCCGGATCTCCATGAAGGTGCCCACCACGACCCAGGTCGTCGTAACCGCCGATCGCTCCCCGGTCACCCTCCGGGCGGCGCGGGGGCTGGCGATCATCCCCGAAGCCAACTCGCCCAATCACCGCCAGCGGGGCCAGTTCGTGCTCCGCCTGGACGGGTCCTCGAGTTGGGAGAAGTCCCCGGTCGTCGATGGCGACAACATCTGGCTGCCCCGCCAGATCGAGCAGGTCATCCGCCAGGCCCGGGAGCACCTCGGGCTGATCCAGGGCACCGAGATGCCCGAATCGACCACCGACGCCTTCGTCGGGCCTTGATCTCGATCTCCCCGGGTTTCACGCCCAGAATCGGCCGATAGCAGCCTGGTTGGGCTGTGATTGGGGCGTGCCGCCTGTTGTCAAACGAGGGGCACGGGTCTACCCTTCCGGGCTCGCGAGATCGCGGGCCGTTTTCGTCTACTGAGCCGGAGCTTTTCGAGATGTCGAAGAACAAGATTCACAAGGGTGTCCTCAAGCGCTTCCGCGTCTCGAAGACCGGCAAGGTGCGTCACCGCTCCGCCAACCACAAGCACTTGTCCAGCAGCAAGTCGGGCAAGCGTCTGCGTCAGCTCCGCAAGGACCGCACGCTGACCTCCTCGGAAGCCAAGCGCTTCGAGAAGCTGCTCTTCCGTCGCCTACGTGGTCGCAAGCAGCCCCGCGCGTCCCTGCGGCGCAGCCCGTCTCCCGAACAGCGTCGGGCGATGAAGGCCGAGGCCGCGAAGAACAACGATTGATCGTCTGATTTCGTCGGGGTTCGTCCCGGCGTGTTTCCGCTGCGGCTCGGTGTGAGCCGCGGGAATCCAGCCCCGCCTGCCGGGTGACAAGATCGGGGACTGTCTTTCCGAAGACGCGTGCCCCGCTCCGTCAGGCAAACTTGGAGTTTGATATGCCTCGTGTACGCAAGGGCGCCGCCCGCACACAAGCCCGCCGCAAGCTGCTCCGCCAGGCCCGTGGTTACTACGGTGCTCGCAGCCGCCACAAGTACAAAGCCAAAGACGCCATCCGTCGCGGCCACCTCTACGCCTACCGCGACCGGCGCGCCCGCAAGCGCGACATGCGTCGCCTGTGGATCACCCGCATCACCGCGGCGTGCAAGATGCGCGGCACCCGCTACAGCCTGTTCATCAACGGGATGAAGCTGGCCGGCATCAACCTGAACCGCAAGATGCTCAGCCAGATCGCCATCGACGATCCCAAGCTGTTCGACCAGATCTGCGAGCGGGCGGTCAAGGCATCGAAGGCAACCCCCGCCAACGCCTGATCGGTTCTCCGTTTCCCTGTCTCAGTCGCATCGGAGCCGAACATGGGCTGGTGGGTCGCGGACGGCTGGAACAATCCATCGCTCGGGCCGGTCTATGTCGTTTCCTGGCTCGTCTGGGTCGTGTTCTCGATCGTGTTGCATGAACTCGGGCACGGCTGGGCGGCGATCAAGCTGGGCGATCAGACACCAAGATGGTCCGGTCATATGACTTGGAACCCGCTCGTTCACATGGGCGGGTTTTCTCTTATTGCCCTGGCGGTGTTCGGGATCGCGTGGGGCGCGATGCCGGTGGATGAGAGCCGCCTGCGCGGAAGGCACGCGTCAGCGATCGTGTCTGGCGCGGGGCCCGCAGTGAATCTCGTCCTGGCGATCGTGGCGATTGTGTTGCTCACCATTTGGATGCCCTTGGCTTCCGGGTCGCTGTTTCCAGGCGTGGTGATCGAGGGACCGCTGCGGGTGAACCTAGCTATGTTCTTCGCAGTGGGGGCGATGCTGAACATCGTGCTGATGCTGTTCAACCTTCTCCCGGCGATGCCTCTGGACGGCGGACGGATCGCGGCTGAGTACATCCGCCCGTACCGCGAGTTCGTGCGGACCGAGCAGGGCACCTGGATCAGCCTGGGCGTGATGCTTCTGTTCTTCTACTTCGGTGCTCGTCCGCTGTTCGGGATCGCCGAAACGCTGGTCCTTGAGATTTCGCGTGCCGGCTGGTCGCTGCTCGGATACACGCCTTAGGCGGATACGCGGGGTCATTGGGCGGATATCCTCGCAGCGTGAAGTACGTCATCATCATCCCGGATGGCGGGGCCGACAAGCCACTGCCCGAACTCGAGAACCTGACCCCGTTCGAGGCGGGGCACACCCCACACCTCGACGCGTTGGCACGCTCTGGGCGCGTCGGCACGGTCCGCACCACCCCGCCCGGCTACGTCGCGGGATCGGACGTGTGCAACATGGTGCTGCTCGGGTACGAGCCGAGCAAGTACCACACCGGGCGGGCCCCGCTCGAGGCGGCCGCGATCGGCATCACGGGTGAGCCGGGCCAGTGGCTGTTCCGCCTGAACCTAGTCACCGAGGGAGAGGCGGGCACCGACCGCGCCGGGCGCATGGTCGATCACTCCGCGGGCGGCATAGACGCCGACGAAGCCCAGGCGCTCTTCACCGGGCTGATGGACTACTGGCGTGCGCACGACCCCGAGCTGGCCAAGGACTTCGAGCTCACGCCCGGCGTCGCGTACCGCAGCATCCTGGTCGACCGCTCGGGCACCTCGTACGACGGCATGACCTCCGCCCCCGCCCACGAGATCCCCAACCGCGAGCTGATCTCGGTCCGCCCCGAGGGCAACGCGTCCGTCGAGCGTCTGCACCGCCTGATGGACCTGGCGGGCGACTACCTGGCGTCGCACGAAATCAACACCGCGCGCAATGAGCAGGGCATCAACCCCGCCAACGCCGCGTGGATCTGGGGCGAGGGCACCGCGCCGCAGTTGCCCAGTTTCCTCGAACGCTTCGGTCTCAAGGGCGGGATGATCACCTCGGTCGACCTGCTCTGGGGGCTCGCACGCCTGATCGGGTGGGACGTGATCGACTGCGCCGGGCTGACCAGTTTTCACGACACCGATTACGCCGCCCAGGGGCGGGCCACGATCGAAGCGCTCAAGGACTACGACGTGGTCTGCTGCCACGTCGAATCGCCCGACGAAGCAAGCCACCAGGGCGATTGGCAGACCAAGGTCGCCTGCGTCGAATCGATCGACCGCGACATCGTGGGCCCGGTCGTCGCCGCGCTCCAAGCCTACGGCGACCCCGAGCAGACACCCGACGCCGAGGGATGGCGGGTCTTGGTGCTGCCCGACCACTACACGCTGTGCTCAACCCGCAAGCACTCCAACGACCCCGTGCCGTTCCTGATGGCGGGCTCGTGGGTCCGGTCGCTGGTCGAGCGGACGTACTCCGAGCACAACGCCGGCGCGTCGGACCTGCACGTCGAGCCGGGCAGCGACCTGATGGAGTACTTCCTGCGCGCCGGGCTGAAGAACATCGCCCGTTAGCAGCCGATCATCGGGCGTCCGGCCCGAGTGCTTCGGCCTCGGCTTCCGCGATGTCCTCGTCGGTTTCGCCCTGGATGTACGTCTCACCCTTGTACGTCTTGGCCCACACCAGGTAAACCAGGAACGCGGCCATCATCAGCCCGGCGAAGAACCAGTAGTAGTTCGCGCCGTCCAGAGGCGTCGCGCCGGTCTCCGCATCCTTCATCTGCTCCAGCGCGATGTTCACGCCCGACACGTAGAAGTTGCCCAGCGAGACGCCCAGGAAGTACACGCCCATCACGAAGCTCTTCATCTTCGGGGGCGACTGCGTGTAGGCGAACTCCAGGCACACGATCGAGACCATGATCTCGGCGCTGGTCAGGATGATGTAGGCCAGGAACTGCCAGCTGATGTTGGGCATGTCGGCCAGGAACGGGGTGAGTTGGGCCTGCTCCCAGCCCAGCTCCCGAGCCTGGCGCACCATGTCCGACAGGCGGCGCGGCATCTCGCCATCGACATTCATCGCGGCCCACAGCTCACCCATCGCGGCAGCCGAACGGTCCGCGATCCAGAGTTCGATCAGCGCCGACAACGCGAACGTGGCGGCTGTCAGCACAAAGCCGATGCCGATCTTGCGCAGCGGGGTGAGCGGGAATACCTTGCTGATCGCCGGATAGATCACGTACGTGAACACCGGGATCAGCAGCAAAATGAAGAACGGGTTCACCGCCTGGACCTGCGATTGCAGCCAGGTGTAGTTCATAAATCTACGATCCATGCTCTCGGCCTGGAGCACCCACGCCGACCCGGTCTGATCGAAGATCGCCCAGAACACCGGGACGAAGATCAAGAACAGCGGCGCGAGATTGATCAGCGCCCGTCGCCCTTCAGGGCTGAAAGTCTCAGCCGTGAACTTCGCCCAGCCGGCCGCGGGGACGTGCACAAACTTGTGCCGTCCCATCCAGAAAAGAAGTGTCGCGATCGCCATCAAAACGCCCGGCAGCCCGAACGCCGCCCACGGCCCGACCTTATGGAGCAAGACCGGCGTGAGGATCGTGCTCGCCATGGCACCGAGGTTGATCGCGAAGTAGAACCAGTTGAAGATCTGTGTGAGCAGCCGCTTATTGCCCTTGCCGAACTGGTCGCCCACGTGCGCGCTCACACAGGGCTTGATCCCCCCGGCTCCGACCGCAATGAGGGCAAGCCCGATGAACATAAACGGCGCCATGTCCCACAAGCCGAGGACGGGCCCGAGGTCCATCAATGCCAAGCACCCGTGCCCGACGCAGTACATCAGGCTGATCCAGAGGATCGTCTTGTACTTGCCGAAGAACACATCCGAGAGGATGGCACCGAACAGCGGGAAAAAGTACGCGCTGGCGGTGAAGAGGTGGTACACCCACTTCGCACGCTCGTCGCTCATATTGGCGGGCTCGCCCGCGGCGTCGACAAGGTGCTGGGTCATGAAGACCGTCAGGATCCCCTTCATCCCGTAGAAGCTGAAACGCTCCGCCATCTCATTCCCGATGATGTAGGGCACGCCCTTGGGCATCCGGGTTTCGGTCTGGTCGGGCGATGTCAGATGGGCCATGGGCGGGGGTCCTCGGGGAGCGGTCTGGTGCGGTCGGGTGCGAGCAAGCGGGCCCGCTGGGGTCACAGAACGGCGATCGGCCCGTGCCTGGCGGGCGATTCGGGTGTGACAACCTACGCGGGATCGCCCCGGCGCTCAAGTCCGAGCGTCCAGATGGACCCGGCCAGCCCTCGGTCAGCCGTCGGGCAGCCCGTGCTCGTTGCGGACCCGGAAGTCGGCCCTGGACAGGTACGCGGGGCGGTGCTTCTCGAAAGTCGGGTCCGCGACGGACGCAAAGAAGGCCCGGGCCCGCTCAACGCCCCAGCCCCGCTGCCCCGTGGATTCGAGGATCTCCCACCGGGCCCATCGGGTCTCGGCAGACGCCGCCACGAGCACGCCCACGCCCCGGACCGCGTCCAGCGAGGCATGCAACGCGTGGATGCCCTCGATGACGATCAGGTCCGCGGGCCGGACACCGCGATGCCCCGTCCGCCGATGCTCCTGGAACGACCAGACCGGGAGTTCGACCGCCCGCCCCGCGAGCAGCTCACCGATGTGCCCGCCAAGCTCTCCTAGGTGGGACGACCCAGGCTCGTCACGCAGGTGCTCGGGTGTGCTGTCGTAATCGGGCAGGTAGTCGTCGGTCGAGATCAGCAGCGCGTCCCCAAGCTCCACCAACCGCTCGGCCAGCGTGGTCTTGCCCGAACCGACCGCCCCCGATACGCACACGACCCCGGGCCACCCGCCCTCTTTCGCCCGCGCCCGGATCAGGCGGGGCGCGTCTTCCCAAGCGATATCGATCGGGCCATTCGTCACGGGGAACCGTAGCCGCACGATCCGCCGCGTCTCGGTAGCATGGCGACCACGGAGGTTGGCATGGAACGGTCGATCGGATTCCTGGGCATCGGCGTGCTGCTGGCGATCGCGTGGCTGGTGTCGGTCGAGCGCCGGCGATTCCCGTGGCGCCTGGTGCTGGTCGGCATCGGGCTCCAGGCGTTGCTCGCGGTGGTCATGCTGCGTGACACGCCGGTGGTGGGGGCGGTCAACGCGATCGCCAACGTAATCACAGCGGCCATCGACGCCTCCCAGGCGGGCATCGAGTTCCTCTTCGGCACCGAGGTCGCCAACCCGGGCGCGGGGTCCTGGGGTTTCATGTTCGCGGTGCACGCCCTGCCCAAGATCATCTTCTTCGCGTCGCTGATGGCCGTGCTCTACCACCTCGGCGTGATGCAGCGCCTCGTAGCCGGTCTGGCGTGGCTGCTCCAGAAAACGCTGCGCGTCACGGGCACCGAGGCGCTCGCGACGGCCGCGAACGTGTTCATCGGGCAGACCGAAGCGCCGCTCTGTATCAAGCCGTACCTCGAGAAGATGACACGCTCGCAGCTCAACCTGGTCATGACCGGCGGCTTCGCCACCATCGCCGGTTCGGTGCTGGCCGCCTATATCGGCATGCTCGCCGGTGACGACCCTGCCGCCAAGCTCCTCTGGGTCAAGCAGCTCATCACCGCCAGCGTCATGTCCGCGCCGGCCGCCTTCGTGCTCGCCAAGGTCATCGTGCCCGAGACCGAGACCCCGCCCGACGAGGCCGACCTGGCCATCGCCAAGGAGGAGGACCCGGCCGCCAACCTCTTCGACGCCGCCGCCCGAGGGGCGACCGACGGGCTCAAACTCGCGCTCAACGTCGCGGCCATGCTCATCGCCTTCGTCTCGCTGCTCGCGCTGATCAATATCCCGATCGCGTGGATCGGCGACATCAAAGGGCTCGACGGGGCGCTCGCCGGAGTCGGCGTCGACACGCTCAGCATGCAGGTCCTCATGGGCTGGTGCTTCGCCCCGCTGGCGTGGACCATGGGCGTGCCCTGGGAGGAGTGCGTGTTCTTCGGGCGACTCATGGGCGAAAAACTCGTCGTCACCGAGTTCCTCGCCTACCAGACACTGGCCGACGGGCTGAACCCCGAGTCCGGGGCGCCGCTGCTGGGCGATCGGTCGGGGCGCATGGCGGTCTTCGCCCTCTGCGGCTTTGCCAACTTCGCCTCGATCGGCATCCAGATCGGCGGCATCAGCGCCATCGCCCCCGGGAGACGCAAGGCCCTCGTCAAACTCGGCATGCGGGCGATGATCGGCGGGGCGTTGGCGTCGTGGATGACCGCAACCATCGCCGGCATCGTGATGCCCGCCTAGCCTGCGCCATGGACCAACGCACGCAACCCGCATGGAATCTCGCCGCCGGTGGGCCCAAACGCCTGATCGGCATGGTCCACCTGGGCGCCTCGCCCGGCGCACCTTTCGCAAAGCTCACCCCCGACGAGATCGTGGCAAAAGCGGTCGCCGAGGCCCGGATCCTCGACCAGGCGGGTTTCGACGCGATGATCCTCGAGAACATGCACGACGCCCCCTACGTCCATGGCGACGAGTTGGGCCCCGAGGTGGTCGCGCTGATGGCCCGCACCCTCGCGGCCGTGCGTTATGCGGTCTCGATCCCGGTCGGCATCCAGATCCTCTCGGGTGGCAACCGCCACGCCCTGGCCTGTGCGCACGTTTCGGGCGGGTCGTTCATTCGCTGCGAGAACTTCGTATTCGCGCACGTCGCAGACGAGGGGTTGCTCGAGCGCGCCGAGGCCGGAGCGTTGCTGCGCTACCGCCGATCGATCGGTGCCGTCGGCATTCCCGTGTACTGCGACATCAAGAAGAAGCACGCATCGCATGCGGTGACCGCCGACCTGACCCTGGGCGATATCGCCGAGGGCGCCGAGTTCTTCGGCGCCGACGGCGTGATCGTCACCGGCTCCGCCACCGGGCACCCGGCATCGATCGACGACATCGCCGAGGCACGCCGGGCGACAAACCTGCCCGTGCTGGTGGGCTCGGGCGTCACCCCCGACGCCCTGCCCGCGATCTTCGAACACGCCGACGCGGTGATCGTCGGGTCCTGGATCAAACACGACGGCTCCTGGAAGAACCCTGTCGACGCCGATCGGGCCGCCGAGATCATCCGCGCCGCCCGATCCTGATCGGCGCTTCATCATCGGGACGTCACCGCCCACCCGGTCAATTACACAACCGAGCCCCGCGCGAGTGATCGCGGGGGGACACGGTGTGTGAGGAGAGAAGAATGGACGTGCGGGGAGGGAGTCCCGCACGCCCGGGCTTCACGCGGTGATCCCGAGGACGCGGTCCGCGTCGGTGGGGGCCGCGTGAGCAGCAGGTGAGGGATCCCGCAGTGCTTGCAAGCAGTCGCCGAGCATGGCGCACGCCACGCCGCCCGGCTGGTGGAGGCGCCCGGACGCGCGGACCGATTCTCCGGTGCGCATCTCAACGATCGCCTCGACCGACCCAGGCGCGTCGCAGATCAGGGGGTCGTCCGCGCGGAGCGGGACGGGGCCGACTCGGATGCTAATCGCGTCGCCGATACGCTCGGCCGTTGCGATGACGCGGTAGCGTCGACCGTGAGCCGCTGCCCGCGCGATGTCGGCGTCGCTGACATGCTCGGGCCCCCGCGGTCGTGCACGCACGGTGGCGGGGGCGTTGAACGCGAGCGGCGCGATCGCGCCCAGGGTGCGGAACGCGTCACGCCCGGTGCGGGCCTCGCCGATCTCTTCGACGCTCAAGCCCAGTTCCAGGGCCGCGATCCGCTCGGCGTCCGGCGCCGAGACACCCGAGGCGCGCAGGTCGAGGATCAGATCGCCCGCGGGCGAGAACGTCCCCTGCACCCGGCGCACGCCCGGCCAACCGGCGTTTCGGGCCATGATCGGTGCCAGCGACGGGCAGCCCACCACAGCGCCCGACGCCCGCATGACCCCGCCCCCGATCAACGCCGACACCGACAGCCCGCCACCGCGTTCGGCCAGCAAGGCCGCGTTCGTGGTGATCAACGATCGCCCCAAGCGCAACGCCCACGCGCCGACCTCGTACGCGCATTCGGGCGTCGATGCCGTGTCGATCACGACGCTCGCACCGTCCCGCATCAACGCCGCCGCCCCGCCCGCGTCGCCCGGGTATCGCTCGATCTGGACGCTCGAATCGATCAGGCTCAGCCAACCCGCGAACAACTCGGCGGCCGGGTCCGACCCGAACAGCGCCACACGAACCGGCGGCGATGTGCGATCGCTCCGCCCCTCGTTGGCCGATCCGGTCAGCGAGAGCCCCTCGACGCGCACGCCGGTCCGCTCTTGAAACCGGGCGGCCTTGCGTGATCCGATCGAATCGGCAGACTCGGATCCGCTCCCGGGGCGCTGCACGCCGAGCCCGAGCCGATCGGCCACGAACAGAGCCGTCAGCGAGCCGCTGCCCGCGCCGAGCGAGGTGAACCGCCCCTCCTCGTCGCGCCCGACGCCGCCGGGTATCACGAGGACCGGTGAAGCCGAGAGTGCTTCCTGATACGCCGCCCCCGACACCCGGCGCGGCTCGGCGTCCATCGCATGCCCCCGGGTTGCCGGGAAGGTCTGGACATCGCCGGCAGCCGCCGCGATGCCCGCCTCGGCGAGCACGTTGGCGAACACGCGGCTCGCTTCGACGCCCCCCGCGACCACCGCCGCCGCACGCACACTCGGGTCCGTGGTCGGGCCGAGCCGGTTGGCGCCTGCCAGATCGCGTTCGGCGCGACTCGCGCTCGGGGAGACGACCGCGATCACGCGCTTGCCCTGGTGCATGCACATCTGGACCGAGGCGATCGCGGGCCCGGCGGTGGCCAGGGACGCGGTATCGAGTGCGGACAGATCCAGAACGACGGTGCTTTGCAGCGGCATAACGGGCTCGCTTTCTTTCCTGGCCGCCCGAGAACGATCCGGGCGGCATCCAAACAGCAATCTCAAACGACCTTGAAACGGTGATCCTGAAACGAAAACAGCCACCGGAATCTCCGGTGGCTGGCCTTGGTGCTTCGAGTTTGACGGGTCTCTTACCCGTCCGCTCCTATCACACCAGACCAGCCATCGTCTTTCACGCAGACGTGCATGCAGAGCATCCAACCGGCAATGGTCATGCCGTGGGTCTGCGTGCGGTCGGTCTGAGGAAGTCGATTGGTCATGGTGTAATCAAAAACTGGGTGTGATCTGAAGACAGTCTCTCGCTGAACGGTTCTCGCCCCTGGCTTATTCCCAGGACGGGCGTACCGTACTTCTTTCGTCCGTCGAGTCAAGCCGGTTTGCCCGTCTTCGATTCATTTTACGAGATCTCTACAATCGCCCCATGCCCCGCCGCCCCGACAAGCCCGATCCCGCCCCCGGGCGAGCCCGCCCGCCGGGCGGGGGTGACGCCAAGGACCTGCGGGCCATGCTCGAACGCGCGATGCCCGCCGATCGCAACGCCCTCGCCCGACGCCTGCAAGGGCTGGAACGCGCCCGAACCCAGGGGCGCAACTCGCCCAAAGCCCTCGCGGCGATCACCGTCGACATCGAGCGATCCGTCGAGGTCTACGAACGACGCAAGCGATCGGTCCCGCGTCTCGAGTACCCCGAAGACCTCCCCGTGTCGCAGCGCCGCGAGGAACTGCTTGAGATCATCGGCAAGCACCAGGTCATCATCGTGTGCGGCGAGACCGGCTCGGGCAAAACCACGCAGCTCCCCAAGGTCTGCCTCGAACTCGGGCGCGGCATCGGGGCCCGCATCGGGCACACCCAGCCGCGTCGAATCGCCGCACGGACCGTCGCCGCACGCATCGGCGAGGAAATCGGCTCGCCGGGCGTCGTCGGCACCAAGATGCGCTTCGACGACCGCACCGACGACCGCACCCTGATCAAGGTCATGACTGACGGCATCCTGCTCGCCGAGACCCGTTCGGACCCGCTGCTGCGTCAGTACGACACGATCATCATCGATGAGGCCCACGAGCGATCGCTCAACATCGACTTCCTGCTCGGCTTCCTCAGACGCCTGCTCCCCAAACGCCCCGATCTCAAGCTGATCATCACCTCGGCCACGATCGATTCCGAGCGGTTCGGCGAGCACTTCGCGACACGCGCCGTGCCCGCGCCGGTGATCGAGATCACGGGGCGGACCTACCCGGTCGAGATCCGCTACGAGCGCCCGCCAGAGGGGCTCACGCCCGAAGAGGCGGCCGCCGACACCGCGATCCGACTGATCCATGAGCAACACTCCGACGTGCTCGTGTTCATGCCCGGCGAGCGCGAGATCCGCCAGACCGCCCACGCCCTGCGTCACCACCCCATGCTCCCCGACCAGGCCGAGGTCATCCCGCTCTATGCGCGCCTCTCGCCATCCGAGCAGCAGCGGGCGTTCCGCCCGTCCGGACACCCCCGCGTGGTGGTGTCCACCAACGTCGCAGAGACGTCCATCACCGTGCCCAACATCCGGGCCGTCGTCGATCCCGGTGCGGCCCGCATCAAACGCTACAGCGCCCGCTCCAAGATAGATCAGCTACTGATCGAGCCGATCTCGCAGGCATCGGCCAACCAGCGGGCCGGTCGCTGCGGACGCATCGCGCCCGGTGTCTGCGTGCGGATGTACGAAGAGTCCGACTTCGACGGGCGCGACGCGTTCACGCCCCCGGAGTTGCTCCGCAGCGATCTCGCGGGCGTCATCCTTCAGATGATCGACCTGAACCTCGGGGATCCGGGCGCCTTCCCGTTCCTCGACCCGCCCGTGTCGTCCCGCTGGCGGGATGGCTACAACACGCTGGTCGAACTCGGTGCGATCGACGAATCGCAGACACTCACCGACCTCGGCAAGCGCATGGGACGACTGCCCGTCGATCCCCGCATCGCGCGGATGATCCTGGCCGGGCAGGACAACGATTGCCTGCACGATGTCCTGATCATCGCCGCGGCCATGACCGTGCAGGACCCCAGGGTCCGCCCCCACGAGAAACGCGAGGCGGCCGACCAGGCCCACGCCGAGTTCCGCGTGCCGGGCTCAGACTTCCTGACCCTCCGGGCGATCTGGGATTTCTACCACGACGAGTTCAAAGCCACGTCGCGCCGCAAGGCCGGGCGTGCTTGCGAGAAGCGGTTCCTGTCACCCCGGCGTATCGACGAGTGGCGAGAGGTATTCCGCCAGGTCTCCCGCCTGTGCCGGGAGATGAAGTTCGATGTCTCCCCCAAGCACGCCGATCCATCCGAGGTCCACAAGGCGATACTCACCGGGCTGCTGACCAACATCGGGCGCAAGGGCGAGAAGCGCGAGTACGAGGGCACGCGGAACACCCGGTTCGAGATCGCCCCCGGCTCGGCCTGCTCGGACCCCAAGCCCAAATGGGTGATGGCTGGCGAAGTCGTCCGCACGCACAAGGTCTTCGCGCGCACCGTCGCGTCGATCAAGCCGGAGTGGATCGAGCGAGCCGCCGAGCACCTGATCAAGCGGACCCACTCGGATCCGCGCTGGGACGACGAAAAGCAACGCGTCATCGCCGAGGAAAAAGTGGTCTTCGAGGGGCTTGAGATCGTGCCCAAACGGACGGTCCACTACGGCCCGGTCGATCCGGTCGAGAGCCGCCGGATCTTCATCCACCACGCGTTGATCGAGGGCGAGATACAGACCGCGTCAAGCGGCATCGAGGCCAACCGCCAGCTCGAATCCCGCGTGTACACGCTGCAGGCCAAGGCCCGGCGCTCGGACTTCGTCGCCGACTCGCAAGCCAAGTTCGATTTCTACGACCAGCGCATCCCGCCCGACGTGTTCACGACACGCGGCTTCGAGCGATGGATCATCGGCGCCGAGCGTGAGGAGCCCGGCACGCTCCGCATGCGCGAGCAGGACCTGCTCTACGACGAGCCCGAGGGCATTACCGCCGACGCCTACCCCGACAACGCCCAGATCTTCGGCTCGCGTCTCAACATCCGCTACGCCCTGTCGCCGGGCGAGGACGAAGACGGCGCGACCGTGCGGGTCACGCCCGAGGAACTGCACCGCCTCACCACCGAGCAGGCCGAGTGGATCGTGCCCGGGTTCGTGCCCCATCGTGTGCGGGCGCTGGTAAAAGCCATGCCCCGTGACCTGCGTCGGCGCTTCGATCTCGACGCCCTGACCGACCGCGTCTGCGCAAAGATAGCCCCGGGCGCCGGTGCGCTCACCCACCAGATCGCCAAGGCCGTCTCCGCCGAGGCGGGCGTCCGCGTCCGCCCCGAGCAGTTCCGGGGCGACGCCATCCCCGAGCACGTCCGCCCGCGCTTCGAGGTCGTCAGCGAGGACGGGGAGCCGCTCGGAGCGGGGCGTGACCTCGCCAAACTCCGGGCCGAGTTCGATCCGAGCAAGCACACGTCGGCCCGAGCCCGATCCAACGAGTATGAGTCCGATGAGGTGACCAGCGACACATTCGATTCATTGCCAGAGTCGGTCGAACTGACCGATGAACGCGGGCGCAAGTCCGTCGGTTTCCCGGCCCTTGTTTCCGAGGGCGGGCGCGTCGCGATCCGGGTGCAACCGACGCCGTGGGGCGCCGAGCGTATCTCCCGCGTGGGCATGGGCGTGCTCTTCGGGCAGTCGCTGCGACAGGACCTCAAGGTCCGCGTGCGTCGCCTGCCGGGGTTCGATGCGTTGGCCGTCCACGCGGCTGCCTGCTCGATGTCCGACCGTGTCGAATCGATCGTGCTCACCCGGGCCGCCCTGGCGCTCTGCGTGGACGATCGCCCGATGGCGCGCACCAAGGACGAGTACAAGCGCCGGCGCGAGGGCGCTTGGGACCGGGTGATCCCCGAGACACAAGACATCATCTCGCTCTACACCCGCCTCTTCGCCCGGCTCTCAAAGATCAACGCCCGCCTGAGCGAGGAACTGCCCGAGCAATGGAAACACGCGGCGATGGACATCGAGCAGCAGCTCCGCCTGCTCACTCCCGAGGGCTGGGAGCTGAGAGTCCCCACCCGCTGGCTGCGCTGCTATCCAAGGTACCTCGACGCGATCGAGACGCGCCTTGCTCGACTGCGATCGGTCGGCCCGGCACGTGATCTAAGCTCCACCCGCGAGGTCTACGCCTGGCTCGAGCGTCTGGTCAGCCTCGCCCGCGACGGCGTGGACACGTCCGAAGCCGGCGATGAGTTCGACCTGCTCCGCTGGATGCTCGAGGAGTACCGCGTCTCCAAGTTCGCCCAAGAGCTCGGGACGTCGGTCAAAGTTTCAGAGAAGGCTATGAACAGCCAGTACGAACGCCTGCTGGCACGCACGGGAACAGCGGGCGTATCCACCTGAGCAGACACGCCCGCTGTAGTGGGGGCTCGCTTAACTGACGGACGGGTTTAGCCGTCGATTTCGCGAAGTGCTTTGAGCACCTGGGAGATCGGCGCCCGCTTGGAGTAGTCCTCGTTGGTCCACGCGTAGCGGACGACGCCTTCGGTATCGATCACGTAGGTCGCCGGTATGGGCAGTTCCCAGGTGTCGGTGCCGTTGGCCTCGGGCACGTCGATCCCGTACTTGCCGTACCGCTCGACGGTCTTCTCGTCCAACTCGAACATCAGCCCCAGACGCTCGGCGAGCCGGTTGTCCTGGTCCACCAGCAACTCGTACGAGAGCCCGGTCTGCTTGCGCAGGTCGATGGCGTACTCGGGTGTCTGCGGCGAGATCGCGTACACCGTCGCGCCGAGTTTGTTCACGTCCGAGACCGAGGTCTCTAGCGATTTGAGTGCCTTCACGCAGTACGGGCACCACTTGCCGCGGTAGAAGGTGAGCACGATCGGCCCGTTCGCGAGCGCCTCGCTGAGGCTGACCGGCTCGCCCATCTCGTTCTGCAGCGTGAACGCGGGCATGGTCTCGCCCAGTCCCACCGGCTTCTCGCGGGCCTTCTCCTCCGAGCCTTGGCCGGCGGGTTGGCTCGCGTCATGGGCTTGGTATCCGCTGCCTCCGAAGGAGACCCCGGCGACGCCGAGGATCCCGGCGAGACAAGCGGCAGCGACGGCTTTGTGTGTTTTTGGCATGCCACTCGAACAGCGCGACGGCATGGATCTATTCCACGCCGTCGCGCTTTTGGTCTACGGATCTTGTACAGCGTCCTGGCCCCGAGCGGCTCAGCCCGGCTTGGGCCCACGCCCGCCCGACTGCTCTCCCCTGGCCATGCCAGCCCGGAGGATCCGCCCGGTCTGTTCGTCCGAGCCGCCGGTCTCGATACCGCACACGATGGGCTCGGCGACGAGGGTGATGGGGGCAGACATGCCGGTGCCTTTGCGCCCGCCGGACTGCTCGCCGGCTTCGGCAACGGGTGTCGCCAGCAGCATGGCAAGCATCGCGGCCAGCACGATCAACGGGAGGCGGACGCTGGCGCCCAGTGCTTCGCTGGCGTGCTTGCGGGCACGCGACCGCATCTGCTGCACGGTGTTCTCCTTGAAGACCCCGGCGTCGATCTGGTTCATCAACCGATCGTCCTCGCGACGCGTCGCGCCCAACGCCATCGCCGCTCGACGGCGTTCGGACTTGTCCTGCAAGGACGCGGCCAACTTCTGGCGAACCGAGTCCGACAGCGTCTCGCGCACCTTGGCCAGCGCCTCGTCCACCGCCTCGCGGTGCTCGATCTCGGCGTCTGCCCGCTTGGTCACGGAGAGGTGCTCGACCCGGCTCAGGTCGCTGGCCGTCTCACGCTCCAGGCGCTTCCAGTGCCGGCGTGACAACGCCAGGTAACTCCACCGCGCCAGGATCCCGGCGTGCGTCGTCAGGCGGTCGATCGCCTGGTCCACGCTCGGGTCGTCGTGGAAGGTCGGGAAGGTTCCGTTCTCGAGCATCTTCCACACGCGTGTGTGCGCCCAGGCGGCCATGTCGCCCGGATCCATCGTGCTGTCGCTGTGGAGTCGCGACGCGGTCTGGCACGCACGTTCTACGATCGGGCGGACCTCTCGGTCGTACCGGGCCCAGAATGCATCATGGTCGTGGGTTTTCATTGGGCACCCCCCGAGCGTTCCTGCGTTTCCCACGCTGCGTACAGGGCGTCCAGCCCGGACAGGCGTCCGCGCATCGCCCGCACGTTCGGGTCGAACGCGAGGTACGCCGTCAGTTCGGTCCCGGTCTCGAGCAGCCCGGGCGAGCCCAGCATCGCCAGGAAGATCGAGTCCGCCTCGTCGTGGTGGCCCGCCCGGAAGAGGGCGGCCGCCCCGGTGATCAGCACGGGCACGGACTGCGGGTTCGCCTCGATCGCCTCGAGGAAGTACCCGACCGCCAACTCGGCGTCGCCCAAACGCAGGCACCGATCCGCCAGGTTGCCCAGCGAGATCTCACGCCGGCGCGGGGTGTCCGCGTACTTCAGCGCGATCAACTCGGCCCGGACCGCGTCCTGGATCTTGCCCATCGCGCTGAACGCCAGCGCCCGCTGATTGGGACGCGACCACGCGGAGTTGGGATGATTCTCGCCGTCCGTCTCGTCGTACGCAGCCAGGAGCCTGGTCAGCGAGGCGCACAGCGCGTCGAAGCTGCCTTGGTCGCCCCGCTCGCGGGCCTCGTGGAGCCCGTTGCAGGCGTCCATGATCGCGGCTTCGATCGGGGACAACTCGCCCGGATTCGACGCGGTCACGATCGTTCCGTCTGGCTTCATCTGCCCGGTGCTGTTCATGTCTTCGCTCATGTCGCCTCCCTGCCATCCTGATGGGCGGTGCGGTCGGATCGGGCGATCCCGGCGGTCCGGTCTCTTCCGTTGTACCGCACCACACTCCATCCGCTGACATCTTGTTGGTGGTTCCTAACAAAATTTCCGCCCAAACCGCTCCCAGAGCTCCAGAACGCCCCTCGGATCTGAAAATCCCCGTCCGAGATCGCCGCCGGCGTCACGCCCCGGGCCCCGATCGCGGTCCTGGGTGTCGAACCGGGCCCATCGCCCGAGAAAGGAATCAGACATGATCAAGTCACGAGGATTCGGAACCAAGGCGGCCCTGGGTGTGTTGCTGTTGGCAGGGGCGATCGCCGCTCCCGCGGCTGCCGCCGACTACGGGCCAAGGGGGCACGGGTCCCACTCAAGCCACGGCTCGTGCGATTGGCGCGGGCACTCCTACGCGGGGTCGATCGTCATCAACGGCTGCCGTACCACGATCCGCGCCGACCGCGACGTCCGCTACCAGATCGTCCGCGCCTTCCGCAGCGCCGGGTTCAACGCCTACACACGCAACGGGCAGGTCATCGTTGACTACGGCTACTGCCGCCCCACGGTGCGGTGGTACGGCGAAGGCTACCGGGCCAACCTCCGTTGGCAGCGTGGCTGCATGAGCATCAACATTTACACCAACTCGTGCAGGTCGTGCTCGTCACACGCCGGGGGGCACGGCAACTCCCACGGGCGGCGCGGACGCACCTACGACCGCTGGACGCGGACCAACCGCGACTACCGGCGCCCGTGGAATCGCAATCGCTGCGATTGACACGCAAGTCTCCCCGCCCCAACCCCATCGTCCGTCCGTTCACAGCGGGCGGGCGATCTTTCGATTCGGGACATAAAGATCCTCTGCGTCGTGTGAATGCTCATGATCAGCACGATGAGGCGATACCTCGTGCACGCGCGCCGCATTAAGAATTTGATGTGCAGGACCGTGCAAAGCCTCGAAGCTCCCAGCGGACGCAGAACTCGGACAGCGTGAGCGGGGACCCTCGGTGCCCGCCCGTGCGACTTCGATTCGCTACGATCATCGCCGCGTGGGGTCGTGATCCCGCACACGTCCAGCATTCTCCAGGGAGCGTTCGATGACCCAGCCTGTCCGCATCGCCGTGATTTCAGGGAGCCTCCGCAAAGGCTCCTACAACACCCAACTCGCCCGTTTCGTCGCCAAGCAAGCGGCCGACGACGGTGCGACCATCGATGAGATCTCGCTGGCAGAACTCGACCTGCCCATGTTCAGCGAGGACCTGGAAAAAGAAGGGCTCCCCGCCGGCGTGCTGGATCTCAAAGCCCGCATGTCCGCCGCCGACGCGTTGCTCATCGCCTCGCCCGAGTACAACGGTTCGATGTCCGGCGCGCTCAAGAACGCCATCGATTGGGCGACCCGCCCGTGCGAGGGCGAGACCGCGCTCCAGTGCTTCCGGGGCAAAACCGGCGCGCTGCTCGCCGCGTCCCCGGGCAAGCTCGGCGGCATCCGCGGGCTGCGCCACCTCCGCGTCGTCCTCTCGAGCATCGGCGTCCTGATGATCCCCAACGAGTACGGGCTCGGAGGCGCGCACGACGCGTTCGACGCCGACGGCAACCTCAAGGACGAAGGCGCGAACACCGCGGCCACCGCGGTCGGTCACGCCCTCGTCCGCACCGCCCGGGCGATGCAGAACGCCTGATGACTCCTGATCATCCCGAGACCACGGCCCCATTGCAGATGACCATGTCCGCGTGCCCGCCGCCAAACTCGTAGCCGAGTTGGCGTTCGTCGCGGTGCCGCAGCAGCACCAGGTCGCCACGCTTGCCTTCCTCGACCGTGCCCATGTCGTCGTAGCCGAGCAGGGACGCCCCGTTGACGGTCGAAGCCGCGATCGCCTCGCCCGCCGTGATGCCCAGGTGCCGCACCGCCAACGCGATCGCCATCGGCATCGACAGGCACGGCGCGGATCCCGGGTTGCAGTTCGTCGCGATCGCCAGCGCCCCACCCGCGTCCACGAACGCCCGCCCGTCGCCGTAGCGCCCGTCCACATGGAATCCCGAGCAGGGCAGCATCACGCCCATCGTCTCGGATTCGCCCAGCCTGGTCAGAGCGTCGGGCGACGTTGCCTCGAGGTGATCCACCGACCGCGCCCCCAGCCCGATCGCCGCGTCGAGCATGCCCAACTCGTTGAACTGGTCCGCGTGGATCCGCAATGGGTGCCCCAGCGCGCTGGCCGCCTCGAACAGACGAACCGTCTCCTCGAGCGACCAAGCGCCCTCCTCGCAGTACGCGTCGATCGTGCAATCCGGGTACGCCTCGTGCACCGCCGGGAGCGTCTCGGCGATCGTCCGCTCCACGAATCCGGTCGTATCGGGATCCTTGGCGTGCCCGATGCAGGCCGTCATCCGGACCCGCCCCGCCCAGCGATCCGCGGCGTCCCCGATCGCCCCCAGCATCTTCAACTCGTCCTCCGTCGAGAGCCCGTACCCGGACTTGACCTCGCACGCGGTTGTCCCCTCGCGCAGCATCGCGTTCAGGCGACCGAGGAGCGACTCGCCCAGCTCATCTCTGGTCGCCTCGCGCACAGCCCGGACCGTGGACATGATCCCCCCGCCCGCATGCAGGATCTCCAGATACGTCGCCCCGCGCTGTTTCTGCTCCCACTCGTCCAGGCGCTCTCCGGCGTAGCAAGCATGCGTGTGGCAATCGACGAACGCGGGCATCAGCACGCGACCACCCGCATCGATCGTGCGATCTGCGGGCGTATCGATGCGTGGCCCAACACGCCCGATGACTCCGCCCGTGATCAGCACATCACAGGCGTCGATCGCCGAGAGCACGCCGAGTTCGGCCCCGCGACGCGGGCGCGACCCCGCGGCCATCGTCAGCACCCGGGCGTCGCGTATCAGCAGCGTGGCGCTCATGAGGCGCGCTCCACGAACGCCCGCAGGAACGTGAGCAGCAGGTGGGCCGCCAGGCGGGCCGTCCGCCCGCTCGGGTCGTTGGGCGGGCTCAGTTCCATGATGTCGAAGCACCGCACCCGCGGGTTGCGACCGCCCGCCGAGACCCAACGCTCGCACGTTGCTGGCGACCAGCCCGCCGGGTTCAGCGCGCTCACACCCGGCGCGTAGGCCTGATCGATCACGTCCATATCCAGCGACACAAACGTGTCACGCCCGGGCCACGAGTCTTCGGGCGACAGGTCGGACACGCGTCCGCCGTGCGCCTGGAACCAACGCAGGTGATCGGTGGAGTTCGCGAAGGGCTGGAATCCATGAATCGTCAGCGCGTTCGCGGCTCCGCACTCGATCAGCCTCCGGAATGGCATGCCCGAGCCCTCGGCGTCGCGAACATCGAGGTGCGGGTCGAAGTACACCCCGTGCATGGGCGGGCCCGAGCCAACCACGCCGCGCACGAACGGGAAGGTCAGATCGTGCCCGCCCCCGATCCCGATCGGGAACAGGCCCTGCTCCACGACCGCTTCGACCGCCTGCGTCACCCGCCGGTGCGTCTCGCTCAGATCACCCGCCTCGACGATCACGTCGCCCGCGTCATAGACCTTGGGCCAGTCCCACCCGCCCGGATCGCTCACGCCGTACCGCGACAGCGCTGCCCGCAACGCAGTCGGACCTTCAGCGGCCCCGGGCCGCCCGTTGTTGAGGCGCACGCCCGTGTCGTCTGGCATGCCGATCAGCGCGACCGCGCAGCCCTTGGGGTCACCTCGGGCGATCGTCGACGCGAACCGAGACGTCGATGCGTCCGCCCAGATTCCGGGTTGGCAGTGGGGGATAGGCATGGTTCAAGTATCCGCGATCGGGGGCGTCCCCGCCAGTTCCTTCGTCCGCCGGACCAGCGCCGGCAGGATCTCGCCCGATACCCCGGGCAGGGCCGCGTCGACATGGTCGGTGATCGGCGTCGCGTCGCGGTTGATCTCGACGGTCTTCGCCCCCCGCTGGCGGGCGACCTCGACGAGGCTGGCCGCCGGCTGGACCGTGGAGCTGGTGCCGACCGACAGGAACAGGTCGCACCGCTCCAGCGCCGCGTCCGTCAGGGCCAGGGCCTCCTCGGGCAGGGCTTCCCCGAACCACACCACGCAGGGACGCATCATCCCGCCGTGCCCGGACGCCACCGGGAACCGATCGAACGACACATCCGCCAAAGGGCGTTCGCGCCCCGTCTTGGTGCATCGCCAGGTGTGGATCGTGCCGTGCAGCTCGACCACGCGCCGGGAGCCGCCCCGCTGGTGCAGCCCGTCGATGTTCTGCGTCACCAGCGTGAACGCCTCTGGCGATCGCCGCTGGGTCAGCCATCGCTCCAACTCGCCCAACGCGTGGTGGCCCGGATTGGGCTCGACCTCGGCGCACTTCGTGAACCGCCAGTGGTACCAACGGGTGACCAGCTCGGGGTCCCGCTCGAACGCCCCGATCGTGGCCAGCTCCATCGGGTCGTACTTCGACCACAGGGCGTCGCCGTGCTCGCTCGGGTCGCGGAACGTCGCCAGCCCCGACTCGGCCGACACCCCCGCGCCGGTCAGGACCACCACCGACTTGGCTTCGCAGAGCCAACGGGCAACTCGGTCGATCTCTCCGGCGCAATCAGCCATGGCGGACGGTACGCTAAAGGCATGCCCCGCGTGTTCCTCACCGCCGAATGGCGCGACCTGATCATCGCCAGCTACGCCGTCGACGACGCGCTGCTCGCGCCCCTCGTCCCGCCCGGGCTCGAGCTGGACCGCTTCGAGGGGCGGGCCGTGTGCAGCCTCGTGGGGTTCCGATTCCTCAACACCCGCGTGCTGGGCGTGAAGTGGCCCGGGCTGGTGAACTTCCCCGAGATCAACCTGCGCTTCTATGTCCGCGAGCGAAGCACCGGGCAACGCGGCGTGGTCTTCATCCGCGAACTGGTCCGAAGCCGACTGGTCGCAACGGTCGCGCGGTGGTGCTACAACGAACCCTACTACAAAGCACGCATCGGCGAGTCGCTGGAAACGACGGACGACACGGCCAGCGTCGGCTACGACTTCGACCTCTTCGGGGGCTCCGGTTCGATGCGTGCCCAGGCCGACGCCCACGCGTCTACACCGCCCGAGACCTCCACCGAGCACTGGTTCAAGGAGCACCAGTGGGGCTACGGAAGGACCCGGCGCGGCACCACCCTGCGCTACGAGGTCCGCCATCCGGTCTGGGCGTGCCAAACGGTCAACTCGGCGACGATCGACGTCGATTGGGCCCGCGTGTACGGCCCGCAATGGTCCCCGCTCGCAGACCAACAGCCGATCAGCACCGTGCTCGCGGTCGGTTCGCCGATCGAGGTCCACACGCCGGTCCGCCTGCGCTGAACGCTCACGCCATCGGGATATCGACACCCTGCTCGCGCCCGCACTGCTGGGCTTCTTCGTAGCCCGCGTCGGCGTGGCGGAGGATCCCCATCATCGGGTCGTTGCGCAGCACCCGGGCCAGGCGCTCCGCGGCTTCGGGCGTCCCGTCCGCCACGATGACCTGCCCCGCGTGCTGGCTGAACCCGATGCCCACACCCCCGCCGTGGTGGAAACTCACCCAGCTCGCCCCGCTGGCGATGTTGGCCGCGAAGTTCAGGATCGCCCAATCCGACACCGCGTCGGTGCCGTCCTTCATGGACTCGGTCTCCCGGTTGGGGCTTGCAACCGAGCCGCAGTCGAGATGATCCCGCCCGATCACGATCGGCGCCGACACCGACCCGGACTGGACCATGTTGTTGAACAGCAGCCCCGCCTTGTCGCGCTCGCCCAGCCCGAACCAGCAGATCCGCGACGGCAGCCCCTGGAACGCGAACCGGGGCTCGCAGTCCCGGAAGCGCCCCTCGATCAGGGCCTGTGGGTCCTTGTGGCAGCCGAGTATCCACTGATGCAGGCGCTCGTTGAACCCGCCGTCCTCAACGGGGAAGAGCTTCAGCAGCGCGTGGTCGGTCTTGTAGATGTCCATCGGGTCGCCCGAGAGCGCCACCCAGCGGAATGGCCCACGCCCGAGGCAGAACTGCGGGCGGATATACGCCGGCACGAACCCCGGGAACGCGAACGCGTTGCCGAAGCCCTCATCGAGCGCCCGCTGGCGGATGTTGTTGCCGTAGTCGAATGCCCTGGCCCCGCGACTCTGCAGTTCGACCATCGCCTCGACATGCAGGCGCATGGACCGCAGCGATAGCTTCTGATACGCCCCGGAGTCCCGCTCGCGGGCTTCGCAGCCCTCCTCGTAGGTGTACTCGATCGGCGTGTACCCCTGCAGCGGATCGTGGGCGCTGGTCTGATCCGTCAGCGTGTCGGGGGTGATGTCCCGCTCGATCAGGCGCTTCAGCAAGGTCACCGCGTTGCCGTGCCAACCAACCGACGTGGCCGACTTCTGTGCCTTCAGTTCCAGCGACCGGTCGATCGCCGCGTCCAACTCATCGACCATCTCGTCGAGGTACGCGTCGTTGAGGCGTCGCTCCAAACGCGTCCGATCGACGTCGGCGATCAGGCACGTCCCGCCATTCAGCGTGATCGCGAGCGGCTGGGCCCCGCCCATCCCGCCGCAGCCCCCGGTCACGTTCAGCGTGCCCGCGAGCGTCCCGCCGAAGTGCATCCGGGCGCACTCGGCGTAGGTCTCGAACGTGCCCTGCAAGATGCCCTGCGTGCCGATGTAGATCCACGAGCCCGCCGTCATCTGCCCGTACATCATCAGGCCCTTGGCCGCCAACTCGTCGAAGTGCTCCTGCGTCGCCCAATGCGGCACGAGGTTCGAGTTGGCGATCATCACCCGCGGCGCGTCCGCGTGCGTCTTCATCACGCCCACCGGCTTGCCCGACTGCACCAAGAGCGTCTCGTCCGGCTCGAGCCTCTGGAGCGTCTCGACGATCGCGTCGTAGGCTTCCCACGACCGGGCCGCCTGCCCGCGCCCGCCGTACACGATCAGCGACTCGGGGTGCTCGGCCACCTCCGGATCGAGGTTGTTCATCAGCATCCGCATCGCCGCCTCGGCCTGCCAGGTCTTGCAGACCCGGTCGGTCCCGCGCGGCGCACGGACGACGCGGTCCTGGGGCGTTGGTATCAGCGAACTGGCTGCGTTCGAGACGGCGGTCATGGCGGATCCCTCCGATTCAAGTCCGATTCATTCCGATTCAATCATACGGCCCGACCCATATACGCTCGCCCGCCGGTCAGGTCAGACGACGAACGCTCCGTCGAAAATCATCGTGCCGATCGTCGCGATATCGGGTGACGGGCTGCGGTCCTCGTTCAGCGTCGCGACCCGCCCGCGGATCACCGCGATCGACGCCTCGACGCCCGCCCCGGAACGGTGGGGGCGGTGGCTCTCGATCGCCTGGGACGCGCACAGCAGCTCGATCGCCACCACGTCCCGGCACAGCGTCACGCCGCGGGCCGCCTTCGCCGCCGATCGGGGCCCGAACGAGTTGTAATCCTCCATCCCGGCGCAGGTCGAGATGTTCGCGACCGACGCGGGATTCGCCAGCCCGATCAGCTCGTTGCACAGGGCGGCCGCCGCGTACTGCACGATCATGAACCCGCTCTGCAAGCCCGGCTTGGGCGAGAGGAACGCCCGCAGCTCGGAGTGGGGATCGAACACGCTGAGCATGTGATACACCCGGCGCTCGGCGATGCCCGCGATGTGCGAGATCGCGATCGCCAACACATCGAGCGGCAGCGCCACGGGCATGCCGTGGAAGCACCCCGCCGAGACGATGTCCGTGCCGTCCCCATCCCGGAAAATCAGCGGATTGTCCGTCACCGCGCCCAGTTCGTCGACCAGGCGGTCTTCGCACGAATCGATGGCATCGAGCGCCGCGCCGAGCACGAGCGGCGCACAGCGGAACGAGTATGGGTCCTGCACGCGCGGGTCGTTCTCGGCGTGGTCGCCCACGATCCCGCTCCCGCCCAGGAGCCCCCGCAGCCCGCCCGCGACCCGGGCCGCTCCAGGCTGATTCCGGGCGACGTAGATCCGTTCATCGAGAAAACCGTGGCTGGCCCGGGCGCCGTCGATCGACATCGCCGCCCCGTGCAGCGCCGCGTCGAACACACGCCGCAGATCCACGCATATCAACGCCATCCGGGCGCACATCAGGTGCGTGCCGTTTATTAACGCCAGTCCCTCCTTGGCCGCCAGCTCAATGGGTTCGATCCCCGCCTCCCGCAACGCGCCGCCCGCATCGACCCGCTGCCCCCGGAAGAACACCTCGCCCTCGCCCATCAGCGACAATGCCGCGTGCGCCAGCGGAGCGAGATCGCCCGACGCCCCGACCGATCCGATCTCGGGCACCACCGGGGTCACCCCCGCGTTGAGCAGCGCCGCGATCCGCTCGACGAGCTCGACCCGGACCCCAGAACGTCCACGCGCGAGCGAAGCCGCCAGCACCGCCATCATCCCCCGAACCACCTCGACCGCCAGGGGCTCGCCCACGCCCGACGCGTGCGAGCGGATCAGGTTCCGCTGCAGCGTCGCCAGATCCTCCTGCCCGATGCGCTGGCTCGACAGTGAGCCGAACCCGGTGTTGATCCCGTAGTGGGCGTCGCCCCCCGCCAGCTTGGACTCCAGTGCATCCCGGCACGCCCCGATCGCCCCGCGGACCTCGTCCCCGAGTTCCATCCGGACACCGTCACGGGCAATCCGGACGACCTCTGCAGGCGTGAGCGGCGTGTTCGGCGTCAGCGTGATCGATCCCATCCCGGATCGTACGCGTCGCCCGGGTCCGTCGAGCCGCGGTTCATGCGGCAATCATCACGCATGAGCCAGCCCGCCACATCCCGCGATCTCAAAGAGCCGTACCAGTGCGCATCGCGGGTGCTCGTGGTCCGCCCAGGCTCGTTCGGACGCAACGAGGCGGCTGCCGCGTCCAACGCGTTCATGCACGCCACCGACGCCGATGTCTCTGATGTGGCCGACCTTGCACGGCGCGAGACCGACGCCCTGGCCGGGGCCCTCATCGCCGCCGGCGTCGAGGTCCTCATCGACGACGAGCCCGATCTGCCCGACTCGGTCTTCCCCAACAACTGGATGTCCTACCACCAGCCCGCGGCGTCGCCCCCGGTGCTGATCACCTACCCGATGGCGACCGCACTCCGTCGCCTCGAGCGACGTGAATCAACGATCGCCCGCATCGCCGCGCTCTCAGACGGCATCCTCGTCCGGATCAACCTCGAGCACCTCGAATCACGCAACGAGATCGTCGAGGGCACCGGGGCGCTCGTGCTCGACCGCGTCGCGGGCGTCGCGTTCGCCTGCCGATCGTCCCGCGCGACGGACGGCGCCCTCGACGCCTGGAGCCACGCAACCGGTTACGAGGTCGTGCGTTTCGACGCGATCGACGCCTCGGGCACACCGGTCTACCACACCAACGTTCTAATGTCGATCGGCGCCGAGCTCGCCGTATTCGCCCCCGAGACCGTGCCCTCGCCTGCCGAACGCCGCACGGTGCTCGACCGATTGGAAGCCCTGAACAAACAGGTTCTCGACATCACGCTCGCCCAGATGGGCGAGATGTGCGCCAACGTGCTCGAGCTACGTACGACTTCGAGCGAGCCCGTGATGGCCATGTCGGAACGAGCACGCCAGGGATTCACGCCCGCCCAACGCAAATCGATCGAGCGGGTTGCGGCCATCGTCGCGCCGCCCATCCCGACGATCGAAACGATCGGGGGCGGGAGCGTGCGCTGCATGATCGCCGAACTCGGCGGATCGTCTCCGTAAAGAGCGCGCGAAACCAGGGTGAAGCCCCCCGCGTCCGCTCAGGGCAACCCCCGCGGGGCTATTTCACGCCGGATCGGGCGAATTGGCCAGCGCCAGAGCGGCAACCGGTCGGGTTCCGCACGGTATCATCCGAACCCCCGGGCCGAATCCCGGATCGAACAACACGGAGGAGCCTCATGTTCTCATTGCCCAGAGCGGCCGCCCTTTGCGTCGCCGCCGCCAGCCTGGCCCTGCCAGCGACCGACTCGAACGCCCAGCAGGTCGAGCCGATCGAGTTCACCCTCGACAACGGCATGAACTTCCTGCTCCTGCCACGCGACGAGCAGCCCAACGTCATCACCGCAGGGTGGATCACCCCCGCCGGTTCGACCAGCGAACGCCCCGGCATCACCGGCGTCTCGCACCTGCTCGAGCACCTGCTCTTTAAGGGCACCGACGCGATCGGCACGTCCGACGCTGCACTCGACATCGAGTACCGCGCCCAGCTCACCGAGATCCGCGAGCAGATGCGTGCACTGACCCTCGACGGCCAGTACGAGCGCTACCGCAACGGCGAGATCGAGAACCCCTGGGGCCCCGAGAGTGACACCGACGAGCTCAGGGCGCTCCGGGCACAGATGACCGCGCTGCAGGACAAGCAGCGCGAGATCACCATCAAGAACGAGTTCGACAAGATCTACACCGGCAACGGCGCCAGCGGCATGAACGCCGGCACCAGCAACGACTTCACGATCTACTACATCAACATCCCCTCCAACAAACTCGAACTCTGGGCCTGGATGGAATCCGACCGCCTGGACAACCCCAGCTTCCGCGAGCTCGACGCCGAACGCTACGTGGTCATCGAAGAACGCCGCCAGCGCCTCGAGTCCACGCCGACCGGCATGCTCGACGAGCGCTTCGACTCCATGTTCTGGGTCGCCAGCCCCTACAACTGGCCTGTCATCGGTTGGATGTCCGACCTGATGGCGTACACCGAGGAAGACGTCCGCGGCTACTTCGAGACCCACTACCAGCCCGCGAACCTCACCGGCGTGATCGTGGGGGACTTCGACCCCGCCGACGCACGCCAGCTCGTCGAGAGCTACTTCGGACGCCTTGAGAACAAGCGCCCCGCGCCGCCTCCGGTCGTCACCCACGACGTGCCGCTCATGGGCCAGCTCCGCTTCTCGGGCGAATGCGATTGCCAGGACCAGATCGAGGTCCGCTACCGGGCCGTCGCCCTGGGCCACCCCGACGAGCCCGCCCTCGAGCTGCTCGCCGCGGTCCTCAACGGCCGCACCGGCCGCCTCTACGGCGCTCTCATCGAAGAGCAAGCCATCGCCGCCAGCGCCTCCACCAACAGCAACACCAATCAGTACGCCGGCACGTTCTCGTTCTCGGCAACCCCCAAAAGCAACGCCGAGCTCGAGACCATTGAAGCGGCCTGGTACGAGCAGCTCGAGATAATCAAGAACGAGCCCGTCTCCGACCACGAGCTCCAGAAGGTCAAGAACAAGGCCCGGGCCGACTCGTTCCGCGGCCTGCAGGACAACTCCAGCCTGTTCTTCCAGCTCGCGATCACCCAGGCCTGGGTCAGCTGGGAACACATGAACACGTACCCGCAGGCGCTCCAGGAGGTCACCCCGGCCGACATCCAGCGTGTCGCCCAGACCTACCTGACCGAGGACCGCATGGGCGTCTCGCTCTACACCCGCAAGGGCGGTTCCGAGCCCACCCTCATCACGCTCGCCGACGTGCGTGCGTCGCTGCCAGAGGGCATGGCCGAATCGGTCCTGCCGAGTATCGAGGCCCAACTCGCCGAGTTGGCCAATGCCCAAGACCCCGATGAGCTCCGCATGGGCCTCGAACAGGTCGAAGCCCAGGGCGCCGCCGCCCCGCCCCAGTTCAAAACCATGCTCGACTACATCAAGCAAGAAATCTTGGCACGCATCGCCGAGCTCGAAGCCGGTAACCAAGGAGGCTCGGAATGAACCCGCTCAAGCAAGCACTCACCGGCGCGTCCGCGCTGATCATCATCGCCTCGTCCGCCGCGCTGGCCGCCGATATCCCGGCCAGCCCGCGTGACCTCCAGTTCGACGAGCTCGTCTTCGAGCCCCCGAGCCCGAGCCAGTTCCGTCACGAGCTCTCGAGCGGCGTCCCGGTCTTCATGGCCGAGTCGCACGAGTTCCCCCTCGTCACCATCACCTTCAGCTTCAAGGGCGGCGAGTACATGGAGCCCGACGGCTTCGCGGGCCTCGGCGCCATCACGGGGCAGATGATGCGCCAGGGCGGCACCACCTCGGTCGACCCCAAGGAGTTCGACGAGCGCGTCGCCTTCCTGGCCGCCAACGTCTCGGCCGGCGTGAGCACGACGACGTCGTCCGCCTCGATCAACTGCCTGACCTCCAACCTCGACGACGCCTTTGCGCTCTTCCTGGACATGATCCAGAACCCCGGCTTCGACGCCGACCGCCTGGACACCCTCCGGGGCCAGGCCCTTGAAGGCATCAAGACCCGCAACGACAACGGCATCCAGATCGCCGTCCGCGAACTCGGCTACATCATGTGGGGCGAGAACCACTTCGAATCGCGCCAGGCGACCAAGGCCTCGCTCGAAGCGGCCACCCCCGAGGCGATGAGCGCCTTCCACCAGCGCATCTTCCACCCGGGCAACCTCATGATCGCCGTCACCGGCGACTTCGAGCCCACCGTGATGCTCGCCTTCCTCGAATCCAAACTCGCGGGCTGGCCCACGGGCGAAGCCGCCCCCGCGGTGCCCTCCCCCGACCACGCCTACGAGCCCGGCGTCTACTACTACGAGAAAGAGCAGAACCAGGTCCAGGTCCTCATCGCCCACCGCGGCGTCACCCGCGACGATCCCGACTCGATCGATATCGAAGTGATGAACGACATCCTGGGCGGCTCCGGCTTCACCAGCCGCATCACAAACCGCGTCCGCACCGAGGAAGGCCTCGCCTACACCGCAGGCTCGATGTTCCAGGACCGCGTCGAGTACCCCGGCGTGTTCATGTCCTACTTCTTCACGAAGACGCCGACCACGGCCCTGGCCACTCGTTTGGTCTTCGACGAGTTCGACAAGATCCAGAAGGTGGAAGTCACGACCGACGAGCTGGAGACCATCCAGAACAACCTCATCGAGACCTTCCCGCGCAACTTCGAATCCAAGAGCGCGATGATGAACCTCTTCCTCAGCGACGAGCGCACCGGGCGCGACCCGGGCTACTGGCAGCGCTACCGCGACGCGGTCCGCAACGTCACGACCGAGGACGTCCAGCGGGCGGCCAACGAGCACCTCAACCCCGGCGCAGCCGCCATCATGGTGGTGGGCCCGTGGGAAGAGATCAAAGCCGGCAACGTTGCTTCGGAAGCCGATCCGACACGCCACGCCACGATGGATGAGTTCGGCAACGCCAAGGCGCTTCCCGCCCGCGATCCCGAGACACTCGAGCCGGTCTCCGAGTAAGCCGAACCTACGAGATCGAACCCACAAACCGCCCCATCTGGGGCGGTTTTTCTATGTCATCAGGATCCGGGCTGTCTGGTTCCGTTTCAGACGTCCGCCAGGCTGCGATCAGGTTGCTGAACGCCTTTGACGCGAGGCTCGACAAAGGGAACCAGTTCCTCGGGCAATCGCTTGAGCCCGCGCCGCCGGGCCTTCTCGACCGCGTAGTGCAGCGAGTCGTGCCTGCGGTCCAGCACCCGCTGCGTCACGTTTAGGTCCAGCTCACGCATTGTGTCGATCGAAAACCTCCACGCGTGATACTCCTCCAGGCACCTCGGCGCGTACGTCGAGAACCCGATCGCGTGATGCCCGATCTCGTGCAGGAACACCGCCGCCGACATCGGGCCCTTCGGGCGCGGCGATTCGATCAGTCGCGACACCGTGCCGTCCTTGTAGGTCACCTGCCACGCGACGCCCGACATCGAGGACCGCCACTTGCGGACCCGTACGCCGTACTGCGCGAGCATGTCCCTGGTTATCTGTTCGTAGCGGACCTGCGCCGAACCGGGCGCGGCAGCAGCGGGGGGCTTCGGCTTCGGACGCGCCGCCGGACGCTGAGCCGCCTGCGCCGGGCGACGCTTGGCGCGCTTGGGAAGCATGATGTCCCACAGTGTCAGCATCATGCCTCTGGTGCCCCGCCTTTGAACCGGTCGCCGACCTTGATCTGCCGCCCGTTGGCGAAATCGCGAAACGCCATGGGTTTCTTCCCGGGCGGTTGCACGCAGATGAGACGAACCGCCGACCCCCCCCCGCACGCGACGATACCGCGGGCCGGATCGAGCACCGTGCCGGGAACTGATTCGGAGGAACCGCCCTCGGATTCCGTCGCCCCGGCTCGCAGGATCTTCACCCGCTCGCCCGCGAACTCAACCGACACCGCCGGCCAGGGCGACAGCCCGTTTATCCGCCAGCGGACCTCGTCCGCTGACCGGTCAAGGTCCACCCAGGCGTCACCCTTGCTCAGCTTTCCAGCCAGCGTGACCAACGATTCGTCCTGCGTCACCGGCTCCAGCGTGCCGGACGCGTGCTGCTCCAAGACTCGCTTAATTAGCGCGGGCCCATCCTCAGCCAGCAGATCGTGCAGGTCGTCTTTGGTCTTGTCAGGCCCGATCGCCCGCCTGGACTGTCCCAGCACCAGCCCCGCGTCCATCCGGTCCGCCAGCGTGATCACCGAGTTGCCGGTCTCCGCGTCGCCGGCCAGGATCGCGTGGTTGATCGGGGCCGCCCCGCGCCAACGCGGCAGCAGGCTGGCGTGCAGATTGATCGCGAACCGATCGGCCAACAGCGCCTCGCCCAGCTTCTGCCCGAACGCGATCACCACCCACGCGTCGCAGTCCCAAGACCGCACCAACTCGCGTACTTTGTCATCGTTGATGTTCGCGGGTTTGACCAGCGCCACGCCCGCCAAACGCTCCGCCGCCCACGCACCGACCGGCGTCGGTGTCAGGGTCTTGCCCCGCCCGGCCCGCTTGTCGGGCTGCGTCACCACGCCCACCACGTCGTGGTGCGCCGCCAGGTGCTCCAGCGTTGGCAGCCCGAACGCACCGGATCCGAGGAACGCCACCCGCATCAGCGACGCCCGGCCTTCTCCATCTGGCGCACGCGGCTCTTGTTTCTCGCCCGGCTCACCTGCGTCATCCGGTCCAGGATCAGCACACCATCAAGATGATCTATCTCGTGCTGCCAGCAGCGTGCCAGAAGCCCGCTCGCGCTCAGGCGGACGGTCTCGCCGCCGGGCGTCATCGCCTCCATCGTCACCACCGAGGGCCGGTTCACCTCGCCCGTGATGCCCGGGAGCGACAGGCACCCCTCGTCGTAGGGCTCGAGCGCCCCGCCCTGCTCCACGATCGTGGGGTTCAGATACACCGCCACCCCCTCCGAGGAACTCGCCGGCTCGCCCTCCGGGTCGGGCTCCTCTCCGGGCGGCACGTCGCACACGAAGATCCGCCACTCCAGCCCGACCTGGGGCCCCGCCAGCCCGATGCCCTCGGCACCCCTCATCAACTCCACCATCCGCTGGCCGACCGCCTCGGCTTCGGGCCCGGGCTCGACCGGCTTCGCCTTGGTCCGCAGGACCTCGGCCGGGTAGATCTGAATACGCAGTTTCGTGGGATCGATCGACATCGAACAATCGTATGGCGGTTGTCCGGTTTCGTCCGCCCCGCACGCGGGCAATCCGCCGCGCGACCCCACCCGCTCGCATACACTCGCACCCCTAAGGAGGCGGCGACCCGTGGCGATCTTTGGCAAGAAAACGGCAACAGCCGCCGGCGACGGCGATGACCCCAAGCCCACGTTCAGCCCGCAGAAGGCCAAGGCCTTCTGGGACCACGCCAGGGTCGTCCACGAGTCCGGCAACCACGAATACGCCATGCAGCTCTGGCTCAACGGGCTGGGCTGGGATCCGACCAACTTCGATTCGGTCAAGGGCTTCCTGCGTGCCGCCGACGCCTTCCTCGCCGAGAACCCCAAGGGCAAGCTCAGCAAGGACACCAAGGCCGGGCTGACCGCCAAGGGCGACGTCCGCAGGTTCATCGACAGCCTCCTCGACTACGGCATCAAGAAAATGGACGCCGGGGCCGCCCTCAAGGTCACCGAGGCCGCCGGCAAGATCGGTCTCCGCGAAGCCGGGCTCCTCTTGGGCCAGCACGCCCTCGCCCTAGCCAACGAGAACGGCAAATCCAAGAAGGACACCTACGTCCGCCTGCTCGACGCCTTCGAGCGGATCGAGGCCTACGACCTCGCCGCCCAGGCCGGCAACATCGCGACCCAGCTCGACCCCACCGACGGGCAGCTCCAGAACCGCGTCCGCAACATGCTCGCCCAGAACACCATGTCCAAGGGCGGCTTCGACGATACGGGCGAAGAGGGCGGCTTCCGCAAGAACATCCGCGACGCCGACAAGCAGACCCAGCTCGAGCAAGAAGACTCGGTCGCCAAGACCAGCTCCGTGAAAGACCAGATCATCGCCCGCGTCGAGGCCGAGTTCAAAGAACGCCCCGACGACCTGCCGACGATCAGCAAGTACGTCAAGGCGCTGCTCGAACGCGGCAAGAACGCCGACGAGCTCAAAGCCATGGCCGTCCTGGGCAAAGCGTTCAAGGAATCGGGCCAGTTCCGTTTCCGCAAGACCGCCGGCGAGATCCAGGTCAAACGCGCCGAACGCCAGCTCGAGAAATACCGGGTCGCGGCCAGCGCCGAGGGGGCCACCCCCGAAGCCGTCGAAAAGCACGAATCCGCCAGGCTCGCGCTCGCCAAGATGAAGCTCGAAGAGCTCAGGCTCCAGGTCGAGAACTACCCGACCGACCTCACGCTCAAGTTCCAGCTCGGAAAGGTCGTCGCCAGCCTTGGCGAGCACGACGCGGCCATCGAGCAGTTCCAGCAGGCCCAGGACGACGCAAAGATCCGCCGCCATGTCCAGCTCGAGATGGGGCGCTCCTTCCTCGCCATGGGGGGATGGGACGACGCCGCGATCGGCACCTTCCGGGCCGGGCTCGACAACTTGGCCGACGACACCACCCCCCTGGGCATGGAACTCCGCTACGGCTTGCTCTGTGCCCTCCAGTCCAAGGCTGTCAACGATCGCAGCGCCGAAGCCGCCGACGAAGCCGACAAGGTCGCCGCCGGCATCGCCATGCAGAAGTTCAACTTCCGCGACGTCCGCGAGCGGCGTGAGCTGATCAAGTCGCTGATGACCGAGCTGAAGGCCTGATCCGTGCCGGGGCCCGCCTCCGCGATCGCGATCATCCCCGCCCGCATGGGCTCGACCCGATTCCCGGGCAAAGCCCTCAAAGCCGACACCGGCAAGCCGCTGGTCGTCCACGTCTGTGAGCGGGCGGCCGCTGCGGCCTCCGTGTCGAGGGTCGTGGTCGCCACCGACGCCAAAGAAATCGCCGATGCCGTCCGCGCCCACGGCTTCGAGCCGGTCATGACCAGCCCCGACCACCCCAACGGCACCAGCCGTCTCGTCGAAGCCGCCGAACGCCTCAAACTCAAGGGCTCACAGGTCGTCGTCAACGTCCAGGGCGACGAGCCGGAGATCGAGCCCGAGGTCATCGACGGCGCGGTCGAGGCGCTCAATGCGGAAACCCGCGTCGGGCGGGCCTCAGATGACATTGGCACCGGCACAGACCAGTTCCAGTGTGTAGGAACGGTCGCCAGCCCGTTCGCGCACGACGAAGATCCAGCCGACCCGAACATCGTCAAAGCCGTCGTCGGGCTCTGCGAGCCCGACGGGTCGGTCGCGCCGGCCCTGATCTTCACGCGGGCGGTGCTCCCCTACCCAAGAAACCCTCGAGGGGGGGCGGTCCACCTCAAGCATGTGGGTATCTACGCCTACCGGGTCAAGGCACTGCGCTACTACCAAACGCTCAGCCCGACCCCGCTCGAACTGACCGAGAGCCTCGAACAACTCCGATGGCTCGAGCACGGGTGCCAGGTTGCCGTCGCGATCCGCACCTCCGCCCACACCGGCATCGACACGCCCGAGCAGTACGCCGCCTTCGTCGCCCGGACCCCCCCAGCCGACCGGTAACGCAGCTTCCCGAAGTGTTCCCCCATCCGAGCGGTGATCTCCCCCGAATCGCCCAGCCCGCTTGCGACCCGAGCGCCCGCGCTGATACACTCTGGGATGCCCCTCCACGAACGACACACCGGTGACGCCAAGCCGAACACCGGTGCCGGCCAAAATCTCCTCGCGGCCGCCGGCGAGATCGCCACCACCAACTCCGAGTACTACTCGCCTGTCCCCGACGGCTACCGCTTCGGGCAACACAAATACGTCGTCATCGTCGGCACCGTCATGTCCGGCTTGGGCAAGGGCATCTTCAGTTCATCCATGGCCAAGGTCCTCAAGGACAAAGGCCTCACCGTCGCGCCCATCAAGCTCGAGGGCTACCTCAACATCGACTCGGGCACGCTCAACCCGTACCGCCACGGCGAGGTATTCATCCTCGACGACGGCACCGAATGCGACATGGACCTGGGCACCTACGAGCGCATGCTCGACCAGAACCTGACCAACCGCAACTTCACCACCGCCGGACGCATCTACACCGAGATCCTCGAACGCGAACGCCAGGGCGTCTACCTCGGGCGCGACGTCCAGATGATCCCCCACGTCACGGGCGAGGTGAAACGCAAACTCCGCGAGCTCGCCCTCCGGGGCGACGGGCAGCGCCCCGCCGACGTCGTCTTCGTCGAAGTGGGCGGCACCGTCGGCGACTACGAGAACGGCTTCTACATCGAGGCCCTCCGCGAACTCGCCTTCGAGGAAGGCCCGGGCAGCGTCTGCTTCGTCGCGCTGACCTACGTCATCGAGCCGCCCGCGCTGGGCGAGCAGAAATCCAAAGCAGCCCAGCTCGGCATCCAGCGCCTGCTCGAGACCGGCATCCAGCCCCATCTCATCGCGTGCCGCGCCGAGAACCTGGTCACGCCCAAAGTCCTCGAAAAGATCGCGATGTTCAGCAACGTGCCGCTCAAGCGCGTCTTCTCGATGCACGACCGCGAGAGCATCTACACCATCCCCGACGAGATGCGGGCCGAAGGGCTCGACCGCGAGATCCTCAGCCTCCTCGGCGTGCACGACCGCGTCGACACCCGCCACGAGGACCTCGCACGCAAGAGCTGGACCAGCTTTGTGCGAGGGCTCACCGCCGAGCACAACCACACCGTCCGCGTCGGCATTACCGGCAAATACGCCGACCTCCGCGATGCATACGCCTCGATCGACAAAGCCCTCGAGCACTGCGGAGCCCACCTCGGCTGCACCATCGAGCAGGAGTGGATCGAGACCACCGAAATCACCGACAAGACCGTCGCCGACCGACTCCGCGATCTCGACGGCGTCATCGTCCCGGGCGGCTTCGGCTCCCGCGGCGTCGAGGGCAAAATCGCCTGCGTCAAGCACTGCCGCGAGACCATGGTGCCCTACCTGGGCATCTGCCTCGGGTTCCAGGTTGCCGTCATCGAGTTCGCACGCAACGTGCTCGGCATCGCTGACGCGTCCAGCACCGAGTTCGACCCCATGTGCGGCTCGCCGCTCATCTCCGAACTGCCCGACCAGAAGAAGATCGAAGGCCTCGGCGGCACCATGCGCCTCGGCGCCCAGGACGTCCAGATCACGCCCGGCACGCTCGCATCGTTCTTGGCCGGGGGCGAAACCGCCGTCCGCGAACGCTTCCGCCACCGCTACGAGGTCGACCCGTCCTTCATCGAGCGCCTCGAAGCCGGCGGCTTAGTTTTCTCAGGACGCCACCCCGAGCAGCCGATCATGCAGGTCCTCGAACTGCCGTCCAGCGCCGAGGCGGTCGAGGGCGTCGCTCCAGAGATCCCGCTCACGCACCCCTACTTCATCGGCGCCCAGTGCCACCCCGAACTGACCAGCCGCCCGCTATCACCCCAGCCGCTGTTCATGGGCCTTGTCGCCGCCGCCATGCGCCACCGCTACGGCAACGACGAACAGACCTGGCCCGACCTGGCCCGGTCACCCAAACTCCGCCGCTGGCTCCGCGACCCGAACGGGCACACTTCCAAAACGCATTAGGCACGGATCGAGCCACACCTCGTGGTGCTGCCACATCAGACCGTCGTCCAGCACGTCCCGTCACGGGCGCTCCGGACGCACGCCTCAACAAACCGCACCCCCAACGCGCCGTCGCTCGCTGTCGGCAGCAAATCGCTCAACACACCTCGATCACCTTCCGCGCCGATCGCTTCGAATACGCCCAGGTACAGGTTCCCGAACGCCTCGATGAAGCCCTCTGGGTGCCCACTCGGCAGCCGGGTGGATGCCCCCGCGTGCTCGGACAAACCCTCGCTGCCGCGAACGAAAACCGTGCGTGAGCCATCGCTCCTCGTGATCGCCAGTTCTTCGGGCTGCTCCTGGCACCAGACCAGCCCGCCACGCTCGCCGTACACGCGGATCGACAGCCCGTTCGCCTCACCCACGCACACCTGCGAGCACGTCAGCGTGCCATTCGCGCCCCCGGACAGGCGCATCAGCACCGACGCGTCGTCGTCGAGCGCCCGCCCCGCCACGAAACTCGTCAGATCGGCGCACACCGACTCCACGTCGAGCCCCGTCACGAAGCGCACCAGATGCTCGGCGTGCGTCCCGATGTCGCCCAGCGACCCGCCGATGCCGGCCCGTTTGGGATCAGTCCGCCACGCCGCCTGCTTCTGCCCGCCCGATTCCAATGCGGTCGCCAGCCACCCCTGGTGATACTCGACGAATACCTTGCGGACCGCGCCCAGCTCGCCGCTCGCGACCCGGGCCCGTGCCTCGCGGACCATCGGGTACCCCGAGTAGTTGTACGTCACCGCGCACAGCAGCCCGCGTTGCTTAGCGATCGCGCCCAGCTCGCGCGCCTCCCCGCTCGTGATCGTGAACGGTTTGTCGCACACCACCCCGAACCCGCCCTCCAGGCACGCCTTCGCGATCGGGTAGTGCGTGTCGTTGGGCGTCACGATGACCACAAAGGCCGGGCGATCCGCCCGCCCCGACTCGCCCGCAATCATCTCCTGATACGACCCGTACGCCCGACCCGGATCGACACCCAGCGCCGCCCCGGATTCTTTCGATCGCTCTGCGGTCGATGAGAACGCGCCCGCGACCAGGCGGGCACGCCCGTCCAGCGCCAGCGCGTGCCGGTGCACCGCGCCGATGAACGACCCGACGCCGCCGCCCACCATCGCGTATGGGAGCGCCCCGCTCACGAGCCGCCCTCCTTCTCGAACGCCGAATCGAACGCGCGCCCTGCAGCAGGGAAATCCAGCGACCGCACGAACCCGACCGACTCGGCCGCCCCGTGCTCGCGGTCCATCGCGCTGTCCTCCCACTCGACGCTCAATGGGCCGCCGTATCCCGCCCGGTTCAACGCCCGGATGATCCCCTCGAAGTCCACGTCGCCCCGCCCGGGGGACCGGAAGTCCCAGCCCCGGCGCGGGTCGCCGAACCCCATGTGCCCGCCCAGGATCGAGTTCGTCCCGTCAACGCCCACGCTCGCGTCCTTGACGTGCGCGTGGAAGATCCGATCCGGGAACCGATCGATCAGCTTGACCGGGTCGATCCCCTGCCAGATCAGGTGCGACGGATCGAAGTTGATGCCGAACGATTCGTGGTGATCGAGTGCGTCGAGCGTCCGCTCGGTCGTGTGGATGTCGTACGCGATCTCGGTCGGGTGGACCTCGAGCGCGAACCGCACGCCATTCTCTTTGTACGCATCCAGAATCGGGACCCATCGGTCGGCAAACGCGCGGTAGCCCGCGTCGATGTCTTCCTGCGAAGTGGGGGGGAAGAAGTACAGTTTGTGCCAGACCGGCGACCCGGTAAACCCGTTGACGACGCCGACGCCCATCCGCTTTGCTGCCGCCGCGGTGTCGATCATCTCCCGCGCCGCCCGCTCGTTTACGCCCGCCGGCGTTCCGTCGCCCCAGACCCGTTCGGGCACGATCGCCCGGTGCCGCTCGTCGATCGGATCGCTGACCGCCTGCCCGACCAGATGGTTCGAGATCGCCCAGCACTTCAAGCCGTGCCGCGCCAGCAGATCCTGTCTAGCCCGGCAATAGCCGTCCTCGCCCAGCGCCCGATCCACCTCGAAGTGATCGCCCCAGCACGCCAGCTCGAGCCCGTCATAGCCCCAGCCCGCGGCCTTCTCGGCGAGCGTCTCCAGCGGCATGTCGGCCCACTGGCCGGTGAACAACGTAAGCGGTCGGGGCATGCTCGGGTCCTGTCGTTTTCTCGCCCGCCACGCCCGCTCGGGGGCCGCCGGCGGAAGCGGTTTCTGGTATCCTCCGCACCCACGGTTCTCGTGGCACGGCACGCACTCAGGATACACCAGCATGACCGATCCGACTCAACGCTCCGGGACCACCATCGCAGTTCTTCTCTCCGCGATGATGTTCCTCCAGTTCTTCATCTGGGGGGCGTGGTACGTCACCATGGGCCCGTATATGTCGGCCTCGAACATGGGCGACAGCATTGCCTGGGCCTACACGGTCGGCCCGATCGCCGCCATCGTCTCGCCCTTCTTCCTCGGCATGATCGCCGATCGGTTCTTCGCCACCGAACGAGTGCTGGGAACGATGCACCTGCTGGGCGGGCTCTTCCTGTGCGCTGCTCCCTGGGCCGCCACACAATCCCAACTCCTATTCGTTCTCGCGGTCCTCGCCCACATGCTGTGCTACATGCCCACGCTCGGGCTGACCAGCTCGCTGGCGATGCACAACATGACTAACGCCGAGAAGCAGTTCCCGCTCATCCGAGTCTTCGGCACTATCGGGTGGATTGTCGCCAACTGGGTCATCTCCGCGCTCGCCTTCGATACATCACCCAACATGTTCTACGTCGCGGGCGGCTCGGGTCTCATGCTCGGGGTGTTCAGCTTCCTCCTGCCGCACACGCCCGCCCCCGCCAAGGGCAGCGCGTTCTCCGTGCGGAACGCCCTCGGGCTCGACTCGCTGGTCCTGCTCAGGGACCGCTCGTTCGCGGTCTTCTGCGTCTGCTCGTTCCTGGTGTGCATCCCGCTGGCCGCCTACTACGCCTTCGCCGGCCAGTTCGCGGGCGAGATGGGATTTGACAAAATCGCACGAACCATGTCGTTCGGGCAGATCTCCGAGATCCTCTTCATGCTCGTCATGCCCCTGTGCTTCGCACGCCTGGGCGTGAAGTGGATGCTCACGGTCGGCATGCTCGCGTGGGTCGTCCGCTACGGGCTCTTCGCCGGCGCCGCCGACGATCAGATCAAGTGGATGGTCCTGGGCGGCATCGTGCTGCACGGCATCTGCTACGACTTCTTCTTCGTCACCGGGCAGATCTACGTCGACAACAAGGCCGGCCCCAAGATCCGAGGGCAGGCACAGGGATTCTTCGTCCTGCTCACCCAAGGGCTGGGCATGCTCATCGGCGCCCAACTCATCGGACTCCTGGTCAAGCGATACACCACCGCCGGCGTCGAAGGCGGGCCCTCGGTCATCGATTGGAACTCCGTCTGGATGTTCCCCGCCGGGTTTGCCCTGGCCGTCCTCGTCGTGTTCGTGCTGTTCTTCCGCGACCGACCCCAGCCCGCCGAGCCATCGCCCGAATCGTGACCAAGAACCGCCTTCTCACTTGCAACCCGCGGCACGCTTCTGGTAGCGTGTGAGCCCGACCAGACCCGCGACCCACGATCATCAAACCGGGCCCAGCCGCACCGGACGACCCAGGAGAGCGACCATGACCGACGAATCAGCCGAGACACGCCCGAGCCGCCCGGCCGCACCCACACGCCGTCAGTTCCTCGGCGCCACCGCCCTCGCGGGCGCCGCCGCCGTCATCGGCGCGTCCGGTTCGAATGCCAACGCTAAGGCAACCCGCCTCGTCCCGGCTGTCAAATCCGGTCGCGTGAACCGCCCCGCACCGGGCGAGTCCATCCGCATGGCCATCATCGGCACCGGCGGCATGGGCACCGGGCACGCCAACGCCTTCCTCAGCTTCGCCGAACGCGGCGATGCCGATGTCAAGATCGTCGCCATCGCCGACGTCTGCGACGAACGTCGCCACAACTGCCTTAGAGGCTGCGTCGAGAAGCAATCCGGCGTCGATGTCATGCACACCCGCGACTACCGCGAGGTCCTCGCCCGCGATGACATCCACGCCGTGCTCATCGCCTCGCCCGAGCACTGGCACGCCCAGCACGCGATCGACGCCCTCCATGCCGGCAAGGACGTCTACTGCGAGAAGCCCATGACCCTCCGCCTCGACCAGGCGATGCAGGTCCGCAAGGCCGTCGAGGCCCACCCCGATCAGATCTTCCAGATCGGCACACAGATGATCATGCTGCCCAAGTACCAGGAGGCCCGCAAGGCGCTCAAGGCAGGCAAGATCGGCACGCCCATCTGGTCGCAGACGTCCTACTGCCGCAACTCTCCCTCCGGCGAGTGGAACTACTACGGGATCAACGACGCGTGGGAACCCGGCAAAACCCTCGACTGGAACGCCTGGCTCGGCGCCCTCGGCCCGCGCGAGTGGGATCCCAAGGTCTACGCCCGCTGGCGCCGCTACCGCGACTTCTCCACCGGCATCATCGGCGACCTGCTCGTCCACGTCATGACGCCCATGATCTTCGCCCTCGACGCCGGCTGGCCCGTGCGCGTGGACTGCACCGGCGCCCACATGATCGACAAGAGCATGGAAAACCACGACCAGGTCAACATGACCGTGCTCTTCGAGAACGGCCACACCATGGTCGTCGCAGGCTCGACCAACAACGAGGTCGGACTCGAGACCATGATCCGCGGCAACATGGCCAACATGTACCTCAACGGACGCCACGTCGATATCCGCCCCGAACGCGCGTACGTCGACGACATCGACCGGGAAGAGATCACCTGCCCCGACATCGGCAACGACCAGGACAAACTCCGTCTCAACTGGCTCGAGTGCATCCGCTCCCGCCAGCCCGCGGCCAGCAACATCGACCTCGCCTCCAAGGTCATGGTCGCCGTCGATCTCGCCACACGCTCGGCGTGGGACGGGCGTGCGTACAAGTTCGATCCCAAGTCTCTCAAAGCCACCTCGGCCTGATCGGCGACCCCACGGTGACGGAGCCATCCGCGACGTTCCGCTCGTTCCAGGCGATGGGCACGCGCTTCGAGTGCGTGCTCGGTTCGATCGCGCGCGCCCAAATCGGTGCCGACCCCCTCGCGGCCGCGCTGGCCGAAGCCGCCGAGTCGATCGTGACCGACGAGCACCACCGCCTGTCGATATTCGACCCGAGCTCCGCGCTGAGCCTCGTCAACCGCCTAGCCGCCCGACAGCCAGTCATCATCGACGATGACCTCTTCGCCCTGCTGTCGCGTTGCCTCGCCTACACCCGCGACACCGAGGGCGCCTTCGACATCACCGCCGGCTCGCTCATGGCATCGTTCGGCTTCCGGGCCGGTCCATCTCCCGAGCCCGCCGCGTGCGGTTGCGCTCACATCCAACTCGACGAAACTTCTAACTCCGTCCGCCTCTCTCACCCTGGCGTCCAACTCGATTTTGGCGCCATCGCCAAGGGCTACGCCCTCGACCTCGCCCGCGACGCCCTGTTCGACCAGGGCGTGACCAGCGCCCTCCTCCAGGGCGGCACATCCTCGGTCATCGCGATCGGGCACGCTCCGGACGCCGCGCCCTGGCGTGTCCGCCTGATGTCCGACGATCCCGAATCGCCGACCATCGACCTGACCGACCGCGCCCTCGCCTGCTCATCGCCCGCCGGCCGGACAGTCGACGGGCACGGGCACATCATGGACACACGCACCGGGCGACCCGCGACCGGCACCGACGCCGCCTGCGTCGTCGGCCCGTCCGCCGAAATCTGCGAGGTCTGGTCCACCGCCCTCGCCGTCGATCCCGATCTCATCGATTCTCTACCAGCCGGCTACGACGCCCACCTCCAGCGATCTGGCGCGTGGCAATCATCAAACCGGCCGACACCCCGCACCACCCGACCAGAGGCCCCGCTCCATGCCTGACGCACAGACGCCCGATCTCAACCGCCGCACCTTCCTGGCCCAAGCCGCCGGCTCGGCCGCCGCGTTCGCCATCGTCCCCGCCGCCCTCGGCGCCGTGCCCGTGTGGTCGCACAGCAAAGCCCTCCGCGTCGGCGTCGTCGGCGCCGGGCGACAAGGGCGTGCCGCGCTCGGCGAACTCTCCAAAATCGAGGGTGTCACGGTCACCGCCATCTGCGACAGCGACCCGCGCCGCCTCGCGTCCGGGCTCCGTCGCGCCTCGGGCGCGGTCGGCTTCGCCGCCGTCAAGCTCATGCTCGACTCGGCCGACGTCGACGCCGTGGTCATCGCCACGCCCACCCACACCCACCGCGCCGTCGCCGAGCAGGTCACCGCCGCCGGCAGGCACCTCTACTGCGAATGCCCCCTCGCCCACACCCGCGAAGACTGCTCGGCCATCGCCCAAGCCGCACGCGCCTCTGGTATCGTCGCCGCCGGAGGCTTCCAGGGGCGCTCCAACCCCGTCTACCAACTCGCCCGGGGCTTCTTCAAGTCCGACTCGCTCCGAGACCCCGTCGCGTTCCGCGCCCAGAACCACGAGAAGTCCAGCTGGATCTCCCCCGCCCGCGAGCCCGACCGATACAAACTCCTCAACTGGAAGCTCGACCCGGATCTCTCACTGGGTTTGGCCGGCGAAGTCGGCGCCCAGCAGTTCGATGTCTTCCACTGGTACACCGGGCGATACCCCACCCGTGTCTCGGGGCTGGGCTCCGTCCGCGCCTGGAAGGACGACCGCACCGTCGCCGACAGCATCGCACTGACCCTCGGCTTCGAGGACGGCACCGCACTCCAGTACGACGCCACCATCGGCAACTCCTACGAGGGCACCGCCGAGTATTTCTACGGCACAAACGCCGCCATCAAGCTCACCTGGTCGCACGGCTGGATGTTCAAAGAGTCCGACGCGCCCACACAGGGCTGGGAGGTCTACGCCAACCGCCAGCAGTTCCACAACGACGAGGGCATCACACTCATCGCCGGCGCCACCCAGCTCGCCGAACAGGGCAAACTCAAGGACGGCGTCGGGCTCCCGTACTCCTCCCTCTACTACGCACTGGCCGACTGGATCGGCGCCATCGATTCGGGCACGACGCCCGCCTGCACCATCGACGAAGCCGCCCGGGCCACCGCCGTCGGCATCGCCGCCAACCAGGCCGTCGTCACGGGCCAGACCATCGACATCGACCTGAGCACGCTCTGAGCACACCCCGGCACGACCCGCGCACGAACCGCCCAAGAACAGCAAGAGGCCGCCCCTTGAAACTCTCCGAACTCCACATCTTCATGCGCCTCGCCATCGCCCTGCTCGTCGTGGTCCTGCTAGGCGGCTACGTCGTCTCCGGGCTCCACATGAAGTGGCACTACGACACCCGCGACGGCATCGACGGGCTCACCCTCGACGACATCAAGGGCCACTACCACGGCGTCCAGTCGCCCTCGCCCCTCATCGCCGCCCTTGAGAACGACCACCCCGAGACGCTCGCCGACGCCGACCGCGACGCGCTCCTCGCCTGGCTCGCCAGCGGCTCGAACCTGTCCGAGGGCTACGACGATCTGGACCTCGGCGACGAAGCACCCGCCGAGATTATCGCCTTCGCCTGCCTCGACTGCCACAGCCGCGGTGCCTCTGCGCCCGACGCCTACGCCCAACTCCCCCTCGAGTACTGGGACGACATCCAGCCCATCGCCTACGCGATCGACATCCAGCCCACGACGACCGAAATCCTGGCGATGAGCCAGCACACCCACGCCCCGACCATGGCGATCATCCTGATGGTCCTGGCCCTGCTCGGCGCGATGACCCGCGCGACGCGATTCATCATCGGCGCGATCGTCCTGATCGGCGCGGTGGGCCTGCTGGGCGACATGGCCGCCTGGTGGCTCGCCCGTTCCAACGAAGGCTGGGTCTACCTGATCGTGGCGGGGGGCTTCCTCTACAGCGCCGCGACCACACTCGTCGGGCTGGCGGTCATCCTCGATTGCCTGCTCCCAGCACCCAAGCGGGCCAAGTGAGCCATCACCCGCCGTCGCGGATCCGCTCGAGCAGCTTCTTCGTCGCCACCGACCCCGCCCGCGGGTCGAGCCCGCCGCCCTCATACTCCACGCCGATCCAGCCACGATACCCCGCGTCCTTGACGATCTTGAGCATCCGCTCGTAGTCCGTGCCTGTCTCGTTGCCGTCGTCGTCGAACGCGTGCGACTTCGCGCTCACGGCCTTCGCGAACGGCATCAGTTCCTCGACGCCCCGATACCGGTCGTACCACGCGTCCGCCTCGTCGACCCGCGACCAGTCCAGACAGAAGTTGCCAAAGTCCGGCAGCGTCCCGACGCGGGGGTGATCCACCAGCTCCATCACGCCGCTCAGCCACTTCCCGTTCGAGCTCAGCCCGCCGTGGTTCTCTACGATCACGTTCAGCCCATACGCCTCGGCGAGCTCGCACAGCGACCGCAGCCCGTCCGAAGCCAGCCTCTGCTGCTCCTCCCACGTGCCCGAACTCGCCGCGTTCACGCGGATCGAGTGGCAGCCCAACTGCTTGGCCGCCTCGAGCCACTTCTTGTGGTTCGATACCGCGACATTCCGGGCCGACTCGCTCGGATCCCCGAGGTTGCCCTCGCCGTCGCACATGATCAGCAACTGCTCAACACCCGCGTCGGACGCACGCTTGTTCATCTCGTTCAGGTATGCGATGTCCTCGGCCTTGTCTTTGAAGAACGCGTTGACATACTCGATCGCCCCGAACCCCATCACCCGCGCCTCGCCCGCGAAATCGAGGTTGTCGATCTCGCCCGCGAACAGCAGCTTGTGCAACGACCACTGGGCCAAGGAGATACGGAACCAGGCGCCGGCGCCGCCGGCATCGGCCCGCCGCGTCTCCGCCAACGCGCCGCCCCCGAGCAGCAGCCCCGAGGCCGCACCGGCCCCCAATAAACCCAGCTTGACCGCCTCGCGCCGCGTGATCTCTTGCTCGTTCATGCCCCAAGTCTACCACCAACCCACGCCCGCGCCGCACGGATCCGGGCAGATGCAAAGCGGCCCCGCGTCCGATCGGACACGGGGCCGCCCAAGAACACGCCCTGCCAACGCGGGAGCCAATCGCCCCCGACACAATCTCACGGGCACCCGGCATTGAAATCGGCGATGAAATCCACAAAGTCGAAGAAGTTGAGCTGCTCGTCGCCGTTGTAGTCCGCCGGGCAGGCTGGCGCACTCGCGCCCTGGTACACGAGGTACCCGGGCTCGCTCATCACCGAACTCGTTGAGACGCTCGTCACCTCGCAGGTGTACGCACCCTCAGTCCCAGGTCCCGCGTTGATTGCCAAGACACTGGTCGTGGCACCACCATACAGCGAGCCGTTGTTGATCTCGACGCCGTCTTTGAACCACCGGTAATCCGTGGCATTGGTCGCAAAGACCTGCATCAACGGCCCAAATCCCGCAACACCTGTCACATGGCTCTGGGGGTGCATGGTGATCGTTGAGCCGGTCTGGAAGTGGGTTACGGTGTCTAAGTCGCTCAAACCGAAGGCGATGTCACTGACAAAGACCTGGTTGTTCAGGAAGGTCATCGCGAGCCCATAAGAAGACGATCGGAACCCGCTCGATGGTTCGAGCGTCCCAACCTGAGCCCCTGTATGAGATTCGAAGAGCTTGACCGTTGCGCTGCCGGGATTCCCCCACAGCTGGTTCGATGTGTTGACCGCAACGAGCCCGTTTTCGTTGATCTCGGCGGTCAAGCGGATCGGTGAGGCTTCCTCAGGATTGACCACCATGATCCTGTTGCGGAACGCGCCGGTCGGCAGATCGTATGCAAAGACCGAACCGGTATTCGTGCCGTATGGGTCATCGCCGGGGGCACACACGATCATTGTGTCGTCGTTCATCGCGATGTCTGTGCCCCAACCACCGGCGTAGTCAACTCCCAAAGGGGGTAGGATATCGTGAAGCAATGCACTGGTGTTTGTATCAAAGATAAATAGGTGTTGCTCTTCGCCTTGTCCAGCAAACTCCCTCTGCAAAACCGTGAGCAACCCGTTGTGCATCTCGATCTCGTCTCCAAATCGTGGGTATTGAATGGCTGGAACGAGCGTATCACCGTAGATGACATCAATCAGTGATCCATCGGTTGCGTCGAAGAGGTACACGCATCCTGTGTAGACATCATACCCCGGCTGGCTGACCGCAATAATCCCATTATCGATCGCGATGCTGTAGCCGTAGCCGGTGGTATCATTGAGCGGATTGACCGGAACGAGCTCGAACCGGAGTGCACCGGTCACCGCGTCATAGACGAAGACCTGATCATTTGCATCTTGAGGGATGAGTTCCGTAGTGGACGAAACAACAATGTTTGTCCCTTCCATCGCAATCGACTTGCCGAACTCGCCGGGATTAGTCGCATCAATCGGGGCTACGAGCGTATACAAAAGTGCCTGAGTCGTCGTGTCGTAGACGAGTACTCGTCCCGTCCATCCAGCACTGAGTCCCGGACTCGCAATCGCCAGACGACCAAAGCTGTTGGCGAGATCAAGTCCAAAGTCGCTCCCGAGAGCGATGTCAGCGGGCACGGTATAACTGATCCCGGAATCATTGATGACCTGGGCGGAGGCCGGGGCCGAGAGTGCGAGGAGTGCGAGCGGTACGGTGCGAGCAGGGGCTTTCATGGCGGTATCCTTCATACATGGGTTCGCGAACGCGGCAGAACAGAGCACAGTGCGTTCCGGGGCCCGCGTTGGGCGTGCTGAACCGGACGCGGGCAAACTCAGAAGCCCTCAAGCCCCACCGCACAAGCGGATTCTGGTGCTCGCAAACGGGCTTGCTGTATACTCATGCGTGCTCGCCGCGGGCGACTCCTAGGGGATTCTGAGGTTTTCTGACAGGCCGCCGATGCTCGATCGAACCCAGTTCACCAACGCGATCGCCACCCGCCTCGATGACGCCAGGATCGAGGGTTTGGACGACAACCCGAGCGGGATCGGTGAGCTCCTGCCCCAGATCTACGAGGAACTCAAGGGCATCGCGGGCGCCTACCTCCGCCAGGAACGGGCCGACCACACCCTCCAGCCCACCGCGCTCGTCCACGAGGCATACATGCGCCTCGCCGACCAGACCCAGGTCCCCTGGTCCGACGCCGCCCACTTCCGGGCCATCACCGCGAGGGTCATGCGCCAGGTCCTCGTCGACCACGCCCGCAAGCACGCGGCCGCCAAACGCGGCGGGCCCGATCGAGTCCGCGTCACCCTCTCGGGCCACGCTGCGCCCGCACCGAGCGACGAGATGGACATGCTCGAACTCGACGAGGCGATGCAACGCCTGCACGCCCTGCACGAACGCAAGGCGCGCGTCGTCGAGTTGCTGTACTTTGGTGGCATGACCCACGCCGAGGCGGCCCGGGTCATCGGGGTCTCGCAGAAGACCGTGGAAGCGGACTGGTACATGGCCCGGGCCTGGCTCGGACGCGAGCTGGGCGAACGCAAAGACTGACACAGCGATGGGGGGGACGCGATGGGCGAGATAGACCGATTCGATCGGGTCAGTGAACTGTTCGAACGTTGCCGGTCCATGCCGCCGGCCGAGCGCGATGCTTTACTCATCAGCGAATGCGCCGGGGACGACGGACTCCGGGCCGAGGTCGAGTCGCTCCTCACGCACCACGATCGCGCGAACCCGCTGGATGCGGGCGAAGCCGGTTCATTCGCCGGGCGTGTGTCGGATCACCTGCTGGGCGACGAGCCGATGCCCGAGCGGATCGGCAAGTACACGATCGAATCGCGCCTCGGCGAGGGCGGCATGGGCACGGTCTACCAGGCCAGCCAGCAGAACCCCTCGCGCTCGGTCGCGCTCAAGGTCATCAAGGCCGGCATGGACTCCAAAGCCGTCATCGCCCGCTTCGAGGGCGAGCGCCAGGCGCTCGCGATGATGGACCACCCCGGCATCGCCCGTGTGTACGACGCGGGAACGACCGAACGCGGCCGGCCCTGGTTCGCCATGGAACTCGTCACCGGCGTCCCGATCGTGGAGTACTGCGACCGCCATCGCCTCGCCACCCCCGCCCGCCTCGAGCTGTTTGCCAAGGCGTGCCGCGCGATCGAGCACGCCCACCAGAAGGGCGTCATCCACCGAGACATCAAGCCCAGCAACGTGCTGGTCACCGAAGTGGACGCCTCGCCCGAGCCAAAGATCATCGACTTCGGCATCGCCAAAGCCACCGAACTCGCGGCGCCCGGCGCGACACTCATGACGGCGCAGGGGCAACTCGTGGGCACGCCCGCATACATGTCACCCGAGCAAGCCCGCTTGGACGGGGGCGGCGTCGATACCCGCTCGGACATCTACTCGCTCGGTGTCTTGTTGTACGAACTGCTCACAGGCACCACACCCTTCGTCGCCGAAGAGCTCCAGAGCAAGAACGTCGCCGAGATGGTCCGCATTATCTGCGACGAAGACCCGCAAACCCCGAGCACACGCCTCTCATCCCTGGGCGTGAGCGCGACCGAGGCCGCCAGCAACCGGGCCAGCGACCCGCGAACGCTCGCGATGACCGTGTCGGGCGATCTCGACTGGATCGTCATGATGTGCCTGGAGAAGGACCGCGACCGACGCTACGACTCGGCCGGCGCGCTCAGCGAAGACATCCGCCGCACACTCAACGACGAGCCCATCATCGCTCGCCCCCACACCGCGGGCTACAAGGCCCGCAAGTTCGTACGCCGACACCGCGGGCGGGTCGTGGCAGGGGGGCTGGCCGCCGGCGCGCTCGTGCTCGGCATCATCGGGACCACCTGGGGCCTGCTCTGGGCGCTCGACGAACGCGAAGCCGCACTGACCGCCCAGGCGGCAGAAGCCGAGGCGCTCGCGGAAGTGCAATCGACCGCCGATCGACTCGAAAAAGTCGCGGACTACCAATCCACCCAGCTCGCCTCGGTCGATCCCCAGGTCATGGGTGATCGCCTGCGCAACGCGATCATCGAAGCCGCACCCGAGGACGCCCGGGAGCAACTCGCCGTGGCGCTGTCGCCGGTCAACTTCACCACGATCGCGTTGGGTGCGATGGAAGAAAACATATTCGACCCGGCGTTGGCCACGATCGACGAGACTTTCGCGGACCAGCCGCTCTTGCGGGCCCAGCTGCTCCAGGCTACCGCCGACACGCTCGACTCGCTGGGGTTGGTCCAAAGAGCGATCGACCCCGGGCAGGTGGCCCTGCAAATCCGACGCGAGCACCTCGGTTCCCAGCACGAGGACACGATCCTCTCGCTCAACAACACCGCGGTGCAGCTGGCGAATCTCGGCAAGCTGAGCGACGCGGAAGCCCTGCTCCGCGAAGCGCTCGCCGCCCGGCGCGCCCTGTCCGGCGAGGACCACAAGGACACGTTCGCGCTGGCCGGCAATGTGGGTGTGCTGCTCAAGCTGCAGGGCAAACTCGAAGAGGCAGAACCGTTCTATCAGCTGGCGCTCGACGGGCGCCGACGAATGCTCGGCCCTGATGACCCCGACACGATCGACTCGATGCTCGAGATGGGCGCCCTGCTGCGATCCCAAAGCAAGCTCGAGGAAGCTCTGGGCTACTACACGGGATCGCTCGCAGCCCGCAAAAGAGTCCTCGGCGATGACCATCCCGAAACCCTCGCATCCGCGCACGGCATCGGGTCGATCATGCTCTCGATGGGACGCTTTGAAGAATCCGAACGATTCCGCCTCGAAGCCCTCGAAGGACGCCGACGCGTGCTCGGGCTCAATCACCCGGACACGATCAGTTCGTTGGGCAGTCTCGCGTCGCTCTACATGCGCATGGACGAGCCCGAGAAAGCCCTGCCGCTGATCGAAGAAACGCTCGAAGCCGGACGCGAGGTGCTCGGCGAATCCCATTGGCACTACGCGTACTACCTCGGCATCCGCGGCGGCACACTCACGCGCCTCGGACGATTCCAAGAGTCCGAGGACTCGCTGCTCGCAGCGCACGCAACCATGCTCGCTGCCCGCGGCCCACGGCACACGCAGACCCGCAGCCTGTGCAAACACCTGACCGAACTCTACGAAGCCTGGCACACCGCCCAGCCCGACGCCGGACACAACGCCGCGGCCGAATCGTGGCGTGCACTGCAATAGCCAATGCAAGGTGTCCGCACATCCGCGGATCTCGCGCCCGCCGCGATCAACCCTCCAGCAGCGTCAGTGCTTTCTGATATTCGGGCGAGTCCGCCCCGCGCGCATCCAAGATGATGCCCGCCGCCTCCCCCGCGAGCCGCTCGGCCAGGGCCGCCTCGCCCACCGCCGCGTGGCACATGGCCAGCGTCTGCAGCAGGTCGGCGAGCTTCTCGTTGGCCGGCACATGCACCCTCCGCCCAATCCCCACCGTGGCCCTTGCGATCAAGAGCGCCTCCGCGGGCCTGTCCACCTTCAGCAACGCCTGAGCATAGTTTCCGGCGCATTGGACCGCGATCGGGTGCTCCTCGCCGAGCAAAACGGCCAGCCCTTCGTGCGCCGCCCGCTGATGGGGCAACGCCGTTTCATAGTCGCCCCGACGCACCAACAGGGCGGCCAGGTTGTTCTGCAGCATCAGCGTGTACTGGTGCCCCGCACCCAGCGTGCCGTCCGAGATCCCGTACGCATCTTCAAACAACCCCTGCGCCGAATCAACATCACCGTGCTTCTCAAGCACGCTGGCCAGGTTCGCCATCGACACCAGCACGCTCGGGTGTTCGTGCCCGAGCACGCGCCGCTTCTGCTCGAGGATCTCCGTGTTCATCTCGACCGCCTCGCCGATCCGCTCGAGATCCGCATAGATCCCGGCCAAGTTCGTCCGGGTCTTCAGCGTATTGGGATGATCGTGCCCGAGATTAACGAGCTGGTGGTCCAGAACCAGCCGGAACAACGCCTCGGCACGCTCGATCTCGCCCGTGCTCTTGAGCGCATTGGCCAACGAGTTCCGCGTCGCCATCGTGTCCTCGTGCTCGTCGCCGAGCACCCGCACACGGGCAGCCAGCAGCGTCTCGAACATCTCGGCCGCGCGATCGTGCTCGCCGAGATTCCCGTACACCACCCCGAGATTGCTGATCGCAACCAGCACCCCCGGGTGATCGTGGCCCAGCTCTGCACGCCCCAGTTCCACAGCAGGCTCAAGCACATCTCTCGCCTCGCCGTGCCGGCTCAGATCCGAATATATAGCGCCCAGCCCCGCGTACACCTCCAGCAATGCCGTCGCGTCAACCTCAGCGGACGACTCGCCCAGAGCGAGCGCCTGCTCGAACAACTCCTCGGCCGGCTCATACTCGCCGATGTTCCAGTACAGCACCCCGATCATCATCCGCACCCGCACGCCGACCGCCGGGGATTCGTCCAACTCGGGCGTGACACGATCTCTCGCCGATTCGAGCATGACCCGCAGCAACTCGGTGTCCTTCTCCCGGGCCACCGCCGGATCGATCCCCTCAAGCATCCCCTGCGCGAACCCGAGCACCCGCTCCTGAGCATCCAGCGTCGCTCGGATCTCGGTGTTCGCACGCCCGATCCGATTCGCGTAGCCCACGCTGATGCCCGCCACCGCGACCAAGCAGAGCACGACCACCGCGAACACCCCGGCAACAGCTTTGTTCCGTGCGACCAGTTTCCGCAGCGTGTACGCCGCGTTCGGCGGTCGCGCCTCCGCCGGTTCCCCGCGCAGCACACGCTCCAGGTCCTCCCCGAACGCGTACGCCGAGGGATACCGGCGCTCCCGATCCTTGCTCATCGCCTTCGTGACGATCCAGTCGGCCTCGCCGCGCAGGCTGCGCACAATCTGCCCAACCCCCGACGACTGGCTCTCGCCCAGCCGCGACGCGCCGCCCGCGTCGAGCCGCTCCACCCGAGTCGACGGGCGGGGCGGCTCGACCTCCCGGATCATCCGTTCCAGTTGGGACGCGCTGGCGCTGCGCATCTTCTTCGTGTCAAACGGCTGCTGCCCGGTCGCCAACTCGTAGAGCATCACCCCCAGCGAGTACACATCCGAGCGCGTATCCATGCCCGCCGCATCCGCCGACGCCTGCTCGGGCGACATGTACTGCGGCGTGCCCACCAGCTGCATCGTTCGCGTGATCGCGTCATCGCCCTCGTCCGCGCCCCCGAACGCCTTCGAAACGCCGAAATCGATGACCTTGACCACCGGACGGCCATCAACGCTGCTCACCAGCACATTGCTCGGCTTGAGATCCCGGTGGATCACGCCTTTCTGGTGCGCGTGCTGCACCGCCTTGCACGCCTGCACCATCAACGCCAGCCGGTCTCGCAACGTGAGCCGGTGCCAATCGCAATACGCGGTGATCGAATCGCCCTCGACGTACTCCATCGCGATGAACGACCCGACCGCCGGATCACGACCCGCGTCGAGCACCCGGGCGATCCCCGGGTGGTCCATCCGGGAAAGCAGCACCCGCTCTTCCTCGAACCGGCGCAGCGCGGTCCCGCTCCCTACCCCGGGGCGCAGCACCTTGACCGCCACCAGCCGCTCGATCGGCTCGCGCTGCCGGCACAGATACACCGAGCCGAAACCGCCCTCGCCGATCGAACGCTCAACCTCGTACGCCCCGATCCGTTCCGGGACAGGCATCGCCTCGGGCTCGGGCGCACCCAGCGTGTGCGGCTTGTCCACATCGCCCATGAACGAGTCCGCCGATATATGCGCATGGATCAGGGCGTGCACACGCTCTCCCAACGCCCCATCGTCCCGGCACACACGATCGATGTACCGATCGTGCTCCGCCGGGGGGATGTCGAGAAGATCGAAGAAGATCGACTTGGCTCGTTCCTCGCTCACGCCGGCGCCCCGTCCCCGGACAGCAACTCGAACAGCCGCGCCCGCGCAAAGCTCCACTCTCGCATCACCGTCCGCTCGGACACATCCATCGCAAGCGCTGTCCGCTCCACCGACAGCCCCGCATAGAACCGAAGCGACACCACCTGGGCCGCCCGCGGATCCTCGCGCTCCAGTGTCGCCATCGCTTCCTCCAACGCCATGATGTCCTCGGGATGCTGATGCTCGGCCAGATCGACCAGGCTGATCGGCAGGCGCCGCTGCTCACCGCCACGCTTGATCGCGTTCTTCGTCCGCGCGTGATCGATCAGGATCCGCCGCATCGCCTGCGCCGCGGCATTAAAAAAGTGCGCCCGGCTCTCCCAACCCAGATCATCATCGCCGAGCAGCTTGGCGTACACCTCGTGGACCAGCGCCGTCGCCTGGAGCGTGTGATCACTCCGCTCCTCTTTCATGCGTGCCTGCGCGATCCGACGCAGCTGCCCGTAGACCTCTTCGAGCAAAGCCCGCCCCGACATTTCGTCGGACGCGTTCAGCAGTTCTGTAATATCGCGGTTCGATCCACCCAAGCCGGTTCCTCGCTCAAGACCACTATAACAGAACCTGCCCCCAGTTCGGTTCGTGCCCCAGCGTTCCTCGGCGGTTCCGGTTTTTTCGCAGCAGGTCAGCATCATGCAGGTGTCCTTCCACCACGAGATGCGACAAAAAACACCGCACACTGCCACCACAGGCCGGAATTTTCAAAAAAAACAGCGAGTTGTGTCACCCGTCACAGCGGGCTTCCGCATCTGTGGATCCACAGGGCCGGCACACCGCCGGACGAACACACACAGGCCCGGACGTCTCAACGCTCCGGCCCGGGAGAAATGCCATGCATAGCCAGATCTTCGCCGCCCTCGCGCTCGGACTCACGTCGCCCGCCGAGGCCCAGACCCAGGGCAACCCAGACCTCGTCTTCAGCAGCCTCGAGATCGTCGATATCCAGTTCGTCGGGAATCGCTATGAGATCGGCATCGGCTACACCATCTCGAACATCGGCGGCGTCGGCATCGATCTCGCCGGGCCCGACGCTAACGACTCGCTCGACAACATCGCAATCCAGACCTATATGACCCTCGACCCCAATCTCGGTGGATTCGTCGCCGCGGCCGGCGGCGGCGTCATCACCAACCCGGTCTTCCTCAACCCCGGCGAGTCGTACGAGGGTGTGTTCTTCTCTAACAACCTCAACATGCCCGCTCCCACCGACCTTGATCCCGGGACCTGGATCGTGCTTGACATCGTCACATCCTCCGTGCCCAACGAGATCAACACCAACAACCGCGCCTTCATCCAGGTGCCCTCGCCCGCCGGCGCCGGCCTCCTCGCAGCAGCCGGGCTGATCACCATGACCCGCCGCCGCCGCTGAACCACACCAAGCCCCGTGCGTGCGAGACCGGGCACCGCCCGCCTCGCACCTGAACCCGGCCCGGGCCCCCCCCCCCAACCCGCGGGGGGGGCGGCCCCATGCGCCGATGTGTCTGCACGATCGCGACCACGCCGCGGCGCAGTAAGCAGCTCGCGAGCAGTGTCGAATCGATCAGGATGGTGGTGCAGGTCTGCCAGCGACTCGGATGAACTATCAAGGCCCCGACGGATCGCCCTCGGGAAGCTCCGTCGGATCAGTCAGGTACCGTTGGATCTCCGGCTCACGCAGCACGCTATCCATCTCACCCAGGGTGGACTCGATCCGCTGAACCAACGCCGAGTAGTACAACTCGGAGATATAGAAATTCCGGGCCACCTCCGCGTCGAGCACCGTCACCTTGTCCACATCCATCGCGGGCACGTGCAGGATCTTGCCGATCCGGAAACTCCCAAGGTTCAGGCCCTCGTCGTCCGCGTTGAGCAGGATAATCAACTTCATCATCACCGCACGCTGCAGCCGAACCAGGTCCCGCTCGTCCTGCAACAGGATCGTGAACCGCTCCGTGCCGTCGGCATAGGGCTGGTTCAACTCCCAGAGCAGGTTGGTCCACGCCTCACGGTCCGGACAATCGATCAGGCTGACCTCCGGGATCGGCTCGCTGGCCAAGCGATCCAAGTCCATCGAATCGCGGTCGTAGCCGAACGTGATCGCGATCGCCTTGCCAGGGTTGTTGGCAAAGAACGCCGACGGCTCGGCCCCCTCGCCAACCTGCGCCAGCAGATCACCCAGGAACCGGACCTTGTACCCCGCCGCCCGCGCCTCCTCGAAGTAGATCATCCGATCGGGGTTGATCCGCTCGTCGACCTCGGTCCGCTTGATCAACTCGTAGATCATCCGCTGGACCAGCATGTCCTCGCCCGGAATCTCGCTCTCCGCGAACTCGCTGAACGGCGCGACCTCCGCAAGGCGGAAGTTGCTCCCGATCACCTCCCGCGCCAGACGCCGGTACAGGCTCAGACGCCGGTTCTCCGCGATGAACCGCAGGTCGAACACGTCCTCGCCCCGGATCCGATAGGCGTCCCGGAACAACCGGTTATCCGTCGAGTCGAACAAATCCTCGTCCCGCGGCATGGTCCGCGTGATGATCCGGTTCTCCTCCGGCAGCACATAAGGCGTCAGCACGATGATCACCTCGCGCTTCTCCGACTGCGTCCGAGTCGACTTGAACGCCTCACCGATAATCGGGATATCGCCCAGGAACGGCACCTTCTGGTTCGTGATCGTCTTGTTCCTGCTGACCAGCCCGCCGATGATGAACGGCGTCTTGTTGTCCATCCTCGCGTACGTCTGAACACGCCGCGTCGAGATCGTCGGCGCCGACGCCAGCAGATCACCCGTCGAAGAACGCACCTCGAGATCACGCCCCGGCACCGTCGCCGACACGATCGTGTCCACCAGCATGCTGATCTGATCGCCCTCGTCCGTCACGCGCGGGCGGATGTTCAGCAGGATGCCCGTCGCGATGTACTTGAAGTTGAACGAGATCTTGTTCGAGTTGAGCGTGCCCTCCTGGCTGGTCGCCACCGGGATGTCCTCGCCAACACGGATCGACGCCTGCCGGTTGTCCATCGTCAGCACGCTCGGGCGGCTGAGAACCTCCGCCTTGCCCTCCGTCACCAACGCCTGGATCCGTAGACCCCAGTCGAAGTTCACATCCCGCGAGTTCAGCCGGTCAAAGTCCAGCGTGTCCGAGATCACCGACGGGTCCAGCGTGCCCAGCAAGAGATTGATCGGCCCCTCCTTGAACTCCCACTCGACGCCCAACTCGTCCAGCCCAGACTCGGAGATCTCCAGCACCATGCCCTCGACAAAGATCAGCCGTGCCGGGCGATCGATGTAATCCTTCAGCAGCGAACGCACCAGGCTCAGCTGCTCCGGGTGCGCCGGGTGGTACATCACCATCAACTGCGAACCCGGCGACGCGTCCACCTGGTCGGGAAGCTTCGTGGCGCTCGTCGTCACGCTGTTCCCGAACGACCCGGTCGCGACCTTGCCCTCCCCTCCGAGCAGCGTCATCTGAGCCGCCTCGGGACCGGGCATCACCGTCACCATCGGCAACTGCTCGAACGTGACCTGCGCCGGCACCTCGCCCATCGTCGGCACCGTGCTGATGCCCATGCCCTTGAGCGAGTCGATCGCCGACTTCGTGCTCGTATAGCTCAGCCGCACGATCTGCCGATCCATCTCGGCGTTCGACAGATCGGTCCGCATCTGCTGCACCTGCGCGAGCCCGGCCTCGACCGCGCCCGGCAGCGTGTCCAGATCCGCGCTCCGCACAATGCCCCCGTCCGCCGAGACCAGCACGCCCTGCGCCCACACCTGCGGCGGCTGCGACGCATACCGCACCGAGCCGAGCCGCAACAGCGAATACCCACCATCGTCCTCATCACGCGTCAGCACCATCGCCGGCGCCACGCCCTCGGGCACCGCGCCAAACAGCCCCAAGCGATCCACCTCCGCCGGTCGGTAACCCGACTCGGTCTGCAACTTCAGCCCGAGCGATGACAGCAACTCGCCCAACTCAAACCGGCTCAGTTTCGACAGCGGCACCAACAGCCCCGCGTCCGCGGGCAAGTCCAACACGCCGTCCGCGCCGCTCCCCAGCGACGACTCGGCGATCGCCTCAGCCAAGCGATCCACCGCACCGCCCGACCCAGCCTCGGCGCCCGACGACCCTTCGCGCAGAGATTCCAGGACGCCCGCCGACACCGCCGGCTCGCCTAAGCGATCCATCGCCGCGCGGATCCGTGCGAGCCCCGCCTCGCTGGGTTCATCAAACACCACCCCGCGGTTGGTCCGCGGCGACTCCATCGTGATCTGCTGCTGCGAGGTCCGCGAGGTCGCGCACGACCAGAGCGTGATCGCCACCAGCACCAAACCGAACTGCATCGCCAAAACCGGGTATCCCCTGGCAGCGGGGGGGTCAAAGCGGGTTGATCGCGATCGACTGGATCCGGTCATCACGGCTCCTGGGGGGGTCTAGATCGGGCCCAGACAGGCCCAAACACCTCATCCACGACCCAGCCGGGCCGCCAATGACTGGCCGAATAGGCCAGTTGGTCCATACTAACCCAAAGGGGCCCGCCGCGTGCCGCCCTTTTCCAAACCTTCACCCTCGGGGGCCGTCTTCATCTCTTCATCACGGTCCCGCTCGATCAGCCGCCGGAGGTGGTCAGCGTGCGGATTGCCCGCGACCGCGACCCCCTCGACCGAAGACCCCGCCGGTTCCGTCCCGCCCGGTCCCTCGTCAGTCGCAGGCGAACGCGACACCATCGCCCCTTCGGGCAGCGACGCGAGGTACGTCGCCGGCGACCCGTCGAAGAACACCTTGCCATCGCGGATCCCGATCACACGGTCCATCAGGTCCACCAGCCCAATCTCGTGCGTCACCATGATGATCGTCCGCTGGGGCGTCGACTCGAGGATCTCGCGCACGATCCCGTACGACGATTCGGGGTCGATCGACGCCGTCGCCTCATCGAGGATCAGCACCTTCGATTCCTTCAACAGCGCCCGCGCCAGCGTCAGCCTCTGCTTCTCGCCCCGGCTTATCTCCGCGCCGTAATCCGACAGCCTCGTCTCGTACCCCTCGGGCAGGCGTTCGATCACCTCATGGATGCCCGTCATGCGGCACGCCGATTGGATCTCCGCCAGCGTCGCGTCCTCACGCGCGTACCGCAGGTTTTCTGTGATCGACGCGTTGAACAGGAACACCTCCTGGAACGCGATCCCGATCGCCGAACGCAACGCCGGCAGCGGGATCTCCGACGCGTCCCGCCCGCCGATCAGCACACGCCCGCACGTCGGCTCGATGAACCGCGGCAGCAGCTTGACCGCCGTGCTCTTGCCCGCGCCGCTCGGCCCGACGATCGCCACCCGCTCGCCCGATCGGATCGCCAGGTCGATCCCGCGCAGGATGGGCGAAGCCCCATCAAACCCGAACACAACATCGCGGAACTCGATCGATCCGCCGGGCACCAGCCCGACGTCGCCCGTCCGCTCCGCCGCACCCGGGTCCTGCACCGGCTCCTCGAGCATCTCGAACACACGCCCGACGCTGGCCGTCGCCTTCGACGCGTGCGCCATATCGCTGATAACGCTCAGCACCGCGGGGTACAGCATCATCACGAACCCGAAGAACATCATGAACTCGCCGCCCCGCATCCGCCCCTTGATCACCTCGAACGAGCCGTACGCGATCAGCAGGATCGTGCCCAGCCCCACGAGCAAGTCCGCGGTGATCTTCTGGAAGAAGTGGAAACGTTGGCTCTTGATCTGACTCTGCCGGCTGCGGTCGATCGCCTCATTGAAAATCGCGCTCTCGCGCTGCTCGCCCGAGAAGCCCTTCACGACCTCCATCCCGATGAACTTCTCCACCAGGCTCCCATACGCCGCCGACAGGTGCTCCTGCGCCTCGGAGTGGCTCCGCCGGATCGACACCCGGAAGAACCGGCACGTCACGTACTGCAGCGGAAGGATCGCCAGCGCCGCCAACGCCAGCCGCAGATTCAGCACGCACAGCACCACGATCAACACCTGCGCCTTCAACAGGTTCAGCATCAGGATCGGGAACTTGTCCTGGATAAAGCTCTGGATCTTGTACGTGTCGTCCATCACCCGCGCCCCGACCCGCCCGGGCTGGTTCGCGCTGTAAAACCGCAGGCTCATCTGCTGCAGGTGATCGAACAGGCGCTTGCGCAGCGAGAAGCACACGTCCTCGCTCGTCCGCAGCGACAGCATCTTCGACCAGAAGAAGAACGTATTCCGCAGCGCATACGTGATCAGCAGCCCGACCAGGATCATCGCCAGCAACGCCCCAGAGCCGCCCACACCCTGCGCGAAGTCCGACCCCGGGAACACATCATCGATCAGCAGCTTGATCGCATACGGCGGCGCTAAATCAATCAGCACCAACACCAACAGACACCCGATCACCAGCCCCATCCGCCTCGAATGAGGGCGCATCAAGCCAACAACATGACCCCCCTGCGGATCGACAGGCTGGCTAGAAGCTGGCTCGGACATCGGACTCCCAATAACACACCGCCCGAACGAACCATGCCCGACAGGCCTCTCTGACCCGCAGACCGACCCAATCGTGCGTCTGACACCAACCGGCAGAACGCCAGCCAGGAAGATCCGAGCCCCGACGCACCCACGCGACGGGCTGACCGGCCCCTTCCTTCACTCTATCACGGATCGGCCAGATCCTAAAGCCGCGTTCACAGATCCAGCCCCAGCACCAGACTTTCGAAGCCCAGCCCGATCCGACCCAGCATGTAACCGGCGCCGGACCTCGTGCGATGCACCAGCCCCGGGCCGGGTACCACGAAGCTCCGACCAAACGCGATGCGCCGAGGCCGCCAACAAGCGAGCGCCGCCCCAGCAGACCGTCCGACACAGAGCCGAACTGGCTACAGCTTCAGGAGCCCCGCGTTGCCATTATCGGACAGGAAGAACCCTCATAGCGAGCCAGGAATGGGGATTATGGTGCGAGCTCTAAACGAGAGTGGGATATCCTCCGTACACGTCGCTCGACTATGTAATCGAGCCGACGACTATTTGTGCAGCTCGCTATCCACGAGCTTGAAAGAGAGAGACCCATGTTCACCAACACCCGTAAGTGCGGCCTCTGCGCCGCCGCCTCGATCGTTGCCCTCTCGGGCGCGGCCAACGCCGACGAACTCCTGCTCATCGACCTCTCGGTCGCCGACCAGATCACCGTCACCGCCACCGCCGGCCTCTCCGCCGTCGATGCCTCCGGCTCGAACTTCACCGGCTTCCTGCTGGGTGACTTCTACGCCGGCGCGGGCGGCGCCCTCGGCTCGACCCTCGTTTCGGGCGACCTCACCAGCGCCAACAACCCGTCGGACGGCTCCCCCTCCCTCTTCCGCGATGGCGGCGGCTCCGACACCGGCCTGAACATCTGGTCGTTCTCCAGCGACAGCAACGTCAGCTTCACCGCCGGTGCGGTCGCCTTCGTTGGCTCGGCGACGTGGAGCCTCGATTCTGACGATTACGCCGACATGGTCGCCGGCAACGCGACTGGCGACATCCACTTCGCCGCCGACGATTCCGGCGACATCCCCGGCGCGATGGTGCTCGGCACCTACCGCGTCGTGCCCTCGCCCGCGGCCCTCTCCTTGCTCGGCCTCGGCCTCGGCATGGGCGCCACGCGTCGCCGTCGCTAATCCAGGCCTAAACGCCTCGATAACCAGGTTCTGTCTCATGCCAGCTTCCCCTCAACGGGAAGCTGGTTTTTTGATACCGCCTCCTCCGCCCGATAACGCGATCTCAAAGGCTGGAGATACGCCTCGATCAGACCTGAGGGCCGATTCAGGACGCCCGTGCCCGCAGTGAATCACCCGTTGGCGTCCCCCAGCTTTGCAGCGGCGTTCGCCCTCGAGAGCGAATACAGACCCAATACAGACCGTACAGGGCGATCCAGAGCCCCAATTCAGAGTCGCGGATCGAGGAGATTTGCATTGCTAGGGTCACCGCCTCAGGGTAAACTCCCTAAGCGCCGCTCGATTGTGTAACCGAGACGGCGCTCGAATCAAAGCGGCTCGCAATCCACGAGCCTGAAAGAGAGAGAGACCCATGATCACCAACACCCGTAAGTTCGGCCTCTGCGCCGCGGCTTCGATCGCTGCCCTCGCCGGCGCGGCCAACGCCGACGACCTCCTGCTCATCGACCTCACGGTCGCCGACCAGATCACCATCATCGCCACCGACGGCCTCTCGGCCGCCACCGTGTCCGGCCCCGATGGCATCGGCGTCTACTTCGCGGACTTCTACAACGGCGCCGGCGGCGCCCTCGGTGCGTCGCTCGTTTCGGGCGATATCACCAACGCCGCAAACCCGTCGGACAGCTCCCCCAGCCTCTTCCGCGGCGGCGCGGGCTCCGACACCGGCCTGAACATGTGGTCTTGGGCCACCGGTGGCGACGTGGACTTCACCGCCGGTGCCGTGGCCTTCACAGGCTCGGGTACGTGGGACCTCGACTCCGATGACTACGCCGATATGCTCGCCGGCAACAAGAGCGGCGACCTCTTCTTCGCCGCCGACACCTTCGATGACGTCGCCGGCGCGACCTTCATCGGTACCTACCGCGTCATCCCCTCGCCTGCCGCCCTCTCGCTGATCGGCCTCGGCCTCGGCATGGGCGCCACGCGTCGCCGTCGCTAATCCAGGCTTTTGACGCCTCGATAACCAGGTTCTAACTCATGCCAGCTTCCCCGCAACGGGAAGCTGGTTTTTTGATGCCGCCTCCGCCACACGATGTCCCCGGTCTCGAACCCGAGACCCATCGCCAGTGTAGAAAACGACCATGCCCGCGTGAGTATCGCCCATGCTTTACGCTCAGCCGAAGACACGAACAGGGGTGACAATCATGAAATCTGCGATCGCGGCGTTGCTGGCATTGTCCTCGCTCCCGGCCCTCGGTGCGATCGACCGCACCACCATCCCGGTCCCAGGCGGGTTTGCGCAAGCTGGGGTCACACCGCTCGGCCAAGGCAGCATTTTAATCGTCGGCAGCGATTTCGAAACTCAATATAGCAATCCGGGCGACGATTTCAGCGAGGGCTCATTCGCGGGCACCGGACCGATCTCCCGATCGGCGGCGGCGGTCACGGCGGACACGAACGGGAGTTCGACGTCCGAGGTCGGCTTGGGCGTCATGCGCTTTGTCGCGGCAAGTACGTCGCCCAACACTGGCTTCGGCAACGCCCTCGCACACGGCGGTTTCAAGGAAAACTTCCTCGTCAGCGGCGGCACGCCGGGCGCCCAGGCGTGGATGCTCGTCGATATCTCTGTCGAAGGCTCGCTGAGCGCCACAGGAGCCTCGGGAAGAGCCCTCGTGCGACTGGGTGCGTTCAAGGACGATATCGAGCTTCGATTTAACGAGCCCTTCTGGGACAACGGCAACTCCGATGCCATCTCCACAGACCGCCAGCGCGCCCAATGGGCACTCTCTACGTTCGCGGTCCGCGACAACCTGAGCCGGATCGTCGACGACATGATCACCTTCTCGGTCCCGATCACGATCGGCGTGCCGTTCGACCTGGGTATCTACGGCTTGGCTCACGCTGGCAAGCGATCTTCCGGCGGTACGCCAGGGAACTCGAGCGCAGGCTCAAACTTCGGCAACACCATCGCCTGGGCCGGCGCACGGGTCATCGACGGGTCCGGCACGATCATCCCCGGCGCCATTATCACAGGCGACTCTGGCCTGGACTGGACCGGACCCGCGGAGTGCCCCGCCGACCTGGCGCCGCCGTTCGGCGTGCTGAACTTCTTCGACATCACCGCATTCCTGACGGCCTTCAACACCCAGGATCCAGCGGCCGATTTCGCGGCACCATTCGGAGCGTTCAACTTCTTCGACGTGGCGGCATTCATCACCGCGTTCAACGCCGGCTGCCCCTAGAGCAACCACGGAGCACGCAAACTCAGGCAAACCTCCCCACGCACGGCGCTCGCTTGCCCGCGTGACACAGACCCACTGCCCAAGAAAATCTCGATGAGATCCACGTATGGATCGCTCGTTCTATTCAGTCGATCGAAGACTCCAATCCGAGGTGCCAACAATGAAATCTGCGACGGCGCTATTGCTTGCCATGTCCACGCTCCCGGCTCTCGGTGCGATCGATCGCACCACTATCCCGGTCCCGGGCGGATTCGTTCAGGCCGGGGTCTCCCCGATCGGCCAGGGCTTCTTCCTGATCGTCGGCAGCAACTTCGAGATACTCTACGACGATCCGGGCGACGACTTCAATGAGGGCTCCTTCGCGGGCGCCGGGCCGATCTCCCGCTCGGCCGCGGCGAGCACGCCCGGCTCGAACGGCAGTTCGTCTTCCGAGGTCGGATTGGGCGTCATGCGCCTCGTCGCGAACAACACTGCTCCGAACGCGGGCTTCGGCAACGCCGGCGCACACGGCGGGTTCAAAGAAAACTTCCTCATCACAGGCGGATCGCCCGGCGATCCGGCCTGGATGCTCGTTGATGTATCCATCGAGGGCTCGCTGAGCGCAGCCGGCTTCGCAGGAAGCGCCGGCGTCAAACTGGGCGCGTTCAAAGACGATATCGAGCTGCGCTTCAACGAGCCATTCTGGGACAACGGCAACTCCGACGCGATCGGAACCGATCGCCAGCGCGCCCAATGGGGCGTCTCGACGGCCTCGATTGGCGACGTCGATGGTCGAACCGTCGACGACATGATCACCTTCTCGGTCCCGATCACCATCGGCGTGCCGTTCGACCTGGGCATCTACGGGTTCGCCCACGCGGGCAAGCGCTCCTCCAGCGGCGTGTCCGGCTCATCGAGCGCAGGCTCGAACTTCGGCAATACGATCACCTGGACCGGCGCCCGGGTGGTCGACGCGTCCGGCGCGATCATCCCCGGTGCCACGATCACCGGCGACTCGGGAATCGACTGGACCGACCCAGCGGGATGCCCCGCCGACCTGGCACCGCCGTTCGGCGTCCTGAACTTCTTCGACATCACCGCATTCCTCGCGGCGTTCAACACCCAGGACCCAATCGCCGATCTCGCGGCCCCGTTCGGATCGTTCAACTTCTTCGACGTGGTCGCGTACATCACCGCATTCAACGCCGGCTGCCCCTAAGGCTCCCCCGGAGCACACCAACCCCGAGCACGCCGCGTATCGCGCGCTCAGTCCTGGTCGGTTTCAACCGACCCATCAGTCATCGCCGACACGGCATCGATGAGCCCCGCGACCTTCTTGGCCCGCGCATCGGTCTCGCCGAACCGCCCGACCAGCGCCGAGTGAACAGTCTCCAGTTCTTCCGCAGCCGGGCCGGTGCGTTCGAGCTCAATCAGGCACTCGGCATACCGAGCCCGCAGCATGGCCCTCCTCCAGTGCACGCTCGCAACTCCGTCCCGAGCTATCAGCCCCGCACCGAGCAACTCCAAGGCCTGCTCGGGAGAGTGCCCAACCAACGCCTCCCCGCGGGCCCACGCCAAGAGCGGGTCTGTCTCGACCCGCACGACCCCCGGGATGTCATCGAGCAGGCGTTCCGCCCGATCGCATTCAATCAACGCCTCCCGGCTCCTGCCCGTCGCCGCAAGCGCGCGAGCCAGGTCGAGCCGCACCCAAAAGTGCGCGAGTCCGGTGCGACTCATCCGATTGTGATGATCCACCAACGACACGAGGAGAGTGACCGCCTCGTCTCCGTCGGTCAATCGCCCATCTGTCGCCCAATCCCGGTCAAGCAGCAGCAGCGCAAGCCCCCGTTTAACCTCGGCCACATTGTGGTGGTCCTCGGGGCGAAAAGGCGTGAGGGCCAGCGTCCTCTCGAGCCAATCCAACGTGTCCCGATACAACCGCTCGGCTTCCCCGAATCGTCCCAAGGCGTGCACGATTGTCGCGAGCTTAAACCGAACTCTGAGCGTGCGCAAGGCAGCCAAGTAACTCGGCGGTTCCGATGTTGCATCGCGCACAACACCCCGCCCGAAACCCGCGACGTCGAGCCCCCGCTCGGCCAAGGCCTCCGCTTCCTCGAGCCGGTCGTTGGCCAGCAACGCATCGAGCAAGACGTCGTACGCCCGAAGCGTCCGATCAGCGCTCGGACCGTCCAGTTCCTGCATGAGCGTGAGGTGCCTCCGGTACTCCGCCTCAGCCCGTTCCGCGTCGCCGATCTGCAGATACACATAACCGAACTTGTCTCGCAGGGTCGACTCCAACTCGGGGTCATCCTTCAGCAGCTCGCTGGCGCGCGCAGACAGTTCCGACAGCAGCACCGTATTCGCCGCATCCGCCGCCCACTCGGCATCGACCTCCGAGCGTGAAACCAGGAACATGCGGAGCAGTTGGAGGCCCGTCGTGGCCTCGCTCCTCGCCTTCGAAGCCTGCCAAGACGTGCCCGCCAGCCCGAGCACGAGCATGATCATGACGGCAACACACCCGCCGACCAGCGCCCGGTTCCGCTTCGCGAACTTGCCGAGCAGATACGCGGTGCTCGGGCGCCGGGCCAGAATCGGACGGTCGCTCAGAGATCGCCTGATGTCCTCCCCGAGCGCCGCCGCCGACTGGTACCGCCGCCCGGGCTCCTTCGCCAGCGCTGTGTGCACAATCGTCTCAACATCGCCCCGCAGATCACGCCGCGACGACGAGAGGCTGGATGGCTCACGCTCGCAGATCGTCCGGATCGCTTGGCCGCTCGATAGATCGCCGACAGGATATGGCATCCGCCCGGTCAGCAGCTGATACAAAACAACGCCGAGCGAGTAGACATCAGACCGCGTGTCAACATCCCGCGAGTTGCCACCCGCCTGCTCCGGGCTCATGTAAGGCAGCGTGCCCAAGACACCGCCCTCCAAGGTCATCGCCCGCGCCTTTCCACCCTCAGAACCGATCGCACGAGCCACACCAAAGTCCAAGATCTTCGCCCGCCCCGTCGGGGTGACAACGATGTTGGCCGGCTTCAGGTCGCGGTGGATCAGCCCCTTCTGGTGCGCGTGCTCGACCGCGTCGCAGACCTCAACCACCAGCTCCAGGCGCTGCCGCACATCGAGCCCGTTCTCCCGCGCATAGCGCGTCAGCGATCGCGCGTCCTCGATCAACTCCATCGCGAGATACGGGCATTTCGCGTCGCCCATCAAAGCAACGCCCGCGTCGTAGATCTGCGCAATCCCCGGGTGCCGCAGACGCCCGAGGAACTCGCCCTCGTTCCGAAATCGCTGGATCCGATCCCGCGTCATCGCCCCGGGGGGCAGCACCTTCAACGCCACAACCCGCCTGGGCGACGGTTGCTCGGCGCGGTACACAACCCCCATCCCGCCACGACCGAGCAAACCCAGTATCCGATAGCCCGCGATCGATTCCGGGATCTCCGGGGCGTGCCCCAGCGCCTCGGACGCGTCCCGAACCGCCCGCGCAATCAGCCCGCCCCGATCACAACGGTCTCAAACCATTGGCGATCGCACTCACGCTCTCTGAGAGCCGTTTTTGACCTCCGATGCTCGTGTGAAATCAGCCGGTTCTCGTCCGCTCGAACCAGTTCCGCTGCCCGTCGCATGATTGGCTGGTTAACAGCGTTCTCGCGGTTAACAGCCCGCCCGACCGGTGTGCAAAAACCCGCGCCCACCAGCGTGGCGGCCTGCAATCGGCGATACTGCCCGGATGGCCAGTCTCATCCCGATGATGCTCCGCCTTGTCCGCGCCGACCACGCCGAGCTCGCCCGACAGGTCCAATACCTCGTGGCTGAGAACAAGATCCTCCGCTCGCGGATCCCCGGACCGGTCCGCACGACCGAGCCCGAGCGCCGCCGGCTGGTGCGTCTGGGTATGGCCGTTGGGCCGGCGCTGAAGGACCTGATCACGATTGTTGGGTACGACACCTTCCGGCGCTGGGCTCGAGGAGGCGGGTACAGAAGGAGGGTCCGCAACCCGAAGCGCCCACCGGGCAGGCCCCGCACCGAGGCCGGATTCCAAGAGCTGGTCGTCCGGCTTGCCCGGGAGAATCCAACCTGGGGCTATTCCCGGATCCTGGGCGAGCTGCGGAAGCTCGGCGTCCTGTCGGTGTGCCGGAGCACCGTCCGCAACATCCTCAAGGCGCATGGGATCGAGCCCGCCCCCGAGCGAGACGACCCAACCTGGGCGGAGTTCATCAAGCGGCACGCCGACACGCTGTGGGCGTGCGACTTCTTCACGGCCAAGGTGATCACGCCGCGCGGGATGCGTCCGGCCAGCGTGCTGGCGTTCATCCACATCAAGAGCCGCCGGGTGATCGCAACCAGAGCCACCTTCCATCCGACGCGCCAGTGGTCGGCGGACGCCGCTGCGTGCCTGTGCCAAGCGGTGGGGGAGGCAGGCCTGCCCAAGCCAACGGTCCTGATCCGGGACAACGACAGCAAGTTCGGGGAGCCGTTCGACGGTGAGCTGGCCCTGCATGGGATCAAGGCCGAGCGGACCCCGATCCGTGCGCCGCTGTGCAACGCGCACATGGAGCGTTGGATCCAGTCGCTGCGGCGCGAGTGCTTGGACCACTTTGTCCCGGTTGGGCTTGGGCACCTGGATCATCTGGTGTCAGAATACCTGACGCACTACGATTGCGAAAGGCCGCACCAGTCGATGGGCAACCTGCCGCTGGCCGGCCGTGATCCGCCAGTGCCGCCCGATCCCGCGGGCGAGGTCGTGTGCAAGGCACGGCTGGCCGGCGTGCTGCGGCACTACGTGCGGGAAGCAGCCTGAAATCGCAGTGGGCGCAAGTATTTGAACACCAAGCTGGCGCGATTCAGAGGCCGATCTCGCTCAAATCAGTCTTGCACACGACACGATCTCGCTCAGTTCAGTCTTGCACAAGACAATTACGAGCGGATAGCAGCCTGAAATCGGGATGGGCGCGGGTTTTTGTACACCGATCTGGCGTGGTTCAGAGGCAGATCTCGCTCAACTCAGTCTTGCACACGACAGTGCTGCGGCACTATGAGCGGAAAGCAGCTTGAAATCGGGACGGGCGCGGGTTTTTGAACACCGAACTGGCGTGGCTCAAGAGCTGATTCCGCTCAAATCAGTCTTGAACACGACAACACGACAACTATCTCTCATACCAATAGCGGACAGGGAGTTCATTGGCAGGCAGGACGCCAATGGTATCAGAAATCTCCGTTGCTCTAGCATGCCCACTCCCGCAAGCCAGCGACTCAATACCGTAGTGCCGTTTGCCGAGTGATAAAACAATAATGTCTCGTTTGTCTCGGTCTGCATCTGAAGACCATCGTTCAGCAGGCGGGCAGCACTCAGCAACACCCAGTGTGACATCGCGGCGATCCATGGTTGCCATTTCAAACTGCGATACGCCGCCAAGACTCCGGACAACAGTAATTGAGTTTCTTCCAAACGCAATATGCATCGAAACGAAATTTGCATATATGTACGCAGCTATGGAAACGGCGAGTGCGTACGACACAGCAATAGAGCCGGCTACAATGCGAGGGCTGGGCCCTTTTGCCCACATTAAGATTGCAAGTACTGCTATCACGCAGGCACAGAGCGTGAGTGCTCTTGCAATGTACTTTGGCGATTGGCGCGCCGTGCCAATGTAGAAGATGGCTGACGGTTTTTCTTGGCGACTCGCAGGTTCCATACGGCATTTTGAAACTGAGTACCTATTACTAGGAGAGTGGTGCTTAGCCACGGCGGGCGCAAACAGAATGGTAAACATTAACACTAGATTCGACAATGGCGGCTCTCATCTCTCAAGGTCTTGAAGTTCTTTTGCCTTTTTCATTGAATCAGAGAATGTGTCTTTTTGCGGCCGTTCCCAGTCGGGTTGATGCATTACAGTGTGGGAGTCTTCTTCATAAATATTAAAACTACCTGTAATGTCCCAGCCGCCAGGGCTCATCCTGGCGCGGCTATTGCTCATGTAATGTGTTGTGGCTGCGGGGAATGGGGTTGCGTACTCGTCTCTAATATGAGTGGCAGTCTCTTGGACGATACCCTCTACGCCTACGCCAATACCGAACGACGCTAGAGGTCCAACCGCAGGCAAGGAAGCTAGGGCAGCAGCGGTTCCGATTGCTCCACTTCCGGTAGCGATAATCGTATCAGAGATCCCATCGATGACCATCTTGTCCCCTGTAGCGACCTCGATCGTGGACGCCACACCCTCAATAACTCCACCTGCAATTGCTCCATTCGCAAGGGCCGCTGCTTTATTTGCGAGAGGCGTCGCGGCTCCTGCAACTGCGCCAGCAAGCGCTTGATCAGTTACAACTCCTGCGCCAGGGCCGCCTACAGTCCTAACGATTTCCCCCGCAATCTCCGGTCCACTCATACTGCCAGTAGCACCGGTCACTGGCGCCGATCCAGTAGGGGTGGGAGCATATTGGTAACCTGAATATGTTACATCTCCAGTATTGGCGTTGTAGTGCGACATGCCATTTCGCGCTGCCGCTTTCCAGATAGCCGGATCCTGCATCACATTACCCCCGCGAAATGCGTTACTAAACGGCTCTCCCATCAATCCTGTCGGATCGACCAGCGAGAACGGGTTTCCCATTACATACGCATACAGACTCATACCGTCGATGTAGCCGGCGGGATCACGCTGCAGCCACCGCCCCAGTTCCGAATCATACGCACGGTGGCGGCTCAGCCACAGGCCCAGCTCGGCGTCCCAGTGATACCCCGCGTATCCGATCGTGTTGTCCGGTCCGTCCAGCGCGTTCGCGTTGGTCAGCGTGCCCGCGCCTCCCCCTTGCTCGTTGAACAGCTTGATCATCGCCTGGATATCAAAGAAGTTGACCGCACCGTCACCATTCAGATCGGCCCGGGGATCGAGCGCCGCGAACCAACCGTTGTAGGTGGTGGGGTAGTCGAAGAAGTTGACCAGGCCGTCCGGAGCACCGACAGGGAAGAAGTCGCCACCCAACGTGACCTTGGGGCGTCCGTGCGCGTCATACTCGACCCGCTCGTGCACGGCCTTGCTCGATCCGTCCAGCACCGCACGCACCGAGAACTGGTGGTCGGTGACGTAGTGCCACCATCGCGTGGGCGTCGTGGTGACGCCGGTCAGGTCCTGCTTCCGTTTGCTGAGGATCTCGTCCGCGGCCCGCTTGCCCCAGAAGTAGGTGTCACGGCGCTCGGGTCCGGCGTGCGTGCCATCGAGCTCGGTCTCTTCCTCGAGCATCTGCCAAGACGGCGAGTACGCCCGAACCCGCACTTCGTCGTACACGCCCTGTGCGTCCAGGTCCTGGTTCACCCGCTTGACGACGCGCCAGTGGAGCGGGTTGTACTCAAACGCAACATAGGCCACGCCGTCCTTCTCGGTCCGGACTAAACGATTCCAGGCGTCATAGATGTAGTCGGTGGTGGCGTCGAAACTGCCGTTGCCATCGGTGTCCTCTTCGATCTTCACCAGGTTCCCGTTGTCGTCGTAGGTCATGTCGCGCGACGTGCCATCATCGTCGTCGATGGAGGTGATCTCGTTGGTTTTGTTGTGGAAGCGGGTCTGGTCCGCGGCACCCTCGAGCGAGGTGGAATCCCAGTTGCCCAGTTCATCCAGTTCCCAAGACTGAGAACCGGCGGCCTGATTCTGCGTCAGGATGGTCCCGTTCACGTCGGCGACCCCGCGCCGAGCGTCAACGACGCGATTCAACTCGTCGTAATCGATATCCCAATCCCGATCCGCCTTATCTGCCGTCATGCGAGTGTTCACGCGCGACCGCAGATTCCCCGCGCGGTTCCAGCGGTAGTCCTCCTTGAAGATCTCCATCCGATCGGGGCCAGTGCCCGCCGTATCGACCGTCGCTCCGTTTCGCACCCAGCTCTGCGACTGCAGCCGCCCGAAACGATCCCAGCCCGCGTAGTGGCTCCGGTCCGCCGAAGTATCCGCGCCGAAGTAGCGTTGACCCAGCGAATCGACGGTCCGATCCATCTGGTAGCCGCCCATGATGTGGTCGGCCACAGCGACCGTTCCCGGGCCCAGGTGCGCGTATTGGATCAACCCGAAATCGGGATTATGCCCGCCTGATCCGTCCGGCTCTGCGATCGAATACCCCGCGATCCGCCCGATCAGGTCATCGGGCGACCCGGCCCCGCCGCCGCCTAAGTAGTCGGGCGACACGCGCGTGCCATCCGGGTACTCGATGTACTCCAACCGCTTGCGGTTGCCGTTCGTCTCGCCAAGGCTCTCGTACGCCCAGCCGAGTGTTTTCGCCGTTCCGTTGGCGGCCTGCACCATCGAAGTCAGGTCGCCACGGGCGTCATACCCGTACACGACCTCATTCACGAGGCCTTCCGTGCCGTCAATCGCGGCAGAATCGAAGGCTTGGACACGCTCGACCCGACCGAATGCGTCATACGTCGTCCGATGCTGCAGCACACCGGAGTCAACATCTCCCCCGGGTGGTGGTGTCGCAAACTCGTGCGTCATGCGGCCCTGCTGATCATAAACGAAGGATCGCAGTGTTCCGTTCTGGTCCTCCTGGACAAGCTGCTCACCAAGACGGCTGTACCCAAACCGGATGACGTCTGCAGCAGCCGTGCTGGGCTGCCCGGTAGCGGGATCGGGATAGCGGATCTCGTACAACAGCCCGCCGACATTCGCCAAGTTTCCCGCGAGCGCCGGCGACGGCAGGTCATAGACAAACTCCGTCGTCTGCGTCGTCTCGTTCGTCGAGACCCTCTTGTGTGCGGTTTTCTTGATCGCGTTCCCGGCAAAGTCAAATACTGAGGTCACCACGCGGTTCGCATCGCGGTCCGTCGCACCGGTTCCGGATCTCGACGTGACCTCCCACTCGCCGGCGGTGCCGTCCCATCCGATGCCTACCGAGCCGACCGTGTTCTGGATGGTCGCGTATGCACGCCCGAGCGCGTCGTGACGCACCTCCGCGCGACGGCCAAGTGGGTCAATGACCGCAGTTGCCAACCCGCGGGCGTCATACTCGGTCTCGCTGATGATCATCGTCTCTTGCGTGGATGCCCGGTCGGGCACCGACGTCATTAATGAAGGTGACGATCCGCCGGAGACAAAGTTGCCATAATCGGCGGCGCTCGTCGGCCGGTTGGTCCCGAAGTTGACAGCAGCGACCGAGCGTCCTGCATTGTCATACACCACACCCGAGAAAGACCTGATCGGATCCACGCCCAATCCGTCCGTCAAATCATCGATGTGGTGAGCGCGCAATGCCGATTCGGTCAATCCGAGCTGGAAGCGTGAACCAACTTGAGCCGTGCCATCGAAGTAGGAATAGACGGTTTCCTGCAGAGCAGCATCGGCATCCGGATCGATCGCCTGCGTGTAGGAGGGGCTGCCCGATTTTATTGAACCCCCGTCCGAAAGGATTGTCCGGGTCACGCGCCCGAGTTCGTCGTAGACGGCGCGCTGGACCGCGGCACCCGGAGCGTCTACCGCGAGCGTGCGCCCGGCATCGTCGTACCAAGCGTTGCTCACAAGCCACTCTGTTGCGGGACTCTGCGGATCGACCGCGATTGATGTGCGATACACCGAGCCGCTCTGGCTGTAGGATGTCAGGGACCGGCTGAGTACATTTAGATTGGAATAGCCGACGAGCGAGTCGGCGTTTCCGTCTTCGAGGTCCGTGAGCAGTGCGCTGGTAAGACCGTCCAGAGTTGCAGATTCGACCACGCGGCCAAAGCTGTCGTACACCGCAGCCTGCACGGGTCCGTCCATCGGTAGGATTAGCGTGCCGCTGAATGAAGGGGTCGAGGCGACCTGGCGGTTGCGCCAGTCGTAGATGTGTCGGACGTTCCTGGTCGCGCTGGCGTCGGGGTAGGTTTTAACCCATGTCAGTAATCCCGGGCCGACCCCCTGAACTGGCAGATCGCCACCGTCATAGAAATACTCCATGATGGTGTTCATGCTGCCGGCCGTACCCTGATCGACACGGAGTGGTCGGTCCGCAATATCGAAATCGGGGGTTTCCTCAATCGTGCCGTCGGGGAACTCTGTTCGTGATGTCCGGCCCAAAGCGTCGTACGTGTACTGATACTCGTAGATCCCCGGGGTGCCATTCCCCTGCGCACTCCCGTCGAGGTCGTACCACTCGCGGTAGGAAGTGATGAACCGATTCGGGTCGTATGACTGCTCGACGCGCGAGACCTCGTCGTATGCACCGCTCGCTGCAGTCAGATCGGCGATCAGCGTCGTCGAGTCCAGAGCGTCAGCGAACGCGCCGACGTCGGTAAGCGGGACTCCGGATGACGTCCCGGGGATATACTGGCTCTGCCGGAGTGTCCTGCCGTCCGATGTGACCCACTCGACGGAAATCGGCCCCGCGAGCCGCTCGGTGCCGCTGTCGTCCCAGATGTGCGGGACAGCGATCTGTCCAAAGAACGGAGTCGTCGTACTGCTGCCGATGGGGGCGGTATACAAGTAGCCATAGCGGGTTTCGATGCCGAGCGCATCACGCTGGAGCAGCAAGGATCCGGCCGCATCAATGAGCGACTCGCTGACCTGTGGAGGCCCAGTATTCCCGGTGATCGACCAGTTGGTCACCGTCATACCGGCAGGGACCGCACTTGCGGCCCGCTCAGTACGGGTGACCCTGCCAGTCGCGGGATCGCGATCGTAAACCGTCAGTACGCCGTCTGGTCCGTATGACCAGCGGACAGAACCCGTTTCATCGTTGTGGCTGTAGGAACTAACCGTTGGGGCCCCCGGGCCATTCTCGCCCGAAGACTCACGCTCGGCAATCGTGCGTTTGGCTTTAACCCGGCGGTCTTGCCAAGGCTCCAGATCGTCGAGAATGTACTCATACTCCACGACCTCGATGTCGTCCGCGACGGCTGACGGATCCCCGGTTCGATAGCTCGAGATCTTCGAGACGAGATCAAGACGGTTTCCGACAACATCGCTCTGATCCGAGAAGAGATACTCGCGCTGCTCAGTGATCTGTGTCTTGCTCGCATCGGCTGTGATCACCCCGGCTGCCGAGATACTGGAAATGGGCTCGACGTACGAGGCGACGAGGCGATTCTTCGCGTCGTATTCCCATCGCTCGGTGCGTCCGCCGACTTTTGCGTTCGCCGCCATGAGCCCCGCCGAATCGATGGCGTAGAGACCCGTGCCATAGTCGAGGAGATATGGCATGTCGTCGCCGGCAAACCAATAGTAATCATCCGGCAGCTGAATCAGGTCGGGCTCGCCGGCCGAATCCGGGTGGAGGACTCCGAGATGCTGACCATTCGTGCGGTACCAGGAGTCGTTCTCGGTCGCCCCTGATATGCTGAACTCTGACCGGTAATCGTTGAACGTGAACCATGCCCGTTTGTCTGTGGAGCCAGGAGTCCAGCCCGGTTCCATGATCGCGGTCGCGACCGTGAACGGGACGCGGAACCTCTCGATGTGGAGGTATGATTCCGCCCCAACACCGATGATATAGGCTCTGTCACGCATCACGATGTCTTCTGACCAGTGATACGTTGTTTTGTGGTGCCCCCAGTCATCCGATTCGTCGCCCGGAAGAACATTCGGCTGCCCGAAGAATCGATCGTTCGTGATGGAGAGCGAGCCTGTCCGATCGCCCGTGCGCAGGTACTGGCGGATGCGCGTCGCATAGCGTCTCGGCTTGAGGATATTGTCCGCGTGTGCGAGTACGCCCCACGCGCCGGTGTATGGCAACCAAGCATCGACCGATGCTCGTGCATACTCGTACTCGAGCAAGCTCGTCACGCCACGGCCGGATCCCAGTCGTTCCCACTGCCGGTGAACCTGACCTTGCAATGGATATGCGTCGTAGTACTCGGTGATCGATGACGACAAGTTCAGAGGCGAGGTGCTCGTGCCGTCATTCAGGGCAATGGCATCGGTGACCCCGAGATCGAGGAGCGCCTCCGCAGCGGTCTCGATATCCACGATGGACGGATCTGTGGCATTCTCGGCCAGCCACTCGAACACATCCGGGGCGAACGTGTACGACAGCAGCTCGCCCTTTTTGGAACTCGTGCCGTCCGGGCGCTCGAACATCATGCTCTCGGTGTACCGGTATTGGGTGATCTTGCCGGCGTATTCAACTGTGTATCCGTTGGGGAGAACTTGGTCGGGGCTGGGCAGGTTGATGCCCTTGAACACTTCGACCTGCATCAGGTTATCGCGTGAGCCCGCCGTGTAATCGGGGGCGGTCGGCAGCGGCGCGTCGGTCAGGTGATGCGTGCTCGCCAGGCCGAGATCGACCGTGTTCTTGTAGACCACGCGATCGGTGATGATCTCGCGTGCATCGGCTCCCGTGCCGACACGCCTGTGGACCTCGATGGTTCGCAGGTTTCCGACACCTGCGGTAGCCGCATCCGTGCCGGTGGCCCAGCCGAACTTAATCCAGGCGGAAGAGTCCAGCTCGTTGCTGCCGCACAAGTAGATGCCGTTCAGGAGAGGTACTTGCGGCGCAGGTCCGCTGCTTCCGTTGATCACCGTGGCCGCGATGTATCCGTAGTTCCATCGATTCCCGCTCGCGTCTTCCTCGAACAGAATAGCGCCGTTAAGGAAATCATTGAGCGGGGGGGCGACTTCGCCGGTGAGGGCGTGGTGCTCGTTGTGGAAGTAGTACGCTCTGATCCCGCCGCCGCGTATTCTGACCACGAACGCCGGTACCTGTGAGTAGGTTTCTCCGGATTCCGGGTCTTCGTAGCTCACAATCTCGGCCGTCACGGTCGTGTTCCCGCGCCCACCGGATCTGAATGTGTCGGCGCTCTCGCGGTAAAACTTGGTGCTCCCGCCCGTCGGCAGGTTGTGAACCTGAATCCCATCGATGTCGTCGAAGGCTGGCGTCGCCGTGTCGATCTCGGTCGAGATCGGCATGTCGTATACCAGCCATGATTGCAGCGATGTCTGCCAGCCCCGGCCCAGGAACCACGGCATGAACTCCGAGTAATCTCGCATCATGACGCCGTTCGAGTATTCTCGAACTAGCTTGAAATCACGCCCCGGCAATGCCACGCTGAGATCGACGCCATCCTCGTAGCGCCAGCCCTGCGCCGCGAACGTCGATGACACGGTCTTCGCCTTGGCACCCCTCGTGTAGAGCTCTTGCTGCAGGTCCGATCGCATCGGAGGTGATCCGGCGAGGCTGGTCGGTCCTTGTCCGCCTCCACCTCCGCCCCCGCCTCCGGGGGGCGGGCCAGGCCCGGGATCACCTTCGCCGTTGCCTAGCCCCGGGTCGCCTCCGATCCCGCTTCCCCAAATGTCTTCGATGTCATCACCGGGCCCACCGTCATAGGGCGGCTGCCCTGATCCAGGCGGAAAACAGATGACTGCCAGCGGCGCAATAGGGATGCAAGTAGATCCCTCGGGCATGATGATGGGTGGGCCCCAGCCCGTGATGTAGATGTCGGAGTTCTGACTGTTGTCGCACAAGACACCGTTTACGTTTGAAACGGCTAGTCCCAAGTCGCCCTGCGTGAACCGGGGCCCACTGGCGTCCCAAGTCGTTTCGTTGTCAATTACAACTGTACCCGCTTTCACGATGTCTTCGCACTCGGGGAGAAAGCCAGTCTGCGAGGAGAAGTAGCCGATGACCGATTCTAAATCGGCCGAATCGAGGTTGACACCAAGATTGGCGTCAAGCACATCAACGAGATACTCCTCGAACGCCCAGGCGATCTCGTTGCTGGTCCGCCCTGCGAGACCGACAGGAACAGGCACCGCTGTCAGCGTGGTGCCCTGGATGTTCTGCTGTGCCATGGTTGATGGTGCGGTGATGGCGAGCACCACAGCGGCGAGTACGAATCCAAAACGTATCTTCATGGCAATCAGCCTCAATCTATAATGAGCCGGAGTTACTGTGCGATGCTTGTGATGAAATCTGTGAATCGCTGTGCGTACAAACCAGACCGCACGTCGAAGTTGGCCTTCGCGGTGACGACCTCGAATCGCTGGAGGGCATTTTGATAGAAAGTAGCCAACTCATCATCGCTTGCCTGGTCCATACGAGCACTCCGCTGAGCTTCTGCGTAGCCCTGCTGAAGGAGGAACAGGTCGGCATCCGGCCATGCGATGACCAGCAGATAGGGCGGTATACGCGACGTAGATTGTGACGCGATGGAGGTAAGCCGAGTTTGAACATCGGGAGTCAATGGTGCGCACACTGCCTGTCGCCATGACGTGACCAGGCTGGTGACATCTGCCGCAGCCAAGCGGGCCCGCTCGCGTTGCTCGTCGCCGGTTTCGTTGCCGGCACGTATCGCGGCGGATCGCATGGCGTCTCGAGCCGTTGCATAGGCAGCCCAGGCGGTCTCATCCGCTCGTAGAGAATCCCACAGCGGCTGAACCGATGATTCTGGAACTCCGGCTGCGGCCAGGGAGTCAGGTTCGAGCGAAAGCGTATCGACCGCCTCTACGAACTGGTCGAAGCTGAGCTGTGCAGAGCAGACGCTCTGTGCGAGAAGAGCGATCGTTGCGATGACAAACTTCATGGCGTGTCTCGTTGTCTATGTGGGTCACGTTTATGGAGGTGTTTGCGCTGGGTAATGGAAGCCGTGCCCGAGGGAAGCGTGAGGCATTTGCTGATTGGATTCTGTCCCACCCAAATAGGTGGTGAGCATTCGGGTTGTCCATTAGTTAGGCGCGGAGCATACTGGATTTGATACTCCGGCGGGTAGTAGAGAAAAAAAATGGAGTAAATCCGGATGTAGATCGTGCGGGGAAGTTTTTGCAAACCACTGTAAATGCGTGGGTAATGGCGTGTGAGGGTACGACGCAATCAGCTCTGGTGTTCCAAGCAGCTCAGAGCAACTCGTGTAGAGATTGCTCGGAGCGCATCTTCCGGGTCCAAGTGGTCGAGGTACCGGATCGTCGTCATCAGGCTCGTATGCCCGAGCTGCCGTTTGATAACCGCAATGTCGATCCCCTCCGCCCGCAACTCAGCCGCGTGGGTGTGCCGAAACCCGTGGGCATGCACACGCTTGTAGATCCCAGCTTGACGCGCCAGCTCCGGCAGCTTCCGCCGCACCACCGCCTGGGCTACCGGCCTGCCCGACGCCGTGCAGAAGAGCGGCCCCGCCGGATCGAAGCCGAGATCCGCGTGCTCGTCGATCCAGCTCCGGACTTCCTCCACGCCCAGCCGGTCGATGCCAACCGTCCGCGCTCTCCCGCCCTTGGCGTGCAGCACCCGGATCGCCCCGCGGACCAGCTCAAAGTCGCACGCCCGCAGCGCCAGCGTCTCCCCCAGCCGCGTGCCGGCCCGGTACATCACCGCCAGCAGCGCCCGGTCGCGCCGCGACGTCCACCGGTCCGTCCCGCAGGCTTCGAGCAGCCTGGCGACCTCGTCCCTCGTCAGCACCTCGGCCGGGTAGCGCATGGTCTCTCCTTTCATGGATACGGATTGTCCGCAATCCCGTATCCATCAAGAGATACCCGGTGAGCCGCGCATCGATCAAGCGCCGTCTTCGGTCTTCCCCGGCTCGGGCGCGCTGTCGCGGATCAGATGGATCAGCATGCCCGGCGACCCGCACAGCGCGCAGGGCTCGGGCATCGGCTCATCGCCCATCCAGATCTGCACGCGATGGTCCCCGCCGCACGGGCAGGTGCCAGGGTCCAGCAGCGTCTTCTCCATCCGCTTCAGCCTGACCGATAGCGATCTCATTGGGGATGCTCTGTCATGGTCGTTTCCAGCGTCTCGACCCGCGCTGCGATGTCGTCGAGCTCGATGCCCTCGCGCGCGAACTTGAGCACGTTGGTCGCGGCGCTGACCCGCGACGACCACGTCGCCTTGGGATCGTGCATGATCCGCAGCAGCGTCGCGACGGCCGCTAGGGCCGACCGCTGGGTCAGCCCCACGGCCTGCGTGAACGCCTCCCTGCGCACCCGCCGGTACTCGGCGACGAACGCCTCGTCCTCGCGCAGCCACCGGTGGATCGTCCGCTCGCCGACACCCGCCCGGGCCGCGGCCGCCGCCACGGACGGCTCGGTGATGAGGGCGATGAGCGCGTCCTCCTGGCCCTTGGTGAGATTGCACCCGTACCGCTCAGCCATGCCGCCCCCCGATCTTGCGCATTGCAAACAGTCTGCGAATCTGCGCCGAATCGACTTGCTGTGCGGGCGAAGTCATGGCTCCATGGTCACCACGCCGGGTGCTGTGCCCGGTGTACCGCGCAACCAACAAGGAGCAACGAGCATGACGACGAAGACGCAGAGCAAGCCCGCCCCGAAGAAGCCCGCCGCCAAGCCCGCGTCCCGGGCCAGGAAGGCCAAGGCGATCAAGCGCCCCGGCCCGGCGAAGAAGCCCACACCGGCCAACGTCCCGCCCACACGCGGCAAGCCCGCCAAAGCCCCGCCGCCTAGCGCCCTCCAGAGCGCCGCCCTGGTCCTGGCCGAAGCTCCAATAGAAGGCATGTCCGCCAAAGCGATGGTCGAGGCCATGGCCGCCCGCGGCCTGTGGACCAGCCCCGGCGGCAAGACCCCCGAGGCGACCGTCTACGCCGGGATCCTCCGAGAGATCGGCCGGAAGGGGAAGGCCGCCCGCTTCCGGAAGGTGGGCCGCGGGAGATTCGTACTCAACACCGCACCAGCCTGATCGCCGCACGAATCCCATCACGACGCCCCTGCCGACGCGGGGGCGTTGTCGGTCACCCGCTTGGCCGTCTTGCCGGTGAAGCCCTCCCAACGCTGGATGATCACATCGCAGTACGCCGGGTCGATCTCCATCAGCAGCGCCTTGCGCCCCAGCTGCTCGCACGCGATCAGCGTGGACCCGGAGCCGCCGAACAGGTCGAGCACCCGCTCGCCGGGCTGCGACGAG
>Ga0316204_10000238_pt1 | contig 227666 bp, 198 predicted proteins | sample 6monrhotite_MG_2_FD_205661 | JGI IMG/M metagenome (GOLD analysis project Ga0316204, IMG submission 205661) | Microbial mat bacterial communities from mineral coupon in-situ incubated in ocean water Damariscotta River, Maine, United States -... | ecosystem: Environmental > Aquatic > Marine >... | reverse complement strand
TTGAGCATCCTTACGGAACCATTAAGCGGCAATGGGGGTTTAGTTATATTCTTACTAAAAAATATAAAGAAAGGGCGGAAGCTGATGTTGGCTTGATGTTTACCGCCTACAACTTAAGAAGGATTATCAGTATTCTTGGCGTTGATTTGCTAATCGCCTATATGAAAGTACTTTACCTGAATATTATTGCGATTTTTGCTGTTCTTAAGCTTCAAACAAGCAAATTTAAGCACCCAAATTTTTCACAGTGTTTAAACCTGCATTTTTCTAAAGTCCCTTCAAAAAAGCTTATATTTGGTCGGGTTTTAAGTCCAAACGGAGGTTTTTAGACGGACTGACGTTAGCAGCAACCATAAAAGAACCATATGAAGGCAATTAACCTTTTCATTTCTTATAGTCATCAGGACGAAAAATATAAAGATCAACTGCTAGTTCATCTTTCTGCACTAAAAAGGCGAGGAATAATTGAGGAGTGGCATGATAGAGAGTTAATCACAGGACAAGAATGGGACGGAAAGATAAAGCAAGAATTATTAGATTCTGACATCATCATACTCCTAATTAGTTCTGACTTTATAGCATCAAACTATTGTTATGAAACTGAGATAACAAAGGCTATGGAAATGCATGACCAAGGAAATGCATTTGTTATTCCTATAATACTAAGACCCTGTGATTGGAAAGACTTGCCTTTTAGTAAGATACAAGGATTACCAAAAGATGCAAAACCATTGTCAACCTGGGATGATATTGATGCAGGATATGTTGATGTGATTAACGGAATTAAAAGGCTTGCAGAAAGTAACTTTTCAAAGCCTAAAGTGGTGTTTGACACTTCAAATACTGAAAAAGCCATATCATTTCCATATGACGTAATTATTGGACGTTTACCTAGAGGGTATGTTATGATTGAAGATATAGAGATTAAGGAAATTCCCTCATGGGCTGTAATTATTCATTATTATGATTATGAGGGTAATTTAAACTACGGCACTCATTACCATGAGAGTTATCACAATAGATGGGAATCACCTCTGGGAATGGAGGGTCAATGTAAAAAACTAATGATTCCAAAGGGTGATTGGAATCACGCTGAATCTGCTCTTTATTTGACAATGGAACTAAGAGAAAGAAATAAGGATGATAATCTTGACAAGATTCTAATTCACTATAAATCAGACTATGAATTTTTCAGTTATTATAAAAAAGATCAGGAAATTTTAGTTCCTACAGTTCCTGACGAATTTATTCAACTCAACAAAACTGGAGAAATTCGGGATATTATTGAAGACCTCAGAATTGACCCTTGGAAGAATTATGAAATTACGACTCTAAAAGAGGATTTTGAGTCAATCCGAAGGAAAGCGTATTTGATACTTTATGAGAAACTTGGAAAAGAGCATCCTGCATTAAGTTTTGTAAAAGAAATTGTTGACGAATTTAAAACAGACTTTAATTTAGAAGACCTGAGAGTTTGGAGTAGAAAACTAAGTGATTCATTATTTGATTCATGTAGATATTTATAAAAATGGCAGCTGCTAATAAATAGTACTATGAGCGGTCTGCAAGAACCGGTCCCGCAGCTGCGGGATTGAACTATTAATCGGCCTGCAGGAGGACATCCCGGTTGCCAGCACTGGCTCTATGTACTTATCGACGATTTTGCTTGATTTTTGAACGTGCCCTATAAACTCCATCATCTTTTCAAAATTATAGGTTCGATGGATCATTTGGATAAAATTTTTTTACCTTTGGGATAAATTAAAAGACCCAAACAAACCACCGACCATGACAAAAAGAAATAATAAGCCACGGTATTTACCAATGTGACTGATACTTATGGATAAACGCATGGGTTGGATAATAAGGGAATAAATGCTAGTGGTGTGGATATAAATTCGTTATAGCCAATGTTGAAAATGGAGTTATAAATAAATTCAAAATAAATCTATATGCCAACCTTGTTTGAATCGCTTGAATCAGAAGAAAAGATAAAAAAAGATTTCAATAAAAAAACAGATATACTTATAGCAAATCTAAAAGGTTTTATGGATTTATGTCAGAGAGTAAATAAAGTTCATCCTTTCTCTCCTCTAGAAATAAATTTTGAAGAAACCAATGTTGAAGGAAGAAGTATTAAAAAAGAAATCAGAATTCGACCATGCATTCCCAGATATGATGATAGTAATTATAGTTACGAAATAACACATTCAATAAATTTTTTATATGTTGCGTCAAACGATTTTTTTATAGAACTTATTTCAAGAAATTATTATGGTGGTGACGAATCAATTTGGCATTTACTATATAGAAAAAAAATTCAAATTGAAGAACTTGTTTCTTGGAATGACGAAAACAAAATGAAGTTAATTAATTGGTTAAATGAAGATAATGAAAAATCAAGAACAAGAGTTGTGAATGCAAAGGATTTTTATTGTGAAGAATATTGGCAAAACTTTGACCATTTTAGTGCAATTGATTATGTCCAAAACTCAGTACACATAGAATATCTGCGTTTTCTTTCTATTCCAACGGAATATTTACCTGGGAAAATTGATGCTATTCCAGATTTTGATTGCAGAACACATTTTCCAAATATTTATAAAAAACTTAAAACTGAAGAAAATAATTTGAAAATAATAAACGAATGGCAATTTGGAAGAATTAGAGCTACGAGAATAAATCAATTAAATGAGCAAGTTTTGAAAATTCATAAATTACGAAAACAAATAGTTGAGATTGGTGATATATTAAAAATGTCACTTAACAAAAAACTGTAATAGTTATAATACATAATGAATTCCTTTAGATATAAAAATAAAGGCTATAACACAGTACATATTTCAGAGCGGGCTCGGTACGTAAATCAACGGTGGATTCTCGCATCACCGTTCAGTCCTAGCGGACAGGAACGCTCTCCGAAATCAGCTCCGCAACATGAACCAACCGTTGGCTGCAAGTGTAGGAAGACCGAAAACGACAGAGCAAATGAATAAAAATTTTAACTTTACGACACAAAATAAAAGATTGAATTGAATGGCAAGAAAAGTAGAGCATTCTATGCTGACCTCAGCAAAGAAAAGTAAAAATGATGAGTTTTACACTCAACTGTCCGATATTGAAAGAGAGTTAAAGCACTATAAAAAACACTTTAATGACAAAGTGGTTTTTTGTAACTGTGATGACCCAAGAGTTAGCAATTTCTTCCATTTCTTTTCATACAACTTTGAAAAGTTAGGGCTTAAAAAGTTAATCACGACTTGCTACAAAAATCAAAGTATGGACTTGTTCAGTCAAAATGATTCTGAAAGTGCCATATACTTGGAATATGATGGAGATAAAAACGGGAGTAATGTTCCTGACCCGGAAGAAATCGGAATAAAGCACTTACAAGGTGACGGGGATTTTCGTAGCAAGGAAAGTATCGAACTATTAAAACAAGCCGACATTGTTGTGACAAACCCACCATTCTCACTTTTTAGAGAATACGTTGCACAACTTATTGAATACGATAAGAAATTCTTGATTATTGGAAATATTAACGCTATTTCTTACAGAGAAATATTTAAAATAATTAAAGAAGATAAAGCTTGGTTAGGAGTAAATATGGGGCGTGGTATATCAGGTTTTATAGTACCAAAACACTACCAATTATACGGTTCAGAAGCTCGAGTTGATGATAATGGAAATAGAATTGTGGCAACTAATAATTGTTTGTGGTTGACAAATTTAGATAACGCAAAACGACACGAAGAATTAATACTTTACAAAAACTATACGCCAGAAGAATATCCAACATATGATAACTATGATGCAATTAATGTAGACAAAACCAAAGATATTCCAATGGACTACAAAGGAGCAATGGGAGTTCCTATTACATTTTTAGACAAATACAATCCTGAACAGTTTGAAATTATTGATGGAATTGGTAGATATAGTATGCTAACAGGGCCAACAGAGAAGACTCAAGGAACATATTTAACAATGATAAATGGTAAGCCAAAATATGCCCGAATAATAATTAGGAACAAAAAAGTATGAATATAGAATTAAAAGAAATAACAGTCCGTGAATTAACAAACGGATATGAAGATAACGAAGAAGGTGGTGTTATTGGATTTGGTGGCAAATTAGATATTCGGCCACCCTATCAGCGCGAATTTATTTACAAAGACCGCCAACGAGACGCGGTAATCAACACTATTACAAAAAATTTCCCTTTAAATGTAATGTATTGGGCAGTCCGTGAAGACGGCAATTATGAAGTCATTGACGGTCAACAAAGAACAATATCCATTTGTCAATATGTTGAAGGGGATTTTTCAGTAAATGTTGGGAGTTTTCCTGAAAGTCGTGCATTCCATAATCTGCAAAAAGACGAACAAGAACAAATTTTAGACTACAACCTAATGGTTTATTTATGTAGTGGAGCTGATAGTGAAAAATTGGAATGGTTCAAAACCATTAACATTGCTGGGGAAAGATTAACCGACCAAGAATTAAGAAATGCAGTTTATTCAGGTTCGTGGGTCTCTGACGCCAAAAGATATTTTAGTAAAAATGCCTGTGCTGCTTATGGTTTAGGTGGCGCCTATCTTAATGGTTCTGCGATAAGACAAGATTATTTAGAAACAACAATAAAGTGGATAAGTAATGATGCCATTGAAACCTATATGGCTAAAAACCAGCACGAACCTAACGCAAATGAAATTTGGCTTTATTTTCAAGCAGTAATAAATTGGGTAAAAGCAGTTTTTCCAAACTATCGCAGAGAAATGAAAGGAATAGATTGGGGATTTCTTTACAACGAGTTTAAAGGCCAAAAATTTGACTCGAAAAAACTCGAAATTGAAATTTCCAAACTAATGGAAGATGAAGATGTTGGAAACAAAAAAGGAATTTATACCTATGTTTTAACTCGTAAAGAAAAATTCTTAAATATTCGTGCTTTTAGTCCAAACCAGAAAAGAGAAGCATATGAAAGACAAAAAGGAATTTGCCCTGTCTGCAAAGAACATTTTGAAATAGCTGAAATGGAAGGTGACCATATAACACCTTGGCACGAAGGTGGAAAGACAATTGCCGAAAATTGCCAAATGTTATGCAAAGAAGACAACAGAAGAAAATCGGGGAAATAGAACACCAGCACCCAATAAATAGTACTATGAGTGGTCTACAAGACCCAGTCCCGTAGCTGCGGGATTGAACTATTAATCGGCTGGCAGGAGGACATCCCAAACCCCCAGCAATGGTTCTATGTACTTGTCGACGGTTTTCTTTGGTTTTTGAATATGCCATATAAGCTCCCGCATCTTATCAAAATTATATGTCCGATGGATCATTTGGATAATTATTTTTGGTTGTGTTTTAGAATAATGTAGGATTTTAATTGGTTTAAATTCAGGTATTTACCGTTTGTAATAGCCTAAATTATATACTACACACATGAATTATCACATTTTTATGTTGTTATTATTCATATTTCCACAATTTTATAAAACACAACCTTATTTTTTTACCTTTGGGATAAATTGAATGGCCCAAGCAAACCATCGATCATAACAAAAACAAACAATGAGCCAAGGTATTTACCTATGTGGCTGCTATTTAGGTGTAAACGCATGGTTTGGATAATAAGGGGATAAACACTAGTGTTGTGGATATACTTTCGTTGGCATTCATGCTGAGAACCGCAGTGCATAAAAGAAATTACGGTAAAAAAGGTTATTTTTGAAAGAAAAACTTGAATGACAAAAGAATCTGAAATCATATTTTACCAAGGAGATGATGGAAATGTAAAAATTGAGGTTTTCTATCACGATGAGACTTTTTGGATGACTCAAAAGAGAATAGCTGAGCTATTTGGAGTACAAAGACCTGCAATAACAAAACATCTGAAAAATATCTTTGAAAGTGGTGAATTAGAAGAGGATTCAGTTAGTTCCATTTTGGAACATACTGCAGAAGACGGGAAAAATTACAAGACAACATTCTACAATCTTGACACGATTATTGCAGTTGGATATCGTGTAAACTCAAGCAAAGCGACAAAATTTAGAATTTGGGCTACAAAGGTTTTAAAAGAGTTTATAACAAAAGGATTCGTATTAGACGATGAACGATTAAAACAAGGAAAACATTTCGGAAAAGATTATTTTGATGAGTTACTTGAACGGATTCGTGAAATCCGGGCAAGTGAGAGGAGATTTTATCAAAAAATAACTGACATTTATGCACTTTCAGTAGATTATGACAACTCTGATTTATTGACAAAAGATTTTTTTGCAGCAGTTCAAAATAAACTTCATTGGGCAATAAGTGGAAAATCGGCCGCCGAGATAATTTACACATCAGCAGATGCTACGAAGTTATACATGGGATTGACAAATTGGAAACACGCACCTGATGGAGGAATCTTAAAATCAGATGTTTCAATTGCTAAAAATTATTTGAATGAGCAGCATATAAAGGAACTGAACCGAATTGTTTCAGCGTATCTTGATTTGGCAGAAAGCAGAGCTGAAAGGCAGATTCCAACGACCATGCAAGATTGGAGTAATTTCTTAAATCAATTTTTGGAATTATCAAGCTTTCCAATACTCAAAGACAAAGGAAAGGTTTCTGCAATAGAAGCAAAATTAATGGCAGAGCAAGAGTACGATAAATACAGAAAGATTCAGGATAGAAATTATGAATCGGACTTTGATAAAGAAATAAAACGGTTGAGAGGTGGAGAATAAAGCACGAAATGCCAATAAATAGTACTATGAGCGGTCTGCAAGACCCGGTTCCGCAGCTGCGGGATTGAACTATTAATCAGCCGGCAGGAGGACATCCCGGTCACCAGCACTCGCTCTATGTACTTATCGACGATTTTCGTTGGTTTTTGAACGTGCCCTGTAAGCTCCAGCATCTTATCGAAATTATAGGTCTGGTGGATAATTTGGATAAAAAATTTTTACCTTTGGGATAAATTGAAAGGCCCAAGCAAACCACCGATCATGACAAAAAGAAATAATAAGCCAGGGTATTTACCTATATGTCTGCTTTTTAGTGGCGATTGCTTGGCGAGGATAATAAGGGAATAAATGCTAGTGTAGTGGATACACAAGCGTTGTGGCCAATTGTTTAGAAAATACACAAAAATTAAATCAATATAAAATATACAATTATGAGTAAATATCATGTGGTTTTTCATCTTGATGAACATAGTAAAGGGCGTGCCGATCAGGTACTCAGGAACATTGAAAATTTATTAGCTGATTTGGGGGAAGATAATGTGGAGGTTGAATTAGTTGCCAATGGTGGAGGTGTGAAGGAGCTAGTAAAAGGTACGGACTCACACGCTGATCAGGTTGCAAAACTAGTTGTCCTGGGAGTCAGGTTTGTTGTTTGCGCTCATTCCCTGAAAATGATGGATATCAACAAGGAATCACTTCTCGAATCAGTTGATGTTGTTTCTGCCGGTGTAGGGGAACTGGTTAAAAAACAGGCCCAGGGATGGGCGTACATTAAGCCTTAGCATGGACCAGATCATTCTCACTTTAATCTTTGGAAGCTTGATTGGACTCTCTCTGGGTCTTTTAGGCGGTGGAGGATTTATTCTAACCGTACCCATTTTGGTTTATGTTATTGGTCAGGATGTTCACGCCGCCACAGGCACATCGCTTGCCGTTGTAGGCATAAACGCATTGTTTAGATAATACGGGAATAAACGCTAGTGTTGTGGGTATACATTCGTTGAACTAAACCGCCCCCTTGCGGAGGCGGTAATTTGATGGTAATTTTGAGGTGCAAACTTTAAAATTCACCATCATGAAAGAAAGATCTCAACTTATTGAGCAACTCGTTTACGAGATGCAACTTCGCAATTACAATCCCAGAACCATAGACACCTATGGGAGTGTGATGTCAAAGTTAGAAAATTTCTCAGGTATTCCCCTCGACAAAATTACGGTGACGCAATTTAAGGATTACCTGCATCGCCTTATTACCACGGAAGGTATTTCGGTGTCCTTGGTTAACCAGTACCTCAGCGCATTTAAAGTCATACAGGTGGATGTGCTAAAACGCAACTGGGATCAATTCAAGATCAAACGTCCTCGTCGTGAGAAAAAATTGCCTGTTGTTTTGTCGGTGCAGGAGGTCGAAAAACTTATTTCTGTTACCTCTAACCTCAAACATAAAACTATTTTGATGCTGGCCTATTCTTCGGGTATGAGGCGTGAGGAAGTACAACAAATCAAACCTACAGCCATTGATTCGTCCCGCATGCAAATACATGTTGTGCAAGGCAAAGGCAAGAAAGACAGGTATACAATTCTGTCGGTAAAGGCATTGGAAACACTCAGGTCATACTACAAGATTGAAAGGCCACTTACCTTTCTTTTTGAGCTACAAAGTAAAAAAGGAAGTCCAATGGCTGCCGGAACACTCGCCCACATTGTTAAAAACAGTGCTGCCAAAGCCGGCATCAAAAAGAAGATTTCATTTCACACACTCAGACATTGTTTTGCCACGCATCTGCTCGAACAAGGGGTAAACCTTCGTTTGATCCAACAGTTTATGGGGCATGTTTCGCTCAAAACTACTGCCGGTTATCTGCACTTGGTTCATATCGATCCCGCAAGTGTAGTTTCTCCCCTGGACTTGATGAATATCTGATCAGATGGAGCCATGGAAAATAAAAAGCAACCCATGGAACTTGCTGAGATATTCAGCAGCCATGCAAATGATTTTCTGCACAATAACAAGCTTTGCCCCGAGCAGTTAAAAGCCTTTCACGTTGTTTTCACCATTCCGGCCTGTTTGCATAAATTGTTCTACTTAAACCAGGGCAAGGTCAACAGTTTGCTTTTCAAGGCTGCCGGAAAAGCGTTGATGCAGTGTGCCGCAAACCCCGACTTTCTGGGTGCACAGGCAGGTGCGGTGGCCATTTTGCATACATGGGGACAAACGCTGGTTTACCATCCCCATATTCATATGATTGTTCCCGCCGGTGGCCTTTCAGAGGATTTGTCAGAATGGATCCCTTTAGGTAAAAAGTTCTTCCTTCCGGTTAAAGTGCTCAGCGCTGTCTTCAGGGGAATCCTGTGCCGCTTGCTCGAACAGTCTATTTCTACCGGTGAAATCAAACTGCCTGAAGAAATAAAATCGTTCAAAAAAATCAAGCAGGATTGTTATTTGAAACAGTGGGTTGTTTATTGCAAAAAACCATTTTCAGGTTCCGCCAGACTGATTCGGTATCTGGGAAACTACACCCACCGTGTGGCCATTTCCAATCACAGGTTAATCTCACAGCAGGATGGCAAGGTAACTTTCTCTTTCAAAGATTATGCCAGGGCAGCAGAAGTCAAAGTTATTACAGTAGATGCCCTTGAATTTATCCGAAGGTTCATGCAGCATGTGCTCCCCCATGGATTTTACAAGATCAGGTATTTTGGGTTTATGGCCAATTACAAATTATTGATTATGTTTGATTTTACATACTCCGCAAGAAAAATACGGTGGCTCTAATACCGCAAAATAAAGCAATTCCATAGGTTAAAGAAAAAGAACTCCCATAGCTGAGCGGCAAAGTTCAACTCGGTTTTATTCACCATTCTCCTGCTTTTTTCTTTCAATTTCATACCAAGGCTGATATCCAGTGCTTTGTTACTATATTTGCAGGAGAACGTTGAATAAAACGCTATATGTTATAGGCAAGTTTTTTTTACAGAGCTTTCCTGAAATAAGTTGACCATTTTAGTATGAAGAATTCTTCACTATTAACTTATAATAAAGTTATGCGGATAATCTGGCAAACGATTCTGAAAAGTTAAAATTGACTCTTTTTTAACCACACCGTCATCGATATTAATAGCCTTTTGAATTGTAGGATTTTTTATCCAACTTTTATGACCTTCTAAAATTGTTGGTAAATAAACAATTAGTGCTGCAGATATTGACCTTGAGGCACTTTCCCATAGATAACTTGGCGTATGATCAACTGCATAATAGTCAATGCTATCGATTTTCAGAATTGGGTTTTTAAAAGTTGTAGGTTTAGCAAAATAGAATCCCATACCTTCATCGCAACTAACATCAATAATTAAACTTCCTGATTTTAAAGTGTCTTTTTCATCTTCTGTGACAAAATTGATAGGATTGTCTGTATCCTGATAGATGCCATTAATAATGATTTCAGATTCACTGATTAAATTGGATAAAGGTCGAGTTGTGCCATCATGTTCTATAGTTACCATTCTGGCCTCCCCATTATTACCTTCACGAATACGAACATAATGAACATCTAAAATTTCTTCTCGTACTTCATAATCAGGCCTTTGGATACAAATCGTAATATCTCTGAAACCATGAGATTTGAGTGCATAAATAGCTCCACGACTAACTGCCCCAAAACTAAAAATAATTACTTTACGCTGGTTTCCATAATGACCATCAATACCCCGTAATTGTAATGCATGAATAACTGCGCAATAGCCTGCCATTTCATTATTCTTATAAAACGTATGTCTACCTATTTGACCATTTGGAGACCAAACAAACATATCCTCAAATGCAATTAATGTTAATTTTCGATCTATTGCAGCTTGTGTAATGTCGCTTTGCTGTGCGCAATGCGGATAACCCCAAATGAATCCTCCTTCACGTATTTCTTGTAAATCTGCTAATACTGGCTTCGCAATAATAACCGAGCCCATTTCAGCCAATAATTCTTGACGAGAAGCAACTCCTCCGGTTTGAGAAACAAAAAAATCATCATCTAAACCAAAAGGTGCACCGTATCCTTTTTCAAAAATTAATTGTTTCCTAATATCCTCTGGCAAACGTAATAGATGATCTGGATGAACTGGCACACGTTTTTCATCTTCTTTTCTTGAAGTTCCAATAACTCCCAGGGTTAGTTTTTTCATGAGTTCTCTTTTGTTAGTATTGTTATAAAACAAATTAATGTCGGCTCGACAATCCGTAATTCAATGAGAAATCATTTGCTGGAGTGAAAGATATATTATTAAAGCAGCAAAAAGGAGTTATGATTGATTGAAATCAAAAATGGTATAAACCTGCTACAAAGATACTCTATTTTTCTAAGAGATGCTTGAATTAAGAAATTGATAATAAAATAGTTAAAAAAACCAGCCTATAACAATTAAGTCTCAATAAGTTCAAGTGGTCCCGTACAATTGTCGGGATGACTTATTTGGACGCAGTGTGCACTCAGCCTCCGGTAGCGGAAGCAAAAGGTAGAATTTCTATGGGGATTTAATATAGACTGGCTGAGCTATTGGAGAAAGACAGCGTTTTATGACTGAAAAAGTCAATAACGAGGCTTTGCTCGTTATTTTTACTCATATAACCCATACACTACTCTATGCAAGCCTGTTTAAGCCCTTCAAATTCTGGGACAGAATTATACATTCATTTTCCATCCATATTAAAGAAAGGCTTATATTTGGGAGAAGCTTAACAATGAACAAGCCCGAGGCAGAGCCATCGAGGTATCAAAAGGAATTTTGTAATTATTTCCGACCCAAAGGGTCGGGGAATCAAACCACAACCTTCTCGTCCGCCGAAGCGAACGCGAAGGAGGATTAAAACTAATATTACCGAGTTGAACAGGGGTTTTTAGACAGTCTGCCGTTATGCGCAGGTGGAGAAAAAGCAACTTTTTGAAAACTTTAGTATCTTATAAAAATAGATGTAAAACTTAAAATAAGATTATTATGAAATCTTTCAAAATACAAATAATCATTTTTTATTCGATTTTTTTATTTGGGATTTTTTCTTCTTGTGAAAAGGAACAAGTACCAAATTATGAGTTTTTTCTAATTAAAGTTGATAGTATTCAAGTACCTGAAAATATTATTGCAAATGAACCTTTTGATATTATATTTTATGGAACTGTTGGGACAAATGGATGCAAACAATTTTCAGATTTTAGGACAGAAAAACAAAACAATGATATAATGATTGAGGCTTGGGGAAAATTTGACAAAAATTCAAATATTTGTCCGGCTGTTATGGTTTATCTTGATGGTGAAAAACTAAATTATCTAATCAAAGAAAAAGGGAACTATACTTTTAAGATAAAACAAACAGATGATAATTATTTTGAAAAACAAATTTCAGTTAAATAAAACATGAAAACCACCAGCCCATAACAGAGTACATATTTCAGAGCGGGGTCGGTGCGTACTTCAACGGCGGATTCTCGCATCGCCGTTCAGTCCTAGCGGACATGAACGCTCCCCGAAATCCACTCCGCCACATGCACGAATCCATTATGCACAAGGCGAAAAAAAAGATACACTAAATAGACTTAATGCTTTTAATTGAATTTTATCAGAATCAATAATATGAAAGAAAATACAAAATGGCTCTTATACAATTTGACTGTGGCATTCTCCTTTTATATTGGGCAGGTAATTTAATATTATGGGTTTCCTTGGAGTATTAATGCAATCCCAAGGTTTGCATTAATATTGACAATTATGCCTTTGTTATGGGGCATTGGAATATACTATTGTTTAATTAGGTATAAAGGTAAAAGAGTTTTAACCGGAGCGATTATTAGTTCGATTATTATGCTGATTAATGTAGTTGTTGCGGACTATATTCAGTATGTTATATTATTAAATAATAATCAATCTAATATTAATTTTCACCAACCCTATTGCTTTATATGTATTTATTTACTATCTTTGGGATCCAATGCTTAAAGGATAATTATAATGAAAATGTTACTTCATCATTATTTCTTCAATTGCTTTTTATCCTCTTACACTTATTGTGAATAAATAAACCAAAATAAAATCACGCAATTTAAATTGAGGGACTATCCAAACGGTTTATAAAATTTAAAATAGCGCCTATGTCAAACCTCGTATCGCTGAATAATTTTCTAAAAAATGATTAAAGGAGTAATCATTTTTAGGGGAGGACATAAAGTTACAACAAGGCAACCTCTCTAAAGAAAACCTGATAGTAACAAATAAACCCCCCACCTCTTAGGCCGATCGCGAAATCTTAAAAGAGATAGGGAGGTCATTCCCCACTCGTATTAAAAATTTTATCGCTATGAAATGAATAAAAATAGCAATATTGCTCTCTTTTTTAATAATTTCCTGTAAAAAGGATCCGGTGATTGGATCAAAAAATGAGTTGTATTCCGAATGGGAAAACTATTTTGATACATTGAACTATGAAACACCGGAGAATCGCTATTATATTGGCTCGATGGCTAAATCTAATGACGATGAACTGATATTTTCAGCCGGTCATAGATTAAATTATTCAGAAGAAGGTAAAGATGCTTTGTTTACATTAATCAACAATAAGGTAGTGATAATAGATTCCTCTCAGTTTTTCATGGGGTATAATCATTTATTATTAAACGAAGAACAGATTGAGAAGCACATATATACCAATCAGGATTACATGTTCACTTATGATAAAAATGAAACTAGCCCTCAAAAATGGCAAATTTCAAATTTGAACGATAAACAGCATTCAGCAAGAGGCCAGATCGACCAACAAGGTAATATCTGGATCACATCAAATAAAAAGCTACGTGGCGATGGATTGCACATGTACAACGGTAACTCATGGGTTACCTGGTTCGAAGGTATCACGTTTTACTCCGTATGCTTCGACAGAAATGGGGTACTGTATGCCAGCACCATGCCGGATTTTGAAGAACGGGGTATGATAATAACATTTGGGATACTGTGATAACTTGTTCAGGTAACGCAAAATGGGCACCTTGCATGAACTTTGATAAAGAAAATAACCTATGGTTCGGAGTGTTGTCGCGTTGGGCTGTTGCTCCCGAATCAGGCGATGGTGTTTATAAATTTGATGGTAAAAATATTACAAATTTTAATATCTACAACTCCAAATTGCCGTGTAATTCAGTTATAGATATTTTTATAGATGAAGCAGATAATAAATGGATTGGTACATACTCAGGAGGACTGGTCAAGTTTAGCAGCGATGGGGAATGGAAAATTTATAACAAAGGTAATGCCCCACTACCCATTAGTAGTGTAGAACATGTACTTGTGGATAACAATAAAAATATTTGGTTTAGTGCCCAATACTTCGGATTAACCAGGTTCAAAGAATAATGTTCTGTTAAAATATAAAACAATGAAAACAATGTTGCTACAATATGTAATTTTATGTCTGTTGGTTTCATGCTCCAAAATCAATGAACCAACTACAGAGGTTGAACAGTTCATCGAACAGGTAAAGCAGGATAAATATACCGCGGATACCCTTCCTGAGTTTTCGCCCGATGCCATTCCTATTTTATTACAATCGGCCAACGATTTTAGTAAAATTACAAAATTCCCTGTTAATCCTTTTACAGCCTTTGGTCCTGTAAAATTAACCGTGGGTGAGTGTCTGATGTGGACTATAGAAAACATAAGGCTTAATTATGGTGATTATGACAAGGAGAGGCCGTTTCCATCATTTGTTCCGGAATTACACCTGAAAACCGATATTAATGTACCGAGGCTTACCGATGTACAATTAAACGAAGTGTACAACCTTTATTACAATTGGTGGTACAATAATAAGGGTAAAGATTTTGAAGAATTCCGTAAGATAAATCCTTTACAAGATAGTCCTTATGGTTGGAAGTAGTTTTCAATTTTGTTTGTTTATCCTTTGTACCAGCTCAGCCACACCCCTCCTGGCTTAACTATACTGCTAATAACAAATTTTCCGTATATTTGGAATTGCTAATCACCGGTTTAGGAAACATTAAAAATTGAACTCAAACAAAATGAAAGCGATTGTATGTACAAAATACGGACCTCCGGAAGTTCTTCAGCTCAAAGAGGTAGAAAAACCTACTCCTAAGGACAATGAAGTACTGATAAAAACATATGCAACAACAGTACACATAGGGGACACTAAAATTCGAAGTTTCAAGCCTGGTTTAGGATTTGTCAGGGATTTGCTGTTCTGGCCAATCATGCGAATAATGTTAGGTTTCAGAGGACCAAGAAAAAAAATACTTGGGATGGAGCTATCCGGAGAAATAGAAACAACAGGCAAAGATGTTAAGCTGTTTAAGAAAGGTAACCAGATTTTTGCATCTACCGAGATGGGGTTTGGTGCTTATGCCGAGTACAGATGTCTGCCTGAAGACGGTGTGCTGGCAATAAAGCCGACTAATATGACCTATGACGAAGCCGCCCCCGTTCCTAATGGGGGAATAACCGCGTTGCTTTTTCTTAGAAAAGCGAATATTCAAAGAGGACAAAAAGTTCTTATCTATGGTGCTTCAGGAAGCGTAGGTACTTTTGCAGTACAGCTTGCCAAGCACTTTGGGGCGGAAGTTACTGGTGTATGCAGTACCACGAATTTAGAAATGGTGAAATCCCTGGGCGCCAATAAGATTATTGATTACACTCAAGAGGATTTTACCCAAAGCAAAGAGACTTATGACGTTATTTTTGATACAATAGGCAAGATTTCATCTTCAAGAAGTAAAAAATCTTTAAAGAAAACTGGAATCTATCTTAACGTTCTTACTTCATCAAACAACTTCTTAAAGTTAAAGACTGAGCATCTGATCTTCCTCAAAGAGCTTATTGAGGCGGGGCAGCTAAAATCGGTTATTGATAGAAGCTATCCTTTGGAACAAATTGTCGAGGCTCACCGCTATGTCGAAAAAGGACACAAAAAGGGGAATGTGGTCATCACCGTGAAGCATAATGGCTGAACCTAACAAATAGGAGGATACTGATATGAAAGCAATTGTTCATAGATAGTAACACGTAAAACAGCGGATAACTCAATTTATCTACTAAATCTAAATCAAAAAAGAATAACAGGATAAAATCACACTATTTAATTCCCTTATTGTATATAAGAAAGTTAGATAAAAAAGCAATACCATAAGCCAGGGCAGCAAATAACATCACAGCCATAAAGCCCATTTCTACTGCAATAATTGCAGCTAAGGATGCACTAATAACCGATACGCAACCATTGATACCCCATGCCCAGGGTACGTTACTTTTTTTAATAGCATCTACAATTTTTAAACCTATAGGAAATGGCATTCCCATAAAAAAGGAAGGTAAAGCAATGATCACCCCGGCCAGCAGGATTTTCATGATAATGGGTAAACCAACCGTGCTGCTTAAAAAGAGACCGATAATAAAGGCATAAAGGAGAATTAAGGCAGTGATAAGGGCCGTTATTTTTAATAAGGCCTTTTGATATGTTCTATACCGTGACGAATAATAGCTTCCTATTCCCGAACTGATCAGCATTACAGATATTACTGTAGCTACCGAATAAATAGGATGCCCAAGATAGAGCACAAAATATTTGATAAACACAATTTCCAAAAACATATAGCCAAAGCCCAAGGCCATAAAATAGATCACTACCCAGGATTTATTGCCTCCCTTCCATCCCAATCGGAAAAGTGGCAGGATAATAAATAATAGTGCGAAAATAATTACCTGGATAAAGGTAACCACCGCTATCAAATAACCCAATTCGAGAAAAGCAGTTGATTTCCCGCCCATGGTTTTGACCAGTCCGGAAAGCTTTTTCCAGCGTAAAAATTGAAAAAAATAAGGTTTGTTATCTGTTGCGGGTTGGATATTAAAATCGTATTCGTGAATTATTTTTTCTCGTTGAGAACTGAACATTCCTTCCATATCAGAAATGAAAACCTCATCTTCCATAGCATTGAATTGCACCCTTTCCTGGGTTGTTATTCCCGGTAGTAAGATAGGGTCAAAATTATATCGCTCACAAAAGGTTTTTACCTTATTGATTTCCGTTTTATTCAATGGCTTTTGCTTGATGACATAAGTGAGTGTGCCCCAACTTCTTATTGCTGCAATATGATTTAAGGGTTCTTTTATTTGAAAAGACTCCAAACTTTTTGAGATCATTGCGGCAGATTTTAAAGAAATTTTGGGTGGAAGATCGATCCAGAAGGAAAGAACGATCATTCCGTTAGGAGTCAGCTTTTGCCACATTTCAGCAAAAGCTTCTTTGGTTAGCAAATTTTCTTCTTGTATGGCATCGAGTCCCACTGAACCACCAAAATCACCTAATAAAGGTAGTTGGATGATATCGTATTTTTTGCTGGTTTGATTTAAAAACGTTCTGGATGCCTGAACGCGTATCTCTACCTTAGGATGGTAAAACAGAGAGTCGGTTAAGGAGGCATATTCATTTTTTAATAAGGAAATAACTGTTGCATTGGGTTCAATGGCGGTTATTTGTTCCGCTCCATTATTCAAGGCATGTACAATTTCTAATCCGGCACCTGCATGGAACAAGAGAACACTTTTGGGAACGCCAAAGACATAAGGAAGTGCCATAGTGGTATAATTCAAGATAGAGCTAGTATCCTTTTTTGACCGAGAGGGAATGGAGGCATACCAATCACCATTGTTAAAAATAGCAGCGCTGGGAGGTACATTCCCGGTATATGTCAAACTCAAACCGGGGGCATAACGTTGCACCGGTGAAGAAACTACTTGAACGAGGCCATAAGGACTACTCATTTGCTGGTCAATTCTTGCATCGGGAAGATTTAGGGCGTAGCTTATACTCTTAAATTGAGATGGTAACAAATCAAAGGGTTTATTAAGATGATATACTACCATACTTAAACTTAGTAGACAATACGAGATCAAGTATAAACGGGCCTTTTTGTGAATGATAAGAACTCCAGCCAAAATGGGTAGGATCGCAATAATAGATGGGATCTCCCGGGGTGAAAATTGCCAAAGTAGAAAAATGGCCAGAGCACCTCCCAATCCTGATCCCAGAAGATCAGCAAAATAAAAAGTACCAATACTCGATACTTTTTTAACGAAGATCAATCCTATGGCCAGGGCTCCCGAAAAAAAAGGCAGGAAGAAAAGAAAATAAGTCCCTAATAGTCTTGAAAATTGCGAACGATCAACGAAGAGAGTATACGAATCGAAAAGAAAAAATTCATAACGGGAGGCTCTAATAGCTATGGTCATCAGTAAGCCACTAGAGATCATTAAAAAAGGAAGTAAAAAATCTTCTCTTTGAAGCATCCACTTTCTAAAAATAGATATTACCGTACCGCTGGCACCAAATCCCAATAAGGCAATAGAGATTACCATAGAAGCAAAGTAGTGCCACTGCACTATGGTAAAAAAATGCATCAATTGAATTTCATAGGTGACAATGGCCGCAGATAGAATGGATACTGCAAAAACCAGTCTATATTGAAAAAATTTGCTTTTATGCTTTGCAAACATTTTTCCTGGCTTATGATGATTAGTTATTTTGTTAATATTTTGCTCTGGTAAAAGGAACGAATCGAACAAACATGAGGTTTTTTGTTTTTATTTTACCTTCTTTTTTCTCTACAAGTAGTAGCTGTTGGGTAGTAAATGGTTTTCCTACCGGAATAATCATTTTTCCACCATCTTTCAATTGCTCTATAAGTGGAGGAGGCACAAATTCCGCTGCAGCGGTTACCACAATGGCATCAAACGGACCTTTCTCTTCCCAACCATGATAGCCATCTGCATTTTTTACCAAAATGTTATCATAATTTAGATCATCAAGCCTCTTTTTTGATTGAATAAACAATGCTTCAATAATTTCAATGGTATATACCGAATCAACAATTTGGGCCAAAACTGCTGCCTGATATCCTGACCCTGTTCCTATTTCCAATACTTTAAAATCCTTTTTTGGTTTGATAGTTTCCGTCATAAAAGCTACAATATAGGGCTGAGAAATGGTTTGTCCATAGCCAATTGGCAAAGGAGAATCAAGATAAGCACTGGACATAAGACCTTCTGGAACAAATTTATGTCTGGGCACACTTCGCATGGCTGCAAGAGTAAAACGATCCTGAATACCTCGTGCTTTAATCTGGCTGTTTACCATTTTTTCTCTTGCTGCTTTGTAGTCAGTCCTCTCTTGAAAACCCTGAGCAAGAATCAGAAAGAGTATAAAAATTAACCTATCCATAATCACAGGAATAAACGACACCATAAAGTTACGATAATATGTATTGAGATCAAAGAAAAAGGGTTGAATAATGAATTGCTAATAGGTAAATAAGAACCTACTTATTCCGGATAAGTTAATTTTCGTGGAAAAACAATTATGTCAATATCTCATTTAAGAAACAGATTAACACATAATTCCTCATTAGTTTAAAAGATACACAACAAAGGACTGTATAGGGTCTGCTGAAAAACTTTATATATTTGATATGCATTTAATAATATCATATTTACAAGATAATGTGCAAGCTTTTTGAGTACATATGTTCATTTTCCTTGCAGTTTTCTCTCTTTTTGCTAATTATAAATTCTTTAAGGATTTAACTTGAATAGCCACCGTTGCAACCGGCGGATGAGAATAAGAGAAGAAAAAGAACCCTAAAAGGGTTCAATAACAACATTTTTACACTAGTTGAAAAAGCTGGTCAATATGTTTTGAAATTTCATGGCCAATGTGACCAGAATTTCCCCAGTGATCTGAAGTTCCAAAAAAATTAATCAAGTTATGCCAACTCGTAATCGCTTAAAATTTCTGCAAATCCAGGATTAGTCAAAACTGTATAACCAAGAGGGTTGTCGCTTCTTATTTTAGTGTAAATGGCAATTGAACATTCAGCCATAGCTTTTCTTATTTTGCAGTAGTTTTCACTATACTCATATTGAAAAGTTAATGGACAACCGCCAAGACATAAAGGTTTTGCCCAGCAAGATTCACATTTAGGAACACTGTTTACAGACATGTGGGTCCGAAAATCAGCTAACGACCTTTTGTCAACACCTGAATTAATATTACCCAATTGGTATTTTTTCATAGAAGTAGCAGCCCCGCAAGGATAAATATTACCGTTAAAAGAAACACCAAACCTTCCAAAGCTAGCTGGACAATATACTTTTTTAAACTTTTTATGCCACAACATCATAATACCCTGCTTAAAATTGTATTCGGATGGAATTTTTAGGGATTCCAGATTAGAAAGATATTCACTGGCCAGTTTTTCTAAATCGTGGGTGTACTCTTCAACAGAATCATCATTTGCATTATCAAATTCAATTAACTTCTCCTGCTGAAAATTTTGAAAAAAATCCATTTTCATGTGCTCTAACGGATAATCCTTTAGAAACTCATAAACATTTGATAAGGGGTTTTTGCCAGATATTACTGAACTGGTACTGACTCTTATGTTATTGGTTTCGAATAGCTTGTTGAAATTGCTGAATGTTTTTTGAAAAGAACCTTTTCCGGAGACATATTTTCGGTTTTCATCATGAGTTTTCTCCTCTCCATCAATACTTACCTGGACCTCAAAGTGATGTTCATCAAAAAAATGAATAAGATCATCTGAAAGCAGGGTTCCATTAGTAATGATAAAAAACTGAATATTAATGATCCCTTTTAAGCGGGCTCTTTCTTTGGCATAAAATACAGATTGTTTAAGCGTTTTATAATTCATTAAGGGCTCGCCCCCGAAAAAACTCAACTTAAATGTCTCAATTCCAGAATTGTAATCCAAAAATAAGTCAATTGCTTTCGATGCTGTATCAAAAGACATATGCTGTTGCTTCTTATTATCTGAAAAACAGTAGCTACAATCAAGATTACAGGATTGTGAGATGTTAAGAACAAGTTCAAATGAACCAACAAATGGTTTTATTTCCTTAAGTGATGCCTTGGAAGAAACAAGAAACCCTTTAGAAACCAGTTCATTACATTCCATTCTAATTTGATCGCTTGTGTAGTCTATAAGCTTTTTGGAGCTTATTACTTGTTCTATGTTTTTTTGTGGATTACATAATCTTAATATTTTAAGCTGAAGGGGACTAGGTTCAATTGCTTCCATCGTGCTAGGATCAAATACAATATCACTGTTTAGTCGATTAAAAATATGAATGTTTGACGAATTAAACATTGCCCTGAAAATTTACTTTGAAAAAAAAGGCTACAATTCTTTCACCTGTATTTAGACAAAAGAATTATAGCCTCAATACTACTATACTAGCAGAAACTTGCATTCATAGCAGAACTCGATAATGCCTTTTCATATTTTTCGGCAAAGCCTTCAAGAGCTTTTCTCCCCATTTTTGCCAACCCATCAATTACGCAACTATCTAGGCCCGTTGAATTAGCTGCCCTTTTAGGATCAGAGAAAATACGTTCTCTGAATGTAGGATCAAAAATCGCTTTCCCTAATGCATAATACAAAACTGTTTTGTCTTTGTGTTCATGACTTTCTTTCATAGTTTTAATTTTTAGTAGTTTATAGCTTCATTCTAACCACAAATGTAATAAAAATATATAAATTAACCGCTATGGACTAAAAATACCATAATTTGTTTTTAATGGCTATAAGTCATTTGTTATTCTTCCAGTATAAAATTTGGATTCTCGTCATCTGTTGGCTTTCGATAATGTTCTAAGTACTCATTTACCATTCCATCAGTGATGTTTCCGATACTCCAATAGCCAAAACCTATCTGCCAGATTATTTGAAGAACCACTTCAACAAAATTTGCCGGCTTCCTGTAATTGATTTCAGCACCTTCGATTCAAAATAGTAAATTAAGATTTTAATCGCTTTATAAGTAAAAAAGGAAGTCCAATGGCTGCTGGGACACTCGTCCACATTGTTAAAAACAGTGCTGCCAAAGCCGGCATCAAAAAGAAGATTTCATTTCACACACTCAGACATTGTTTTGCAACGCATCTGCTCGAACAAGGGGTAAACCTTCGTTTGATCCAAGAGTTTATGGGGCATGTTTCGCTCAAAACTACTGCCGGTTATCTGCACCTGGTCCATATTGATCTCACAAGTGTAGTTTCTCCCCTGGGCTCAATGAATGTCTGATCAGATGGAGCCTTGGTAAATATAAAGCAACCCATGGAACTTGCTGAGATATTCAGCAGCCATGCAAATGATTTTCTGCACAATAACAAGCTTTGCCCCGAGCAGTTAAAAGCCTTTCATGCGATTATGCAATGCCGTACCGCTGCGTTGGGTGGGCATATCAACCGCTGCGATAACTGCGGTTTTACAAGATCAGGTATTTTGGGTTTATGGCCAATTACAAATTATTGATTATGTTTGATTTTACATACTCCGCAAGAAAAATACGGTGGCTCTATTACCACAAAATAAAGCAATTCCATAGGTTAAAGAAAAAGAACTCCCATAGCTGAGCGGCTCAGTCCAACTCGGTTTTATTCACCATTCTCCTGCTTTTTTCTTTCAATTTCAAACCAAAGCTGATATCCAGCGCTTTGTTACTATATTTGCAGGAGAACGTTGAATAAAACGCTATATGTTAGCAACCATTTGAAAAAAAATTGCATATCTCAAAAAAAAACATTATAATAACTCTAAAATTTATTTATTAAAAAGGAAATTATTTTATGATTCAAACAAAAGTATTTAATACAACGAACAAACCAAATTTGAAAGAGAAAATCAACTTGGTTAATTTTTTATTTGACAACTTGCAAGAATATGGAGACCCAAAATCAGATATTGAAAAATGTTTTGATTACGCATTGAAAGAAACAACTTCTTTTGGTGGATTTATTTTAGTGTCATATTTAGAAAATGAAATATCCGGTGTAGTAGTCGTCAACCAAACGGGAATGAAAGATTATATTCCCGAAAATATTTTGGTCTACATAGCAACGCATAAAGACCACAGAGGCGAGGGAATAGGAAAAATGTTAATGAAAAAAACCATTGATTTAGCAGAGGGAAATATAGCATTGCACGTAGAGCCTGAAAATCCGGCAAGATTCTTATATGAAAAAGTTGGTTTTAGCAGTAAGTATATAGAAATGAGGTTGAAAAAGTAGATTATGCATGTTCATATAATTGACATTTTAATCTTCGTAGTTTATATGCTTGCCATGCTTGGTGTTGGGGTCTATTTTCTAAAACGCAACAAATCACAAGAAGACTATTATGTCGGAAGCCGAAAAATGTCCGCGGTACATATTGGGTTATCTGTTGTTGCTACCGATGTAGGTGGTGGTTTTTCAATAGGGTTGGGTGGTTTAGGCTTTTTAATTGGTCTGTCGGGCAGTTGGATGCTTTTTACCGGTATAATTGGTGCGTGGGTTAGCGCGGTCGTCCTCATTCCCAGAATATATCCCTTGGCTAAAAAGCATAACTTCTTAAGCTTTCCAGAAGTTCTTAATCATTTCTACAATGCAAAAGTAGCTCTTTTGGCGGGCGTTATTTCATTAATTGGTTATATCGGATTTACCAGCTCTCAAATATTGGCCGGTGCTAAATTGGCATCCGCCACCTTTCCTACTTTTACCATTGTTGAGGGAGTATTATTAATGGGAGTTGTAATAATTGGCTATACCGTTCTTGGTGGACTTAAAGCCGTAATTTATACGGATACCATTCAATGGATAATTCTTATGGTCGGTCTCATATTTATTGGCATCCCATTAGGCTTTGTCAAAGTTGGAGGCTGGGAAGCAATTAGAACTTATTTGCCCGATCATTTTCTAAGCCTCACCAATATTAGTTTTGTTCAACTAATTAACTGGATAATTACAATCGTTCCCATTTGGTTTGTAGGGATGACCTTGTATCAAAGAATTTATGCTTCTAAAGATGAGAAAACAGCAAAAAAAGCATGGTTTATAGCTGGTTTGTTCGAGTGGCCGATTATGGCTTTTATGGGCGTTAGCTTAGGATTATTGGGTAGAGTGGCTTATGAACAAGGACTGTTTACACAATATGGATATGCTCCGGGAAGCCCTATTGATCAAGAAATTGGGCTGCCTTTACTCTTAGTGCATATTTTCCCCGTTGGATTGATGGGATTGCTTATGTCGTCTTATTTTTCGGCAATAATGTCAACCGCTGATAGTTGTTTAATGGCAGCCTCGGGGAATTTTACCACAGATATATTAAGGCTCTCAAAACATAATACCAAAAGTATTAAATATTCGCAATTAGCAACATTGGTAATTGGAATACTTGCTATTTTCCTGGCTACAATGATGCAAAATGTGCTTAGTTTGATGTTATATTCTTATGGTTTTATGGTTTCAGGATTATTTGTTCCCGTTTTGGGTGCGCTATTTTTGAAAAATCCTTCTTCAAAAGCCGCACTATTTTCAATGCTTTTTGGCGGAGGAACTACATTGGCCCTTATTTTATCCAAAATTGCATTGCCTTTTGGTTTAGATGCAAATTTCTTTGGCATAACACTTTCAGCGATTGTTTTTGTTGTTATTCAAAAACTTCATAAGGATTAAATTTCTTAAATCAAAAATATGAATCAGGAAATAATAAAGTTAAGACAAGAAATACATAAACACCCGGAAATGTCTAACGATGAGTATAATACTTCTGAACGGATAGTAAACTTTATCAAGAAATACAATCCTGATGAAATAATTAAACTTGGAAAAACAGGAGTCGCTTTTGCTTTCAACGGAAAAGAGAAAGGGAAAACTATTGTATTCAGATCGGAGCTGGATGCTTTACCCATCCAGGAAAAAACCGGCGTAGAATACACGTCGGTAAATAATCATATTGCTCATTCTTGTGGACACGATGGGCACATGGCTATTTTAACCGGGCTGGCTCAAAAAATCTCCGAAAATCGTCCAAAAAGAGGAAGTGTAGTTTTGTTGTTTCAACCTGCCGAGGAAGTAGAACAAGGTGCTCGTGATGTAGTAGAAAATCAAAAATTCAAGAATATTAAACCCGATTCTGTTTTCGCACTTCACAATGTACCCGGATTCGAAAAACATAAAATAGTACTAAAAAAAGGGAGTTTTGCCGCTGCATCAAAAGGCATGACGATAAAACTTACTGGAAAAACAGCCCATGCCGCCGAACCGGAAAATGGTATTAGTCCGGCAGATGCCATTTCTCAAATCATTAAAAAGCTTCATGAACTAAGAGACAATAAAAATCTTTTTAAAGATTTCGTTTTACCAACTATCATTAACATTGTATTGGGTGAAATATCTTTCGGCACTTCACCCGGCTATGCCGAATTGAGAATTACCTTGCGTGCCTTTGAAAATGAAGACATGGAATTGCTAACAGCAAATTGCGAAAAAATAATAAAGGAAATATCGAAAGCAGAAAAATTAAGTTGCGATATTTCCTATAGCGAAGTATTTCCGGCAACGGTTAATAATGATAAATGTGTTAGTATAGTTGAGCAATCGGCAAAACAAATTGATTTAGATATTGAGTATATTGAAAAGCCATTTAAATGGTCGGAAGATTTTGGGTATTTTACAGAAAAATATGATGCTTGCTATTTTGGTTTAGGCTCAGGAAAAAAACAGCCTCAACTTCATAATCCTGATTTTGATTTTCCTGATGATATCATAGAAACAGGGGTAAATATTTTTTATTCCATCTACAAAAAAACAAATTTGAAAAATGATAAATAACCGCATGACAGATAGCTCCATTATTACACTTAATGAGAAAGCATTAAAGAACAATGTTGATTTTTTGAAGAAAAAAATGGGGGCTAAAGTTTTAATATCGGCCGTAGTGAAAGCAAACGCCTATGGTCATGGCATAGAACAAATTGTGCCGCTTTTTGAGAAATATGGAATTAATCATTACTCGGTTTTTAGTTATATCGAAGCGATCAGGGTTTATAAAAGCCTTTCGAAACCTCAGGCTATAATGATCATGGGATGGATTTCTGACGAAAACATGGCTGATGTAATTAAAAAAGGAATCGAATTTTATATTTTTAATCTTGAAAGATTGGACATTGCACTGGCTTGTGCAAAAAAACTTAAACTAAAAGCAAATATTCATCTCGACGCAGAAACCGGAATGAATCGTACTGGTTTAAATACGGATGAATTAAATACTGCCATTTCCATCATAAAAAAGAATGAAGATTTCTTTAATGTGGTTGGATTTTGCACGCACCTTGCCGGAGCAGAAAGTGTTTCAAATCACCTTAGGATTCAAAATCAGTTAAAGAAATATAAAAAAATGTTAACAGTTCTTGAAGCTAATGAATTGCATCCCAAATATAAACATGTGGCCAATTCTGCCGCGGCATTTGTTTACCCTAAAACAAGAATGGATTTGGTGAGAATAGGAATTATGATTTATGGTTTTTGGTCGAGCAGCGAAGTATATGTCCAATACATCAATCATAAAAGCAATAAAATTGATCCTTTAAAAAGGATACTTGGTTGGCAAAGCCAAATTATGTCGATAAAAAAAGTTAAGAGTGGTGAATTTATAGGTTACGGCATTTCTTATCTGGCCCAAACTGATACTACTACTGCTTTGATCCCTGTTGGATATTCTTTTGGTTATAGTCGTTCTTTGAGTAATAAGGGGCGAGTGCTTATAGGCGGTCAGAGATGCAGTGTGATAGGTGTTGTAAATATGAATATGATAATAGTAGATATTTCGCATGTTGATGATGTAAAAGTGGGAGATGAAGTTGTTTTGATAGGAAAACAGGGCGACTTAGAAATAAAGGTAAGTGCTTTTAGCGAGATAAGCGATCAACTTAATTATGAAGTTTTGGCTCACTTATCGGAAACGATTAAACGAATAGTAATATAAATATTCAAGGCTTTTAAAAGCTATAAAACGTAAAATGACAGTACATCACACAATATTATTTAAATATGGCGGCAATGCCATGACCGATCAAAATCTTAAAACACAAGTGTTAAGGACGATTTGCTCGCTAAAGGACAAAGGCTATAACGTGCTTATTGTTCATGGTGGCGGACCTTTTATTAAACAAACACTAAAAGAGGTTAATGTAGAATCCGAATTCATTGACGGCTTACGAAAAACTACGCTTGAAGCAATGGAATATGTTGAAATGGCCTTGAAAGGAAAGGTGAATGGGAGCCTGGTTTCAATAATAAATAAAATGGGCTATAAAGCTGTGGGCTTGTCCGGGAAAGATGGTCAAACCGTTCTGGCTAAAAAGCATATGCATGAGCACATAAAAGACGGGAAAGTAGAACTGGTTGATTTAGGACAAGTTGGCGATGTGGATAAGGTTGATCCCGGCTTAATAAATTTATTGTTAAAAAATGACTATATCCCGGTGCTTACTTGTATCGCTTCTGATGAAAATGGTCAGGCTTATAATATTAATGGAGATTTGTTTGCAGGTCATATAGCGGGGGCACTTTCTGTCGATCAGTATATAATTTTAACCGATATTGACGGTTTATTACTTGATAAGGACAAGCCCGATTCTATCATACATGAGCTTAAAGTATCTGAAATAAATCGCTTGAAAGAAATAAAATGTATCCAGGGCGGAATGATCCCGAAAATAGATTCTTGTGAAATTGCCTTAGAAAATGGAGCTAAACTGGCACGAATCATCAATGGAACAGTCCCAGAGCAGATTACATCCCTTTTTGAAAATCAAAAAGTAGGAACAGCAATCAGCCAATAATTTAAAAACAATAATGATGACACAAAAATTGAATAAAACATACAATGAACTTGACAAAAAGTATTATTTACAAACCTTTAAACGCTATCCTTTAACATTTGACCATGGGAAAGGTTCTCATATCTGGGATGTAGAAGGTAATGAATATATTGATATGCTGGGAGGCATCGCTGTTAATAGTGTAGGTCATAGTCACCCAAAAGTGGTAAAAGCCATCCAGAATCAGGCGGCAAAATTAATTCATATTTCAAACTTTTATTTGAGTGAGCCACAGGTGATGCTTTCTAAAAAGCTGGTAGAATTATCTGGTTTAGATCGGGTGTTTTTCGCGAATAGTGGAGCAGAATCTGTAGAAGGAGCTATTAAAATAGCTCGTAAATATGCTCACAGTATTGGTCGGGGTGGAAACATCATTTCTTTTGAGAACTCCTTTCACGGACGCACAATGGCCACTATTGCAACAGGCAAAAAAGCCTATCAAAAAGGATTTGAGCCTATTCCACAAGGATTTTCTCAAGTGCCTTTTAATGATATGGAAGCCATAAAAAAAGCTGCCGATACAAATACAGCGGCCATCATTCTGGAACCAATTCAAGGTGAAGGCGGTGTTAATGTTGCGGATAAAATTTTTCTTAAAGCGTTAAGAGCCTTTTGTGATGAACAGGGTATTGTGTTGATTTTCGATGAAATTCAGTGTGGTATGGGTCGAACAGGCAAAATGTTTGCTAAAGAACATTTTGGAGTAGAACCCGATATCATGACTTTAGCTAAAGCATTGGGCGGAGGTGTTCCAATTGGTGCCATTCTCTCGAATGAAAAAGTAAGTTCGGCGATTGAATTTGGAGATCACGGAACAACTTTCGGAGGAAACCCATTGGTGTGCGCGGCTTCATTGGCAACATTAGAAGTTATTGAAACAGAAAATCTATTGAAACAGGCTGAAGAAAAAGGCAATTGGTTAAAGGCTGAAATTTCAGCTATAAAAAATCCGGATATCAAAGAAATCCGGGGAAAAGGATTGATGATAGGTATAGAATTTAATTTTGAAACAAAGCCTTTAGTTCAGAAAATGCTTGAAAATGGTGTCTTAGCAAATGCTACTGCCGATAATGTTTTACGCTTAGTACCACCTTTAAATATAAGTTACGAAGATTTGGAAAAGGCAATGGAAGTATTAAAAAAATCATTAAAAGAACTAAAAGACAATGGCTAAAAAGAAAATAGGAATTATTGGAGCAACGGGTTATACCGGATCAGAATTGGTGCGTATGCTAACCAAGCACCCCGATGTTGAAATCACCATGATAACTTCTGAAAGCAGAGCCGGAGAATTATTTTCGGATGTGCATCCTTTTTTACAGGGAATTGCCGATCAAAAATTGGTGTCAATTAATCAAATAGATGATTATGAACTGGATCTTGTTTTCCTTGCATTGCCACACGGTGTTTCCATGGAATTCGTAAAACGTTTTAAAGATAAAAATTTTAAAATTATTGATCTTTCCGGCGATTTTCGTTTGAGCTCACAGGAAGTTTATGAAGAATGGTATAAAATAAACCATGTTTATCCCGAAGGAATTGAAAAAGCAGTTTTCGGAAGTCCGGAATTGTATTTTGATAAAATTAAAGAAGCGAATCTAATTGCGAATCCTGGCTGTTTTCCTACAAGTGCAATTTTAGGTCTGGCGCCATTACTGAAAGCCAATCTGATTGAAACAGATCGCATTATTGTAGATTCAAAAACGGGTGTTACAGGAGCGGGAATAAAAGCAAAATCTGTAAACCTTTATTCTAATGTAAATGATAATTTTAAAGCATACGGATTAAAAAATCACAGACATACTATTGAAATTCAAGGGATATTGGATAATGTTTCAGGAAAAGAAACATTAATTCAATTTACACCGCATTTATTGCCTGTGGACCGGGGTATATTAACCACCATTTATGCACGCCCAACAGAAAAAATGGATGAAACCAAACTAAAAGAACTTTATACTACCTTTTATGCAAATGCTCCTTTTGTAAGAATAAGAAAACAAGAACCCGCCATAAAGGATGTGAGGGGAACCAATTATTGTGATTTATATATAACCTATGACAAGCGGACCAATATGGTGATTGTTATTAGTGTTATTGACAATCTTATTAAAGGAGCGGCAGGACAGGCAGTTCAAAACATGAATATCATGTTTGGCCTGGAAGAAACCAAAGGGCTGAATCTAATTCCGCTAAACCCATAACATTAAATAAAAAACATAACATTTTATAATATTAAAAAGATGATTAAAAATATAACAAACGTAAGAGGAATAACTTGTTGGGGAGCTCATATAGGTGTTAAATCAATGAAAAGGGATTTAGCCATCATTTTCTCAAAAGTGCCGGCAAGTGCTGCTGCTGTATTTACGCAAAACCAAGTGGTTGCAGCACCGGTTACCATGTCAAGAAAACATATTGCAGATGGGCTGGCACAGGCCATTGTGATTAATGCGGGAAATGCAAATGCAGCTACAGGAAAACAAGGGATGGAAGGCGCCGAAGCCATGGCCCAATCATTGGCTGAGGAATTACACATTGACAAAGAGCTGGTATTGGTAGCTTCTACAGGCGTCATTGGAGTTAAATTTCCAACCACTGAAATTGTGAATGGAATTCGGGAAAATGCAAAAAATCTCACGAACAGATCCAACGCAGCATCCTTTGTTGCAAATGCTATTTTAACTACCGATACCTTTGCTAAAGAAGGCTTTGTTGAGTTTGAAGTTGATGGCCGTGAAATTAATATGGGAGGAATTGCTAAAGGATCAGGTATGATTCACCCAAATATGGCCACGATGTTGGCGTTTATTATTACCGATATTGCCATTGAGCCTAAGTTTCTAAGAACAATAGTAAAGCAGACGGTTGACAAATCATTTAATATGATTACTGTAGACGGTGACACTTCTACCAATGATATGGTTATCGTGTTGGCTAATGGTTTGGCTCAGAATGACATTATCAAATCTAAAAAAGATAAAGGCTATCCTATTTTCAAAAAACATCTGGAAGAAATGATGGTGCATTTATCTCAGCTTATTGTTTCAGACGGAGAAGGAGCCTCAAAGTTTATCGAATATGAAATAGTGAATGCTCCATCTGAAGATTATGCAAGAATAATGATTCGGAAAATTTCAGATTCCGCCCTTGTTAAAACAGCCATGTTTGGCCGCGATCCCAATTGGGGAAGGATTATAAGCGCAGCCGGTAATGCAGGCCTTCCTTTTGATTATGAAAAAATTGATCTTTATATTGGTTCAGATAGAAAAACGATAAAGGTTCTTGAAAAAGGAACCCCTTTGGAATTCGACCCCAACTACATAAAAAAATTATTGAGGGAATCACATCTCAACATTGTGCTGGATCTTCACAATGGGAAAGCCAAATCAAAAGGGTGGGGAACAGATTTAACTACCGATTATGTGTTATTTAATTCGGTATATACAACTTAACATATTAGAATATGTAAAATAGTTAATTGTTTAATTTTAAATCAATTATCATGGCTTATATAACATTAGATATAAAAAAATTAAAATCAAATTTTGACTACCTCAATACGCTGTTTAAAAAAAATGGCATTGAATGGTCCATCGTCTCAAAATTATTAAGTGGGAACAAAATATTTTTAACTGAACTACTAAAATTTGACATCAATCAAATATGCGACTCAAGAGTGTCTAATTTGAAGATGATAAAATCTATAAACCCTAAAATTGAGACTATATATATAAAGCCACCGGCCAAACGTTCAATTTCAAGTGTTGTTAAATATGCCGATGTGAGCATGAATACAGAATTTGCAACTATTAAGATGTTGGCAGAGGAAGCAAAAAAACAGAATAAAATTCATAAAATCATCATTATGATTGAATTGGGTGAACTTCGTGAAGGTGTAATGGGCGAGGATTTTATGGCTTTTTATGAAAGCGTTTTCAAATTGAAAAACATACAAGTTGTGGGAATTGGGGCCAATCTAACTTGCTTATATGGTGTTTTACCTAATCACGATAAATTAATTCAATTAAGTTTATATGAACAATTGATTGAAGCTAAATTTAACAGACAAATCGAATATGTTTCAGGAGGTTCATCTGTTACAATTCCATTAATTTTCCAAAACCTACTGCCTAAAGGAGTCAATCATTTTAGAGTAGGCGAAACTTTATTTTTAGGCACCGACGTTTACAATAATAGACCCTTTAAAAAGATGCACTCTGATGTGTTTAAATTATATTCTGAAATAATCGAATTAACCGAGAAGCCCGTCGTTCCTATGGGTGAATTCGGCACTAACGTTGAAGGCGAGAGTATAACATTTGACCAAACAAATATTGGTGAAACTTCAAACAGAGCAATTATAGACCTAGGATTGCTTGATGTAGATATTAACCATCTTGAATTAGTTGACAAAACTATAAAAATAGCAGGGGCGAGTTCAGATATGATCGTAATTGACCTTGGCGAAAATAGAAAGAAATATAAGGTTGGTGATTTGATAGAATTTAAACTAGATTATATGGGAACACTTAGAATATTGAACTCGAAATATATTGAAAAGAAAATTAAAACGGCAACTAACAATTAAGTATCGTTTTCGGACATAGCCGAATATGTATCCCGAATTTCTCGGGATTGAACTAAACCTGCCTATGGCAGGTAAACCGGCGATTAACACTGCACCTTATATTATTGTGGAATCAATTTTTTGGCCGTTCCTTGCGTTCAATTAAACAGGGCTTTTGTGAGCGATAATTGTCGTCTTTTTAGATTTTTTAGGAAATTTTCGTATTTACCGGATTGAAAATCCTTAAGCTCTTTTAATCCTGATTACCCATCTGCCGGCATGCAGCTAAATCAGGAAGAGCCCTGTGAGAATGATAAACTTCAATAGCCATTAATACAATCGAAGTGAAGGTTTCACACAAATCAACATAAAACCAATAATATTTGGTCCAGATGAACATGCCCTTATTTAAATTCATTTTAAATAACTATCTTTGTGCTTTTCAACCTTAAATGAACAATGAAAACGATATCGCCCTCAGTCAGTTTAAAGGGAAAAAGCTTATGATATGGCAAAAATTTCAGTGAAAGGCGAAGACATTGCCCCGCTGTACAAATGGCTTACTACTAAGAAATTAAATGGTAGGACAAACGCTAAGGTCAAATGGAATTTTCAAAAATACTTCATTAACAGAGAGGGGAAAATTGACATGGTTATCAATCCATGGGTAAAACCCGATAACAAGAAAATTGTAAAGTGGATACTTCAAGAATAATTTATTGCCTAGACTCCGGTTTCTAAATATCTGTCATGAAATTCCCAGACAGCGGCCTTGTTTGAGTCCGTTCAGAAAATAACAAAGAGATCTCTCTGTGAGCCACCTAACCATCTCGAAAGTCCTAACAAACCAATTGACTTAAAATAGAGCATTTCTTCAATCAAAAATCGATATTCCTTGCCTGCCCTCGTAGCAAAGCGTAACGGGGTTCTAAAATCAAATGAATATCGAATAAGGATTAACGATTTGAGATTTTTTGAAGTATCTGTATTAAAGCTTATTAACAAAATACGTCATTAGACACTTATTAAAGTTATGACATCTTTTATTCCTTTTAGGATTGGGATTAATCTCTAAATCATGGATTTCACCATCCCACCGGCATGATCGAACACCTGTGCGGTTACAAAACGCGACAGCGGCGACAAAAGCCAAAGTGCCAGGCTTGCCAGTTCTTCAGGCTTCCCCATCTCTCCCACCGGAATATCCGCTTCAAAGGATTTTTTAGCCTCTTCAACGCTAATTCCGGCAAGCTCACTTTTTTTCTGAAATAGCCTTTCCATTGCGGCGGTGCCATGATAGCCAGGGGCTAAAACATTTACCGTGATCCCCATTCCAGCCACTTCCTGTGCCAGTGTTTTAGTCATCCCTACCACAGCAGGTCGTAATGCATTGCTCAGAATTAAGTTAGGAACCGGTTGTTTTACAGAAACACTTTCCAGGTAGAGCAGTCTACCATAGCTGTTAGCTTTCAAGAGTGGCAACAATTTCTGTGTAAGGGAGATTTTCCAACGTACCACCGTTTTCCATGCTTCTTCCCAAGCGTCCATGTTCACCTCATCAAAACCTCCCGCGGGAGGCCCCCCAGCATTAATAAAAGCACCGGAAAGTTTTTTATCACCGAAGTAGTTCAAAATTAGTTCATGGGTATGCTCCTTGGTAAGATCAGCCGCCAATATATCAATGGCTCCCTTTGAAGCAGCTTGCAATGATTTAAGCTTCTCTTCTGTCCTACTCACAGCCAACACATTGGCGCCTTCGGAGGCAAGTGCTTCAGCAACCGCTTTTCCAAATCCGCTGCCGGCACCTCCTACCAAAAAATATTGTCCTTTGAGATGTAAATCCATAATTATAATTTTTAGTCTAAACCAGCTGCCAAAACATCCACAACATGAGCCACTTTGATGGGCAGCTTATGCTTCTTTATGTAGCCATATTGATGCATCAGACAGGAAGAATCGGTAGAAATGATGTATTCGGCACCTGTATCCAATGCATTTTGTACCTTTTGCTCTGCCATGGCAGTAGAAATGGGCTCCATTTTGACAGAAAACGTTCCTCCAAAACCACAACAAACATGGGTATCTTTCATTTCGATTAACTCAAGACCCTTCACATTTTTCAATAAGATCCTGGCTTCGTTGGTGAGCCCATATTCGCGCAAAGCCGCACAAGAGTCGTGGTAGGTGACTTTGTGTTCGAACACAGAGCCAAAATCGGTTTTATGCATAACGTTCACCAAAAAGTCAGTGATTTCGTAGATGTTCTTTTTCAAATGGTTATATTCCAGATGATAGGTGGAGTTATGAAAAAGTTCATGATAGGAATTTTTTACATAGCCCGTGCAGCTGGCTGAAGGCCCTACAATGGGTCTATCCGACGAAAAATCGTTCATGAACTTGATTCCTAATTTCCTGGCTTCGTCCCAAAAACCACTGTTAAAAGCCATTTGACCGCAGCAAGTCTGTTTGGGATTATAATGGACTTTCAATCCGGCTTTCTCCAGTAATTTTATCATATTGAAAGCGGTTTGGGGATATACCTGATCGATAAAACAGGGGATAAAAACATCAACATCTGTTATCTTCATAGTCTTTTTAATGCTTTATTTGTTCATCATCAAGGGTCTTCAATGTAAAAACGCCTGATTTTATCAAATCATTCCAATAATCGGGATAGGATTTATCAACCACATCCGGATTTATAATGTTCACTTTGTCGTAGATAAGTGCCAGGGGAGCCATGCACATAGCCAGCCGGTGATCTGCATGGCTGTCGAAGCTCAAAGACCCGGCACCGGCAGTTTTATCACCCGGCACTAACACATAGGAATCACCTTCCTGCAATAGTTGGGATCCTATTTTAGCAAGCTCGTCTTGCATGCTTTGGATACGGTCGGACTCTTTGATGCGCAAGTGCTCGATACCACGGAAGCATGCTTTTACGCCCATAGCTGCGCAACTGGCCATCACCGAAGGGACGATATCCGGGGCGTCTGAAAAATCAAAATCAATATTAGAAGCAATTTCGCCATGATGCGTGATAAAAACAGCACCTTCCAGAAACTCAGTCCTTACACCCAATGACTGGAATACCTCTACAAGAAAGCGGTCACCCTGTGAGCTATTGGCTTCCAAGCCGGGAAGAAGAACTTCTGCAGCAGGTAGAAAAGCAACCATTTGATACCAAAAGGCAGCAGAACTCCAATCGGATTCCACAAGGACACGCTTAATTTCATATCGCCCGGGTTTTATTTCAATTAAATGATTCTTCCAAATTACTTCCGCACCAAATTGGCGCATCAGTTCAGCCGTCATCTTAATATAAGAAGTAGAAACAGCTTTTCCTTTTAGCTTGATACGAAGGCCATTGGGCAAATGTGGAGCAATGAGCATTAAAGCGGAGATAAACTGAGAGCTTGAGGTGGCATCTATTTCCACATCCTTGCTTTCCAGGGTACTGCCATGAATTATAAGGGGAGGAAAACCATCCTTCTCGGCATACTCAATCTTTGCCCCCAATTTTCGAAGCGCAGTTACCAGGTCGCCAACGGGTCGCTTTTTCATTCGTTCGAAACCCGTCAGTAAATATTTACCCTCGCTCTGCGACAGATAGGCCGTAAGGAATCGAAAAACAGTTCCGGCATTGTGCGCATCAATCGACATGGGGATTACCGAATCAGCACAAGTATTGATAAAGCTCAGAAATAGCCGCATCATTTCAGTATCTTCTGCTTTTGACAAATTATCAAAATGAACCGTTGCTCTTTCCAACGAACGCATCATCAGCAGCCTATTACTGATGCTTTTTGATGCCGGTAATTTAATTTCGGCTTGAAGGCGATCACCCTTTTTATTGACTTGGATTTTTTTCATTTCATTCCCTGTTTTCGTTATCCAGATAAAATTCCAGGCTTTTAACAACCAGTTCATCAGACACATCTATATCATAAATGGCCTCTCCCAGATGTCGTAACAAGCTAAATTTGAAAATTCCTTGTCTTACTTTCTTATCCTGTTTCATAAGCTGAAGGATGTCCGTAAAGTCTTCTTTACAAAAATTCAGGCGTTGGAAGTTTTTATCTATTTGTGTGTAAATATCTAGTTCCTGTTGTCTATCCAGATTCGTTAGTTGCGCTGAAAGCCAGCTTCCGCAAATCATGCCTGCAGCAACCGCTTCACCGTGTGTGATTGGATGGTCGGTTTTAAGAAAAAAAGTTTCCAGCGCATGTCCCACCGTATGTCCAAAGTTGAGAATCTTTCGTAAGCCGCTTTCAAAAGCATCTTTCTTTACTATTGCAATTTTATCGCGCGCAGCTTTTACAATGATGGTGTTCCAATCCTGCTCCAATTCCTGATAATGGCGGTTTCCAATGGTATTCCAAAGATCGACATCCATAATTAAGGCATATTTCAACACTTCTGAAAATCCTGATCTCCAGTGCATATCATCAAGAGTATTCAAAAATACAGGATCTATAATCACGAGCTTTGGATCGGTAAATAATCCCACCTGATTCTTAAATTCATGGAAATCAATACCGGTTTTTCCACCAACAGCAGCGTCTACCTGCCCCAGCAAAGTGGTAGGAATATTAATAAAATCTATTCCTCTTTTAAAGGTTGCAGCAGCAAAGCCTCCAATATCCGTTATCACACCACCGCCAAGGTTCACCATCAGAGAAGCACGATCTACTTCCATTTCAGTGAGTTGCTCCCAAATATGGATGGCCGTTTGAATGTTCTTATTTATTTCACCGCTTTGTATTGTAATCACACCACTGATATGAACTTCAGGGAGTAATTTTTGGAAAACAGCTAAACAATGGCGTTGGATATTTTCGTCGACAAGAAGGATTATTTTTTCATATTTGGAGAAGTAATCTACAGATTGCCTCAATGCCCCCTCTCCCATTAGATAATGAACGGCTTGTAAATCTAATAAAACGGCTTGATCGATCATGAGGCAAAGGTAGGACTTTTGTAAAAGTCTCAAATAGTTTATCCATAAAAAAGAAAATGCTACTCTTTAGGAGCAGCATTTTCCATAACAATAAGATATCGTTGATTTTAGCTCATCACATCACTCACAATCTTAGCGGCTTCATCCAGGCGAATGGCCGAAAGCACTTTCAAACCGGATTTATCAATCAGCGCCTTCCCTTCTGTGGCATTAGTGCCTTGCAAACGGACAATAATCGGGACATCAATTTCCCCAATGTTATTATAAGCATCCACTATCCCTTGAGCTACCCTGTCGCAGCGTACAATTCCGCCAAAAATATTCACGAGGATGGTTTTTACATTCTCGTCTTTCAAGATAATCCGGAATGCTTGTTCCACACGTTTGGCGTCGGCGGTGCCTCCCACATCAAGGAAGTTGGCAGGATCGCCACCAGACATTTTAATGATGTCCATGGTTGCCATGGCCAGACCTGCACCGTTTACCATACAGCCCACATTACCATCCAGCTTCACAAAGTTTAAATCATAACGACTGGCTTCTACCTCGGTAGGATCTTCTTCTGTCAAGTCACGCATATGTGCAATGTCTTTGTGACGAAAAAGTGCGTTGTTGTCAACCACAACTTTTGCATCAGCAGCATATACTTTGCCATCGGCAGCTTTAATCACCGGGTTAATTTCAAAAAGGCTGGCATCCGTTCCTTCGTAAGCTTTGTATAAAGCCGAAACGAATTTCACCATTTCTTTGAAAGCCACACCACTTAAACCTAAGTTGAAGGCAATTCGTCTGGCTTGAAATCCCAGTAAGCCCACTTTCGGGTCAATCGTTTCAGAAAAAATTTGTTCAGGAGTCTCTGCGGCAACCGCTTCTATGTTCATACCACCTCGCGGAGAGTACATCACCATATTACGACCTTTGTCGCGGTTAAGTAAGATGCTCATATAATATTCTTCCACATTCTCCGGACCCGGGTAATAAATATTCTGTTCTATCAAAACCTTACGAACCAACTTTCCTTCCTTTTTGGTTTGCGGAGTTACCAAATGCATTCCGATAATTTGGTCAGCATACATCTTTACCTCATCAAGGTTTTTGGCGATTTTTACTCCGCCTCCTTTACCGCGGCCACCGGCATGCACCTGAGCCTTTACCGCCCATTTGTCGGAACCTGTATGTTTCTGAATTTCTTTAGCGGCTTCAAAAGCCTCATCGGGAGAGGTGGCAACGATGCCCACCGGCACGGAAACGCCGTAACCTTTCAAAATTGATTTTCCTTGATATTCGTGTAAGTTCATTCGATAGATCTTTTATACGCTCATTAATGAAGCCCCAAAAGTAGGACTTTTATTATTTTAAGTGATCAAATTCGCGAACAAATATTCTCCGGGTTTTCATATTTAGAACAGTTTTTAAATAGAAGTAGCTTAGGTTTGGATTTTTGATGTGGGATAGGTTTCTTCAGTAGGGGATTTCCCTTTCCGCTTGGAAAAGATCTAAAAGGCAGCGCACTGCTTTCTGTATAGGTTGACTGCTTAATGTTGTTCCAATCTTTCAGAGCAGGCCAACTGAAAAATTAAGCGCGGACGACCTCATCCTCGTGGCAAACGAGAACCATACTTGTTTAACATTCACCAATTCATTCATCCACTCAAATGCATCTTAATAAGAAAACGATGTGTAGCAAATTCATTTCCAGTTTTTGGGCGGCTTCGGTTTCCACGCGCATTGCCCACGCAAACCGAACCGGGCTGTCCGCTATAGCGCTGTCGGCGGGGGCAGGTTTTGCAAAGGCGCTAAGGGGTCTTCGTGCCTCAGCCTCCTCGCACCTGCAAAAACCAAGCCCCGCCTTCCATCGGCTGTCGCTCCCATCTGCCAATGGCACTCCTTCGGAGCCTGCCGCTTTGGAACGAACAATGATTCATATTGAATGTAGGACGAAAAAGAATCATTCCTACAGCTCTTCAACCCTTCAACCTTTCAACCCTTTACACATTTAATCATTCACGGATTGGCTCATTGAAAGATTTTGTAATTTCGAAGCCGAATTAAAATAATTTCATGGAACTGAATTTATCCCGGCCACTGGCCTTTTTTGACATTGAAAGCACCGGCCTCAACGTATCAAAAGATCGTATTATAGAAATCTGCATCATCAAAGCTAATCCCAATGGAACCACAGAGACCAAAACATGGCTCCTGAACCCGGATTATCCTATCTCTGAAGAATCGCAAAGCATTCATGGCATCAGCCAGGAAATGATACAGGACAAGCCCACTTTTAAACAAGTTGCCAAAGACATTTTTCGTTTCCTGAATAATTGTGATTTGGCCGGTTACAATTCCATTCGTTTTGACATTCCCATGCTGGTGGAAGAGTTCCTTCGGGCAGATGTCGATTTTGAAGTAAAGAATCGGCGCTTTATCGATGTGCAAAATATTTTCATGAAAATGGAACCACGCACGCTGAAGGCTGCCTATCGTTTTTATTTGCAAAAAGATCTGGAAAATGCTCATTCAGCCGATGCCGATGTGGGAGCTACCTATGAAATATTAAAAGCACAACTCGACCATTATAAAAACAAGGAATACGCCGATAAAGAAGGAAATACATCCGAACCCGTTAAGAATGACATGGATGCCCTGGCTGCCTTCTCAATTCATCATCCCAATGCTGATTTGATGGGGCAAATTATCTTTAATAAAGAGGGAGAAGAGGTCTTCAATTTTGGGAAACACAAAGGCAAAACCGTTGAAGAAACTTTTAAACGAGAGCCCTCCTATTACGACTGGATGCAAAAAGCCGATTTTCCGCTTTATACAAAGAAATTACTGATGCGCATAAAATTGAGAATGGCAGGGAAATAATAAATTGGAAATGAGTAACTCAAACTAATTAGCTCATTCGGATTTGCAACTTAGCTCATTCGGATTTGCAATCCGAATGTTAAAGGGCTCAAAAGATTTGCAATCTGATATGAAACAAAAAAATGATTGATTAATAATTTGCCGGATTAAAAATCCTTTTCTCTTTAACTTCCTGATTACAAATCAGGAAGAGCGCGTGAACTTCCTGATTACCCGTCTGCCGGCGTGCAGGTAAATCAAAAAGAGCGTGGTTGGTCAAGAAGAGAATTGAGAAAGTGAACTTAAAGATTATAGAAAATGAAAATTATTTGTATAGGCAGGAATTACCGCGAACATGCCCACGAGCTGAATAATGCCGTTCCGGAGAAACCCGTTTTTTTCATGAAACCCGACACGGCTTTGCTTCAAAAAAACAATCCTTTTTTTTATCCTGATTTCTCTAAGGATGTGCAATATGAAACAGAAATCGTTCTGAAGATCAATCGAAACGGTAAACATATCGAAGAACAATTTGCCCATAAATATTTTGATGAGATCGGCATTGGCATCGACTTTACCGCTCGCGACCTGCAAGCTGAACAAAAGAAAAAAGGCCTGCCCTGGGAAATCGCCAAAGCCTTTGACCAATCTGCTCCCGTTGGAAGCTTTCTTCCCAAGAGTCAGTTTACCGATTTGGATAATATCCGGTTTTCTCTAAAAATTAACGGCGAAATCCGTCAGCAGGGAAATACGGGAGATATGCTATTTAGTTTTGATAGAATCATTTCGTATGTCTCCCAATTTGTCTCCTTGAAGCCGGGAGATTTGATTTTCACAGGAACCCCGGCCGGAGTAGGCCCCATAAAAATAGACGATCATTTTGAAGTTTTTATCGAAGAGGAACGCTTACTGGAGTTTAACGTGAAATAATCTCCAAGGCAGCATAGCATTCTTATTTATATAGGCTCCTGTTCACAGTATTTACTCTTTAATGGTTTAATTCACTGTATTATGGCATTCATCGGGCTAAACAAAGTTCGAAAGAACAACCCTATTATCAATAATTTTTTCTAACTTTACATACTATTTTTGTGTTCATACAAAATACAGAACAGGCCTTAACAAATTAAGTCTAATTCAATTACAGCGGACACCTAAACTGGAGCATTAAACACAAACATTTAAAAGATAATATCATGGGAAAAGCACAAGACGCAAAAAAAAACATCAAAAAAGAACCTGCCAAAACACCAAAAGAGAAAAAAGCTGAAAAGAGGCTTAAGAAAGCCAAATGAGATTAATTATTTCGTTACAATCCTAAGCACAATGGAAAGTACCGCACTCTTCAGTCTCCTGGTAGTTTGAAAGAACTGCTTTCCTTATTTTTTGCCATATTAAGGATCATAAAGTGTCGTTTCATTGAAAATAAGCAGTCAAATTTTTTAGAATATATCTAACACCTATTTTTGAGCGTGCCTTAAAAAAAGGCTTATTGTTGGTCAACTATCTGGCAGATCGGTGGGATATTATACGAACTGCCCTTATCGACAATGGTAAAAAGCAGCCTCCTTTTTGTCCACTTGAACATAAGCACTCCAAATTAACCTCCTTTTTGTCCATTACACCGATAATTATAAATAGGCATTTAGAAAAGTAACATAAGTAGATTGTTAGCTTTTCGCGGGTTTAAAAATTCGTTTTACACACTGCTATTCAGTTTTGTACGATTTATGCAGGTTTTGCCTTTATCATTATTTTGTTGGGTGCCGTTTCAAAAAATACAGTACTATGAAAAAAGTATTAGTAATCATTCTGCCCTTATTGTTTTTCGCAAGTTGTAAAACAGACTCACCCTTACCTACAAATTCACAGCCAAGTACAATTGACGGACTTGAGCTGACATTCGTTAAAACTAATATTCAACAAAACTTCAACACCTTTTATTTTGTTAACGAAAATATTGGATACATTGGTGGTGGCAATGTATCCATGTACAAAACAATTGATGGTGGTAATTCGTGGACGGCTCTAAACACGAATACTTCATTGCCACTTTATGATATTTATTTTTTAAATAATAATGAAGGGTTTGCCGTGGGAGGCAATGATGATTGCGGGGGGACAGATTGTGTTCCCAAGGGAGCACTAATCATTCATACAATAGATGGAGGGCTTACATGGAATCAATTACCTATTCATCCCTCTGAAAAAATTGAATTAAAATCAATTTGTTTTGCTAGTGATTCTCTGGGATTGCAGTTGGAGATGGAATAATAAGATTCATGAAATTAGTTTGATTGAATCAGCAAGTTTCCCAACTGCAAATGTTGGTTATGCAATTAGTGAGAACGTTGTCATTAAAATAAAAAACGGCACACAATATTCGTTATCTGACAATATAAGCTGGTAAAGCCCTAAACATAAACGTATTAGCTATATATAAAATCAGTGGAATCGGAAAGATTTGGATTTCAAAAACCACCACAAACCATCTACTCGCTGTTCTGAGTAATATAGTAGGACTAAATAGAAATTTGAATCAATTAATAAAAACCTAATCTAAAAATTATGAAAAATGGAATTATGCTCCTCATGCTCGTTGGGATTCTAACGGCTTGTTCAACTGTCAACGAAACCAATCCGGAGATTAAAACGGTTATTGGAAAATGGAAATTAACCGAACAACTTGCTGACCCCGGAGATGGTAGTAGCGTTTTCAAAAGCGTTAATAGCGAAAAAACAATCGAGTTTTTAGCTGATGGGACAGTCGTATCTAATGGTTCCTTATGTACTATGAATACCAATACAGGGAATGAAAGTAGTGGCAAATATTATTCTTCTGGGAACTATATCCAACCGGATGGCTGCAACCTTAACAATTTCAGGATTGGATATGCCTTAGAAAATTCAAAATTAATATTGAGTTACCCTTGTATTGAAGGCTGTGGACAAAAGTTTGTCAAAGTTGACTAATACAGCTTAGAACACCAACGTATTATTTATTTTATACCTTTAGGCTGTTAACTAAGCCAAAGAATCACTATGCCTAAATTATTTTGCGCACGAAAGTATAAATCCATCGGACTAAAAACTTTTTTTGTTTTACTTAGCATTACACTATTATGTTCGTCAGGTAATGCACAAGAAAAAAATGTCACCTTGCTTTATACAAATGATATCGAAAGTGTTTATGAACCTGTTGAAGCTTTTTGGAATAAAGATATTACGTTTATTGGAGGCTTACCCTATTTAGCAAGTCTTATCAAACAAAAACAAAAAGAAAATCCATTCAGTTTTTTATTCGACGCTGGCGACATCTTTACAGGTGCCCTTTCTGAGGCTACAGAAGGTAAATTACCTTTTAACATCTATAATAGCATGGGATATGATGCCATTGCTCTTGGAAATCATGAATTTGAGTATGGCTGGGCAAAATTAGCCCATGTCAAACAAAGAGCTAACTTTCCTGTTCTTAACTGTAATATTTATTACAAAAATACCGATATTAATTTTTGCCAATCCTATACTATCCTCAAAAAGCATGATATTAAAATTGGGCTTATAGGGGTTATGGGACTTGAGGCATTTAAAAACACCATCAACCCCAGCCAAAGAGAAGCACTCGAAGTCCGTGATCCTTATCCCATTGTGCAGCGTCTTGTAAATGAGATTCGTGGTGAAGTTGACCTTGTTGTGTTGTTGACTCATCAAAACCAAAGTGCCCCTATGCAGACCGATAAAGAAGCTGACCCTGAGGTGCAACGCGGTTTTGATGAAGATTATGAAATGGCCGGTAAAATTAGTGGTGTCGATGTGATAATCGGTGGACATTCAGATAATGGATTGTGGAAACCTGTAAAACATCCAAAAACTGGAACGCTTATTTGCTTAACCTTTGGACAAGGTAAATATCTGGGATACTTAAATTTATCCATCAACAAAGAAAAAGTAACTGTAAAAAATGCGAGATTAATTCCGGTAGATATTAGCCTACTTAAACCCGAAGAGAAAGTTAGTTCCCTGGTGCAACAAGTTCGGGATGAACATCCGGTGCTGACCGAAATTCTATGTAAAACCAATAAAGCAGCCTATAGAAAATATTATAGAGAATCGACCCTCGGTAATTTACTTGCTGACATTCTCAAAGAATCATCAAAAGCTGACATAGGCATTATGAATTCAGGAAGTATCAGAGCAGATTTAAATGCTGGAAATATCACAACCGAAAACATTATTAACATCTACCCTTTTATTGGTAAATTTCATGTTGTAGAAATTAGTGGCCAACGCCTTAAAGCGCTTTTAGAGTATAGCTGTCAATTAACCTATGGACTTGCCCAGTTGTCCGGAGTTACCATCAAATACGATTCAAAACGGCCCAAGGGGAATCGTTTAATTGAGGTAAAAGTCGATAATAAGCCTCTTGATTTAACGAAAAAATACACGGTAGCCAGCAGTGCTTTTTTAGCCAACGGTGGTGATGGTTTTGCAATGCTTAAGAATGGAAAATTGATCAGGAAAAGTGATAGAAAATTGATGGACTATTTTATTGATTATTTTAGAGAGAACCAACAGTTGACTATTCCTCCGCTTGGCAGACAAATTGATGTTTCAAAAAAACCTATCGCCTTGTAGCTAATAAGAACGAAAGCGATCTGACTTAATTATTTAAAGGGATGAAAGATTACATAAAACAGCTGGAAACTGAATTTACAGAAAACGCCAACGTAGAGACTGCGAAAGGACAAATGGCGTATATGAAAAATCAATTTGCGTTTTGTGGGATAAAAACACCACTTAGGCGTAAAATTCAGAAGCCATTTCTTGATAAAGACTTTCTACCGCCTAAAAAAGATTTAGATACTGAATTATTAACTTTTGTAATTCATTCCTTTCTTGGCTCAAATGAATTCTTCATCAATAAATCAATCGGCTGGATTTTAAGAAATTACAGCCGTATAAATCCTGCTTGGGTCATAGATTTTACAAACAATACAAGGCTTGATAAATTAAGTCGAAAAGAAGCATTACGATTAATTAGAGACACGGCAAGCTAGGAAACATCTCTACCTATTAAACATAATCAGGCTGCAATTAATTTTAATCGCTTTCAATCATATTCTATAGGGGTATATTTAAAACAGTGATCTTTCTGCAATGACCAATGAAAACCAGCTTTCTTTTCTTCCTTTTTCGATTAAAGTTTTGGCCTGCAAAGCGAGTTTGAATATTGATAAAGTGTTTAGCTTTGGACATTCTTTTAATACATTATTCTATCAATAATCATTGACATGCTAAAGGCTAAATTGTAAGAAAACCGAAATAAGCCAAGATCGCCATACCGTTTGTTGGGTCTTTTACACAAGTCATTGCTAATAAAGAAAATACAAATAAATAGGTCTATGAAAATATTAATTTTATCAGTCATTATGATGCTTTTTACCGGTATTAGCTTACAAGCTCAAAATGACAGCATCCAATCTATAGATTTGCTGAATGATCTTTCATCAGTAAACAACAAAAGCATGGCCTTGCTGGCGAACTGGAAGCACACCCTAATCTTCGTCCCTATCACAGGGCGGCAGCTTTTACCGCTCTTGGTGCACTTACAGCCGCCATGTTTATAATTAAATTTTAAAATTAAGCGATGAAAAAAATCATAATATTCACCGCCATGGCACTATTGAGTTTAGTAGCCGTGGCACAATCGACATCACAAGTTAAATTGTATTGTGTCAAATCACAATCTTCAATTACCTATTCGGTGCATCATCCATTACATTCATGGACAGGCAAGAGCAAAGAGGTCTCTTCAGTAATTTTGACCAATAAAAGCAGAAGTGTAATCTCTGAAGTGGCTGTGATGGTGAGAATTTCATCATTTGACAGTAAAAACGCCAATAGAGATTCCCATGCCATAGAAGTGACCGATGCATTAAAATACCCATCTATTACTTTTACAAGTAGTTCGATCAAACAAATTGGTGATCAATTGACAGTGACAGGCACCTTAAGTTTTCATGGTGTTCGTCGGATAATTACCTTTGCTGCGAAAAGAAAGCTGATCAACAATCAGCTTAATGTTATTGGAAATTTCAGTGTAAAAATGACTCAGTTTAAGATTGTGCCACCTTCATTGCTGGGAATGGCAACTGATGATGATATAAAAATATCATTTAATGTGCTGTATTAGAAATACACCTAAAACCTGAAAAAGTATGAACCATGGCTTAAATTATTCGTGTATACTTAAATTTAAAAAATGAGGATAGGATTTGATGCAAAAAGGCTCTATTGCAATTTTACAGGCTTAGGAAATTACAGTAGATCATTATTAAAAAACTTGGGGGAGTTTTATTCGGATAATGAATACTACTTATACACCCCTGAAGTAAAGCACTGCCCTGAAACAAATTTTTTCCTGGAGAATTCAGCTTATCAAACATACATTGCCGGGGGATTATTGAAATCATTCTGGAGAAGTTATTCCATTGTTGACCAATTGAAAAAAGACAATATTCAGTTATACCATGGGCTCAGCCACGAACTCCCGATAAATATCCACAAAACAAATATTCGCAGTATTGTAAGCATACACGATTTAATTTTTAAGGTCTATCCCAACACATATCGGGCTTTTGACAGAAGTATTTATGATTTGAAATTTAAGTATAGTTGTAATCACGCGGACAGGATTATCGCCATCAGCAAGAGTACCAAAGACGATATCATCAACTATTACAATATCAATCCTGATAAAATCGACGTCGTCTATCAAAGTTGTAATCCACTGTATTACAAAGCACAAGATACAAAAAAGGCTAATGCGGTACTTCAACAATATAAAATCCCGAACGAATACCTCCTATCTGTAGGAAGTGTTGAAGAGCGTAAGAATTTAAAAGTCATCATCAAAGCATATCAGGGCTTGCCCTCCGATTTAAGAATTCCATTGGTTATAGTTGGAAGGGGAAATCAATATAAAAATGAAGTGAAAGAATTGATAAAGGTAAATGGGATAGAAAAACTGGTTTTATGGATCGATTATCTGGGAAATAACCAAGACCTGCAAGCCATTTATCAAAACGCCAGGGCATTAATTTACCCCTCTTTTTATGAAGGTTTTGGGTTGCCAGTCGTTGAGGCACTTTTAAGTAAAACCCCCGTAATCACATCGAATACTTCTTCATTGCCTGAAGCAGGTGGTTCCGATTCCATTTATATCGATCCGAATAACGCAGATGAATTAGCGGCTGCTATACAAAAAGTGTTAACAGATTCGAGGCTTAGGGAAAATATGATGGATAAAGGGTATTTGTATGCAATGGAGAATTTCGCAGCTGAGATAGTGACCCGACAAATGGTTGAATCCTACAATAAAACACTCTTGAAATGAAAGAACGTTGTGAATGGGCATTAAAAAGTAAGTCGGAACAGGATTATCACGATAATGATTGGGGAGTTCCAATACATGACGACAGGCTATTATTTGAATTATTAATATTAGAAGGCCAGCAAGCAGGGTTAAGCTGGTCTACAATTTTGAACAAAAGAGCTAATTATAAAAAAGCCTTTGACGACTTTGATCCGGGGAAAATAATAAAATATGATCCGGGGAAAATAGACCAACTATTGAGTAATCAGGGAATCGTAAGAAATAAACTAAAAATTAATTCGGTAGTCAGCAATGCACAAGCTTTTTTAAAAATACAAAAGGATCACGGAAGTTTTAGTAAATTCATATGGGATTTTGTGGATGGGAAGCCTATTCAAAATAAGTGGAATAGTTCTGCTGAAGTTCCGTCGAATACAGAAATTTCCGACCGATTAAGCAAGACCTTAAAAAAGCTGGGATTTAAATTTATTGGAACAACAATTTGTTACGCCTTCATGCAGTCGGCAGGTATGGTAAATGATCATATTGTAAGCTGTTATAGGCATAAAGAGATTGAAGAATTAAGTAAGGGTTCTCTGTGTGGAAAGCTCTAGAAAAGGGCTAAGTATGGATGGTATTCGTCTCTTTCGGGAGCTCAATTCCTAAGAGATCGCTCGCTGATAAGTTTGCTATTGACCATCCTGGAAAATGATATCTTTGTAAAAAGAGCATAACTTTGAAAATCGCAATAAACACCCGGCTTCTCCTTAAGGACAAACTGGAAGGCATAGGCTGGTTTACTTACGAAACCTTGAAAAGAATAGTAAGAGATCATCCTGAGCATGATTTCTATTTCCTCTTCGATCGTCCTTTTGATCCTTCTTTTATCTTTGCCGCCAACGTCCATCCGGTGGTGGTCTCCCCTCCTACCCGTCATCCCATTCTACAATATTGGTGGTTTGAACACGCCTTACCAAAGATATTGAAAAGCATTCAACCCGATTTATTTTATTCGCCCGATGCCTATAATTCGCTCAAGTCACCATTTAAAAGTTTAATGGTCATCCATGATTTAAATTTTGAACATTATCCTGAATTTTTGCCCTGGGTCGACAGAATTTATTTGCAACATTTTAGCCCTCTGTTTGCCAGAAAAGCCAATCGAATACTGACAGTTTCACAATTTTCGAAAAATGACATCCATCAGCAATATGGAATTGAGCCGGAGAAGATTGATGTGGTTTACAATGGTGTCAACGAGCTTTATAGTCGCATTACGGAATCGGAGAAAGTAGCCATAAGAAATAAAATGAGTAAGGGACAAGCTTACTTTATTTTTATCGGCGCACTAAATCCAAGGAAAAATATAGTTCGCCTCTTTCAGGCATTCGATTTATATAAGCAATCAATCGCAAATCCGGTGAAACTAATGATAGTCGGTGAAAAAATGTATTGGAACCGAGCCATTCGTCAGGCATATGAGCAGATGAAACACCAAAGCGATGTGATTTTTACCGGATACCTGGCACCCGAAAAATTAAAGGACATCACTAGTGCTGCTTTAGCATTAACCTATGTACCTGTTTTTGAGGGCTTTGGCATTCCTATCATAGAAGCCTTCCATGCAGAAACTCCTGTAATCACTTCTAATGTCACCTCCATGCCTGAAGTGGCAGGTGAAGCGGCTATCCTGGTTGATCCCTTTCGCGTGGAGGCCATTGCAGAAGCCATGAAAAGCATTACTTTTGACCCGGAATTAAGACTACGCTTGGTGAAAGCAGGACGGCAACAAAGGCAAAAGTTCCATTGGGAACAAACGGCAACATTATGTTGGGAAGCCATTGAAAAAACCATAGCGACTCAATAACATCAGCAAGCAAAATCTATTATCATGAATATACTTATATTGGGTTCAGGAGGCCGCGAGCATGCATTAGCATGGAAAATTGCCCAAAGCCCCAAAACTGATCATCTTTATATCGGTCCGGGAAATGCAGGCACGGCCTTAGTCGGCACGAATGCCCCCATTGATGCAACAGATTTTGAGAATATAAAAACTTTTGTGATTGAGAAAGCAATCGACATGCTGGTGGTAGGCCCTGAAGTGCCACTGGTAAATGGAATCCACGATTTCTTTCAGAAAGACTTAATCTTAAATAGCATTCCTGTGATTGGGCCTGAAAGCCGTGCTGCTCAACTTGAAGGCAGTAAGGATTTTGCTAAAAGCTTTATGAAAAAGCATGGCATTCCAACCGCTGCTTCCGAAACTTTTCAGTTGGATAGCCTGGAAAAAGGGAAAGCCTATTTGGAAAGCTTAAAACCTCCTTATGTGCTGAAGGCTGATGGTTTGGCCGGTGGAAAAGGAGTCCTTATCCTTAAGGATTTAGATGAAGCCAAAACGGAATTGGAAAGTATGCTCAGAGATTCCCCATTTGGTGAAGCATCTTCCAAAGTAGTTATTGAAGAATTCCTTGATGGGATTGAATTGTCAGTTTTTATCCTCACCGATGGAATTGATTATAAAATTTTGCCTGTAGCCAAAGATTATAAACGAATTGGAGAAGGTGATACAGGCTTGAATACTGGAGGAATGGGCTCTATCTCTCCGGTACCTTTTGCCACTGAAGCCTTTATGCAGAAAGTGGACGAAAGAATCATCAAACCTACATTATTAGGGATGCAAGACGACAGAATCAACTATCAGGGTTTTCTGTTCTTTGGATTGATCAAAGTTGGTGAAGATCCTTATGTAATTGAATATAATTGCCGAATGGGAGATCCTGAAACTGAATCTGTCATCCCCCGCATAAAAAGTGATTTTGTCGACTTACTTGAAGGTGTCGCCAATGGCAATTTGTCAGAAAAAAACCTTGTAATTGATGATCGCTACGCAGCTTCCGTGATGTTGGTTTCGAAAGGATATCCCGGAAAATATGAAGTCGGAAAAACAATTAAAGGGATAAACAACCTAAACAACTGTATTTTGTTTTATGCAGGTGCCAGTAACGATGTCAGTTCCGGCAATGTTAAAACCAGCGGGGGACGTGTAATGGTTATCACCACCTTGGGCGAAAGCATGGGAGAAGCCTTGAAAAATGCCTATATTAATGCCGAGATCATTGAATTTGAGGGAAAGTCTTTTAGAAAAGACCTTGGGTTTGATTTAAAGTAAGCATCCATGATACGTTTTTTTCAATCTGCCTATCCTTCTCGCTTACTCATCCTTTTTATACTGGCACTTATCCTTTGGGCACCTGCTTTTATACAGGCATTCACGAGTCATAGTAGCTGGGGGATAGTTTTTTATGATGAAACTATTCATTTTTTACCCGGAGGAAAATTCCAAGAATTACTCGCATTTATTTTGTTTTTTACTTCCGTTTTCTATATCAATAAGGTGGGCTCCAAAACCGGCTTTATCTCGAAAAATTCCTACCTGACAGCCTTTTTTTTTATTTTGTTGATGGCTAGCTTTCCGCAATTGATGCAAATGAGTCCTTTCCTTTTTGGCAGCCTCTTTTTTATTATTTTTTTGGGTAGATTGTTCAGTCTTCAAAACACAGATTATCCTATTCTTGGCGCATTTGATGCAGGATTATTACTTGGATTGTCGGCTTTATTTTTTCCCGCTACGCTCTTTTTATTTCTTTTAATTTGGTTTGCACTTCTTGCCTACCGGATAGGAAAATGGCGTGCTTATGCTGCTAGTTTTCTCGGATCCATCCTTCCCTCCTTATTTTTATTCGCAATTTATTTTTTCCTCAACATAAAAATAAATCCACTGACTGATTTAATGAGCGATCTTTCTTTTCATCCCGGTTTATTGATAGTTGATTCAACTTTTACATTGTTTATTGTAGGTTTACTTAGTCTCGGGCTGGTCATTTCGACTATTCAAATGGCTTATACTCAAGGGAATAAAAATATCAGCGTCAGACAACACGCTCTTGTTAGCATGGGCGCCTTGCTGTTTGTATTTTCATTACTGCTTTTCTTTAGCAAATATCTTGAAGCTGCGGTGATGATTATCGGCCCAGCAGCACTGATTTTTACTGCATTTTTCAACCAGCTAAAGAAGCATAAATGGGCCAATAGATTCCTCGTGATCTTGTTAATCCTCATTATATTTAATCAATACTACCCACTATTTCATGTTGCTTAAACATTTTTCGGAGAATAAACTTGTGGAGTGTGGTTGTGATGAGGCTGGTCGTGGCTGCCTGGCCGGATCTGTATTCGCTGCGGCTGTCATTCTTCCTTATGATTTTGAGAACGAAATACTGAATGACTCTAAGATACTTAACGAAAAACAACGCAATGCATTAAGGAGCATTATTGAACAAAAGGCTTTGACGTGGGCAGTGGCACAGGTTAGCCCGGAGAAAATTGACGAAATTAACATCTTGAACGCCTCCATTCTTGCCATGCATTTTGCTATCGGTCAGTTACAAATCAGCCCTCAACTGCTCCTTATTGATGGGAATCGCTTTAAAAAATATGAAGAGATTCCTTACCATTGTATTATCAAAGGAGATGGAAAGTATATGTCTATTGCAGCAGCATCCATACTTGCCAAAACGCATCGTGATGCATATATGCAAAACCTTCATCAAGAATTTCCAGATTATAGTTGGAATACCAATAAAGGATACCCAACGCTAAAGCATAAAAAAGCCATTCAAGTCTACGGTTTCACACCCTACCACCGTAAAACATTCAATGCGACTATTCAGACAAAATTAGAACTGTAATTAATATTTCTATTAACATTCTATTGTTCAATAAGCAGTCGGAGACTTTCCCAAAAGGTCCAATAGTTTTGTACTTTTGAATCTTTAGCTATCCTGAGTCATAATATGAATGAAAAACGAAATATTCCGATTATTATCATTTTGCTGGCGGGAATAAGCTTCGGAGTTTATTATTTATTCTTTATGAATACTAATTCCGTGGGGAATCCATGGAAAATGATTCCTGGTTCTCCGGCGCTTATCATAGAAACTCAACAACCCGACACGCTATATAGCCGTTTGTCTAAAGAAAGTGAACTATGGAAAGATTTATCACAAACATCAATACTTAAACCACTTAAGAAACAGATTCATACCTTTGATTCTATCTTTAATCAGGATCAGGCTTTGCGTCTGTCCATAGGGTCTTCCCCGTTTTATATCACACTGTATCACGATGCTCAAAGCAATAATAATCAGTTGTTGTTTTTATCGAAACCTCAAAATCTTCCCAAGTTAGCATTCCTGAAAAACTACCTTCAGCAACAACTGGGTTCGGCATTCGCTCTTCTTTACGATGACCAGGGAGATTATATCATGTTAAAGATTTTAGATGGCAAAGACAACACCACCTCATACTTAAGTATTGTTGACGGCGTCTTATTGTATACCCACCATCTATCATTGCTTGAGAATGCCCTTCATTCCTATCGGACAGGGAAAAACTCCGTGTATTCAGATACGACTTTTCAAAAATTAGTAAAAACATCCGGTAAAAATGTGGTGGCTCGTGTTTTTGTTCACTATCCATCTTTAGTACGCTCACTTTCTGGCCAGGTTGCACCTGCCTTTTCGAATGATTTTCAGCAACTTGCTCATTGGGCACAATGGTCAGAAGTGGATGTGCTGCTCAAAGCCAAGGAAATGATATTGACAGGTTATACGATAGCCGATAAAACTGACTTATTGGCAAAATTTCGCGACCAGCAACCGGCGAAAACCAATGCGCTCTCCCTTTTTCCCTTTAATACAAACCTTTCCTTATCCCTTGGTTTTTCTGATTTCTCGGGGGAATTATCTACTCATGCCGCCGATAAATTCAAGCTAGCTTACCAATCAGATATCCAAGAACTCATCCAACAAACCTCCGGCGAAGTTTGCTATGTTTCCAATGCCTTAAGCCCCGGGGAAGTCAACAATAAAAGTTGGGCAATTATCGGACTTAAAAATCCGTTGGAATCCAAAGAATTATTAAGAAAGCTTGCCTACAAAAGTGGTTATCGAAACTACCAGACTTATGGTAGCCATACTATCCGAAAGATAAACCTGCCCAAGCTTCTTGATAATGTTTACGGAAAAGTCTTTAAGGGAATCACCGGAAACTATTACACCCTATTGGATACTTATGTTGTGTTTGCCAACTCTCAGGATGCACTCATTCAGCTAATCCAGTATAATGAGACTGGAAAAACACTTGATTTAAATGAGAATTTCAAATCTTTTTCAAATAATTTGGACGCATCATCCAATGTTCTCTTACATGTCAAAATTCGAGCTTTTATCGGACTATTGCGTAAATATCTGTCTCCTGAAGCTGCTCAAAAGCTTTTGCAAAGGAAAAGTTTGTTGAGCAATATTCAGGGTATTGTCCTTCAATACAGCCATGAGTCCTCCATGTTTTATACGAATATTTATCTTCGTTACAACAAACAATATAAAGAAGAGAACCTGGCACTCTGGAAGACCACTTTGCGGGATGAAATTGTGGGCAAACCTTTTTTAGTAAAAGGCCATCGTTCGGGTCAATTTGACATCATCGTCTTTGATAAGGGCAGGCGAATGTATCTGATAAATTCGAGAGGTAAAATACTCTGGATCAAGAAACTTCCTAATCTACCCATGAGTAAAATATATCAGGTTGATTATTATAAAAATGGTAAAATCCAGTTTCTTTTCAATACTGCTCACCGTATTTTTCTCATCGACCGTAAAGGAAACTATGTAGCCAACTATCCCATTCGAATACAACCAGCGGCTACCAATGGACTCAGCTTATTCGACTACACCAAGCGAAAGGATTATCGGATATTATTGGCGCAAGCCGATAAACAGATATACGACTACACCATAAAAGGCAATCAGGTTAGGGGCTGGATAAAACCCCGGATGCCTAATATCGTGGTACAAAAAGTTGAAAGGTTGCTTGCAAACCATAAGGATTATATTATCATCACAGACATTTCGGGTGATGTTAGAATAGTAAACCGAAAGGGGGCTCAGCGTGTTTATTTGCGAGGAAAAATCAATAAAGCTAAAAACTCAAGCTATTTTGTTAATAAGACCAACAACAAGGGGATCATACTTACTAGCGACACCAAGGGTCGCTTGGTTTATATTTCCTCCGGTGGAAAAATACAAACTACTGAATTTGGGAAGTTCTCGCCCCAACATTACTTTATATATAGTGATTTTAACGGGAATTATTCGAAAGACTTTATTTTTATTGATCATAAGCATCTGTCAGTTTTTAACCGGTTTAAGAAGCGCTTGTTTACCTATACCTTCCCAAGTGAAATTCAGGTAAAGCCAGAATTCTTTACATTGGGGAGAAATCAAAAAGTCTTGGGAATAGTTGCTGCACAGGAAAGAAGCATTTATTTATTCGACAATAAAGGAAACATCCTTATTAACACAGGCTTAACAGGAGAAACACCATTTACCGTTGGCAGTCTTAAAAACGATAATGAGGTCAATTTAATTACCGCTGCAGGAAACACCTTATTTAACTACCGCATTAAATAGGATAAGTATCATCAACCATACATAAATTTGGCCACAATCAACAAAATAGCCAACAATAGTTCTAGGGAACCAGCTACTATGATGGGCATTGCATGAATACCATAACCGTATACCACATAAAGCATTAAGCCTACGATATAAATCACATTCCACATAAAGGAAATATCCCCTGTAGATTTAGTCTTCCATGCTTTATAAACCTGTGGAGTTAACGCAAAAGCGATGGTAAAACCGCCGAGATAACCAATAAGTTCAACTGTTCCCATAAAATAGCTTAAGCAATCTATCAGCCCTTTTTAGCGCATATCTTCCACATCATAGGCCTTAAATTTTCCTTTATCAAAAGTAAAGGTTCCCGCTTTAAGTTTTTGATTAGGCTTCAAATTGGACAGTTTAATGGTATAAACATTACCGTCTTTCGAATACATCGAAAAGCTATAAAGAAGTAATTTTTTAGCATTCACCTTAACAATAATCTTGCTATAAGCTTTATCCTTCTTATCAGATAAGAGAATCGCACGTAAGCTGCTGTGTCTATTTCCTTTATGTTCAAACCTGGATTTATACTTAAGATATTTTGATAATATCTTGCTGGGAGACCCACTTAATAAATCAGTAGTATCTACGTTGTTGATGGTGCCACTCTTCGAGTCTGAATACAGGTTCCATTGGGTTACTCCATCTGAAATAATGATCGCTTCTTTAGTTTCTACGCGATACTTCTTTCCTTCAACATAAATCAAGCCCACTTTCTTTTCATGGATATTCATTTCTTTATTATCCAATTGATAGGAAAAGTTGGCTTTAAAATTAGTATAAGTGGTCATTTTGTCCAATACTTTCTTCAAAAGCGCAGTGGGATTGTTCTGAGCTTGTACTGCCCCCCCAAATAAGATGGCCGCCAACACCATGATCTTCAATTTCATTCTATCGTTTTTTATTAAAAATTATTTTCTTTGTTCCGCTTACTGTCCAAGTCACTCAAAAACTGTTCCAAAGCCATTTCGTTGCCTACTCTTACTTCGCGGGCTTTACTTCCTTCGAAAGAGCCTACAATACCAGCTGCTTCCAACTGATCGATAATGCGTCCGGCACGATTGTATCCCAGTTTCAATTTACGTTGCAAAAGCGAAGTAGAGCCTTGCTGGGTTTGAACTATAATCCTTGCAGCGTCCTCAAATAGCTCGTCTCGCTCATTTAAGTCCACATCAGGCGTAGAATCTTTTTCTTCATCATAATATTCCGGTAAATGCATTGCATCAGGATAAGCACGCTGTTGCCCGATAAAGTCGGTTACCCGCTCTACTTCATCCGTATCAATAAAAGCACATTGAAGCCTGATGAGGTCGCTGCCTGTTGACATGAGCATATCGCCACGGCCTACCAACTGGTCGGCTCCACTACTATCCAAAATGGTCCGTGAATCGACTTTTGAAATCACCCGGTAAGCTATTCTGGCCGGAAAGTTGGCTTTAATAGTTCCTGTAATGATATTCACGGATGGTCTTTGGGTCGCGATGATCAAATGAATTCCCACAGCTCTGGCTAATTGAGCCAATCGGGTTATCGGGCTTTCCACCTCTTTTCCGGCAGTCATAATCAAATCGGCAAATTCGTCAACTATTAAAACCAAATAAGGTAGAAAACGATGGCCATGGTTCGGATTTAGTTTTCTAGACTTAAACTTGCGATTATATTCTTTGATGTTACGAACCTGAGCATCTTTTAGTAATTCGTATCGGTTATCCATTTCTATGCTCAACGAATTCAATGTACGAACGACCTTCCGGGTGTCAGTAATGATGGCCTCTTCCGAATCGGGGAGCTTAGCCAAATAATGCCGCTCAATGCGCGAATATAAGGTCAGCTCTACTTTTTTAGGATCAACCATCACGAATTTCAATTCTGAAGGGTGCTTCTTATACAGCAGAGAAGCTATGATGGCATTGAGGCCAACAGACTTACCCTGCCCGGTGGCTCCTGCCATTAAAATATGAGGCATTTTTGTCAAATCGACTACAAAGCTTTCGTTGGCAATCGTTTTTCCCAAGGCTATTGGCAATTCCATATCGCTATGTTGAAAACGTTCTGATTCAAGAACCGAACGCATGGATACGATACTGGGATTTTTGTTAGGGACCTCTATGCCCACGGTTCCCTTACCGGGGATGGGAGCAATAATCCGAATTCCCATGGCCGAAAGGCTAAGCGCAATATCATCTTCCAGATTCCTTATCTTGGCAATACGGATCCCCGGAGAGGGCACTATTTCATAGAGTGTTACAGTAGATCCTATGGTGGCTTTTATCTTGGTAATCGATATGGAATATTGATCCAGTGTATCCACAATTTTTTGCTTGTTAGCCTCCAGTTCCTGATGATCTACCTTTACATTATCATCATAATTGCCAAGCAAATCGAGCGTAGGGAATTGAAAATCAGGTAAGTCAAGAGTCGGATCGAATTCGGTATCCAAGCCTTTGTGCTCACCCGGAATAACTTTAGCCTTGGTCTCCTGCTTGGGCGTTTCGATGGTGAATTCTAAGCCTTCTTCATTACCCATATTCGCAGTAGGCTGCTCCGGTTTATCCACTGTTTTATCAGCTGCCCAATCAGAATGCACTCTTGCTGAAGGCGGAATCTCGCTTTCCTCCTTTTCAAAATCGTCTTCTGTCACAGAAAACTCTACCATATTATATTTATCGTCTTTATGCAGCCCATTAGCTTGTGAGCTAAGTATTTCTTTATCCGCCTCTTGCGATTTTTTTTTTCTTCTAAAAGAGAATTTATAGTGGATTAAGACCAAAATAGCCGGAATAAAAAATAAGAGGAAAATCAACCCAAATTTACCAATCAGTGTTATCAACCAATTGTTAATCGTAAAACCGACCAGACCACCAAAGATATTGTCCGGATGATGGGGAAAGATCATTGTCATAGTCATTGGGAGCCATAAAAGCCCCAATAAAACTATTCGAAAAAAGGACCAAAGGGAAAGTATTTTTATTTTGGCCAACATGCGCAAACCACCCTCAAAAATCAAAAAAGCAAAGAAATAAGCACCCAGGCCAAACCCATTAAGAATAAACCATTTAGAAATAAAAGCACCAACATCTCCGGTCCAGTTTCTAACCAATTGGGCATGATTGGTAAAATAATGTCCAAGCCCCAGGCTGCGCGATAAAATATTGGATGGATTACTGTCAAACCAATTAAAAAAGAAAGAGGTAAAAGCCAAGAGGATGTAAAGGGTGAATAATATCAGAAAAAAACCTGCAGTGCGCACCCAGCGAGGATCAATGGTGATGCTTTTCTTTATTTTTACAGACTTCATTTTGACATTCTTATTCTCAGACCTGGAAACTTTTTTTAGAGGAAGTTTTTTTTCTTCCTTTTTCTTATTGGGTTTCAGATTATTATTCTTTGGCGGCATTGGGCTATATATTTACAACAAAAATAGTAAAACTGACGATTTTTAAAATTACGAAATAAGCGAACATCAAATCTGTTGAGCTTTCCATCTATTTGTCCTCAAATAGAAATACGAAAGCAGGCTTAAGAGTAGGCCATAAAGCCATTCCGCAGTCCAAGCCATACTAATGCTTACATGCCAAACCTGAATAAGTGCGTAGGTATAGACCACATAAAGACTCAACACAAGCAGCTCAATGGCAAGTGAAATATTGGTTTTACCTGTTCCGGAAACTCCACTAAACAGAATAAAGCCAACCGAAAGTAACAAGGCACCCAAACTAACTACCCTCAACACCGGTATTCCGAGATTTATCAGCTCAGCGTTATTGGTATATATTTCAAGAACCAGACGAGGGAAAGCCATTCCGAAGGAAACAATGATGAGTACTCCAATAAAACACAAACTCACAATTCGGAAAATAAGTTTCATTACTTCATCTGAATGCCCTTGGCCAATTAAATAACTTACCAGCGTATTTGAGGCAGTTGCAAACCCCCATATCGGCACCATAAGAAGCACGTATACGCTCCTAATGATATTGGAAACCGCCAGCGCACTTTTCCCAATTTTTTCAACTAAAAGGAAAAAGACAAACCAAACGGAAAGTGAAATAAATTGCTGTGCCATGGTTGGTGCGGCAATCTTTAAGATTCGTAACATTTTCTCCCAACGGAGTCGCAATTGCCGGAACAAACCAAAATCGCTGCTGCGAATTCGCAATCGGGTATAAACAATAAAATAAATCATGCCGAAAGCTTCAGCAATGGTTGATGCCAAAGCGGCACCGGCGATACCCATTTTTGGGAAGCCCCAATTTCCAAAAATTAATACATAATCGAGAATAATATTTACTGTGGCCAGCACAAAAGTGGTGTATGTAATGACTTTTGTCTGTCCGATTCCCACATAAAAGGAGCGGAAGGTGACGTTAACGAAAGCAAAGAAGATACCATACGAACGATAGGCCAGAAATACGAGGCTTGCTTCATAAATCTCATGCGATTTAACCCCAAAGTGTAAAATACCAATGGAGCCAAAACGTAACAACAGGAATGCCAATATGGCCATCCCAAGCAGGAATATCAGCGAATGGTTTACCACCACGCCTATTTCTTTGAGGTTTTTCTCACCAAAACGTCGGGCTACGATAATTTGCTCGCCCATGCCAAAACCCAGAGCCAGCATGAAAACAGCAAGATAGAATAAACCGCCCAGCGCTCCCGCTCCCAATGCAACTTCGCCTACACGACCTAAAAAAGCTGTATCGGTAAAATTGATCAGGTTTTGCGTCATGCTACCCAAAATGATGGGGTAAGCAATCTGCCAAATCCGTTTATATGATGTACTAGAATCCATTGGAGGCGCAAAAGTAATAGAAATGGTTTTGCTTTTGTGTTTTTCAGAATACCTTTTACTAATTCTGATTCAGAATCGCTAAGTTACACAATTTTCAGAATGTCATAGGCTTCCACTATCATTATTAGTTTGTGTTATTGTACTAAAATGATCACTCATTTTAGTACAATATATAAAAGCTATTTACACTGTCTTAAATTGATTTTGTTTATAACTCCTGGTCGTATTGTTCATAACTTAATTACGAATTTAAAAGGGGCTGTTAAAAAATAACATAGGATTGCAGATCATAAATAGTTGTTATTCAATACTACTAGTCTTTATTCAAATCTTAAAAACGTTGGTTATGAAAAAATCACTACAAAAAATGAATTTTTTTACGATTTTTAGTACTGCTTGTGAGAAAAGAATTTGTTCCTTATTATTTGTTTGTTTGTTATCAACCTCTTTGTTTGCACAAAACACAATAACCGGTATCGTAACAGACGAATCAAATCAACCATTAACAGGTGCAAGCGTTGTTGAAAAAGGCACTACTAATGGTGTAGCTACAGGTTTTGATGGTAAGTATGCAATTACCGTTCAAGGAAATGCTACATTAGTGGTAAGTTATGTCGGTTATACTCCCAAGGAAGTCGTTGTAGGCAAATCAAATAAATTAAACGTTAAGTTAGTGGGAGTCGCTTTATTAAACGCCGTTCAAATAGTGGGTTCACGAAACCCAAAACGTACTGCTACTGATTCACCTGTTCCTATTGATATTATCGATGTTAAAAATATAACTTCAAGGACTGGCAAGGTCGAATTAACACAATTGTTACAATACGTTGTGCCGTCTTATAATGCAAACGAACAATCAGGTGCTGATGGTGCTGACCATATTGTCCCTGCTACCTTGCGTGGTCTTGGGCCTGATCAAACATTAGTATTAATTAATGGGAAAAGAAGACACGAATCTTCATTAATCAATTTATATGGAACACGTGGTCGTGGAAACTCAGGTACTGATTTAAATGCTATACCTGCTTCTGCCATTAAGAGTATCGAAATATTACGAGATGGCGCCTCTGCACAATATGGTTCTGATGCCATTGCGGGTGTAATTAATATTGTTTTAAAGGATAACGTAAAAGGGAGTGGAAGTATTAGTTATGGTGCATATAATACAAACGCACAAGGGACTTTTCCTGCCGGTACACCTAATACAAAAGGTTTTCGCTTAGATACTAAAAAAGATGGGAATGCCATTGGTAAAGACCAAAATTTTGATGGAGGTTCAATAAAATTTGCAGCCAATTATGGTGTTAAAGTAGGTAAAGATGGTTTTGTCAATTTCACTACCGAATACACCGGCAAAGACAAAACGCTACGCCCAGGTTATGACTTTAGACGTGGCTCTGGTACTGCTGCTATTAAAGGATTTAACTTCTTTGTAAATTCTGTAATTCCAATTAGTAAAAATACGGAATTTTATGTTTTTGGTGGTAGAGATTATCGCAATACCGATGCTTATGCCTGGACGAGAAATATTCCCACAGCAAGAGATGTATTAAGTATTTACCCAAACGGGTTTACACCGCGGATTACTTCTATTATTACAGATAACTCCATTTCGGCAGGGGTGAGAACAAAAACCAATAGTGGTTGGAAAATCGATTTTAACAATACTTTTGGTGCGAATAAATTTCATTATTATATTAAAGGGACATTAAATGCCTCCTTGGGTGCCAGTTCTCCTACTGATTTTGATGCCGGTGGAACCTATTTGAGTCAAAATACAACAACTATTGATTTTTCTAAATATTACACGCACATTTTAAGTGGGTTAAATTTAGCCTTTGGTACTGGATATAGAACTGAGACTTTTAAAATATTTGCAGGGGAACCTGGTTCATATGGCACTTTTGACACAGAAGGCTTAATCATTATAAACCCTGCAACCCAGACAGTGCCAATAGATCCTGTAACTGGCAATCCAAGACCCGGTGGGTCTCAAGGTTTTCCCGGTTATAGTCCTTCAAATGTAGTAGACCGTAGTCGATCCAACGCATCCCTTTATTTCGATTCAGAACTTGATATAACAAAGCAACTTTTATTGGCTGGTGCAATTCGTTACGAAAATTATAGTGATTTTGGGAATACTACCAATGCTAAAATTGCAACTCGTCTTAAATTGAACCATAATTTTAGTTTGAGAGGTTCTTTTAGTACAGGTTTTAGGGCACCTTCATTAGCTCAAATCTATTATAATTTAAGATTTACTGATTTTCAAAGTGGTGTAGCCTCAGAAACATTATTATCAGCAAATAATAGCCCTGTTACAAAAGCGTTTGGAATACAACCACTAAAACAGGAAACTTCTACCAATGGTGGATTGGGCTTTGCTGCCAATTTTGGAAGTCTAAACGCTACTGTTGATGGTTACCTGATTAAAGTTAGGAATCGTATTATCCTAACAGGTGATTTTGATGCCTCTTCATTGGGTTTAAATGTGGATCAAACACAATTTTTCGCAAATGGTGTCGATACGAAAACACTTGGTCTCGATGTTGTTGTTGCTTGGGGTACTCCACTCAAAAAAGGAAAATTAAATATCTCTTTAGCAGGCAATTTTAACGATATGACCATTGATAATATTAGAAATGGTAATTTAGATGTAAATACTTTCTTTGGTGCACGTGAAAAAGGTTTCTTGTTAAATTCTGCTCCTAAAAGTAAAATTATATTTGATGTAAACTATCAAACCGCTAGATTTAGTACTGATATAACAACGACGCATTTTAGTGAAGTTGATTTAATTGATTGGGCTAATACGCAGGATATTTATAAAGCCAAATTTGTTTTAGATTTAAATTTTGGGTTTAAAATTTCTTCCAACTCAAGAATTGATATTGGTGGTAAAAATATTTTTAATACTTACCCATCCATTCAAACGGATGGAAATACCGAATCCGGGGCTTATTGGGATGCTGTACAAATGGGATTTAATGGGGCTTTTTATTATGCACGTTTAAGCTTTACTTTTTGAGCTCAGACCCAAACTTAATAAGTAGTGTCTCACATGAAGTCATAAGGAAAGTAAGGTGCTGAAAAACTTATGTAGATTCAATTTAAATTGAGTACAAATAGAATCTAACCAATAATTTATTTCTCTACTTTTTCAATTTCATTCTTTTTACTGTCATCTAAATTCACCTTATAAAATTCCCTGGTCTTTGGCAGCTCAAGTTGAAAATCGTGGATAGAATCGATTAATATGCTAACGCTTAACCCTTTACAATCAAGGAGGTGACCTCCCCTGGATCTGTCTGCGGTAATAAAATGAAAATGATAACCAGCTACATTTATTCCTTTCATGTATTCAGGAAATCTAAAACCAATTAATGTCCCTTTGATTTTATGAAAGGTAAAAGTGGGTTGATTTTCTACGACTTTTAGAAGCGGCCTATAAGGCTTAGATTGTTTAGGGACACTTCTTGTTTTTACATAATCAAACTCACCCTGAATCTTAAAGGCATAAAAAATATTTGGAGTAGGAATAAGGCTGTCCAAATAGCTCATCAGTTGATAATAGTCAATTGTATCCTTTAATGTGGTTGAAATGTCTGTATGAAACCAAGTAACCATGGCAAAAGGCGTTTTTTCGTCATCCTTTACCGGGTATGCAATCCCATCCGATTTTATCTGATAAAAATCACCATCTAATGCAATCATTTCTCCGTCGAGCTTGTTAAAAGTGCCTATCCCGAAATCACCTCTTTTTTTCAAGGCGCCATAGCTAAACTCGCCATCGTAATTACCCTTGAGAAGCGCGTTTATTGTGGACGTTTGAAATATTACATTCCTGTTTTCTGATGGATGTTTACAAGAGAAAAGCAGCAGGAGCAATGCTAATAGTAAGATGCCTTTTGTTTTCATGTGTTAATAATTTGTAACGTATTGAAGCATAGATTATTTCTTTTGTCATAATTTTTGCCTGTCCCCCGCCGGCGGGGGTGCAGGGGGTGGAATTTTTCCTTTTCTTTTTCATTCGTTAAATTAAAATTGACTACCCGCGCAATTATTATCCAATTTAGAGGATAGGCTTTTTCCACCCCCACCAACCCAAAAGGCATACGCCCCCCGCCAGCGGGGGATATTGTTTCCAGTAAGCCAACGGCTATTCATATTATGCCCCGTTGGGGAATATTAATCATTTTCTTGTGTGCTGAAAAATTTATCATGGATGTTTCATCTGTTTATAATTTACTATTTTACTGATTCACAATACATCTATTATTTTGAACAACGAATATTGATTAACGATTTTAGATTTTAGAAGTGTCTTTACTTCGCAAATCATCATTCGTTAATCTGTGTTCGATATTTATTCCCCAATAATCATTCTCCTGTGTGCCAAAATTTACCGCCATGGATGTTTCATTATGCTAACTTATTTTTCTTTTTGACAATATTTCCGGTTTAGAACCTTGGTGCCTCCTGAATAATTTTCGCTATCGAAAGACAGCTTATGGTTTTTTAGTCATTGGGGTCTTTTTTTCTTTAATTTTCACATAAATCAACTTAAATCTACCCTTGGGGCTTTCGCGTGATTCAATTTCAAAACTTTTAATGGAATTGATCAAGGGAGTTAATTTTTGGAAGCCATAGTTTCTGGAATCAAAATTCGGTTGTTTTTTCTGTATAAGACTTCCAACATCTCCCAGAAAAGCCCAACCATCATCATCTGCCAAATCGGAAATAGTAGCAGATATAAGCTGAATCACCTTTGGCGTTATTTTATCAACGTGACTTTTTTCTGAGGATTTGCTCTCTACAGATTCTAAATCATCTCCCTCAGATAGTTTTTTAAGAATCTCTATGTAAATGAACTTATCACAAGCTACGATAAACGGATTTGGCGTTTTCTTCTCACCAATTCCGAAGACTTTCATCCCCGCTTCACGAAGTCGGGTGGCCAAACGGGTAAAATCACTATCACTGGAAACCAGGCAAAAGCCATTGACTTTTTCTGAATATAGGATATCCATTGCATCAATTATCATTGCCGAATCAGTAGCATTCTTGCCTGTGGTATATCCATATTGCTGAATGGGCGTAATCGCATTTTCAAGTAGGATATTCTTCCATTTTGACAGATTAGGTTTTGTCCAATCTCCATAAATTCTTTTTATGGTAGGATTGCCATACTTAGCGATTTCTTCCATCATCTCTTTTACATAAGCAGAGGGAATATTATCACCGTCAATTAGTACTGCGAGGTTTAAATCCATAAATAATAATATTTGCGGACAAGATACGCAAAAAACAATCGAGATTCCCTCATAATAATTTTCATGCATTAAGAATTTTGAAATATAATTCTGAATAATTTTTATTTACCGTCAGTCTCATAAATTTACCACAAATAGGTCTTAAGCAGATCGCCGCTGGTTTTGTATTGAATGGGAACAAAGTAATCAGGCGAATAATATGAAACCGGTTGGGGGACGTGATGACCTTATTTCATCTAATCGTTGCCCCGTTCCAGTATTATTTTGTTTCGTCTTTTTTTTTGTACCTTAGCAAATAAGATTACAATAAAATATATTTCGCTATGTTTTTACAGCCTCAAATATATTGTAATCATTTGGTAATTAAATTGTTTAAATTAATCTATAAATTAAATATAAGGAGAAACAAATAATGTCTGATTATAACAAAACAGTAGAAAATGCAAGTACATTTCATGAGCCCAATACAGTAGACTGTGAAAACGCTACTTTGACCGTTAGAGTAGCAAGCACCCTGACTTTTGCTGATTTTCATTGCTCAGGAACCTGTACGATACACGTTAATGATGCCAGTACTTTAATAATATCCAGTGGCCAAATTAACCTTATAAATGGTGATGTCACCGGCTGTAGCACAGCTATCTGTAGAGCAGGATACAGCGCAGAGGAAGTAAGCGTAAGTGGTGGTTCTACTTTCTCGACAGCATAGCATCCTAACAATCGCTTCAACTGGTTCGCGAGGAGTTGCTTCTTTCGAGCTAACACTCCTAAGTAAAAATTTAGACAATTTCATCGTTTCTTTTACATTCCTCCTCGCAACCAGTTAAGTGAGTTGTTTGTGCGAAAAATCAATTCAACCTGACACACTAACGTATCGCTTAACCGCAAGCGACAACGAACTCCAATCAGTAAGCAGAATGAAGTGAACCTTAGGCACCGAACGCCGAGGTTTTAGATTAAAATCTGTAGGCTATTGACAGTAGAGCAGAAGTGTTTGATAAACCATACTCAAATGCGTGAAAACTAGATTTTATCTCCTTGTCATTATAGTAATATTTATGTGAGTCTGAGCCGAAGTTGTATGAGAGAGAAGGAAGAATCTCTGCTCCTACCACAAGGTTCTTACTAATTACATAATTCAAACCGAAAACTAAATTAACTCCCGGTTCATAAGAATCAGAATTGTACCTTCTATCATGATTATCAACTGAATAGTCATCCGTTTTTGATCCTGAATAGTAATAGCTGAAAGAAACGTCAAGGCCATATCTTAACTCCAGATTCTCTGCGACAATCTTCCGATACTCTCTACCAAAGCTTAGCTTAAATCCACTATTATTGCCGGTTCGATCAAGACTGTCTTCACTTTGTTTGTAATTACTACCGGAGATTAGTAAAGTATTATATCTCCATAAGGCTTTATTCGTACCTGTTTTATAGATTAATCCGAATCTGGAAAAGCTGGAAAAGGTTATTCCGACTTCCCTTTGTTTGGTTTTCTCCTGAGCCATAACAGGTAATGACATGGCAAGAGCCAAAATAATAAATAATGATTTTTTCATTTTTCTTGATTTAGGTTAGTAACTCTAATGGTTTATTTATGGGTATCTCGTGAAATTTCAGGTTCAGCACAAGCTGACTTACATAGGCCACACGGCACAAGCCTTTCGTTGGCTTTTGTCCACAATTAATAAAGGGAATAGAATAATTCGGGTATTGTTTAAATTGGTTTATGTAAACAATAGGTAAAGGCATAAGGGGTCTTTAGGTAATTGTTCGGTGGTAAATGTACTAAAAAGTTTGGTAAATACAAGATACACATGACTTTAATTTAATAAACGTGTGTTTATAAAGGGAAGGAAACTACCCTACTGGCGCTTGGATATTCAGCATTCATGAATGATTGCGGAAGATTTTATAATCAACCAAACCAGATGCAAGCTTTATTATTCCTACACCTACAGGGCAAACGCATCTAATTATTTATTCTGGTCATATGGTCATATTTATTGTTTAAGGTTCTACTGAATTTTATATGATGAATCAAATAATAGGGTTCTATGTCGATTTCTATGGGATCTTCGATCATACCTACAGCTGGTCGGGATTTGCAATCCCGACCCTCAAAGGAAAAAGGATATATAATCCTGATCTCTACCCTACGCTCTTCCTGATTTACCTGCACGCCGGCAGGCGGGTAATCAGGAAGTTAAAGAGACTACGGATTTTCAATCCGACAAATTATTAATCAATCAATTATTTTATTGTTTCATGTCAGATTGCAAATCTTTTGATCCCATTAACATTCGGATTGCAAATCCGAATGAGCTTATTAAGCTGATAATCAAATTATTTAATTTTATTACATGATGATTATAATACAAGAAAAAATAGTCAGCGTGCTCTGCATATTATTTCAATGATGCGTTTGCCCTGCCTACACCTATACCTATGTGTTTGCACGTTGATCCTTTTTTTATCTTTGCCATCCTATTTGAATAGAATGAGTAAATCAGGTATCCATATAAAAAACAAACGCGTTGGCAGAGAATATTTCCTTCTGGAGAAGTATTTGGCCGGCATTGTACTCACGGGTACCGAGATTAAATCTATCAGGAATGGGAAAGCTATTCTTTCGGATGCCTTTTGTGTGTTTGAGAACGGTGAATTATTCGTAAGGGCCATGCATATAGCAGAATACACTTACGGATCTTATAATAACCACATTGCCAAGCGTGATCGGAAGCTCTTGCTCAATGCCCGTGAACTTAAAAAGCTGAATACTACGGTAAAAGAAAAAGGTTTAACCATCGTTCCGACCCTATTGTTCATCAACGACCGGGGGCTGGCAAAATTGGAAATTGCTGTGGCGCGCGGGAAACATTATTACGACAAACGTGAAGACTTGAAAAAAAGAGATACTCAACGTGAAATGGACCGTCATCTCAAGAAATAAAAATATTGTCTTTTTTGGGCAAAGCAATAAAGCATTCCCAACAGCATTTTACTTCATCCCTCGCTCATTTTTAATGGTCTCGTAGGCATCATTGATTTTTTGGAATTTCTCTTCAGCTGCCTTTTTCACGTCTTCGCCCAATTGGCTTACCTTGTCAGGATGATAACGCTTAGCCATCTCGTGGTAAGAGTTTTTTAGCTGATCGTTAGTAGCAGCAGACTCAACTCCCAGGATACGGTAGGCATTCTCGGAATTCTTTACGAACATAGCCTTGATAGACTGAAAATCAGCAGAGCTTAAGCCCATAGCCGCAGCCACCTTTTCGATAAGATTAACTTCCGAAACATCCGCCCTGCCATCGGCAAGGGCGATACCAAATAGGTAATGCATCAGCTGCAAACGAGCGGAATAATCCATGTGTTGGCCAATCTGCCGGCTGACATCCATGACATTAAAATCCTTTTTCAGAATTTCGCCCAGCAACTTAATATACTGGCCGGCTGCTGCTGCTCCGAAGTTATGGATATAAAATTGTTTCACATAATCCAACTCCGACCTCCTTACACTGCCATCTGCTTTCATTATAGCGGCAGTAAGCACCAGTAAACTAACATTAAAATCGCCTGTTTGGGTAGGCATGCCTTTTTGGTAGGCCTGTCCTGAACCACTTTGAGTCCCATGAAACAAGGAACCCAAAACATAGCCTAAGACCCCTCCAATGGGGCCTCCGAATGCCCAACCAAGTCCGCCCCCGATCCATTTAACATAGTTCGCAGAAGATTGATTGTGTTGTTGGGAAGCCGCCCCCGAGCCACTGTAGGGGCCGCTATCAGCTGATTGTTTTGCTTGCCCGCCTCTAGTTTTTGAGGCAGGTTGTAGCCACTTCATGAAATAATAAAGTGCTGCGCCTATCAATAGAAGGAGGAGGAAATAACTCATAATAAATTTGTTAAAATACTGAATTAGAATTAGTTAATCAAATAATTTTTCTCTTCGAAAATGATGCCAAGCGACTGCAGTTCGTCGAGAATAGGATTATACATGTCTTTGTCGATGGGACGATGGATGCCCACCTTATCAATTTTTCCGGTGGCCAGTAATTTAGTCGCAATACCCAATGGCAGGCCAACCGTTCGTGCCATCGCTGTTTCCTGTTGGTTTTCACCAATAATAGCCATAGCAGACACCATCATTCTACTTTCATTGCCGAGAACATACTTAAACTCATGCTGCATAATCAGCATATCCTTATCTTCAGGATCAAGTTTCCATTTCTCCTCCAGCAGTTTCTGTAAAATTTGGGCAGGAGTTGCTTTTTTTATACCTACTTTCCTTTTATCGAAAATTCCCAACCATTTTAATTTTTCGAATACCACAGGGTCTCCTGCTTCCTGGCAATAATCCTGCAATTTAATTTCCACCGGCACATTGGGTTCATAACTCATAAATGAATTGATAAAATCGCGATAGCTCATATTCTCCGAATTCTCCAAGATATAAGTATCGTCGGTGGCACCCAATTTCACTAATACATTCCATGCTTTAGAATAACCAGGTCTCCGCAGGGTTCCACGAAACATAGAAGGAATATCTTTTAATCCATAAATTTCGCGATATCCTAAGGAGTCACGGTTGGCATAAGCCTCAAAATCACCATATTGCAATATCTTACGGGTCAAGATACGCTCGAAAAGACGAAAGTAAGGAATATACTTATATCGGCCTTGTTGGATGTACTGCGAGACGCCATTACCTGCCATCACTACATTACGAGGATTCCAAGTCAATTTATAATTCCAGGGATTATTATCACTTTCAGGAGCGACTAATCCGCCAGTAAAAGAGTAAAAAGAGTTTATTTCACCTCCCTCTTCTTTGATGCGGTCGATCACCCGCATGGCCGACATATGGTCGATGCCCGGGTCAACGCCCAACTCCATTAAAATAGGCACTCCGGCTTTAACCGCCAACTCATCGTAGGCTTTTATCTCATCGGTAACATAGGATGCCGTGAGCATGGGTTTGCGAAGATCTATACATTTTTTAGCCACCAAATGATGCATAAAAGCAGGCAGCATACTAACAACAATATCGGATTTGGCGATGGTGCGCCAACTTTCAGTATCATCATTTATATCAAATGCAACGGCCTTCCCACGTGGATGTCCATTCACTTTATGGCGTGCGACATCTTCATTTACGTCCGCCACCGTGATATGCCAATCATATTCAGCAGCATGCTTTAATAGATAGTCTATTAGGCTGTAAGTGGACAAGCCCGCTCCTAACACCAGAATATTTTTCATTCCTTTATTGGTTTAAATATATTGTTTTAAATACTGATAATCAGGTGTTAAATTGCCATGGTGAAGAATTAAAGCCCTTTTAAGAGGAGTTGGGATTCTTAATTCTTCAAAACTTACATTAAAATCAGCTGCCAGCAGATCAGGAATAAATTTCATCAAGGCATCACTAAATGTCTGTGATGACTCACGGGGAAGTTCGCTGGGCAAAATATCCACTGCCATCACCAGGATACCATCTCCTTCGAAACCCATACTCGACTTCCGTTGGACAGGATCATATACAAATACCGGATCTTCTATGGCAGTTCCCTGATGGGTAATCTCTACCGAACCGTCCGGATCACATGTTACATCACCGATCACCTCTAAAGGAATTCCATCTCTTTTCCAAGCATCTTCCAAAAAATCCTTAGTAACAATCCGCGGGTAACGATCATCCCAGTACATGCAATTCATCAAGACATTCAGATGAGGCAGATACTGCTCAAAAGCACCTTCAAAACGCTCGGGATGCTGATAATATTCCTGTAAATCGAAAGTGTGGCCTTTTTCTTTAGGGACAGCCAAATGTTCTTCTTTAAAAACAACTTTATAAATCACATTATCAGGCAAGTTCTCCTGCTGTCTCAGTTGGAGCAATTCAGCCGGAGTAATTTCCTGCACCGGCAGCAAGTTAAGGATTTCCTGAGCGCCCTTAGACACATTTCCATAACCCGTAATTCCAATGACCAAAGGATTAAGCGCTTCAGGCAAACCCATTGCTTTAATTTGCTGTCCTACTTCCGATAGTACGGCTTTGGCTTCTTCCAGTGAATGATAATGATGCGTTTGCTTTATCTTTAAAAAAGGAGTTTCCATGCCTTTTATCTTCATACGTTGTCCGAGCGACCACAATGCATTAATGGTGCCGGCGAGTCCGGCAAAACGGCCGAAAAATATCAACCTTCTCCCCTTTTCATCTACAATACGCTCGTAGTCAATCAAGTTAATTTTATTTTCCATCATATTACGAAGTAAGGGCATATTGTAGGACTGCCCTTTAACAATATGGCTAAAGAAAATATAAGTTTTATAATGCTGAAAATAATTCAAAGGCATCTCTTTTACACCAAGAATTACATCTACATCCAAAGGTTCTACGGTGAGTTTTGCCCCGACTGCCTGGTATTCAGTATCTTTATAGATACGTTTTTCTGAGGGAACCAGCTGAATTTCAATCCCCTTCTCAACCAATTGTTTCACATGCTCCGGGACTAAAGCTACACGCTTCTCCATCAAATATTTATCTTCATAACGTATACCTATCCTATGCTTCATGATCCCTCCATTTTTTGGTACGCAAACTTATAAAATTTGAGAGAGAAACAGGGGGAAAACCTTGGTAATTATTCAAAAAAAAATACTTTTTCATTTTTTCCTTTAACGGAGTACCTAATCTAATCTTTGACTTGAGCCAGAGTTTAAAATATTACATACAAATTAACCTATCTTTGACCTTGATCAGGCAAAATCATTTCAATAGCAGAGAATAATAATGATGAAATTTTTTAAAAGACTTTTTCGCGATCGGCCGCTCAGTTTGAGGAGGTTAATGTTTTTTCTGCTCTTCTCGACGACATTCTTTGCCGTCGTAGCAATATCGGCTCTTTGGATTGTGACAGCGATAAAAAACAACAATCGCTTAATCAATAGCATTGAGAAAAGCACCTTACAGGATCAAAAAAAAAGTCTAAAACGCGAAGTACGGCATATTTTATCCTTTATCCAGGTCATGAATAACAATTATCAAAGTCAGGATAAAGAAAAACTTAAACAAGAAATCCTCAGTTATCTGCAACACTTCCGATTCGGATATTCAGGCTATATTTTTATTAATACTTTCGACGGAAAAGCTTTGATTTTTAACGGAGAGAAAGTAAAGGGCAATAAAAGCATTGTTCAGCTAACCGATTCCAAAGGGATGAGATTATTCCCGCTGGAAATTGCTGCGGCGAAGAATCCTGATGGAGGCTTTATGCGGTATAATTTTAGAAAAATGGATGATACGATATCGCATCCCAAGATTTCTTTCATTACTTCTTATAAGCCATGGGCTTGGATTGTTGGAGCAGGAGATTATATAGATGATGCCCATCATAAAGTCGAAAGTCTCAAATTGCCGCTTCTAACCAATATCAGATTAAAAATCAGATCTATTCTTTTGCTTCTGATTTTAATGAGCATTTTTTTGGCAATTTTTTCAGATTTCCTAGCCAAACAATTTGTGAAACAACCGAAGCTCCTCTTAAAACACCTTCATAACCAAAAGGGCACACCCTTTGATGCCGGTCAAATTTATATTAAAGAACTACAAGAGATCTCAAAAGAGTTAATTGATATTGAATCGGAAAAGATGAAAGTTGAACAAGCCTTGAAACAGCATCAAAATCACCTGGAAGAAATGGTAAAAGAACGAACCAATGAACTGGAAGAAAAAAACAAGCAGCTCGAATCTTTCAATGAATTGTTTGTTAATCGGGAATTTCGAATCAAAGAATTGCGTGACGAAATTAAGGTTTTAAAGAAACAGACAAAAAATTTCTAAACAAACTTGCTTTTGATTTTATGAAACCATGAAAATACCAGATACAAATTTGTCTCAATTTCCAGGCTCATATAATAATGAACCATTTTATTTTTAATTGCAAACGATTGAAGTCGGTCATTATAGTGTCAAAGGCGTTGAGAAACCAAGTTTAAGATTTGTAAAGGAATCTAGCGTTCAGGAAGGCTGATGGATAAGACGATTTTGGTTATCTTTGCAATCGTAAAAAATCGAGTTAAAATTTGTTCACAAAAACTGATAAAATGTCTAAAGTAAAGTATGTTTATTTGTTTGGCGACCGCAACGCCGAAGGTAATACAAAAATGAAAAACCTTTTGGGTGGCAAAGGGGCTAACCTGGCAGAAATGAACTTGATTGGAGTTCCCGTTCCTCCCGGCTTCACCATTACCACTGAAATTTGTACTTTATATAATGAAAAGGGTCGTGATTATGCTGTTGAACTGATTAAACAAGATGTAGTGAGAGCCGTGAGCCATGTTGAGAACATCATGGGAACCAAATTTGGAGATCAGAAAAATCCCCTGCTGGTTTCTGTCCGTTCAGGTGCTCGCGCTTCCATGCCCGGCATGATGGATACAGTATTAAACCTGGGCTTAAATGATACCGCTGTGGAAGGTATCGCTGCAAAATCGGGCAATGCGCGTTTTGCATGGGATTCATACCGTCGTTTTGTACAAATGTACGGCGATGTAGTGTTAGGTATGAAACCTGAATCAAAAGAAGATCAGGATCCTTTCGAAGTGATTATTGAAGAGATGAAAGAAAAAAGGGGTGTTGATTTGGATACCGACCTTAGCCCTGAAGATTTGATGGAATTAGTAAGCTCGTTTAAGGCAGCAGTTAAAAAACAAACCGGAAGCGACTTCCCCGAGGATCCTTGGGAGCAGTTGTGGGGCGCCGTCATGGCAGTATTTGACAGCTGGACAAACGAAAGAGCTATTTTATACCGTAAATTGAATAAAATCCCTGATGAGTGGGGAACAGCAGTAAATGTTCAAGCCATGGTTTTCGGTAATATGGGAGACAATTCTGCTACAGGAGTTGCCTTTACACGTGATGCAGGTACCGGAGAAAATATTTTCAACGGTGAATACCTGATTAACGCACAAGGTGAAGACGTGGTTGCCGGCATCCGTACACCTCAACAAATTACCCTGGAAGGTGCTAAGCGTTGGGCTATCCTGGCCAACGTTTCAGAAGAAGAACGAAAAGCAAAATTTCCTTCCCTGGAAGAATCTATGCCCATAGTGTATAAAGAACTATTTGATACACAGAATAATTTAGAGAAACACTATCGCGACATGCAGGACATGGAATTTACCATTCAGGATGGTAAGCTGTGGCTGTTGCAAACCCGTAACGGAAAACGTACCGGAGGTGCCATGGTCAAAATTGCCATGGACATGTTTCGTGAAAAAATGATTTCCAAAGAAGAAGCCATTATGCGGGTGGAGCCCGATAAATTGGATGAATTATTGCATCCTGTTTTTGACGAAGATGCTGCAAAAGCTGCAGAGGTTATGGCAAAAGGCTTACCCGCCTCACCGGGTGCCTCTACCGGCCAGATTGTTTTCCATGCCGATGATGCTGAAACATGGGCTTTAGCAGGAAAAAATGTCATTTTGGTGCGTATTGAAACATCTCCTGAAGATTTGAAGGGGATGAACTCTGCTGAAGGAATTTTAACTGCCCGCGGAGGGATGACATCTCACGCAGCAGTTGTTGCCCGTGGAATGGGCAAATGCTGTGTTTCAGGAGCAGGAAGCATTAAAATTGATTATAAAAACCGCTCCATCAACATGAGTGGAAAAGTATACAAAGAAGGAGACTTTATTTCTCTAAACGGAAGTACCGGAGAAGTATATGACGGCATGATAAAAACGGTAGATCCTGAAATGAGTGGCGATTTTGGTAAACTCATGAAACTGGCTGATAAAAAAGCCCGTATGTATGTTCGCACCAATGCAGACACGCCTCTGGATGCACAGGTAGCCCGCGATTTTGGTGCTCAGGGCATTGGCCTTTGCCGTACCGAACATATGTTTTTTGGTGGTGACAAAATTATCGCCATGCGCGAAATGATACTGGCAGATGATGAAAATGGTCGCCGCGAGGCCTTGGAGCGATTATTACCGATTCAACGCCAAGATTTCGAAGGCATTTTTGAAGCTATGGAAGGGCTGCCCGTAACCGTGCGTTTGCTCGACCCTCCTTTGCACGAATTTGTACCTCATGACGAAAAGGGCCAAAAAGAGATGGCCGATGTGATGGGTGTTCCGGTAGAAACCATCGCCGCCAAAGTAGAAGAACTCAGCGAGTTTAACCCGATGCTGGGGCACCGGGGATGTCGTTTGGGAAATACCTATCCTGAAATCACCGAGATGCAAAGTCGCGCGATCATTGAAGCGGCTCTAAATCTGAAAGCAAAGAAAATCAATACGCATCCTGAAATCATGGTTCCCTTAACAGGAACTTTGGCTGAGATGAAAATGCAGGAAAAGATCATCCGTGATACTATTGCTAAGGTTTTTGAAGAACGTGGTGAAACAATAGACTTCATGGTAGGAACCATGATCGAAATTCCACGTGCGGCACTCACCGCAGATGAAATTGCTAAATCTGCAGAGTTTTTCTCTTTCGGTACCAACGACCTTACTCAGATGACCTTTGGTTATTCGCGTGATGACGCCGGTAAATTCCTACCCACCTACATTGACAAAGGCATACTGAAAAATGATCCCTTCCAGGTGCTGGATCAGGAAGGCGTAGGCCAGTTGGTTGAGATGGCAGTGAAAAAAGGACGCAAAACACGCAAGAAAATCAAACTCGGCATTTGTGGTGAACATGGTGGAGAACCCAGCTCAATTGAATTCTGCCATCGTGCAGGCTTAAATTATGTAAGCTGCTCGCCTTACCGTGTGCCAATTGCACGTTTGTCCGCTGCACAAGCTGCTATTATGAACAAAAAAAGCTGGAAGAAAAAACATTAGATTTTCTTTAGCTTGTATAATAATAATGCCGGGGCAAAAGCCCGGCATTTTTTTCTGGTTATTTTTTGAGTTTGAAATGTTTTCGGAAAGGACAACATTGTTCTTGAGACATACCCTAAGAACATGCTTGTCATTCCGACCGCAGTGAGGAATCTCCCGGACAAGAGGCCTTTGCACAGTGGATTTCTCTCCGAAGGAGACCTTTGGACAGTCGTACCTCCTTACCAACGACAACTATTTGTAAGAATCAGAAATTCTGCATTTTAAAAAATAATTTTTTGAATAATGAACATCGATTAACGATTTGAGAACTTCAAAAATCAAAAATCGTTAATGGATGTTCGATATTTTGTTTAAGTTGTCATATCGCTATGTGCGACCCTTTTTCCGAGGTCTTGGGTCTCGAAATAATAGGTTTGGTTCTATCTTTATTTATGCGGGTAGTATTTTATTTTACCAACACATTTCAAAATAGAAACAGAGAATTATAATAGGTGGCAGAATTCAAGTAGAAAATCAAACAGCTTTAACTTAGGACTGCTGTCTTCGGACTTGTGAGAAGAATCGGTACAAAAAGGCGCGAACCAAAATAATTAAGTATTTTTATCCCCAAATTTAATAAATATGAACATCATTGTAATAGGGGCCGGTGGTGTAGGTGGTTTTTTTGGCGGGAAATTGGCTCAGGCAGGTTTTAACGTCACTTTCATCGTTCGTGGAAAGCATTTGGAAGCCATCGCAAAAAACGGGCTTAAAGTTAAAAGTATTCAGGGTGATTTCACCGTGCATCCAAAAGTTACGGATCAAATCCAGGACGTGTCTGAAACTCCGGATTTAATTATTCTTGGTGTAAAATCCTGGCAGGTGACTGAGGTGGCAGAACAGATTAAACCCTTATTGCATAAGAATCTGGCCATACTACCCCTGCAAAACGGCGCCGATAATGCAGACAAACTGCAACGCGTTCTGGGCAAAGAAAATGTTCTGTGCGGGTTGTGCCAGATCATAAGTAAAGTGGAAGGACCGGGTGTCATCAACCATTTTGGATTTGAGCCAAAAATTGTCTTCGGTGAACTGAATAACAGAAAGACGGAAAGGGTTTTAAAGATTCAGTCCGCCTTCGAAAAAGCAGGAATTAACAGTAAAATTTCGGATGATATTCTTACAGATGTCTGGCGTAAATTTATGTTTATCACAACCATCAGCGCACTGGGAGGACTAACCAGGAGCCCTATTGGAGCGATCAGGGAAGCCCCGTATTTAAGGCAAATTATGCTGGATACGGCAAACGAAGTTTTAAAGATTGCGAAAGCCAAACACATCGCATTGACGAAAGATGATATTGAAAAGGCCTTTAAAAACATTGATTCCCTTGATTACCATTCGACGGCTTCGCTTCAGCGGGACATTATGGATGGTAAACCGAGTGAGCTCGACAATTTTAACGGATACATTGTGAGACAGGGAAAAGAATTGGGCATTGAAACGCCTGTAAACGCCCTTATTTATCATTGTTTGATGCCAATGGAAAAGAAAGCAAGAAAGCTGCTCTAAAAGTTTTACTACCGCTGTTAGGAATTTATAAAATTAATATACTTAATTGTTGAATGGTAAACTAATTTTGCCGTAATTTGCATTTTAGTTGAAGGGTAAACTATAAACATCATGGAATTGACCATCGGAAAGCTTATTTCCGCCATACATCGGAAGGCTCATCAAAGTATAAACCTTAAACTTAAGGATTATGATATAGATGTCGGCCAGATTTTTCTCTTACGATATATCTGCAGAAATGACGGGATTTCGCAGGAACAAGTTGCGCAAAATCTATATATAGACAAAACAACCGTAAGTAAAAGTGTGAAACGACTGCTCCGCTTAGGGTATCTTAAAAGGACTGTCAACCAGAAAGACCAACGCGAATACCAATTGTTTGCTACTGAAAGAGCCATTAATCTGGCTCCGGAAATGGAAAAGATTCATAAGGAGATCAATAAGACCTTAGTAAACAAGCTTTCAAGCAAAGAACAGGAATTGTTGCAGGGGATCCTGGAAAAAATCATTAATAATTTTGAAGATTAATATTATGTGTTTATGAAAAATAATCAAATGGAGGGAAACCAAAATCCTCAAAATCAAAAAAAAGGTAAGACCGGGAGCCTGATTGTCGGAACTATTCTGATCGCTCTAATCCTTGGTGGTGCAGCATGGTGGTATATTAATCAGGCTGGCTATGTGAGAACCGACGATGCTTATATAGATGCCAATAAACTTAATGTTAGCCCGCAAATGCTCGGACGCATTGTTCACCTGTATGCTAATGAAGGAGACACCGTTTATAAAGGAGAATTACTGGTACAGCTTGACACCAGCGATTTCGTCGCTCAGCTTCATCGGGCTCAGACTAACTTAAAAGAAGCTGAATTAGGCATTCAACTTGCACAAATAAGAATGGAGCAGGCAGAAATAAACTACAATCGGGCAAAAACTCAATACGGGGAAAAAATAATTCCGAAAGCTAAGTTTGATAATTTGAAAAAAGATTATGAGGCAGCCAAAGTACAGTTAGCGCTTTCGCGTGTTAAGGTTCCGGTTATTCATTCTTCCATTAAGGTGATTCAGACAGCACGTTCCCATACACGTATATATTCACACATCAATGGTATAATAGCTAAAAGGTGGGTGCTTGCAGGCGATGTAGTTGCTCCGGGGCAGGCTATTTTTAGTATTTTTCAACGAAACCATGTATGGGTTACCGCTATGCTTGAGGAGACTGACCTTCACCGAATTGCTTTGGGAGACACCGTAAACATAGATGTGGATGCTTATCCCAAGAGTAAATTCCAGGGAAAAATAATTGAAATTGGAAACAGCACTGCCGCCCAGTTTTCACTCATTCCACCCAGCAATGCCTCGGGTAATTTTACTAAAGTTTCCCAACGTATTCCTATCAAAATCAGTATCCATTCCGTTGGGACAAAAGCAATGAAGAATCAGCCCCTATTGCCCGGGATGTCTGTTGAAATCAAATTAAAAACAAAAAGTGATGAAAGCCGTGGCAAATCCTGATTTTGATTCGGATCTCACGGTAATATCCCCCAATAAATGGTGGGTTTTAGTAAGCGTCATGATTGGAACTTTCATGGCGGTACTTGACTCTACTATTGTCAGCGTGGCATTTCCCAAGATGATGGCAATCTTTGGGGTAAGTGTCGATCAGATTGAATGGGTAATGACCGCTTATTTATTGGCTTTTGCTGTTATTTTACCCTCTTCCGGGTGGATTGCAGACCGTTTTGGTTACAAAAAGACCTATATGTTTGGTCTTCTTTTGTTCACCGTGGGGTCGCTACTTTGCAGCCTTTCATGGAATGAAAACATTCTCATCACCTTTCGCGTAATTCAGGGATTGGGCGGTGGCTTGGTTATGCCCGTGGGAATGGCCATCGTTACCCGTACCTTTCCGGCAAAACAGAGAGGGACAGCCCTTGGCTTCTGGGGTATCGCCGCAGCAGCATCGGTTTCTCTCGGGCCTCTCATCGGTGGTTATTTGGTGGACAACATAAGCTGGCATGCCATATTTGATATTAATATTCCTGTAGGGATTATCGGTATTATCGCCGTTTGGATTATCCAAAGGGAATATAAGGACGAAAAAGCTTTGCAATTTGATTATTGGGGTTTTATCACGATGACCATTGCCCTGGTGACACTTTTACTTGCGTTAGCTACAGGCAATTCCTCTTGGAATACGCAAGGATGGACTTCTACTTTTATCCTTTCCTGCTTCTTTATTTCTGCTTTAAGTTTTGTCCTGTTTTTCTTAATTGAAATAAACATATCCAATCCTATTGTGAACCTAAGTCTTCTAAAAAATTACAATTTCGGAATGGCAACTTTTATTATGTTCCTTTTTGGTATTGCCTTTTTTGGAAATGCATTCCTGCTCCCTATTTTTCTTCAAAATGGGCTGGGATATACTGCCTTTCAGGCCGGCCTGGTGTTTTTTCCAGTAGGAATCCTTCAGGCTGTTATTGCACCAATTGCTGGCCAGATGACCGACAAGCTGAACCCTAAATTTCCGGCACTTATAGGAATTGTAATATTGGGAATATCAATGTATTTGTTTAGCTTTTTTTCTCTGCAAACTACCCATGCCCAAATCATGTTACCCATGTATTTGAGAGGACTTGGCATCGGATTAATCTTCACCCCGCTGTCCACCATTGCACTATTGGATATGCCCAAACCAAAAATGGCACAGGCCGCTGGTCTGTTTAACACCATTCGGCAAATTGGCGGCAGTTTCGGTATCGCTATATTGGGTACCTTGCTTACGCAAAGGGTAAATTTCCACCATCAGATTTATGGAGAGCAATTAAATGTGACCTCTCCAGTTTTTCAAAATACTATCCACCACCTAAAAAACTTTACCCTATCTGCCGGAGGCGGCACACCCGCAATTGCCACTTTGCAGGCAAAAGCCATCATTATGCAGCATGTGGTTGCCGAAGCCTTTGTGCAAGGCATAAATGATGATTTCTATGTAGGCACCATCCTCACCTTTTTTCTGATCATTCCTCTTTTATTCTTAAAAACGAAAAAACAACATCTAAACCGATGAATAAAATAAGCACTTATATAAAAAGTTTTTCCTTAGGGATCTTTATTCTCCTTTTCGGGACTTTCTCCAATCAACTGAAAGCCCAGACGTCATTGGACAAAGAAAACCTCAGCCTTGTAACAGCCATTCAATATGCTGTGGATAATCATCCATTAATCAAAGAAGCCGAAGACCGTGTATCCATTGCCAAAGCAAAGACACAAGAGCAGCAAAGTTCATTTTACCCACAGGCAAACGTGAACCTGAATTACAATTTTATCGGCCCCCTTCCATACATTCAACTTCCCATTGCAGGGGGTGGGAAATTCCATTTGGCTGCTCACAATAATTACGATGGTGGCTTAGCCGTCAATTATTTAATCTACGATTTTAACCGACGAAAGGAAGCTTTAAAACTGCTCCAATCAAATCAAACCACAGCGTCGGAAAAGATTAATTTGATACGAAATCAACTGGCCTTTCAAACTGCCGATGTGTATTATTCAATATTATACTTTCAAAAAAGTATCGACGTAATGAATCAGCAAATACAAGACCTTAACGAACACATGTCAGTAGCCCGTAAATTGGTACTAACCGGTTCAGCCACTGCATTGGATACTTTAAGCACAAATGTACGAGTCACGGCTTTAACAAGTCAGAAAATTAATTTGCAAAGTCAATTGGAAAAAACCTGCGTATTATTAAAATCGCTGATGAATTATCCAGAGGGGAAAGCTTACAAGCTGACTGGCAAGTTTGAGGAAACAAACTATTCATATACCCTAGCTTACCTCATTCAAAAAGCCTATTCGCAGCGCGAGGAGTTGACCCTCAATAAATTATATACCCATACTGCAAACATTCAGAAAGCACTTATTGAAAAAATAAATATGCCCATTTTAGATTTCCATAGTAATTTTGGGGTAAAAAATGGCTATCCTGATCATTTAAAACGCCTCCGGGCAAATTATGTATTAGGACTTTCGGCAGAAATCCCAGTTTTTGACGGATATCTTCGTAAAGCAAAAATTACAACTGCCGGTTTGAACATTCAAAGCATTCAGGATCATGCCAGTGTTATAGCGCTAAATATTCGCACCGAAGTAGAACAAGCGATGCTGGATTACAAAAACAAAATTGTCCAGCTTAAATCCGTACAAGAAGAGATTGTCCTGGCAGAGGCGGCAATAAAACAAGCCAAAGGTCTATATAAAAGTGGTTCTATCACCAATACAACCCTTTTGGACACGGAAACCTCCCTGGCTCAGGCTCGGCTGAAATACACTTACCAATTATACCTGCTCACATTAAGCCATTATAAATTGATGCAGGCTACTGGCGAAAAGATCTGGTAAATTGTGATTGTGATGGCAAATCATTCTTATAATGAATGAGAAAAATCCATTTAATGTCACCGCTGTTCGGGAAACCCGAAGCATCAGGCTGTCGTCTCGACCAAAGGGAGACTTGCCTGTCCGGCAGGCAGGGATCTCCCAGAAAAGAACCCTTTTGTTTTTGGGTTGCCCCTCTCCTCTCCCAAAAGGACTCCATTGGAGTCTGCCTGTCCGACTTCGTTTCATGTGTAATGCTTGAAATATTTTCCACATATTCATTTATTGTTCAACTCCTTCAGAGTTGTTGATTGCTCCGATACAAAAACCACAGGAGCATCCTGTGGCTATTATTGTTTAATCCCTTCGGGATTTGCCCAACCTCAATATCTGAATTAGAATTATAGAAAACCGCTAAGCGGTTTAATAAGAATAGCCACAGGTGAAACCTGTGGAAAAACACGCAAAACACAGCAACCCCAATGGGGTTGAATTACTATTGATTATTAATTACCTTGTGGATTCTATTTTGTAAAAATATTCAATTTAGCATCCGCCAGCGTTTAGAACGTCTTCGCATTAAACATGCTGATTCATTTTTAATCTTCGGGCGTCCGCGCCCGAAGCGGCGAAGCTTTAACGTATCTTTTTTAATCATCCGTATAAGTTATTCGGGAATATTTGTAATATTGCTTCAATATTTATCAATAAAGAGGCATGCGATCTTCCATACTGTATACATATACAATTCTATCTTATACCATCTTATACCCTTTTACTTTTTTCATTGTCCTGATAATATTGATGTTAAATAAATTGGGGCTTGAAAAAGCTATCCCCAAGGTGATTGGTTTTTGGGCTCAAGGCGCATTTCTTATGATAGGTAAGTTTTATCAAATTGAAGGAAGAGAAAATTTAAACAAAGGACGTAAATACATATTAATGGCAAACCATGCCAGTTTGTTTGACATTATGGGAATAATGGCAATATGTCCCGGTATTTCATGGTTTGGGAGGGCTAATCTATTGGAAATCCCTGTATTTGGGAAAGTTCTCGAAGTCATCCATTATATTCCGATGAAAAGCACGGATCTTAAAAACGCCAAACAAATGATTGAGCAGCTTATCAGAAGGACTGAAAACCAAACAGTCGCTATTTTCCCTGAAGGTACCCGAACAACTAATGGAGAAATGAACAACTTCCACAAAGGGTTCCTACATGTACTTAAAGCCAGTAAGCTGGATATATTGCCAGTGAGTTTGATTGGGTTCTATGAGTTTAAACCTAAAAATAGATTTTACTTTAATTATTCGAGAAAACTATCTGCAAAAATTCACCCACCAATAGCTTATAGTGAACTTGAAAATTTAGAAGATAAAGAGATAATTAAAAGAGTACAAGCTAAAATTGAATCAGCCTTGTGTTGATACTTTCTCAAATCTGAATGATGACAAAAACAGAACAACCCAAGTGGGCATTCATTATTAACCCTGTAGCGGGAAACGGCAATTCGTTAATTGCAGAGCAGGAGTTACAAAAACAACTCAAACAGCGAAACCTCAGTGCTAAGATTGTTAAAACCCAATATTATGGCCATGCTAGCCAACTTGCTAAAGAGCTAGCAGATCAAGGTTTTACAAACATTATAGCTGTTGGCGGCGATGGTACGCTGAATGAAATGGCGAGGGCACTAATAGATTACCCTCAATGCACTCTGGGTATAATTCCCGCTGGCACGGGTAACGATTTTGCTCAAATACTCGGAATGTCTGTAAACTTCGACCAGAATGATTGGGACATATTTTTCGAAAGCAATACGCATTCTACTGATGTGGGCAGATGCAATGGCAATTATTTTTTTAACGGAATGGGCTTGGGTTTTGATGCCCAAGTAGCTTCAGAAAATTATTTGCCTTCAGGAAAAATCAAGGAAAGCCACAGGGGTAGCTATATCTGGCATATTCTTAAAAACCTGTTGTTTTTCAAAGCTCAGAAGATGATGCTAACGACAACTGGCGAGAATAAGGAAGAAGTGTATTTCCTCAATACCATAGCCATTGGCCGCAGATTTGCCGGAGACTTCTTTCTCACTCCAAAAGCCATAGCCGATGATGGGCTGTTGGATGTTTGTATGGTTGATAAACTAAACTTGCTCCAACGACTTTCTATTTTATTGAAAGTTCCAAAAGGAACGCACCTTTCACACCCCAAAGTACACTACTATCAAACCAAAAAAATCGCCATAGCATTGGATCATAAGGCGGCCTATCATCTGGATGGTGAATTGTTTTTTGATACTCACTTTGAAATCGACATTCTCCCCGGCAAAATTAATTTCATCTACAACCCTAATGGAAATCATTATTTTTCTAATCCAAAGGACAATTAGCTTTGAAAGACCGAAAAAGCACTCAGATAATCGGTGCTCCAACCAGCATACTTTAATAATAAAAGCGTCATGGCAAAAAATGGAAGCTACATCGCATTTTTTGATTTGGACAAAACGTTATTGACCATTAACAGTAGTAAACCGCTGATATTAGCATCCTATAAAAATGGCCTATTGAATACGCGAAGTCTGGCAAAAGCAATTATTCTTTCAATCATATATAAACTCCGGCTAAAAAACCCCGTTAAAATAACAGGATTGATGGCTAAATGGTTGAAAGGCATTCCTGAAACTTCCGTTGAAGAGTTATCAAAGAAACTTGTGCAACAAAAGTTAATTTACAGGCTTCGCCCCTCAATAGTTCAGGAAATTGAACGACACAAAAAGCAAGGTGCCCTCACTGTTATCCTTTCAGCTGCATTACCTTATGTTTGTAATCCCATAGCCCATCATTTGGGAATGGATGATGTTATTTGTTCTACGATGGAAATAGTGCAGGGCGTATTTACAGGAAAACCTGAAGGAAAAATTTGCATAGATAGAGAGAAAGAAATCCGGATTCGTCAATATTGCCTCGATAATTCATATAGTCTGCAGGAAACATATTGCTACGGAGACTCTTATTCGGACAGATTTGTGTTGGAAGCAGCAGGAAATCCTATATGTGTGGCACCGGACCAAAGGCTTCGTAAACTGTCTAAAATCAAGAAATGGTCATTAATGGAGTAGGATAGTTTTGTTCTTGAGGCATCTACTAAGAATATGGTTGTCATTATTTGGTTTATTATGAACATTTCACCCAGGTTGACCATGCCATTGACAGGGAAAAGGAAATCAAAAAATGGCGTAGGGAAAAAAAGGACAATCTAATTTCAACGCACAATCCTGAATGGCGGTTCCTAAATGAAAGTTTTCTTTCAGCGGTAGCTCATCACTTATCCATTATCAGCATTGCTTATCAAAGATGTTGCGGTGGTATGCCAGTATTATTTTTCGTTCGTTCTACATTCGACATTTGTCGTTATTCGTTCGAAAGCGGCAGGGATGGGAGCGGCAGCTCCCGCCGGCGAAAGGGGATGTGGAGCAGGCAGGCAAGTGCTGACGAAGGAAGCACCTAGCTTGCCGTAGCGAAACACCGCTTTTGATGGCGGGACTATAGCGGACAGCCCGGTGGCACGCCAAGTCTGTGCTGTGGGAGTGACAGCCGCCCAAAAATTTATGAAGCTATAATTCACACAAAACTTATCTATTTGATAATGTGTTTCTTAACATATTTAAAATCTTTATAAATAATGTCTGAACCAGAAAATCGGTAAATCACCTAGAAAAGAATTGAAAGAGAAATTGTAATTTCGTACAAAATTAATACAAACGATATAAAAATAAGCTTATGGCTAAAGTAAAAGGTGCCATTGTAGTGGATATTGAAACGTGCAAGGGATGCGGAGTTTGCGTACCTGCTTGTCCAACCGATGTCATTGCCCTGGCAAATGAAGTAAACGGTAAGGGTTATCAGTATGCCTATATGCTAAACCCGGATGCATGTACCGGATGTACTAATTGTTCGATTGTATGTCCTGATGGTGTGATCACCGTTTATAGGGTAAGAACTAATAGTTAACATTAATAAAACGAATAGATATGGGTGAACTTAGATTAATGAAGGGTAACGAAGCACTGGCAGAAGCCATAATTCGTGCCGGAACAGATGGTTATTTTGGCTACCCCATTACCCCACAATCAGAAGTTATTGAATACCTCACGGCTGCCAAGCCTCATGAAACAACGGGGATGGTTGTCTTACAGGCCGAAAGTGAAGTTGCCTCCATTAATATGTTATATGGCGGTGGCGGAACCGGTAAAAAAGTTGTAACCTCATCATCCAGTCCCGGCATAAGCCTCATGCAGGAAGGGATTTCATATATTGCTGGTGCTGAAATACCAATCCTTATCATCAACGTGGTTCGGGGAGGCCCGGGATTAGGCGACATTCAGCCTGCCCAAAGCGACTATTTTCAGTCTACCAAAGGGGGTGGACATGGTGATTATCGTTTGATTGTCCTTGCGCCTTCATCTGTTCAGGAGATGTCTGATTTTGTACTGACCGGCTATGACCTGGCGTTTAAATACAGAATGCCCTCCATGATCCTTTCGGATGGCGCCATAGGCCAAATGATGGAAAAAGTAGAACTCTTTGATGCAATCCCACGCCTGAGCGATGAAGAAGTAAAAACACTTTATCCATGGGCAACCAACGGGAAACCCAAAGGAGGAGAAAGAAGAGTGTTGACCTCGCTGGATCTCGACCCCTCCAAGTTGGAGCAACATAACTATGACTTACAGGCAAAATATCGCCTTATTGAAGAAAACGAAGTACGTTTCGAAGAAATTCAGTGCGAAGATGCCGACTATGTATTGGTTGCCTATGGCTCCAGTGCACGGATCTCTCAAAAATCAATTCAGCTGCTTCGTGAAAAAGGAATTAAAGTGGGGCTGTTGCGTCCCATTACCCTTTGGCCTTTCCCCACAAAACAAATCGATGCTTTAGTGAAACAAGGTGTCAAGGGCTTCTTATCAGTAGAAATGAGTGCCGGACAAATGGTAGAAGACGTTCGTTTGGCAGTAAATGGCCGTGTAAAAGTTGATCATTATGGGCGTCTGGGTGGTATAATTCACTCACCGGAGGAAGTTGCAGAAGCCCTCGAACTAAAAATTATAGGAGAATAAGCCATGTCAGAACTAACTATCAACGATATAATTAAACCTGAGAACCTGGTCTACCAAAAGACCAAGTTAATGACTGACAAAGCTTTGAGCTATTGTCCCGGTTGTGGCCATGGTACTGCTCACCGTTTGGTGATGGAAGTGGTTGAAGAACTGGGAAAAGAAAATGACACCATCGGGGTAGCTCCTGTGGGATGTTCGGTACTGGCGTATGAATTTATGAATATTGACATGCAGGAAGCAGCGCATGGACGTGCACCTGCCCTGGCTACCGGTATTAAAAGGCTTTGGCCCGACAAACTGGTATTTACTTATCAGGGCGATGGCGACCTGGCTGCCATTGGAACGGCCGAAACTATCCACGCCTGTAACCGGGGTGAGAAAATCGTAATCATTTTTATCAACAATGGTATTTATGGGATGACTGGTGGACAAATGGCCCCTACCACGCTGGTTGGCATGAAGACATCCACATCTCCTTACGGTCGTGATGTTGCCTTAATGGGATATCCGCTAAAAATCACCGAGTTGATTGCACAACTTCCAGGAACTTATTATGTTAGTCGTCAGGCCGTACACACGCCATCGGCTGTACGTAAAGCCAAAAGGGCCATTAAAAAAGCTTTTCAAAACCAAGTGGACGATGCCCCCGGTCTATCCTTCATCGAAGTGGTGTCAAACTGTAACTCTGGTTGGAAAATGACACCTATTGATTCCAATATATGGATGGAAGAAAACATGTTTCCTTTTTATCCGCTGGGTGACATTAAAGTAGATGGGAAATTAGTAAAATAGGTTTTCAAATTTTAAAGACGATAACATGACTGAAGAAATAATCATAGCCGGTTTTGGAGGACAAGGTGTTCTTTCCATGGGAAAAATCCTTGCCTACTCAGGAATTATGCAAAACCAGGAAGTAAGTTGGATGCCGTCCTATGGCCCGGAGATGCGTGGTGGGACAGCCAACGTAACCGTGATTGTTAGCGACGAGCGTATTAGCTCGCCGATTCTACGCGCCTACGACACAGCGATTATCCTCAACCAGCAGTCGATGGATAAATTTGAAGGAGCCATAAAACCAGGTGGAACTATGCTTTATGACCCGAATGGCATCACCCGTCACCCCAGCCGGAAGGATATTAATATCTTTAAAGTAGAAGGCGCAAAAAAGGCTGCAGAAATGGGAAATACCAAAATTTTTAATATGATTGTACTGGGTGCCTATTTAAAAATTAAGCCCATCGTTCAAATGGAGAATGTGGTGAAAGGCTTGAAAAAATCTTTACCGGAGCGTCATCATAAACTCCTGCCATTGAATGAAGATGCTATTAACTTAGGCATGAAAAGTGTGGAAATTATTCAAGAAGTTTAGTATAAGTGACCCAATCATTAACCAAAAAAAACCGGTTTTTCAAACCGGTTTTTTTATTCTATTCGTGAAACTTTCTTATAATCAATTACTTATCACCCACCAGACCCTTTGAATAGGAATGTGTCCAGTCGACAATCTGTTTCCGGTCGGCAGCTGTAAGTTTTGCCTTCTTATGCATCAGCGGATAAAGAAAAAATGGCATACTACCATCTGAAACTTCATCGGATATTTTATCCAGCACCTTGGCTTTTTTACTCAGTTTTAAATTATTCCAATCAGAAAAGTTCACATGCCTTCTGCCATCACGCACATCGCGACTTACCAACCACGAAATGGGAGCCACATGGGCATACCAGGGATAGGTAGTTTGCATAGAATGGCAATCATAACAACTGTTTTTTAAAAGGCTGGCAACCGCAGGAGGGACCTGTGTTGTCTGGATAAGATCTGCGGGATTTTGCTCGATTATTTCCGGGCGATGAACGGGAATTAGCTGGATGGCCAAAACCACGACAATTAATCCCCACCAAAACATTTGTTTTTTCTTCATAAGAATTTTATTGTTAATTTGTCTGTAAATTTATAAATTATTTTAAACCGATATAAATAAGATCCCTTGGAAATTATTACTTTATTAAATCATGCTTATAATAACTTCAATCAACAGGAGTTTATTGCTGATGACCCTATAAGTATTCCACATGCCTTCCAAAAGAAAGAAGACATAGAGATTGCGGGCTTCCTTACGGCACTCATCTCCTGGGGCCGTCGTCCTGCTATCTTAAAAAGTGCTTCTTTGCTGATGGAATTGATGGGCAATCAGCCTTATGACTTTGTGATGAAAGCAGCAGACGGTGATCTTAAAAAACTTAATCATTTTGTATACAGAACCTTTAATAGTTCGGATTTGTTGTTTATGCTGTATGCCCTAAAAGATTTATACCTTCGGAAAGGGGGACTGGAAGGCGTTTGCCAAAAGTATTTTAATCAATCTGGCACAACTAAAGATGCCATCTGCGGCTTGAGAACTGAATTATTACAAAGCCCCCACCTTGCGCGTTCAGAAAAACACCTCGCCAATCCCATGAGCGGCTCAGCCGCCAAAAGGATAAATATGTTCCTTCGGTGGATGGTTCGACAGGACAACAGCGGTGTTGATTTTGGGTTATGGCGAAAAATCCCGTCCGCCGCTTTGATGATGCCACTCGATGTCCATTCCGGAAGGGTAGCGAGGCAGCTCGGGCTTCTTCACCGAAAGCAGAACGATTGGAAAGCCGTTGAGGAATTAACATCGGCTTTAAGGAAATTTGACACTGAAGACCCGGTAAAATATGATTTTGCACTTTTCGGGATGGGGGTAAGCGGAATGAAGGATATACTGCCCGGCTTCGGTTAGTGATTGTTTATTTATTGCAAAAAAACATTGAATATCAAATTTATAAATATTAGTTGATGAGAAATTCTAAGTTAACGATATCATATTCTATTTTACTTTTTATCAATTTCTTATTCTCTTATAAATATTTATCCAGATACTCTGCACACGGAGTTTATCTTGCCATCTCTATTTTAGTGATTCAATTTTTAATAATTAGATACATAGATGTCTTTAATTTTTCGATAAAAAAGTTAAACTTTTTAGGTTATTTTCTTTCATTTCTACTCATCTGCTTTGCCATTATTTCCCAACTATATATTAAGGCAGAGACCCTAAACGTTGACAGATGGAGCGTCATTAGTTCTTTTCTAACAGAATTATTTAAAGGGAATTATCCTTATTTTGCGAAATCACAAATGGGAAATTACCCTGGCCCAATGCCCATCTATTTTTTAATAGCATTACCCTTTTATTTAATTGGCGGGTTAAACATTTTAAGTGCTCTTGGATATATTATCTTGATACTCATAATTAATAAGCAAATCAAATCAAGTGTTGAATCGAAGGTTTTACTGTTTTTAGTAGCCAGTTCAATATATGTCTATTGGGAAATAGCGACCAAAAGCAATATATTCACTTATTCATTATTTATTCTTTTGGCTTTAAAACTATTCCAAAACACAAACAAAAACAGCTATGACAACAAATTCATATTATCAGCTGTTTTATCGGGTCTATTATTATCAACCAGAAGTGTATTTATACTAGCCTATATAGTGTTCTTTATTTCTGCATTGAAGAATCGAGAAATGACAGTAAAATCTTTATTGATATACGCATCTATATCAGGTGCAGTATTTTTATTTACTTTCTTGCCTTTTATTGTTTTTTTTAAATCGGACTTTTTTATTATGAATCCGTTTATTATTCAGTCGTCATCTTTAATTCCCAAAACCTATATTTTACTTTTTATATTAATGGGCATTGCCTCCTCGTTTTATATAAAAAACGACTTAGACAAATTCTTTTATAGTGGTTTAAGTTTATTTACTTCAATAGCTATTTACTTTGTATATCACATCATTAACAGTGGATTCCAAGAAGCTTACTTTAAAAGTGGCGTAGATATTTCTTATTTTTTGTTCTGCCTGCCTTTTCTTTTTTATTACATCATGAGGATTAATAAAAATAAGAAACCTATTCATGATGATTTATTTGGAGTAAAACCTGATGTTGATACGCTACCAAAAATCATTACAACTGGCAGAACTTCTAATCGTTGACCTTTTTGACCCTTCTTAAACCGAATTCCGGCTGGCATTGATGTTTCCAAACAATGATCGCATAACCATCGACTGATAAAACGATAAAAATTCTTCATTGCCGGATGCCTGCGCCTTCTGAATCTCCATCAGGGCGTACTGCTGAATGGATAATAGTGGCAAAACTACTTTCTCTCGAAGATGAATACTCATTCGACTTCGCGGGTTATCTTCGAGCAATTCATGGTAGCCTGAAACTTTTAAAACCATTTCCTTGCTTAGCAAAAATTCGGAATAGATCAATTTCCAAAACTTACCAAATTTGGGATCATTTTCCATATATTGGGTGATGCTAAAATTGGTTTTACTCATACTCTGCATACTATTGCCAAGCAATGCTTTGAAAAACTGGGATGAATTATACAGATCGATACAGGACTGTAAGTTACCTTTCTCTTCCTGTTCTTTTAGCGCAGTGCCCACCCCATAAAAACCGGGTACATTTTGCTTTAACTGACTCCATGCCCCAACAAAAGGGATGGCCCGTAAATCTTCAAATTTCAATTTTTTGTCAGTGCCTCTTTTGGAAGGACGACTGCCAATATTAGCCATTCCATAATACTTTAGTGTACTTCTTTCCTCTAAAAATGGAATAAACAGCGAATGATTTTTTAGCGCGGCATATTTCAAATAACTCCGCTCCGAAAGTTGTTCAATTAACGACCGTTGGCCTTCACTCAGATTAGAAGATGCTTTGTTGAAGAGGTTGTTTTCAACACCTGCCGTTAAAAGATGGCCCAAATTATGAACCGCCGCCTCCTTGATGCCATAATGAGAGCTGATGGTCTGCCCTTGTACTGTAATTTGAATCTGACGACTTTCGATGGCTTTACCCAATGCCGAATAAAACAGGTGCGAATTTCCACCGCCCCTGGCCGGAGGCCCGCCACGACCATCAAAAAAGACGACTTCCACATCGCTTTCTCTCGACATTAGCGTAACCGCTTCCTTTGCCCTGAATATCGCCCAGTTGGCCATTAGGTAACCACCATCCTTGGTACCGTCGGAGAAGCCCAACATAACAGTCTGCTTCTTTTTTCTATTTGAAAGATGTTGCTCATAGACAGGGTTATTGTAAATCGTTGCCATTGAACGCCCAGCATACTTAAGATCTTCGATCGTTTCAAAAAGAGGAACAACATCAAGACTAAGGGTGTGATTGCCCCAGCTGCATAAGCGCGCTAAGGCAATAACTTTGGCTATATCGACAGGTCCCCGGCAATTACTGATAATATAGCGATGCGCCCCCATCTCTCCGTTCATCTTCTGTATATCTTTAATTACGCCAAACGAATCGAGGGTGTCTTTTATCAATGGATCATCGTAAACAGTAATGTCAATGCGCCCTTTTACATTTAGCAAAAACTTCAATTGTTCCGGTTCGGACAGCACAGCTAAATTGGAAGGGAAAAGTTCGGAATTAGCAGCCACAACAGCATCAAAAGCCTTACTAATTACCCGGCTATCCTGACGAATATCCATACTAGCAAAATAAAAACCAAATATGCGTACTTTTCTTTTAAACGAAACTAATTTATCCAGGAAAAGGCTTTGGTGCTTTTCCTTCAACACTTTTTCTATTTCATCCAGTTTTGCCAGTAGATAGTCCATCTCCATGTTCTTTTCGCCATCCGGGTTTGTCAATTCTGCATAAAATAGTTCGTCAAGATGTTGGAGTATTGCAGACACCCCCGCAAAGCTTAAGCGGCGTTTAAGCATTTTTATATCCTGTTGATAACAGGTGATAATGGCAAAGCGCAGGCGTTTAGCAACTTTTCGACTTGTTTCAACTGTAACGAAAGGATTTCCGTCACGGTCGCCCCCTGGCCAGAATCCCAACGTAATAAGCTGACTCTCTTTTACAATATCCCCGGGAAAACTTTGATTAACCTTGTCTAAAATATCTCCGACAGCGGGATAAAAGATATTACTTAAGTACCAAATTAGCGATTGAGCCTCGTGGTAAACCGTGGGTTTTTGCTTGCGATAAAATGGTGTTCTTCCCAATTGCTCCAATAAGTCGCGGGCCAGTGCAATATCGCCTTTACTGATGGCTTCGGTAAGATCGGAAGATATGGCCAGAACAGATCCGGGATAAAACTGTGTTGGATGAGCTGTAAGCACCAAGCGGACGCCAAAACTTGCCAGCAACGCCTTCATCTGAGGCTGTAAATTCCGATTCTTTACTTTTACACTAATCCGACCCCATGAGTCAGAATCTTCTATGCGATGAATTTTTGCGTAAGCGGCTTCTTCCAATGCATCTATTAAAACAATTTGTCGCTCTATATACTGAATGCTTTTAAAAAGGAAAGAGATGCGATCCTTTTCACTAAAATCGGTTTTGTACTCTGCAAAGAAATTATTTATTATGGTCGTTGGGGAATATCCTTTTTCATAACCTTTTTCACAGGCCTCTTGCAACAAAGGTAAAAGAAGACCCGTTTGCTCAACAGCATCAAGAGGTAAGGTTAAAAAAAGACTGTTGTATAGCTGGTATTTAAGTTCCACTAATTCCCTATATGACTTTTCAATAGACTCGTTCATTTGTTTGTTTTTTTTCGGATGTAAACAAGACCAAATATAAGGTATTTAATTAGCATAACCTTGATAGATATTTTGGTAGGAAAAGTAGATTTAGGTTATGGGAATGATTTAAGAGAACAGATTTACCTACTCAATTGTCACAGACGCATGTCTGAACCCTATCTAAAATTGGAGCCATATTAATAAAATGCCCATATTTGATATAATTTAGGTAATTAACATCCCGTATTTAATTAAATATAGGTAGTTTGATGCCCAAATTTATATATTTTTTTGCATATCTTTGTATAAATATAATTCATGATGTGGTTAACAAGATTTTACGAAAACAATGACCAATATTTAATAAAGGGCAAAGTAAATATGCTTTATGGCCCACGGCGAGTGGGAAAAACAGTTTTAATTGAAAAGCTTTTATCAAAAGTTAGCGGAAAAATCTTTCACGGCATAGGAGGCTATTCAAGGAATTTGCGCAAAGAGGTCACTAAAACTTACCGCTATTATTTTCTCGATAACGGCATACGCAATGCCATAATAAATAACTTTAACCATATCGATCAACGTAATGATATCGGGATGTTATGGGAAAATTTTATGGTCATGGAACGAATAAAAAAACAAAATTACCATAAGCTGTTTAGCAATAACTATTTCTGGCGTACTTATGACAAAAAAGAAGTCGATTTTGTGGAAGAAAGAGAAGGAGAGCTCTTTGGCTTTGAATTTAAATGGAATCCAAAAAAAATTAAAATTCAGAAAGAATTCTTAAAAACATATTCCAATGCCAGTTTTGAAGTTATCCACCACGATAACTTTATGGCATTTGTATGCTGAACAACGAGTAAAACGAAACAATGAACGATTCCCTGAAGAATTGAAAAAAGAAATAATACAACTCGATGCTAAACTTAATCAGGTATTCAAATTTTTACTCGATAAACTTGACTCCATGCACCAGAAGGCAAAGGAGCCAAGAATACCCATTGGATATAAAATAGATAAAAATAAATAACAGCTGCCAAATATCCCAGCTGGAGCGAGCTTGCAGCCCGTAACAAGCTATTACCCTTCATGACGGCAAAAGATTGTACAACACCTAAAAACACAAACAGATGAAAAATCTAGGACTTTTACTTTCACTTTTGATCATTTCAATGAGTGGATATTCGCAAACGAAAAACTTTATTGACCAACCCTATTTAGAAACTACAGCACGTGTTGACACTTTGGTTACTCCTAACAGGATTTTTTTATCAATTTTAATTTCTGAAAAGGACACTAAAGGAAAAATATCGGCTGAAGAGCTTGAAAATAAAATGGCTGACAAACTGAAATCCATGGGAATAAACCTTGAAAAACAATTAACACTCTCAGACTTGTCAAGTAACTTCAAAAAATATTTCCTAAGACAACAAGATGTCTTGAAAAGCAAGTCTTATTCATTGGTTGTTTATGATGCGCAAACGGCAGGAAAAGTAATTGTTGGCTTGGAAGATATCGGGATCTCAAATGTTAAGTTAGAAAAAACTGAATATTCGAAAATTGAAGAACTAAAATTGGAACTTAAGTCAAGGGCGGTTTTAAAAGCTAAAAATAATGGAGAAGCAATGCTTAAGCCACTCAATCAAAAATTAGGAAATGCCATTTTTATCTCAGACTTGAATATGAACGTTACTTATCCTTTACAAGGAAGAGTCGCCGGGCTTAAAATCGCTTATTCTTCCAACGCTGAGCATGAATTTAAGCCAATCGCAATTGAATTTAAAAAAATAAAAGTGGAGAGCGGAGTCCGTGTGACATTTAAAATTGAATAAATATATCTCACATCCCGCTGGAGGGAGCATATAACTCGTACCACTGTGTACCGCTTCTACTGCCAAAGAACCGGCAGGCAATATTAGTTCAACAAAAAAAACGCTAAAGGTTTATGATATAACTAAAGCCGGGAATTTATAACACCAGGGCATCATCTTCCAAATCGACACCCAATTCTATCCCCAGGCTTTTGTTGTACATGGCCATGGCTTTTAAGCTCATCCCCATACTGGAGAAACCACCATCATGATAAAGGTTCTGCATGGTCACCTTACGTGTAAGGTCGGAGAACATGGTAACACAATAATCAGCACAAGATTCTGCATCGGCATTGCCTAAGGGTGACATGCGTTCCGTAAAATCCATCAATCCATCGAAGCCCTTAACACCCGATCCTGCTGTTGTTACGGTAGGTGACTGAGAAATGGTATTAATGCGAACACGATGAGCACGTCCATAGATATAACCAAAACTACGGGCGATGGATTCCAACAAAGCCTTGGCATCGGCCATATCGTTATAACCATACAGCACGCGTTGAGCCGCTATATAAGATAATGCCATAACTGAACCCCATTCGTTTATCGCGTCCAGTTTAAACGCCACCTGCAACATTTTATGAAATGAAATAGAAGAAATATCCAGTGTCTTATTCAAATAGCTATAATTTAAGTCGCTATAGACCCTCTTTTTACGAACATTAAGTGACATGCCGATGGAATGTAACACAAAATCCACTTTTCCACCCAGCACTTCCATTGAACGTTCAAAAACATGCATTAAATCCTCTACACTGGTCGCATCGGCCGGAATAACTTCGGCATGACATGCTTCTGCCAATTGGTCGAGTTGTCCAAAACGAAGCGCTGTAGGCGTATTACTCAAGGTAAAAATCGCCCCCTCTTCGTGGGCTTTTTGAGCTACCTTCCACGCGATGGAGTTAGCATCAAGTGCGCCAAATATAATGCCTTTTTTTCCTTTCAATAAATTGTAAGCCATAGTATGATCTTTATAAAAATAATTCTCAGCGGCAAAGATATAAGAAAATGAAAACCTTGTTTAAAATCTCAAATTTATTTCCATTTGGAAATAAATTTCATTAAAACGGGCTATATCCATCATCTATAAAATGTTATGAAATTAGTCGGCCCTCTTGGAGATAAAACTTTTTGCAGCTGGCCTGAGTAAATAGAAAATTTTTCTACATTTTCTGCAATTAACTTGTTTGCATAAGTTCCAAAGCGGCCTGACGGGCAGCATCAGTAACCTTTTCATCACTGAGCATTTTAGCAATCTCTTCCTGCCTGCCCTTATGATCCAGCGAAGCAATGGCAGATGTAGTCCGTTCGTTGTTTACAGTTTTGAAAACTTTAAAGTGGGCATCGGCCTTGGCAGCAATTTGTGGAAGGTGTGTAATACACATCAGTTGCAGACGTTGTGCCATCTCTTTGAGGATATTTCCCAATTTCCCGCCAATTTCACCGGAAACACCCGCATCAATTTCATCAAAAATAATGGTCGGTAAGATTTTCACCTGATGAACCAGCGATTTTATGGCAAGCATCAAGCGTGAAAGCTCACCCCCCGATGCCGATTTTGCAATCTCGGTCAACTGACCGCCTTTGTTGGCATTAAAAAGAAAGCGGACATCATCTTTTCCCATGGCTCCGTATTGGGATAAGTCTTTAATCTGCACTTTAAACACAGCATCATTCATACCAAGCAACTGCAAGAGTTTTTCCACCGCACGTTCAAATTCAGCAATACGTCCCTTGCGCAGGGAGCTAAGCTTTACAGCGACCTTTTCCAGTTGCTGATCCAGTGCATCCAGACGCAACTTCTCTTCTTTCACCTGATCGTCAAGTAGTTGAATGGCATTCAACTTTTCACTATAATCTTCATAGATATGAATCAGATCATCCATATCAAGCGCGTGATGCTTTTGCTGCAAGAGGTACAACACATCGAGGCGTTCTTGTACCACTACTAATTCGGCAGGATTAGAATCCTCACTTCCCGAAAATCTTTCTATTTCACCGGCGATGTCGGCCAGTTCAATCACAGAGGAAGAAATCCGTTCTGAAAACTCCCTGATATCAGGGTGAAAATCAGATAATTTGAACAAGCTGTCTCGCAGACGGCTCAACTGATCAATCACGGCATTCTCATCTTCTTTGAGCCATTGAATCGCCATGCCCGTGGCTTGATTGATTTCTTCCGCATGAGATAGCATTTTCACCTTTTCTTCAAGCTTAACAAACTCATCGGCATCCAGCCGGGCTGCTTCCAGCTCGTTCAACTGAAAACGAAAATAATCTTCATCCTTTTTTGCTTGCGCATTATCCGCGGTAAGCTGAGCAAGCCGTTTGGCAGATTGACGATATTGTTTAAACAAAAGTTGATAATCCTTCAGCACTGGTGCCTGGTTTACATAGCCATCAAAAAGTTCCAGTTGAAAAAGGATATCGTTTAGCAAAAGCGTTTGGTGTTGAGAATGAATGTCGACCAATTTTTCACCCAGCTCTTTCAAGATTGTCAGATTTACGGGCGTATCATTTATAAAAGCCCGCGATTTGCCCGAAGGGACAATCTCCCGCCTTAATAAAGTATGCTTTTCATAATCCAGGTCATTGTCCGTAAAGAAACCTTCCAAATCAAGCTGGCTAACATCAAACTCCCCTTCCACCACACACTTACGCGTTTTATCCATAAGTACCGTAAGGTCGGCACGTTGCCCGAGGATGAGCGATAAAGCACCCAAAAGGATGGACTTTCCGGCACCTGTTTCCCCGGTAATGGCCGTAAAGCCTTTGTCAAAACCAATTTCCATGGAATTAATCAAGGTATAATTCTTTATGGATAACTTTACGAGCATCGGCGAATGTATATTTTATGACGGACAAATTTAAACAAAACCAACTATGAAATCTAAAACTGAATTTTTTTGGCTGAATAATTTTTTAGGGAGCAGGAAATTATTTCTTTTTGTTTTTGGGCGGCTGGCACTCCCACTTCACGGGCCTAGCGTGCCACCGGGCTGTCCACTATAGCGTTGTCGCCGGGGGCAGGTTTTGCAAAGCCGCTGCGGGGTCTTCCTGCGTTGCTTTGCCACAGCAAGCCTCCTCGCGCCAGCAAAAGCCAAGCCCACGACTTCCACCGGCTGCCGTTCCCAGACCTGCCGCTTTGGAACAAATAACGATTAATGTAGCGACTTTCGTAATTCGTTATTTACCTATGAATGACTTGCCGGACGGCAGTCAGAAATTAATAGACTCAGTCCAGTCGTCATTATGTGGCGCTGCCCCAGTCCCGTAGGAACGACTCAAATGAACGACCTCGAAGCAGAGCTATCGAGGTATCAAAATGAAATTTGTTTTTTCTCGATGCAAGCATCGGAGTACCAGCCTGCCCGGCTGGCAGGTTAATCTCATTCATCCCGATACGCTCCGCTATCGGGATTCGTTCAACTTACAAAGTTCAATTCGCTTCGCTTTTGAACTTTGAGTTTCACGAATAAACAGACGGGGAGTTTACTCCTGGCATGATTAGAAAACTATCTTCAATCACCATTTATCGAATTACCAAATAAAAGCTAAATATTATAAATCCATTAAATTCATGATAGTACTAATATTTCTATAGATCACTTTGGTGTATTTGTTCTTTGTGTATTTTTGATCGAAAGTAAACACCTGATGGTGAATATGCACGGTAAGTTCGTTTATCATTAGGTCTAATAACATGAAACATCCATGATAAGGCTTTTAACACCCACAAGGATGATTAAAAAGCCCCAGCGGGGCTTAACATCAATAGCCGTGGGTGCAACCCACGGTATAAAGAAGCCAAAACGTGTTTTGGCGGGATTTTTGCCTTTTTAGCAAAAATCGTGACAAAACAAATAAACAGGTTTTCAATATTTACAAATTTAATCGCATGAAAAAAATTGGATTAATCGGAGGAATGAGTTGGGAATCATCTGTAGTCTATTACGAACTGATCAATAGGAAGGTAAGCGAAGTTTTAGGTGGATTTCATTCGTCAAAATGCATAATGGAATCTGTCGACTTCGCTGAAATCGAAAAACTTCAACACGAAGATGATTGGGACAGCCTGAATTTATTGATGGCTGATGCTGCCAAAACACTAGAGGCTGCCGGAGCCGACATCATTATTTTATGCACCAATACCATGCATCTGTGTAGTGAGAAAATTATCGAAAGCATCTCCATCCCATTTTTACATATAGCAGAAGCAACAGGTAATCAGATTAAAAAACAAAAATTAGATAAGATTGCTCTGCTGGGGACGAAATTTACAATGGAAAGAGATTTCTATAAAGGGAAACTGCAGGATGATTTTGGTATCGACATTTTAATACCTGATAAAGAAGATAGAGACCTGGTTCATAATATCATCTACAACGAACTTGTTCACGGTCAATTAAGATTAAGTTCTAAAGAAGTTTATAAACGAATCATTAAGGATCTGGAAATTAGGGGCGCTGAAGGGGTGATATTAGGGTGTACTGAAATCCCGCTACTCATAAAGCAAACTGATGTAGATATTCCGGTATTTGATACTACAAAAATTCACGCTGAAAGTGCCGTTGAATTTGCTTTAAGCGATTAAAAGGAAGAATTTTGAAGATTCAATATCCGGAATAATGGCTGCAGAAAAGGCTGAGGCAGGCAGAATCATTATAGTCGACTCAAATAATGATGATTATAGTCGCTGGAATTATCAGAAAATAAAAAGTTTTTTAGAGGTTGACAGAGCGCTGTTTGTAAGTATTCCTAATATGAAAAGCAGCAATCAAAAAGGCAAATCTAATTAACTAAAAGTTAGCCAATTACTTATTCTTTCGATGTTAACAATTCTATTAATTTTACATTTATATAATAATTCCCTGTTCCAAGTTTTTGCTTTTTCAAAAGTCCGTCATTTGACAACTGATTTAAATATTTTGAAGCCGTAATTCTTGATACACCTAAATCATTTTCAATAAATTCAATTTTTGTGTATGGATGTTTGAATAAGTTATTCAATAAGTCCTGACTGTAAAATTTGTAATTATCTCGTAATAAGTTTTTGTACTCAAAAATCAAGTCCTTAATTTTACTAATTAATACAATCGTTTCTTTTGCTGTTTGTTCAACACCGCCTAACAAATAAAGAATCCAATTTTCCCAATCGTCTGTTTCTCTAACTTCTTGTAATAGTTTGTAATAATCACCTTTATTTTCAATGATATATCGACTTAAATATAAAATTGGCAAATCCAATAATCCATTCATCACTAAATATAGCACATTAATTATTCGTCCGGTTCTTCCGTTTCCGTCATAAAAAGGATGGATACTTTCAAATTGATAATGTATAATTGCCATCTTGACAAGTGGGTCAAAGTCCGATATTGTTTCATCATTGACAAATCGTTCAAGATTTGTCATTAATTCTTGAATGGTCTGGTATTCCTGTGGTGGAGTGTAAACAACTTTTCCTGTTGTGGCATTCTTTAGTGCTGTGCCTGGAACTTTTCTAAATCCTGCATTATTTCTTTCAAGTACCGATTGTATTTCAATTATATCATTGTTTGTTAGGATTTTATTCTTAGAGATTAGTTTAAATCCCATTTTTAGTGCTGCAATATAATTTTGAACCTCTTTGGCATTTAACGATTTAAATCCACGGAGGTTTAATTCTCCTTTATAAATGTCATCATGAGTTGTAATGATATTTTCAATTGCAGAACTATCTTTCGCTTCTTGAAGTCCTAAAGTATTAATCAGTATGTTTTCGTTTGGAATACTTGAAACAACTCCTTTTAGCTCCGCCAATGCTCTATGAGCAGAAGCCAATTTTTTCAATATTTTTCGACTTTCAATGTCTTTGTGAAGAGGTAATTTTTTTAATTTTTCAGTATCCATTATGTAAAGTTATTCCAATTTTCTTTACAAAGATATTCATTATGATAAGAAATCTTGTTTTTCTTTGCATATTATTTAAAGTCTGATAGAAATTTTCAGTTTCTTTATCAGAGGATGTTCTGTTCTGCTGTATTTTGGCTAAGGTGTGAATAACTGCTATAAACTGTTGTGAATTGCTTTGTGAAAACATATAAAGCGGTCTGGCAAAAGTTGGATCGCTTTTTTTATTTTCGTTGGTATTATCTATACGATAGCAATTTACAAAAAAAACAAATAGCCCGATCTTTTTGAAATAGTTAACGCTATTATTTTGTCTGTGAGAATCCTAAGGTGCTGAAAACAACATTAAATTCATCCGGCGACAACACTTAAGTATCGTTTTCAGCCTTAGCCGAATATGTATCCCAATTTCTCGGGATTGAACTAAACCGCTGCTTATTAATTTACGAAGCATGATTAATAAATACCTCTTTATGGTTTCACAAGGATAATTCGTGTAATATTGTATTCATAATCCTAAATAGTTCCTTATATGAAAAATGAAAAACATATAAGTCTGAATTTAAACATCAGGGGAATCAATCAATCTCCAACCCTTGTTATCAATGAATTGAGCAAAAAATTGAATGCTAGCGGGAAGACTATTTATCCAATGGGACTTGGTCAGTCGCCATTTCCGGTACCAAGCCCGGTTGTCGAAACCTTGAAAACACATGCTCATGAAAAAGATTATCTTAATGTTAAAGGCTTGGAGGCTTTACGGCATGCTGTTGCTCAATTTCACAGACAAAAAGATAATGTAAACATCAAATCAAACAATGTCCTTATTGGACCAGGATCTAAAGAATTGATGTTTATTTTACTCTTGGTGTATTATGGAGATGTCATTTTACCAACTCCATGCTGGGTGACCTATGGCCCACAAGCAAAAATTATAGGAAGGAATATTAAGCTGATTCACACTTCATTTGAGGATAAATGGCGGATAACCCATAAACAACTTCAAGACTTTCTTTTGAGCGAGAACGATAAGTATAAGCCGCGTTTGTTAATTCTTAATTATCCCTCAAATCCTGATGGAGGAACTTATGCAACAGATGAACTTGAGAAAATTGCTAAGGTGGCAAGAAAACATGAACTGATTATTCTCTCGGATGAAATTTACGGGCAATTGCATTATAAAGGAAACCATATTTCAATTGCACGGTTTTATCCGGAAGGAACTATTATCAGTTCCGGTCTGTCAAAATGGTGTGGAGCCGGCGGATGGCGTTTGGGCACTTTTGCTTTTCCTCCCGATTTCGATTGGTTAATGAATGCCATGGCTGCCGTTGCCAGTGAAACATATACCTCAGTAAGTGCTCCTATACAATATGCAGCTGTCCGTGCCTTTAAGGGTGGAATCGCCATTGAGAGATACCTGTGCAATGTGCGTCGCATCCTTTCGAATCTGGGAAATCGTTGTGCTGCAATATTGCAAAAAGCGGGAATTCATGTTCAACCGCCAGAGGGAGGGTTTTATCTTTTGCTCGATTTCTCTCCATTTACAGCAAAATTGAAAAATAAAGGCCTGTCGAATAGTAAAATTCTTTGTGAAAGATTATTAGAGGAGACTGGTGTAGCCATATTGCCCGGAGAGGCATTTCTACTCCCCCCTGATGAATTAATTGCCCGTTTGGCTTTTGTTAATTTTGATGGTTCTAAGGCCTTGTCAATGTGTGAGACTATACCACTTTGTGTGGATCTTCCTGAAGATTTTGCTGATAATTATTGTCTTTCTGTGATACAAGGGGTACAGAAAATAGCGGATTGGGTAAACGCTGAATAGCAGATAAATCTTTGAATTCCGGTACTGGTTAAATTAAATACGGAAAAAAATAATTCACATTAAAGGAAAAACACTAGGTAGAAAGGATAAAGCAAATGATAATTCAAAATTTCAAGCATTTTAATGGCCAGCATTGCGAAACGACTGCAACAGGAAGTCTTTTAAAACAAATTGGAATCGAACTATCCGAACCAATGTTATTTGGACTGGGAGAAGGTCTTGGCTTTATATTTTGGAATATGAAGATTATGAACTTCTTAGAATAGAGACAGTTAAAGAAGCCTATATTGCATTCATTGAAATTGCAGGCCTTTGGAAAAACGTTTCTGATCTTTTTTATCAAGCAGGAGAAAAGGAAGACATTAAATACATAAACCAAGCATCTGAAATTTTGGTCGATTTATCGGAAAGAGAAAGAATAACAATGGAAAAACTTAAAATTGCCTGTACACACAATAGTGACCTATAATGACTGCAAATTGCTTAATATGAAATTTGATTCGCTATTATGTTTCGTTATTAACAAAAAACTTTCATCTTTGTCGTCTGTTAATCTTTGAAACAGTCTCGCGATGGATTCGAAACGTTTCAATTGTTAATGCGTTAAAGGAAATTATATATTAGTTGATTTATGACAAAGGTACATTCATTTCACATTCCTGTCCTGGGAATTGGATTTTCTATTGATACGCCATTAAAGGTTTCGCAATATGGTATTGACTCGGTAATTTCTTTAGTTGATGACATTCTTCTCGAAAAGTTAAGAAAAATGTACTGTGCTAAATATGAAATCCCTTTTCATGGGATCTCGGAAAAGGTAAAAGATTTCAGGGCCAAAAGGATTACCTCCTATCTGAATTTAATGAACAGCCTGGCAAAATCTAAATTCGAAGAGTTTAAAAATACTTCTGGCGTTAATGGGAAAGAGCTAAAGGAATATTTCAATATGTTACCCGACAGTTCAAGCTTAAAACAAGAATTCAAGAACCTCACTGAGAAATATTTCAACTTAAATGAGATCAGAAACTGGGTAAAAGACAACTTATCAATGGGCAGTATTGATGTAAACATTATGTCAAAACTTGATAAGCCAAACTACATTAAAAAGGAAAAATTAGCGGTAGAATATAATGATGCCCATGCTGCCCTTAGGGGTTATGCCAATAGCGATTTAAGCTCTTCCATAGTGTTTTCGGCAGGTATGAGCCCAAGTCTGTATGGATATGTAGAACAATTTGATGATTTCTATCTGGATCAAAATGGGGAAATAAAAAAGAAAATTGTCTTAAAAGTGAGCGACTACCGCTCGGCTTTAATTCAAGGTAAATTCCTGGCTAAAAAAGCTTTATGGGTTTCTGAATACAGAATTGAATCAGGTCTTAATTGTGGCGGGCATGCGTTTGCTTCTGATGGCTATCTGCTGGGACCCATATTGGCTGAATTTAGAGATAAGCGCGAAGAGTTAGTTAGTCAGGTTCATGAAATTTTCATGAAAGCATGTGCCACCAAAAACCGTCCACAACCCGGTGCTGCCTTAGCCATCAAAATAACGGCTCAAGGAGGTGTAGGGACCGCTGAAGAGCATCAATTTCTAATCGATCATTATCGAGTGGATTCAGTGGGTTGGGGCACACCTTTTCTTTTGGTTCCAGAAGCCACCAATGTTGATGAACACACCCTAGAACTGCTGAAAGAAGCCAAAGAAGAAGATTTGTATTTGAGTGATATTTCCCCCCTGGGAGTTCCTTTCAACAGCTTGCGAAGCAATACCAAAGACCTGGAAAAATTATCCTTGATCCAGAAAGGAAAACCGGGTAGTTCATGTCCTAAAAAGTTTCTTATTACGAATAATGAGTTTACGGATAGGGCTATTTGTACCGCTTCCCGTCCCTACCAATATTTAAAATTAAAAGAGCTGGACAGTCAGGGATTACCCCCTAATGAGTATCAAAACAAACATGAAAAAATTGTCGACAAATCATGCTTATGCGTTGGACTGGGTGCTTCTGTATTGTTGACAAATGACATTGCCCCAAAGGATGTCGCTAATGGAGTTTCTGTTTGCCCGGGTCCGAATATGGCGTATTTCTCAAAAATAATGAGCTTAAAAGAAATTACCGATCATATTTATGGCAGGACTAATGTGATCACAAAAACCGACCGTCCAAATATGTTTATCAAGGAGCTGAAAATTTATATTGATTTCCTAAAAAAGAAGATTGAGGAGCCGAGTGGGTCAATAACAAATAAACAGAAAAAATACTTTTTAACTTTTGTGAAGAACCTAAAAGAAGGTGTAGACTATTATTATGACTTATTTAATGAGCTAAAGGATACATTGGAAGAAACTAAAACCAGTTTCTTAAGTGATTTAGATGCCAGTATGAAAACTTTAAACCAACTCCATTTAGAAATCAAAAATCTTTCGTTGGCAACTGTTCGTGCGCATTAAGCTTCTTTAGTCGATAGCCCCTACCCTGCCAGTCAGGTAATTCGTCGAGCTATTGGGACGGAATAGTTCAATCGTTGCCGCCATCAATGAATAGGTCTGATAGACAAGCATCAATAAAGGAAGCAGGCTATTCGATAAATGTCTTGATTTCCAGCATTCCATTTTCAAAAACCGCGTAGGTAAAATGGGACATCCAGTCTCCGAGAATTACCAGATTAGCCTTATCATTCAACGGCATTTGCAAAGGGATGTGGCGGTGACCAAATACAAAAAAGTCAACTTCAGGATGTAAGGAAGCTTTTCTTCCGGCATACTGGAAAAGCATTTCATTTTCCTTCTCAAAAACCGCTTCAGGTTGCCCTGTGTAAGCTAATTTCGAGAGGCGGCTTTTCCTGGAAAAATAATTCCCCATTCGAGCTCCCAGGTCGGGATGAAGCCAGCTGAATAATAATTGATTGGGTCGAAACTCAAATATACTTTTTAGAAATTTATACCAAAAATCACCCGAGCCCAAGCCATCTCCATGGGCAAGATAAAATGTCTTACCCTGTATTTCTCGGATAATCGGTTTACGATATAGTTGAGCCCCAACTTCCTTTTCCAAATAATCAAAAGCCCACAAATCATGATTTCCTCGGAAAATGTGTACAGGAATGCCCGAATCTGTAAGCTCAGCGAGTTTTCCCAGCAGACGGACAAAGCCTTTAGGGACAACCGTTTTGTATTCAAACCAGAAATCGAATATATCGCCCATCAAAAATATCTCAGCCGCATTTTCCTGGATAGTTCCCAACCACCTGACCAAAAGCTTTTCGCGTTCTAGGCTGCTTCCGTGATCGGGAATACCCAGGTGAAAATCTGAAACAAAATATAAATTTTTATTTTCCATTTGGAATTGGGGAGACAAAAAGGCTCGATAAAAAAAATAGGAAGAAGCTTTACAACTCTTTTAATAGATCTTTTATAATAGTAATTAATTTGGGGGTCACCTGTTCCACAGCTGCCAACACCTCCTGATGAGAAATCATTCTGATTTTTCCCATCACACCCAAATCGGAGATTACTGAAACAGCAAAAACAGGTATATCCATATGACGAGCGACGATGACTTCAGGCACAGTTGACATTCCCACCGCGTCACCACCAAGAATCTTGACATAATTATATTCGGAAGGTGTTTCGTAAGTTGGCCCTGAGAGTCCGGCATAAACACCTGTTTTATAGCGGATGCCATGCTTATTGGCTACGCGGATAGCTTTTCTCAACAGCTCGTGGTCGTAAGCCTCACTCATATCAACAAAACGAGGCCCCAATTCATCAATATTATTACCAATCAGGGGATTCGGCATCATGTTTATATGGTCTGTGATAAACATAATATCCCCGACCTCGAAATCCGGATTAGTACCTCCACTGGCATTGGAGACGAAAAGATATTCGATTCCCAATTGTTTAAAAACCCGAATAGGAAAAGTAACTTCCTGCATGCTATAGCCTTCATAATAATGAAAACGACCTTGCATAGCAACCACTTCAACACCACTTAAGGAACCAAAAATCAATTGGCCGTTATGCCCCTTAACGGTGGAAACAGGAAAATTGGGAATGTCCTTGTATAAAATCTTATCTTTTACTTCAACGTCTCTTGCTAAATCGCCAAGCCCGGAACCTAAAATAATTGCCACACGAGGCCGAACACTTGTATGTGATTGAATATGATCAACTGTTTCGGCTATTTTCCTTAACATATTCCATAATTTGTTTATTAAAACTTACTTCATCCTGACCATGTAATTTTACCTCTATGGGCAGATAATACAAGGGGAGTTTTTTCAAGAAGCGAAGATAAGGAGAATTTATCAATCGCATGGCATCTTTTTCCGTAGTCACTATTATCTTGTTTCTGGTAAACTGATCGTCATAGGTTCTGGCAATAAGTTCTAAATCTTTGCGATGATATTCATGATGATCAGGGAAATCGAGACTAATCAATTCACGGCAATAATAGCGTAGGTGATCTTTCATGGGATATGAATTTGCCACTCCCGAAAACATTATAATTGCTGAATATTTCTTTTTTAATTTCAGTTCGTCATCTGAAAAAAAAGAAATTAAATTATTGTATTTCAAATAGGAAAAATATAATTTCTGATAGCTAAAAGGGTGCAATTTCTTTTTGATTTGTCTACGGATGAGCGGAGACAGTATTTTTTCTGTTTTTGTAACGATGATAATATCAGCTCTTTTAGCAGAAGCTTTTACATCCCGTAGACTCCCGGCAGGGAACATGATATCGTCAGCATACAGGTTTCTGTAGTCTGTGAGCAAAATGGATAAACCCGGTTTTATATAGCGGTGTTGCATGGCATCATCAAGCAAGACGAGCTGCAAATCCGGATCGTCTTGCATGAGTTTTTCTACACCATGACAACGTTTTTCGTCAACAGCAAGGCTAATTTTATCTCCAAATTTTTTAAGATACTGCAAAGGTTCATCGCCGATGTCATCATGGCCGGAGTGAGCATTAGCCATCACAAAACCTTTGGTTTTACGTTTATATCCACGACTAAGGACAGCCAGACGAAAATCACTTGCTAATAAACGGATAAGATATTCCGTTTGTGGCGTTTTGCCAGAACCTCCCATACTCAAGTTTCCAATACTAATAATTGGCATTTGATAGGATTTGGAGCTTAAAATCCCCAAGTCAAACAATAAATGCCTAAACTGTACAGCTAAATAATAAAACCACGAAAACGGCAGTAACAACAATCGCCTCATCCAATAATAAAAGTAAAATGTTCCTAATCCTTTTCCTCTTGTAAATTTGTGTAATTTTAAGAAATTTTTCGATACAAAAACAAGTAAGTGGACATGTTTTTGTAATTTTTTTTCAATCCAATCATCTATGCAACTTAAACATATCAGTCAATACCTCGAAAGTTTGGCACCTCTTAGTTTACAGGAATCTTATGACAACTCGGGTTTGTTGATTGGCTCGTATGACAAAGAGATTAATAAAGTACTGATTAGTTTGGATATCACCCATGAGGTGATGGATGAAGCCATTGAAAATGGCTGCGAGTTAATCATTGCACATCATCCGCTAATATTTAAAGGACTCAAGAGGCTCAATGGTGGAAACATGGTAGAGGATCTGGTGATTAAGGCAATAAAAAACGACATTGCATTGTATGCCATTCATACCAACCTTGATAATGTTGCCGAAGGCGTAAATGGACGCCTGGCTCAAAAAATTGGCCTCTCCCATTGCAAAGTATTATCGCCAACAAAACATATTCTGAAAAAACTTGTGGTATTTTGTCCACAGAGTCATGCGCCACAAATAAGAGAAGCCATTTTAGAGGCCGGGGGCGGGCATATTGGCAATTACAGCCATTGTAGCTTCAACACCGATGGGACAGGAAGTTTCAAAGCGCTTGACGGAGCCACCCCTTTTGTGGGAGAGCCGGAAAAAATTCATTTTGAAGATGAAGTCAGGCTTGAAACTATTGTTCCGAACTATTTGCTCTATAAGGTGGTGGCAGCCATGCTAAAATCGCATCCTTACGAAGAAGTCGCCTATGACATCTATCCATTGGAGAATAGCTATGACACAATTGGTGCCGGGATGATTGGTGAGCTGTCCAAGCCTGAGGAAATAGAAAGCTTTCTATTGCACTTAAAGCAAAATCTAGCTGCAGCATCAATTCGTCACAGCCCATTAGTCGCCCACCCGATAAGGAAGGTAGCTATCTGTGGAGGAAGTGGAAGCTTCTTGATGAATGAGGCTTTCAATCAAGGAGCGGATATTTTTATTACAGGCGACCTCAAATATCACGACTTCTTTCATTATCAAGGGAAAATGACCCTGGTAGATGCGGGCCATTACGAAACTGAACAATTTGCAAAAGACTTATTATTTGACGTATTAAGCAAAAAATTTCCTACTTTTGCAATCCAAAAATCGAAATTTAATACAAACCCCATTTCTTTTTTGTAGTGAGTTGAAATATAATATATTATGACAAAAGAAAACACAAACAAAGTTGAAGAGCAAGAGGTCAGCGTAGAAAAAAAACTGATTGCCCTTTATCATCTTCAACAAATTGATTCCCAAATCGACAAAATAAAAATCATTCGGGGTGAGCTTCCCCTTGAAGTGGAGGATCTGGAAGATGAAATTGCAGGCTTGGAGACAAGAATTGCTAACTTTATAGAAGAAAAGGTCAAATTCGAACAGTTTATTACAGATAAGAATACTGCAACCAAAGAAAGCAGAGATCTGATTATTAAATACCAGGAGCAACAGAAAAATGTTCGCAATAACCGTGAATATGATTCATTGACCAAAGAAATTGAATTCCAGAATTTGGAAATCCAATTGGCAGAGAAAAAGATTAAAGAAGCACATTTTCGCATTGATGCACTCGAAGTAGACATCACCGATGCCAATGAGAAATTGACCCTTAGGCAACAAGATAGAGATGCCAAAAAAGCGGAATTAACAAATATTGTTGCTGAGACCAAGCAAAATGAAGAGCAACTGGAAAGCAAATCTCATGAAAATGAGACCTTAATCGAGGAAAGACTACTTACTGCATACAAACGGATCCGTAAAAACGCCAGGAATGGTCTCGCTGTCGTACAAATTGAAAGGGATGCCTGTGGTGGTTGTTTTAACAAAATTCCACCTCAGCACCAATTGGACATAAAACTTCACAAGAAAATTATCGTCTGCGAATATTGTGGCCGCATCCTTGTCGACAAAGACATTGCCGATACAGTAAATGGAACTGATGAATAAATTGAATAAATAATGAATTTTAAAAGCGGAATTGTTCCGCTTTTTTTTTGAGCTGAAAAGTTTTAAATGAACAAGCCCTTTCAAAAACAATGGTTTTTACCTTTGCACAATGGATTATCGCGACAACTTATTAGCAAACCTTAAGCATGCATGGAAGGAAGCCTTGGAAAACTTTTTTCCAAGGCAGGAAACTAACCAACTACTCAACAGCCTCATTCTTCATTATACCGGTTATTCGCGCACCGATCAAGCACTCAATCAAAACTATCGGCTTTCCGAATCTGAAATGATCAGCATAAATCAGGCGGTCAAACGTCTGTTGAAGGAAGAACCCATCCAATATATCTTGGGAGTCAGCGAGTTTTTTGGATTACAGCTAAAAGTAAACCCGGCGGTATTAATTCCCCGTCCGGAAACAGAAGAATTGGTTGAGCTCATTTTAAAGCAGAATAAGCAAGAATGCATGAATATTCTTGATATTGGCACTGGCAGTGGTTGTATTGCCCTTGCTTTAAAAAGCCAGCTTCCCCAAAGCAACCTTATGGCATTTGATGTTTCTGAAGAGGCACTTTCCATAGCCAGCACCAATGCCAGAGACTTACAGTTAGAGGTTGCATTTTATCACTGTGACATCCTCTCAGCTTCTGACTGTGAACATGGGCATAACTTTGATATCATTGTAAACAATCCACCCTATGTTACAGCCTTGGACAAGCAAGAAATGAAGAATAACGTTTTGGATTTTGAGCCGAATCTTGCACTCTTTGTTCAGGGCGACGACCCCTTACTTTTTTACCGATGTATTGCAAACTATGCCTTAGACCATTTGAATATGGGCGGAAAAATATACTTTGAAACGAATGAAAACTTTGGTATAGAAACCGCTTCATTGCTGGAAAGCCTCGGTTTTAAACAAGCCTTGGTTTTCCAGGATATTCATGGGAAAAACAGGTTTGTAAGTGCAGAAAGATAGACCTGGTCTCATCCAATAATTGTCTGTAATTCGAATTAGAGATTCTAAAAACAGAGGATATTACAAAGCTGTTCTTTTCTTAGGAAACCATCCTGAACAATTCTTAATTCTCCAGACCATATTCAACACTGTGCGATCTACTTTCAAATGAGCAGCAGATTAGCTATGCCTCATGAGGATCATACTCCATCCTTAAACTGGGTAAAATCGCGCTGAGCCTTAAACAAATTGACAGACTGTAAGAAGAGATTTTTACTTTCAGTTAACATATTAAGGAATAAAATACTATTTCGTGTACCCACTTCTCCCTTTTTAATGCGTTGTATTTGATTTTTACGAGATTTCTCAAGAAAAGTTAAAGAGTCTTCCTGTAATTTAAGCAATTCTTCCTGCTTGTTGTAATCATCCATCATTACGCTGTGCATGGTGATCTTTAACAACGAATCCAAATAGGAAGACAATTCCTTTAATTCTGACAACTGGTCGTCCCGTAAAGGTTTATGGTTATTATCTACGTGCTCCAAAACAGGCTCATTAAAGAAAGAAATACTATGAATCATTTCGCGCATATAGTCCAAGACCTGAACCATTAGGTAGCCCGAGTCTATGGATTGTTCCTCCAAGCGCTCAATAATCACATTCATGTGATCCTTAAGGTATTTGGTGCTAACAGCCATCTCATTTATAACTTTTTTGGCTTTTTTAAGCTCTTTTACATTCTCTTTCGAAAGCCCCTCAATAGTATGACGGTATTCACGAATAATTTTCTTTAGATTACTGATCACTGTTGCATTGGAACGCTCCAAGAGGTTATCATCGGTGATGCTATATACACCTTCATTTTCAAGTTCCTTAGCTGTTGATTTCTTATTATGGCTTCTGTAAGAACGAAAAACCATATAAGCCACTATCGCCAGAATAATAAAGATGCCAATGGTACCACCGTAATAAAACAAGTAGACTACGATAAAAGCAGCTGAAAATGCAGTGAAAGCAGTAATGAACCATCCTCCCACCACCGAGAAAACGCCGGAGATTCTGTAGACAGCACTTTCTCTATCCCAAGCTTTGTCAGCCAGAGAGGTACCCATAGCTACCATAAAAGTCACATAAGTTGTTGACAATGGTAAAGTAAGTGAAGTACCCAAGGCAATGAGCAAACTAGCCACTACAAGGGTGACCGATGCTCGAATCAAATCAAATGCCGGAGCATCTTTCTCCTTAGCGAGCTCATTTCCATTTTCAAATTGTCGATTAAGGAATCGGGAAACCGGCACGGGCACCACCCTGGAAAGGCCTTTGGAAAAATTGATGGACGAACGAACCAATATTTTTGAAACCGCATTAGACTTAAAGCGTTCATCACCCTCGTCCTGACGGCTCAAATCAACGGAAGTTTTAATAACAGTCTTTGCTTTTCTGGAAAATGCCAGCGTTAGCATCATTACGAGGCCGGCAAACAGAAGAAAATAAATTGGCGTAGCTACTTTTCCTGCCATGCCAATCATGGAAGCAGTATTTGGGTCTGCAGCCGGATTATGCATAAAAATTTCGAAGGCATTGTAACCGGCAATAGGAACCCCAATAAAGTTCACTAGATCATTCCCTGCAAAAGCCAACGCAAGTGAGAAAGTTCCAACCAGTACTATCGTTTTAAGGATATTAATTTTAAAAATCCAATTCAAAAGCTGTAAAAAGATAGTCCAGAAAATAAACCCACCCCACATGATTAAGCTGGTGTTATTCAGTATCCACGATTTCGTATCATGGGTCAAATAAGAAGCTGAGTTCGCTCCTTTAATAACAATAAAATAGGTGATGGCAGTAAAGGCAATACCTCCCCACAAGCCACCAAACCACCTCATTCGCTTTTTATAGTTAAATGAAAAGATGATCCTTGCAATATATTGGATAATCGCTCCGACGATAAAGGCGACAGCCACAGAGAATAATATTCCCGAAATGATGGCAAGGGCCTTATTGGAATTAATAAAGTCTCCCAGTCCAAGGCTTTGGTGCATATTTGCAATTAAATGGCTCTGAAATAAATAATGTTTAAATGCGGTAATCGAAGCGACAGAAGCAGAAAGTTTAATAGATGCCATCGCGACAGCAGCACCTAACAATTCGAAAACAATGGAAACCGTTGTTGATGTCGGTAAGCCCATGCTATTAAAAGTATCCAGCATAATGACATCGGTGGTCATCACAGCCAGAAAAATGATCATAATTTCTGAAAAATAAAACATCTGGGGATGGAAGATCCCCTTCCTGGCAACTTCCATCATGCCACTGGAGGATACCGCTCCTACAAGCACACCCAATGCAGCTACAACAATTATTGTCCGGAAAGAGGCTACCTTAGACCCTACTGCCGCATTCAGAAAGTTTACCGCATCATTACTGACGCCAACAATCAAATCGGAAACGGCTAATAAAAATAGAATCCCGACTAACACTAAATAAATATGTTCCATATAAATAACTTAAATAATTTTAAAACGATAAAATAACGCCTACTTCGGTTCTTTGGTTAATATTAAAAATCTTTAAAACTCAATTTCATATATTTTCATTTCCGGTTTTCAATCAAGCGGCAGGCTTTTAATTCTCCCATCGCCAACATTTATTGGAAATTTATTAATCATGGTTTTCATCCTATTCAAACTGAGGGGTCATCCCCAGTTGAAACATAATAAAGCTATATATATCAGTAGCTTCATCAATTTGTTTGGAGGTTGGTTTTCCCGCCCCATGACCTGCTTTCGTTTCGATACGCACCAATGCGGGTCTTTTATGAGAAGCTTTTTCCTGCAAAGTAGCCATAAATTTAAACGTGTGAGCAGGAACAACCCGATCATCGTGGTCAGCCGTTAAAGACAGAGTAGCCGGATAAACGACACCTTGGTGAATATTATGCAGGGGTGAATAAGCATACAAATAGTTAAACATCTTCTCACTGTCGTCGCTACGTCCATAATCTGATGCCCATGCCCAGCCAATGGTGAATTTTTGGTAGCGCAACATATCCATAACGCCAACCATTGGGATGGCCACTTTAAAAAGTTGAGGCTGCTGGGTCATGCAAGCCCCAATAAGTAAACCTCCGTTTGAACCACCCATGATGGCCAATTTATTACTGGAGGAGAATTTCTCATTGATAAGATAGTGAGCTGCAGCAATAAAATCATCAAATACATTTTGTTTATGCATTTTTGTCCCGGCCAGGTGCCAATCTTCGCCGTATTCTCCCCCTCCCCGAAGGTTTGCCATGGCATAAATACCTCCTTGTTCGAGAAAAGCCATTCTACTCACACTAAATCCAGGACTTAAACTAATGTTGAAGCCACCATAGGCGTAGAGTAAGGTGGGGTTATTTCCATCTCTTTTTAAACCTTTCTTATAAGTAATGAACATGGGAACTTTCGTACTGTCTTTACTCGTATAAAATACCTGCTTGGTTTCGTAATCAGCAGGATTAAATTTCAGAGAAGGTTTCCGATAAACAGCTGTTTTTTCAGTAGCAATATCTAATTTATAGATAGTGCCGGGATCAGTAAAGGAAGTAAAGCTGTAAAAAGATGTATTGTTGGTTGGCTCCCCATTAAAACCTCCAAGGGTTCCAATGCCGGGTAATGACAACTCACCGAGAAACTTTCCCCGGAGATCATAAAAATAACCACGACTGCTGGCATCTTTCAAGTATTGAGCAAAAATTTTCCCTCCAACCAAATCCACAGCTTGCAACACTTCCTTATCTGTTTCCTTTTCAGCCAGCAAGTCCTTTTGCTGTTGCGGATTGTCAAAATCAATGCTGATTAATTTATAAAAAGGAGCTTCTTTATTGGTAAGCACGAGCAATTGCTTGCCCAGATGCCCAACAACAGAATAATCGTATTTAAAGCCCTCCGCCAATTTCACAAATGAAAACTGTTTTTTGTCTGTTAATTGGGCAGCATATAAGGCATTGCCACTAGTACTTTCCGACTCGCTGACGATTAAGTATTTCTCATCTCGTGTTGTATAAGCATAATAATTTCTTAGCGGAAAATGCTCGTTGTGGAAGATCAGACGGTCATCCTTTTGCAAGGTTCCCAATTGGTGATAATACACTTTATGAAAACGGTTTTGCTGCGATAATTCATCACCTTTTTTCGGAATATCATAAGAAGAATAAAAGAAACCATTGCCATACCAGGAAATTCCTGAGAATTTAACCCATTTAATGTGGTCATCCAACAGTTTTCGATTTGCAATTTCCATCACAAATATTTCATTCCAGTCGGAACCCCCACGTGCCACCGAATAAGCCAGGTATTTCCCGTTTTTGGATATGCCAAGACCGGTCAATGCCACCGTTCCATCCTTCGACAGTTTATTGGGATCGAGTAAAACTTTTGCTATCGTATCAGTAATGCTTTGTTGCATATACAAAACACTCTGGTTTTGTAAGCCACTGTTTTCAAAATAAAACAAACGTCCGCCTTTTTGAAATGGGACACCGAATTTTGGGTAATTCCATAGTAGGGAAATACGTTCATGCAACTTCTTGCGAAAAGGTATTTTCGATAAATAGTTAAAAGTTAATTTGTTTTCCCCTTCAACCCAGTTTTTGGTTTCAGTAGAGTTATCATCTTCGAGCCAGCGATAGGGGTCGGCTACCTTATGACCGAAATAAGTATCAACGGTATCCATCTGTCTGGCAATGGGATACTTTAGTTCTGCAGTTCTTTTTTGCATACATGAAAAGGTAAATAACAAGCTTGCAAAAATAACCACAAAGAGTTTGGCTTTCATAGTTTAATCTTTAGCGAAAGAATGTCAAAATCCGTATAAAAATAAAATTTTTTGAAACCAGAAGACTCTGCTAATTCATTTATTTATCAACCATATTTAAGAGGCATGTTGTAATTTCACATCCATTGCATCGCGAAGGCTATTTCCTAAAGTCATAAAGGCCAACACAAGGATTACAATCGCTATCCCCGGAATCAGTGCAAGATAAGCCGAATGAAGAACAATAAAGCTATAATATTCTTTGATCATGTTACCCCATGAGGGGATGGGTGGCTGTACGCCTATTCCTAAAAAACTAAGTCCTGCTTCGATGAGAATTGCTGAAGCAAAATTGGCTGCGGAAATTACAATTACAGGGCTTAAGATATTGGGTAAAATATGACGACCCATAATGCGTAAACCGGAGAAGCCCATCGAAAATCCGGCTTCAACAAATGCTTCTTCCCTCATACTTAGCATTTGCCCGCGAACCACACGGGCAACTTCAACCCACATGGTTAATCCGACAGCCACAAAAATCTGCCAGAATCCCTTACCAAGCGCAAAAGTAATGGCAATTACCAGCAACAAAGTCGGAATAGACCACACCACATTGATAAACCACATAATCAACTCGTCTACCCAGCCACGGTAATATCCTGCCAAAGAGCCTAGAAGTATGCCTACCAGAAGAGATATTGCTACCGCAATAAAGCCTACCGACAAGCTAATTCGCACACCAAGCAACAAGCGACTAAGCAAATCTCTGCCAAACTGATCCGTGCCCAGATAAAAGGTTCTTCGGTATAAATGATGCTGTATCACTGCTTGCTGTAACTGGCTGATGAGGATACGGTGGTGTTTTCCATCCAGGGATTGAAAAGCAACTTCATTTCCAATTTGTTTTTGTTTGCCTATCAACGGATACACCACATCTGCCAAATCAATCGTTAATTCACGGCCACTATTATCGGCGTCATAAACCTTAAGCTTTATACGCGCGCCTTGAAAATGCCAACTTTCCAGCGGAATTTCCCTAAAATTACTTTTCGTACCATTCAGTAATAGAGAAAAAAAACTGCTCTTCACCTCAGGTGAGTTTTTATGCACCTTTAGCATGCTCACCCTAAAATCAGGATGACGGGTGGCAATTTCCAGCATTTGTCTGTTTGCATTGGGCGAATGATCAGGAATAAACAGATAAGCAAAAATACCTATTAGCGCAGCTAACACTATCAATGATAAGGATAACATGCCAAGCACATTTTTCTTGAACCTTTGCCAGGAAAGCCTGGAAAGAGAGCCAGTATCTACTACTGATTTTCGTTTGAAGAACATTGCTTCAAAAATAAGAAACTATCTATTGGGCAAGACCTGGCAGCTAAAATTTTCGTGATATTTATTTTTACACAAAATATCTATTCTACATTAGGAAAAATAAAATTTGTTGTATATTTGCCGCCCTAAAACGGTGGATGTAGCTCAGTTGGTTAGAGCACTGGATTGTGGTTCCAGGGGTCGTGGGTTCAAGTCCCATCTTCCACCCAAACAAAAAAGGTTGTACATATGTACAGCCTTTTTTGTTTTACAACCTCTTGCAATTTATCACAAAACTTAACATCAAATATATCCATTTTCCAATAGTGTTTTAGCTATCTTTAGTCCAAAATACTATTGTATTTTGGACTTTTTTAGATATTGGCCTGGCTTGCAGCTTATCAAAAATAAAGCTGATCGATTTACAAAACCTAATTACAGACTTTGAGGGTTCGCTTGCCGAACAATTCGTGGGACAAGAATTATTGTCATCCTTTCCCTTTTATGAAGATTCAGCACTTTATTATTGGATTAGAGAATCGAAAAACACCAATGCGGAAATTGATTATCTGTATCAAATAGGAAATAAAATATTTCCGGTGGAGGTAAAAGCGGGCAAGTCGGGAACACTTAAATCTTTACATGTATATTTGACTGAAAAACGAGAAAATACAGGCATTCGATTAAACATGGATTTACCGTCGACTGGAAAGCAATTATCAGCAAACATTCAGTTGAAAGGTGAAAAAACAACCTTACAATACAATCTTATTTCACTCCCGCTTTATATGACGAATAATCTGGCCGAAATTATTTCGACACTTAATATTGAGTAACTTTTTGTTACACAACCAATTATTAATTCGATATTCAAGCAAGTAAGAATAATAGATTAAGACTGTGAGCTGACAGTTTAGGCATTAGTACCTCGAACAGGCAAAGCATGTTTCAAACTCAGAAATAGTTATCGGATTCTCATCACCAATTGTTTCCCTAGGCATCTATATTAGCATATTTAGCATTAGCTTCAATAAAAGCACGACGCGGTGGTACTTCATCACCCATCAGCATCGAGAAAACATGATCGGCCTCCGAGCCGTTTTCAATGGTAACCTGTCGAAGGGTTCGACGTTCAGGATCCATCGTTGTTGACCATAGCTGCTCAGCATTCATCTCTCCAAGTCCTTTGTATCGCTGTATGTGAAGACCTTTATCAGAACCATCTGTCGACAGTTCTGCTGAAATGGCTGTACGCTCCTCTTCCGTCCAACAATAGCGTTCGCTTTTCCCTTTTCGAATCAAATATAGCGGAGGGGTAGCAATATATACATATCCACGTTCAATGAGTTCCCTCATATAGCGGAAAAAGAAAGTAAGGATAAGGGTAGCTATGTGGCTTCCGTCAACATCAGCATCAGTCATGATGATAATTTTATGATAACGCAAGCGCTCAATATTTAATGCTAAACTATCTTCAACAGTTCCCATGTGAACCCCAAGGGCAGTATACATATTTTTAATTTCTTCACTCTCGAATACCCTATGTGGTAATGCTTTTTCGACGTTTAGAATTTTTCCACGAAGTGGCAGAATAGCTTGAAATTTACGGTCACGTCCCTGCTTGGCAGTTCCTCCGGCAGAATCACCCTCCACAAGGTAGATTTCACTTAATTCCGGATCTCTCTCCGAGCAATCGGATAATTTCCCGGGGAGGCCTGAACCGGAGAGTACATTCTTTCGTTGAACTAATTCACGGGCTTTGCGCGCCGCGTGTCGAGCTGTGGCAGCCAGAATTACCTTTTGCACGATAATCCGCGCTTCCTTAGGATGTTCTTCAAGATAAATATTTAAATGCTCACTAAGCATTTGATCAACGACTCCCATCACTTCCGAATTACCTAATTTGGTCTTGGTCTGGCCTTCAAATTGGGGTTCTGCCACTTTCACTGAAATCACCGCGGTCAGCCCTTCGCGGAAGTCATCCCCACTGATGTCAAATTTCAGTTTTGCCAACATACCCGACTTATCAGCATAGCTTTTCAATGTTCTGGTAAGTCCTCTTCTAAACCCTGAGAGATGCGTACCTCCTTCGTGGGTGTTAATATTATTCACATAGGAATGAAGGTTCTCGGTAAATGAAGTATTATATTGCATGGCTACTTCGATGGGCACTCCATTCTTCTCTCCCTCCATCGAAATAACATCCGGTATCAAATGTTCACGGGTTTCGTCCAGATATTTAATAAAATCTGACAAACCTTCTTCTGAATAAAAGACTTCTTTAAAAGAATTACCTTCTTCATCCACTTGACGCTCGTCTGTCAGGGTTAAATTTATTCCCTTATTTAAAAAAGCAAGCTCACGAAGACGAGCGGCTAAAATGGAAAAGTCGTATTGGGTAACCGTAAAAATACTATTATCAGGAACAAAATGGATTTCTGTTCCGGTTTTATCCGACTCACCTATCTCTTCAACCGAATGTAGCGGTTTTCCCTTGGAATATTCCTGACGGAAAATTTTCCCTTCCCTATAAACGGTAGCAATAAGTTGGGTAGACAACGCATTCACACAACTTACCCCAACACCATGCAAACCCCCGGATACTTTATAAGAGCCTTTGTCAAATTTACCCCCTGCATGTAAAACAGTCATCACAACCTCTAAAGCAGAACGGTTCTCTTTTTCATGTAATCCTGTAGGTATCCCACGACCGTTATCCCATACGGTAATGGAATTATCGGTAAGTATACGTACATTAATATTATCACAAAAGCCTCCCATAGCCTCATCAATGGAGTTATCCACGACTTCATAAACCAAATGGTGTAAACCCCGGCTACTGGTATCGCCGATATACATTGAGGGGCGTTTTCTGACCGCTTCCAAGCCTTCCAACACAGTAATATTACTGGCATCATACTGATTGTTAGCTAATTGCTTTTCTTCATCTGTCATATTAATATCCTATGAATTTTTGATTTTTCCTTTAACTGGCAAAGGTAAATAAAAATACGGTTTCAAACTGTTTAGTGAAAGACGTCAATACCTAAGTTATTAACAGTTGCTCCCTAAAAAAATGAACTTATCAATGGTTTTTTTAAAAATGTATTCTACTGTATTTCATTTATTTATAGAATTATTCTGTGGGGAATATTCGGCTAAAACCTATAGGAAACACCAAGCATTACTTCAAATCCCATAACAGGGTATTCATTGAAACGATAATAATGCTTATTCAGTAGATTAGTGATTTTTCCAAAGACATAGGATTGTTTATTTAGCTGGTAATCAAGCCCAAGGTTTATATCCACATAAGGCTCCATTTGATAAACATTGCCGTTTAGGTTACCAATAAAATATGAGGGCGATCTTGCCCACCTTTTTCCTTCATAATAAACCTCAAACCATGGTTTTATTTTATCATTTACACGAAAGGAAGCCCCAAGACTCACGCTTTGCAATGGCTTATAATATGGTTTTTGACCATAATCAAGCTGATATTGATGATATGCTCCCTTTAACCAAAGCTTCAGAGTAGTGGAATTGGACCAACTTAAACTTCCGCTGAAATCCCAGACTTTTCCATTGGTATAGATAATGGAGAACTCATTTTTATACGGAAGATAATAGGCCTCATAAGCTGTTGGATAGAAAGTAGGCATTGCCAGCCATAGAAGATAAGGATAGTCAAATAAAGCCATATTTCTAAAACTGCTTCGAGAAGCACGAAATTCAAAGCCAAGTCTTTTAGCAATGTTTCCTTGCAGACCTGCATAGAACTTCCACCGTGTATTTTGCCATTGATAATTATTTTGAAAAGAATTTAAAAAAGGATTCTCCTCCGTTAGTTTAACCCTGCTGTTTTTTTCCAATCCACCGTTCCAACCGCCAAAAAAACTAAGACTTTGAGGAAGCAAGGTCACTTTAAAACTCAAATAAGGATAAAAGTGCAATACACCCTGACTTTGTTTCAGCCACTCTAAGTTTATCCCTGTTTTAAATGATAATAATCCGTAGCGTGCATCGAAATAAGGCATAATCCTGGCAAAATGATCTACTTCACTATTATATTTTGTCTGATTTTTATAGTATTTGTAGCCCCCCTCCAGTCCTAATTGCTGATGGTCAAAGATGTTGCTTACACGAAATGCTTTGTGCACATCCAGCCCTAGCCTGGCTAACCATTCTGAGGTACCATAACGATCTATAAAGTAGGTGCTTCCTAAACTTATGCTTTGATGCAATTTATCAAAATTCTTATAAATACTAGAAAAGTCGATGGCTACTGTTGCTTTTTGATAGGTCTGTCTCAGGAGTGTATCTTTCTTATTTAAAACCAAAGTATCAAGTGCTGTGTTATGGCCATAGTAGCGATTGGTTCTGAGGTCATAAGAAGCTGCAAAACTGAGGATATGATAACGGAAATATTTATCGAAACTAAGTTCAGCCAATGAATGGCTGTATGGAGAAGGTAAATAGTTCTTCAGATTTTTAAAAGATGAAAAATGTTTGAGATGTACATTAAACTGATAAGAATTTTCCTTTCCGGCAGAATGGAAAAACTCAGCATAAGGACTTATTCGGCTTCCTATGCCCAGTTTCAAAAAATTTCCCCAGATTTTTTCTCTTCCACCAATATGAATGCTGGCCGGTTTAATGGCTTTCAATTGAATAATTGTGGGAAAGGCATTTTCGGACAGATTGAAAAGAACGTTTGTAGGTTGTGTTTTGAACACCAAAAGCTGTGGTTTACTATTTATTTTAAATGCCTGGCGGATAACAGGACGTGAAGTACCATATATGGTAACACTTTCGCTGTGTTTCTGCTTCAGACTGTCGGCATTGCTTTGGCTAAAAGCCATCACCGGTAAAAAAAGTAACAGAAATACAAAAAGCTGTTTTAAATTTTGCTGTTTCATTTTTATCATGTTCATCTCATTTACTAATTCGAAACTGCTGATGGTTTGTTTGTCTTGGTAGTACTTTCGGCAGGAAGTTTTTGCAACTTTTCTCTGGCAATACGCCGGAGATCTTCGCCCGGATAATTCTTCACTACACTTTTGAGGGTCTCTCTGGCCTGGAATAAATTTCCCTTTTCGACATATACATTCGACAACAGTATAAAACCTTTTGCAACCCAATAGATCTGATCGGGAAAATGATCAGATAATGCAAAAACCTGTTTCTCTGTTACGCCATATTTTTTGTCTCTAAAAGATAAGTTAGCACCCTCAAAACTCGATTCGGCTCCCAAGGCACCATTATCCAATTTACTCACAATATTAAATTCTCTGGCGGCCTCGGAATAGTTATTCATCCGAAGTGCAGACTCTGCCAAAACATAATGAGCATAAACAATTTGATTATCATTCACTCCCGGAGTCTTCAGCAAGGCATGTGCCGCAGTTTGAGCTTCAGCCAGCTGTCCCAATAAAAAATATGAGCGCATAGCTCCCTCCACAGATTCTAGTTTTAAGGTTGGATCTTCACTCAAACTTTCGAGCTTTTTATAATGCTTCGCCGATAGTTCGTAAAGATGAGAGCCAAATTCCATACGGGAGGCATTTAACAAAGCAGTCCGACTATATTCATTGGGTGGATAAGTGATAATTTTATGATAATACACCAAGGCCTGTAAAGTATCGTTTTGCCGGGCAAAACAATTTGAAAGATAGTAATCGGCTTTCAAGACAAATCCACCCTTGGGAAACTTAGTTACATAATTCGTTAACGCACGAATTACTTTCGGGCAATTACCTGCCAGGTAAGCATCTTCGCCCACAGAAAAAGTAAGCGAATCTTCCTGACTTACAGAGACCTGCACAAAGTTAAGCGTTTTGGCATAAGCAAAATATTCATCAAGCCTTCCCTGGTCTTTATAGATACTTTCAAGAGTGCTTAATGCCACGGTGGCATCCTGAGAAGCAGGGTAATTAGCTATTACCTTTTTCAGCACCACCTTTGCCTTTTCGTCCTGATTATTTTTATAATACAACAAACCCATTTTTACCTGAGCCTTCCTTGCAAAATCGCTGTTGGGATGTTCTTTTACCAGACGTGCAAAATATACAATGGCTTTACGCGGCTCATTTAAGGCACTGTTGAAAGTGGAGGCCAGGTCGTAGAGCGCGGGGCTGTAGTAAGACGAATGAGGATAAGAATTGATTAACTGTAAAAGCTTCTGCACTTTCTTTTGAAAGTTCCCCTGAGAACCGTAAGCATAAGCTTTTTGATAAAGTGCATAGGCAGCATCGCCTCCCCCAGCTTTCAGCACGCGGTCGTACCACAACTGAGCCGCTGAAAAATCACTCTGTGCCACATAAGAATCAGCGATGCGTAGGTTGGCATCCGCCTTCAGTAATCTACTATTCGGGTTCTGCCCTAAATAGCGCTTAAAAAAGAGAACCGCCTGATAATAATCTTTTTGGTTAAAATAACAATAAGCCAGATCATAATTGGCTCGGGCATACAAACCGGAAGAAGAAGCTCCGGGGGATGTCAAAAACATACGATAAGCATGTGAAGCATTTTTAAACTGAAGAAGGCGGTAATAGGAATCAGCTTTCCAATAAAGGCTTTTAAGTTTTAAAGATCTATCGGGCGTATTTTGCAAAGCCTTTGTAAAAAAACTTAGGGCTTGACGAAAATTATTTTGTTGATAAAAGCTTACTGCCTGCGAATAGGTTAGCTCCTGATAAATACTTTGCATGGCTTTGCTTCGAAAGTCGGCTTTTTCGAGTGTTGCAATTGCGGCCTGGTTGTTATGTGAATTTAAATAAAGCTGTACCAACAAAGAAGAAGCCTTGCGTCGGGCATGCTGATCAAAGCGTTCATTTGTTACAAAATTCTGGACAAGCTCAAGCGCGTTCCTTGCAGGATCGCCTTTTTGCCGGATCGTCAGACGGGCATAAGCTAAAAGTGCATCCTGGGTCAGTTGCCTGGATTGACCCAACTCATAGGCTTTGATAAAAGCATTTTGGGCAAAACGGGCTTGTTGAGTTTTAGTATAACAATAAGCTAACTGATACCAGGCATTTTGAGCCAATGAGTCATCACCGGCAGTAGCTTGCTGAAATTCAGAGGCTGCTTCATTAAACTTCATGTTTTTCATGTAAGTAAAGCCTATCCGGTAGGCTTCTTCAGCTGTGATGTTTGTATACGACAGGTTTTCATAAGTTTGGAAATAAGGCAATGCTTTTTGGAAATCACCCAACTGATAATAAGCATTGGCGATCATTCGGTTTAGCTCAACGGCTTGTTTCCGGCCACTCGTTTCCAAAGAAGTTATCCCTAAATTGATTAGCTTTTGATATTGCTGTTGCTGATAATAAATTTGAATTAAATAGGTCGGCACAAATTTCCGGTAGCGCCTATCATTTTTCACCGCTAGGAAGCCTTTGGCAGCCTCATCCAAATTACCTTTCTGATATTGGATATGCGCATAAAAATAGCTGGCAGGTTTTGCATAAGGACTGTTCGTATTCATCACTTCTTGAAACAGTTTCGAAGCCTCTTTGTTCTGATTTCGTTTCATCAAACAATATCCCTTTTTATAGAAATATGTTTGCCTTTGCAAGGAATTCAAATGAGATGGAGATGTACTATTAAATAATTTCAATGCCTGACTATAATAGCGCTTGTCAAAATAGATTTCTCCAAGAGAGAAATGTGCCAAAGGAATCCAACTACTTTCCGGATAATGGTTTACGAAACCCAAAAGAAGAAATTCGCCATCCTTCTGGTGAGTTTTGGCAGCACATTCAGCGGCATAAAATGTAGCATTCTCAGCCATGAGCCCTTGTGAAGGAGGTAATGTTTTCAACACTTCCTGAAACAACTTACCGGCAGCACCGTAGGCAGCTTGCTGATATAGTTCCGTAGCCATTTGAAAACCATCCTTGGGATTTTGATTATACTCATTTTGCTGTGCTAAGCTCACGCTGGCAACCCCAAGGCTCAGCAACATAAGGCCAAGGCGAAATATTATTTTGTTCATAGGTGCAACAGATTCTATCAATTCGTAAAATTAATGTAAGTATTCCAGCCTCCGTAAGCTATAAAAAGATTTATCAACATCTTTAATGAAACGTTTAAAGCGCCAAAATGTTATTGTAGAACATGAAATCGTTAGGAGAGGCCAGGAACAAGACATGCGACAAGCAGAAGGAAAGGATCAAACTCAAATGGGGTTCCCAAGATAGTAGCTTATCTTTTCCAATAATACATCCCTTGGGATCGGCTTGGAGATATAATCATCAAAGCCGGCTTCATAACATTTTTGTTCATCGTCGGCCATGGCAAAGGCAGTTTGAGCAACCACCGGAACGCTGGGATTAATTTTTTTTATTTCTTTTAGCACTTCAAACCCATCCAGGTCAGGAAGCTTAATATCGAGTAATACCATACCCACATTTGGGTTTGCCTTAAAAACCGCCAACGCCTCTTTTCCAGTGATAGCTTCCAAAATAAGTATACCTCGATTCTTTAATAATTGTGTCAAATAGATGAAGCTACTCCTTTCATCCTCTACTATTAAAAGAGAAGTACCTGACAAAGACATCGGTGGCCTATCAGTAGCTTTAGGCTGTTCCGTTTGATGACTTTCATTGGGTACAATATTTGCAGGAATGGTAAAATTAAAAGTCGAACTCTCACCGATTGTTGATTCTACCCATATTCGACCGCCCAATAGCTCAACAAACTTTTTGGACAAATACAAGCCAATCCCGGTACCGCGGTATAAAGTCTCTTTATTTTCCTCAACTTTATAAAAACGATCAAACAAATGTGGGTGAAATTTCTGGTCAATTCCAATTCCGCTGTCGCTAACAAAAAAATGCAAAGTATCCTTCTCAAGCTCGCAACCAAAAGAAATTTGACCTTTTTGTGTGAATTTTATCGCATTATCCAACAAATTAACCATCACTTGGTTGATACGAGCTGCATCTGTAATTACACATAGATTATCCGGAGGCGACTTTTTAATCAGCTTCACCCCTTCTTTTTCTACTTCTTTAATTATTTTCTTATAGGAATCTTCGAGGATATCCAACATTTGGTTCACATATAGTCTGGCAGGAATAATCTTCAATTGATCCGCTTCAATCAAGGACACATCTAAGACATCATCAATCAAACGAAGCAAGGAGTTATTACTTTGGTTCATAATAGAAACATACTGCTGCTTTTCTTCCTCATCAAGATCATCATCGCCTAATAAATTACTAAAGCCGACGATGGTATTCAAAGGGGTGCGGATTTCGTGTGACATATTTGCCAGAAAAGAAGACTTTAACCGATCGGCCTCTTTGGCTTTTTTGTATTCTGAAAGGTAGTAATTTTTGGCAAGGGTCATTAACACATAAGCAAAAGCGCCATATAATATAATAGCAACATAGATATCAACAATACGAGCATGTGCACTAGGATAATCTCCAATAAAAACAAGACTGTCATACTCCAGGATAAACAAAACAAACACATTTGAGACAATCAGCAAATTGAGCAGAAGCAATTGGCGCCTTCTCATCATAAAAATCATATAGCTATACAACAAAACAAGCATGTAAAACCAAGGGCCGTGCGAGCCATAGTTAAAATACCAGGTAAGATTAATAAAGAACAATACACATACAATAAAAGACCATTTCACAGATTCGACATACACACCTTTCTTGGCCAGAAAATAAACAACTAAAAACATTAAAGTACTTACGATAGGTATTAATAGAAGGAATAAATCAAAACCTAGAACAACATTCACTACCAAAGAAATGGTAGAAAAAATAACAGCTGCCAGGCTCAGCTGTATTAGAAAACCTTTTTCAAAATCGAAAAAATCTTTCGATTTTGAAAATCCTTCATTTATATGCCACATAACAATACGCTTCATTAGTCATTTTGCTTGTTTGATATCTTTGCACAACTTAGGTTACTCTCGCTAATTCAGGCATCTAAGCTTATTAAACAATAATGAACTTGAGCAAAAATAATGAAAACATCACTCGGAGATAAAATTAGTTTGAATGATCGATTATTTTCGCCAGATGTAAGAAAGCGGCTGAACTATGCCGCCGGAAAGATAACTTAGCGTTTGCTTTCTAATTGAATAAGTATTTCTTTCAAAAGCATATCTTTATTCATGGGTTTCGGAAAATATGCATTAAATCCGGCTTCAAGGCATCGCTTCCTATCCGAACCCAGGGCGTGGGCAGTAATAGCAAAGACCGGGACATGCTCATCCAGTTTTCTGATTTCTTTCAGCGCTTCAAACCCGTCCATTACAGGCATCTTTATATCCATTAGGATCAGCTGCGTGTCGCGATGTGCCCTAAACTTATCCAATCCGTCCAAACCATTTATTGCATACATTGTATCAAAAACGGGGGCCTTTAAAATCGCTTTATAATACTGTTGGTTTGACACCTGATCCTCTACAACTAATACTTTGAAGTGCGAACCCGAGCGTTGTACTTTATTAATTGAACTATTTACGAACTCATCCTTCACTTCTTTGACATCCGTTTTCGGCAAAGTAAAATAAAATTCAGAGCCCTTATTTAATGCCGAGTTCACACCAATCTCACCGCCCAACAGTTCAACGATTTTTTTGCATAAAAACAAGCCAATTCCCGTTCCGCGAAACAATTTATCGTGCTTATCCTCTATCTTATAAAAACGATCAAATAAATACCCAAGATGCTTTTCACCAACACCTATTCCCGTATCTCTTACATAAAACCGCAGGTATTCTTTTTCAACACCAAAACCAAAAGTCACCGTACCGCCTTCCGTATATTTAATGGCATTATCCAATAAGTTTATCATTACCTGTCGTAAGCGATCACTATCAGTTCTGACAAATAACCTCTTTTCTGGGCTGGCATCAATAATATTAATCGAAGACAATCCCTTCTCTTTTATTATCATCTGATAGGTTTCTTCCAATTCAAACATCATTTTTTGTAAATCACAATTCTTGTAAACAAGCTTCAACTGATTGGTTTCAATAAGCGAAACATCCAGGATATCATCTACCAGGCGTAGAAGTGATTTATTGCTGGCATTAATAATGGAGATGTACTGTTTCCTATCTTCAGGCTTTAAATCATTATCTCCAAGCAAATTACTAAAACCAACAATGGCATTCAGTGGGGTACGGATTTCGTGCGACATATTAGCCAGGAAAGAAGTTTTTAAACGATCAGCCTCTTTGGCTTTTTTATATTCTGAATAATAAGCCTCTCTCACAATACTTAAAAAAACATAAAACACCAAACCATAATATACCAATGCAGAAAATACATCCAATACACGATCTTTATCTGTAGCATAATGTCCAACTATACCCGGATTTTCGTATTCCAAGATAAAAAGCACAACAAGATTAATAGCAGCGATTATACTCAGAATAACGGCCTCATTTTTAGTAAACACAAAAATAAAAAAACTGTAAATTATGACAAAGATGTATGGAGCAGGGCCATGAGAACCATAATTATAATACCATAAGAAATTAGTTACCAATATTGTAAAAAAGAGGAGAAGCCATTTTGAAATAGTGCGATATTTTTCTTTTTTTGAAAGAAAATAAATAACAACGTAAGAAATAAAGGAGGTTCCCGTAACAACCATTACTTGGTAATCAACATGAATCAAAAGGTTTACAAAATATCCCACGAAAGAAATCAAAATACCAACGAAAGCTAAGGAAGGAACAATCCTATTTTCAAGTTCAACTCTATTAGCAACTACAAATTGCTTTTTATGTGATACTTTATCTTTCATATTGATCAATATAAATTACTTTCGTAAAAGTAAATATAAATGGATTATAAACAATTATCAGTGGATAAAATTATTCCCATTTTAGTAAAGATTCCCAATATGGTATATTTTTACCAAACCAAAATGAAGATAAAATGGAAAATAAATTTTTTGAAAAAGCATCAGAAGTGGTTAATTATTTCAAGTCAACAGGAAAAGCGCTATTAACCACCGAGGACACCCCTTTTACAGGGGATCGAATTGAAATTAAAAACCATGGAAGTTTCTTAAACTTTTCATTATGTGACTATTTAAGAATTGCTACCGACGAACGTGTAAAACTTGAATCTATCGAAGCTGTTAAGAAATATGGTACATATACTGCAATTTCAAGAACGTTTCTAAAATTAAATATTTACCAGGAAGCTGAAGAAATCATTTCTCAGATTTTTGATAAACCAGTCTTGCTCCTTCCACGTACTACCTTATCCCATATTACTGTGCTTCCTATTATTATTGGAAGAAAAGATGCTGTGATTCTGGATCATCAGGTTCATACTACGGTACGAATAGCCACTGACATGCTAAAATCATATGGTATTCATATAGAAACTATACGACATAACGATCTAGATACATTGGCCAATAAATACCAAGAACTTGAATCGAAATTTGAAAAAATTTGGTACCTAACGGATGGTGTATACTCAATGTTTGGTGACACCCTTCCCACTAACAGAATTGAATCTCTTTTAAATAAATACGAGAAGTTGCACCTTTATGTTGATGATGCCCATGGGATGAGCTGGTCAGGTATTCATGGCAAAGGTTATGTACTTTCAAAAATGAAATATCATTCCCGGATGTTTCTAGTAACTTCCCTTGGTAAGGGATTTGGCGCAGGAGGAAGTGCTATAGTATGCCCTAATGAAGATATTCGTGAGAAAATTTTATTTCTTGGGGTTCCTTTAATGTTTACCTCACCCGTTGAACCAGCTACATTGGGTGCAATTATCGGATCTGCAAGAATTCATTTAGACAAAGAGATTATTGAAAAACAAAAACAACTTGAAATATTAATGAATTATTTCTATACCAATGCTAAGATACTGGATTTGCCTATTGTAGACTTTACACACACGCCAATTGCTCTTGCTGCAACAGGAACTCCTGAAATGACCAATGAAATTGGAGATGCCCTTTATAAAAATAAAATTCACGCTACAGGAGCCATTTACCCTGCTGTACCATATCACAATTCAGGGGTAAGGATTATGATAACCCTCTACCAAACAATTGATGATATGGATCTTTTATTAGATGTTTTACAGAAAGCCTTTAAGAATGCCTATAAGAAACGAGATCTATCCAATGAAATGATTCTGAGACGCTTTAAGTTAGGAAAATAAAAAAACCGTCAAGCCTATAAGCGGGATTCTGTTTCCTGCTTTAGGCAGGACATCTATCATTTATCTCGGTGACGGGTCACCCCGCCACTCTAGCAGCCTACCCTCCGGCATCGGACGAGCAGCCCTTAAAAGGAAATTTCCTTTGCCGGTATATTTGGCCTTGCAACCCATAAGGTTTACCCCATGACTATGTCACCACGGCCACGCGTGGGCTCTTACCCCACATTTTCACCCTTACCTGCTTAAATCCGAAAATTTAAGCATCGGCGGTTCTTTTCTGTGGCACTTGCTGTTCTCGTTGAAAACCAACGAGCCCTTCCTGTTAGGAAGTATGGCGCCCTGTGTTGTCCCGACTTTCCTCCTGACCATTTGATCCGGCGATAGAACAGCCTGACGGTTTCGTCTGCAAAAATACGTATTTACGCGCTCAAGCCTTATTTTTCTTTATAAAATCAGCCATCCATTGATTTGAAAAATCATATCTTTGCAAAAACTTAAACTAATGATACAATATTGCGGTCTTATTGGTACACCCGAAATGATTATGATTGCCATTGCGGTTCTTCTGTTATTTGGTGGAAAGAAAATTCCTGAACTCGCGAAAGGATTAGGCAAAGGCATACGTGAGTTTAAAAAAGTTGCCGATGAAGGTGAATTGGCCAAGGATTTAAAAGATGTAGCATCTGAAATTCGTGACTTTAAGGAAGATGTGAGCAAAATAAATCCTAAGAACATCTTAAAAGATACAAAAAAATCTTAAACTTCTGCTCGTAACAGCCCTGTATAATGTTACAGTTTTCCTGAAAGAGCAATTTTATCTTTTTACTTTTATCTTGTTTACTCCTTTACAATTTTTCCATAAAATACATGCTGAGCATCAATAGCTTTCAGCATATATATTCCGGGGTTTAGCCAATTTAAACCCTTAATCCTCAAACTAGTTGAGAAGGAGCCTTTGTTATATACTTTTTGATAAACCATTCGGCCACTCAAATCATAGAGCTGTATATTTAAGTCTCCCCGGATTCCTTGCAAGCGAATCTGAAACGCTGATCGGAAAGGGTTGGGATATATTTGAAGCAATGTACGTTTAGAAAAAGGCCGAATTCCCAGCCCAAGTGCCAGCAACGAGTCAGCCTTGGCAAAATCAGGGATTCCCCATCCCATCTGATTATTGGGGTCTGAATGATAGGAAGCTGTTTCTTTTAACGCCTGAATAATCTGCATATTGGAAGCCTGTGGATGAGCCTGCCACAGACAAGCCGACATCCCTGCCATAATCGGAGAAGAAAATGAAGTACCGTTGGCAAAAACTACTCCACTATCTGCATTTGCCACGGTGGCATCCTGCCCCATGGCCATTACTGTAGGTTTAATACGGCCATCATAAGTAGGGCCAACGGAACTAAATACAGCGCGCATTCCACTTGAATCCACAGCACCAATCGTAAATACGCTATCACCATCAGCAGGAGCACCGATCCATGGGAAAGTTACAGACTGCCCATTGTTTCCTGCACTATTCACCACCAATATGCCCTTACTGGCAGCTATTTCAGCTCCCAAAGTCGACACATTGGTTTTACCATCCATGTCCGAGTATGGGTGCGAATAGGTGGAGTCGTCAAAATCGATGTACCCCAATGAACTATTAATAATATCGGCTCCCACACTATCGGCAAACTCAGCAGCTGAAACCCAATTGTATTCTTCAATCACATTCTCGCTTGATGCATCTTCGGAAACCAAGAGCCAGTAAGATGCTTTAGGAGCGGTTCCTATCATTTCTCCGGGAATATCTGCGGCCATACAGGATAAAACCATTCGTCCGTGATAATGGACATAAACACTTCCGCCAGGCAACACAAAATTTTTGGTTCCCAACAGGCGACCTTCATCGCGCAAGCTATCAAAAAGGGCTTGCGTAGGCACGTCAGTATACCCTGCATCCAGTATGGCAATAACCATCCCCTGGCCCCTGAATCCTTTTTGCTGCAATGGAATTCCATCAATTTGTTTGATTTGTGTGAGTGCAGCACCATATTCCTTTTCAGTAACAGAAGTGGTTTTATAATGAGTAGGTGGCCTTTTATGGCTTGTTTCATTTTTAAAAAACACCTTTTGTTTATGTACGCCTTCTTTAAAGGAGATGGTTCGCTTCACAAAAGGTAAATTTTCAATGCTGTCGATTGCAGCTGTGTCGTTAGAAAAAATAGTGACCCCATTCATCCAGCGACTTCTCGTTAAAACATGTGCGCCATATTTTATTACCTCTTGCACATAGGTCGAATTAACAGGAATATCGTTTTCCTCCACAGCAATGCCATGTGCCTGCCTTCGGGTCAAAGCCCTTGCCGTTAGAAAAGCTTCAGGATGATCAAGCGAATAGGATGAATTATTTTTATCGGTAAACTGAATGAAATACTTATTGGGTGCAATTTGTGAGAAAGCTTGATAACTTAAAGCTATCAATAAGAAGAGTACTAAAGCAATTCTTTTTTGCATCCCAACTGTCATCATAGTCAATTTCACCATGTACTTATTTAATCATCGAATTATTGGCTTCATCAACATCAGGCACATCAGAAGCACCTAAAACAACTTTCTGAATTGTTTTGGTGCTATCTGCCTGAATAAGAACGGCTTTTCCTCCATGCTGCCATACAGAAACAGGCCTGGAAAAGGTATCCTTACTTCCATCGGCATACAGACAAAGCACCTTTACAGGCATGGGCAAACCACCAATATTTTCAATAACAATCTGATTGGAATTGGTGATCTTCTTAATTCCCTGATCAGCATAAGCACGGACAAAAAACCAGGGTTTAAAAAACCACATCATGTCGTGGCTGGCCACCTGGCTAAATGTATTAAAGAAATCAAATGGAATAGGATGTTTACCATGCCATCTATTTATAAAAACATGAAGGGCAGTCGAGAAAGCTTTATCTCCCATGGCATCCCTAAGAAATCTATAGGCCAGCGACGAACGGGTATAAGCCTGAATCCTGTAGTAGGAAAAATTGGTAAACAAATTGGAAGGGAGCATCAATGGCTGTTCCATTTCACGTCCGCTGGTGGAGTTGAAACGCTTCACATATCGCTGAAAATAGGGATAATCAGGAGCCATTTTCTTACTAAAGAGACCCGTAAAGTAAGATGCCCAGCCCTCATCCATCCAGGCATATTTTCTTTCATTGGTTCCCATAAAAAACGGGAAATAGGAATGGGAAATTTCATGAAATACCAAATTTGCAGCCGAAATATTGTCTTTAGGATCACCATCATTAGCCATCATAGGGGTTTCCATGCCACCATTGGGTGTTCCATTACTGAAAGAAGTCATGTGTTCGTATGGATACGGGTAGCCAGGCCACTGATAGGACATGAACGCGATACTTTTATGCGCATAAACAGCGGCTTTATTGAAGCTTCTGGGATTATCGGGAAAAATGGCATCAACGCGAACACGTCGTCCTGATGTAGAATCAACAAGGACAGAGGAAGCATCCCAGTTATAATTCGTGGTAGCAGCAAAAGAAAAATCAGTAACATTATTGGCCTTGAAATGCCACATATTTTCTTCATTATTTTTGAGCACCCTCTTATGATCCCAATCGCTCTTCCGGATAACATGCATTACTTGATCGGAAACCGAAACCGCTTTTAAACGCTTTAGAATATTTTTACGATATACTGTTTTAGCATTGATTAAATGGCCCGTAGCCCAAACTGCATATTCCGGAGGAGTGGTAATCTGAACATCATAATTGTTAAAGTCGTTGTAAAACTCAGTGATGCCATTGAATTCTATCCGATCCCATCCACTTATATCATCATAAACGGCGATCTGAGGATACCAATACGCAATAAAAAAGCGGCCATGACCATAATTCCCCATGCGATTATGGGATTTTTGCGAAATTTGAAAACTCCAGCTGGCTTCCAGCACCAGGGAGTCTCCGGGCAGTAGGCTGGCCGGCAACTTCAAATAACGATTGGTGCCAAAAAGATATCCAAATTGTCCGGCAGGGAGCTTTACCTCTTGGCCGTCAACTTTCACGCTTTTTATCTGTACACCATTGGTAACCGCGTCGGGGTCAATAGTCCAGGCACGTGCGCCACCTTTTTTAAACAAATCCTGATACAGACGAATAACCAGCATCTTTAAGGTATCAGGGCTATTGTTGAAATAAGTAACTTTTTCTGAACCCTCCAGGCTACTTTCTGCGGCCAACAATTTTGTCTGGATGCTGTAATGGGCATGGTTTTCCCAATAGTTAGGACCGGGACGTCCATCAAAAGAGCGGCTGCCTTTTTTGTAGGCATTCTGCACTTCAATGGGTATCATTTGTTTACTCTGCCCCCAAACCCAAGAGGATTGGATAAAAAAAAGAGCAACAAAGAAAAAACGTAAAGATTTGTTCATGGACTTATAATTTGAATGGATTGTAAAATTAATAAAATCCGCTTTGTTTGTACACTGATGAAAATTTTGATATTGGATTAAATGGATACTTTTGTCATAAAAACAGACAAGATGATACTGAGTGTCAATCCCTTTTCGGGAAAAGAAGTTTATCAACATAAAGAGCACAGTGCGAGCGAAGTTGAAGACATTATTCAAAAAACCCACCAAGCTTATCTCTCCTGGAGAAACTACGACTTTGCCACACGTGGAGCACTTTTTACACGTTTGGCGCAATTGCTTCGAAAAAATAAAGAGACCTATTCCCGGCTCGTCACTGAGGAAATGGGGAAAATCATTGTAGAATCAAGGGCAGAAGTGGAAAAATGTGCCTGGTTGTGCGACTACTATGCCGAACATGCGGCCTCCATGTTACAAACTGAAGTTTTTAAAACCGATGCGAGGGAAAGCTATGTTCGCTATGAACCGGTGGGAATTATATATGGTATCATGCCTTGGAATTTTCCCTTTTGGCAGGCTTTTCGTGCTGCCGTTCCCACCATGATGGCTGGCAATACTTTTATTTTAAAACATGCTCCCAACGTGCTTGAAACGGCTAAAACCATTGAGAAACTTTTTTTTGATGCCGGTTTCCCGGAAAATGCTTTTAGTAATGTGATCATTTCCCTTGAATTATCTGAAAATATCGTTGCCCACCCGCTGGTGGAAGGGGCCACGCTCACCGGGAGTCAACGAGCCGGATCAGCTGTGGCAGCCCAAGCCGGTAAATATTTGAAAAAAAGCGTAATGGAATTGGGCGGTTCCGACCCCTACATCGTTCTGAAAGATGCCGAATTCAACTCAAGTTGTAAAACCGGAGTCTGTTCTCGTATGCTCAATGCCGGTCAGGTATGTATCTCAGCCAAAAGGTTCATCGTTGAGGAAGATATCCTAGATCAATTTCTTGAAGAACAAAAACGGCTGCTTGAAAATATGGTTTTGGGGGATCCGCTATTGGAGGCTACTGATATGGGACCCATGGCACGGGCTGATTTAGTGGAGCATATCGAAAAACAAGTGGCAGAATCGGTTGCCAAAGGGGCGAAAATCCTATGTGGAGGTCACCGGCTGAACGATCATTCTCTCTTCTATACCCCCACCCTGCTAACAAATGTTCATAAAGGAATGCCTGTTTTTGACGAAGAAACATTTGGCCCGGTTTCGGTTGTAATTCCCGCCAAAGATGCTGAGGACGCCTTGCGTATTGCCAATGATACGCCCTTTGGTCTGGGAGCAAGCTTGTGGACTGCTGACTTGGAACTGGCGGAGAAAATGGCAGCAAGAATAGAGGCAGGAGCCGTATTTATCAATAGCATGACCAAATCGGATCCACGCCTACCCTTTGGCGGCAGCAAACGCTCCGGCTATGGTCGCGAGTTAGCGTATTTGGGAATACGGGAATTTGTCAATTCTAAAACTGTTTGGATCGCCTAATACGAATCGGTACCTTGCTATAGCATTATCCCAGGTGGAACACAAATTCCGCCAGAGAAAAATAAATGATCAGGCCGGTAGAATCCACCACGGTAGTAAGTAATGGGCTACTGATAACCGCAGGGTCTAACTTAAACTTAGTTAATACGATGGGGAGCAAACTTCCGAGCAAATTGGACCAAATGGTAATGGCGAACATGGAAATCGCAACAACCATTCCGACGGAAGAGCCGCCTCGCCAAAAGAAGCCCCTGACATAAAGGATTATGGCTAAGGTTAAACCAATCATCAAGCCAACAAGTAGTTCTTTTTTCATTACCGTGAACCACTTCTTCACTGATAGAGATCCTGTTGCCAGTGCCCTAATAATAAGGGTAGAAGATTGCGCCGCAATATTTCCACCACTATCAATGAGTATCGGAATGAAAAAGGCAAGTGCAATCACTGCCTGTATAGCATTTTGGAAGTGGGCAATGATACTGGATGAAAAGAAATCGGTCACCAATAAAATCATCAGCCAACCAATACGTTTTTTATACAAGGTGAGCGCGGAAGCAGAATAATACTTTCCCTCCACAGGGACAATGGCTGAAGACTTCTGAAAATCCTCATTGGTTTCTTCTTCCATCACATCCAGAATATCATCCACAGTAACAATACCAACCAGAACGCCTTCATTATCAATTACAGGCAGTACATTCAAATCGTATTTTTTTATCGTCTTATAGGCTTCTTCCTGGTCATCGACAGCATGGATACAGATAAAATCTCTGTCCATAATGTCGTTCACCATATCTTGCGCATCAGCAAGCAAGAACCTCCGGATGGGAATATTGTCGATAAGCTTCAGGGTGTTATCTTCAACATAGATCATGTTAATGGTCTCTGCATCCTCCCCCACTTTTTTTATTCTCTGAATGGCTTTTTCCACACTCCAGTCAGGCTTTATTACAACATAATCAGGAGTCATTATTCGCCCGACACTATTTTCGGGGTATCCCAAAAGGCCCATTGCTTCTTTTCGTTCTTCTGGCGACAACAGGTTTAGCAACTTTTGGGTAAGTTGCCCGGGTAATTCCTCAAAAACAGATGTCCTGTCATCAGGTGGCAGTTCCTCCAACAACTCTATAATGTGCTTATCTACAATATGGGTCAGGATAAACTCCTGTTGCATAGGGTCCAGCTCAGAAAAAACCTCAGCTGCTTTTTCTTTAGAAATCAAACGAAAGGCAATGACAATATTCTTCTGGTGGAGGTATTTAAGCTGATCGGCAATGTCTTCAGGCCTCATTCCGGTCCAGACAACCTTAATGGATTCCCACTCTTTATCATTGATAAACTTCTCAATGTCAAGTATAATTTTTTGATCCACCATAATCCTAAGGTTTTAATAAAATATCCTGAATTGCGGCGCAAAGATAGGTGCTTTTCAATAAAATGTTGTCCATGAAGGAAACAATTCCCGGTTGCATACCGCGTATGCAATGAGGCTGTTGTGTTTCAACAACATCCTATTGTCATTCATCAGCTATTTTTGTTGCTGTAAGTTTTGAGTAATTTAAAAGGCACAAGCAAAAACTTGTGCCTTTTAATTTTCAGGCTTGTTTTTAAATTAGGAACAGATTAGTCCGTAATAACGACCTTTTCAGCATATACTTTGTTTCCTTTGATTACTTGTAAATAATAGATACCTGCCCGATACCGGCTTACATTTATAGTGAAGCGTTTTGATTTTACTTTCTTTTGATAAACAGGTTTATTGTATGAATTGAGCAACTTAACGGTAAATCCTTCATTGGCTTTTTCGGTTGTTGCCGTAGCCAGGGTGTCTTTTAGTTCTACGGTTATTGTTTGGTTTGCGGGGTTTGGGCTTACGCTTAATGGGTTAACTCCCCCGCCACCACCTGAACTTACATTCACAGAACCGCCACCAGTTGCACTGTAACCACATTCATTTCTTGATTTCACGTAAAAATTACCCCACCCGGTTGTGGTTGCTTCAACGGTACAATGAACATCGCCCTCACTTATTTTTTCAATACTTCCTGTTACGGTCCAAATATATTGATATGGCAATCCCGGCCCGGATACTACAAGAATTGCTTTTATTTGGCCAAGAGACATTTGATAGGTTGGATATCCCGATGGGTCAGTAATTGGTTGGCCGGGATTGCCCACCCAAAAATCATCTTTCCGAATGGTTACATCGCCACAACTACCCGAGATTGTTGCTTGTACCCAACCGGCATCGGATGCCAAAGGAGCAGCTTTAACCGTATAATTATCAGTATTCTGCCCGCTGACATAAGATAAGTTGCTGCTGTTTGTCCAGTTTACTGTTGTTCCGGACGGGCGGTTACGAAGGGTGAAAGTGGAACTGGAAGTACAGACTGGAGAAAAGCCGGTGATATAAGGTGATACAGCTACTACCGCATTATATACATTTAATCTACCATAACCAAGTTCATTGGAACGGCCATTGGTATATGTGTAACCTCCAACTTTATCTGCTGTATTTTGAAAAACATTACGTATTTGTTGGTTGCTTATAATTGGATTGATTTGCTTCATTAATGCTATTGTTGCTGAGACTTGTGGCGCCGCAAAAGAATTGCCAGTGCCATAAACATAATTATCAAACAGCGTTGTACTATATATATCTTCTCCTGGTGCAGCAATAAACAAATTTGAACCATAATTTGAAAAGTCGCTTTTTTGATCATTTTGATTAGTTGAGCCAACTGCTATTACATTAACGTTACTTGCAGGATAGTCTACGGTCGAAGAAGAGTTGTTCCCCGCAGCACATACTATTGTAACATTTGCATTCTCTGCAACCTGAATAGCTGAATCAATAGCATTTGACTGTGGAACTCCCAAACTCATTTGTATTACTTGTGCTCCATTATTTACCGCATAAAGAATAGCATCATCAATAACACTACTATTTGGATTAGTTTCGCCAATAAGTAAAGGCATCAACATAACGCCCTTACTATTATTCCCCCCAGCCAATCCTGCTATTCCGGTATTATTGTTCGATTTTGCAGAAACAATACCTGACACTTGTGTGCCATGTGAATTTATAGTACTCCTTGAGTTATTATCTTGATTCGCAAAATCCCATCCTATCCAATCGTCTATAAATCCATTTCCATCATCGTCGATACCATTTCCTGTTGTCGGATCATAATAAACACTCCAAGCATCTTCGCTTGGATTATGCCAAATATTATTGAAATTATCAGACCCATTTCCTAAATCTTCATGTAACCAATCAGTTCCAGAATCAAGAATTGCCACAATAATACAAGAATTACCATGTACAATATCCCATGCATAAGGCACTTTGGTTTTATTCAAATACCATTGATTATTATAAGTAGGTGTCATTTGGCGTGAATACTCCATATTCTCCAAATGCATTGATATCCACATTTTCGATATAATCCAACCCCTGTAGTATTTCTGCAAATTGAAGAATGTCATAGTTAGGCGGAATTTCAATATCGGCATAGCCGGTTGATGCTTTGCGAATTAGTTTTATATTGAATTTTCCTTTTAACTTATCTAACCCATCTTTTGATAGTGCCTTAAACTTAACAGTTATTACCTTACTATCAACTTTATAATATTTTTCTGGATGTGTTTTATCAGCTATTAGCCATTTTTCACCTTTTTTTTTAAGTAGTTTGTTCTTAAAATTAAATGTAGTTGATATTTGGGCATTTACTATGTGTAAACAAAATAGAAAAATTGAAATTGATAAATATCTTTTCATGATTTTTGATTTAGTTGGTTTTAATAAAGGGTTCAACAGCAACAATAAACTCAATATTATATTGTTGTTCAATTTTCGGTATTAAAGCATAAAAATAAGCGCTTCCTAAAGCAGCATATCCCCCCTCTTTAACTTGCACCTTATAGACTATTTTGTTAGTCTCTGAATATTTTAGTACATCCTGACTCAAAATGGTAGGACAGATACCACCAACTGCTTGTGAACCTGCCAATAAAGTATATTTGGAAAAATCTATAGTGGGGAGCCTATATCCAGAGTCACATTCAAATAAAGATTCATATTCAGATTGGCTATTAATAACAAACCGTGTATCTTTATGATATACATCTTTTAAATAACAAGAATCACCGCATACCGATAACCCACTGACTGTTTTAACAGGTATTTCTTCAGGTTTCTCATTTTTTCCACAGCTAAAAGCCATAATTCCGATTATTCCACTCAGGAATAAAATTTTTAATATTGTTTTCATAGCACGTTGATTTTGAATGAGTTTTTAGGTTTGTAAATAAAATATATACAGGTTGAAACGATTTTCGCTTTATCGCAATAGGCTTGCCGTTATGGCCTGAAAGATGACAGGGTATAATAAGAGACAAAAGCATGTCGGTGTTGTTGGTTAATTAATTGATGCTAAAGGTAATATTATTTATTGGCGAATACAAGTTTTTTTGTGTGTGCTTTACCTTTATATAAACAATTTACAACTATAGACAAGGTATAATTCCTGCCATCGCAGCTGCTCAAGCAGGAAGACTTGCACCAGTTTGGGTCAGACATGCAAGATGATGCCATCCATTTTAAAAACAAGTAAAACAACAACGAACAGCTACGTATATTAAAGGTGGATGTGAAAACACCATTATCGCTAATCAAGCATAAAAAAAGAGGATACCCGGGAAGGTAACCTCAAAAATAATCCTTAACCAACACCAGTCTTATTGAGATGCCAAACCAAAATTCTGAGTATTGAAATTTCCTGCCAAAATTGACACATCAGCAGAATCTGTCACATATCCATCTTTCTCAGCATTAGCAGTATACGTTCCGGCTGGTATTCCCGGTATCCAGTATTCACCAACATAGTGTAGTTGACCGTAAACATCCGTAAAAGATTGATCCAGACTGTAGGTGTCATAGGTCTCCCCATTTACATTCACATACACATGTGCACCACCAATAGGATTCCCTGATGCATCAAACACCATTCCTACAAGACTACCTGCAGTTGTTAAATTAGCTACTTTTACAATCGGTTTGAAAATGTAAGAACCTCCACCTTTTATTGCAACAAATGATCGGTCCACATCTATATCGAGAACGATATCTGGTGATAAACCTTCACCGACGGTGGCAACAGGTTTAAAAGCCAGGGTCATTTTATTTCCGGGAAATTTAACCGGATATATCTTTCCGTCTTTTGCAACCCATCCTTCGGAAACAAGTACTTCGGCAAAGTCATATTCACCTGGAGGTATAGATAAAATACCGAGATCTCCCATGATCCCGATATTCATGTGAAGCAGGTCGTTAAAATACTCAACTTGATTCCAGACAATAACCCGCTTTTCCTTAATTCCCAATTTAACATTTCCTTTCCGTACCATAATGATACTGGAAAGTTTACCACCCGCTGAATCAAATTCCGAATTATTTACAAATCTAATTTGTAAACTTAATTTCCCCTGACCTGAAAGTAATGATGATTTCAGCTGTGTATTTTGCACAGGTTGAAGATTTTCTAAAACTCCGGTGTTGCGGGAACAGGATAATAAACCCAAAGCAAGGCTTATTATAACGAGGGTAGATTTAATTCTCATGTCAATAGTTTTTGTTAATAATGAACCAAATGTAATAAATGTTGATGAATATACAGCACTTTTGGATAAATGTTTACCTAAATCATACTATTTTAATGAAATGCTAAGTTGATTGGAGGAGCACCGGGAGGAATGTAACATTGAAAAGAATGGTTTATTTTTGAAGTGAAATTCACAAAAAAATGGCAGAAAATCATCAGCATAAAGTGCTTAAAGGACGAAATCTTTTTTGGTCCATCGTATTAAACCTTGTAATTACCATTGCCCAGATAATCGGGGGCATCATTTCCGGCAGTATTGCCTTGCTCTCGGATGCTTTGCATAATTTCAGTGACGTTTTGTCGCTGTGCATTTCATATTTTGCAAACAGGCTGGCGCAAAAAAGCTCTACCATCAAACATACTTATGGATACAAACGAGCGGAGATTTTGGCCGCTTTTATCAATTCGGCAAGTCTCATCGGCATTGCTGTTTTCCTGGGAGCAGAAGCTATTCAGCGCCTTTCACATCCCCAGCCTGTTAATTCGCTTATCGTAATATGGCTCGCGGTGGCTTCCATTGTTGTAAACGGTGGCTCGGTATTACTTATTCATTCCGGGGGGAAAAACAATATCAACATTAAATCAGCTTACCTTCACTTATTTACAGACATGCTCACTTCTGTTGCCGTACTCATCGGTGGATTGGTGATGAAATACACTGATGTTTATTGGATAGACGGGATAGTTACGCTAATTATCGCGCTTTACCTGATATATTCCAGCTGGCATTTATTCATGGAATCAATAACGATTATTATGCTTTTTTCACCAAAGGACATAGACATCGCTAAACTTGCCGCTAAAATCGAATCCATTGAAGGGATTAAAAACCTGCATCACCTACACCTATGGCGGTTGACCGATAAGCAGGTAAACATGGAGGCTCATATTGATTTGGAATTTGACCACAATATTTCAGCCTTTGAAGAGCATCTACTGAAAATTCAAAAAATTGCTACAGAAAACGGCATCAGTCATGTTACAATTCAGCCGGAGTTTAACGTTAAGGACAATAAGGATTTAATACATAGACATTAAGCCGGGCAAAAGCCAACATCATTCTTTTTGTACTTTTGCAAGATGCGAATTGATATCATTACCATATTTCCAGAGATGTTTGAGGGCTCCTTCGATCATTCCATCATAAAAAGGGCAAAAGACAAAGGCTTGGTAGAAATTTACCTGCATCAGCTACGCGATTATTCTGATGACAAACATCGCAAAGTAGATGATTATGCTTTTTCGGGAGGCGCAGGCATGGTAATGATGATTGAACCCGTGGCAAAAGTCATTGAAAAATTAAAAAGTGAACGCCATTACGACGAAATAATTTATACGAGTCCCGATGGGGAATTGTTCGATCAACCCATGGCCAACACCTATTCCACCTTTCATAACTTACTGATTTTATGCGGCCACTATAAGGGCATCGATGAACGGATTCGCGAGCATCTTATCACCAGGGAAATTTCCATTGGGGATTATGTTCTATCGGGCGGAGAATTGGCCGCAGCTGTATTTGTGGACAGTATCGTACGTTTGATTCCCGGGGTTTTGGGGAATGAGGTCTCTGCCTTGAGTGATTCTTTTCAGAACAAATTGGTTTCGCCTCCTGTATACACCCGTCCTCGCAATTTCAGGGGATGGGAAGTACCTGATATTTTACTTTCAGGCAACGAAAGAATCATTGAAGAATGGAAATACGAACAATCCATACAACGCACCAAAGAACGACGTCCCGGGCTTTTGGAAGATGAATGAAGCGCTATACTCCATGCAAACAGTTGTCTACTATGAACGGCTATACTTTTACCAACAAATAGAGGTTAATAATTCATAAAGTATTTTCATGCATTTTATTTGCTAATAAAGAAATAGCAGTATATTTGCACTCATTTTTGAGAATTCACTACAAAGCATAATAAGATGAGCAAGCAGGCATTAATTCAACTGATAGAAGACAGTGTAGCAGTCAAAGATTTTCCGAAATTCAAAGCTGGTGACACTATCACGGTAACCTATAAAATTAAAGAAGGGAATAAGGAGCGCCTCCAGAAATTTCAAGGAGTGGTACTCCAACGAGTTGGAAGCGGCCACACTGCTACTTTCACCGTTAGAAAAATTTCAGGAAACATAGGTGTTGAACGTATTTTCCCTATTTCTTCTCCTTTTATTGAAGAAATTGTAGTCAATAAAGTGGGTGTTGTGCGCAGAGCCCGTATCTTCTACTTTAGACAACTTCGTGGTAAAAAAGCCAGAATCAAAGAAAAAAGACGTTAGTCTTATTTCAAAAAAACAAAAAGAACTCCAGACATCTGTCTGGAGTTCTTTTTGTTTATCAGTTACCCAAATCAGTATAAACGACACTCCCTTCATAGGCAGCAGAAATTTTCTCTGCATTCATCTTATCTTTCTCTGTAATAATCATCGGTGATTCCTTTGTCATAAAAACCAAGTAAATTACTACCACCATCAAGACAGAAAAAAGTATCATCCAGTCGTTTAGATAACGGTTATTTCGAACGCTCATACCTGCAACAAAAAGCAAACCGGATATCTGGCCAACCCATAACAACAATCCCTGGGAAATGGATTCAGGAGCCGGATAGCTGATTTCAGCAGCATATTGAAAACCAACAGGTCCGGCACTCATGATAAAGAAGCCCAGGATAAAGGCCGAAGCCAGTGCAATTCCGTAGACAAAGGACGGGTCGTGGAAAAAATATCCTGTTAAGCTCAGTCCTAACACCCCGGGCAAAGCACCTATGGTGCAAATCACCATGAATCGCTTACGCATCCTATATTTGTCCGAAAGAATCGGGATAATTACCGCCCCAAAAATTCCACCAATAAGCATAAATCCCCCTATTAATCCATCAGAATCCTGAATTCCCAGGTTTGCCGAAATGGAATCTGTCATGGAACTGATGGCATTAAAAATACCTAAACCAATCAGAAAAACGAAGGAGGTTAAGATCATATCACGCTGTTTCAAAATGTGCTTGATGCCCTTGAAAAAACTTTGACGAACTAAATCATCAGCAGCGGGAGGGGTTGGTGGTTTTTCTTTCAACAAGAGCAAAGTAATAACAGCAGCCCCAAATGTGAGCCATCCATAAAGCATGAGCATGTGAGGAAAACCACTACCATAGTTGGCTTGATGCGGGTCAGTCCCGATTAATAAAGGGGTCACCAGCATGGCAAAAACGATACCCAGGTATTGTGCCAGGATAGCAAAACCAGCAGCAAGGCCCCTTTCCCGTAAAGGAAACCATCGAACAGTTACGGCAGTAACGGCATTCAATACAAGAGGTTGTGCTATAGCCAAGCCCACTTGTGCAAGCACAACGATAAGGAAGCTGTCAGCGTAAAAACCCTTCACCAAACCTGAAATAGCAGCGATCACAGCTCCTAAGCCAATGCCAACTCGAATGCCATAAGTATCGATAATATAAGAAGCCGGGAAGCTCACAATGATATAAACCAACATATAAACCATGGCCAGGAAATCAATATTGAAAAAAGAATTCTGGTTGAACTGGCCCTTATAAAAAACCTCAGCGGGTCGTTCCACTGATGCATGGGAAAGCCATTGAAGCTGAATCACGAAAGAAATTATCATGAATATGGCCAGGATAACCCAGCGATACCTATAAACTTTAAATTCTGATTTTACCATAAGATGTATTGTTTGTTTATTAGTTGTTAATAATACACATGCTTTTATACAGCCAAATTTATAGCTATTTTTATCATTTGCAAAAAAGCACCCGATCCGCACCAAAATGAATTGATAAACGATAGTGATATTTCACCAATACCAAAACACCTCTGGTATGTTTTGGAAAATTGAGTTTTTGCTAATTGGAATTTATTTGTTTTTTTGGCGAATTGGAAATTGAAATTTTGGAACAGTTTTTCGCTCACCATTCACGATTCACCATCTTCAATCACCTTAAATACTGAGTCAATCACGGTTCCGTCCACCCACTTTATAACGGCTACTATTTCATCACTGAGCTTGGGTTTATCCGGCACACCGCATATTTCCTCAGCCTCGTCTTTCAACTCTTCGATGGTTTTGATGGGCAAACCCGCTCTTTTTGTTTTTTCGATAAGGTCTTGCCGCAGTGGATTGATGGCAATTCCCCGTTCAGAAACAATAACATCGATCATTTCACCGGGCGCACATAAGGTGGTAACCTCATCACGAATTACCGGAATACGATCGCGAAATAAAGGAATGGGCAGGATGGTTGTCTTGCCAAAGAGCGTATTTTGCCAACCTCCTATACCATGCAAAAGGTAACCATCCGAATGGGATACCACATTGGCATTGAAATGAACATCTACTTCAGTAGCTCCCAAAACAACAACATCAACCATGGAAGCAAAATTACCTTTGCCATGATAATTGTAAGATGTGAAAGGGGAAGTCCACACATGATTGGGATTTTCGCGCATGGAACGTACGCCATCCAAATCAAAAGTCTGGCCGTCGAGGATGTATTCCACCAGTCCCTCTTCAAGCATTTCCACAGCATATTTGTTGCTTCCGGCGCGGATAAAACGTGCTTTCCAATTGTTTTTTCTCAGAATATCACCAAAATAGTTACCAATGGACAAAGCCGTACCGCCAGCTCCTGCCTGATAGGAAAATCTGTCATGAATTAATCCGGTAGCCTCGCAGAATTTGGCCGTGAGTTCTGCAATCAACAAGCGGTCAGGGCTTTTCGTGATTTTGGTGGTACCTGAAATTATTTTTTCGGGAAGCCCTACCCTATCCACTTTTACAACATAATCCACAAAATTCCCTTGAATTTGCCAGGGAATGGCCGGAAAAGGGACTAAATTATCTGTTACCACTATCACCTTGTCGGCATATTGCGAATCTGCCAGGGCAAAGCCCAACAGTCCACAGGCCGCAGAGCCGTCCACTCCGTTGGCATTCCCAAAAGCATCAGCTGTAGGAGCGGCAATAACAGCAATGTCAATCTTGACCTCACCATCCTGTATGGCTTGATAACGTCCGCCATGCGAACGTAAAATGCCCATACCGGCCATTTTTCCTTCAGAACAAAATTTACCTAAGGCTCCGTTCATACTGCCTTCAATGTGGTTGATGGTTCCATCTTCCAAATAAGGTATCAAATGAGCATGACAAGGAAAGGAAGCCGAAGGAAACCATCGCAGGTTTTTGATCCCCAGCTCGTGCGCAATATCAAAAATTTGATTGGCAATGAGGTCGCCATCACGAAAATGGTGATGGGTCGATATAGTCATCCCATCGCTTAAGCCTGCTTTAATTAGTGCGTCCTTAAGGCTTGACAATACTTTATTACCATCCTCAGGATAATCGGCACAGCTCGATATTTTAGGGCCATATTTCCTTCCCGTGGGCTTGTATTTTCCTATCCCCATAAATGGGATGTGTTCCTCACCATTAATGATAGTCGGAACCATGCGCCCCACTGCGTTTTTAACTAGCTTATCGTATTTCATAATCATGCTGATAATTTGTCATTTGCCTTCGGCGTCATAGGGGCTTCGCCCGTCATTCTGTTGTCATCGCTCACTTTTATCTTTCGCCTTTTATCTTTTGTCTTGGATCAGTAATCCAGTTTTCTGATAATTTCCCCGTATTTATCGCTAATTGAATCGTTGTGACTGCCCGTTTCACCACTGGAGGATCTATCATTTTAGAGCCTAAAGAAACCACGCCAAGCCCTTTAGCTTCAGCGTTCTTAAAAGCAATATATATCTTCTTGGCTTTTTCAATTTCAGCTGCTTCGGGTGCATAATTTTCGTGGATTACCCTGATTTGACGTGGGTGGATACAGCCCATACCGTCAAAACCAAGCGCTTTAGAACGTTTAACATTTTGAGCCAGAGCTTCCATGTCAGAGACATCGGAAAATACAGAATCAATGGGCTGAATACCTACAGCCCGTGAAGCATTGACTACCATAGAACGCGCAAAGAAAGATTCACCTCCTTCATTGGTACGGCTTACACCCAGATCAGCAGTATAATCTTCCAGCCCAATCGCCATGGACACCACGTTTTGACTCGCCTGAGCTATTTCATAAGCATTCATAACCCCTTTGGCACTCTCGACTATCGGCATCAACCACACGGGATTGACTATGTTAAAATTTTGGCGTAAAGCCTGGATTTTTTCATCTACTTTTTTGATATCATCAGCCGATTCACATTTAGGAATTAAAATCAAATTGACATGATGAGGCACTACATATTCCAAATCTTCCAATCCCGCTTCACCCTGGTTGATGCGAACCATCCGTTCGGCACCATAAAAATGCAGGTTCCTTAATGCGTTGCGAACCAAAAAGCGGGATTCAACCTTTTTAGCGGGCGCAACAGCATCTTCCAAATCGAGGATAAGGCCATTGGCTTGATGTATTCCGGCATTAATCATGAGTTTGGGACTGTTGCCGGGCAGGTAAAGTCGTGAAAAACGAAACTGGTCTTTTTGACTTGCCGTTGTATTCTCTTTCAACTGAGGCAAAAGAAATTCTTTATCAACAGCCATTGTCATGCGAATGGCAGCTTCGAGCCTTGCGGCAAGGACAAAATCAAGTGCCCCGGTATCTTCAATTTTCAGATGAGCATGTTCTATCCCAAAATGTGCAAGAACCCTTTCCGTCAGTTGGGTAATTTGTTTTCCATAAAGTGCTTTTACGCGACTTTGAAGCTCAATATCATGACCACCAGAGGTTGTTATTTCCACTTCCACATAACAATCTGACTTTATTCCGTCACCCCGATTCCCGGCAAACCCAATAGATTTCATAAGTTTGTTTTATTGTTCACGACAAAGGTACATTCAGTTTTCTGAATATACCAAAGGAATTGCCTAAAGTTTATAGTACTTAGAGTTTGTCCATAGGACTCCATCGAGGATTTAATCTATACTAAATTAAAGAACAAGGAATGTCGATTTTTAAAGGAATATTGATAAGCACGCAAAACGCTTGCTGCAACTAATGGCTTTATGCTTATTTTTGTCCGCCAACATCGGAGGAAAAAACTTTCTCTCCAATGCACGAATCTGAAAAGCTTCTGAAGTCGGCTTTTCATTAAAGTTAAGCCATGTTTAAAGAAAAAATTTACCCCTATTTACTGGTCAGTTTACAAATTGGGAGTCTGCTATTCATCGTCCTAAGCGGCTCGTGGTTAGCAACACATTGGTATGGATTATTGCTCGAAGCTGTAGGAGTTATCCTTGGGATATGGGCCATTTATATCGCCGGTATTCACAATGTTAATATCGCCCCAATGCCAAAGGAAGGTGGCGTACTTATTACCAATGGCCCATATTCGCACTTGCGCCATCCAATGTATCTAGCGCAGGTAGTGGCAGTAATTCCACTGGTCAGCGATCATTATACACCACTTCGCCTCATTGTTCTTTTTGTATTGATTTTCACCCTGTTATTTAAAATTAATTATGAAGAGAAGGGATTAATTAAACAGTTTGGAGCAGCCTTTAAAGATTATCAAAAGCATACCTTTCGCGTGCTGCCATTTCTTTACTGACGAAACGGTGAAAAATTGGCAGTTCTGTAAAATAGTCATCCTTCAAAAGGCAATTTTGCTATTGGCATGTAAATTGATTGTAGGTTAAGCCAATCATAAAACGAGTATGAATATGTCATTGAAAGAAGTCCACTCCTATGAGGAAATGTTGAACACATTGGACGAAAAGAAGAAAAGTTATGTATTACTTTATAAAAAATCATCTGACACGAGTGAATGCAGCTATAAAAACATTGAAGGTGCGCTTGGCCAGGTAAAAGATGTAAATGTACTTGTGGCAGACGTGACAAGCGTTCGAGATATCCACCCCAACTATGCTGTGACAACAGTGCCATCTTTGCTGGTTTTTGACGGGAAAAATTTCTCTAAAATTGTCAAGGGATGCAATGAATCAAACTATTATAAAGGGCTCTTTGAAGATAATTTTTATTCTTCTTCCTCTGCCGATGGTGCAGAAAAGCCTCAAAAAAGAGTGACAGTATACTCCACCCCATCCTGTTCGTGGTGTAAGACGCTGAAAACCCATTTAAAGAGTAACGGGATTCGGTTTCGTGATGTGGACGTTTCAAAAGATCAACGAGCGGCCGAAGCCATGGTTGCTCGAAGTGGTCAGCAGGGAGTTCCTCAAACCGACATCAATGGTGAAATGATTATAGGATTTGACAAAAATAGAATCAATACTTTATTAGGAATTAAATAATAATTAATCTCAAAAATATCAGAAGATGAAAGAATTACAGCCATTAAATGAAAATGTTTTATTGGACATTACCGAAGACAAAAAACAGCAAACCACCGCCAGTGGAATAATTATTCCTGACACCGCGAAAGAAAAGCCTCAATATGCTAATGTAGTGGCAATCGGGGATGTTGAGAATTGTGGTATTGCCATTGGAGATACCGTATTTTACAAAAGGTTCACCGGTACTGAATTTGATTTCGAATCAAAAAAATACCTAATGGTACCTTATGCTGATCTATTGGCAAAAATTGTGGAAACCGAAGAAATTTAGCCTACGAATATTCCAATTAAAAGCCGCCTGTGAGCGGCTTTTTTTATGCCTATTTATTTTTGAAACTTTTGAAAGCTTTTCCTAACGAAATTATCATATCACTGGCTAAGGTAGCTTCCTGTCCTACTTTTTTGGCTGCCAGATCACCTGCTGTCCCATGAAGAAAAACGCCCAAAATGGCTGCGTGTTCAGGAGCATACGACTGTGCCAAAAGTGAGGTGATAATCCCTGTTAAGACATCTCCACTGCCGGCGGTGGCCATCCCCGGGTTTCCTGTTGAATTAAAATAGCAATGACCATTGGGTAAACAGATACTGGTATGGGCGCCTTTGAGGACGACAATAAGTCCGTAGCGTATGGCAAAGGCTCTTTGCATTTCAATTTTTTCAAAATCATCATGCCATTTCCCTGCCAGCCGCTCAAATTCTTTGGGGTGTGGGGTCAAAATGCTATTGGGGGCGAGGAAGGAAAGCCAGGTCTTGTTTTCAGACAAGATATTCAAGGCATCGGCATCCACAACCATCGGTTTCCTATAATTCTGTATAAGAAGCTTCAAGGCCATCTGAGATTGTTGTTCCATGCCCAGCCCAGGGCCAATACCTATGGCATTATATGGACTTAAGTCAGGTACTTCCGAAAAATAATTGTCGTAACGATCAATACTCAACATGGCTTCCGGCAAAGCCGTTTGCAGGATGGGATAACCAACTTTAGGAATATGGACATGTAGCAAACCCACTCCCGCCCTTAAACAGGCATGAGCAGCTAAGATGGCAGCACCCATTTTACCATAACTCCCTGCGATAAGTAAGGCATGCCCATAACTGCCTTTGTGAGCAAATTTGTTTCTAACTTTCAATAAATGGATCAAATCCTGTTTTAACACATAAAAGTTATCTACCGAAACCTCGGCAATAAAATCAGGGTGTAATCCAATATCGAGCACATGCCAGCTTCCCACAAAAGCATCATTTTCTGCTAACAGGAGAGCAAATTTAGGAAACTGAAAACTGAGGCTGTAATCGGCATGTACAACCGCTGCTTTAGAGCCCACAGAGGATTTATCGGCATATAATCCCGAAGGGATGTCGATGGCAATCTTAACGGCTTCAGCGTGATTTATTTTTTCAATTATTTCCAGAGACAAGCCTTCTGTCGGCCGGCTTAGTCCCGAGCCAAATAGCGCATCTATAATGACATCTTCTTCAGAAATTACAGGAAAATCGTCCTTTTGCCTGATGTCAAAAAGCATTTCCGGTGAAATCGTTTCCAATCGACGGTAATTTTCAGCAAAGCCATCCGAAGTTTTTTCAGCATATCTAACTACACAAACTACGACATCATATCCGGCATTTTTCAACATCCGCGAAAGCGCCAGCCCATCTCCACCATTATTGCCAAGGCCGGCAAACACAATAAAACGATGGGTGGAATCCACCTGCTTGTTAATCCATTTGAAGAGTTGCCTTGATGCCCTCTCCATCAAGTCTACATCTGCAATGGGTTCCTTTTCAATCGTGTAAGCATCTGCCTCTCGAATTTTATCTATCGGTAATATTTTCATAATGGTAAATTTTATTTCCGCTGTTCTTTTATTATCGAATCACCTTCTTAATCCCATTCTTTGCCCCAAATTTAATGATTATCCCCCGATTATGAATTCCAATGCTTAAATACTTCTGAAAAGGATCAATGCCTAAAATCTGATAAAACGCTTCAGTGGAATAATCTACCTTTGCAGGCAAATTCCGGCTTTAGAGATTGAGATGACTCTAAGCCGTTTGTTGGTCATTTTAAATTATTTTGCTTTCATGAATCTTCTTTCCGTCGATACGCTTTCAAAGAGTTATGGTGATAAACTGTTGTTTGACCAGATCAGTTTTGGTTTGAACAAAGGTGAAAAAATGGCTTTAATCGCCAACAATGGAACGGGTAAATCCACCTTACTCAAAATTCTGGCAGCACGTGATGTTGCCGACGATGGGAACTTTGTCTTTAGGGAGGGTGTTCGCCTGGGTTATCTGGAACAACATCCTATTTTTGCTTCTGGCATTACGGTAAAAAAACTCATTAAGACGCATGAGTCAAGGATTCAAAGCATTATCAAACAATATGAAGAAGCCCTGGAAATGCAGGCTCGTGATGATTCCAAGCTAAATCAGCGAAATCTTGACCGATTAACCGATCAGATGGACAAATCGAATGCCTGGGATTATGAACGAGGGCTAAAGGAAATGCTTGCACGCTTTGGCATCGTGAATCTTGAACAGAAAACCGAAAGCCTTTCGGGAGGGCAAACCAAACGCCTGGCCATGGCACTCACCCTTATGGATGATCCCGATATATTATTGCTGGACGAGCCCACCAACCATTTAGATATTGACATGATTGAATGGCTGGAGAACTATTTGTCGACTTCCGAGATTACACTGTTTATGGTTACCCATGATCGCTATTTTCTTGATCAGATATGCAACCATATTTTGGAGTTGACCGACGGGAGTCTGTATCTTCATAAAGGCAATTACTCTTATTTTCTGGAAAAACGTTCACTGCGTCTGGAGGCTGAACAAATAGAAATAGACAAGGCCGGGAAATTGATGAAAAAGGAATTGGAATGGTTACGCCGGATGCCGAAAGCCCGAACCCATAAATCCAAGTCGCGTATTGATGCTTTTTATCAAACCAAAGAAAAGGCATTGAGTGGCAAGATAGAGCAAGACTTGATACTGGAAAACCGAAGTACACGCCTGGGAGGGAAAATTATCGAATTGAAACATTTGAAAAAATCCTATGGCGAACTTAAAATTGTGGATGATTTCAGCTATCTTTTTAAAAAAGGAGAACGCATTGGCATCATCGGCAAGAATGGCACAGGCAAATCTACCTTTTTAAATATGCTTACCGGCATGGAACCTCCTGATGATGGCAGGATAGAAGTAGGCGAAACTCTTGTTCCCGCCTACTATAAACAAGAGGGGCTGAAGATAAGTCAGGATAAAACTGTGCTTGAGGTGGTGATGGATGTTGCTGAAGTAATTCAATTGAATAAGGGTCAAAGCATGACCGCTTCACAGTTTCTGAACTACTTTCTTTTTCCACCCAAAATGCAGCAAACCCTGGTTTCAAAACTCAGCGGGGGTGAACTTCGGCGATTGTATTTGTTGACTGTCCTTGTGAAGAATCCCAACTTTCTGATCATGGATGAGCCGACGAATGACCTGGATATTATCACATTAAATAAGCTGGAAAATTTCCTGTCAGAATTCAAGGGTTGTCTGATTTTAGTTTCTCACGACAGATACCTACTTGACCGCTTATCGGATCATTTGTTTATTTTCGAAGGAAATGGGAAAATCAGAGACTTTTACGGAAGTTATACTGCCTACCATTTGGCTAAGGAAGAAGAGCAAAAAGCACGTAAAAAAGCAAAATCACAGGAAAAAACACCCAATAAAAAAGCAAGTCATCCACCAATACAAAAGCTTTCATTTAATGAGAAGAAAGAATATGGAAAGCTGGAAAAGGAAATCGAAAAGCTGGAAAAGGAAAAAGCAGATTTGGAAATTTTAATGAACGATGGCAGCCTTGATTATCAACAATTGGAGGATGCAGCCAGTCGTGTTGGCCAGTTCATTGAATTAATCGACCAGAAAACTTTACGTTGGATGGAATTGGATGAAAAGACATCCTAAAATAGCACACTGATTAAACTGATCTGACTGATTTGTTAAGATCATAATCAATCTTATTTAGCCGTTCTTAGTTATCTTAAAAATGGTTTACTTTGCCGTAGAAAAATACGGTTAAAAAGCAGGATATTTTTTGAAACATAAATTATGACACAATGAAGACCATTGCTCTGGTAGCCCACGACAATCGTAAAAAAGATTTGATTGAGTGGGTTGAATACAACTATAAAAAATTAATTACCAATAAATTGGTATGCACCGGCACAACAGGAAAGCTGGTGAAACAAAGCCTTGAGAAGAACCTCAAAGGGAGTCAGAAAATAACAGAAGAAATGGTCTTAATGAAATCGGGGCCTTTAGGAGGCGACCTGCAATTGGGAGCAATGATTTGTGAAGGCAAAATAGACATGCTTATTTTTTTCTGGGATCCCATGGAGCCCCAGCCTCATGATGTTGACGTAAAAGCATTATTGCGTATCGCTGTGATGTACAATGTCCCCACGGCCAACAATCGGGCAACTGCTGATTTTCTAATTACATCAAGCCTTTATATGTCAGATTATCAGCCCATATTAAAAGACTATTCTGCTTATATTCAAAGGAAGATCAGATGAAAAATTTTAAACATTACGTAACGATTGAAGCGGAAGCTGAGGATTTATATGCTTGCCTTACCAATCCGTTTACAATAGAACTTTGGTCGGATATGCCTGCAAAAATGGAAGCCGAAGCTGGGACGGAATTTGAAATGTTTGAGGGCGAAATCAGCGGTCGTATCTTGGAACTTGAGCCTTTTCATAAAGTAGTACAACAGTGGTATTTTGGAGATCAGGATACCCCTTCCATTGTCACCTATCTCATCCATGAAGACAAAGGCAACAAAGTTTCACTGGAACTCAGACATACCAACATTCCGGATGAAGCTTTTGATGAGATTTCAGAAGGATGGAAAGAATACTTCTTAGGGCGTATCAAGGAATTCTTAAAAATCTGATCCAACAATCAACAGAAAATAATCTTACTCATTATTCCTTCCAACAGCATCTAATTTGCTAATTTTGTAATTCAAATTTTTTGAAATATGATTCAACGTAAACAAACTGTTTTCCTATCTCTGGCGGTGATTGCTTCGCTCCTGACATTCTTTTTCCCCCTTGCGAATTTCATTGGTGAAAAAGACTCTCTCATCATGTATATTCAACAAATCAACAGCCTGGTTCCTGACTCGCCCGACCATTATGGGCTCAGCTTTATTCTTCCTTTGATATCGGCTAACTCCTTTGTTATTTTGTTTTCACTCATCGCAATATTCTTATACAAAAACCGCAAAGCACAACTGCGCATCATCATGCTAAACGTCCTCCTCGAAGCAATAACTATCGGATTATTCTTTCTATATTATGTGGACGTTCTTGAAAAAGCCAGTGGGGCATTGGCAGAATATAAAGCGGGGATTTTTATGCCCATGCTCAGCCTGATATTTCTTGTACTTGCTTATCGTGGTGTAATGCAAGATGATCGTTTGATTCGCAGTGCCGACAGGCTGAGATAATTGACCGCGTCGATTTGAACGTTTTGTACAAATTCAGAAAATTCAAAAATCATCACTCGTTAATCTATTAATCATAAATCTTGGATTATACAAAATAGCCACGGCAGCGATTATATCGAGCCCTTTACTAAACCAAAAAAATTGTCATCCTGAGTAAAGCGAAGGAACTATAATTACAGATATACACTTGCCTACGAGACCCTTCGCTTTACTCAAGGTGACAAAGGGAGAGTTGTTTAGTAAAGGTCTCATATTCTCTTATTCCGGTCAATATCCAGCACGTCCAAGTCCTCAACCCGACCTTTATTGATGGTAAATCGTACCATAGTGATGTTTTTATGAAATCCGCTGGAGCCGGCAGCTCCGGGATTAATGTGCAACAAATCATTCTTGGAATCCGGTATAACCTTTAAGATGTGAGAGTGACCGGATATAAACAAACCCGGCCGATACTTTTTAATAAGTTCTCTTGCCATGGTACTGTAATGTCCGGGATAGCCTCCAATGTGGATCATTAATACCCGCAGTCCTTCTATTTCGAACAAAGCATATTCTGGAAAGTCTTTTCTAAGGATGTTCCCGTCAATATTTCCGTACACCGCCCGCAAAGGTTTTATGGCTTCCAACTGTTCCACCACCGCCTCATTTCCAAGATCGCCGGCATGCCATATCTCATCACAATCTCTAAAAAAATCCTTCAGCCGGGGATGAATCGTCCCATGCGTATCCGATAATAAGCCAATTTTCTTCATTAAAATGCTTGATGGATTCAAAATCCAAAAATAGATAATATTGGCTTGCATCTAATATGACCTAAGCTTATTGTTTGGCTTTACACAAGGTTTTCAGCCGGAGGAAACAGTAGCGTGTAGAGAAATTTTGATCATTACCTTCTTGAATTTATTTCGTATTGATACGAATCTGTTCAGACAAATACCCTATTTTTACTAAAATTTAAATCATGGAATTATTGTATTTCCTGGTCGGATTATTGCTAGGCCTTGTGTTGGCATTATTGTTTTTTAATCAGAAAAACAAAACCCTCAGGGCTGGCTTTGAGGCCGATAGAGAAAAGGCATCAACGGAAGCCATGGAAAATAAAATGGGTCTTGAAAACCAGCAGGCCGTCCTAAATGAACGGTACGGGCATGTCCTTGCAGATAAGGAAGACCTGGAAAAGAAGTGGAACTCTACAAAAGAGGAAAATCAAAAACAACTCATACAAATTGTTGCCCTTCAGGCAGATTATGGCCACCTGCAGGAAAAATTGGAGTCCGAGCGTAAAGAGATGGAGAAATTGCAGGAAAAATTCAAATTGGAATTTGAGAATATTGCCAATGCCATTTTGAAGCACAATACCAAGGAATTCAATGACAGCTCGATAAAAAACATGAGTGAGCTGCTTAACCCATTGAAAGAAAAGATTATCACTTTTGAAACAAAAGTTGAAGAAACCTATCAAAAAGGACTAAGGGATCAAACCGATTTAAAAGCCGAATTGAAGAAATTACAAGACCTGAATATGAAGCTTGGCGAAGAAGCCGGCAACCTCACGCGCGCCTTAAAATCGGACTCCAAGAAACAAGGAAATTGGGGAGAAGTTGTGTTGGAGCGTATTCTGGAAAGTTCGGGTTTGATAAAAGGTGAAGAGTATTTTTTACAATATTCTGCCACTGGTGAAAACGGAAAAACTTTCCGACCCGATGTATTGATTAAGCTTCCTGAAGAAAAACATTTAATTATCGATTCAAAAGTTTCACTAACCGCTTTCCAGAAATACATTGCTGCGGACGATGAAAACCAAAAACAACTGGCTTTGAAACAGCATTTGATATCTCTTAAAAACCATGTGAAAGAGTTGAGTGAAAAGAGCTACGATAATCTGCAAGGGCTCAATACGCCTGATTTTGTCCTGATGTTTATGCCTGTTGAACCCGCTTTTGGGGTTGCGGTTCAGGCCGATCCCGATTTATTTAATTTTGCCTGGGAAAAGCGAATTATCATTGTCAGTCCAACCACATTGTTAGCAACCTTACGAACTGTTGCTTCCATCTGGAGACATGAGCGTCAGACGCGGAATGCCCTGGAAATAGCCAAGCAAGGTGGAAAGTTATATGATAAATTTGAAGGTTTCCTCAACGATCTTGAGCGAATAGGTGTCAACCTGCAAAGGGCACAGGAATCATATCAGGAGGCGCATAAAAAGTTAAGTTCAGGCCGTGGCAATCTGGTGGGACAAGTAGAAAAATTGAAAACATTGGGGGCACAGGCCACTAAAAGTATTGATCAGAAATATCTTGAAGAATAATATGGTAGTCAACGAAGATCAACAAGAATGGATCTATGGTTTAAGACCCATCATAGAAGCCATCCGGTCAGGAAAAGAAGTCGAAAAGGTGCTGGTTCAGAAAGGACTCATTGGGAACACTTTTCGAGAACTTATGCCTTTGTTAAAAGAGTTTAAGATTCCTTTCCAGCTTGTACCCATCGAAAAACTCAATCGGGTAAGCAGGAAAAATCACCAGGGTGTAATTGCCTATATATCACCGATAAGTTTTTATCAAATCGAACAACTATTACCCACCATTTACGAAAGTGGACGTGAACCATTTATCCTTGTCCTCGACCGTGTTACGGATGTGCGAAATTTCGGGGCAATGCTCAGGACGGCCGATAGTGCGGGTGTAGATGCCGTATTGATTCCTTCCAAAGGAGCCGCTTCGCTGAATTCGGGCACGGTGAAATCGTCAGCAGGAGCTATTTACAAAGTCCCCATTTGTCGCGAACATAATCTAAAAGAAGCATTACGTTTTCTCAAAAATAGTGGCTTACGTATTGCTGCCGTTACCGAAAAGGCGGAGAAAGTCCATTTCAGGGAAAACCTAAAAGGCCCCTTGGCCTTATTAATGGGTTCTGAAGGAGAGGGTATTTCCGAAGAATACATGAAACAGGCTGATGTAAAAGTGAAGATACCCATGCTCGGAGAAATAGCCTCGCTAAATGTTTCGGTGGCAGCGGCTGTGCTGATGTACGAAGTGGTACGCCAGAGGAGCGAATGAAACGTCCTGCGAACAAAACCATGCAGCATTTTCTCTTATTCGGGGATTTTCCTTGAGAAATTGAAAAATTCATGAACAGTACCAAACTGAAAGCCAATTTTATCCTGTTGCTGACCGCCATAATATGGGGTTTGGCATTTGTTGCACAGCGGGCAGGGATGGAGAATATTGGCCCCTTTGCGTATAACGGAATTCGATTTGCCCTGGGCAGCCTTTCACTGGTCCCTTTGCTTTTATTCAAGAAAAAACAACCCAAACAATCAAAGGAAAAGTCAGGGCATTCCATCTTGCTAAAAGGAGGCATTCTTAGCGGACTGTTTTTATTCGCAGGATCTTCATTCCAGCAGGTAGGTATGGTTTATACAACGGCAGGAAACGGTGGTTTTATAACCAGTTTGTATGTTATTCTGGTTCCCATCTTCGGCCTGTTTTGGCATCATAAAGTAAATTTACAAACATGGGTGGGCGTCCTAATCGCGATGATAGGCTTGTACTTTCTTTCTGTGAGAGAAAGTCTAACTTTTGCCCTTGGCGATGGGTTGGTATTAATCAGTGCCTTTTTCTTTGCCGGCCACGTTTTGTTGATTGGTAAATATGCACCCAAAACAAACATCATCAGGCTGTCCATTATTCAATTTAGCCTGGCTTCGCTGTTTAGCCTCATCATTTCACTTTTTACCGAGCTTACTACCGTGGAAAACGTGCGACTGGCAGCCATCCCGATTTTATACGGTGGCATCATGTCCGTCGGAATAGCATATACTTTACAAGTTTTGGGACAGAAGAACACCCAGCCATCTCATGCAGCCATAATATTAAGTCTGGAGTCGCTTTTTGCAGCTATTGGCGGGATACTCATTCTCAATGAATCCTTGACTTTTAAAATAGCAATTGGAGGAACGCTCATGCTCAGCGGTGTAATCCTTTCACAAATTCAATTTCGCGAAGCTAAATGGGAATTTTGGATTCATTAAAACTAATATTACGTATTCTAATTACATTATATTAGCTTTATTTTGTATATTTGTAACATGATAAAACGTTTTGCACAACAAAAAATCGAAACTTTATTACATGGATTTCCATGTGTGGCTATTATTGGTCCCCGTCAGGTTGGTAAAACCAGTCTATCCAAACAAATCCGCAATAATTACCCCGATTATGTTTACTTGGATATGGAATTACAAAGTGACTATTTAAAGTTGGAAGATTCCGAAACTTATCTATCACAGTTTGAAGATCAGCTGGTTATTATTGATGAAGTTCAAAGAAGAAAAGAATTATTTCCCATATTAAGGGCGCTGATTGATTTAAACAGGAGGCCCGGTAGGTTCCTATTACTTGGTTCCGCTGCCCCCGACTTAATAAGGGACAGTTCTGAATCACTTGCCGGAAGGATTGCCTATTATGAACTTTCGCCATTTATAGCACAGGAAATTCAACAGGAATATAATTTGCAAGATTTATGGATTCGGGGTGGGTTTCCTGACCCATTTCTAAAACAGGATATTTGGCTGGATTGGATGAATAATTTTGTCAATACTTATTTTGAACGTGATTTACCCAATCTTGGATTTCCTGCCGATAGCATCACAGGAAGGAGATTGTGGCTAATGCTGGCGCACTTACATGGCAACATGGTCAACTATGCAGAAATTGCCAAAAGCCTGGAACTAAGCTTTCACACAGTCAAACAATATGTTGCCTTTCTGGAAAATGCCTTTTTGATACGTACAATTCAGCCTTTTCATTCAAACATAATGAAACGACTGGTCAAATCGCCAAAAGTGTACATACGGGATTCAGGTATTTTACACTTTTTACTTGGCATTGAAAACCGTGAGCAATTATTGGGAAACCATAAAATGGGGGCCTCGTGGGAAGGATTTGTTATTGAGCAATTGATTCCTTTAATCCCCCTCAACCGGCAGTTTTACTTTTATCGTACCCATGATGGGTCAGAACTGGATTTAGTGATTACAAAAGGTGGTATCCCCGTTAGTGGAATTGAAATTAAGTTTGGTTCTGATGTCCGTCCTTCAAGAGGAAACACACAGGCAATACAAAACTTACAGACTACAAATAACTTCATACTGATTAAAGATGAAGATGATTATTTACTGTCAAAAAATTTTAGGGTTTGTGGCTTAACTTCTTTCATCAGAAAATATTTACCAGAACTATAAATCTTTAATTTTCAGATAATACGGGCATAATACCGAGAGTTTAAGCCGGATAAAAAAGCACTTAAACAATTGCTAGGCTAATGCCATGTACACAATATTTTTTTCGGTTCTATGTTGGTATCTATGGGATATTCGCTTTGATTGTAAAGAATAAATCTGGTTTCGCATGTAAATCAACTTAGGGCTGAAATCTTTTTACCTACTCAGAATGAACATAGAGCCTTTTTTCTTTATATACGCATGATAACTTCTCTTATTTCCGAAAAGCCGGACGAAAGCTAATATATCCCGGATATTTTTTAATTTTACTACCCATCATATAAAACGGCCTGATCTTTAGCCTTAATCCCAGCTGCTGAAGTTCTGCAGGTTTCACTGATTTACTGATAAGCAATTGAAGTATCTTGTCCAACGAACCTGAACGTATTAGCTGTGCCAGGTTAAAGTTTACTACCAACGGAAAGCTGGTCTTCCCTAAAGCAGGAACTTCAACGGGCTGGTTAACATCCCCAATGGCCAGGGTGTCCTGTTTTAACATCAATAACCAGTTTATCCCGGCTATGGAAGCCTGTTTCTCAAAAGGGTTAGCTGCAGAAACGCTTAAACGCATTTTGGATGGCATATCCCCGCTAAGGAAATGTTTTGCCAGGATGAGCATTCCCTGAAAATTCAAATCAGAAGGCTTATCCATTTTAGAAACATCTATCCCTGCCACAGAGAGCAGACGTACATCCTGTATTGAAAATTTACATTTTACGAAACGCTCGAAATCATGTGTTTGCTTTACTACGCCACAAGATGAGAATAGAAGCAGCATAGCGGCCAATGCAGCAAAAGAAGTTCTTGAAAATGATTTCAACATCACGGCAATTTGATTAAACTTATGACTTACCGGCCCTTTTTCTGTCGTTCTCGTTAAGAAGAATTTTGCGCAGTCGCAGCGAACGAGGCGTTACTTCCAGGTACTCATTTTCACGAATATTTTCCATGAATTCCTCCAAAGAAAAACGGATTGCCGGGGGGATCAGGACTTTATTGTCAGAACCCGAAGCACGCATATTGGTAAGTTTCTTGCCCTTGTTCACGTTTATCACAATATCTTTATCCCTTGCGCTTTCGCCAATTACCTGCCCGGCATAAACTTCATCATTGGGAGCGATATAAAATCTACCGCGATCCACCAGCTTCCATATCGCGTAAGCTATAGCAGTACCGGTTTCCATCGATATTAGAGCAGCATTGGCACGCGACTGGAACTCACCTTTCCAAGGTTCAAAATCTTTGAAGCGATGCGCGATAATGGCCTCTCCTTCGGTGGAAGTGAGAACAAGATTTCGCAAACCGATGATGCCTCTCGAAGGGATATTGAACTCCAACATCATCTGATCGTTTTTGGGTTCCATATTCAGGAACTCTCCTTTTCGTAACGAAACAATATCGATGACCCTACCAGAAAAATTTTCGGGAACCAAAACTGTTAAACTCTCAACAGGCTCGTGTTTTACGCCATCTATTTCTTTGATAATCACTTTAGGCTGACCCAGTTGAAACTCATATCCTTCGCGCCTCATGGTTTCAATTAAGATCGACAAATGAAGTATCCCTCGTCCGAAGACTATCCACGCGTCCGCCGAATCGGTATCTTTTACTTTCAATGCCAGGTTTTTCTCCGTTTCGTGAAATAAACGATCACGTATGTGACGAGATGTTACGTATTTACCTTCTTTACCAAAAAACGGTGAGTTGTTGATGGTAAATAACATGCTCATGGTAGGTTCATCAATGCTTATGGGGGGAAGCCCTTCAGGGTTTTCAAAATCAGCTACAGTATCCCCAATTTCAAAGTCTTCGATACCCATAATCGCGATGATATCGCCGGCATGGACACTTTCTTTTACTTTTTCTTTTCCCAAGCCTTCAAAGCGGTATAATTCTTTAATCTTCGATTTCACAATTTTGCCATCCCGTTTCACCAACGAAACGTTCATCCCTGCCTGCAGCGATCCGCGTTGTAAACGGCCTACCGCTATCCGTCCCACATAGGAAGAATAATCCAATGAAGTAATCTGCATTTGTGGAGTTCCTTCCAGGTATTCTGAAGAAGGAATATGATCTAAAATCACATCTAATAAATAGGAAACATCGGTGGTAGGCTTTTGCCAATCGGGACCCATCCAGCCTTGTTTAGAAGAACCATAAACGGTTGGGAAATCCAGTTGTTTTTCAGTGGCCCCCAAATTAAACATCAAATCGAATACAGCTTCCTGTACTTCTTCGGGCCTGCAGTTGGGTTTGTCGACTTTGTTAATCACCACAATAGGAATCAAGTTCAAGTCAATGGCTTTTTGCAAGACAAAACGGGTCTGCGGCATCGGACCTTCAAAAGCATCCACCACCAACAAAACGCCATCAGCCATATTCAAAACTCTTTCAACTTCTCCACCAAAATCGGCATGACCAGGGGTATCAATAATGTTAACCTTCACATCCTTATAACGTACAGAGACATTTTTTGAGAGGATGGTAATTCCTCTTTCACGTTCAAGATCGTTGCTGTCCAGTATTAGATCACCCATTTCCTGATTTTCGCGAAAAAGGTTTACCTGGTGTAAAAGTCTGTCTACCAGTGTTGTCTTGCCGTGGTCGACGTGAGCAATAATAGCTATGTTTTTAATCTCGTACATTAAATTTCGGTATTTAATTTTGGCCTGCAAAAGTACATTGAATATCAAAGCCAAAAACATAAAACACAAAGGAATACTATTTGACAATAAAGCATCTTCCACGGATGAAAATTACCCAACTGTCCCTCCTATTTTTTGGGCGGCGGTCATGCTAAGGCATGCCACCGGGCTGTCCACTTTAGCACTGTCGGCAGGGGCAGGTTTTGCAAAGGTGCTGCGGGGTCTTCGTTCCTCAGCCTCCTCGTGCCAGCAAAAGCCAAGCCCCCACCTTCCACCGGCTGCCGCTACCATCTGCCAAAGGCACTCCTTCGGAGCCTGCCGCATCTTTCACAAGGTACTATCAAGCAGTATAAAAACCATTTTTCATCTCGACCTCTGAGAGACTCGCTGGTCGGGATTTGTAATCCCGACCTTGTGGAGCAAAGGATTTAAAATCCTAATTTACAAAACTTTCGGATTGCAAATTCGAAAGAGTAGAGGGAAAGCGGTCACAAGCGTTCGCTTGCGACAGTCAGGTTCACTGCATGTCATTCACTCATTTCCACATTTTCCTACTTTTGTCATTAAATTGAAAATATGATTTGGATTGAGCGACCGCAAACTGACCCATGGTTCAACCTGGCTGCTGAAGAATTTGTTTTGAGGCATTTTACAGAGGATGTGCTCATGTTTTGGCAAAATACTCCCTCAGTGGTGGTAGGCAAACATCAGAATACCCTGGCTGAGGTCAACATGGATTTTGTGCAAGCAAACCAAATTCCTGTCATTCGTCGGATATCGGGAGGGGGAACGGTATTCCATGATTTGGGAAATATCAATTACACCCTCATTCGTTCTGTTGAAAAAGATAGCATGCTTGTGGATTTTAGGAAGTTCACCCAACCGCTCAGGGATTTTTTAGAAACCGTAGGTTTGGAAGCTTATTTTGAAGGAAAAAATAACCTTCGCGTCCAGGGCAAGAAATTCTCGGGTAATGCTGCCCACGTTTTCAAACAACGTGTGATGCATCATGGCACCATTTTGTTTGATACTGATCTGAAGGTTTTAGAAAAGGTGATTCAGCCCAGTCAGGAACAGTATTTCGACAAAGGCATCAAATCAATCAATGCCGAAGTCACCAACATCAGCACGCTACTACTGGAAAAAACGAGCCTGAAGGATTTCAAAAAGCTTATGACCGACTTTTTTAAAGATTACTTTCAAATCGTTGATCATCAAAGGCTGGGTGCTGATGAAGTAGAAAGTATTGAAAAGCTGGCTGCTTCCAAATATAAAACCTGGGAATGGAATGTGGGGTATTCCCCAAAATACACCTTGCAAAAAGAAGTTGACACAGCCTATGGCCGACTTAAAACGAAACTTTATGTCGAAGCCGGAATCATACAGGACATCACGTTATTTATTGAAGAAAAGAAACTCATTAAAATTGAAAACCAACTGAAGCACCAGCCTCACCGCAAAGCTGTTTTATTGAAATTATTGGCGACCGATCGCTTTTCGGAAACACTTGTAAATACACTTTTTTAAATGGAGAAAAGACAAGTCAACACACTTTCAAAACTTGCTTTATTGCAGAAAGATTTCGAAGGAGAAATCCTTGCTGATGAAGCCATCCGGATAATTTATGCTACGGATGCTTCGGCTTATCGCGAAAAGCCACTAGCCGTGTGCTATCCAAAAAATGCAGATGATCTCAAAAAGTTGATTCATTTTGCTCGGGAAAACCGCACATCTATTATCCCACGAACAGCTGGCACCTCAATTGCCGGACAGGTAGTTGGACAAGGCATTATCGCTGATGTGTCCAAACACATGACCCGAATTTTAGAAATCAACGTACAGGAACATTGGGTGCGGGTACAACCGGGTGTGGTACTGGACGAGCTTAACAAGGTGCTGGAACCCAAGGGTTTGTTTTTTGCACCGGAAACTTCCACCTCAAACCGTTGTATGATGGCGGGGATGCTGGGAAATAATTCCTGTGGCTCACATTCACTGATCTATGGCAGTACCCGCGACCACACCCTGGAAGTAAAAACATTATTGAGTGATGGCGCTGAGGTTGTTTTTGGGCCATTGAGCCAAGAAGCTTTTGAAGAAAAATGCAAGACCAAAGGGCTTGAAGGGAAACTCTATCGGCAAATGAATGAGATTCTTTCTTCCGAGGAGACACGTAACGAAATTCGTGCTCAATATCCCGACCCTGCCATAAGAAGACGCAACACAGCTTATGCACTGGATATACTAATGAATTCAGACCCTTTTGAACACAATGGGACGGATTTTAATTTTTCCAAACTCCTGGCCGGATCGGAGGGGACGCTGGCCCTAACCACCGAAATCAAACTTAATCTGGAGCCTCTGCCGCCTGCTCATCAAGCCTTGCTGTGTGTGCATCTCGCAACAATAACCGATGCCCTTCAAGCCAATTTGATCGCGCTGAACATGAAACCCGTTGCGGTGGAACTCATGGACAAAACCATCCTGGAATTAACCCGCCAAAACATCGAAGCACGTAAGAATCGTTTTTTTGTACAAGGTGAGCCTGGTGCTATCCTTATTATAGAATTCGCTGAAGAAAACCCGGATATCCTTCAAGAGAAATTAAAAGAAACCGAAACACAGATGCGGGCAGCCGGATTGGGTTATCATTTTCCGGTGGTTACCGGATCTGACAAGAAGAAGGTTTGGGATTTGAGGACAGCAGGACTTGGCATTCTGAACAACATGCCCGGCGATGCTAAACCGGTCCCGTTGACCGAAGACACAGCTGTAAACCCACAGGTTTTGCCCCAATACATTGCTGAATTTGACGAAATCTTGAGGAAATACGGAAAAGACTGCGTGTATTATGCTCATATAGCCACCGGTGAACTTCATCTAAGACCTGTTCTTAATCTGAAAGACCCCGCCGATGTGGAACTTTTTCATCAAATCGGACTGGAATCGGCACAACTGGTAAAAAAATACCGCGGAGCGCTCAGTGGCGAGCATGGTGATGGTCGTCTGCGGGGCGAATTCATCCCTTTGATGTTTGGAGAACATATCTATGGACTATTCAAAGAAGTCAAAAATATCTGGGATCCACAGCGGATTTTTAATCCGGGAAAAATAACCGATACGCCGAGGATGAACACCCATTTGCGCTATGAACCCGGTCAGGAAACTCCAGATATTAAAACATATTTCGATTTTTCAAAAGATCAGGGGATCATCAGAGCGGCAGAAAAATGCAATGGCACCGGAGCTTGTCGTAAATCGGAGATAATTGGAGGTACCATGTGCCCCAGTTTTATGGCCACCCGCGATGAGGACAAAAGCACGCGTGCCAGAGCCAATATTTTGCGTGAGTTCCTGAGTAGACCCAAACAAAAAAATCCATTCGATCACAAGGAAATCTATCAAGCGCTGGATCTCTGCCTCATGTGCAAAGGATGTAAGTCGGAATGCCCTTCCAGCGTGGACATCACCAAGTTAAAAGCTGAATTTCTTCAACATTATTACGATACCCATGGCATTCCACTTCGCTCACGGCTTATTGCCAATATTAGCAAAATCAATCGTTTAGGCAGCTTAATGCCCGGCATTTATAATTTTGTTCAAAGTAAGCGATCCATTTCAAGCTTCAATGCCAAACTCCTTGGCTTCGCTCCTCAGCGACAGTTTCCTCTATTAGCCAAAACAACCTTGGACAAATGGTATAAAAAGAACTCCGCTGAAAAAGCTGATTTCCCCAACGGGAAAGTCTATCTTTTTAATGATGAATTCACACGTTTTAATGATACCGATATCGGCATCAAAGCCATCATGTTGCTTCAAGAATTGGGATACGAAGTAATAATTCCGGAACACCTGGAAAGTGCCCGTACCTATCTTTCGAAAGGATTATTAAAAAGAGCAAAAAAGATAGCGAATCTGAACATCAGCCTGCTAAAAGACAAAATCACTACCGAAACTCCTTTGGTTGGCATCGAGCCTTCTGCCATCTTAAGCTTTAGAGATGAATACCCTGACTTAGCGGAGCCACATTTGCGAGACGCTGCTCAGAAACTGGCAAAAAACGCCTTAATGATTGATGAATTTCTGGAAAGAGAGATGAAAGTCGGAAAAATAAAAGAAGAGACGTTTACCCATGCCTCCCGGCACATCAAACTACATGGACATTGCCATCAGAAATCAATTGCATCCACCTCTCCTACCCTGTTTATTTTGGGCTTTCCTAAAAACTATTCGGCTGAAGAAATTCCCTCAGGCTGTTGCGGTATGGCTGGTTCGTTTGGTTTTGAGAAAGAGCATTATGAGCTGAGCATGAAGGTGGGTGAAATGGTTCTGTTTCCTGCCGTACGCAGCAGCCATCAGGAGACAATAATAGCTGCCCCAGGCACATCATGTCGTCACCAAATTAAGGACGGAACCCAACGTAAAGCATACCATCCGGTCGAAATACTTTTTGAAGCCTTGGCATGAATCTAATACTGTTGCACATTGGGTGGTTTTAGCACAAGCGGATGCTTGCGATAATAACATAGGGGTTGATTGATATTGAGTTAATTGAATAAACGATTATAGAGCACAAGCGGATGCTTGCGCTAGTATTGAAGAGCACAAGCGGATGCTTGCGCTAGTATTGAAGAGCACAAGCGAATGCTTGCGCTAGTATTGTGGTGGATGAAATGGCGCAAACATCCGCTTGTGCCAATATAGCTGACGTCTGCGCTAGCAGTTTAACGGATGAAATGGCGCAAGCATCCGCTTGTGCCAATATATACAACATTTGAAGCTTTATTTATTGTGCGTATATTTGACTCATTACAAAATACCTTATTTTAATTCCGTCAAAAATATGAGCCGGAAATATAAATTTTATGAAAAAGAAGATTTGTACTTTGTGACATACACCGTGGTCAACTGGATTGATGTATTTACACAAAATATTTACAGAGAAGTATTGCTTGACAGTTGGAACTATTGCATGAAAGAAAAAGGACTTGTCATTTATGCTTGGGTAATTATGGCCAATCATGTACATATGATAGTTTCGAGCAACAAAGAAGAGTTAAGTAACATTATGCGTGATATGAAACGCTACACTTCTACCACCTTAAAAAAATTAATAGCTGATAATCCAGAAGAAAGTAGAAAAGAGTGGATACAGCAATTAATGAAACAAGCTGGAGAAAAGAACAGTAACAATAAGAAATTTCAATTCTGGCAACAACACAACCATCCCATATTACTTGATTCAAACTACTTACTTGATCAGAAACTGGACTATATTCATAACAATCCGGTTAAGGCTGGTTTCGTTGAAGAAGCCGAAGATTATTTGTTTAGCAGTGCAAGGGATTATGCAGACATAAAGGGACTGATTGATATTGAGTTAATTGAATAAACGATTATTGTGCACAAGCGGATGCTTGTACTAGTATTGAAGAACACAAGCGAATACTGCGCTAATATTGAAGAACACAAGCGGATGCTTGCGCTAATATTGAAGAGCACAAGCGGATGCTTGCGCTAGTATTGTGGAATGGCAAGCATCAGTTTGTGCCTCGACAATATAATGCATGGAATGGCGCAAGCATCCGCTTGTGCCCCCGATAAAATAATGCATTATCTTTGCCGCCTAAAAAATATTCGATGGCCAGAGCAAAACGCCCCCTACCATTTTTCGAAAATGTTGAGATTACAGATGCCGGTGCAGAAGGCAATGCAGTAGCTCGTGTGAATGAACGTGTGCTTTTTGTGCCCTTCGCCGCACCTTGTGATGTGGTAGATGTTCAGGTTATAAAAAAACGTAAAGCCTATTACGAAGGTCGAATCACAACGATCAAAGAATATTCGACCTACCGAAGCGAACCCAGATGTGAACATTTTGGACTATGTGGCGGTTGCAAATGGCAGCATCTGGATTATAAATACCAAAAATCCTTCAAACAAAAACAGGTAAAAGACAGCCTGGAAAGGATTGCCAAGGTATCTTTCCCAGAAATACAGGACATTACCGGAGCCGACAATGTTTATTATTACCGTAATAAATTGGAATTCACTTTTTCGAACCGGCGGTGGCTCACCGAATTGGACACCCCCTTTGAAGAGGGAGGAGTAAGCGATATTCAGGGCTTAGGCTTTCACTTACCCGGTAAATTTGATAAGGTACTGGACATCAAACATTGTTATCTCCAGAAAGAGCCCTCCAACGATATTCGTTTGGCTGTAAAAGATTTTGCCGTTGAAAAAGGCTACAGTTTTTATAATGTGCGGGCGCAAGAAGGGTTTCTGAGAAACATGATTATCCGCACTGCCACAAGCGGTGATCTAATGGTCGTTCTGATTTTCGGTGAAGATAAACCGGAACATATTGAAACGATCTTGCTATTCCTATCGGAGAAATTTTCCGAAATTACTTCGTTGATGTATATCATCAACACCAAACAAAATGACTCCATTTACGACCTGGAAGCAAGACTTTTTAAAGGAAAAGATTATAATCTGGAGATCATGCAGGCAGCCAAAACCGGACAACAAGCGCTACAATTTAAGGTAGGCCCAAAATCCTTTTATCAGACCAATCCCGAGCAAGCCTGGAAACTCTATAAAACGGCACATGATTTTGCAGATTTCAAGGGAGATGAGTTGGTTTATGATCTGTATACAGGAGCTGGAACTATCGCCTTATTTATCGCAGGATCAGTGAAAAACGTCGTCGGTATCGAATACGTGGAAGAAGCAGTGAAAAATGCCGATAAAAATGCGACTGATAATGGCATTAGCAATGTGGAATTTCACTGGGGCGACATGGCCAAACTCCTGGATGAGGATTTTATTAAAACACATGGTAAACCGGATGTACTGATTACTGATCCCCCAAGGGCAGGCATGCACCCAAAGGTGATACAGCAAATCTTAATAGCTGAACCTCAGAAAATTGTTTATGTCAGTTGCAATCCGGCAACTCAGGCAAGAGATATCGCTCTGTTGGATGAGAAATATAAAATCGTAAAAGTACAGCCGGTGGATATGTTTCCTCAGACCCATCATGTGGAAAACGTGATTTTGCTTCACCGGAAGGATTGAATCTTGATCAAAACACATTCTACGAAAGACAGCTTTAGAACTCGTAATTCGTGAAACTTAGTAATTCTACTTTGGGTAATTACGGAAAAGAAGCCATCGCTTATTATTTTGCCTTAGCTTGAATATTTCTAACCATTTTTACTACCAAAGCCCGCGGTGCAAAACGGATAGAATTGGCCAGGAGGTAATTCCCAAACCCATGTATAGCGACAGCCTTACCTTTCATCATTGCTTTATAACCGTATGCCGCAACCTCTTTCGACGAAGGCAGTCTTTTTCCTTTAACCAGTTTACTGTCTTCCATTGCAGCTGCTGAGAAAAACCCACTTACTGTAGCGCCTGGGCATAAAGCTGTAACGGTGATCCCCTTATCCCTTACTTCATTGTCTATAGCTTCTGAAAAATGAAGTACGTATGCTTTTGTTGCATAATAAATTGCCATGGTCGGCCCGGGCTGAAAAGCTGCAGTTGAGGCTACATTCATGATTTTGCCTTTACCATTTTTTACCATATCTTTCAAAAACAATTTACAGAATTGTGTCAGGCTTGTAATATTCAGGTTGATCATCTTCAGCTCTTTATTCCAATCCGTTTCATAAAACATTCCATAATCGCCAAAGCCTGCATTGTTAATAAGAAAATCTATTTGAATGTTTTGCTTGCTTAGTTCATCATATACCTCCTGAGGAGAATTAGTCTGCGACAAATCTTTTTCGATCGTGTAAACCGATATTCCATGGCTTTTTTCTAGTTCTAACTTCAATTCGTTCAGTTTCGATATATTCCTGGCAACCAAAACCAAATTATTGCCTTTAGAAGCATGTATTTTAGAAAGTTCTAAGCCAATTCCACTTGATGCTCCGGTAATTAGTGCTGTTGAGTTCATTTTTCTTAATGATTTGTAGATTAAAATATTAGTTCTGTAAGTTTTATTATTCCCATTATCACTAGAATAATGTCATGTATCAAACCGTAGAGGCTAAGACAAAGAAACTAATGAGAAACCAGGTAATCACGCACCTGCTTTTCCAAATCGTCCATATCCAGGTTTGAAGCATCAATGTGCAAATTCGACTGTCGGTAACAATCCATTCGTTCGTTGAGTTTGGTTTCAATATAGCGGGTGAGTTCTTCGCCACTCTTTCCTAAAATCAGTGGTCTTTTTCTTTTGGCGTGGATCAAACGATCTGCAATCATTGCCGGAGGCATGTCAAGAAAAACACTGGTTCCGTGTCGATTGATTTCTTTTATCCCTTCCTTATGACAGGGAGTTCCCCCTCCGGTAGCAACCACTACATCCTGCATTTCAAAGGTCTTAATTAAGCGCTCATGCTCTAACTGGCGAAACAAAGGTTCGTTGTATTTCTCAAAGAATAGATGAATATCAATTTTATATGTTTCCTCAAAAAAATCATCCAAATCCACAAAAACACATCCTAATCGGTGCGCCAATTTCTTTCCCAGGGTGGTCTTTCCCACCCCCATAAAACCGGTTAAATATATTCTTCCCAAAGGATAATTCTATTTTATGGCAAATTTAGAAAATTATCTACCAAAACCACGGGCAGCGTCGGAGGGACTCAGGGCAAACGCATCTAATTATTTATTCTGGTCATATGGTCATATTTATTGTTTAAGGTTCTACTGAATTTTATATGATGAATCAAATAATAGGGTTCTATGTCGATTTCTATGGGATCTTCGATCATACCTACAGCTGGTCGGGATTTGCAATCCCGACCCTCAAAGGAAAAAGGATATATAATCCTGATCTCTACCCTACGCTCTTCCTGATTTACCTGCACGCCGGCAGGCGGGTAATCAGGAAGTTAAAGAGACTACGGATTTTCAATCCGACAAATTATTAATCAATCAATTATTTTATTGTTTCATGTCAGATTGCAAATCTTTTGATCCCATTAACATTCGGATTGCAAATCCGAATGAGCTTATTAAGCTGATAATCAAATTATTTAATTTTATTACATGATGATTATAATACAAGAAAAAATAGTCAGCGTGCTCTGCATATTATTTCAATGATGCGTTTGCCCTGCGGAGGGACTAATGAAAGCTAAAGAGAAGGATTAATTTATTTGAGGACGCTCAAATCGGAACTTGAGGCAGAAGGAAATATTCCATACATTTGATCAAAATCCAATTCATGAGAAAAGGGATATACTTTATAACCATAGGCCTGTTATTACTAACAGGTTTTTTCTCTTCTAATAAGCTTCATGCCCAGCAAAATAAACAAGGAAACCGAGCCAGCCAATGGGCTGATTCTGTGTACCAAAGACTTAATATGAATGAAAGAGTGGGTCAATTGATTTTTGCACGTGCCAATTACTCCAACAAGCCTTATGATACAGGACTGGATTCCCTGATTACGAAATATAATTTGGGTGGAGTCACCTTTTTTGCCGGTGATCCGGTGAAACAGGCATTGCAAACCAATCATTGGAACAAATTGGCTAAAGTTCCCCTATTTATTTCCATGGATGCTGAATGGGGATTGGGAATGCGTCTTCGGCATGCATTGAAATACCCTTTACAAATGACCCTGGGAGCCTTTAAGGACGATAGCCTATTGTATGAAATGGGAAAAGAGATCGGTAAACAATGCAGTCGGATGGGAATACAAATCAATTTTGCCCCCGTGGTTGATGTAAATAGTAACCCGAAGAACCCGATTATCGGCATGCGATCTTTTGGCGAAGAGGCACAGCAGGTCGCTGAAAAAGCATGGCAATATACCCGTGGCATGCAAGAAGAAGGTATTCTTGCTTGTGCCAAACATTTTCCCGGCCACGGCAACACTTATCAGGATTCACATAAAACCTTGCCTCTTGTTAAAGATTCAAAGCGCAAAATCAAAGATATTGCCATAGTCCCTTACCAATATCTTTTCAAACAAAATAAGCCGGTTGCTTCGGTTATGGTGGCTCATCTTTCCATTCCGGCATTAGAGAAAAATCCCAATATTCCTTCCAGTTTATCCTTTTCAATAGTAAGCAGGCTACTGAAAAAGAAATTGGGTTTTAAAGGCCTTATCATTACCGATGGTCTCGACATGAAAGGAGTGACCCAGGATTCCAAACCCGGAGAGCTTGCCCTGAAAGCTTTTAAAGCTGGAAACGACATCTTATTGATTCCGGATAATATTCCAAAATCCATTGAGAAACTCAAAGAGGCAATCTCGAAAAGTAAGGGGTTAAAATATCGACTGAAAGAAAGCTGCACGAAAATTCTAAGGTATAAATACCTTAGTGGACTGACGAATAGGAAGCCTATCGACATAAGAAATTTGGAACATGATTTGAATAGGCCTAAATACCAAAACACCATCAACAAAATGTTCAGTCGGGCGATCACGGTAGTACGAAATCAGGAAGGGCTCATTCCGCTGCGCGACACAGCCTCCATAAAAACCGCCATAGTCATTGTTGGAGACACCCATCTTACCACTTTTGAAAAAACCTTTAACAAATATTTTCCTAGCCGTACTTTTCACATACCCCATAAAGCAAGTTTGAAAGATCGTCGGTTTGTATTGAAGGAATTAAAGCATTTTGACCTGGCCATTGTATGTCTTGTAAACACCAATATTTCTTATCCTCGGCAATTTGGCATTGATCCCATTGATTGGCATTTTGCACAAAATGCCGCCAAGGAAACCAGGACCATACTGGATGTTTTTGCGAGTCCTTACAGCCTGGAGAGCCTTTCCAATCCGGAAGACTTTGCTTCTATTCTTGTATCTTACCAAGACAAACAACAAACGCAAGCTGCCTCGGCAGAAATTATTTCCGGTGCTCGTGACGCAGTCGGTAAACTTCCGGCGAGTAGCCCCCGCTTTCCAAGAGGCACAGGCATTCCAATTCCACAAATAAGGCTGCGCTATGGCAAGCCTGGAGATGTGGGTGCCAATAGCGACACATTGAAAAAAATCGATTCCATTGCCATGGCAGGCATTCAATTGAAGGCTTATCCAGGCTGTCAGATCTTAGCCAGCAAAAATGGCGTAATTTTTTACGATAAAACATTTGGTTATCATACTTATGCACAGAAACTTCCTGAAAAAAAATCTGACATCTACGATTTGGCATCGCTTACCAAAGTACTGGCCACCAGCCTTTCGTTAATGAAACTTGTGGAAGAAAAGAAGTTGAATCTTGACGATAAACTTTCCAACTATTTATTGTTTTTAAGAGGCACCAACAAACAAGACCTGCGCTTTAAGGAGGTACTCTCTCATCAAGCAGGACTGGAGGGATGGATTCCGTTTTATAAAGAAGTCACCACTCCTAATGGCCCTGACCCGAAAATATTCCATAAAAAGATCTCCGAAGACTATCCGGTGCGCGTTGCAGAAAATATGTACGTGAAGAAAAATTTCCAGCACCGTATTTATCAAGAAATTATCGATTCTCCTTTGGGTAAAAAAACGTACAAATACAGCGATCTGGGGTTTTACCTTTTTAAGGTGATGATAGAGCAAATGACTAACCAGGCTTTTGACACCTATGTGTATAAACATTTTTATCAGCCTATGGGATTAAAACGTTTGGTTTTTACTCCCAGAAAGTATTTCCCGCTAAATCAAATCAACCCTACCCAAGATGACAATGTTTTCAGAAAGCAGCAATTATTGGGAGATGTTCAGGACCAGGGAGCTGCGCTATTGGGAGGTGTTTCAGGCCATGCAGGATTATTTGGCGATGCAGAAGACGTTGCTTCGGTGATGCAAATGCTGATGCAAGGCGGTCATTATGAAGGACAATCTATTTTAAGTAAGCAAGTGATAGATACATTTAATCACCGCTGGTTTGAAGCCGACAGCAACCGCCGCGGCCTGGTTTTCGACAAACCCATGTTGGAATATAAAGACCATTTGTCTAATTGCAAATCGGTATCCGACAGCAGTTTCGGACATACAGGCTTCACCGGCTCCTATATGTGGGCTGATCCCGCCAACGGCTTAGTCTATGTTTTTCTTTCTAATCGGGTATATCCAGACATGAATAATGACATCATCATTGATAAAGATATCCGCACCAATATTCATCAGCTTTTTTACAATGCTTTTAAGGGAGGAGTACCTAAAGTGCGCTAAAGTACTTAAAGTGTTGAATTAAAGAAAAAAGTTTAGACGAAGGCAAATTCCATTCCTAAAGCACCCACAGGTTAATCGAAGAACACCTGGCTGCTTAGCGTCTTGGCGAGAAACAGTTTTACTTATTTTACAAATCAAACGGATAAACCACCTTTTCGAGAAAAAGGCCCTTAGCCGGCACTGAAAAACCCGCCTTTCTTCGATCGCGAGCTTCGATGATGGTCTTCATATCTGAGGGTTTCAACTTGCCTTTCCCAATTTCCAATAAGGTGCCTACTACAGCCCTTACCATATTCCGAAGAAATCGATCAGCTGAAATGGTAAAAATTAACATTGAGCCTTCTTTTTTCCAAAAAGCTTCCCTGATACTACAATTATTGGTTTCCCTTTGGGTATGCAATTTTGAAAAGCTGGTAAAATCAGTGTAATTTTTCAGCAAAGAAGCGGCTTCCTGCATGGCTTCCAATTGCAAGTCTCCTGAATATTCAAGACAAAAATCCCTTTCGAAGGGGTTCTTATCAAGTGAAATATAATAGCGGTAAGTTCTACTCAGCGCACTAAAACGGGCATGTAGATCATTGGGAACCTTTTGCAAACGTGATATGGAAATGTCTGGCGGTAAAAAGCGGTTCAGTTTATAAACAAACTCATCTGCTTGAAGGCTGATAGGATTTTGCATTTCAAAATGAGCATAAAATTCCCGTGCATGAACACCAGTATCCGTTCGTCCACATCCCATCGAGTTTATGCTTTCACCAAGAAACAGACTAATCTTTTCATTTAGCTCAGCCTGTACGGTATGGGCATTCTCTTGTATCTGCCAACCATGATAGGCCGTTCCCCGGTATGCCAGTTTTAAAAAATAACGAATCATGTTTAAGGTATTCTTCGATTTTTGAAAATATCCTTCAATAATTATTTACAGCTTGAAAGAAAGAATCATTCAATATCACGCATTCAACGCCTTCCACAGCAGATCTTTCAGTGCTAGCAAACCATAATTAGCCACGGAAGAAATAAAAATGAAAGGCAGCTCCGGAAGTTCTGCCTTTACTTCTTCCATCAGTTCTTCATCCAGCAAGTCCGATTTAGATATGGCAAGCACCCTTTGTTTGTCCAGCAATTCCGGGTTAAACTGTTTGAGTTCGTTGAGTAGGATATTGTATTCCGTTTTAATATCATCGGCATCCGCCGGAATCATAAACAGCAGCACCGAATTCCGTTCTATATGACGTAAAAATCGCAAGCCCAGCCCCTTTCCCTCAGCAGCTCCTTCAATAATCCCGGGAATATCAGCCATAACGAAAGATTGTTGATCGCGATAGGCCACAATACCCAAATTGGGACGTAAGGTAGTAAATGGATAATCAGCAATTTCGGGCTTGGCAGCAGAAACCACTGACAAGAGGGTGGATTTTCCGGCATTTGGAAATCCCACCAGCCCCACATCTGCCAATATTTTCAATTCGAATACGATACTGGACTCTATGCCATCCTCACCGGGTTGAGCAAATTTCGGGGTTTGGTTGGTACTTGATTTAAAATGGTCGTTTCCCTGACCTCCACGCCCTCCTTGGAGTAAGACAATTTCCTGCCCATCCTCCATGATTTCACCCATGGGCTCATCCGTATCAATATTCCGGGCAAGGGTTCCCAGGGGCACCTCAATGTAAATATCCTTTCCGCTAATTCCTGAGCTTCGCTGGTGACCACCAGAATCACCGCCATCAGCACGCAGATGACGCGTATAGTGTAAATGCAGAAGCGTCCACATTTGGGCATTACCCTTCATAATGATATCACCACCCTTACCACCATCACCGCCATCAGGACCGCCCTTTGGGATATACTTCTCGCGTCGGAAGTGAACAGAGCCTGCACCTCCATCTCCGGAGCGACAATAAATTTTTACATAATCTACAAAATTGGAAGTAGCCATAAGTTCAATTTGAAGCTGCAAAAATAGTCAAAAGCACTAATCAATTATTTTTCGAATGAGCAATAGCCCATCACGAACAGAAAGCATCACCTGCTCTACCCTGGCATCATTGCTAACAAAATCGTTAAATGACCTGATACCCAAGGTTTCTTTATCGGGCTTCTTATCGTTAAACACCGCCTTGCCACCCCATAAAACATTATCCGCCAACAGGAAGCCCCCTTTTCTTAGTTTTTTGAATGCCAGTTCGTAATATTCGATATACTGCTCTTTGTCGGCATCTATGAATACCAGATCAAAAACTTCCTCAATCTCAGGAATAACATCCCGGGCATCACCTTTAATAAATTGAATCTTATTTTCCAGATCCGATTGTTCGAAAAATCGTCTTGCAAAACCCTCAATTTCCTCATTTGGGTCGATGGTGATAAGCAATCCATTCTCAGGAAGTGCTTTAGCCATCGCCAAGGCAGAATAACCGGTGAAGGTTCCAATTTCCAGAATCCTTTGAGGTTGAAGCATGTGGACAATCATTTCCAGAAATTTCGCCTGTACCTTACCCGAAAGCATATTCGGGTAAAAGGTCTTTAGGTGTGTCGCCCTGTTCAATTCATACAATAGCGGGTCTTCGTTTGTTGTATGCTTTTCAATGTATTCCGAGATCTCTTTTTTTAACATTATTTTTCAATTAAAAACCACAGCATAAAGCTATTAAATATGGCTTAATACACTCAGTTATCTTTTCAGCTTTCCTTACTTTCATAAATCAGCGTGCTCTGCATGGAAGGCTCAAAAACTTCAACAGCAACCGCCAGCACATCTTCCGCTTGGATCTTATTGATTAAAGAAACAATTTCTTCGGGACTTTTCACCTTATGATTATATAAGTGGTTTTTAGCGATTCCGAGCATTTCGTTTAAAGGAGATTCATAATTAAGGGACAGTTGCCCTATAAACTGTTGTTTGGCGCGTTGCAGTTGCAAAAGACCTAGTTTTTTGCTGCTAAGCTTTTGTAATTCTTTGTTGATCAGAGATAAACCCCTATCGATATATTTTTGGTCAGTGCCCAGATAGATGCCAAACCAGCCGGTATCGAAATAAGTCTGTACTGTTGATTCGATGGAATAGGCAAAACCATATTTTTCACGAATTCCCAGGTTTAAGCGGGAATTCATGGCTGGCCCTCCCAGTAAATTGTTGAGCAGCAATAAGGTAAATTTACGGGGATCGCTGCGCGAAAAAGCAAGGTTTCCTATCATGCAATGAGACAAATAGGACGACTTTTTCATCTCTTTCCGCGATGGCTGATAGGTTTCAAACTTTTTACGCTGACCTATTCTATGAGCAGAGGGGATGGATCCGAAATATTTTTCAACCAATGCAAGTAATTTCACGAAATCAATTTGACCAACAGAGGCAATCACCATTTTCTCCGTATCATAATTGCGTTTCACAAAATGGAAAATATCGCGCCTGCTAAAGCCTTTCACATGAGCCTCATCACCCAATATATTTCTTCCCAAAGGATGCTTATCAAATAATTGATCCTCAAAATCATCAAAAATCAATTCGGCAGGACTGTCGTTATACGAATTAATTTCGTCCAAAACCACCTCTTTTTCTTTGGTGATTTCTTTTTCAGGAAAAACAGAACGAAATGCAACATCCGAAAAAACATCCAACGAGCGCTCGTAATACGGACTCAGGAAAGAAGTATGAATACATGTTTCTTCCTTGCTGGTGTATGCATTCAACTCACCTCCTACATTTTCAATCCGGCTCATCAGGTGAAATGCCCTGCGGCTTTGTGTACCCTTAAATATCATATGCTCAATAAAATGAGCCATTCCACTCTCATCATCCCGCTCATCTCTCGACCCGGTTTCGACCATGAGGCCGCAATGCGATATCTGCCCCGGTATTTGACGGTGAATGACCCTGATGCCGTTTGCTAAACGATGGTATTGATATTGGCTTTGCATAATGAACAGAAAATTGCAAAGATAGAAGGAAGCGGTTTCAATGGTATGCTTATTTCTAAATTTCCTTCAATAGAAGGCTTAATCCGTTAGAATTCGTCCTAAAAGCTTGTCCGACAACTTTGATGGATACTCCCATCTTCTCTTATAAATGGGGAACACTTCCCTCAAAATTAGTAAGAAAATACACCTTATATTAAACATACTGAAAAATATCATCCTAAGGGCAAAAATCCGGAACATACCATCGCAAAGGATTGCGGATAATGATTTCAAAGAAAATAAAATGTTAATTATTTCAAAAATACCTTGCGTGAAGACTAATTTTAGGTTATTTTTGTACGCATGCGTATTAAATGAACAGTAATGAAATTAAATGAAACCATAGAATTTTATATCAGAACAACCTCTTTGGCCTTATCAAGGATGTATGGTTCGATAGCCTCCCGATATGGAATTACACAATCAATCGGATATCTTTTAACCTATGTTGAGCGGGAAGGCACCCCGTCAACAAAGCTGGCAAGACAATTAGGCATGAAAAACTCAAGCTTAACACGCCTATTGAAGAACATGGAAGCAAATGGTTGCATCTATCGAAAAGTTGATCCCAAAGACAAGCGGGTAGTTCGCATTTTTCTTACCGAAAAAGGTGTTCAAAAAAGAAAAGTTGCAAAAGAAACCGTACTCAACTTTAATAAAAAGATACTGAAGAAAGTCAATCAAAAAGATTTGGAAACCTTTTTCAGGGTTTTCGATGTAATAAAAGAACAGGTAGCACTTGAATTAAATGAACAATCGAATGTTGAACACGTGCTTCAAAAATAAATCAATTAACCTTATTAAAATATTATGGTACGAAGAATCAAAAAAGTAGCCGTGTTGGGTTCCGGTGTTATGGGTTCCGGCATTGCATGTCATTTCGCCAATATCGGTCTTGAGGTATTACTCATCGATATTGTTCCACGCGAACTGACTACGACTGAACTGGCAAAGGGACTAAGCCTGAATGACAAAGTTGTCAGAAACCGGATTGTGAACGATTCGCTGACGGCCTCATTAAACTCAAAACCCTCACCTATCTACAAAAAATCATTCGCCAAACGAATTTCGACCGGTAACTTTGATGACGATTTAGTTAAGATCAAGGATTATGACTGGGTAATCGAAGTAGTAGTTGAGCGATTAGACATCAAACAGATGGTTCTTGATAAGGTTGAAAAATTCAGAAAACCAGGGACATTGATTACGTCTAACACTTCCGGGATTTCTATCGACCTGATGGCTGAAGGGAAAAGCGATGATTTCAAAAAACATTTTTGTGGAACACACTTTTTCAACCCTCCTCGTTATCTGCAATTGTTTGAAATTATTCCTTCCAAATACACCGATGCAGATGTCCTGTCCTTCCTCACCGACTACGCTTCCCGTTTCCTTGGCAAAACGCCAGTGCTGGCAAAAGACACCCCTGCCTTTATCGCCAACCGTATCGGTACCTTTTCGATCATGGAACTTTTCAATAATGTAAAGAAATTTGACCTCACGATTCCGGAAGTGGATAAGTTGACCGGTCCGGTTATCGGACGTGCCAAATCAGCCACTTTCCGTACTGCTGATGTTGTAGGATTGGATACACTGGTTCATGTGGCCAACTACATTCACGACACCGTTAAAGACGAGCGAAACGATGCCTTCAAGATCCCCGAATACCTCCAAAAAATGCTGAATAACAAATGGTTGGGATCCAAAACAAGACAAGGTTTCTTTAAAAAAGTTGTGGAAGGCGGCATAAAGAAATTCCTGACCATCGACTTCGACACGCTGGAGTATAAAGAAGACCCCAGGCCAAAATTTTCTGTACTGGATAAGATAAAAACCATTGACGATCTGCGGCAGCGCATGCCAATATTATTGGCCGACAAAGGTAAAGCAGGCACTTTCTACCGTGCTTCTTTCTACAGTCTTTTCCAATACACCTCAAACCGGATTCCCGAAATCAGCGAGGATATTTACAAAGTAGACGATGCCCTGAATGCCGGTTTTGGATGGAAATTGGGACCTTTCCAAACCTGGGATGCCGTAGGCGTAGCCGAAACCACGAAAGCCATGGAAGAAGCCGGCAACAAACCAGCTCAATGGGTTTATGAAATGCTTGAGGCGGGCGTCACTTCCTTTTATAAGGTTGAAAACGGACTTAAATATTATTATGACCTTTCCAGTAAAGCCTATAAGGTGGTTCCCGGCCAGGAAGGTCGACTTTCGCTGGAAGTGCTCCGCGCTACTAATGTGGTTTGGGAGAACAAAGATGTCAGCATTTTCGATTTGGGAGATGGTGTATTAAATATCGAATTTCATTCAAAAATGAACACCATCGGACAAGGCACCCTGGAAGGCTTGAACAAAGCCGTTGACATGGCTGAAGCCGATTACAAAGCCTTGGTAATTTCCAACGAAGGAGATAATTTCTCAGCCGGTGCCAATGTGGGTATGATATATATGTTGGCTGTTGAACAAGAATGGGAAGACCTGAATATGGCTGTTCAATGGTTCCAAAAAACCACCATGCGCTTGCGTTATTCATCCATTCCCGTAATTGCCGCACCTCATGGTTTGGCGTTGGGTGGTGGATGTGAAGTATGCATGCATAGCGATAAGGTGATTGCCCATGCCGAAACTTATATGGGTCTTGTTGAATTTGGTGTTGGTTTAATCCCCGGTGGCGGAGGAACCAAAGAGTTTGCCGTACGCCTTGGCGATGGACTGCAAGCCGGCGATATTCGTACCAATGCTTTTCTAAATCGTTACTTAAGTATCGGTCAGGCAAAAGTATCTACCTCTGCCTATGAGGCATTTGATTTGGGGTATTTACGTCCCGGCATTGATGAAGTTATTGTGAGCCGTGCCCATCATTTGGCTTATGCTAAAAGGGTAGCGCTGGGAATGGTTGAAAAAGGCTATACTCAAGCTGCCCCCCGAAATGATGTAAAAGTCCTTGGTCGCGAAGCACTGGGAATGGTTTACGTGGGATCAGACGGGTTCAAAACCGGCCATTATATGTCGGAACACGATGGACTGATTGCCGAAAAATTAGGTTGGGTTATGGCCGGAGGTGAACTTTCGCAGCCGCTCACCGAGGTTTCTGAACAATACCTTCTCGACCTGGAAAGGAAAGCCTTTTTGGAGCTTTGCATGCAACGCAAAACCCTGGAGCGCATCAACAGCTTAATTACCAAAGGGAAAATCCTGAGAAACTAATTTATCATTATTAACTTGAAAATAACAGTATTATGAATGCATATATAGTAGGAGGATATCGTTCAGCCATTGGCAAAGCACCCAGAGGGAGCTTGCGTTTCACACGCCCGGACGACATAGCCGCAGCAGTCATCAGAAAATTAATGGATGACTTTCCACAGATTGAAAAATCAGAAATAGACGACCTTGTTGTCGGAAATGCTTTTCCTGAAGCTGAATCAGGAATGAACATGGGACGTTTACTTTCTTTAATGTCATTAGACACCGTGGATGTTCCCGGTTCTACCGTGAACCGTTTTTGTTCATCAGGTATTGAGTCCATTGCCATTGCATCAGCCAAAATAAGTGCCGGAATAGCTGATATCATTATCGCAGGAGGTGCTGAAACCATGTCGATGATCAACATGGGCGGATGGCGTCTTACTCCTAACCCTGACCTTGCTAAAGCAAATCCTAACTGGTATTTAAGTATGGGTCTGACCTCTGAGATGGTGGCTCGTGAGTATGAATTGAAACGTGAAGACCTGGATAAATTTGCTGCCGCATCATACGCGAAAGCTTTCAATGCCATCGACAACAACTACTTCAACGATCAGATAGTACCCATTACCGTTAACGAAAACTACTATTCAGACGGAAAAATGAAAACCCGTGAGAAGATTTTCGACACCGACGAAGGGCCAAGAAGAGGCACTACCCTCGAAGGGCTAGCCAAATTAAGGCCCGCTTTTGCCACAGATGGAATTTCCACCGCAGGGAACTCTTCTCAGATGTCTGATGGAGCGGCTTTTGTTTTGGTTGTATCTGAAAAAGCATTAAAACGTTACAAGCTCACACCTATCGCCCGCATGGTTGATTATCAGGTAGCCGGAGTAGATCCCTATAAAATGGGTGTTGGACCAATGAAAGCAATTCCAAAGGTATTGAAACATGCCGGAATGAACCTGAATGACATTGACCTTATTGAGTTGAATGAAGCATTTGCAACACAATCTATGGTGGTTGTAAAAGAGTTAGGAATTAATCCCGATATTTTGAATGTGAATGGTGGAGCCATCGCCCTGGGTCATCCTCTTGGATGTACAGGGGCCAAATTAACCGTTCAGGTGCTGAACGAACTGAAACGTCGCAAAAAGAAATACGGTATGGTAACCATGTGTATCGGGACCGGCCAGGGGGCTGCAGGAATTTACGAAATGTTATAAAAATTGCCCCTGCAGGTAAATAGCTTCTTGCAGCGTGTTTTAATTTGAATTATTAATCTATAAAAATATAAAATTATGTCTGACAATAAAACATTAAAGGGAGGGGAATTCCTTGTTAAGGAGACACTAGCTTCTGATGTGTTCATTCCCGAAGAATTTGATGAAGAACAAAAAATGATGGCTCAAAGCTGTCGAGATTTCACAGAAACACAGGTTTTGCCCAATATTGACAAACTGGAACATCATGACAATGAGCTCCTTGCTAAATTAATAAAAGATGCCGGCGAGCTGGGTTTACTCGGGATTTCCATTCCTGAAGAATACGATGGTTTTGGACAAAAATTCGTTACTTCTATGCTTACCGTTGAGGAAATGGGTAAAGGTTTCAGTTATGCCGTTGCTTATTCAGCCCACACCGGAATCGGCACCTTGCCTATTTTATATTTCGGAACAGATGCACAAAAACAAAAATACCTTCCTAAGCTGGCTAGTGGCGATTTTATTGGTGCTTACTGTTTGACCGAACCTGAAGCAGGATCAGATGCCAATTCAGGCAAAACAAAGGCAATTCCTACTGAAGACGGTAAATCTTACACCCTCAACGGTACAAAAATGTGGATTACCAACGGTGGAATTGCTGACCTTCTCATCGTTTTTGCAAAAATTAATGATGACAAAAACCTGAGTGCTTTCATTGTTGAACGGGCTTCAGATGGCATTACCATCGGTGCCGAAGAAGATAAAATGGGAATCCGTGGTTCTTCTACCGTCCAGGTATTTTTCGATAATGTAAAAGTTCCCGCCGAAAATCTGCTTGGTGAACGTGATGGCGGATTTAAAATCGCTCTATATATTTTAAACCTGGGCCGTATCAAGCTTGCCGGAGCCTCCATTGGTGCCAGTAAAGCCACCATTGACGTTAGTGTTCAATACGCCAACGAAAGAAAACAATTCGGCACCGCAATTGCCAATTTTGGAGCCATCAAACATAAACTGGCGGAAATGGTGATTCGGACTTTTGTTGATGAATCGCTAACCTATCGCGCCAGCCAAAATATTGACGATGCCATTGATGCATACATTGCAGATGGAATGGTTAAAGGACGTGCCAGTATCGAAGGTTTGCGCCAATACGCGATCGAAGCTTCTATCGCGAAAGTATTTGGATCCGAAGTGCTTGATTTTGTTGTTGATGAAGCGGTTCAAATTCATGGTGGCATGGGATATTCTGCCGAGACATTGGTTGAACGTGCTTACCGCGATTCCAGAATCAACCGGATTTTTGAAGGAACCAACGAGATCAACCGCATGGTTATCGTGGGCGAATTATTGAAACGTGGAATGAAAGGCGAGCTGGATTTATTAGGCCCTGCCAAAGCCGTTGCCGGAGAGTTAATGGGCATACCCGATTTCGGAAGTACTTCAACGGACTATTTCGAGGCAAAACATAAAATGATAGTGAACTTCAAAAAAACTATTTTGATGGTTGCCGGTGCCGCCTTGCAGAAATTCACCACTTCTTTTCAAAACGAACAGGAGATTATGATCAACATTGCTGACATGCTGATGAATACTTATGGTGCAGAATCGACCCTTTTGAGGGTAGAAAAACTCAGTGGCTTATATGATGATAAGAAGTTGGCTATCTATAAAGATATCCTGGATGTCATGATTTACGATACCGCAGCCAGGATCAATAAAAGTGGTGTTGATGCTGTGAACGCCTTCGCCGAAGGCGATGAGCAAGCAGGTATGCTGATGGGAATGAAGCGCTTTACCAAAGCAGCCCCTGTGAATGTTGTTGCTGCCCGTCGTAGAATTGCCGATCAATTAATTGGAGCGAATAAATATAATTTTTAAGTGTGAACAGAGGGGGCGGGCCAAGATTGGTTCGCCCCTATTTTTTAAGTACATTCACCTCATTAATTGCTAACAAAAAAATATGATGAAGGACTTCAGAAAACTGGCTAATAATCGCTTTCGCTTAAATCTATTCTTTATTAAGCATATGCCCATGGGATTTCTGAACGGCATGAGAGTAGTAGAAGTCGACGAAAAGCATGCCAGCGTTTCAATTCCTTATAATTACCTAACCAAGAACCCGTTTCATTCGGTTTATTTTGCCGTGCAGGCAATGGCAGCAGAATTATCTTCGGGAGTCATGGCCATATCGGAGGTGATGAAGGCACCACGCAAAGTATCTATGCTGGTTTTTGATATGAAAGCAAACTTCACCAAGAAGGCTCGTAGTAAATTAATATTTACTTGTAATGATGGAGAAGCACTTGCAGCAGCCGTGAAGAAAACCTTAGAAACAGGTGAAGGACAGACCGTCACCATTACATCTACGGGTATTGACAAGGATGGAGAAACCGTAGCGGAATTTCAGTTTACCTGGACCTTCAAAGCGAAAAAATAATATTAATCATTTAAGGCATTACTATATCGATTAGAATTCTATTGATAACTCACACTGTCCACCAAAAGTTTAAACCATGAAACTCCAAAGAAATTTTGATATTCTCGACCAGAATATCGCCGAACATAAGCATGAGAAAGCACTTTCTATAAAACGAAATGGCAAGTGGGAATCTTTCAGCACAGACCAATACAGGGTGTATGCTGATAACTTTAGTTATGGCCTGTTGGCGATGGGATTTAAGAAGGGAGATAAAATCCTGACTATCTCCAACAACCGTCCCGAATGGAATTTTGCCGATATGGGGATGGGGCAAATAGGTGTAATCCATGTTCCAATATATCCGAATATCAGTTCCAGTGAACATCGCTATCTTCTTGAGCATTCCGAAGCAAGGATAGTGATTGTCTCTTCTCAGGAGTTTTATGATAAGATAGAATCCCATGCCGGGGAAATTCCCCAAATCGAAAAGATCTACAGTTATGATAAGTTAGAAGGAATAGCCCATTGGAGTGAAATTTTAGAGTTAGGAAAGAAACACAAAGCTGACTATGAGCAGGAACTGCCTAAAATAAAAGCAAGTATTTCGAAAGACGACTTGCTATCCATCATCTATACTTCCGGCACTACAGGCCGATCCAAGGGAGTGATGCTTACTCATAACAACTTCATGAGCAACGTAAGTGACTGTAGGCCTTTGCTTCCCGTGACTGCCGGAGAACGCTGGCTTAGCTTCCTGCCCATGTGCCACGTCCTCGAAAGAATGGTGAATTATTTGGTGCAGGCCAAAGGCCTGGATGTGTATTATGTGGAAAGCATTGACACCATTGGAGAAAACCTGAATGAAGTCCACCCCCATGGTTTTGCATCAGTTCCCAGGGTATTGGAAAAACTTTTCGACAAGATCAGCTTGAAGGGCAAAGAACTCAAAGGCATTAAACGAAGCCTGTTCGATTGGGCGGTCAATATTGGGCTTAAATACGAAGATGATCCGGCTAAAAGGAGCGCAGCCTATAACCTCAAATTATCCATTGCCAGAAAGTTAATTTTTAGCAAATGGCAAGAGGCGCTGGGAGGTGAACTCAAGGTGGTTATTTCGGGGGGCGCTGCTTTGCAGCCCCGTTTGGCTCGTTTGTTTAGTGCCGCCGGCATCAGAGTAGCACAAGGTTATGGACTTACTGAAACCTCTCCCGTCATATCCGTAAATTACGATGATTATCCTAGCATGCAGGCAGGCAGTGTTGGCCCCATACTCGAAAATGTTGAAGCTAAAATTGCTGAAGACGGTGAAATTCTTATGAAAGGCCCCAATTTGATGGTTGGTTATTTTAAAGACACCGAGAAAACTGACGAAGTAATTGACCCAGAAGGTTGGTTTCATACGGGAGACATCGGTAAAGTGGAAAATGGCGTCTTGTGGATTACTGACCGAAAGAAAGAAATTTTCAAGTTGTCCACCGGAAAGTATGTTGCTCCTCAAATTGTGGAAAATCATTTTAAAGAATCGCCACTGATTGAACAAATTCTGGTGGTAGGTGAAGGTGAAAAATTCGCTGCAGCTATCATCAGTCCAAACTTTCACTATTTACACGGATGGTGTTTCATAAACAATATAAAGTTTGGAAACAATACTGATTTAGTCAGACACCCAAAAGTAATCAACCGCTTCCAGGAAGAAGTGGATCGGATTAACCAAAGCCTGGCACGCCACCGTCAGGTGAAGAAATTTGAGCTGACATGCCGTGATTGGACTACAGAAACCGGCGAGCTCTCCCCTACCCTAAAACTGAAGCGAAGCCATCTTAAAAAAGTTTACGGAATTAAACTGGATCATATCTATGGGTATACCGATGACTATGGAGATTTGGGCTTGAGTAGAAAGGATTCTGAAAAGGAAACCGAGGGATAAAATACCTATTCTAAATTACATATCAATAAAGTCCGGCTTTAGCTTGAGCGAAAAGCCGGACTTTATTTTTTATAAATTTGCAGGCAAATTACAGCAAAATGTCGAAAATCAGAATTGCCATCAACGGCTTTGGTCGCATCGGACGAATTACTTTCAGAAATATTCAGAAAAAAGAGAATATGGAGGTGGTTGCCATTAACGATCTTACCGACGCAGCCAACCTGGCTCATCTTTTAAAATATGATTCCGTTCAAAGGGCTTTTGATGGTGAGGTAGAGCACAATGGAGGCCATATTTACGTGAACGGGAAAAAGATTCTTGTATTGAAGGAGCCAGATCCTGCCAAACTCCCATGGAAATCCCTGAATATTGACGTGGTCGTTGAGTCCACCGGACAGTTTGTAGAGCGAGAACAGGCCATCAAACATGTGGAAAAATCAGGAGCCCGGAAGGTTATTATCTCAGCACCAGCCACGGGAGAACATGATGGTGTAAAATATGTGGTATTGGGAGTAAATGATGAGATTATTGACAAAAAGGACGTCATCATTTCCAATGCCTCTTGTACCACAAACAATGTGGCTCCTTTAATTATGATACTTGATGAAATCTGGGGAATTGACAAAGCTTTTATCACCACAGTTCATTCCTACACCAAGGATCAGAATATTGTGGATGGCCCCCATAAAGACTGGCGGCGAGGACGGGCGGCAGCTTATTCGATTGTTCCCACCACCACCGGAGCTGCCAAAGCCGCGACAAAAATATTTCCACATTTGAAAAACAACCTGGGTGGTGCGGGAATACGTGTACCTGTTCCTGATGGTTCACTCACAGACCTCACCTGCACCCTAAACAAGCCTGCCAGTGTAGCAGAAATTAATCTGGCCTTTAAAAACGCTGCACAAGATCGTTTAAAGGGTATTCTGCAATATACTGAAGACCCCATCGTTTCGGTAGATGTGATTGGGAATACACATTCTGCAATTTTCGATGCCCAGCTTACAGCAGTGCTTGGGGATAAAAATAAATTGGTAAAAGTGGTCGCTTGGTACGACAATGAAATGGGCTATTCGAGCCGGCTGGTGGAACTGATTGAAAAGTTTGCCTAATAGGGTCTACCCGGACAACCCAACCATTTAAGGAACAGAAGCTGTTGAAATTCAACAGCTTTTTTGATAATATTCCGGGCATTCGATTTCGGCTGCTTGGCCCTTCCTGTTATTTTTTTAACTACTCTTTATACAGCGTCTAAATTATGATATATATTGTTATTTAAATAACAATATATTAAAATGTTTTAAATTTGTCACTCAATTATTGAATGTTAGCTGTTTAGTATTTAACTGCCAAACTCTTTATTAAAAAGGGTTAACATGAATATTTATATCCGCTGAGTATCAATATAGTAAACAAATAAATTCATTAATTAATTATTAAATAAAAGTTATGAAAAAAGTTTTTCTGCTATTTATCACCGTTATTTTTTTCGTTGGAGCCAATGCTCAAAGCGGAACCATAATGCTTAGTAATGATGCACAAAGTGCTGGAAGAGGTGGTACTTCCATTGGAGTTTTTAATTCTTATGAACTCATGATGTCCAACCCTGCCGGATTGTCTTTTGTTAAAAACTCTTCATTGGACATTAATCTGTCTTTGATGAGATCGAGTACCTATTTTCAAAATACCATCAATAATACTTGGGGAAAAACAAACTACTCTCCACTGCCTGATTTAGGTTATGTACACAAATCGGGTAAAAATAATTCCAAATGGACCTGGGGAATCGGTGCGTTTACCCAGGGTGGCATGGGTGCCGACTTTTCCCTAAAAAACGAACTGTATCGTGATGGACAGGGAAATTATTTGCCCCAAACTTATCATTCAAAATTCGCCATGATGGAATTTGGTCCATCCGTGGCTTATAAATTCTCCGATAAATTCTCTGTTGGAATCTCTGCACACCTGGTTTACAGCATGATGGAATTTCAGATGCCCTTTGGTATGAATCCTGCCATCATGACCGGTGAAGCCATGCCAGGAATGACCTTCGGACAGATGTTTGCAGCAAGCCCTGCCCAAGGCGGATTTGGATATAATGAAGTGATCGCTTCAGCAAACATGAATAACCTGAATGTGATCAGCTGGACCGGTAAAATCGGTATCGCTTACAAACCCAACGATAAACTGTCCATAGGCCTTAATTTCAATTTGCCTACCACTTTGAATTTCAAAAACGGCAAAGCAACCATGGATATGACAGCTCAATTCAATGATGCCTTCGGACGCGCTGTTCAAGGCTACTTGTACAACAATCCTGGAAGTTCTTCAGACGACGCTATGGCCGCAGTAGCAGGCCAATTCGGTTCAATGGGAATTGATGTTTCGAAAGGTGTTATCGGTAATTATGATCTGAATCTTAAAATGAAAATGCCTTTGTCTATCGGTTACGGAATGTCTTACCAGACATCATCCAAATTAAACCTGGCTTTAGATGTTGTCTGGACAAATTGGGCAAACGCATTTGATCACATGGAAATGACACTTTCAAACGGAACCAACACCAATATTAATACAATGCTTGGCAGCACTGGCTTCACCTACAATTTCCCGTTAAACTGGAAAAACACGATCACAGTAAAAGTGGGTGGTGAGTACCAGTTCACCAACAGGTTTACATTAAGGGCCGGTTACGATTACAACAACAATCCCGTTCCGGCATCCACTTTATTCCCGATTTTCCCGGCCATCGTTGAAAATCATGTAACCTTTGGCGGTTCTTACCTGATCGGGAAAAAACTTACAGTCAATGCAGCAGTTGAAAGCGCTCTGTCCAACAAACAGACAGCTACAAATCCAAGTGCCATTCAGTCTGAATTTTCAGGAAGTGTTAGCGGCTTAAAAACCACAATCTTCCATCTTTCATTCAGCTATAAACTGTAAAAACAACCTGTCACAAAAAAAACTCCCTGTGGATAAATGTTCACAGGGAGTTTTCTTTTAAAAATGGAAATATTCATTTGGAGTATATATCTGCTATGGTTTTCCCATTACTTATGCTCTTTATCACATATTCACCGTTTGGGTAAAAATAATACATAAAATCAAAAAGCGGAAATAGTTTTAATGTTTTTCATGACATGTAGTTTTAGAAGGTTCATACTTTAGTTATTTACCCAGATTATACAATATCATAATCCTTTTTTTCAAGCCCTGAAGGTTATTAATTACCTATTTGACTAATTGACCCCCCTTATAGTAGCATATTGTATGTAACTAAGTCCGTCTTAGAACCGGACTTGTATTTTTAAAGTAATATTAGGCACTCTGGACACTTCAAACTTTAGGCAATCCCTCTAAACTACCTGGATGATATTGTTTTTAATGGCAAACTTCACCAGATCGACCGTGGTTTTCAGTCCGATTTTTTTCATAATGTTATTTTTATGCGTTTCAACGGTACGCACACTAATAAATAATTTTTCCGCAATATTCCGGTTTGATATTCCTTGGGCAAAAAGGGTAAGTACCTCAAGCTCTCTGGCTGAAAGGGATTTGAGTTTGTTTTCCTTTTCTCCCGGCTCAATTTTCTGATCGGTGAGATAGCTATGCAGTAAGATATCGGTAATGGTTTTGGCATAAAACTCATGCCCGTTTCTCAAGGTGTAAATGGCTTCGATAATTTCCGAACGATTGGTATCATTCCCCAAATGCCCTTTGGCTCCCGATTTAATGGTCTTCAGAATAAAATTTTCATCATTAAACATAGACAAAACCAACAACTTAAGCTTGGGAAAATGTTGAGATAATTTTTTGAAATTATCGATAAGTTGGTCAGATTGTGAAAAAACTGAAACCAAGGCTACATGAATAGGGATAGCCCCCTGATACAAGAGAAGATCTTCGATAGAATCAAAACGGCCGACCAGCTGGATATCTTCAGCATCTTTTATTAAGGCTTGCAAGCCATCCGAAAAAACAGGATACGGGTTTACCAGAGCTACATGAATCATTCGTAAAACAAATTTTTCTGTTTGCGAAGTTAAAAAATTATTAACACACAAACCCTCATATTCAAGCTTAGAACATCAGAGATTGTACAATAACTAAAACAGGCATTTGAAGGGTAATTTAGCTAAAAGAAAATAGGCTACTCTTCGTCCGCCTCTTTACATATTATTTTTCCTACCGCTGACAAGCTCCCCGTTTCCAACTCAAACATGTTCCTTTTAACAAATTAAACTTAATATTAAAATAAAAATCTAGGCCTGTTAAATCACTAGTTCCCAATAAGGTTCCTAGTTTTTCTGTCCCGATGGTAAGGGTGTAAATTCTTATTGCTAATCCCAGTCGAAGTTTTTGGTAATCGTACAACGAAACCGGAAGGCTCACTCCCAGCAATCGGGTTTCGTAACGGGGAATTACTGCTAACTGAGCAGGGCGACGCAACGATTTGTTTTGAAACCGCAAAGGTTGAATCCAAAAACCACTTAAATAGAAATTCTTTTTGGAATGAAAATCAAATTGCAAACTTAAAGCAGTAGGCAAACTCATGAACACGGTAGAATCTTTTAAGGAAAGTGTAGAATCCCCATAAATGAGATAACTCAAGGAACGCATACTGGTGTTTATGGTTTGGTAATCACCAAGAGATTTGATCTCTTTGGATATGTTCCCTGTATTGAATTGGTGCAATTGGGAAAAGCGGTTAAAGCGAATGCGGCCTATATCCATAATAGACAATCCTATCCGGTATTGATAGTCTTCATAAGGCTTGGCACATAGGGATTTTTCGCCTTTTACCGATATTGTACTTTTATTTTTTGTATAAACGATGCCAATATTAAAACCTACTCCATGCCCTTTGTCCCAAGGATTTAAATTCGCTTTCGTACTGTTATTATAATTCACCGGCAAAGCAAACCCTATCGTGGCATTTAAAGTGTCAATTTGAATATGGTTTTTATCAATCCGATGATACTTGAGATCATCTATGGAGGTATAAAATCCTTCTACGCCATATAAAATCTTCATTTCAATTCCGGCAGTCAGCTTGTTGCCATACCTTTCATAAAAATCATAAGCGTAATTAAAGGATAGTTCATTCCAACTTAAAGACGTAAATTGAAGGTTCTGAAAATTTGTATTTTGCCCAATAACTCCTGTATCGGCAACTCCATTATACAAAGCCCTAAGAACCTGTCCTGGAGAATTATGGGACGATTCGTAGTTACGAAACGCAATTCCCACTCCAAATGCCTGTTTTCCGTCCTGTATCATTAGGGAAGGTCCCATCACAGTATTTACTGATGCAAAACTATAATTAGGTTTATTTTTATAATAAGTATAAAAATTATTGTACCGATAGGGGCCGTAATTGGATGAAATACTGTCCCCTCGAAGAAGGCTCCATATATTGGTACTGTCCTTGGGAATATAGGCGAAATTATTGTCCAGAAATATTCCTACACCAGCAATATTGACGTCCAGATAAACTTTTGAACCCGTTAAAAACGCGGGATTAATAATTTTTCCTGATATGCCGCTATAATTACTGAAGCCCAAACCCAACATTTCCTGGCTTTTTACCCCAATGCTAACCAGCATGAAAATCAATAGCATCAGGTATTTAAATTTTGAAATCATACAAAAAAGTATCCATTTAACCAGAGAGGTTGTTTCTTTTAACAATGAGTATTAATAACCGACAGGATGAATAATTATTGTTTACAACCAAGATATGAATAGCATAAAATATAAACTGGAACTAGAAAAGGTGAGTCTTTGCAAATTGGATTATTCAATCAACAGCAGCTTGCAGAAAGCCTGTTTCCCTATTGGGAAAGGCGCCTCTTATTTCTTCAATTGATCAGAAAACAGTTTCTCAAACTTTTCAATTTTTGGCGTGATCACAAACTGACAATAAGCCGCAGCCGGATTCTTTTTATAATAATCCTGATGATATTTTTCGGCTGGATAGAAAGTCTTAAAGAGGCTGATTTCCGTGACGATGGGATCATCCCATATTTTAGCCTTCCTCAGCTTTTCCTTATACTGCTGAGCCGACAATTTTTGTGCTTCATTATGATAAAAAATCGCCGAACGATATTGTGTACCCACATCAGCACCTTGCCTGTTAAGGGTGGTGGGATTGTGCATCTTCCAGAAAATCTCTAATAAAGATTTAAAGTTAATTTGCTCCGGATCATAAACAACTTGTACCCCCTCGGCATACCCTGATTTCCCTCGGGAAACTTCTTCATAAGTGGGGTCAGAACCCTTACCGCCCGAATAACCGGCTGTGGAGGAAATTACGCCTTTCACCCTTTCAAATATGGCCTGGCTACACCAATAGCAACCGCTTCCAAATGTAGCCGTATCGTAAGTTGTCATATTAGTATTTTTTTGAAGATTTTGCGCTGAAGTGGGCAATACGGACAAACCAATAATAATGAAGACGATCAGAAATCCAGTAAAGCCCGAAAATTTCATAAGCAATGTATTAATTAAAATACGTTTCAGATCAGCAATAATTTTCTCCCCTTAAAAAGTTCTTGTATTTCGGGCGATGGTCCAAGGAATTGTTCACGGAAACGATCCATTTCATCTTTGGTTTTTTCAGATAATAAATCAACCATATCTTCCATCACCTCTTCACCAATAGCCATGGGGGGTGTATTCATGACCATGCGACGACCATTGAATTGCCCAATCAGTTGGTATTCCTTCATTTCGCGCACCGGCTTATCCTTAAAAAAGCATTTTGAAAGCCAATCTTTTAAATCAAAAGTACTCAGATCAAGCATAATCTGGCCATTATTGCTCTTCGCTTCCACAATATCCTGATAATATAACTGCATGTTTTTCATGGACTCCTCCGACATGCCTTCCTGCATCTTCTGGTAACAAACCATACACATGGCGTATTCAAAAACCGTAGAACTAAAGTCGTAACCTTCATAGTTCTTCATGGCTTTTTCGATCACATAATGTGTTCCCTCTTCAAGCAAATTCTTCCCACAGACCACACATGTTTGAAAATGTTTGCCATCCGAATCGGAATAAAATTGCTCAGGGATATCCACTAAATAGTCACTCATTTCACCACATTTTTAAGCCAAACAAAACTACAACATTCTTTGTAGTGTCGGCAACAATTTTAGAGGAAATGTTTAATCCCATACTGACTTCATCATTTATCCTTCTTTAATCAATATGCTATATGCTACATGCTGGACTTTCAGTGCACTTAGTCAGTAGCAATTACCGAGGGTTCTTGAAACTGATTAACATTCAATGAATCATCTTACAGGAAAATAAACGGCTATATTGAAAAAGAAATCAAGAAAAATTTAGTCAAGATTATGTATTTTTGCCCCTATTAATTTTAAATTAAATTTAAGCCCCATGAGTTTAGACCTGAAAGGACGATTAATAAAAAAACTCCCTATTGTTAGCGGGGAAGGCCGCAACGGAAAATGGGAGAAACAGGATTTTGTCATTGAAACCGATGATCAATTTCCAAAAAAGATATGCATCGGCCTTTGGGGCGATAGCATCAAAAAATTGGAGAACATGCAGGAAGGCGATAAGCTGACAGTATCCGTTAACGTTGAGTCGCGCGAATACAACGAGCGTTGGTATACAGACGTAAAAGCCTGGCGAATTCAGCGCGATGAGGAGAGTCAGGGATTGCCTCCTATACCACCAGAAGCTCAGGTGGACGAGCCACTTTCGGCTGAGGACGATTTGCCTTTCTAAAGACAAAAATGAACCAAAAGAATCTATCTGCTCACCTGGCTGTACTGGGTGCCAACATTATTTTTGGGCTAAATTACGTTATCGCTAAAGGGATTATGCCCAACTGGTTGGAACCGCGCGCCATCATCGTGCTACGGGTGCTAGGTGCTGCATCAGTATTTTGGTTGGTGGATATGATCGGTAGTTCGCAAACGGTCGCTCGTAAGGACATGAAGCGGATGTTTATAGCGGCATTTTTCGGAATTGCACTCAATCAAATCATGTTTTTCGAGGGCTTGAATCTCACCACCCCTATCAATGCTTCTATCATCATGGTGGGAACCCCTATTTTCGTCCTGTTGATGTCAAGTTTCCTTATTGGCGAAAAAATTACAGGGCGAAAAACCATTGGTATAATACTGGGATTCAGTGGTGCAGCCTTTTTAATTTTACGCAATGGGTCTTTTTCACTTAGCTCCGACACCGAATTGGGAAATTTGTTTATTCTCATCAATGCTTCCTCCTATGGGCTATTTTTAGTCTTGGTGAAGCCCCTGATGAAAAAATATAAACCGTTGACGGTGATGAAATGGGTATTTACCTTCGGTTTAATTTTTGTGATTCCGGTTTCATGGAAACAAATTAGCTCGGCAGACTTTGGTGCAATTCCATTTAATATCTGGCTTTCCATCACTTACGTGATTTTGTTTACAACTATACTGGCCTATTTTCTTAACAATTACTCACTGCAAAAAATCAGTCCTACCGCCACCAGTTCCTATATGTATTTACAGCCTATCATTGCCTCTTTAGTAGCCATAGCCGCCGGGAAGGATCGACTTAACCTTACCGAAATCATCGCCGGAATATTAATTTTTACCGGCGTATATTTTATAAATCGAACTCCACATTCAGCCAAAATAGTTTAATTCATCCCATTTTGTAATTTTGTTCAAGAAATCATCATAAACCTATTATAAAGATGACGAATCATTTAAAGAACATCCCAAGACTAAAACATACCGCTTCGGGTAACTTCTTCCTCATGGCTGGTCCTTGTGTAATTGAGGATGAGCAGATGGCGTTTCCCATTGCCGAGAGGATATTAGAAATTACAGATAAACTCGCCATACCTTTTATTTTCAAAGCCTCCTACAAAAAAGCCAATCGTTCGCGCTTGGATTCCTTTACAGGAATTGGCGATGAAAAAGCCTTGCGCATCCTGCAACGAATTTCGGAGAAACTGGATATTCCGGTGGTAACTGATGTTCATACTGCTTTAGAAGCGGAGCTGGCCGCCCAATATGTGGATGTTTTGCAGATCCCGGCATTCTTATGCCGGCAAACCGATCTGTTGATAGCAGCCGGCAAAACAGCAAAAGTTGTGAATATTAAAAAAGGTCAGTTTGTTTCGGGAGAGTCCATGCGTTTTGCGGTAGAAAAAGTACAAGCCACAGGCAATCAAAACATATGGCTTACCGAAAGGGGCAGTATGTTTGGCTATGGCGATCTGGTGGTTGATTACCGGAATATTCCTATTATGCAAAAAATTGGCGTTCCGGTAGTATTAGACATCACACACTCTTTACAACAACCCAATCAAAGCAGCGGAGTTACCGGGGGTCAACCCGAATTGATCGAAACCATGGGCAGGGCAGCCATCGCTGCAGGCGTTGATGGTATATTCCTTGAGACTCACCCCAGGCCTTCTGTGGCAAAGTCAGACGGAGCCAATATGCTAAAGCTGGATTTATTGGAAGATCTCTTGACGCATTTAGTGGAAATCAGAAAAGTCGTCAACGGTTTCTAGACTAAATCATTTGCGATCAAAACTTATCAAGGTACCTGTATGCGAGTCAAAGCGCAGTCGGGCATTTTCCATGGAAGTGATGGACACAACACCCAATTGGGGCAAGTTGAAAACGTTTGAATAAAAAGGCTGCGATCCCAATAATATTTGTACAGTAGCTTTTACAGGGATCCGGTAAAATACAAAATCAGGTTTTGCCTGAGGCGAAGCAGGTAAAGATAAAGTATTATCCGGGGTGATTTTCAGTTGAATACTTTGCAACTCTCCGTTAGCATCCTTATATTGCATCAAGTGTTTAGTAAGTTTTCCTTTTCCAGGATCAAACTCAAACGAACGAACCACCATCTGTTTGGTTTCTCTCCCTAGAAACAAAGCCAGGTATTGACGTTCCATTTTTTGTAACTCAGCATCCATATAACGAATTCCTTCTCCATAATTCACTTCCTGGTAGCCGGTAAGCAAATTAAACCGACTGTCCCTGATTTTCTTTATTTGCTGGGCGGCATCATCCGCCCTAGCTTCCTCAGACAGATTAATCCAAGAAGTTTTGTACAAAAAACGTTTGATGGTAAGTGTATCGATGGTGAATTTTCTAACAATCGTATCTACCTTTTGGGCGCGGCTGTATCCGGCTGCCATTTTGAATCCTTGAGTATTATCAGAATACACAAACGTTTGACTGGACGAAGCTGCACTTCTTCTCTTTTGAGATTGTTGGTTTGTTTGAAGGCCAATACCAATCAACACTCCTTCATCGTTCAATTGAAATGCATATTTACGAGTCTCTTTAGACGACTTATCCTCTGGAAATTGAATAAAATAAACTTGCTTAGGATCAGCCATTTGTATCGGCTCTACATCCACAGCTAATAAGCGCAAATAATGCCCATCGGCTTTTATAAAATCATTCGTGCCCAAGTATTTAGTTGTATACTGGGCAAAAGGTCCCCGAATGTGATTAATTTCTTCCAGAACGAGCTTAACTTTAAAAGTAGTTTTCGGTAAGGCGTAGTATATACCTTTGGCTGTAACCGGCAATGCTTTGTCGGTGGCTTTTGTTACCCGAAATTGATACTGAGCCTTTATCTGCCCACCAATCAAGATCAGTACAAGCAAAAAAAACAATTGAAAAAAAAGTCTGGCCAGCTTCATGGTTCAAGGTTTTAAATTTAGGATAAAAGTACAAAAAACAAATAATACCCAGTGACAGCTATATATTATTTTATGTGCCGGTGATAAACATTAAATTACTAGAAATCCCTTCGGGATTTTTTCATGGAAATTATTTAGTTCAGTACATCTCCAGGAAGTCCTTCGGACAAAATAATATATAGCCTAGAAATACTGCCACAAAAAAAAACATCCTACCATCAGAAATCGACAGGCAGGATGTTTCTATAATTATAACGACAGACTTACTTGATAAAAAGCAGCTCTCTATATTTTGGCAGTGGCCACAAATCATCATCCACCAACATTTCCAATTTATCAACGTGGTAGCGTATTTCGTCAAAATAACACAATACTTTATCACGATAAGCACGGGCTTTTTCACTATAATCAACCATCGGATTGGCCAGCTTACGCTCCTCGGTCATTTCAAATACCTCCTTTTTAATTGATGCCACATGCATCGAGATATCTTTGATGGTATCTATCTGACTACCGGATAATTCCTCAAAATCTTTCGCGTTTAGCACATCCTTTAAACCTCTGGCATTTTCAATTAAGCGGTTCTGATAGTGAATGGCTGTAGGAAGAATGTGATTAATGGCTAAATCACCTACCACCCGCGATTCAATTTGAATTTTTTTGATATATTTTTCCAACTTAATTTCATAACGAGCGTTCAACTCTACCCTACTCAACACATGGTGTTTTTCGAATAAGGCAACAGTTTTCTCTGAAATAAATGCAGGCCATGCGTCCGGTGTTGAACGGTGATTAGAGAGTCCCCTCCGGGCAGCCTCAGCAATCCATTCTTCACTATATGAGTTCCCTTCAAAACGAACATTTTTGGATTCTATAATATAGGTTTTCACCACATTAAAGAGCGCATCTTCCTTTTTTATCCCTTTTTTAATGAGCGCATCCACATCTTGCTTAAACAGCCTCATTTGATCGGCTACGATCGTATTCAACACAAACATCGGTTTGGCCGTATTGGCCGTAGAACCCACAGCCCGGAATTCAAATTTGTTTCCCGTAAAGGCAAAAGGAGAAGTTCGATTTCGATCCGTATTATCTAATAAAATCTCCGGAATTTTAGGAATATCTGAAATAACATTTCTGTGATGATTGTTATTCATCTTATTTCGAGATGGTATCTTTTCTATTTCGTCCAGGCTGGCGGCGATCTGGCCTCCTAAAAATACAGAGATAATTGCGGGAGGGGCTTCGTTGGCACCAAGACGCAAATCATTACCTGCAGAGGCAATACTGGCTCTTAGTAGTTCTTCATGAGTATAAACAGCCTTTAAGATGTTAGCCAATATGGTCAGGAACCTGAAATTTTCTTTGGCAGTTTTTCCAGGGGCTAGTAGATTAATTCCTGTATTGGTAGCCAGCGACCAGTTGTTGTGCTTTCCCGAACCGTTAATGCCGGCATAAGGCTTTTCGTGCATCAACACTTTAAAATGATGCCTACGTGAGACTTTCTCCAGTATATGCATCAACAATTGGTTGTGATCCACTGCCACATTAGCTTCTTCATAAACAGGCGCACATTCGAACTGACTGGGAGCCACCTCATTGTGACGAGTCTTTAAAGGAACACCCAATTTATGTGCTTCAAGTTCCAGGTCCTGCATAAAAGCAAGGGCTCTGTCGTTAATGGTACCAAAATAATGGTCAGAAAGTTGCTGATCTTTTGCAGAGGCATGACCAAAAACGGTTTTTCCTGTTAATACCAAATCAGGACGGGCGGTATAAAGCGCATCATCCACCAAAAAATATTCTTGTTCCCAACCCAAGGTAGGATACACTTTTTTTACCCCTTGATTAAAATATTGACAAACTTCAGTAGCAGCCTTATCCAAGGTAGCGATCGATTTTAACAAGGGTGTTTTATAGTCCAGAGACTCGCCGGTATAGGAAATAAAAACTGTAGGAATACAAAGTGTTTTATCGAGGATAAATGCAGTGGAAGAAGGATCCCAGGCGGTATAGCCTCTAGCTTCGAAAGTTGAGCGAATACCTCCGCTCGGAAAGCTGGAAGCATCAGGTTCCTGTTGGATTAATTCTCCTCCTTGAAAATGTTCCAAGGCCTTGCCATTTGATTGCGGATTTATGAAAGCATCATGTTTTTCAGCGGTAGTACCTGTGAGGGGGTGAAACCAGTGCGTATAGTGGGTGGCACCTTTGCTCAGCGCCCACGCTTTCATTGCAGAAGCAACCTGATCAGTAACCTTCCTGTCGATACTACTACCTTGTTCATTCGCTTTTTGTACAGCTTCAAAAGCTTCCACAGTGAGATATTCACTCATCACAGATTGATTAAAGGTCATAGAACCATAGTATTCTGAAGCCATTCCGGAAGGATATTGGACTTTCTCCACAACTCTGTCAAGCGTTTTCTCAAGCGCAATAAATCGTAAACTTGTCATAGTTTCTCGTTTTTGTTTGTTTTGATGATTAATAGCAAGCCGATAAGAGTAATCAGTCCATTCAATATTAATATTTCGAAACCCGTTTTGATAACCAGTAAAGAGCTGTTCAATCTACTGGAAGAATTAGGATTACAAAAATAATCATTAGCAGCATGAAAAAGTGCATCTACTGTAGTTTTTTGCGCAAATGTTCTTGATCACCAGTATAGCGGCAATCCAATTCCAGTATATCAAACGATAGCGAAGTGGTAAGTGCAGCGGCTCCACTATCGACACTTGGCTTGGCTGAGGGCTATTAAACCTACGATAAAAACCAGTCAGCGGTAATTCCAGGTTGACCCAAGCAGGGCAAACGCATCATTTGATTAAGGAGGCAAGCTCAAACAGATTATCAAGCCGAAGATCAGAAGTGAAGTTTTTGGGGGCTTGATATCCAACAAAAACCGTATACATGCCGGCAGTTATCCCGAACAGCATATCGCTGGCTGAATCGCCAACCATAATACTTTTAGAAAACTCAATTTCAGGAAAATCTTTGCGAGCCTGTAGTGCCATGGCAATGCCGGGTTTGCGACAATTGTTAGGCTTTGTTTCCAAGTCAGGGCAATAATAAATGGCATCCAATCGACCACCAGCCTGTTGGATTTCCTTCTTCATCTCATTATGGATGGCATTCAAAGCTGCCTCATCCATCATTTTCTTACCGATGCCCTGCTGATTGGTTACGACAATCACCCGACCAAATTGCTTCGCAAATACGGACATACTTTCCAATACCCCTGGGATGAGTTGAAAAGCCCCCCAGCTTTGCACATAATCACCCACGATCTTTCGATTAATTACCCCGTCCCTATCAAGGAAAAGAGTCCAACTTTTGTCAATATTTTCTAGAAATTCGGCCATCTATGAAAGAGGAAAAATTGTACTTTCAATCTTTTCGCATAGAATATGCCCCATCAATATATGAGTCTCCTGAATGCGAGCAGTATTATTGGAAGGAACACGTAAGCAAATCGCGCAAAGCTCAGCCAGTTTGCCCCCATTTTCACCACTAAGGCCAATGCTAATCATATGCTGCTTCCTGGCTTGTTTAACCGCTTCCACCACATTCTCCGAATTACCCGAAGTGCTGATCGCAATCAATATATCCCCCTTACGTCCGGCAGCTTCAACCATCCGACTGTAAGTTTTAGCATAGGAATAGTCGTTGCCAACGGCAGTCAGGTAAGAAGCGTTTACGTGCAGTGCTTCTGCATAAAGAGGAGGCCGATCATATTGGAATCGCCCGGAAAGTTCAGCGGCAATATGCTGAGCGTCAGCAGCACTCCCACCATTGCCGCACAATAAGATTTTACCACCTTGTTGCAGCGACTCAATGCAGAATTCGGCTGCAGTTTTCAGCAGATTTAACTGAACCTGATCCTCAAGAAAAGCTTGTTTTACCCGAATTGACTCAGTGATAGCTCTTTTGATAATTTCCATATTTCTCTTTTTGTTGGAACAAAATTAAGAAATAATGGCCTTGAGCAGAAATTGTTTAATCAAACAAGACCGGAAATTGCTTTTGCGCTCGTGCATAGTCTTCGGGTATTCCAATGTCGATAAAATAGTTAGGACATACCTTTGCAAAAAAGGCATTATTCTTATAATGTTTTTCAAAAAAATCCTTTTCAACGGAAAACTTTTCCGGAAAATCAAAGCGATTAAAAAAAGGCCTATTAATTAAATATACTCCTCCATTTATAAAACCTTTACCGGAATCTTGATTTTTTTCGGTGAAGCCCCTTATTCCAAAGGCTGCATCCATCACAATACTCCCATACCGGCTAACATCATCAACCGCTCTGACTACCAATGTAATATCTGCATTTTTAGACTTATGAAAATGGGAAATCTCTTCCAAATCAACCTTGAACATTGTATCGGCATTCACAACAAAAACATTATCGGTTTCTGTATAGCTCAAAGCATTTGATATGGCGCCACCGGTTCCGAGAGGATGGTTTTCAACAGCATAACTGATACGAACCGTTTCATAGCTGTCTCCAAAATAATCTATTATTCTCTTGTGAAGATGGCCTACCGAAAGTACGATATGGGAAATACCCTGCCTCGCGTAAAAGCGAATTAAATAATGTAAAAAGGGTTTGCCGTTAATATCTGCCATGGGTTTTGGAACATCTTTAACAACGCTCTGAAGCCGGGTGCCCATGCCTCCGGCAAGAAATACCGCCTCCGTTATTTTCGACATTTTAAAACCTCCAGCTTGATAATCCTTTTTTAGTAAACTCAAATGGCAACACATAACCCCCCAGGTGTTCAAGGGCTTTTTTCACTTTAAACCTCGCATTTTCAGGACAATAAAAAAACATAAAACCACCTCCCCCGGCACCTGATATTTTCCCCCCTGTAGCACCGCTCTGAATGGCCGTTGAATATATTTCATCCAATTTGACATTGCTAATCCCCGAAGCCATTTTCTTTTTATTTTCCCAACCAAAATTTAAAATCTTTCCAATCTTATTCAGCTCCCCTTTTAGTATCGCTTCTTTCATCATAACAGACTGCTTTTTAAGATTATGCGTAGCCTGTATGGAAGACTCTTTCTTATCGGAGACATTTTTCATCTGAGCTTCAATTATATCAGAAGAAAAACGGCTGGTTTGGGTATAATAAAGCACCATATTGTAAGACAACTCGCTGAGCACATCAGACCTAATTCTCAAAGGATTTACAATTACTTTATTGTCGCCAAAAAACTCCATAAAATTCACCCCGCCGAAAGTGGCCGCATACTGATCTTGTTTTCCACCCGCCATATTTAAATCGACCCGCTCAATTTCCCAGGCAAGACGCGCTATATCATACTCACCCAAGGGTAGCCGAAGCCACTCAACAAAAGCACCAAGTATGGCCACTACCAAAGTTGAAGAAGACCCCAAACCTGAACCCGGAGGCGCATCAACATAGGTCGTAAGTTTAAAAGATAAGGCCTTGCCAGTATAATCCTTCACCAAGCGGTTATAAATCCCCTTGGCTAAATCAAGTTTACCATCAATTTCTAAAAATGTTTCCGAATCAAACACACTGGTTTCCATGCGATCCACTGCTTCAATAATAATCTTCCCATCTTTTAAGGGTTCTATGGTAGCATAAGCATATAAATTTATGGTAGCATTCAAAATGGCTCCACCGTAAATATCAGAATAAGGAGCTACATCTGTCCCGCCTCCGGCCAGGCCTATCCTCAAAGGAGCTTTACTTCTTATTATCATTAGTTGTCAAATTATTATTTCCAGTATCAAGCATTTCTGTAACTTCGTCAATGGTAGTTAACATTTGATCCCAACTGTATTTCAGCTTTAACTTCTTAACATTAGCCTCAAACTCCCGGCCTTTGTCCTCTTGATAAAACCTCAGGATAGCCCTTTGGATTTCGTTAACTTCAGGAGCAGTAACAAACCCCACTTCATTATCAGGCACAATTTCAGCCAATCCACCTACATCAGTGGTTATTATGGGTTTCTCAAAATGATAGGCAATCTGTGTTACGCCACTTTGAGTAGCGTCTTTATAGGGCTGCACCACCACATCCGCAGCGTTAAAATATAGCGCAACTTCACTGTCAGGAATATAGTTGTTGGACATCACTACCAAATCTTTCAGCCCATGCTTTTCAATCAAGTCTATATAGGGTTTCGAATCGGTATAAAACTCTCCTGCCACCAGCAGTTTAATATGATTTGCCCTGATATAGCTATGATCTATTGCCTTCAACAAAATATCAAGCCCTTTATAATCCCTGATAAAACCAAAAAACAACATATAATTTGTAGCTGAATCAAGCCCTAAAGCTTTCTTAGCAGCCGCTTTATCTGATATCTTTCCATAATGGTCATACAATGGATGCGGACAATATTTTTTTGGTTTTTCTTCATTGAAAAGGTCCAAATCAGCCAAAACTGCTCTCGACATCACTACAAAACCATCCACGCTATTCACCCAAAAAGAGCCAAGCATTTTATCACCCGGGCGTTTCTCGTGAGGAATAATGTTGTCAATGACAGAAATAACTTTTGAATGTTTGTTTTTCCTGATTATCCTGGCAATCGTTCCTAGCGAAGGTGCCACAAAGGGAATCCAGAATTTCATGATCACTAAATCAGCGTTTTGTTTTTTGATTTCGTGCCCTACGCTGAACCAGCTGAAAGGATTAATTGTATTAATCTTAACTTTAATATCTAAATCTTCAGGAGCCGGATCCGAAGAATATTGTGTTTTACCCGGAAATAGAAAACCGGGATATTGCAGACTAAAGGTGTAAATTGAAACCTCATCACCTCGCTTAAGATACTGACGGGCTATGCGTTCATTAAAAGCTGAAAGGCCTCCCCGCAACGGCCAGGAAGAACCAACAACAATTACTTTTCGCTTTTTAGCCATTCCGGGTTAGTTTTTTCCGTTCCATTCAAGGGACCAACCATTTCCTTAATCTTGTATTTAGTGTTCGTGCTATTGTTTCTCGAGATCATCTCCCCCAGAAAACCCGCCATAAAAAGTTGTGTCCCCAGGATCATAGCAAGCAAACCCAAATAAAACAATGGCCGCTCAGTCATTTTATAGGTCTCCATGAAAATTTTGACATAAGCAAGATAGCCTGCAATAACAAAACCGGCCAAAAACAAAAGAGAACCTAAAAAGCCGAAAAAATGCATGGGCCGCTGAACAAAACGGGACATGAAAGTAACGGAAATCAAATCGAGATAACCTTTCACAAAACGATCAATGCCAAATTTGGTCACCCCATATTTTCTTTTATGATGTTGCACCACCTTTTCACCGATATTCCGAAAGCCTGCCCATTTGGCAATGACAGGAATATAGCGATGCATTTCGCCGTATACATCAACAGTTTTCACCACATCTGAACGGTAGGATTTCAATCCACAATTAAAATCATGCAGCTTGATACCTGATATCACTCGCGTGGTATAATTGAAAAATTTTGACGGCAATCTCTTCGTAATGGGGTCGAAACGTTTCTTCTTCCAGCCAGACACTATGTCGTAGCCATCCTCTGCGATCATCCTGTACAATTCGGGGATTTCGTCGGGGCTATCCTGCAAATCGGCATCCATGGTAATTACCACCTCTCCGGAGGTCATTTTAAAGCCTTCATGAAGGGCTGCTGATTTGCCATAATTCCGTAAAAAGCGAATGCCTTTTATCTGCGGATTTTGATCAGCCAACCCTTCAATAATCGTCCATGATTTATCCGAAGAACCATCATCCACATAAATAATTTCAAAAGTCAAATGATTGGATTCCATTACTTGTAAAATCCAATCATTTAACTCTGCTAAGGATTCATCCTCATTGTATAACGGAATAACGACCGAAACATCCATGTACTTATCTTTTGCTACGCGATGGTTTTGTCCTCACGCTTGGCAAAAATAGCAATAATCAGCGAAAAAATCGTCCCGGCAAAGATGTTTGCCACCAATGCCCATACAGAACTGAAGACAGGATTTGAGAATAACTTAGCGAAGGAAAGCGCTTTTTCCAAATCAGCATCACTGATGTTAGGATTTGAAGAAAGTATTTTATCTTCAGCTATAGAAACAGCATTTTGCAAGACGGATGGATCCAGGTATTTCAAATAGAAATAAGAATAAATTGCTGCAAGCACGGCAGCAAAAACAGCAATCCAAAAACCTACACCAAAAGCTTTTCCGTAACTCATGATTCCTTCCAATTGTCTATCACGAATGTTGGTAACTCCCCAAAACATGGCTCCGGCAAAAACCACAAAACTAATAAGGTTCCAATTCGAATGGGGGTCAAGCCCGGCAAGGAACATAATTAAGGAGTAAACGATCAATAACAAACCGGTAAGCAGCCCGAATTATAATGCAGGCATGAAAGTTGATTTTGTTTCCACGATTTAAATCTTTAATGAATAAATTAAAGAGTAAAAATATGAATAATACTTTGCATAACAAAAAACATTTGTATTTTTGCCCCGGGTAAGTCTTATACGACCAGCTCCTGCTGAACTCCCCCAGACCCGGAAGGGAGCAAGGGTAGGTGGTTGAGCGGTGCGATATAAGTAGCTTACCCTTTTTTTATGCCCATTTTTGAATGCCCAGAGTTTGTCCATAGGCCTCATGCGGAGAAGTTTTTCTCTGTCAATTATGAATTAAAAATTACGAATTACGTTTTTTTCAGTGTCTAGCGTGTAGAAATTGCCTAGAATGCCTAGAGTTTGGAGAGTGGAGTTATTGACAATAGCAAATCTCCTGTATACTAATGCTACTGTAAAACAACGGTATAACTATCGTATCACCATTGAATGACTATCGTATGACCATTATATGACGGCATAGCCAAATGACCAGTCATCCATCAGCTTAAGTTTTCAATTCAATGAGGGTAATTTCCGGAAGGATACCGATGCGCCCGGGGTAACCTATAGATCCAAGGCCCCTGTTTACATATATCTGCCGTCCGCTGGCTTTATTGGTGTAGTGGCCTGCCCATTCTTTATACAGATATTGTGCCGGACTCCATTTAAAATCTTTTGTTTCGATGCCGAATTGGAAACCGTGGGTGTGGCCTGACAGGGTTAAATCTATATCAAAATCTTCCGGCAGCACTACATGATCCCAATGAGAAGGATCATGACTCATAAGAAGTTTGAAGATGTTCGGGTCAAGACCTGCAACTGCTTTCTTCAAATCACCTCTTTTGGGGAAGCGGGCATGTGCGCCCCAATTTTCTACTCCTACCAAAGCAATCTGCTTGGCATTTTTCTCAAACTTAATATGACGGTTGTTCAGTAATTTCCAATCCAGGCGCTTGTAAAAAGCAAACAACTGATCCATGTTTTCCTTCTTGGCTGCCTTAGTGGGCCAATTCACATAGTTCCCATAGTCATGGTTTCCGAGGGTGGCAAAAACGCCAAGTGGAGCCTTTATTTTCTTTAGGCTATCTTCAAATTTAAAAGCTTCCCGCGTCGCATAATTCACCAGGTCCCCAGTAAACAATACTACATCAGCTTCTAATTCGTTGATATGTCGAATGGCTTCGTCCAGCGGCTTTTTGGAGGCCCAGGTTCCCAAATGCAGGTCCGAGATCTGGGCTATTTTGAAGCCATCAAATTCATCCGGCAAACGGCTGAGATGAATTTTTTTCTTCACAATATTAAAATCATATACCCATTTGAACATCCCCATGAGCATGCCGCTAAACACCAGTCCTCCTGTGAGATAACCCATGTATTGGAAGAATTTACCCCTGCTGATGCCTTCTTCTTGTTTTATTAAACCTTTTCTTTTTTCTTTATAAAGAAGCTGGGTCAATTTTTGTGTTACACGAACGAGGTCGGCAATTAAAAGGAATATAAGCGGAAACAATTTTGACAGATAAAACACCAGGATAAATCCTACCCAATAGGTTCTCAAGGTATCATTCCATTCAATAATAGGTTTGACGGCTGCTCCAAGGATGAAAAGGATTACCATCATAAGTGGTGTCCAGAACAGGAATATAATGACGTACTTATGCCAGAATCGATAACTGAATATCTTTTTGCGTAAAGCAGACCATAAATAGAGGTCTCCAAAAAGCAAAACAGCAAACATCAGGTAGGAGATTGAAAATTTGGGCATTTCGTGTAAGAAGAGAAAATATCCGGCAACAAGGGACAGAAAAGCAGTTAAGTAGGCAATACTAGATTTCATGAAGTAATTTTGGGGTAAGTTTGAGCTTAAATGGTGTTTTTACGAATATAATTGACTAAACCATGTGATTGAAAAATACCCATGAGTTTATCGGGCAAAGGCGCGAAGGAGAAACTTTTGTCGGCAATCTTCACTATTCCTTTATTGAAATCAATGGAAACGGAATCGCCGGCTTTATAGGCAGCCACCGCTTCGGGCAAAAGTATGATGGGTAATCCCTGGTTGACAGATGAACGATAGAAAATTCGGTTCACCGATTTACAAATTACGGCTTTTACGCCGGCATGCGCTAAGGCAACGGCAGGATGCTCCCGCGAGCTGCCACAACCAAAGTTTGAACCGGTAACGATAATGTCTCCGGCTTGAACCCTGTCGGTAAAATGTACATCAAAACCTTTGAACAAATAAGGCATGATTTTTTCCGGCTCAGAGCTCAATACGCTGTAGGTTAGGTTACCGGCAAACATTTGATCCGTGTTTAAGTCGTTGATGTCTTTGTAGTTCCAGATGCCGTTTATCCGGCGGTTGTCACTTTCATCAATAATCACAGTATGCGTCTGTTCAACAGAATATGGGAATTTTTCGTCAGTTTGAATGCCTCGCGGGTCTACAATTTCACCGGCTAAGGCCGAATGAGCTACGGTAGCAGGGGAGGCCAGGTAAATAAAGGCTTCCTTATTTCCCATGCGGCCTTTAAAGTTTCGGTTGGCGGTAGAGATAACATTGTAATTATCTGCAGGAATTCCTTGTCCTGTGCCCAGGCAGGGGCCACAGGAGGCAGAAAGTACGTTGGCACCTGCTTCCAGGAAAATTTCAATGAGTCCTTCCCGCATGGCTTGCAAATAGATTTTTTGTGATGCGGGAACGATGACCATTTGGAAATCAGGAGGTAATTTCTTACCTTTCAACACTTGGGCAGCTTCTCTCAAGTCTTCGATGCGCCCGTTTGTGCAAGTGCCAATCATCGCTTCTTGTAGTTTGGTGCCACGCACTTCCGCTACAGCTTTCACATTATCAACCTGATGTGGGGCTGCTACCAATGGGAAAATCTCTGCCAGGTCTATTTCAATTTCTTTGGCGTATTTGGCCTGATCATCAGCCCAAAGGCCTTTGCCATGGAAGGAATCGCCCAAATATTGTGTTAACACTTCATCCATGGGGAAGATAGCATTTTTTGCCCCCATTTCCGAGGCTAAATTCGCCAGAGTCATTCGTTGGGAGATGCTCAGGGTTTTAACGCCTTCGCCGTGGTATTCTATGGACATATAATCTGCACCGCTGGCACCTATCATTCCAATAATCCAAAGGGAAATATCTTTGGCATAAACCCCGGGTTTCAGCTTTCCGTGAAGCGTTATTTTCAGGGACTCAGGTACTCGAAACCATGTTTCACCCTGTCGCCATAAACCGGCAGTTTCGGTACGGTCGATACCTGCTGCAAAAGCATTGAAGGCTCCTGCAGTGCAGGTGTGGCTGTCGCTACCCACGATCACCATAGCCGGTTTTGCGTAATCAGCCATAATTTGATGGCAAATGCCTTTTCCGGCATCATAAAATTTGCTAATGCCTTGATCGCGAACAATATCCCTGATTTGTTGATATTGGTTGGCAAGTTTGGCGGTAGAAGGAGGCGCATTATGGTCAAGAACAATCAATAATTGTTCAGGATGCTTTACTTTCTCTCCATTCATTTTACGGAAAGTGTTAAAGATGGACGCCGTATTGTCGTGAGATAATATAATATCCGGCTTTTTGAAAACAATACTTCCTGTTTCAGCACCAAATATTTTTTCAACGAAAGTTTTACCTGACATAAGCCGTGGTTTTTCGTGTTTTTTGGTCAGATGATAATTCAAACAACTATTTCCCAAGCACTAAAAAATTTAGCGGCAAAGATACATTAAATATGTTTCGTGATTTATATTGATAAATTGGCTAAATAATATTTTGATGTGCTGGATAAATACTTCTTTTAAAAAACTGAAGTCTAAATCCTTTTTATAACCGGAACCATAAAGCGATATTAAGCATCAGCTGCACTTGCACAAGGAGACAATTTGAATTCATTACTTTCAACTTAGTTAAAAAAAAAGGTTAATAATGTATTGGTAAATCGAATGTTTATCGTAATATTGCAATATTAAATTTAAAATATATGGGAGCCACCAAAACCGACCATTTTACCGATGAGCAAAACACAATTGCCATACTTTTTAAAGCGATGGGGCATCCTGCAAGGGTGGCCATTCTAGAATATCTTAATAATGTAAATACTTGTATTTGTGGCGACATCGTTAATGAACTGCCTCTGGCACAGCCGACAGTTTCGCAACATTTAAAAGAACTCAAAAATGCAGGCCTCATAACTGGAAACATTGAAGGCAATTCCATTTGTTACTGCATTGACGAGAAAGCTATTGAACGAATCAATAGCTATTTTACGAATTTCTCTGGCAAAATGCATGAAAAGAAAATCAATTGGCGTAACATTTAAATCAATATAAAATGACAAACGAAGAACAAATAAAAGAAATGGTAAAGCAGAAATACAGTGAAATTGCTTTACAGAATAAAGAAACAAATCAATCCTCCTGCTGTGGTTCTGGTGGCTGTTCCACCGAAGTTTACAATATTATGAGTGATGATTATACACAGTTGAAGGGTTATAATTCCGATGCTGATTTAGGATTGGGATGCGGGCTTCCTACGCAGTTCGCAAAAATCAAACCGGGGGATACTGTGGTCGATCTGGGAAGCGGTGCAGGCAACGACTGTTTTATTGCAAGAGCCGAAACGCGGGAAACCGGAAAAGTCATTGGTATTGATTTTACCCCAGCCATGGTTGAAAAAGCCAGGGAAAATGCCGACAAACTGGGATACAACAATGTGCAATTCCGGTTGGGAGACATTGAAAAAATACCCGTTACTTCCAATGTTGCCGATGTGATTGTCAGCAATTGCGTACTGAATCTGGTGCCTGATAAGAAGGGGGTTTTCGCAGAAATAAGCCGTGTATTGAAACCTGGCGGCCATTTCAGTATTTCCGACATTGTGTTGAAAGGAACCCTGCCTGAAAAGATAAAATCTGCAGCAGAAATGTACGCAGGATGTGTTGCCAGCGCCATCGATATGGATGAATATCTGGGATACATCAGCGATGCAGGATTTAAAAGTATTATATTGCAAAAACAGAAACCCATTATCGTGCCGGATGATATCTTAAAAGATTATCTGAATGAAGATGAAATAAAAGTTTACAAAAGCACTCCGACCGTTATATTCAGCATTTCGATTTATGCTGAAAAAGTTGAGCTCTGCTGTTCCCCGAAAAGCGGATGTTGCTAAAAGGCAGATTGCAGTAACACAAATGATCTGGGCAAAAGCCCAGATCATTTGTGTTTTGTTGAAATCGCAAGTGTGAATGTTTCGTACCTGTTTAAAATTATTTTTAGATAAATTCTCCTCCACATCTAAAGCATAGTTTTTGCACAATCTTTCCCCAGCCAAAAGATTTGCTAAATTCGTGGCACTTTAAAATAATAATACGATGCGTGCAATAATATTTGATCATCCCGGTGAACCGGAAGTCTTGAAACTTGGTGAGTTTGAGAAACCTGTTCCGAAAGAACACGAAATTTTAGTTAAGGTTGCAGCAACTGCCTTGAACCGTGCCGATACGCTTCAAAGAAAGGGTAACTACCCTCCACCAAAGGGAGCAAGTCCAATCCTGGGAATGGAAATTGCCGGAACCATAGTTCAGGCAGGAGACAGCGAAAGCAGATGGCACAAGGGAGACAAAGTATTCGGACTGATTCCAGGCGGCGGATATGCCGAATACGCGGTTATTCATCAAGATATGGCCAAGAAAATGCCCCAATATTTTTCTTATGAGCAGGCCGCAGCCATTCCCGAAGTCTTTTTAACGGCCTATCAGGCATTGGTGTGGCAAGGAAGGCTTCAGAAAGGAGAAACCATATTGGTTCATGCTGGTGCCAGCGGCGTAGGTACGGCAGCCATTCAGATGGCAAAAGAGATGGGTGCCCGCGTATTTGTGACGGCTTCCAAAATGAAACATAAAATTTGTCTTGACCTGGGTGCAGAAAGGGCGATTGATTACCAGTCCGAAGATTTTAGCGAAAGGGTTTTGGAATATACAAACGGTAAGGGCGTAAATTTAATTATTGATTTTGTAGCGGGGTCTTATTTGAATCAGAATATAAAATCATTGGCTGTGGATGGAAAAATGATCAGTCTGGCCACATTGGGCGGTGGAAAAGTGGATGATTTCGATATGCGAGATATCCTGAGCAAACGCTTAACCATCATCGGATCTACACTTCGCTCCAGAAGTATTGATTATCAGATTAAACTGACGAAGGAGTTTGCCACGTATGCCCTGGAAAAATTCAGCTCCGGCCGGTTCAAACCCGTCATCGATTCCGTTTTCGACTGGAATGAAGCTGCCAAAGCTCATCGCTACATGGAAGCCAATAAAAACAGTGGTAAGATTGTTTTGAAAGTAACATAGCAAAATCAATTTTTAAAAACAAATGCATCCCCGGCCACATCAATCAGGATGGGTTTTCCAACATTCACGCTGTCGGCCAAAATCATTTTGGATAATTCATTAAGGACTTTGCGTTGAATGACCCTTTTCAATGGACGTGCACCAAACTGCGGGTCGTAACCCTGCTCAGCCAATTGGTGGAGGGCTGCTTCGGTAATTTGGAGCTCTATGTTATTCTGTTTCAACATTTTCTTCATCATGGCAAATTGTAAACTTACGATGCCATAGATTTCCTTGCGTGAAAGTGGTTTGAACATAATGATCTCGTCAATCCGATTGAGGAATTCCGGTCGGATGGTTTTTTTCAATATTTCGAATACGTCCTTCCTAGTGCGCTCAACCACCTCTTCTTCATTGTTTTCATCCATTTTGCTGAAACTTTCCTGAATCAAATGCGAGCCGATGTTGGAGGTCATAATGATAATGGTGTTTTTAAAGTCCACCACACGGCCTTTGTTGTCTGTTAAACGACCATCGTCCAACACCTGTAGCAAGATGTTAAACACATCGGGATGTGCTTTTTCAATTTCATCCAGCAAAACCACGGAATAGGGTTTTCTGCGGACGGCCTCTGTCAGTTGGCCACTTTCATCGTAGCCCACATATCCGGGAGGCGCTCCTACCAGCCGCGATACCGAATGCCTTTCCTGGTATTCCGACATGTCAATTCGAACCATGGAATTTTCGTTATTGAACAATAATTCAGCCAGTGCTTTGGCTAGTTCGGTTTTGCCAACGCCGGTAGTGCCCAGGAAAATAAAAGATCCTATGGGCCTTTTTTCGTCCTGCAAGCCAGCACGACTGCGACGAATGGCATCTGCAATGGCTTGAATGGCATCATTTTGACCCACTATACGTTGGTGTAGCTCATCTTCCAAATGCAATAGTTTCTCTCTTTCACTTTGTAACATCCGGCTAAGGGGGATTCCTGTAGATTTGGAAACCACCTCTGCCACATCTTCGGCAGTTACTTCTTCATGAATCATTGGATGATCACCCTGCATTTCCTTGAGTTTCACCTTTAGCACTTCGACCTCGGCTTCTGCCTTTTGAATTTTTCCGTAGCGGATTTCAGCCACCTTGCCAAAATTTCCATCACGCTCTGCCTGCTCAGCGGTAAATTTAAAGTCTTCGATTTCCTTTTTCAATCGTTGAATACCATCTACCACTTCTTTTTCGGCAAGCCATTTGGCCTGTAAGCCGTTCCTGGTCTCCGTCAAATTGGCCAGCTCTTTGTTTATCTGCTGAAGATTAGATTTGTCTTTTTCCCTTTTGATGGCTTCTTTTTCGATTTCCAACTGGCGAATACGCCGTTCAATTACCTCTAACTCTTCAGGTAAGGAATTGATTTCCAGGCGAAGTTTAGCTCCTGCCTCATCAATGAGGTCAATGGCTTTGTCGGGCAAAAAGCGGTCGGTAATATAGCGTTGCGATAGCTCGACTGCCGCGATGATGGCTTCGTCAAGGATACGTACTTTATGGTGTGTTTCATAGCGCTCCTTCAAGCCGCGTAAAATGGAAATTGCCGATTGTACATCTGGCTCGTCCACTGCAACCCGTTGGAATCTACGCTCGAGGGCTTTGTCTTTTTCGAAAAACTGTTGATATTCTTTTAATGTAGTTGCCCCAATAGCACGTAATTCGCCTCTCGCCAGAGCTGGTTTTAAGATGTTGGCGGCATCCATGGCACCTTCCGACTTACCGGCTCCTACCAAGGTATGTATTTCATCAATAAACAAAATGATTTCTCCATCGGCATCAACAACTTCTTTAATCACACTTTTTAAACGCTCTTCGAACTCCCCTTTGTATTTCGCACCGGCGATAAGCGCCCCCATGTCCAATGAAAAAAGCCGTTTTGTTTTTAGATTGTCAGGCACATCACCATTTACAATTCGATGTGCAATTCCTTCGGCAATGGCTGTTTTGCCAACGCCCGGTTCGCCAATCAGGATGGGATTGTTCTTGGTTCTTCGCGACAAAATCTGCAATACGCGCCTGATCTCATCATCGCGCCCGATTACAGGGTCAAGCTTTCCGCTGGCCGCCATTTCGTTTAAGTTGATGGCATAGCGGTTAAGTGCATTGAATTGCTCTTCTGCACTTTGGCTGTTTACGCTGGCACCCATCCGCAAATCTTTAATGGCTGTGATTAAAGCTTTTTTTGTTATTCCGTTGTCTTTAAGTAAATCAGAAGTGGTGCTCTTCACTTCCAGTAAGGCCAGCAACAAATGTTCAACCGACACGAATTCGTCTTTGAATTCAGCAAGATATGTTTTTGCTTTTTGCAGCACTTGGTTAGCATCAGGCGAAAGAAAAACTTCTCCTCCGCTAACTTTCGGCAGAGACTGGATTATCCGGTCTACCGCTTGTGAAAAAGCCTGAAAATCAACATTGAGTTTTTTTAATAAAAAGGGCGTAGCGTTTTCATCTGCCAGCAAAATGCCTTTCAGCAAATGGATGCTTTCGATCGACTGTTGTCCTTGTTGTACGACCATCTCCTGAGCCTTTTGAATGGCGTCCTGAGATTTTATGGTAAATTGATTAAAATTCATTGGTTATTTCTCCTATTTGTTGGGCTGTGTTCAAATGTCTTACCAAAAGAGACAAATCACTAAAAACCTGTAATAGTGACAGTTAAATTAAATTTCGCATGTCATACTGTCCGAAGTTTTTCGTTAGTGCTGCAATAATTTCCGAAAGGGATCGTTTTCTTTAACAATAGCCATTAAATATGTTCCGAATATGAAAACGCTAGTGATTGGTGCCAGTGAAAAGCCTGAGAGGTATAGCAACAAAGCCATTCGAAAACTGATTAGTTACGGGCATCAAGTGGTCCCCCTCGCTCCCCGCGCAGGACAAGTGGAAGGGATGCCTTTCGAAACCGGCTTCCCCGAATTAGAAGATATTGATACCATCACTTTGTATATCGGGCCTGCCAGGCAGAAAGCTTATTATACTTATCTTCTGGAATTAAAACCACGTCGTATCATTTTCAATCCGGGTACCGAAAACCAGGAATTAGAGTTACTTGCTACTCAACATGGAATAGAAACCATTACTGATTGCACTTTGGTTTTGTTAGACAATGGTATGTATTGAGTGTAATGGTTTATACACTTACAGCCTGCAATTCCAAGCGATTGAAGAAGAATTTGTATGAATTTATTTATACATTTGTCCTCTTGGAAGAATTGGAGCAATCATTGAATCGATATACATGAAGAAAAGTATAAAATTTCACCTTTTATTTTCTTTTGTTTTAGCTTGGAACATTTTATTCTTCACCACAGTTATAAAAGCCCAATTGCCGTGTAGTATATCCATTGACAGACCCCAACCGGTGTGTTATAATGCTGAGTTTGGGCTTAGTGTTCAAAACCAAAGCGGACTGACGTATTTATGGAGTCCAGGCGGCGAAACCACCGCTTCCATTCGTGTAAAAATAAAAGTCCCAACTGATTTCAGTGTAACCATAACTGACCCTCAAACCGGGAATACATGTACAAGTACACCATTTCATGTAACTGTTTATGCCGGCATAAACCTTAATTTTAAACAACTACAGCTGACATGCACTGACGGAGACCAGGATAACGGCAATACCGCCCAGGTTAAAGCTACCGCTTCCGGTGTTTTTCCTTCAAACGAATACCAATATTTTTGGAATGTAAAACCCATTCAGATATCTCCTGATAATCATTCGATAGCTGTAGGTCTGAAAGCCCTTCAGAATTATAGCATTCGTGTTGAGGATCCCAATGGTTGTGCTGTTGAAGACACCTTCTATACGCGGGCTTACTCAAATCCGCTGGTGAAGGTGTTTGCTAATCCTGACACGGCTTATATACAGAATCCGCACATAAAATTTTCTTTTCAAAATCTGTCATCCGATAGCATTCAAATTTCCAATAATTTCTGGGAATTCGGTAAAGATCCGAATTCCTATTCGGCAAAAGAGGTTAATTATACTTTTACAGAAACAGGAACTTATCCGGCCTATTTGACGGTTTATAATCAACAGGGCTGTGATACTGTATATACAAAATTGGTTCAAATTTTTCCGGTTAAATTGTTTATACCCAATGTTTTTACTCCAAACGGAGATGGAATTAACGACACCTTCGTCATCACAGAAGCCGGAGCTTCCCAAACTGGGGCTAGCGGACTAAAAGATGCCGCCGCTTCCGCAGATTACAAGCCCTTGAATACGTATTACGAGAGTAGTAATTTGGTAATTTTTAACCGGATGGGGAGAAAAGTTTTCGAATCAACGGATTATCATAACGATTGGAATGGAGGGAATCTTCCAGATGAAACTTATTTTTATGTGTTAAAATGTCGAGGATTTAAAGATAAAAAAGTGGTTTATAAAGGTTCTGTCAGTATCTTTGCAGGCCATAAATAAAATTACCTAAACAATGAAAAAGATTATTCTGTTCATGCTTTTAGTGGGTTTACTGCCTATGATGTCTTGCAACAACCCTGCAAATAAGGTGGAAAACAACAAATCTACGGTTCAATCAAAAACGTCCGTAGCCAATGCTAAGGCTACCAGCGAAAAAGCACCGGTATTAAATTTTGATGAAACCGTGCACGATTTTGGGAAAATGGCACAAGGGGAAATTGTAAAAAATAGTTTCCACTTTAAAAATACCGGCAATGCCGATTTGTTAATTAGTCATATTAGTACCAGTTGTGGATGTACGGTGGGGAAATATCCACATCAGGCAGTTAAACCCGGCGAAGAAGGAAATATTGAGGTTACTTTTAATAGTGCTTATAAAATGGGTTATCAAAATAAGAGTATTATGATACTCTCGAACACCCAGCCTAAGCGGATCGTGCTTCGCATCAAAGCCATGGTAACATTACCTAAATAGGATATCAGCGTTTTATGAGTCCATGGCATTAATGACCGTCGTTAATATTTATCACTCAAGATCAAAATAATAATTAACTAAATACAAAAAAAATGAATCCATTATTTATCTTATTAGAAGCCGCTAAAGGAGAACAGAGTTCCTGGATGCAGCTGTTGCCTCTATTTTTAATCCTGTTGGTATTTTATTTCTTTTTCATCCTTCCACAGACAAAGAAGTCTAAGGCTCAAAAGAAATTCCGCGAAGCCTTGAAGAAGGGTGACAAAGTGCTTACCATAGGAGGGATCCACGGGAAAATAGCCGAAGTAAAAGAAAAGACATTGGTGATTGAAGTGGGACCTGCTATCAAAATGACCATTGAGAGATCTGCAGTTGCCATGGACAATGAAACCATCGGACAGAAATAAACGCTGTCAATCGCTGAAAATTCCGTATTTGCCTTCGAAGTATAAAGGGAAATACGGAATTTTTGTTTCAACTATTTCGTGCATGAAGAAAAACGGATATCAGTATCCAATAGCCCAGCCAGTCTATCAATAGCCCCAAAAACAGATTTGGCTTACCTTAAGCCACAAGTCTTAATCTCCAAAACGTCTCAAAAACCAACGAAAACCGTCGATAAGTACATAGAACCAGTGCTGGTGACCGGGATGTAGTTCAACTTCTACTCATCGCCGGCTTCCTGCAGCCCGCTCATAGTATTTATTATTCAAAATGCCTTCCCAATTGATATTCCAACACCCGTAAATCCAACAAAAGTTCTAAATACCAAACCTTTTCCAATTGGATTTTGATATCTATATCCAATATTGAATACAGGTAGGAATGGGCTTATATTTTCTTTGTACTTATCATTAATTATTGAATATCTAATTCCCAAATCAAGTTCAAATAGATGAGATTTCTTTCCAAATAAACCATTTATACTTGAAGTGAAAGAATTAAAACCAGGAAAACTTGAAAATACGCCTCCAGTATTTTGATAATATTTACCATAACTTACTTCCAGATTAATTACGAAATTTTGACTGGAAATTAAACTTCTTTCATAATCAATGGAATACATACCATTTATTATTCCCATTGAAGAAATGCTTCCTTTTATTACATTATTCTTTTTCTGAAAACTTGAATCTTGAGCATGGATTTTATTTCCAATAAATACTAACGTTAATAAAAGAAGGGTTAAATAATACTTCATGCTTTCTGTATTTTTTTAATTTGTAACTAACTGAACTAAATCCCTACGGGATAGTTTTTTCAAATATTATGATACCCTCGATTCATTGGACCAAGATTCGTTATTCTTAAGTTGAAATCATGCTGCATTTTGATAAATTGTTATAGGTTTTTTCCTATTAATTCCTTGATGATCTCGATTGTGATATCTTTCAATCCATCTTTTTATTCCTAAATACAAATCTAATCCATTCTTAGCTGGATTCAGATATACGTACTGGTACTTTATAGTTCTCCAAAATCGTTCAATATAAATATTGTCTAAAGCTCTGCCTTTTCCATCCATACTGATTCTGATATTTTGACTCTTTAATAATTCAGCATATTCTTTACAGGTAAATTGGCTTCCTTGATCACTGTTAAGAATTTCAGGTTTCCCATGTGTATCAATGGCTTCTTTGATAACCGCAGGTGAGCATGCGCCAGGGTTTAGAAATAGCCGATATTGTCCGACGGTTTGGAACGGCATATATCGAAAAATACCGTCCAGCGGCAGAGAAAATAAAAGTACTGTTCGACATTTTGCAATGCCGTACTTTGGCACTTGGCGGGCACGAAGAGTGTTGTGATTGCTGTAACCAGGTTCGCTATAGCTACAACAGTTGTGGCAACCGTCACTGCCCTAAATGTTTGTCGTCCAAGCAAGCCATATGGATTGAAAAATTGGCTGACAAAACACTTCCGGTAAAGCATTATCATATTATTTTCACAGTACCACATGTATTGAATCCTGTTTGCTTGTTCGACAAGGGCATGTATTACAATTTGCTGTTTTCGGCAGTTTGGCGGACACTCCATAGCTTTGCATATACACATTATGGTGTTGAAAGCGGTGCTGTTTGCGTGTTGCACACTTGGGGGCAAAACCTGTCGCTGCACCCACATGTCCATTGTATCGTCCCGGGGGCTGGATACTCGCTCAAAGGCAATTGGAAACACATTGGCACCTGTGAAGACTATCTCTATCCGGTACATCAGTTGAGTGCCACTTTTAAGGGAAAGTTTTTGGACAGCCTAAAGCGTGCCCTTCGAAAAATGGACATGGACTCCGGGTTCGGCCCATTGCTGCAACAGGCATGGAATAAACCCTGGGTTGTATTTTGTGAACCTTCACTGGCAAAACCAGTGCATGTGATCCGTTATTTGGGACAATATACGCACCGGGTGGCCATTAGCAACGATCGTATCCTTGGGATGAGCGAAACCCATGTAACTTTTATTGCGAAAGATTATCGGGTTTTGATATTGGGCAATGCCCACACTGTAAAAAGGGCAGGATGCACCTTGTGCGTGAACTGCCGCGGATACGTTCGCCAAGCCAGTCAATACGAAAGTTGATTCGAACATTCCTACAGTAGTTTACATTTTACTTTCATAAAAAATCTTCATTTTCATGAGGAGTGGTATCCTACTGTTTAAGCTTTCGGGTTTTTATCGTTTTTGAGCCCAATCTCTCTATCAATTGCCCCAAAAACAGATTTGGCTTACCTTAAGCCACAAGCCTTAATCTCCAAAACGTCTCAAAAACCAACGAAAACCGTCGATAAGTACATAGAACCACTGCTGGGGTCCGGGATGTAGTTCAACATCTACTCATCGCTAGGTCTTGCAGACCGCTCATAGTACTATTTATTACCGCCAGTTTTTTTATGTCGTTTCGTAATAATTTCTAATTTTTTTTGCTATTAATATTCGTCTTTCAATAATAAAGTCATTATAATTATCAAAAGTCATATCAAAAATGCTTGTTGGAATACAATTTTGCTTCAGATTATCGAGTAAATCGTTTATTTCTGTTATTCCGCCGTATTTCAATTCTCCACCATTACATTGTTCTTTAATTTCAGCAAAATATTCCGTTGGTTTCTTATTCCCTATCTTAATATTAATTTCACTCTGAGTGTAAACATAATTAGCAACTTGATTGTACTGACCCCTTTCTAATCCCTGCTTTTTTAAATAATCCCGAGGGAAAATATGATGGACATCTCCTTTTTGTTCTATTAAATCATTGACTGTAATTGCTTTTGAAATAAAGCCTTTGTCATTAAAACGGCACTGTGCTGCGAGAAAAATGTTAAAAACGGGACTACTTGCAACAGATGTATTCAAACTTTGAACAAGACCAGCTGTCCAAAACGCATCTGATAACTCAGCCTTTTCGATTTCTCGTAAATAACCACCAAAATCACCCGTGTTTGTTTTTTTAATATCAAAATCAAACTTACTTTCAGGCGAACTTGAATATCTACCCGTTAAAATTGAAAGTATAAACCATTTTTTAACGTATGTTTCAATTAAAGCAGGATTGTAATTCTGCTCTCTCAATTTCAAGTAAAGAATATACGCAAAATTCAATGTATTTTGGGAACGAATTAACTTTTTGTCTGCGAAGCCTGCCGATTTTATAATCATAACAAACCTTTTGAAGTTTGTTTCATTTATAAAGTCTTGCACGCCATTTTTTAATATAGTATATGATTCCTTTGCTATTTCTGCCTCATAATCACGCGTTTCAAAATTACGACCAGATAAAAGACTTACTAAATCGCTTAACCTACCTCTTGCAAATTTGAAAGTAAATGCCACTCTTAAAACATCCTTGTAGCTTGGATTGTATAAGTCGCCATTTTCAGTCCTTAACCAGGCAATTATTGGAAAATATTCCGTTAATACAAAGTCTTTGTCAAGTGATTCGATGCTTTCATAAAATTCTGGTGCAACTGCTAAATGACTAAAATAATCAATACATTTTCTGAGTACATTTCCTCCATATTCTTCATCTGAAGCAATTTTAGACATAACAAAATCAGCCTGACTTAACTGGACGCCTTTGCTATTAATCCTAATAAATATTTCTGTTACTTTTTCAATATCTAAATCACCGGCAAGTTCAATTAGACCAATCTGTTTTTTGACCAATGCTTTTAGATTTTCGAGTATGTCTTCTACTCTTTCAGGGTCAATTTCAGGATTATGTTCGCAATAATGTCGAATTACCTTGGATAACCTAACTTCATTTGTTATTATTGGGCTAATGTCGTCAATCCATTTCCTGTCTTTTACTATTGCTGGATTTAAGACTTCAAATTTTTCTTCTATTGGATTAAATGCAATCTGTATTTTGATTTTTTTATAATTCTTATTAATAACCTGTTGCCCAAGAATTGCAGCAGTTAAGGCGGTAACCCTTTGTTGCCCGTCAATTAATACCTTTTTTCCAACCGATATTGTTCCATCTTTTAGCCGAACATTATGGTTTCTCCACACAATAATATATCCAACTGGATAACCTTGATATAAACTATCCATTAAATCTCTTACTTGCGAAGAATCCCATACAAAAGGTCTTTGAATTTCAGGGATTGCAATTTCACCCGATTTCACCCATGTGATAATCGTTTCAATCAAATGTTGATTCACTGAGTATTTTTGTTCATTCATAATTATTTATTGTTTTCCCTTCTTTAAATTGGCGGTAACGGGATTTTATAAGATTTGTGCGACTGAGAAATCGGAGATTTTTCGGACGTAGTGAATCGTTTGTTGAATGTTTTTCAGTTCGTTATTTAGTTTAAATGTAAGCATAAATTTTATGAGGTGTTATGCACTGGGCATTTTATTCGTTTATATAAAATTATTAATCAAATCAAATTCTATATTAATTCGTGCCACCAAGGCACATAAAAAAGTGGCATATAATCATGCCACCCAAAGAAAAATGAAAAGAAAACGTGGATAACAGGAGACACAATCATTGCTAAAGGCACATATAACATTAGTTCATTTTTCGTCATGCGCAATACGAGTGGAGGAAGCACAAATGTAATTAATGCAGGAAGTCCATAAAAAATCCACCATGGTACACCTATTCCATAAGTAATTCGTGAAAATGTCATTCCGCAAACGACAATAATGAACGCTAATAAAAATATTCTAAAAATCGGTCTTTGTGAACGGTCACGTAAAATAAAAAAAAGTAATCCAATAAACACTGCCAATGCTACTAATACATTAACAAAAAAAATGCCGATGCCATTTGTATTTATAACCATATTTCTAATATTTAAGTATGTATAATTGATTTAAAAATTTATTCGAATGATGTATTATATTTTTATGTCATATTTAATAATTATTATAAGAATCAAAAGACAAATCGTTCCCAAAGTTCCAATTAGAAAAAAATCATTAGTCTTTATTTGTCGTTTTTTCTTATCAATTAACTTTCGAAAAAACAAAATTTCAATAAATGGCAATGCAAATAAGAAACCATATCCATAAAAAGTAGTAGGTTGATATAAATCATTCAAACTTCCACGAATTAAACCAAAAAAAATATAGTCCGCAATAATTGCACTAATCAGCATAATAATCGAACTAATAATTGCTCCGTTTAAAGCTCTTTTACCTTTATATCTAATTAAACAATAGTATATTCCAACACCCCACAACAAAGGCATTATTGTCAACATTAGTCCAATCCCGAGGTTAGCATTAATACTCCAAGGAAACCATAATATTAAATTACCAGTCCAATATAAGCTGAATGCCATTATCAAATTATATAAAAACCATTTTGTGTTTTCTTTCATTTATTTTTAAAGATTAGCTATTATCGTTAATAAATTTAAAAAGAACGAACTGAGAAATGTTATTAAAAGAAATAATATTTTAATCATCTTATTGAAATTTTATAGCGACAAAAATATCAAAGACGTTATTACAAACATAATCTATGTGATATAAGGGAAGAAAATGTTATCAAGTGGAAAGCTAATAATTCTTGTTTTTATTGATTTTTATTTTCTTAATCAACGATTTTGATAAATTCCTTGATGCAGGGATTTTATGCTTTGATTCGTTTAAATAAAATGTATATCCTTTTGCATTTCCTGTAATGTCAGAAATTTTATTAAGATTAATAATATAGGATTTATGACATCTGAGAAAATGGTCTGACTTACTAATAACATGCTCAATTTCTTTTAAACTACTACGAATTAGTTGTTTCATAAGAATTGATTTTTTATTACAAACAAGTAAGCAATAATTTCCTTCGGCTTTTATATATAGTAACTCATTTTCAATAATTTTTATTTCATCTTTTGTGTTTTTAGCAAAAGTATAAATCACATTTTTAATTCGATTTTGTTCAGTCTGTTGATCTGCTTTTATTTTATCAATAATTTCAATAGCACGTAAATTATTTTTTCTATATAAAATTCTTTCGCTATAAAATACAAGTAAAACTATCGGAAAAAAACCAATTGTAATTGACCTGATTAAAATTGTAAAGAAAAAAGAAAAAAAATGTTTATTATTTGGATTGTCAAAAAAATAAGCAAATATAGTAATGCTTATTGCTATTGTTAATACTGTCACAAAAAATAAAACTAGGGTTTTCTGAACATTCCATTTTTCAGTGTTAAATATATTTGGAAATACTTCAGGAAGTATTAAGTTAAATATAAGGGTTATAAGAATTATAATAAATCCATATTTAAATACATCTAACATTTGTCTTATAAACATATCCATATTTTTAGATGGATTAAGAATAATTATACCAATCATTACTAATAATGAAAGTAATATTGGTATAACTATTTTTTGCTTATAGTTTTCATGAAATGGAAAGGGTTTGTGTAGCCATTTCTTTATGTTTGTCAGTTCGTTATTTAGTTTGAATGTAAGCATTAAATTTATGAGTTCTGAGTTTTTGTCCGCCTAGTGCATAACGTGTTGCGGCGTCGAGTAGGCAAAGGGAGTTTCACCCTAAGCCTCTCACAGAACCGTACGTGATAGTCTCCCATCATACGGCTCTTGTTATACAAAAATACTTAATTAATAGACAAACCCTAACTGCCAATGGTAAAACAAGTAAGGATATTGTTCCTGTACTCTTGCTAACCATTTGTAGGCTCGTTTAATGCTTGTCTTATAACGTTTATACCGTTTCCTTGCCCACCTTACCAAACGCTGATTTAATAGCTTGAACACTTTGTGTAGTGAGGACATTCTAAATTTACCATAGTAGTTAATCCACCCCCGAATCATAGGATTCAATTTCTGAGCAATTCCTACTATACTTTTAAAGGTCATCCTTTCCACTTGTAATTCTCCTAATTTATCAGCAATTCGTTTTCTTGAACCAATGCTTATTGCACAATCAAAACCCAGGAAGAGACCTGCCCTCCCTTTTGATTTTGATGTTCGGGGCTGAAAGGAATAACCCAGAAAATCAAATTTTACTGTTAGATATTTACCTTTTCTACGGTAATCCCGGCAGTAAACAATTTTTGTCTTCTCTGGATGTAATTCCAGCCCTACCGACCTTAGTCGTACCCCTATTGCATTAAGTGTATGTTCTGCGTGGACTTTGCTTTTACAATGAACTATTACATCGTCAGCATATCTTGTAAAGTTCACTGACCCATCAGTTCTTTCTAACCATTTGTCTAAAGCGTAATGTAAAAACAGGTTTGCTAATAGCGGACTTATTACTCCGCCTTGTGGCGTGCCTTTGCCTTGCCTTTTGATTAGTTTTCCTGACTTTGTTAAAACTGGCATTTCCAACCACCGTTGTATATAAAGCCGCACCCAATTCTCTGGCACATGCTTCTCTACTGCTAACATCAACTTTGAATGGTCAATATTGTCAAAGAATCCTTTAATGTCCATGTCTATTACCCAGTCAGTTTTCCAACAGTTTTTCCGTACAGACGCTAATGCTTGATGCGCATTTCTTTTTGGTCGGTATCCATAGGAATTTGGACTGAATATTTCTTCAAATCTTGGCTCAAGCCCAACTTGAACTTATTGAGACTTAATTGTTGTGCCTGCGGCAGGCTTTAAATTGCGCATACCGCCTGTTATGTACAGTTGTGTGTTAAAAATTATTCTTGGAAACCTATTGTCTTATACATTTGTGTATGGGCAGTCGGTTTCTGATTTTTAAAAAAAATTGAAGCTTTTTATTGTCAATTGGTTAAAATTATAAAATAAAATCAAAAAAAGGCGCAAGAAAACAATAAATCTCAAATCTTAATCGTTTCAAGTGAAAGGATTTTCATTTCTATGGAAAATCTTTATTTCCTGTAGGTTCACTTCAAGTAAAATTCTTGTTCCACTTTCTTTGAATCCTACATGAAACCTTAAAGCCTTTTTGCTTTATTTCACTTGGAACCCCTTTTCCATTTCTTGTTTTCTTACTATTGTACCTAACGTGTGGCGGTATGCTGCGTAGCGTATTAATAATACATATTTTTCTGCTTACAAATATATTAAATTAATACACGTAAACTGCATATTCACAATGAATTACGCTATGCAGTATGAGCGCTTGTTGGTAGCTGGCTTTT